>Ga0056914_10000007_pt1 | contig 465009 bp, 399 predicted proteins | sample TNRBio252014_DNA_FD_55168 | JGI IMG/M metagenome (GOLD analysis project Ga0056914, IMG submission 55168) | Wastewater treatment Type I Accumulibacter community from EBPR Bioreactor in Madison, WI, USA - TNR Reactor_6/25/2014_ DNA | ecosystem: Engineered > Bioreactor > EBPR > Anaerobic-Aerobic...
AGCGCTGCATAAGGCCGGGATTGATACGGATACCGTGTTTGCTCTGCTCGATCATGGCCGGATCAGGACACAGGCTGAGGGGCTGTATTGGTGGCCTGTGGTGAGGTGACGATGTAAAAGGCTCAGTCGAGGCCCGCAGGATTGCTGCTGAAAAGCAACGCCCGCGAACTCTACGAGCGCCGCTTGAGGGAATAACTATCCTGACTTTTCGGACGCTATAAATAGAGGCCCGCTCCCCCCGCGCGTGAGGGAATATCGAATATCCAGAATTTCTGGACGCTATAAATAGACCGCTCCCCCCGCGCGTGAGGGAATAACGCTGTCCGATGCTGATTGGCATCGGCTCACGGCCCGCTCCCCCCGCGCGTGAGGGAATAACGGTTTTCACTGGGAATCCGTTTGAGCCAGAGGCCCGCTCCCCCCGCGCGTGAGGGAATAACGCCACGACCAAACTATATCCCAACGCTGTACGTCCGCTCCCCCCGCGCGTGAGGGAATAACGAGAACCTAACAAAACCTGACATTGCCGCCGCGCTATTCGCCGCTGCGGGGAGCTTTTGAAGCAGGTGGAGTCTGGGCAAGGTAGTAAAAACCAATACACGGTGCTTCATGACGCCACCGACACGAAGCAAAACCGCACCCAAGCCGCCAGCCAAGCCGGACTGAGTGAACGGCAAAAAGTCACCGCGCTTCGCGTGGCCAATGGTGAGGAATCCTCACCATTACCGCCGTGATTATTTTCTCCGTTGAATCGCCGATGGCCCGGAATCCCGCTGTTTTAGGGCAATCGGAAGGGCGAAATTCAAGATAATCCTCATAATCGACATTTTACAGAACCATTATCATGGATGATTGAAGATTCCATTGGATATATTTATACTACCCTTACGCTGAACATTAAGAGGCAGAAACCGATGGAAACGATGCTGACAACCAGGGAAGCGGCGGAAAAGTTGCGGGTCTCTGTTCGTACCCTGATGAAGTGGCGCAAGCTGGGCAAAGGCCCGCCCGCCCACAAGACAGAACGGAAGCTGCTGTACTCCCCCGGCGAAGTGCAAGACTGGCTGAAACGCCAACCCGCGAAGTAGCGCCGCCCTGGCCGGCTGGAACCCGGACAAGGCGACTTCCACGAACACCTATCAGGCAGGTGAACCATGGCAAAACAAACTGTAGCAGTCGGCAAGCGATACGGCAGGCTCATGATTTTGAGCCTAGGAAATCAGCAAAACGGGTACATCGACCGCGCAATATGCGAGTGCGGCACGGTCAAGGAGGTTCGCCGTTCGGACCTGCAAAGCGGTCGTACATCGTCATGCGGTTGCTTGCGGCGAGAGAGCGCCACGAAAGTTGGAGCGGCCACGCGAACGCACGGCCAAAGCTGGAACCCGCTCTATCACTTGTGGCACACCATGGTTGCCCGCTGCCACAACCCGACCCATGCCGCCTATCGGTACTACGGCGCGCGTGGCGTCAAGGTGTGCGACCGCTGGCGCGAATCGTTTGAAGCGTTCGCCGCCGATATGGGCGCGCGTCCCGTGGGCTTGGAGCTAGACCGCATAGACCCGGAAGGCGATTACAGGCCCGGTAACGTGCGTTGGTTGAATCGCCGAATGCAGAAAATGAACCGCGCCAAGCGTTCTGACCATTACGAACCGCGCCCTATCGAATGGAACGGCCAAACCTATGCTATTTCGGACCTGGCCGCGATTGCGGGACTCAGCTACTCGGCTATGTATGGGAGACTCATGAAGGGAATGCCCGTACACGTCGCCATTTCGATGCCATTGCGCGGCACCAAAGCCGCATAGGAGCTCCAGCCATGACCACCCTGACCTTTGACACGCTGGCCTACGCCAAGAAGCTCAAGGAGGCTGGATTTACTGAGCAACAAGCGGATGCACAGACTGCGGCATTGGCCACAGTGTTAAAGGACAGCGCCCACGATCTAGCGATGAAGCAAGACATTGAACGGCTTGAAGCCCGCCTAAACGTGATAGAGGAACGCACAGAAGGCCGGTTCAAGCTGCTGCAATGGATGCTGGGCTTCAATCTAGCTATCAGCATCGCGCTGCTGTGGATACTGATTCGCAACACGAACTAAGGCCGCCACGGCTGCACAAGAGGGCGAACATGCTTGAAATTATGGAAGGGTAACCAGCCATGACCGCCGAAGAACTCGCCAGCCTCACCCTTGAGCACTTGCGCGCGATTCGCGCCAAGCAGGATGAACAAGGCGAACAGCTAGGCCGGATCGAATCCCGACTATCCAGCCTTGAAACGACCGTTGCCGGAATGCGCCGTGATTTGGCCCACATGTACGGCGATGTCGTGGAAGGCCATACCCGGATGGATCAATTAACGGCCCGCATCGAACGTATCGAACGGCGTTTAGAGTTGAGGTCTGATCCACCCCACTGAATTCTAATTTCCTCGAATTCGAGGGATTACCGCCCGGCCCAGGTGTTGGTAGCACCAAAGCCAGACTTCCCACAGCGCCAACCTTGGAGCTGGCCCCATGACCGCCGAAGAACTCGCCAGCCTCACCCTTGAGCACTTGCGCGCGATTCGCGCCACCCAAGCCGATCACGGCGACGAACTGGCAGCGATCCGCCTTGAGCTATCGGCGATGGGACAGCAGCTAGCCGGTTTGACCACCGCCGTCTATTCCGGCAAGTCGGAACTGGACAGCCTCAAGCGGCGGGTGGAACGCATCGAACGGCGCTTAGACTTAAGGACTGATCCACCACACTGAGTTTTGAATTATCCGGTTTCAACCCGGAGTAATAGCCTGCCCCTGGTACTGATGGGCTACCGCGATTAGAGGGGCACATCATCAAAGTGAGGGTATATTTACGGGTACGACAAACGTATATCTTGATAAATAATTATATTAACCAATTGGTTAATGCTTAGATTCGATTCCCCCCGCCCCATAAAATGCTTAAACCCGCACATAACAGTGCGGGTTTTTTCATTTGTGGCGGATTGGCCACTTGCTAGCGATCAAGCGCGCTGTCCTGCAATCGGGACAGGCCCATCCTTGTCGATGGTCAATGATCTCATCAATACGCAACTGACGCGACTGGAAAGCGCGTTGCCGCCGTGGTGCGCCATCGATTTCTTGGGGTTGAATGGCTTACGACTGGCTACTGTGTTAGGTCGACTCAATCAAAAGCTGGTCTTTTCTCAGGCTTTTGATTGAGATCCGCCTAATTTTAGCCACTAAGGGATGGACGTCACTCGAACCGGCGCGAGTCCGCTGATTGCCAGCCGCCGCGCGGCGGCGCGAGACAGGTCGATCACTCGACCTTTCACGAAAGGCCCGCGATCATTGATGGTCACATTAATAGCCTTACCGTTACGTAGGTTGGTGACTCTCGCTCTGGAGCCGAGAGGCAAACTCCGATGAGCGGCTGTCATCTGATTTTGGTTAAAGCGTTGGCCGCTGGCGGTCTTTTTGCCATGGAATCCCGGCCCATACCAAGACGCCTTACCCACCTGCCCACCGGCCGCATGCACCGTGGCTGGAATACCAACGGAAAGGGCCAAGGCGCCAACCAACAGAGCCGGCAAAAAATAGGCTCGACCCTTACGAGTAAATCGACTGTTGCTCGCATGTGTATTCATGTTTTACCTCCACGATTTGACTGGGTGAAATAACGGCCATCCTTATTGGGAAGCAGCTCGTTATTTCAATCAGCTTTTACGTAAGGCATTGAGAATATCACACTTTTATCAGAAAATATCTGAATCGGTCAAAAAAAAACTAAATGATCTTTGAATAATTTTATAAATATATGATTTTAAATAAAAAATTTTATTTGAACAATGATTTAATTGAAATGCGTAACTATTTGATAAATATATAAAAATAAAAAATTGACAATATTATTATTTTATGATTCTCATAAATAATTACGGATTGATTATATTGATTGCCAAAACTTCGCCCCCGGCTTGGCCACTCTCTCCGCCTAAAGGTCTGAAATACACTTTACAAACCGCCTGATATAGCGCCACCCACATAGTTAAGGACGCTGTATAACGAACTGTCAGTGCTTGAAGGAGGCGAGGATGGCAGCACCCTATAGCAAAGATCTATGGGAAAAAGCGCTGGCGGTGCTGGCGCGGAGGGAACGGCCGAGCCGGATGGCGCGACTGTTGGGAATCAGTCGTACCACCCTCAATCCGTGGCGACACTGACAACCAGAAACAGGCTCACGCGCGGCCAAACAGGGTTGTCAGCAAGGACACAGCGCCACGATTACCGACTGGGACGAGTTTCGGCGTTTTATCGAAGAACACCGCGGCAAAACGTTGGAGGCGATAGCAGGGTGACGTGGAACGGATGCCCATCAGCCACGGGCTAAACAAGATCGGCTTTATCCATAAAACAAAATCGTCGGCGGCGGGCGGTCTAGCCAGCACAAGCAATTCAAATTTCCCAGGAAAATCGCCGCGCTCGATTCAGCCAGCCTGATCTAGCCCGCCAGACGGCCCCCGGCGGGGCATCAATCTTCCAACAGCTTACCGGCTTGACGGTAGCTCAGCGGCTTCGGTCCAGCTACCTTGCAGAACTTTTGCCCCGGTCGGGCCAACCGTTCGGTCATGCGGGCGAACAAGAGACCGCTAGTTGCCGCGCGGATTTCCAGGCGAGCCATACCGAGCGGCTCGCCGAGCGGGTTCACTAACTCCGCCACCACCTCCCCCACCGCAACCCGCTCGCCTAACTGCTTGCGATACACGAGCACACCACTTGTCGGAGCCGTCAGCACATCAACGCCTTCCAACGGCGTCGGCTCGCAGCACGGTTGCGGCAACGGCCCCGGATCGCCGGCGATCACGCCGCGCCGTTGCAGGAAGCGCAACAATGCCGCCGCATCCGCCGCCGCATACGCATCGCTGACATCCGCCTGACCGCGCAGTTCCACCGTGGCGGCAAAACAGGCCAGCGGCAGTGCGGCTGCCTTTCCCAGCGCCGCGCGCAGTTTCCACCACGGTCCGGCGCACGCTTCATCAAAGGGATTACCGCCCGGCTCTTCTTCCAGCAGAATGGCCGCCGCGCCCAGTTCCGCCCCCAATGCTCGCGCCGTGTCGGCTTGCCAACGCGAGGCGTACAGGTGCAGGAGTGATTCGCTGTCACAGTGCAAATCGAAAACGTAATCCGCGTCAATCGCCAAATCGAGCAGGGCCAATTTCAGCACCGCTGTTTCTCGAACCGGCTTTTGCTCCGCCAGCACAGCCCGCAACGTTTCTCTAACCAATACGGCGTTCATCGCCGGATCGGCGCCCAACTGCCCACGCAAGCGCTCGGCGGCCGCCGCGGCCAAATCAGGAAACGCACGATTAAAATTGCCGGTGCTTTCAAAATCGAACCGTCCCAGCAGTCGGCCATTCAAGTGCTGTCCCAAGCCGACCGGATTGGCGACTGGAACCACCACGACCTCACCGATTATCCGACCTTCAGCCTGGGCCTGCTCCAGTCCCCGCAACAGATGCTGCGCCACCAGCAGGCCGGGAATTTCATCAGCGTGCAAAGCAGCTTGGAAATACGCTTTGGGCCGTGCGCCAGACGCGCCGTAATGGTGGGCCAATAACGTTCGTTCGGTACCCGGAGCGGGCGATGGCAGTGTAATTTTGCAAGTAACCGTTGGCATGGTACAGATCGTTGTAGTGAGCACTTGTTCGGAAAGCTTATGCCGTCCCCACAATCGTTTGCGGGAACTGCTCTTGCCGCACCCGATACCAGGCGGCGTACAGCGCCGGTAGAAATAATAAGGTCAGGAGGGTGGCGACGATCAACCCACCCATAATCGCCACCGCCATCGGCCCAAAAAAAGAATTGCGCGACAAGGGCACCATCGCTAGCACCGCCGCTGCCGCCGTCAGCACAATCGGCCGGAACCGGCGCACGGTCGATTCGACGATGGCCTCCCACTGGCTACGACCAGCGGCGATATCCTGCTGGATTTGATCGACCAGAATCACCGAGTTGCGCATGATCATGCCAAACAGGGCGATGGTGCCCAGCATCGCCACGAAACCGAACGGCTGATTGAACAGCAGCAAAAACAACGTCACGCCGATCAACCCCAGCGGCGCGGTCAACAGCACCATCAACACCCGTGAGAAATTCTGCAACTGAATCATCAGGATCGTCAGCACCACCAGCACGAATAGCGGGATACCAGCGTTAACCGATCCTTGACCTTTGGCCGACTCTTCCACCGTGCCGCCGGTTTCCAGCCGAAAGCCATCCGGTAGCTTGGCGCGGATCGGCGCCAGCAGCGGCTCGATTTGCGCCGTCACCGTCGCCGGTTGAATTTCGCCATAGACATTGGCGCGCACGGTTATGGTCGGCAACCGGTCGCGCCGCCAGACCACGCCCGGTTCGAAGCGGTAATGAATCCGGGCCACCTGCGCGAGCGGCACGCTTTTGCCACTCGCCGTCGGCGCCACCAAATCGCCCAGCAAAGCCAGTTGCGAGCGGGATGCGGCATCCCCCCGCAGCACTACATCAATCGACTTGTCGCCATCGCGGTAGCTGGTCACCGGCAGCCCCGTCAGCCAGGTATTCAGCATCTGGGATAAATCCTGGCTGCTCAAACCCAGCAGGCGCGCTTTATTCTGGTCGATCTCAATGCTGACCATTTTGGATTGCTCGCCCCAATCCAGGTGTACGTTGGTGAGATGGGGATTGCCGCGCATCACCTCGGCGATTTGCTCGGCGATTCGGCGCAATTGGCCCATATTCTGACCCGATAACCGAAACTGCACCGGAAAGCCGACCGGCGGCCCGTTTTCGACGCGGCTGATATTGGCGCGCAGATCGGGAAAGTCTTCCTCAAACAGTTGAATCAATCGCGCCCGCAATGCCTCGCGCGCCGGAATATCCTGGGCCAGAATGACGAACTGGGCGTACCGTGTCGCCGGTAATTGCTGATCCAGACCCAGATAAAAACGCGGTGCTCCCCAGCCGATATAGGCAACGAAATTATCGATCCCCGGTTCTTTTTGCAAAATCGCTTCCAGCTTGCGGACTTCCGCATCCACCGCCTTTAGCGAGGCTCCTTCTGGCAAACGTAAATCGACCATCAATTCCAAGCGGGTCGAAACCGGAAAAAACTGCTTCTGCACCTGGCCGAAGCTGGCAATAGCCAACATAAACAGTACGATGGTGATAACCACCACCAGCCAGCGATGCGCCACGCACCATTCGACGACCGCCCGGAAGCGCCGATAGAACGGCGTGTGATAGACCTCGTACTCGCTGTGTACGCCCGCCACCATCTCTTCAGCGGGCTGATGGCGGGCGCGGCGCAGCCAGCGCGTCACCCATCGTAACTTGTGCGGGGCGCGTGGATCGGGTAGCAGCCGGTAGCCGAGCCAGGGAATCACCACCACCGCCGCCAGCCAGGACAACAGCAGGGCGATGGCGTTGACCTGGAAGATTGAAACGGTGTATTCGCCTGTTGCGGAGCGCGCGGTGGCGATGGGCAGGAACCCAGCGACCGTCACCAGAGTCCCGGACAGCATCGGCCCGGCGGTGCTGGTGTACGCAAACGCGGCGGCCCTCGCGCGCTCCCAGCCTTCCTCCATCTTCACCCACATCATTTCGACGGCGATGATAGCGTCATCCACTAGCAATCCCAGCGCTAGAATCAGCGAACCGAGCGAAATCTTGTGTAAGCCAATATTGAAAAACCACATCAGCAGAAACGTGGCCGCCAGCACCAGCGGAATCGACAGCGCCACCACTAGGCCGGTGCGCACCCCCAGGCTGAGCAAGGTCACGCCCAAAACGATCAGCACCGCCTCGGTTAGCGCCTTGACGAAATTGTCAATCGACCGCTTGACCACATCCGGCTGGCTTGCCACCTCCCGCAGTTCCACTCCCAGTGGCAATTCGCCCTGCAAATGCGCCATCGTGGTCCGCAGCTCGTGACCGAGTTGGATGATGTCGCCGCCAAGCGCCATCACCACCCCGACGGTAATCGCCTGTTGGCCGCCATAACGCACGCGGGGCGCGGGCGGATCGACGTAACCGCGCCGCACCTCCGCGATATCTCCAATACGCAACTGCCGCCCGCCGGCCCGAATCACCGTATCGCGCACGTCTTCCACGGTAATGAACCGGCCACTGGAGCGCAGGTAGATGCGGTCGCTGACGGTTTCGAAGAAACCCGCCCCGGCGACGGCGTTCTGCCGGGACAGGGCCTGAATCACGGTGTTGAGGTCAAGACCAAGCGTGGCGAGCTTGGCGTTGGCGATTTCGAGATAAATTTTCTCGTCCTGCTCGCCAAATAAATCAACCTTGGCGACCTGCCGCACTCGTAACAGCTCATCGCGCACGCGGTCGGCGTAATCCTTGAGTTCGGCGTAACTCAGTTCGTCCGACACGACGGCGTAAATATTGCCGTAGACATCACCGAATTCATCGTTGAAAAACGGCCCGAAAACCCCGGCGGGAAAGGTATGGCGGATATCGCCGATCTTCTTACGCACCTGATAGAACACATTGGAAATGACCGAAGCTGGCGCGGAATCCTTGGCCATAAACAGCACGATCGACTCGCCCGGTCGAGAATAGCTGATCAGGTGATCGACGTGCGGCGTTTCCTGCAACTTCTTCTCAATACGGTCGGTGAGTTGCTGTTCGATCTCGCGCGCGGTCGCGCCCGGCCACATCGTGCGCACCACCATGACCTTGAAGGTAAAAGGTGGGTCATCGGCCTGACCGAGATGCCGGTAACCGTAAATTCCCATCAGCGCCATCGCAAAGATAAAAAAGCCCACCAGCGCCCGATGGCGGATCGCCCATTCTGAAAGGTTAAAGCGCGTCACGAGCGTGTGTCAGCAGCGGCGGGTTCTCGGATGACGGGCCGCACCGCTTGACCCGCCACCAATTTATGCGCGCCGACGGTGACCACCAGTTCACCCGCTTGCACACCGCTGGCCAGCACTGCTCCATCCTCGCGGTATTGGCGGATTTCAACCGGTCGGCGTTGCGCCTTGTCATCGGCAATCACCCAAACCGCCGGCCCCTGCCCTTGATCGATTACTGCCGTTAAAGGCACCATTAGGCTGCTATCAGGCCCGACAGGCGGCACGCTCACCTGGGCGGTCATGCCCAATCGCACCGCCGGATCGGAGTCGAGCAAGCGAATACGGGCGGTGTAGGTGCGGGTCGCGGCATCCGCCGTGGGCGCCAGCTCCCGCAATTCCGCGCGCAGTCGCAAATCCGGTTGCGCCCACAGCGTCACCGTCATGCCCCTGGCTTGGCGCAGTTCGGCTACCTGCCCTTCAGGGATGTTGATAAGGACTTCCTGTTCATTCGAGCGCGCCAGCTTGATGACCGGTTGACCGGCGCTGACCACTTGGCCGACTTCGACTAACGCCGCGGTGACGACTCCATCGTGATCGGCGGTCAACACCGCGTAGCTGGCCTGGTTGCCGATCACCGCCAGTTGCGCTTGCGCCTGATCCCGTCTGGCTTTGGCCGCTTTATAGACCGTGGCCTTGGCGTCATAGACCGATTGCGAGATCAGTTTCTTTTCCAATAGGGCGGCGTAACGCACCTGCTCGGACTCGGCCAGGCTGAAATCGCTCGCGGCCGCCGCCAGTTGCGCTTTGGCCGCTTGCTCGTTGAGTTGCAGATCGGCGGGATCGAGCCGGGCCAGCGCCTTGCCGCGCTCCACCCGCGCGCCAACGTCGACCAGGCGGGCCACAATCTTGCCGGCGACGCGAAAAGCCAGATCGGATTCGTGGCGGGCGCGCACTTCACCGGAATAAACCACTGGCGTGGCGTTCACTGGCATCACGCGTTGCACCAACACTGGACGAATGATGGCCGCTGGTGGAGGTGGCGTTTTATCACACCCTATCAGTGCCAGCATAACGAGCGCCAAGAAGGAAAGAGCATTACGCTTCATGTTGGGCTTTGTTTCGTCAAATTACGGGCGGGAGGCGAACACATTGCAAGACTACCGTGAGATAGTAAATGATTATGGTTACCGGATGTCTATCAAGCAAATGGTTAGCAAATCATAGTGAACTATCGGTTTCCTACAATCATTTTTGGAGAATCGGGATGAGCCTGACCATGAAAGCCGTGCGCATCCACGCCTATGGCGGCCCTGAAGTCTTGCATTACGAAGAACCGCCAATACCAAAACCGCAGCCCGACGATATCCTGATTCGCGTTCGAGCGGCGGCAGTAAATCCAGTGGATTGGAAGATTCGAGAAGGTTATCTGCAAAATACCTTGAAACACCACCTACCGTTGACGCTCGGTTGGGATATCTCAGGCGACGTGGTCGAGGTCGGCCCCCAAGCCGCCGGTTTCAACATCGGCGACGAGGTGTATGCACGGCCCCACATCGAACGCGACGGTGGCTACGCCGAATACATCGCGGTTAGGGCCAGCGAAGTCGCCCGCAAGCCAGTCACGCTGGATCACCCTCACGCCGCCGCCGTACCGCTGGCCGCCTTGACGGCCTGGCAATCGCTGGTGGAGGCCGCCCAGTTACAGGCTGGCCAAACCGTGCTGATCCACGCCGCCGCGGGTGGCGTCGGCAGTCTGGCGGTGCAATTGGCCAAGGCGCGCGGCGCCAAGGTGATCGCCACCGCCTCGGCGCTCAATATCGGCTTAGTGACCGAACTGGGCGCTGATCAGTTTATCGATTACACCCGAACTCGCTTTGAAGAGGCGGTCAAAGCGGTGGACGTGGTGTTTGACACCATCGGCGGCGACACGCAGGCGCGTTCCTGGCAGGTGTTGAAACCGGGTGGAATCTTGGTTTCAGTGGTCAGCCCGCCCTCGAAAGCGATTGCCGCCGAACGGGGCCTGCGCCGGGCGTTCGTGTTTATCCACGCCAGCGGCGAGCAACTGACCGCCATCGCTCAGCTGATCGACGAGGGTAAAATGAAACCGCACCTTCATACGGTGCTGCCGCTCGCCGAGGCCCGCCAAGCGCACGCCATCAGCGAGGGCGGCCATGCGCGGGGTAAAATCGTTCTGCATGTCGCGGATTAAATTTATCTTTTGTTTCAGGAAAAGCCCATGCTCAATTTCACGTTTTACAATCCGACCAAAATCTTGTTTGGCAAAGGCCAAATTGCCAAGATTGCTCGGGAAATCCCGCAAAACCAACGCATTTTGATGACCTATGGCGGCGGCAGCATCAAAAATAACGGCGTTTACGATCAGGTGATGGCCGCCTTGGTGGGTCGGTCCGTATTGGAGTTTGCAGGCATTGAGCCGAACCCGACCTATGAAACCTTGATGGGCGCGGTCGAATTAGCCCGGCGGGAAAAGGTGGATTTCCTGCTTGCCGTCGGTGGTGGTTCGGTGATCGATGGCACCAAGTTCATTGCCGCCGCCATACCGTTCGAGGGTGAACCATGGGATATTTTGGCCAAGAACGCGCCGATCGCGCAGGCGTCGCCGTTCGGCTCAGTGCTCACGCTCCCCGCTACCGGCTCGGAAATGAACAGCGGCTCGGTGGTGACTCGTCGCGCCACGCACGATAAGCTGGCCTTCATGCACCCGCTGGTTTATCCGCGCTTTTCAGTACTTGATCCCACGACCACGTTCACGATGCCGCCCCGGCAAATCGGCAATGGTGTGGTCGATGCCTATACCCATATCATGGAACAGTATTTAACCTATCCGGTCAATTCGCCGATACAGGATCGCTTCGCCGAGGGGCTATTATTAACCCTTATTGAGGAAGGTCCCAAAGCACTCGCCAATCCAGAAGATTATGAGGTCCGCGCCAATATCATGTGGGCCGCGACCATGGCGTTGAACGGACTGATCGGCGCGGGGGTGCCGGGCGATTGGGCGACCCACATGATCGGCCACGAGATCACCGCCCTCCACGGCTTGGATCACGCGCAAACGCTAGCGATCGTGCTTCCCAGCGTAATGGCGGTGAAGCGAGACCAAAAGCGCGCCAAACTGTTGCAATACGCGCAACGAGTCTGGAACCTGTCCACCGGCGGCGAGGACGAACGGATCGACGGCGCCATCGCCAAAACCCGTGACTTCTTCGAGCGCATGGGGGTAAGAACCTATCTGCGGGATTATGGCGTCAATAGCGACGCTGTGCCCGCCTTGGTCGGCCAACTGGAGCGACATCAACTGATCCAGTTGGGCGAGCAGCAAGATATTGATCTCGCCACCAGCCGCGCCATCCTGGAGCGGTGCGTGGCGGCCTGAAGTTTAAGAACTCGATCCCCTCCTCCGCCAGGGAGGGGAACCCTGTCGGCGTCAAAGCAAAAAATAATACGGCTTATCGGTCGCTGTTGGCGTTCAGCGCCAACCTCAACCCACCAGCTTTAAGCCCGGCGGCAGCGCTTCACCGAATACCCGGCCAGTATCGGCCTCGTCAAGCTCCACGACTTCTTGCACCATCCGCAACCAGGACGCCGGCGCTTTGCTCGCGCGCAAGCGCTGCGCGACTCGAACCCGCAGGTCTTCGCGCAAATCGCGCTCCCGATCACCGCTCAGCCGCGCCAGCAGCGTCGCCGCAAACGCGGCGGGCGTCACCGTCCGCCAATCCAGCGCCAACAGCTGCTCCAACCAAACCGCCGCTGTCGCCGCCGGCGTCACATCGTGCGCGCTACCGTAGGCTGGAACCCTTGTCCCCAGCCGGCCGAGCGCCCACCAAAGCTGCGGCGATTCGCCTTTGCGCGCCAGCCGGGCCAGCACCATCTGGCCGAGTTCCACCTTGCGCGCCGCCGGCAAGCGTTCCAAAACCCCGGCCAGCCGGGCCATATCCTCGACGCCCAAGGTGCGATCCTTGGCCATTTTGCCGGTCGGAGGTCGCAAATCGATTAATAGCCGATCGCTCAAGCGCCACTGCGCCGCCGCATCCAAGCCGCCGGCCACCCGCCGCCACAGCGTCCACCACTCCGCCCAGTTCTGCGCGTCGTGATGGTGCTGTACCCCTTGCTCGTACAGCGCCCACAGCTGTTTGACCCGCCAATCGTCCAGCGGATAACCAAAGCCCGGCCGCAGGCAATAACCGCTCAAACTGAACCACATCCGCTCGTGATCCGCCGACCGCCGCCGCCGCCGCGCGCCCGCTTGCAGCACGCCGGCCAGCTCGCGCAACAGCGGAGTTTCCCAACTCTCGCGCGTGCCGAGCAGACGTTCTAGATCGGCGCGCAGGGTCTTGATTTCCTTTTGTTCCACATTCGCGGCGCGCGCGCCGTAGAACCGCTCCAGCCGCGCCGCCGCATCCGGGAAACGCGGATGCAGGCGCGCCAATGTTGCCGCATCGCCGCCGCGCAGCTGAAAAGCCAAACCCCACCGTCGCGCGGGATCGTCCACCGCCACGCACTCCACTTCCAGCGTGCCGACTTCAGTCAGTTGCGTGACCAGTTGCACCGGCACTTCGCCGGCGGCATCGCTTTCGATCACTGTGGTAACCGGCGGTAAGGGCACGAAACCTTCCACATCCAGCGCCGCCACTTCACCCGGTCGAAACATCGCATCGCTGGTCGTGGACAGCAAATGAAATTGCACCGGCGCGCCAAGTCGCAGTAAAAATGTCCGATCCAGCCGAACCGATCCGCTTTCCTCCGCGCCGCGCGGTAGCAGACAGACACCTTGTTTTCGGTCGCGCGCGCCCTCAACCAATAAAAAATAGCTCCGCGCCGAGCCGCCGCCGATTCGCGTACCGTGACCCCGCCGTGCCAGCCCGTAAGCCACCGCCCCGCGCGCCACCGCCAGATCGGGATCGGGATTGTCCAAACGCAAGAGAGGCTCGCCGCGCCAACCCGCTAACAGTTCCAGTAGGCGACTGGCCAACGCCGCGCCATGAAAGACGCCGCCGTTCAGTAAAATCGCATCGGGCATCGGAGGGCGGTCAGTCGGCGCTCGTTCGCCCAAAGCCCGGCGCGCTGCCTCGACATGATTGCTTAAGAAGGCGGCCAGATGTCGGCTAATTGCCGGGTCGGCGGCGTAAGGTAGGCCGAATTCGACGACGGCCGCTCGCCGCCCTTGCGGCCGCTCTTCCGGGTTGGTGAAAGGCAGAAAACCATTGACCAACAGCGTCCGAACTTCGTCTCGGCTAAACCGCGCCGACCGCGCGCCGCCGATCAGTCGCGCGCCACCGCCTAGCACCGTCACTGGCGCTCCTTCCGGCGCATCGGCCGCCAGTAACCGTTCCTTGGCGTTCCGGCACTGTTGCAACAGTTGCGATAGCTCACCAGCGCTCAGGCGTTCCCCGCCCAAACGAGTCTCGGCGATCCGCGCCAGCGTCAAATCCATATTGTCGCCGCCCAACATCAGATGCTCGCCCACGCCGATCCGGGTCAGGCGTGGTTCCGCTTCAGTGGATTCGATTTGGATCAAGGTCAGGTCGGTGGTGCCGCCGCCCACATCGCAAACGAGCAACAAGCGCGACTCGCCGAGCGCGGCCGCCATGTCGACGTCATGGCGTTGGAGCCAGTCATAACACGCCGCCTGTGGCTCCTCCAGCAATCGCAGATGGGTCAAACCGGCCAGCCGCGCGGCTTCGACCGTTAGTGCTCGGCCAACCTCGTCGAACGAGGCGGGCACGGTTAAAACCAGGTCTTGACGTTCGAGTGGCTGACGGGGAAATCGCTGATTCCAGGCGGCTTTAATGTGAGTGAGATAGCTGGCGCTGGCGGCGATTGGCGATACTTTGGCGATTTCATCCGCCCCCCACGGCAGAATCGACGCGGTTCGATCCACCCCGGCGTGCGACAACCAGCTTTTGGCGCTGGCGACCAACCGTCCTGGCGCTCGCGAACCGCGCTCCCGCGCCAGTTCGCCCACCACCGCGTTGGCAACCGCGCCGGGATCGGTGAATGGCCACGGCAGTTGGGTATCAGCCGCCGCCAGCTCACCGTCCGCCGGGTGATAACGCACCGAAGGCAACAGCGGCCGGGCCGCCACCGCGCCGGGCGCGATCAGTTGCTCGATCGGAAAGAGCCGAATCGCCGACGCCCTCGGTTCGGCTTTGCTCCCCGCCGCCTTCAGATCGGCATAAGCCACGACGGTATGGGTGGTGCCGAGATCGATTCCCACCACATAATGGGAAACCGTCCGCCGAGCGATGGTTTAACCCTCCCCGCGCACGTCGAACTCAACTTTCCAGGCTTTTCCGCCGCCGCGCGGTACTGCTTCCAGCCGCAGTGTGCCGACTTCGGTCACTGCCGCGTGCAACCGAACCGGCACCACTTCGCCCGGCTGCCGATCATCCGCGGGCAAGGTCGCCTCGATTTCTTCCAGCTCTTCAACCTCATCTCCTCCCCATTGTTCCAACACCGTGCCCACCGGATCAGCGCGCCGCACTGAAGAGCCAAAGAAGCGGAACCGTACCGGCTCCCCGACCACCAGGCCCATTTCTTGCGGCGGCAACTCCGCTTGCGTCCCCTCTTCCATACCGAACGGCGCGATGCACAGCGCCTCGATTGGTGGCTCCATTCCCGGCACCGCCGGCATCGAACTTTCCACCCCGACGTAATAGGACTTAGCCGTGCCGCCGCGAATCCGCACCCCGCGGCCACGCCGGACATAACCGTAATACGCCGCGCCACGCGCCACGGCCAAATCCAGGTCAGCCCCTTCCAGCAAGCGTACCGGCGGCGCGCTCTCACTGGCCAGCCAACCATTCAACACGTCCAGGGTGCGCGCCAGAAGCGACGGCGCCTTAAATACCCCGCCGTTGAACAGCACAGCCGTTGGATGGAGGAAGCTGGCGTCCTTGGGCAAACGATCCTCGAAACCGCTCAGGTCGCGGGTCGCACCGACCTGTCGCGCCAGAAACGCGGCCAGATGACGTGTCATGGCCGGGTCTTGCGCGTAGGGCAACCCCAACTTCGTCAAGGCCGCTCGCGCCCGGCTGGCCGGCCGCGCCGAAGCCGCCACGGCCGGGAAGAACCCTTCCACTAGATTCTGGGTGACTTCGTTGCGGGTCAATTCGGTGCGCAGCGTACCGCCAATCAGTTTGGAGCCGCGGCTTGGCACCACCACCGGGACAGCATCCACGGCGGCGTCGCCCAATAATGTTTCCTTGGCGTTCCGGCAGCCGTGGATCAGTCCTTGCAGTTGCCAGGTGTCGAGCTGGGTTCCCTGTTCGGCCAATTTGGCGCGAATCGCGTGCGCCAACGCCAAATCCATGTTGTCGCCGCCCAACAAAATATGGTCGCCCACCGCGACCCGCACCAGATCCAGCGCGCCATCGCGTTCGGTCACCGCGATCAGCGAGAAGTCAGCGGTGCCGCCACCCAAGTCGATCACCAGGATGATGTCTCCGATTTTCACCTGTTTGCGCCAATCGCCTTCCGCCGCCAATAGCCAGTGATACAGCGCCGCCTGCGGTTCTTCGAGCAAAACCACGCGCGCCAGACCGACCGCGGCGGCCGCATCGGCGGTTAGTTCGCGCGCGGCCGGATCAAAGGACGCTGGCACCGTCAACACCACATCCTGTTCAGCCAGCGGCGCATCGGGATGCTGGTGATTCCAGGCCGCGCGGAGATGCTCCAGATAGCGGATCGAGGCTTGCAGCGGCGATACCCGCTCCACTTCCTCCGGGGCCTCGACCGGGAGAATGGGCGCCCGCCGGTCGACGCCGGGATGGCAAAGCCAGCTCTTGGCGCTGGCGACCAGCCGGATCGGGGTGCGACTACCCATGGCGCGCGCCAGCTCACCGACCACGAACGGCTGGGGTTCACCCCAGGGCAGGATGCAATCACTCGGCTTCAGCTCGTCGGCGTGGGGCAGATACAGGAACGATGGCAGCATGGGCCGGCTATCGACCGCGCCGGGCGCGGTCAATTGCGGGATATCCTCAATCTGCTGCATCACGTCATCCCGGTCGCTGCTGGCCAGATCCACCGCCGCCATCACACAGTGCGTCGTCCCCAGATCGATGCCGACGGCATAGCGAACGTCGTTCATAGCTCCACCTCCGCCGGCGCCAGCACCCGCACATCGTGACCTTCGGCCAGTTTTGGCAGTTTGATTTCAGCCACGCGCCAGCCTCGATGCATCAAGGTGCCGGAGAACGGCGGCTGACCAACCACGTTGCCGGTTAACCGTATCGTGGTGGAGTCGAATCCCGCCGCCAGGGTCAATCGCGCGCCTTCGACTTCCGACCGTACCGGCGCGATCTGGAGATAGTCACTCACCACTTTTCGGCAGCCCTCATGCACCACCCGAGCGGCTCCGCCGATCTCCGCGTCGGAATACGCGGTAACGTTCTCCTGGAGAAAATCAATAAAACGCCCGTCCTGCTGTAATAAGGCCAACAATTGCAGCGCGGATTCGGGTAAGGTTTCCTTGAGCACGGCTGGCTTCGGTGGCTCAATCGTCACCGCAGCGGGTCGCCGCTCTTTCTCCAGGCTCATCGATCGCCTGGCGAACTCACCATCGGTCAAAATCCGCCAGAAAGCACGCAAAGCCAAAGCCAGCCGGCCCACAAGGGGGGGTTGTGAATCATTCATAGTGCAAACTCCCGCGAAACAAACGATTTAATCTTGTATCCTATCATGCACCAGCAAGCCGCCAATCCCTATAAAACCATCCCCCGAACCGGTGATTTTGGCTTATCATGTGGTTGGTGTTTGCAATGAGTTTGGCTAAATTGCTTGATGGCGGCGTGGCATCATCCGCCGGCTTTTTCCAAGACAATGACGCTTTCCTTAATGACCTACCTCAGGGTATTCCAGGAGTGGCAGCATGGCCCGCATACTGATTGTCGATGACTCGCCGACGCAAACGCTGAGTCTCGCCAAAATCCTTAAAAAGCATGGCCACGACGTGATTACCGCGAAAGATGGCTCTGAAGGGGTTGTGGTGGCCAAGGCGGAATTGCCGGATTTGGTGCTGATGGATGTGGTCATGCCCGGCGTCAACGGGTTTCAAGCCACGCGACAGATCACTAAGAACCCTTCCACCAGCCACATTCCCGTCATCATTTGCACCACCAAGGATCAGGAAACCGATCGGATTTGGGGTGCGCGGCAAGGGGCCAAAGGCTACGTTACCAAGCCAGTGGATGAAACCACGCTGATGGATACGATCAAACCCTTCCTACCCAGGGCCTAATGCTTGGCGGGCGCGGGCGTTCCCGACCCACCGCCGATTCAGTTTGGATGCATCTACCTTCAATCCGAAGTCGGGATAACGGGCCGGAATCCAACCGCCAATACCGCCAGCGCCGCATTGATCCTGCATAATTGCGCACTATCGCCACCCCGATCGGGGTGGTGTTGCATCGCCAGCCGCCGGTAACGTTGTTTGATAGCGGCGGCATCCACCGGATCTTGCAATCCCAATTCTTCCAGAGCGGACCGACGCTGAGAGTTTGCGTGCCTGACCATCGCAAACTGGCGCAGAAGCGTCACCACTTCGACCGAGGTGATGGTGGTCCACCGCCTCAGATCGCTGTACCACGCGCGCAAAGCGTCAGTCTCAATCAGAGGGCGAGAGTTGTTTACGGCAAAGTTATCGGTCGCTGCCAGGGGTTTCAAAACGATGTGCAGCGGATCGACCACTAGCTGGTCACCCCGCTCTCGGCACAGACGATCCCGCAGCCGATAAAGCATGTGAAACAGCAAAAAATGCCCGCGAAATAAACTCAAGGGTTCGCGGGCGTTGAAGCTGGCAAACAGCGCATTTCGCTGGCGCAGTTCCTTCAGCAGCGCGTGTTCGCTCAGGCCGGCGGGATGTGCTTCCAACAGAGCCAGCAGCAGCGTTTCCAGCTCCGTCAGCTGCGGTGGCGCGGGTACGTCGTCGTTCATCGGGGTGGGCTCTCGACCTCCAACCGATAGTGGGGATAGGTTTGACTGAACTTCAGCGCTTGGGCTTCGGCCTCCGCCGTCCGACCCTGACGGCGCAGTTCAGCAATTTCTTTCAACCATTCCTCTGGCGCGTGGTGGGATAATCGGCCCGCATCCGATGGCGATGCCTCGTTTTTCTTTGGCGTTGGCGTCGTTTCGTGCGTTTCAGATTCTTTCCGCTCTTCCACTGGCATCGCGCGTCTCGACGCAGCGGGCTCGGACACGGTGGCGGGCGCGGCGGCCGAATCAGGGGATAGCGTTAATTCCCGCGACGGCATGGCGTTACCGTCGAGCGGTTGATCGTCAGCAACACGAGCCGGCGATGGTAACGCCGACGAGGGCATCGCCCTATCCGCTGTCGCTGGCGACGCAACCGAGGGCGGTGAAACCGAAGACCCGGCCGGCGGCCCCATCGAAGATTCAGCCGACGCCGCTGGAGGCGCAATTACGGAAGGGGTGGCTTGCGGCAAACTGACGCCAGCCGACGACGCGCCGGCACCGCGGCCGCTCGTCGCGTCTGCTTTCATCACGGATTTCACGCCGGGTTTAGCTGGTTCCGAGCGCAACGGCGCTCCCAATTCGCCAGCCTCTCGCGCCATGCGCACCACGCCGACGGTCAAAACAACCGTAGCCGCCAACGCGAGGGGCGCAGCCCAGCGAACCGCCGACCGCTTGGGGAACGCGGGCGGCGGTTCGGCGGCCGCCCTGGCCACCGTCAGAATCCGCCGATCCAGCCAATCCGGTGATTCAGGCTGGCGCGTTTCCTGATACAGCGCACTTATTTTCCCGTCGTGGAGTTCGTCGGATCGATCTTTCATGACGCTCCTCCCAGACCTTGCCGCAGACGGGCCAGCGCGTAACGCAACCGGCTCTTGACGGTTTCCCGGCCGGCGCTAGTGGCTTGTGCGATCTCTTCCAGCGACAATCCAGCTTCCTCTTTCAACAAGAGGGCTTCGCGTTGAGCCTCCGGTAATTCCGCCAGCAATGCCAGCAATCGCTCGGACTGGCGGCGGCGATCTTCCCTGACTTCCGGTTGGACTGCGGCGGGAGCTGGAATATCCATCCACTCCGGGCAATCGTCGGCGTACGATACCGGCAGGCCCCGCGCGCTGGCGCGATAGTAATCCACCAAGCGGTTATGGGCGATCCGGTAGAGCCAAGTGGAAAATTTTGCGTCCACCCGATAGCCGGCGCGAGCGGCAACCAGTTTGAGCCAGATGTCCTGGAACAACTCATCCACCACGGCCGTGCCACACTGGCGCAGCAGATAACGATACAACGGCCCTTTGTGACGGGCGTAGAGCTGCGTAAAAGCATCGGCGTCGCCATCACGGTAACGCAGCATGAGGCTTTCATCGGCATCGTCGTCAATTCTCATGGGGACAGCACTTTACCCGCCCCACTGGCGGCAGGGAAGCCCTCGGGCCACGCCCGCCACCCGTCTTGAACCTTCAACCCTCCATTGACTCAGCGGAATGCTTGCGCCTGCTCTTTCGGCTGGCCGGCATCGATTGAGCGCGCCAGACTCACCAAGGTTAGGAACTCGCCGCGATAGCCGAAGGGGTCGTTACCCCGTGCTCCCCGCGCCGTTGCCAGCACCTCGTCGTACCCAAACGAAGACAGATAACGGCCACCGCGCAACAACTGCCCGAAACCGGCCACGGCCGCCGCAAACCGGAATCGGTCGCTGGTCGCTTTCCAGTCCTCCACCAGTTGGCTACGGCGGATCGGCCATTCCTGCAATTGACTGCTCTCGCTATCGGGCTGTTTGTAGCGCAACCGCAGAAAAGCGATTTCGTCGTCGCGCGGCGTATCCGCCAGCGTTGTCGCCGGCACACCATAGCGCAGCGGTTCGGTCAAACTGCCGCCGCTACCCTTTAACGCGATCTCGTACAAGGCGGTAACGGTGTGGCCAGCGCCGATGTCGCCCGCATCCACCGCGTCATTGTTGAAATCCTCACGCCGCAATATTCGGTTTTCGTAGCCGATCAAGCGATACTCCTCAACCAGCGCCGGATTGAATTCGATCTGAATTTTCACATCCTTGGCAATAGTTAGCAGGGTCGCGCTCATCTGTTCGACCAGCACCTTGTTCCCTTCCTGCAAGGTGTCAATATAGGCGTAGTTGCCATTACCGGCGTCGGCCAATTGTTCCATCAGGCGGTCGTTATAGTTGCCGGTACCGAAACCGAGCGTCGTCAAGGCGATGCCGCTTTTACGCTCGGTCTCCACCAAATTTTTAAGTGCCTCAAAATTGACCGTCCCGACATTGAAATCGCCGTCGGTGGCCACAATCACCCGATTGACGCCGTTTTTGACAAAGCTTTCACGGGCCAGATTGTAGGCTAGTTGAATGCCAGCCCCGCCATTAGTGGAACCGCCCGCGCTGAGACGATCCAGCGCGGCCTCAATTTTCGCCTTCTGGCTGCCTGGCGTTGGCTCCAGCACCACGCCCGCCGCGCCGGCATAGACCGCGATGGCGACCTTGTCCTCGGTCCGCAACTGGCGGACGAGCAGTTTCATGGCCGATTTGAGCAATTCCAACTTATCGGGCGAATTCATCGAACCCGATACGTCGATCAAAAACACCAGGTTGGCGGGTGGCAATTGAGTTTTCGGAAGATCATAGCCCTTGAGTCCGACCGCCAGCAGTACGGTTTTTGGATTCCACGGAGCCGGCGCTAACTCAGTGCCAACTCGAAACGGCGATTGGCGGCTCTCTGGCAGCGCATAGTCATAATCGAAGTAGTTGATCATCTCTTCGACTCGTACCGCATCGCGTGGGGGCAAGCGACCGTTGTTCAGAAAGCGGCGGACGTTGGCGTAAGCGCCGGTATCGACATCAATGCTGAAGGTGGAGACTGGCTGTTCGGCGGCGCGTTTGATTGGATTTTCTTCAATCCGAGCATAGTTTTCCCGATCAGTCGGCTGACTGGGCGCGCGCAAGGACTCCACGCTGACAGCGCTAACCGCCCGTCCGGCCGGCGCACTGAGGCCAGCGTTGAATTTATTCTCTAGGTTATCGGCTTGCTTGGCCCTTGGCGTCATCGGCACGGGCGCGCTGGACGGGGCCATGGCGGTCGGCGCTGGTGCCGGCAAAGTGGCTTGCAATGAGGGCTTGGCCGCTTCCCGGCGTTCTTCAACTGACCCACTGGATGCGGCCGACGCGCGATCCGCCCCTTTACTTTCCGCCGGTTGCTGGTTGTCGGATGAGCATCCGCCAAGCAGCGCGACCAAGAACAAGGTATAAAATAGGAATGACTTTTCCATCAGGCTATCTCCGCGAGGATTTTCGATTCATTGCTGTAAACGTCATCTCCGTTAAAATGGGGTTAAGCGCTTTGGCTGATTGCGATGCCAACTTGCCGTTTGCGCCAGCGTAGCCCATTATTTCGATAAACACGGAACTTCCGCGCAAGGCTCCCACCGTTATGGAAATGCCCTCTATTACCGGCTACCGGATTGAAAAAGTGATCGGCAAAGGCGCCATGTCGACCGTTTATCTAGGCGTTCAGGAGTCGCTGGAACGGCGGGTTGCGCTTAAAATCCTGAGCCCCAGACTGGCCTCCGACCCTACCTTTAACAAGCGTTTCGCCAAGGAAGCCCATATTATCGGTCGGCTCGGCCACCCGCATATCGTGACGATTTTCGACGCCGGCAATTATGGAGATTTGTTCTACATCGCGATGGAGTATCTGGAAGGCGCCACGCTGAAAGAACTGATCAAGACCGGCATCACCCCGGAACAGGCGGTGAACATCCTGCGCCAAATCGCGCAAGCACTGGGTTGCGCGCACCAACAAAACTGCATCCACCGCGATATCAAGCCGGCTAATATCATGTTTCGCAATCCAGAAACCGCCGTGCTATCCGATTTCGGCATCGCGAAAAATTTGGAAGACAAGACGCAATTGACCGCGGTTGGCTGGCGGATCGGCACGCCCAACTACATGAGCCCCGAACAATCGCTGGCCAGGCCGGTGGACGCCCGCAGCGATTTATACAGTCTGGGCGTGGTGTTCTACGAAATGCTGACCGGAACCCGACCCTATCAGGGCGCGGATGCCTTTGAAACGGCCATGCTTCACATCAAAGGACCCGTACCGAGCCTGCCGGAGCCGCTCCGCCGCTTTCAGCCGATCATCGACCGGCTGCTGGCTAAAAAACCTGAAGACCGCTTCGCGAGCAGTGAGGACCTGGTGCATGCCCTCCAGCAACTCAGTCGGCCAAACGCCACTCCGCCCAGTGGATTCAGGGCGCTATCGCCCCAAATTTCAGCCCATCAACCGTCGGCGTCTCGAACCCAAATGACGGGGTCGCGCCCGCTCCGGCGCTGGGTGCTTTGGCTGCTGGCGCTGGTATTAACAGGTCTGGCGGGATTGCTGGCCTCCCGTTTGTTATCCATTGGCCAGCTCTGAGCTCCGCGCATCATGGGCTTGCCCTCTCAGTAGCAGGAGTCTGCCCTTCAATACGTCATGCAGGCGGCGTTAAGAATACCGACCGCCAGCGACAGCATCCCGACGAATACACCGATGGCAACCTTCCCGGCGGGAATATCGTGGGTGAGCGTGGGTAGCAACAAGCGGGCAAGCAAGTACACGAGCAGTTGGACGATCAGGGCGATCAAACCCCATACCATCATGTCTAACAGACTGACACTGTGCGTGATGGCGCTGGCGAGCGGCAATACAAACCCAAGCATGGCCCCACTTAAGCTGGCGGCGGCGGCCGCGTTACCGTCGCGGATTAAGGTAAACTCGCGATAAGGGGTAATAAAGATGTACGTTAGCAAAAAAAATACCAACAGAGCAACGGCGACGGCAAAATAGGACAGGAACGAGGCTAACCCAGCCAGAGATTGTGTCAGCATGTAAAGTTATTCCTTTCGTTACAAATAAACGCTGGCCAATTTTTCAAGGATTGGTACGTCAAGCATAGAACCAGGGTCGACCAGAAGTTTGCGGAATTGCTAAAGCAGCAGCCATCCGGTCACCGGCAAGGCTCACCTCTCTCGACACACCGGCCGATGTCCGAACCGAAATAAGCAACGGAGCCAAAAAACGGCCCGGCCAAGTTGCCCTGGCTTGATCCGCATGATAACGCCGACTCCAGATAAACGTGATCGGGATCGTCATCTAACGCCGTTTTCTGGCAGGCCGCTTTATTTTGGGGGTTGGCGTCGTCTTTTCTTCCGCCAACCGGACCGCGCCGACCGTACCGATCCCGCTCGCCCGGCCTGCCTCCGTCAGATAGATTCGCCAAAAGGTGATCACTTTGCCGTCACTGCTGAAAGCATCCGGTCGAACCTCAACCAACCCGGCTCCGGCCAGCCCCTCCAACAAGCGCTCGAAAGTCGCGCGTTTGATTTGAGGATTGCCAACGCCCTCGTGTAACTGGCGGATCGTCAAACCCTCCCGCCACCGCAGCGCTTCCAACACCTGTAAGCTCAATTGCGATTCGGCGGTGGTCAACCGGCGCGACTGCCGCAGCAACGCCGTTTGCGGCGCGCAGACATCGCAAATTCCACAGGGTTTATCATCGTCCCGGTCGCCGAAATGCCGCACCAGCCGCACCATCCGACAGTGGATCGCCTTATCGGCAAAATCGAGTATCTGTCGCAGTCCGGCCATCTTGTGGGCGCGCTGCTGTTCGTAAGGCGGCAGCCAATCCCCGTCGCCACGACCGATATTGCCCTCTCCATCGCGCCACACCCCGCCGTGAACCCGCAATTTTTCCAACGCGGTATCGAACTCCTCTGCCTCCATTTTCAAGCGGTCGCAGACCAACCCCCTGGGCTGCGGCTCGGGGCGGAGCGCGGCGAAAATCTGCTCCAGTCGTATTGGCTCGGGATAGTCGCGTCGGTGAAACCATTCGTGGGTGCGCAGATCGGCATACGAGTAAAGCAGTACCGCGCGCGCCAGCTGTCCGTCGCGTCCAGCCCGGCCGATTTCCTGATAATAGCTTTCGATGCTGCCTGGCAACGCGGTGTGAATTACCGTGCGAATGTCGGGTTTGTCGATGCCCATGCCAAACGCGATGGTGGCGACGATCACCGCCAGCTCGCCGCTCCCGAACAAACTCTGTACTCGGTCGCGCTCCTGCGCGCCCATGCCGGCGTGATAAGCAGCGGCCGGAAAATCCGCCGTCAGCGCCAAGGCCAGCATTTCGGTGTCTCTGCGGGTCGGCGCATAGACGATGGCTGGTCGTTGAGCCGGATCGAGCAATAGCCGCCGCACCGAGTCGCGACGGTCGGGAACGCGCACTTCCACCGCCTCAACCGCCAGATTGGCGCGGCGGAAACCGTGAATGTAACGTACCGCCTCGCTCAAGCCGAGTTGCCGCACGATATCATCCTGTACTTGCACGGTCGCGGTGGCGGTCAGCGCGATAATCGGGGCGGGCCGCAGGAGCGGTAGATAACGGCCCAGCATTCGGTAATCAGGACGGAAATCATGACCCCAATGAGAAATGCAGTGCGCCTCGTCCACGGCGATCAATACCGGCTTGCGCTTGGCCAACATTTCCGGAAAACCGGTCACGCCCAATCGTTCGGGGGCGATGAACAGATAATCCAACTGGCCTTGCAAATAAGCCACGCAGACCTGACGGGAGGCGAGCCGGTCGCGACCAGAGTGAATCCGCTCGGCGCGCAGTCCCAATTCGCACAGCTTGGCGACCTGATCCTCCATTAAGGCGATCAGCGGCGACACCACCAGCGTCGTGCCAGCCCGTGCGATCCCCGGCAATTGAAAACACAACGACTTGCCGGCGCCAGTCGGCATCACCAGCAACACATCGCGCCCCGCGGTCACGGTCCGACAGACTTGTTCTTGATAAGGTCGGAAATCCGCCAGCTGAAATAGCGACCGCAACAGCTCCTTTAGGCGATCAACCGGGGTCGGCGCTCGCTGAAACGCGGGTTGCAAGACCGGGATCGGATCACGAGGCGTGACCGGCGCGACGGTCGCCAACGCCTGCGCCACCGCTTCGCGCACGTAGCCGGCAATTCCCCCCATAAATGCCGTCAAATCGGTTTCCCCGCGCTGAACGCGCCTCAGCCGCGCCTCCCATTCGCCAGTCAGCGCCGGACTCTTGATCGGTGCTTGCACCGCCTCGATCAACTCGATACCGCGCTCGGTCGCGTGCAACGCTTTGCCGTCACGGCTGAGATATCGCCGCTTGAGTAGCGTTTCGATGATGTCGGCGCGGGTTGCCGGGGTGCCGAGTCCACTCTCTTTCATCGCCGCCGACAGCTCCTTGTCTTCCAGCGTCCGCCCGGCGGTTTCCATCGCCGTCAACAGGGCTGCTTCAGTCAGGCGCGGCGGCGGCCGAGTTTGCTTGATAGCAGCGCGTGCTTCCAGTACCCGCTGCGCTTGGCCGACCATCAGACCCGGCGGTAAACTCTGTTCGGAATTTTCCGCTCGCGCGGACACAGTGGTGGCCCGCGCCATTTCCGCATTGCCGGGACGCGGTTTTTTACGAGCAGACGGTTGTGAAAAATCGTGCCGGGGGTTCACCTCCAAAATTTTCCAGCCGATTTGCTCGACTGCCGTGCCGCTGCTGTGATAGCGGTCGATCGTGGTGGTCCCATCCGCACCCAAGGCGGTAATGGCGGTGATCAGCGTCGTAACCGCCCAAAGGTGATCCTCGTGCCACGCCATCAGCAAGCGGCGGCATATCAGCTCGTAAATGCTCCGGTCGTCGCCCGCCAATCCGCTGGGCGCTGATAAAGCCGTGGGGATGATGGCGTGGTGATCGCTCACCTTACCATCGTCCACAAAGCGCGTGGTCAATGGCCGCTGGCCGGTGCCAAGCGCCAATTCTCCTCGAAATGGCGCTGCGATAGCCGCCGTCACCGCTCCCAGCGTTTCCGCCACCGCCGCCGAAAGATGGCGGCTGTCGGTGCGCGGATAGCTGATCAGCTTATGGTGCTCATACAACTTCTGGGCGATATCGAGGGTGGCTTGGGCGCTGAATCCATACAAGCGATTGGCGTGGCGCTGTAATTCGGTCAGGTCGTAGAGTAACGGTGGCGGCGCTCGGCGGGTTTCAGCGACGCAAGACTGAATAGCGGCTTGTCCACAACGGGCGCGCGCGACGATGCGGGCGGCTTCTTCGCCATCGGCCGGCAACCGTTTGGCCTTGGCGTCAGGCTTTTCTCCCCGAAACCAGACTCCTTGATAGCGGGTGATGGCATCGCTCTGAGCCGCCGGCGCTGAGTCGCTGCTTCCCAATTCGGCGGTCGAGGTCGCTCCCACCGGCTGCGCTGCCCTGTCAAGCGCGGCGAATAGAGCCACCACTTCCTGATAATCCTCCGGCACGAAGGCGCGAATGGCCAGATCCCGCTCCACCACCATCGCCAGCGTGGGCGTTTGCACTCGTCCAACCGATAGCGTCTCGTCGCCGGCCACCCCGCGGTTCAGGGTATAGGCCCGCGATAGATTCATGCCAACCAGCCAATCGGCCTGACTCCGCCCCCGAGCCGCGGCCGCCAAGGCATCTAATTCCCGACTGTCGCGCAGCTGTTGAAATCCCTGGCGGATGGCATCTGGCGTCAACGAGGAAATCCAAAGCCGGCTGAACGGTTTGCGACAACCGGTCGCTTCGTAGAGATAACGGAATATCAACTCGCCCTCGCGGCCGGCATCGGTCGCGCAAACGACTCGCTCAATGGCCTCGTCGTTGAGGATGCGGCAAACGGCTTCAAACTGTCCGCGGGTGCGCTCACCGACAACCAACGGCCAATGCTCCGGCAGCATGGGCAAAAGATCGCGCCGCCAGCGCTTCCAGTCAGGGTTGATTTCGTGCGGCTCGGCCAATCGCACCAGATGCCCGATGGCCCAGGTCACGACATAGCCGTTACCGTGCAGAAAACCATCGCCGCGCCGACGGGCGCCCAGTACCTTCGCAATATCGCGGGCGACGGCGGGTTTTTCAGCAACCACGGCGACGCTCATGGGAAGGACAAAGATCGAAGCCGGCTAGCTTGCGATGGCGCCCAAGCGCCGGGCGACCTCCGGGAATTCCACTAGCGATACCGGCGGTGAAAAATAGTAACCCTGCGCGTACCGGCACCCCATGTCGCGCAACAAATCCAACTGTTCCTGGCTTTCGACTCCTTCCGCTATCACCTCAAGTTTCAAGCTGCGGCTCAAGGCCAAAATGGCTTCCACCAAAGCCCTATCGTTGGGGTCGATCACCATGTCGCGCACGAAGGAAAGATCGATCTTGACCTGATCGATTGGAAAACGTTTCAGACAGGAGAGCGAAGAATAGCCGGTGCCAAAATCATCAAGGTTGATATGAATGCCCAATTTCCGAACTGCGTCAAGCCAGCGGCGGGCCTGGGGGCTGTCCGCCAGCAACGCGCCTTCCGCGATTTCAAACACGAGATCGTCCGGCGTGAGGCCACGGCGTTCGAGTGAGGTAGTCACCGTCTCCAACGGCAGTCCACGAAACACCTGAGCACTGGTCAGATTGATGGCGAGGGGGCCTTTCAAACCAATCTTGCGCCAGTTACCGAGGGTCTGACACGCTTGCTCGAAGACCCAGGCTCCGATTTCACGCATCAACCCCATGTCCTCCGCCAAGGGAATAAACTCGCTTGGCGACACCATCCCACGTTGTGGGTGACGCCACCGCAACAAGGCTTCGGCGCTCGCCAACCGATGGGTGGCGATCTCGATAATCGGTTGAAAGTGCAGCGTCAGCTCTCCCCGCTCCAACGCCAGCCGCAGGTCGGTTTCCAACATCAGCTGTCGCGCCAGTTCGTCGTCCATGGCCGGCTCGTACACGCGATAGGTGCTTCGCCCGGCCAGCTTGGCTTGATACATCGCCAAATCGGCGTGGCGCACCAGATCTTCCGAATCATCGCCGTGACCGGGATACAGCGCGATACCAATGCTGGCGCCGATATGCACGATATGGCCCGCCAAATCGAACGGTTCCACCAAACAGGCGATGATTTTTTCAGCGACGATGCCCACATCGCTCTCTTCGACCACGTTCGGCAACACCACCACGAATTCATCGCCACCCAGCCGCGCCACCGTGTCGGTATCACGCACGCAAACCCCCAAGCGCATGGCGACCTGATAGAGCAGCCGATCGCCCACGCTGTGTCCCAGGGTATCGTTCACCTGCTTGAAACGGTCGAGATCCGCAAACATCAACGCCACTTGTCGATCGTAGCGGCGAGCCTGTTTTAGGGCTTGCTCCAGTCGTTCGTGAAACAAACTCCGATTGGGCAGCCCAGTCAGCGGATCGTAGTTCGCCCGGTAGAAAATTTCTTGCTCGGCCTGCTTGCGGGCGGTGATGTCGTTGAAAAAAGCAACATACTCGACAATCTGTCCCTCCGGAGCGCGTACCCCGGCAATGGTTTCCCAGACCGGATACAGATCGCCATTCTTGCGGCGATGCCACATTTCGCCTGACCACCGGCCGGTGTCGTGCAAGGTTTGCCAGAAACTGGCGTAGAAGTGCTGATCGTGGCGTCCGGACCTAAGCAAGCGGGGGGTTTGGCCAATCGTTTCTTCCAAGCCATAACCGGTAATCGTGGTGAACGCGGGATTGATCGACTTGATGACGCCTTTGGCATCGGTCACCATGATCGCGTCGGCCGCGGTCTGGAACACGGTTTCAGCCAACAGCAGATTTTCCTCGGTTTTTTTGCGTTCGGTAATATCCACCAGGACACTGATGATACCGGTTTTACCCGTTGTCGGCGGCGTAAATACGGCCTGATGGACAATGACCGACCGCGGGTCCTGGCCCATTACCGGCATCTCGGTTTCGTAAATGCGCTGTTGCCAATCGTTGCCGCCTCCCTCGGCCAAATCGGCGGCGGTTGTGGGTTTCGGTACCCCGCAACCCGGACTCAGCAAGTCGCCGTCCGCCAGATCCAAACAGCGTCCCCCCATCAATGACTTGAAGGCAGGATTACAGATCAAGCAACGCCCGTCGGAGTCCTCCACCGCGAGCGGCACCGGTAGGGTTTCAATCAGCACCCGCTGAAAATCCGCCCGCCACGATAGCTCGCGCATGGCGGCGCTGGCTCGCAGGATATAGCGCGCGCGGTGGGCGAGAATAAAGGTATTAAGCGGCTTGGTAATAAAATCGGTGGCGCCGGTGCTGTAAGCATGTTGAATCGAGAACTCATCTTCCAGCGCGGTGATCATCACAATGGGGACGTTCGCCCCGGCTGGTAGTTGCCTAAGCTGGGCGCAGGTCGCAAAACCATCGATCCCCGGCATCAACACGTCCAGCAGAACCATGTCAAAGTCGTATTCAACAAAAATAGCAAGCGCGCTTTCCCCGCTTTCCGCTTCCTGCACGATAAAACCGTCGTGCTCCAGCGTGTCTCCGATCAGTATTCGCGTCAGCGGATCGTCGTCAACCACCAAAATCCTGCCACGCGTTTCCTGTCGGCTATCCATAGAACGTCCCCCATCGAAAAGCGATCACTGGTATCCGATTTCGGACCAATCTACTGATCGAATACTGTCCCCGAATCATCTAGAACCTATATGAGATCAGAGCTTTGAATAATAAAAATAAAATCTTAAAAAGCATCGCTTTCGAGCTGCTCCGGCTTCCAAAAATTGACACCAAAGAAATACATTAGTTTATTGAAAATAATAAACTAATTTTCATACAGGCCCTCAGTTTACAAACCTTATGGCAATGTGAGATCAATTCAATATTCAAAAGATTGCCTCTAAAATCCGAGCCCATTGTCCTCGGCGCACCCCCCTCAATCAGCAAGTACTAATATATCTCAAACGACGACATTATCTTCAATAACATCATTTTCAAGCAATCTCACAAATCATCAAGTTTATGCAACAAAATATTTACAAATCTTAGTCAGAGCGATGGCGGGTGACAAGCCCTATTTTTGAAGATAAAACTAGCTAAACGCTTTGAAATCGGAGTTGCAATCCCTATATCATCGGTATAAATATTTTGCTGGCGTGTTGCCAGGGACGCATTCGCGTGTGAACCCTTCACGCACTGGCATGGTCAATACCAATAGTTTCCAAAACGCTTAGGAGGTTCTTCAACAATGGTGCAGAGAAACGACTTGTTGGCCAAGCCGCCGATCACGCTGACGCTTGATGACTCGGTAACTAGCAATAAGGTGTTGCGGAACACCTATCTTTTGCTATCGGCTACCCTGCTGTTTAGCGCCCTCACGGCGGGCGTCGCCATGGCCATGAACGCCGCTCCACTGCATTGGCTGGTCACCTTGGGCGGTTACTTCGGATTGCTGTTTGCCGTAACCCGGTTACGCAACAGCGCGTGGGGTTTGGCGGCCGTATTCGCCTTGACGGGCTTCCTGGGCTACACCCTCGGGCCGATCCTGAATCTTTACCTCAGTCTACCCAACGGCCCGCAAGTCGTCATGACCGCGCTCGGCGGCACTGGCGTGATTTTCCTGGCCCTGTCCGGCTATGCCGTGGTCAGCCGCAAAGACTTCAGCTTCATGGGCGGATTCCTGATGGTCGGCTTGTTGGTCTCCTTCCTGATCGGCTTGGGCGCCATGCTGTTTAACATGCCGATGGTGTCGCTGGCGGTCTCGGGAATGTTCATCCTGTTGATGTCAGGCATGATCCTTTGGCAAACCAGCGAAATCATCCACGGCGGCGAGACCAACTACATCATGGCCACCGTTAGCCTCTATATCACGATTTTCAACTTGTTCATCAGCTTGTTGCAAATCCTCGGCGTTGTATCCGGCGACGATTAACCATTATTGGTTTGCGGCGCGCTGGCCGGCTGAACACAAGACCCCGCTCTCGCGGGGTTTTTTGTTGCTGATCCTAGGGCTTGAACCCCTCCGGCTTGTTCTTTATCCAATCCACGAACCGGCGGATCGCGGGATGGTCCAATAAGGCTTCGCGGCTGTGGTAGCTTGCCTCCATCTCCTTCTCACTGAGCACCTGGTGCAGATGATTGTGGCAGGGCCGGCAGACCCACAGAATACAAGTCCGAACTTCTTGCCGGCTGAACAAACGCTGGTTGCGTTTTTTGCGGTGGCGGGCAAGTGGAATTAGGTGATGGCGGGTCAGCAAGGCGATAGTACGCCCACAGAGTTGGCAATAATCGGGTCTTGGCGGTAGCGGCGGAACAGTCGTCATACGATCCGATAAGCCAACCCATTGGAACCTTAAAAAAAAGGCCGGGCAAAGGCGCCCGGCCAAAAACCACCAAAGGAGGATGTGCAGCAGACTGAGGAGAAGAAAAATGCCTGCTGCACGGGGCTTATGATAACAAAAAACTTAGAAAAATAATACCGCCTTTAGTTGTTTTTCGGCAAAAAACAACATTTTATTGTGCAAACAATAGGTTATACTTAACTTTTTGCTGCATTGCCGTAAAATTACGCTTCCGATTTACAAGGCAGATGCGGCAGCGCCATATCGTCGGACAACGCCAAGATCGCATCGATCAACCGATCTGGTTCATGTACTCCACCATAAACCATCAGCATGCGCGCTTTAGCGATCAACTCAACCGGCGACACCGCGACTTCAGGATCGCCTTTGGCATTGTCGCGGTGGGCGGTCAATCGCTCGCCATCGCGCGTCGTTACCGTCACCGCGCCGCCCCACGCCAACGGATAAGCCGAGGCATAAGGCTCCGTGGCGCGTACCACCACTCGCCGTCGCACATCAGCCAATTCAGTCCGCGCCGGTTCGCTGAAAGCGGCGAAATCGACATGTTCCATGCTCAGAGCGGCCGCCACACAGTGTTGGAGTGAAAACTTCGCCTCGTAGTCGCTTTGCGGTTCCAGCCGATCGCAAACCGCCAACGCCGTAGGATAGGTTTCGACTTCGACTTGCTCGATCATACGGGCCTCAAGGCGGCGGCGTAGCTCGATCGCGGCGTCGATCACGGGATGAGTATGTCGGCAAGAAGGCCAAGGCTTGATCGAGGTCAGCAGCAGTTGCCAAGGGCCGTTTGCATCGCGCGTCACCGCCGCCGGATCCGGATCGGGACAAGTGGCGGCAAACCAACCCTTGGCCCCTTCCAAAATCGCTGGAGGCCCGGTAAAGCCAAAGCGGGCCAAGTCCGCCGCCAACACGCCGGCTTCCGCCGCCCGGCCCGCATGCAGGTGCTTGGTCATGGTTCCAGCCGCCAGAAACTCCCACAGGCCGGAGGATTGGGCGCCGGCATTGCCCAAGGCATTGACGATGGCGGCCTGATCGAGTTGCAACACTCCGGCCACGGCCATCGCCGACCCATACGGCCCGCAGGTGGCGGTGTTATGCCAAATCTGGTAATGGGCGGGCCCGACCGCCATCCCGATCCGTGTCGCGGCCTCGAATCCCCACAGCACCGCCTTGAGCATGGCATGACCGCGAATCCCTTCCCGCGCCGCCGCCGACCACGCCGCCGGCACCACCACACAGCCCGGATGCACCACCGAAGCCCGATGCAAGTCATCGGTCTCCAGCACATGGGTCAATGCGCCCCACAAAAAAGCCCACCGCGCGGCATCCGCGGTAGCGCTTTGGCCCGCCCAGCGCAATAAAATCGCGCCGGGCTCGGTAGCCTGCCCGGCCAGCGCGTTGGCTATCGCATCCAGCGTTAAGAGCGCGGCGTGTTCCAGATCCGCCGGAGTGATCGGTTTGCTGGTGATCAAGTCGGCTAATTGTTGGGTCAGGGTGGCTTGGCGCACAGTTTTCTCCTCGCTTGGACCGCCAACTATCGGGGATAGCCAATATCCCACGGCGCTGTTATAAATTAATGCTCATTGCGATCAGCGCGGGGCAATCGATTTTGCCACGGCCGCTCGCTGGCCATAAACCTTTCCCAGACTTCGATGAAATGGCTTTCCTCGACATCCAGCTTGCAACCGTACCATCCTTCGACGAGCTGCCGGGCAGCGGAGGCTGAGTTCAAACCCGCTTCATCCAACAAACGGCGTGCGACCGAAATATCGTTCATCACCCCCAGACAGTCTTGCACGCCCGCCAAGGCATTGAGATAAGGCTTGACGGTAGCTCCTGGGTAGAGACTGGTGAAGAAATCCAAGGCATAACGCAATTCCTTACCCCGAATCCGCAAGGCATGGCGCTGTTCGACCGACAATTTGGCGAAGGCGTCGCCGCGCTTGGCCATCCGTTGATAATGCGCTTCCAGCAAGGCGGTGGCGAATTCGGATACCGGCTCCGCCAGCCGCTGACGCTGTTCATTGCTCAGCGCATCGCGCCAAACCCGACGATTCAACCAGTCGGTGAACCGCTCCCGCATGGCCCGATACCGCAGCTCGCTCAAGGCCGCTCGCAACGAGCGATGATGGCTTCGACGGATGGTTTCGGCTTTAACGCGAAATAGGCTCAGGCTCCGCTTGCCTGGAAAACGTCTGAACACCGCGATCAGTCCCTCATACAGAAACACATCCCAGTCGCGGGCTGGCCCTAGAAATCCGTTCAGCCAGCGGACATCCTCGACCAGATCGGCGCTCGCTTCGCGTGGAATCAGCGGTCGGAAGAGTTTCAGAGCGGAACGCAGCCGCCGAAACGCCACCCGCATCTGGTGCACTCCTTCCATCTGTCCGTCTAACACCGCCGGCAGATTGGCCTCGGCATGCCGTAGACACGCGCCGGTCACGGTAATAAAGGCTTCCTCGCTGCTGCTGTCAGCGTCCAGGCGCAGCGGGCTGGCTTTGACATGGATTAAGGCTTCGGTAGTCATCACTAACGGCAATTCAGCAAAGGTAATTGCAAGTACGCTCAGCCAGCGTTCTGTTCTGGCGGCAAAGCCGCCAGCAACGCCGCGCCCAGCGCGCGCTGCTCGATTTCTATCGCCGCCACCAACCGCTCAATTTCTTTCATATCGCACCGCGCATTGATCGCTCGCTCCAGATCAGCGGCCAGCACATGCACGCGCGCCGCGCCAATGGTCCCCGCCGCCCCTTTGAGAGTATGAGCCAGGCGCTTGGCTTCCGATTGATTATGCTTGAGGAAACTGTCTCGCAACTGGGTGGTATCGTCGATATGGCTTTCCAGATACTTCCGCAACAACCGAACATAGCTTGTCACCCGGCCACGCACTATCCGGAGCCCTTGGCCGGCATCGAGACCCGGGATCATCGCAAGCTGACGCTCGATCTGGTTGCCAGCGGTTTCGGTCGGTGAAACCACCGCTGGGTCTGAGACCAGACCGGCCGGTATTCTTTTAACAGGTGGCAACCACTTCAGAAGCGCCGCCAACAAGGCGGTTGGATCGACTGGTTTGCTGATGTGATCATTCATACCCGCCGCCAAGCAGCGTTGGCGATCCTCGGCAAAAACGCTGGCGGTCATCGCCAGGATCGGGGTCACCTCCCGGCCCGATAGCGCACGAATCCTCTGGGTTGCTTCCAAACCGTCCATGTCTGGCATTTGCAAGTCCATCAGAATCAAGTCGTAAGCGGTTTGCCGCGCCAGATCGACCGCTTCCACGCCGTTTTGGGCCAAATCGACGGCAAACCCAGCTTGCCGCAATAATTCCAGCGCCACGTCTTGATTGACCGGATTATCTTCCGCCAACAGCAAGCGGATGCCGCGATAGGGGTGGCCCAAAGCCGTTGGCAGCGCTATTCGCGTTTTTAAATCCTGGATCGGGCTCTCGATGGCCGATGTAGCCTGCTCACCGCCGCGCTGCATGATTCCCATTAAGGTATCGTACAAGCTACTGGGAGTCACCGGTTTGATCAGAACAGCATCAAAGCCGGCCCGCTTCACTTCTTGTTCCGGCAATTGGCCAGGATAAGCTGTCGCTAGCAAATGGGTGGGGAAGTGTCGCAAATTCAAGGCTCGCAAGCGGACCGCCGTCTCCACGCCATCCAGATCGAGCAGACCCCAAGCCAGCAGAATCAGCTCGAAAGGATCGGTCGAGCGATCGGCGCTTTCAATGAGCGCCAACGCCTCTCCACCGGAATTGACGGTTTCTATTCGCAAGCCAAAATCTCGCAAAATCCCTCCAAGAATTTGGCCAGTTTCAGCATGGTCATCGGCCACCAACGCTCGCCGCCCCTTCAGACCGCTGGATAGCCATCCGTATTTGCTCGGTGAGGCTTTTCCCTTCCCCAACTGCACCGCGCACCAAAAACAGCTCCCTCCGCCTGGAGCGCTTTCGACCCCAATCTTGCCGCCCATCATTTCCACCAGCCGCCGGCTGATCGCCAATCCCAAGCCGGTACCGCCGTGCTTGCGGGTAGTGGAACTGTCCGCTTGCTCGAACGCCTCGAATAACCGGCTTCGCTCGGCCGCCGCAATCCCAAGACCGGTATCGCGCACCTCGAAACGGATAACAACATTCACCTCGGTTTCCGCCATCTTTCGCGCGCGCAACATGACTGAACCGCGCTCGGTGAACTTCAAGGCGTTGCTGGTGAAGTTGAGCAAAATCTGGCCAAGCCGCAGCGAATCTCCATACAACGCGCCCAACAGCGTAGCGTCAATGTCGAACACCAGTTCCAGGCCCTTCGCCACAGCCTGCTCTGAGAGTAAGGCGCGAATCTTATCCAGCACGCTTTCCAGTTCGAAATCGGTTCGCTCTAGATCGAGCTTGCCGGCTTCGATCTTGGAAATATCGAGGATATCGTTAATGATGGATAACAAATGGTGCGCGGAATCAATCAGTTTACCGAGTTGCGCTTGCTGGCGGGGATCGTTGGTGGCTCGTTGCACCAAATGGGCAAAGCCGATGATGGCGTTCATGGGGGTACGAATTTCATGGCTCATGTTGGCCAGAAAGGTGCTCTTGGCGCGACTGGCGGCTTCCGCGGCCTCCTTGGCGGCAGCCAGTTCGGTGGTGCGTTCCATCACCAGATCTTCCAGATGTAGCCGATAGCGGTCCAGTTCAGCGTGGATTCGGCGGCGCTCGGTGATATCCTCGAAATAGGCGTAGGCTTCGACTGGCTTGCCCTCCTTGAACAGCGGCACCGCGCTCACCTTGACCCAGACATAATTGCCACGCGCTGGATTGAATGCGCCTATCACGCGATCATGCACCGGTTGGCCGGTGGCGAGCGCGACCTGTGTCGGATACTCGTCGCTAGGAAGCGGAGAGCCATTCTCGGTCACCAGTCCCCGGCACAGATCGGCCAAGGCGCAATGCCGCATCTGCTCCAAGCTCAGGCCCAAGGTGCGCTCGGCCGCTGGATTGGCGGCGGTCACATAACCCTCCATATTCTGATAAATCACGCCCTGCGGCACCGTTTCGAACAATCTACGATAGGTTTCCTCGCTCTTTCTCAGCGATTCTTCAGCTTGATGCTTATAGAAAGCCGTTTCAATGACGATCTTCAATTCCCGGTCTTCGAACGGCTTGAGGATATATCCGAACGGCTCGCTCAACTTGGCCCGCTGCAAGGTCGTATCTTCCGAATACGCAGTGAGAAACACCACAGGAATTCGGAAACGCCGCCGGATTTCCTGGGAAGCGGTAATGCCATCGATTTCGCCAGCCAACTGGATGTCCATCAGCACAAGATCGGGCCGGACCTGTTCAGTCAGCAAAATAGCCTGCTCTCCACTGGCGCAATTGCCGATCACCTGATAACCGTGACGGCGCAACCGCGCCATGACGTCGGCTGCGACGATAAATTCATCCTCGACCACCAGAATCGTCTTCTCCGCCATGCCGATCTCCTGGTCAAACCACCTTGATCGGGAATACGATCTGGAACTCCGTTCCAATTTCTCGCAAGATAGTCGCGGTTCCCTGTAATTGCTGGGTCAACATGCTGACCAACTGCAACCCCAAAGTGGCGGTCTGGTGAAGATCCAAAGTCGCGGGCAAGCCAATACCGTCATCCGCTACAGCCAACAAGATCTGCCGATCGGGCCGGACTTGCACTATCACCCGAATCCGCCCGCGCCGCCCATCGGGGTAAGCGTGTTTCAGGGCGTTCGATACCAGTTCGTTCACGATCAGGCCGCAGGGCACCGCTTGATCCAGCAGCGCTAAGACGGCGTCCATCCTATATTCCAGCTCGATATGGGCGGTAACTGGGCCGGCGGCGCGCCACAACTGAGCGCACAAATTTTCCACGTAATCCGGCAAGCTGATCTGGGCCAGATTATTGGAACGGTACAGCGTCTCATGCAGCAGCGCCATCGAACGCACCCGGTTCTGCATATCCCGTAACGGAATCGAGACTTCGGAAATTTGCGTGCGATCAATCTGAAGATTTAGCAAGCTGCTGATAATTTGGAGGTTATTCTTGACCCGATGGTGGACCTCTTTCAGAAGTACTGTTTTTTCCTCCAGCGAGGCTCGAAGCGCTTCCTCCGCTTCCTTCCGTTGGGTGATATCCAAGATAGCGGCCGTAATCCCAGTGAGACCGCCCTGTTCATCATAGCTAGCGCGGGCTGCCGTGAGCGCGGCGAAGACTCGTCCCGATTTAGTGAGATATCGTTTTTCAACCACGAAAGACTCGCTTTCTCGACGGAACAGCTTCCCGATCACGGCGCGGCAGGACTCGATATCATCCGGATGAGTGACCTGATCGACTTGGCGCAAGCCAACCAATTCCTGTTCCGAGTATTCCAGCAGCCGACAGAAGGCTCGGTTGGCCTGCGTGAACATAAAATCTGGTCCCCAACTGGCGATACCGACCAACGACGAGTCGTAAATCGACCGAAACCGGGCCTCGCTGGCTGACAGCTTTTGATTGCTTTGCGCCGTCTCGCGTAAAGCGTAGCTAATACGGGCTTGACTTGCGGTGAGTACGCCGATGGAAAGCGTCAACAATAAACTACCCGCACTGCCCGCGGTGGCGATCAAGTTCGCCTTTTCACTGTGTAAGCGCTCGTCGAATGCGGGTTTGGAAGCCAACAGGACCAACCACTGATGGCCTCCAAATTCGATGGAGCGAAGGGCATTGAAGGCGGAAGTACTGGGAAGATCGGACTCGGAAGCGGTATCGAACAGCAACGCGTCAGGCGACACGCGCTCGCCGTCATAAATCTTGACATTCAAAACCGACCGTAACCCATCAAATTCGATGGTTCCCATCACTCCCTGCATCACATCGTGCATCCGCAGCGGCGAGTAGGCCCATCCCACCAAACTGGCGCGGCGGTCTTCCACCGTTGCTTGCAAGGCATCGTGGCGATAGACGGGCGCGTAAATCGCGAAACCGGGTTGAATATCGGTCTCGGTCTCTTGTAACAGTTTCACTTTGCCCGACAGGGCCGCCTGGTTTTGGTCGCGCGCCCGCGCCATGGCGGCCTGCCGCACCGGATCGGTGAACATGTCATAACCAAAAGCGCGCAGGTTGCGGCCTGTAAACGGTTCGATATAGATGATAGCGGTGTAGAGCTCGCGATCCCCGTCTGGATAAATCCCATAATTCGGGAATCCTTCATGGCGAATGGCGGCAATCCGCTGGTCTTTCTGACGGGCTGAAAAAGCGACGGCAAAGCCGATTCCCTGAATGCCGGAGTAACGCTCCTCCAGACGTAACGCCTCGACATAACGATGGAATTCGTCGCGCCTGACATGGTCCGAGGCCTCGAACAAGCCAACTGTCCCGCGCAATATTTGCACGTAACTGTTAAGCCGGGATTCGATACTGTAAACGACTTTGTTTGCCCAGAACTCAAATTCAGCTTCCAGCGTCTGGATCGCAAGCCGACGGGCATCTTGCCATAAGGCATAGGTCATGATCAGGCAAATGACCAGAACCAGCCACGGCAGAACCAGCCACAGCCGTCGTCCAAGGCCGGTGGCTGGACCAGCGGATATCCAAGGCCAATTCCATCTGGAGCAAAACCCAGTCAAGCTGGTTGGGGGTGATTTTTCCATGTGCCTGAACGCCGTCTGCTACCCGCCATCAATTTTGGGCTTGGGTCGAGCGCCTCCAGTCCCATCCTTCAATGCGCCTGTAGTGACGACGAACGCCCGCCAGCTATCTAGCAGTGTGCGGCTTAAAGACTGGCTTCATATACCGACAAAGCATGATCACAATACTAGGGAGCTTGTCGTACCAATTCAACTTAAAATCGCATCAAAATGTCGGCCGCGGGCTGTCGGATGATTGGGGAGACGAGGCATTGTGAGTAGATGCCCAAGAACAGTGCAGCCATCGACCACCGGCGTCATGACACAGCACAATGCTCAGTCAGGTTTAGTGGCGCGGGACATCGCGATTTGCTGTTGGCTTTGGCTCAAACGCGCGGCTCCAATCCGACCGCGCGGTGAAGCCTCTCAAGCCGGAATAAATAAAAATTTAGCTTTGTTTCCAGGGTAAGCCCACGGCTCGCCAACCGCCCATGCCTCGATGGCCATCGCCATCAAGTTGTCCTTCGAAACCGTCCGCCACGTTATAGGTGGTATATCCATGGGCCGCCAGCCATTCGGCGGCCTGACGAGACCGCACACCGCTGCGGCATAGCAAATAGACTACTTGGGGCGGGTCGATTCCCTCCGCCTGTAATTCCTTAATAAAGCCCGGATTTTGCGCCATCGTCGGAAACATCAGCCACTCGATTCGCACCACCGGCTTATTCAAACTGGAAAGATCGGGGCCGCCCACATAAGCCCATTCGGCGTAGGTACGGACATCCACCAGCACCGTCTCACCCTGACGTTGCAGGCTTTCCCACGCCTGAAGAGGGCTGACATCACCGATAAACTCGCCTTGCATTAAGCTAACCCCGCTAAGAATTTACAATAACAATCAGATCTTTTTACTAAATTCATTGCTGCTTTTTCCTAAAGGCCATCAATTCACCATCCGCCGAGCGATGCCTTTTGGCTTGCGCTTCTTCAGTCGTAGCGCTTCTTTCTGCCGCCGCTCAGCCAAATCGATCAGGATTTGCTGGCAGCCACGGGGATCATCGCGCTCGCCAGGCACACGCTGGACGTAGCTTCCGTCGGATTGCATATCCCAAGCAGAGCGTCGGTTATCGAACTGCACGTCCAGTATTTGCCGCAACTCCAACCGCAATTCCGGCGTATCCACCGGCGTCACCACCTCGACCCGGCTTTCCAGATTGCGCTTCATGCAATCCGCCGACCCGATGAAGTATTCTTCATTGCCATTGTTGTAAAAATAAAAAATTCGGGTGTGTTCAAGAAAGCGGCCGATGATGCTGATGACCCGCACCTGCTCCGACAAACCGGGGATGCCAGGACGCAACCGGCAGCTGTCGCGGACGATCAAGTCGACCTGGACACCGGCCTGTGAGGCGCGATACAACGCCGTCGTGATCTCTTTGTCCTCCAGCGCGTTCATCTTGAACTGGATTCGGGACGGCTTGCCGCTTCTGGCATATCCGATTTCGCGCTCGATTTTCGCGAGCAGCACCGGTTTGAGCACCTTCGGCGCGGGTAACAGCTTGCGATAATTGCGCTTGGGCACGTAACCGGTGGTTAAATAGTTAAATAACTCCGTCAAATCCTCGCCGATCACCGGATCGCAGGTCAGCAAACCTAAATCGCTATACAGCCGGGCGGTCCCCGCATGGTAGTTGCCGGTGCCGATATGGGCGTAACGGCGCAAGCCGTTGAAATCGCGTCGCACCACCAGAATGACCTTGCTGTGGGTCTTCAAGCCCACCACGCCGTAAGTGACATGGATCCCAGCTTCTTCCAGATGGTTGGCCCAGCGGATGTTGGCCGCTTCGTCGAAACGGGCCTTCAATTCCACCACCACCGTCACCTGTTTGCCGTTTTGGGCGGCGTCGATCAAGTATTCCAGAATCTTCGAATCCGCCGAAGTTCGGTACAGGGTCATCTTAATGGCTAAAACCTTGGGATCTTCGCTGGCCTCCAATACGAAACGCTCCACCGAGGTCGCGAAAGATTCGTAAGGGTGCTGTAATAGAATCGGGCCGGTTTCGCGAATGATGTGAAAAATATTGCGCTTGTCGTTGAGCTTCGGATGATCGAGCGGATGGTGTGAAGGATCGTGCAAATCGGGCCGATTGATGCCCACGATCTGGAACAGATCGCGCAACGCCATCATGCCATTGATCTCGAATACTTCGCTCGCTTCGTCCAAACCCAGTTCGGCCGCCAGCATTCCTCGGTGGATCGGATCCATATCTTTTTCCACTTCCAGGCGGACGATCGGCGCGAACCGACGCTCTCGCAATTCTGATTCGATCATCAACAACATATCATCCGCCTGATCCTCGGCGCGTTCGGCGATAGCGTTACGGGTTACCCGAAACAGCTCGCAGGCTTCGATCACCATGCCTGGAAACAAGAGATCGAGATTGTTGGCGACTACATCTTCCAGCGGGACATACACATCTTCATCGCCGACCTTGAGAAACCGTGGAATGCCGGAGCCGACTGGCACCTTGATCCGCGCCAGCCCGCTGGCTTCGTCATCCATGTAACGAACCGTCACCAACAAATTCAGCGACAGATTGGAAATGAACGGGAACGGATGGGCCGGATCCATCGTCTGCGGCGTAACCAACGGAAAGATATTGAGCACATAATATTCGCGCATTTGCTTGCGTTGGGTGTCGGTTAAGCGCCGGTAGCTACTCAGTCGGATGCCTTTTTCCTTAAGCAACCCATGCAGCTCGGACGCCAGTTGCCGCTGTTGGTCGACCAGATCGCGAACCACGGCCAGACATTCGCTCAATTGCTGCTCCGGATTTCTGCCATCCACCGTCAGCTCGCGCACCCGAGCGCCGATCTGCTGCTTCAGGCCCCCAATCCGCTTCATAAAAAATTCATCGAGGTTGGCGCTGATAATGGCAAGAAACTTGATTCGCTCCAGCAGAGGATTGCGTTCATCCTGCGCTTCGCGCAGCACCCGCCGGTTAAAGGCCAACCAGGTTAGTTCGCGGTTTAAATACCATTCCGGGCTTTCTAGATCGATATCGGGCGGCGTCTCAATGGCGACCGGTTCAAGGGCAACCGCCGCCTCGTTCGCATGCCGGCGTCTTTCACTCGATTTCACCACGGCGATAATTTGACCCGCTGCATCGCCGGTGATTGTTTCCATGGGTTCGACCATCATCACACCTTAGACTTGTTCGATTTTCTAGCTTCACCATTGATTTTCTTGGCTTTCTTAACGACTTTGGGCGCCGTTGCCAGCATAGCCTTGGCGTCTTTGGGCAGAGCGGCTTCCAAGCGTTCGCACAGGGCGCTTAATATTTCGACACGGGCGTGGCGCTTATCGTTCGCTTCCACCAACATCCAAGGCGCTTGCCGGGTACTGGTATGCTCGATCATGTCGTTGACCGCCATTTCATAATCCATCCAGCGCTCGCGGTTACGCCAGTCCTCATCGGTCAACTTCCAAGCCTTGTAAGAAATCTGTTCTCGCTCCTTAAACCGGCGCAGCTGTTCCTCTGGGGTAATGTGCAACCAAAATTTCAGCAAGACGATCCCCCGCTCCACCAATTGAGCTTCAAAATCATTGATTTCGGCGTAAGCCCGTTGCCATTCGCGGGTGCGAGCAAAGCCTTCGACTCGTTCCACCAAGACCCGACCATACCAACTACGGTCGTAGATGGTGACGCGTCCGGCCCGTGGCAGATGCCGCCAAAATCGCCAGAGATAGTTGTGCGCGGCCTCTTCGTCGGTGGGGGCGGCGATCTGGATGACCTGATAATCGCGGGAGTCCAGCGCGGCGGTGATGCGGCGGATGCTCCCCCCCTTGCCCGCGGCATCCCAACCCTCAAATACCAGGATGGTGGAAATCTTGCGCTCGCGCGCCGCGCGCTGCAGCTGGTTCAACCGGGCCTGATAGCGTTTTAAGCCGGTGTCGTAGGCGTCCTTGGAAAGGGTTTTGCTCATATCCAGCCGCGACAACACCGTCACCGGCAATACGGCGTTGAGATCGGTCGTCGACTTCGGTCGAGCGCCCGCATCGCCGTTTGGGTTGTTATTGGCGGCCGCCTTCTCCGACTCGTCCAACCGAAAGCGGATGGTATCGTAGAGGGTGGTGGCGACGGCGGTACTGCGATAACGCTCGTCATACCCCTCGACGATCTTCCACGGCGCCAGCCCAGTGCTGGTCTTCATGATCGTGCGCTCGGCGGCGGCGATGAACTGATCGTACATTTCCCAGTGCTGCCAATCGCGCTTGGAAATCCGCCAATGCTGCAACGGGTTTTTTTCCAATTTGCGTAGCCGTTCTTTCTGCGCGTCTCTGGACAGATGCATCCAGAATTTCAGAATCAGCGCGCCATCGTCGGCCAGCGTTTGCTCGAAGGCTTTGATCCGTTCCAGGCGTTCGTCGAATTCCGCCAAACCGATCCGGCCGTAGACGTGTTCGAGTATCGGCGTCGAATACCACGAACTCAAAAATAAACCGATTCGGCCCCGCGCCGGCAATTCTCGCCAGAACCGCCAGTAGTCAGGCCGATCCAGCTCTTCGTCAGACGGATCGCCAAAGGCGCGGGTAATCAACCAGCGTGAATCCAACCATTCATGCAGCTTGTTGACGGTTTCGCCCTTGCCGGCGCCATCGACGCCCGCAAAGACCACGATGACTGGAAATTTAGCCTTGCGCAGCTCCATTTGCAGCATCAATAACTTTTCTCGCAGCGGGGGAACCTGTTGCTGGAAATCGTCTTTGGGCAGTTTGCGTTGCAGTTCCGCGGTTCTGAACATGGGGCATCTCACTCGCGCCGAGGTGGACAATCAACAAAGCAGAGATTTCCTGATGGGATACTTAATTAATTTTAGCTATAGTTCTCAAAATGATTATCTCCATTCATCAGCAAAATGCTTCCTTGTTGGTCGACGGAGCGGGTTACAAATAGGCGGATTGTGTTAATCTAGCTCTATTGACCGACAGATACCCGACTCTCCCGCCGCGGTCATGGCGATCGCCCGATCATCAGCACGCGCCCAGTTTTTAATAAAAAATCAGGAGAAACAGATGAAGCGGCTGCTACTGACTGGTCTGCTTCCAGCGGTTTTGGTCTTCTCTGGCCCCGTTCGCGCAGACATCTACGCTTTTGTGGACAGCAACGGCGTGCGCCATCTGAGCAACGTCCCTAACGATCCCCGCTACAAGCTGGTGATGCGTACGCCCAGCTACCGCAAGAGTTCCGCGCAAGCTTCCAGTTTCGCTCCCTCCAATTTGTACAGCCCTTCCGTCAAGAGAGGCCAGCGCTCTTATTCCAGCGCCCTACCCAGACCCCGGTCCCGTCGGGTTAACGAACAAAACCGCCAACGCTTCGCCGCTGATGTGGATCGCATTGCCGCGCAACACCGCCTTGAACCCGCTTTACTGCATGCCGTGATTAGCGCCGAATCTTCCTACAATCCTTGGGCCGTATCGCCGAAAGGGGCGATGGGACTGATGCAACTGATGCCTGGCACCGCCGAACGTTTCGGCGTCGGCAATCCCTACGATCCCGTCGCCAATATGTATGGGGGCGCCCGCTATCTGCGCTGGCTGCTCGATCACTTTAACGACACCCGCCTCGCCGTCGCCGCTTATAACGCCGGCGAGGGCGCCGTGCAAAAATACGGCAACCAAATTCCACCTTATCGGGAAACTCAGTCCTATGTCGTGCGGGTTTTGGATTTCTACCAACAGTACAAAGGCGGTGGCCTATATAATACGGCCTACAATAGCCCCACTATCAGTGGTAGTGCGTTAGCTTACAATAGTGGTTACACCAGCAACATCGCCAGCTTGCCCAATCGCTCTGGTCGGGTGACCGTCATCACCCCGCGCCCCCGCAATTCCCGTACTGGCGCGGGGTCAGTTACTTTCTCAAATACGTACTTAACCCCAACCGGCACCCGAATCATCGTCGGCAACAGCAGTGGCGGACTCAGTAGCACCAGTACCCGACGCCCTCCCGTGATCTACTCTTCGAACCCAAACCGCCCGGCATCCTCATCGAACCGCTCGCCTTCATTCATCGGCAACGACAAGTAAGAGGTACATGATTGGTCGTCAAACCACCCCAAGCGCTAGCGCTCTGAACCGCGCCGCTACACCGCTTGGCGGCCGGTTTTCGAGTAGGCGCTGGCGCGCGTTGCCACTGGTTATGCTCGCGTTTTTGATGGGCGGCGATATCGGAGCGACCGAATCGCTGCAAGGATGGCGTGACGCATTCCAAGCAGCTGCACAGTCGTTGCAAACTGGGCCAGTCGATTATTCAGCCCTCTCTCATTATCCGCTTTATCCCTATCTACGTTATCAGGATTTGTCGCGGCGACTACCGGAACTGCCCATCGCCGAAGTCCGCGGTTTCCTGGATAGCTATCCCGATTCGCCGCTGGCTGGTCAATTGCGTAACGCCTGGTTGCGACAACTTGCCGCCGCCCGGCGGTGGAACGATTATTTACGTGATATGGTCCCTTCCCGCGACCCGCTCTTCGACTGCTGGCGGCGACAAGCCCTGTGGGGCGCCGGGCAGAACGAAGCGGCTCTGCGCGACTTCGCCGCGCTCTGGCTGCGCGGCAGCTCGCTCCCCACCGCCTGCGACCCCATCATCGCCGCATGGCGCAGCGCGCAAAGTGGCCTATCGCCCACATTACTTTGGCAACGATTCAGTCTGGCGATGGCAAACCGAAACCTCGGCCTGGCGCGGGCCTTACGGGCGGAAATGCCGATCACCGACCAGGCGCTGGCTGATACTTGGCTGGCTGTCGCTGACAACCCACCCTTGATTCTGGACGCAAGCCGCTTTCAGGACCACGATCCGCGTATCGCCACGATTATCGACGCAGGACTGAAACTTTGGGGCAAGCGCGATGCGCTGGCGACGGCGGCGGCCCTCGATATTCTCAAGCAGCGGTATCCAATGCTCGCGCCCCAGTGGCTGGAGTCAGAACGGCAGTTAGCCTTATGGATCGCCACTGACTACCACCCCACCGCACTGGCGCGGTTGGCCGCCTTACCCGATTCCGTCGTGGATAACGCGGTCAGGGAATGGCGGATACGCGTCTGCCTCCGGCAAGGCGACTGGGTAAACGCCTTGCATTGGCTGGCGCAATTGCCGGTATCGGAACGGGACAGCCTGCGCTGGCAATACTGGCGCGGCCGGTCGCTCGAAGCGCTAGGCCAGCCTGAAGAAGCCCGGCAGCTCTATAAAAATATCGCCAATCAGCGGGATTATTACAGTTTCCTAGCCGCCGATCGCATCGCGGCGTCCTACGTCATCGACACCACGCCGCTGACGACGCCCGCCACCGAGTTAGAGCGACTGCTGACCGGATCTCCCGGCTTGCAGCGCGCGCGAGAACTGTACATCTTAGGCCGGGAACCGGAAGCCGACGCCGAATGGCGGCAAGCCACCCAAGGATTCGACCAGGCCGCACTCAAACAGGCGGCGCTGCTGGCGCATCGCTGGGACTGGCACCATCAGGCTATCGTCACGGTCGCCCGCGCTGGCTATTGGGACGATCTGGATTTGCGCTTCCCGTTGGCCTACCAGGACAGCGTTATAACCAACGCCCGCGCCAGCGCCGTGGATCCGGCGTGGATCTATGCCGTCATCCGCCAGGAAAGCAACTTTCGACCCACTGCTCGCTCACCGGTGGGGGCGCTGGGTCTGATGCAGATTATGCCCGCCACGGGTCAAGAAATAGCCCGGCAAACCGGAGCATCGGACGAAGGCGCGCCAGAGCGATTGTTGCAGCCCGAATCCAACCTCCGTCTTGGCGTTCGCTATCTTCAGAAAATCCTGGAACGCTTGCAAAATAACCCGGTGTTAGCGACCGCCGCTTACAATGCCGGCCCCAATAAGGTCACGCAATGGCTGCCGACCAACGCGCCGCTAGCGGCCGATATTTGGGTGGAAACCATCCCCTACCAAGAAACCCGAAGCTATGTGCAGCGCGTGTTGGAATACGCCACCATCTATACCCGCCGATTGGCGCCGTCCGAACCAATCCCACTTTTGGAGTCTCGGATGAAGCCGGCGCAACCGGCCAAACCAGCCGTCGGGCCCACGGGCTGAGCATGACGGAAGATTTTATATCCGAATCGAAATCGGCTCGTTACGAGTTATTGGGGAGTTCCTGAACTAAGATCGCTCGTACCAGCGCAAATTCTTGTTCGATCTGTTCTACCTGCTCCACCCCTCGCTCAATCCGCCCGCTTCGCGCTTGCGTCTCCAAATCTTTACACAGATCATGCAACCGAACAGCGCCGACGTTGGCGCTGCTCGACTTCAATGTGTGCGCGGCGGTGCGCAAGGCGTCAAAAGCATCGGCGGCACGGGCTCGCTTCATCTGTTCGATCAGCTCCGGCGTCCCTTGCAGATAAAGCTCGATCAAACGCGAAACCAACCCGGACGCACCGCTGCCTTCAAGCGCTCGAATTTTATCCAGCACGTCGCGATTGATGCGCCTATTGGTAGCCTCCGTGGGATCATCAGCCCGCGGCCAAGCAATCAGCGGCCTTGGTTGAGCGGCCGCCGGCGACCCAATACTGATCCAGCGATCCAGAATGGCCACCAGATCCTCCCGCGCAAAAGGCTTGCTCAAATAATCATCCATCCCGACCGCCAGACAACGGTCTCGATCACCGCTGATAGCGTGAGCGGTCAAAGCGACAATCGGTAATCGTTTCACCGGTTGTCCCACACCTGCTGAACTCTCCCCTTCGCGGGCGCGGATAATCTCGGTTGCCTGGAATCCATCCATGACCGGCATCTGGCAATCCATGAAAACCAGATCGTAGGTCGCCCGCTCCAGCATCTCAATAGCCTCATGGCCATTACTAGCGATGCTCACCATACAACCGCATTGCAATAGCGTAGCCCTGGCGACCTCCTGGTTGACTAAATTATCCTCGACCAAGAGAATTCGAGCGCCCTGATATTTGGGAAGATTCGGTCGGTTCTCTTCCTCGCTGGCGGTTTCTAGCGTTCCCTTGAACAGGCGGTATAAACATTCTCGCAAGGATGTATTGAGAACAGGTTTGTTGATTTGCTGGTCAAAGCGCGCTTGCAACGCTTTTTCATGCAGCGCGTCCTGGAAAACCGACAGGCCCAACAACACCAGCCTGGTATGTTCTAGTTGAGGGTCTGCTCGAATGGCCAAAGCCAAATCCGGCCCAGTGAGCTCAGGCATCCGTTCGTCCAGAAACGCCACGATATAAGGATCATTGCGGTTGAAAGCGGCCCGCAGCAACGCCAGTGCTTCTTCCCCATGGGCCGCGCTGTCGCTACGCAGCCCCAAGGCTGACAACTGTTCGCCCAGTATTTCACAACTGATCGGATTATCATCAACGATCAAAGCTCGAATTCCCTGGAACCAGCGTGCCTCTTCATTATGAGCGGGCGCCACCTTGGCCCGTTCCAAGCGCAGCACAAATTCAAAGCTTGAGCCGCGCGACTCCACACTACGGACCAACAGCGAGCCACCCATCAGCCTGACCAATTGCCGGGCGATGGTGAGGCCCAATCCAGTGCCCCCGTACTTGCGGGTCATCGAACCGTCCGCTTGATCGAACGCATTGAAAATCCGCTCTTGATCCGCGCTCGGTATACCGATACCGGTATCGCTGACTACAAAACGCAAGTTGTAGAAGGCCGGCGTGCTGTCGAGAATCAGCAATCGGGTTAAAACCTGCCCTCGTTCGGTGAACTTGACCGCGTTCCCCAATAAATTGCTCAAAATCTGGCGCAGCCGTACCGGATCGGCTTGCACAAAAATTGGATCGTCAGGCAATGCCACAAGCAATTCCAAACTCTTGCGTTGCGCGCTTTCCGCGAATAAAACAGCGACCTCCTCCATCAAATTCCGTAGCGCAAAATCGGTTTTCTCCAATTCCAGTTTGCCGGCCTCGATCTTGGAAAAATCCAAGATATCGTTGATAATTCGAAGGAGGCTCACGCCAGATTGCTGGATGATCCTGGCAAACCCGCGCTGCCTGGCCGGTAATTCGGTCTCTAACAGCAAATCAGCCATGCCCAGAATACCGTTCATGGGGGTCCGGATTTCGTGGCTCATGTTAGCCAAAAATTGCGATTTGGCTTGACTGACGGCCTCGGCCCGTTCCTTGGCCGTTCCCAGTTCGAGCACCAGAGTCTGTAATTCCGCGTTGGCCACGGAGAGATCGTGCGTGCGCGCCTTCACCTCGGCGGCAAGGCGCGCGTTGTAGCTTGCCACTTCAGCGTCGCGTTGCTGGATTTGCGCCAGCATTCCGTTGAAACCATCCACCAGTACGCCCAGTTCATCAGTGCTGGTGCGCGGGACACGAACCGCGTAATCGCGGGTATCGGCGATCGCGCTCATGGCGGTGCGCAAACGCAGGATTGGCCCGGAAATGACCGCTTGAAATCGAGACGCCAGAAAAGCCGCCAACAGCAGGGAAGCCCCCAGCAAGCCGATAAGAATCCAATAATAGCGTTGCAGACTTTCGCCGAGATCCCGCAAATCCGAGTAGATTTCGATGTACGCCAGCGTCTGGCCATCCTGTTTGATCGGAACTCTGACCGCCAGCATCCGCGCTGCCGTGTCTAACAGATCACTCTCGCCAATCACCACCTCCGCAACCAGCTGCCCCTGGCTTGCATCTTGCCGGTCGAACGCCACATGCCACTCCCTAATCCGATCCCGCTGCGCGTCGCTCAAGCCGGCCGCGCGATATTCGACCAGTATGCGTTCTTGTAGATCATCAATGATAGCGTAGGGAACATCGCGCTTGGCGCGCAGCACCGCCAGATTCTGTTCGGCCGCCTTGAGATCGTTAAATAACAGTGCTGAAGCCGCGTTGGCACCGATGACATTGGCTAGCGTCGTCAGTTGGGCTTGCGCCGCTTTACGCTGAGAGATGGTTTCGTTAACGACGAGCGCCACCCCCACCGCCAACAACACTAAGGCGTTGGTTAGCAGCATGACCACCATCAACTTGTTTTTTACTGACAGCTTATCGAAGGCGACCATAAACGTCCGGAGCCATCCTAATTCACGATGGTAGCCAACTTAAGCAGTTGGGAGCTTAGCTTGAGGTTGGCCTGACGCGTAACCGCCAAATTGATATTGAAGCGAATGCGCTGCTCAGCCTCGACCAAACCGATCATACCGCCATCCTGAGCAAAATCATCAATATCACTGACGGTCAATACTGGAAAAGGCGCGAGTTTGGCCAGAATGGATTTGAAATGGCTCTGCTCCGCCCGGCCGATAAAGACAATATGACATTTATCAAGCCCGGTTGCCGCCGGCAAATGGCGCACCACCACGGTATGGTTTTCCACTAGTTTATTGGAAAGCGTGGTTAGCGCATCGCCGAATGGATTTTCGCCGGCTATACAGATCATCAGTGGCGCCGTGTCGCTGGCAAACGCCGCCGTGGGCCATTCCACAAATTTTGCAAAGTTGTAGAGATACGCCGCCTTAATGGCATATTCATCAAACTCGCCAGACCAGGCGCTGCTGGCTAGCCCCAAACCGCCGATCAGCAGTGTTGCCAAAACCACGATCCGACGGCACCAGATCGCCAATTGATAACGGTAGCTCCTAGCCACTTTTGGGGAAATGGCCGGACGCCAATTCGTCAAAGTAGCCTCCGGCGGCGCGTTTAGAAAGACCATTTCAATTGGCCGTAGAAACGGCGTTCAACTTCGACCGGGAACGCGAAGGCTTCCTGCACGAATTCCAAGTGGCTGTCATCAAGCAAATTAGCGCCAACCAGAGACAATTCGACTTCTTTACGAGGTCGCCATGCCAAACGCAGATTCAAACTGGAATAAGGGTCGATCTCGTTAGAGCCGGTAAAGGAAACGAGATTGGTTTCATTCGGGTCAACGTAGCGCCACCATACTGTTACATCAAAATCATCCCGCGGCTTCCAGGATGAAAACAACGAGACTTGCTGATGGTTGCCGTCGGTATGGATCGGGTCGCCTCTATCATCCCGATTGAGATCGGAATCCAAATAAGAATAGGCCAGGCGCAAGCGCCACCGCTCGGCCGGATACCAATCCGCCGCCAATTCGAAGCCCCTTTTAACGCCAGATCCCCCATTTTCGAAGGCGACCGGCAACCACAAATGCGGCGACGGTTGAGTCTCAAGCGAGGGTGTTAATAGATGACCGACCAGAAGACTGTCGTAATCATGCTGGAAAAGCGTGGCATCCACCGAAAGCCGCTCCGTCAGACGAACGCGATAACCGAGTTCGTAAGCGACCAGCTCTTCTGAATCGAGTTCGCGTGAACCGATGAGAGACACCAGTACCGGCAGATTGTTGGTGAGCGACGAAGGCGGAACGGTAAACAGGTTGATCCGGACCGCATCCTGCTCGCCGCGCGACACGGTTCGCACGGCGCGCGACACTGAAGCCCACAAGCGATGGTCGGGATGTGGCGTCCATAAAGCTCGGACGCTCGGCTGCCACTCCCAGCCGGTGAAATCGTTGCGCTCCAACTTCACCCCACCCGTCAGGCGCAATCGATCCGGGATCAGGTCGATTTGATCTTGCATGAAGAAGCTGAACAATTCCGTCGTGAGGCTATTCGGTCGAACAGTACTCACGGCGGTATCGGTGAAGTGGTCCTGATTGCGCCGATAACCGAGCCCCCAAACCATTTCCTGGCGGTCGCCTAGCGCAAAACTGTGTTGAAAATCCAGATCGAACGTATCCAGATCGGCCACATACAGCGGATCTTTGCGATCTTCATAGTGGTAAAAAGCCTGGAACCCCACCTTCGAGGTTGCGGAATATTGTCGCCCCCAGCGCAGCTGCATGCTGCCGCCAGCGGCGTCCGCTGAAGATAAAAGATGATTGGCGTACGGGGAGGTCACGCTGAAGATTGAAAAATTCTGATCGAAATCGGCCTGATGCAGTTCGCCTTGCAGGGTCAGGGTATCTGCGGCCGAGGGGGTCCAGTCGACCCGAAACCCGCCCTTGCCGATACGCCAGTCATCACCGGCGTCACTGCCATCGCGCGCGACAAAACCGTCATACTCGGCAACCTCGCCATAAACGCGATACTGTGCTCGCTCACCCAGTTTCCCGCTGTAGCGAAGCCCAGCGATGGCTCGATCATAGTCGCCAACGGTCAAGCTCGCTAATCCGCCTTGGGTGTCCTTGGGGTGTTTGGTGATGATATTAATAACGCCGTTAACAGCGTTAGCTCCCCACAAGCTACCGCCTGGTCCCCGAATGACTTCAATGCGTTCGATATCGTCCAGCGGGGGACCCTGCACCTCCCAATGCACGCCAGAAAATAGTGACGTGTAAATCGAGCGTCCGTCAATCAGCACCAATAATTTGTTGGCGAACAAGCCATTAAAGCCACGGATGGTCACCGACCAGCGACTGGCGTCGATTTGGGAAGCTTCCACCCCGGGAGCCAATCGCAATGCTTCCGGCACGCTAGTCGCCCCTGACTGGTGGATGTCTTCGGCTGTGATGACGAAAACCGCGGCCGCCGTATCCTGCAAGGATTGTTCAATTTTTGCCACCGACACCACCTTGACCCGCATCAAATCTTCAATGCTAAGATGGGTCAAGTCTTGGGCCAGCGTCGCCATCGATCCGGCGCTACCCAGACAGGCCAAGCCGCTCAACAGCAAGGCCTTGCTTGGCAGTTGGAGGTGTCTTCGCTTATTCATCGCGCGGCCTTACCAATCCTCAGGCGCCTTTAACGAAGGCTAGAATGACCACTTAATTTGCCCATAAACACTGCGTTCCAGCCGCTCTGGAACTGGATAGGTTTCCTGGATGAACTCTCCGTGCGATGGCCCTAGCAGATTGGCGCCCGCTAACGAAAGCTCCAAATCAGGACGGGGCCGCCAACCAAGCCGGGCATTTACGCTGAAATAATCGGCGACGGCGGCGGTCAGCGTGGGGGAACCCACCGCCAAATCAGGAATATCGCTCGCATGACGCAGCCATAAATCGAATTCCAAATCAGGGCGGATATCGAAGCTAGACAGCAACGAGACTTGATGACGGGGATGCGAGCCATCGCGCACCACTGTAAAAAGATTGGGAAAACCCGGCTTATTGTTCAGGTTGACTTGTAAATAAGAATAAGCCAGTTGCAGCCGCCAGCGATCCAGCAGTTGCCAGTTCGCCGCGACTTCAAAACCATGCGTTTCACCTTGACTGGCGTTCACGAACAAACCAGGCACGCGTAAGTGGCCATTTTCCACAATCGCCTTGTCGTACTGCGGCGCTATGGCGCGCAAATCATCGTAATCGTTGTAAAACGCCGTGACATCGAACGAAAAGCGTTCCGTTGGCCAGGTTCGGTAGCCCACCTCATAGGCGGTCACCTTTTCTGAAACAAAATTGGAATTGCCCTGAAAGACCACTGTGGCGGGAAGATTGAATAGTGGCTGAGGCGGCAACCCGACCAGATCCAGCGTCACGCCATCATCGCCGCGCGAGGGGCTACGCACCGCACGGGATACGCTAGCCCATAATCGATGTTGCGGGTGGGGCTTCCACAGCAATCTGCCATTGGGTTGAAATTCCCAACCGCTGAAATCGTTATGTTCCAGCCGTCCCCCCAGCGTCAGCTCCAATTTTTGAGGGATCACACTGATTTGATCCTGAACGAAGACGCTAAGCAAATCGTAGTCCAGCTGCGTTGGCGTCATCCATCCCAATGCCGTCTGCTGATAATTATCCTGGTAGTGACGATAACCCATTCCCCAAATCAGCGAATGACCTTCGTTCGGGTTGAAGAGATGTTGAAAATCTAGATCGAAGATATCAATATCAAAGTCAACCATCGTCTCCTGGCGCTGTAGATTCTGGTAATACAGCTGTAATGACCAGCGCGAACTCTCCAACAAAGTGTGTTCCCAGCGGCCTTGTAGGTAGCGGCCCGACATGCGGGCAGTGTCCCGCTCTGCTCGCAGGTAGGGCGGCGTAACGTCGGGCACTGATAGATTCTGGTGCAAGGTGGCGTCGAACACGCCGCCCTGGACAGTGATACTGTCTGGGTTTGCGGGCGTCCAATCCAACCGAAATCCGCCGCCGCCCTCCCGCCAATCGTCTTCCGCCTCTTTGCCCTGGCTATCAATCAAACCTGCTTGCTGAAGATATTTTCCATAGAGCCGATAATCGGCCTTATCGCTCAACTGGCCGCTGACGCGGATCCCGACAGTCGCTTGTTCTTGATTGCCGACAGTCGCGCTGATCAAGCCTTTGGTATCGGCTGCCCGCTTGGTCAGAATGTTAATAACGCCGTTGACCGCATTGGCGCCCCACAGGCTGGCTCCAGGTCCCCGCACGACCTCGATGCGCTCGATATCCTCCATCAGCAAATCTTGGATTTCCCAATAAACCCCAGCAAAGATCGGCGTATAGATTGAGCGTCCATCCACCAGCACCAGCAATTTATTGGCGTAGCGGCCATTAAACCCCCGGATCGTGATCGCCCACTTGTTGGCGTCGACTCGCGCCACCTGCACGCCGGGCGCTAGCCGCAAAACCTCCGGAATACTGGTCGCTCCGCTGCGACGAATATCATCTTGCGTGATGACGAAAACCGCGGCGGCGGCATCAGCTAACTTCTGCGTCTGCTTGGCGGCGGATGTGACCTCTAGCGTCATCAACTCTTCAATGCTGAGGTGCGTCAGATCGGCGCTTGCCTCTTGGCTGGTGGCGCTGGCGGCGCTACTCCATAAACCAAGTAGGACAAGGCCAAGGACTAAAGCGCCAGCCGAGTGGCGCGCGGCTCTGCGCACCAGAGCGCCCGAAGAAAAAATCACCCATATCGTCAAGGACATCGGCAAATCGAAGCAACCCCAGCGGTAGATCACATTATTAATAGATAGACAAGTCAAAGCAATAGTCAGTATAAAATTATTGGTTCAAATCTTTCTTTCCAAGCCTTGAAAACATGTTTTTGTAAGAGTCATTGGTTGTTTAAAAATATAATATTTGTCATTTTTTAGTTAAAATCGCCATTGATTCGACATGGGCAGTCTGCGGAAACATATCCAGTATGCCCGCTGCCGCTAGATGGTAGCCAAATCGGTGAACTAATTCACCGACATCCCGCGCTAGCGTCGCTGGATGGCAAGAAACATAGACTATCCGCCGCACGTCCAAAGCGGCCATATAGGGCATCAATTCCAGCGCGCCGGAACGGGGTGGATCAAGCAAAACGCGATCATACCCTCCCTGCAACCACGACTCATTTCCAGCAATACGACTAAGATCAGCAGCATGAAAAGAGGCATTAACGATGCCGTTATGCCCGGCATTACGTTGGGCCCACGCCACCAGGCTGGCGTCGCCTTCAATTCCAACCACCTCTCGCGCTTTGCTAGCCAGCGCCAGGCTGAAATTACCCAGCCCACAAAATAAATCCAATACCCGCTGATCCGGTCCGATTTCGAGTAATTCAACGGCGCGTTCGATCAGTTGCCGGTTAATGGCGGCGTTGACCTGAATAAAGTGACTGGGCTGGAATTCCAAATTCAGATCGAAAGCCGGCAACCGATAGCGCAGCGCCCGTGGCTCCGCCAATGGCCGCACGCTCGCCGGTCCATCCGGTTGCAGATAGAGTAGTAAGCCGTGGTGCTCGCTGAACGCCCGAAGTTGCGCCAAATCGGTAGCGCTGGGCGACGCTAGCACCCGCAAGCTCAGGCTCATGAGGGTATCGCCGCCAGCGACTTCGATCTGGGGCAGACGATCGCGGATCGACAGGGTTTCGATCAGCCGCGCCAGCTCCTCCAACAAACCGCCAATGCGTTGATCCAACACCTCACAACGGCGTATATCCGCGATGTAGGCGCTGTGTCGCTCGTGAAAACCCACCAGGACCCGGTTTTTCTTAGCGACCCATTTAACGCCAAGCCGCGCCCGCCGTCGATAGCCCCATTGCGGCCCTGTCATTGGCTCCAGCATCTGCTCTGGCCGCGCCTTGGCGATGTGCGCCAAGCTATTCAGCAACCAACGCTGCTTGATCGCCAGTTGGCCCGTCGGCGCAAGATGTTGCAAAGCGCAACCACCGCAAACGCCAAAATGGGCACAACGCGGTTCCACTCGCTCGAGCGATGGCGCCAACAAGGCAACGATTCGCGCCTCATCGTGACGGCTGCGGCGCGCGGTGTAAAGGCAACTGACTTCCTCGCCAGGTAACGCGCCTTCAACAAATACCGCTTTCCCATCCCGTCGGGCCACACCCCGCCCGTCGTGGGTCAAATCCTCGATGCGGACGACAAACGGTTCCGCCGTGGCCCACGCTTGCCGCTTTTTTGCCATCGACCCCCCCATCCGTGGTTCCTCAGATTGAAAACAGGCCGGTGGATAAATAACGGTCGCCTCGATCACAAATGATGGTGACGATGACCGCCTTCTCAACGTCCTCAGACAATCGCAATGCCGCCGCGACTGCTCCACCCGACGACACGCCGCAACAGATCCCTTCTTCACGAGCCAGTCGGCGGGTGGTGGTTTCCGCTTCAGCTTGGCTGACATCAATGGTTTGATCGACGCGCGCTGGATTGAAAATTTTTGGCAGATACGCTGCCGGCCAGCGTCGAATGCCGGCGATGCTGGAACCTTCGGTGGGCTGCACGCCGATAACGCGCACGGCGGGATTTTGCTCCTTGAGATAATGCGATACGCCCATGATGGTGCCGGTGGTACCCATGGCGCTGACGAAATGGGTCACTTTCCCCTGAGTATCCCGCCAAATTTCCGGCCCAGTGGTTTTATAATGCGCCAAGGGATTGTCGGGATTGGCGAACTGATCCAACACCCGCCCTTTGCCCTCCCGCTCTAGCCGCGCGGCCAGATCGCGAGCGCCTTCCATGCCTTCGTCCTTGCCGACCAAGATCAATTCAGCCCCATAAGCCCGCATGGCGTCCCGGCGCTCAATGCTCTGATTCTCCGGCATAATCAGCCTCAGCCGATAGCCCTTTATCGCCGAGATCATCGCCAGCGCGATGCCGGTGTTGCCGCTGGTCGCTTCGATCAGCACATCACCAGGCCGGATTACGCCGCGTATTTCAGCTTGCTGGATCATGCTGTGGGCCGGACGATCCTTTACCGAACCCGCCGGATTGTTGCCCTCCAACTTGCCCAAAATCAGATTTTTAGTGGAGCCCGACAGTCGCTGCAAGCGAACCAAAGGCGTATTACCGACAAAAAATTCAAGCGTGGGGTACTGAGAATCAGGCATGATTAGGTTCCAAACGGTCTGCAAAAATCAGGGTATTGGGCTTTTGCCGGGCATGCGAAATATGTTAAACCGATTATAACCACCCATAAGCTGTGAACCGCGCCGACCACGTTTGCGGTTCCGAATTCCGCCGTACTGCCGTAACTATTTGTCGATCCAAAATTTTGTCATGATTCGATCCGGTTCAAGTCCGCGCTTTATGCTCTTTGGGCTGCTGCTCTGCTGCCTGACCTTCGCCGCCGCGCCGCTGCTCGCCCAAGAGCCGCCTCAGCCGCCGACTCCCGCCCAAACCACCCCGAGCGCCGATACATTGACGGTGCGGGTCGAAGGGGTGGAAGAAGGGCCGCTACGGGACAACATTATCGGCCATCTCGATATCAATCGCTTCGACGGCAAAGCCGCGCCCGACGAAACCCAATTACAATGGCTACACGCCAACGCCGAACGCCAAATTCAAGATGCATTGCAACCCTTCGGCTACTACGAACCCACCATTGAAAGCACCCTGAACCGCACGGCCAGCGGTTGGGAGGCGCATTACCGCATCCAGCTCGGTCGCACCCTACCGATCGCCGCCGTCGATGTTCGGGTGCTGGGCCAAGCGGACGAAGATCCGGTTTTCCAAAAGCTGTTGGAGAAAATGCCCTTGGTGAAAGGCCAGGTTCTGGATCAATCCAAGTACGAACAATTCAAGCAAAATCTGGAAGCCCTGGCCACCGAACGCGGCTATTTCGACGCCCGTTTCGTCGAACACGCCATTCAAATCGACTTACAGGCTTACGAGGCGGCGATCAAGCTGCACTACGATACCGGCAAGCGTTATTTGTTCGGCGACATTACCTTTAAACAAAATCTACTGTCGCCGGAATTATTGAGTCGCTATCCCCGCTTCAAGCCCACCGACCCCTACGACGCCAACGAACTGCTGAAACTCCAAGGCGACCTCGGCGGTACGACCTATTTCAGTCAAGTGCGAATCGATGCCTCGCCCGACGCCAAAACCGTGACCGTGCCGGTTGAAGTAGCCCTGGAACGGAACAAGAAACATAAGTATAGCGCTGGCGTGGGTTACGGCACCGATACCGGCCCCCGGGGCAAGGTCAAGGTTGAAAATCGCTGGCTCAACCGCGAGGGGCACCATTACGAAGCGGAGTTGCAGCTTTCACCAATCAAATCCTACCTCGGGGGCAAATACATGATCCCCGGCCCTGATCCGGTTACGGAGGAATACGCGCTGACCGCCAATTACACCCTGCAAAGCTATGAGGATCAGGATTTCGAACGGATCGCCGTGGGCGGTCTATTCCAGCAGGAAATCGGCCAATGGCTAAGAATTTATAGCCTCAATCTGCAATATGAAGACTACCAGATCGGTAATGAACCCCGCACCTCCTCATTTTTAATCATTCCTGGCTTGAACTGGACCTGGGTTAACGCCGATGATCGGTTATTCACCACGCACGGGGTGCTGTTCGGTTTCGAAGTGCGCGGCGCTTCGACGGCTTTGTTGTCAGACATCAACTTCGTGCAGGGGCTGCTGCACTTAAAATGGATCTACAGCTTAAACGAGGATAACCGCTTCATCGTTCGCGGTGATCTCGGCGCGACCGCCATTCGGGAAGACTTTCAAAAACTGCCGGCCTCGCTGCGGTTTTTCACCGGCGGCGATGCCAGCGTTCGTGGCTATGCCTACAATACCATCGGTCCCACCGACGACGACGGCAAAGTCATCGGCGGCAAAAATCTGCTGGTGGGGAGCTTGGAATACGAACGCCGGGTATGGAATAACTGGGGGATCGCGGTTTTCGTGGATAGCGGTGACGCCTTCAACGGCGCGGCTCCCGAAATGAAAACCGGGGCTGGCGTGGGCCTCCGCTGGCGCTCGCCGGTGGGGCCGGTGCGAATCGATTTCGCCTCCGGGCTGGATAGCCCCCCCGGTGATGCGTTCCGTTTCTCCTTCAGCCTCGGACCGGATCTGTGAGCGCCCCTCCCACTTCGCCCCCCGCGCCCCCCTCACCCAAGCGTTCCGACAACGCGGCGGCCCCGCCGGCCAAAACTCCTTCTACTTTGCGTCGCGTGGCTGTTTGGCTGATCGGGCTGCCGTTAGTGCTGTTGCTGTTGGCGTTCGTCTTGGGCGGCATCGGCATCACCACCGAAACCGGTCTCAACGCCTTATTGGGACAAGCGAAACGGTTCTTACCAGGCCAGTTGAGCTATGAAAAGATCAGCGGTCGGCTGTCTGGCCCGCTGCATATCGAAGGACTTCGCTACGAAGACGGCCCGCTGACGGTCAAGCTAGCGACGGCTGACTTCGATTGGCAACCGACCGCTTTACTTGATCGGCATCTCAATATCGGCCGCTTGCAATTCGAGGGTCTGGAAATCCATTTGCCGCCCGCTCAAGAAACGCCTCCATCGACCGGACCCGTCGTCCTACCCGAGATTCAATTACCGCTGGGGATCACGGTTGCCGACTTGCAAGGGCGCAATATTCGGATCGTGCCCGCCGGAGCCGAACCGATCCAAATCGACGCCATCGACCTTAAAGCGCAGTCAACGGCCGACGGATTGACTATCGAAACGTTGAACATCAAAGCGCCGCTGGGCGAGGCTACCCTGAGCGGACAGATCAATCCGACCGGCAATTATCCGCTAAAACTGGATCTAGTTTGGCAAGCGCCGCTGGCTGGCTTCGGCGCGTTTCAAGGCCAAGGGGTGATTGAGGGCGCCCTACGCGACAAACTGACCCTGACTCATAAAGTGACCGGACCCGCCACACTCGAACTCGATGGCGAAGTGCGTCGGCCGCTTGGCAAAGCGGCTTGGTCGGCCAAAGCTAAGCTTGATGTGGCTGACCTCAAGTCATTGGTCCCGGATTTGGCTGGCAAACCACTGACCTTCAAGCTGGACGCCGCGGGGGTCATGGCGCAATTTCAGGGAAAGGGCGAGCTCAGCACCAACCTGCCCGAATTGGGGCCGACCACGGTCCAATTCAGCGCCGCCGGCGACCCGAACGCCATTAAGCTCAATGAATTGCGACTAGCGGCTCCAGAGCGGGCGGTAACGCTTCTCACCCAAGGCGAAGTTCAGTTCGACAAAGGAACGCTTGCCTGGTTTAAAAGCCAAGGCGAACTCAACGCCGCCGTACCAGAGCTAGGCCCAGCGACCCTGCAATTCAATGTGGGCGGAGACCTGAAAACGGTCAAGCTCGATGGGTTGCGATTGACTGCTCCCGACCGACCGCTAGCCCTGACCGCTCAAGGCGAAGTCCAGCTGCAAGATTTGCGCTTCAAAGCCACCGGCGACTGGAAAGCGCTAGCCTGGCCGTTGCGCGGTATCCCGCAAGTGGAAAGCCCGAATGGTAAATTCACCGCCGAGGGTACCCCGAAAGATTACCGCTTTGAGCTGATCGCCAATGAGTTGCGCGGACCCAATATTCCCAAGGGAAATTGGACCATCACCGGCCAAGGTTCGGATCAGGCCGTGCGCGACGTTAAATTGGCCGGTCAGACTTTGGAAGGCGCGTTGCAAGCTGAGGCCGCCGCTACCTGGGCGCCAACGGTCGGCTGGCAGGCCACGATCAGCGGCCAAGGGATCAATCCCGGCGCGCATTGGAAAGACGTACCCGGCAAGTTGAATTTTCGGCTCAAGACCGACGGCGGCCTGGAAAATGCCGCTTTGCGCGCCAACGTATTGCTGGAAGAATTGACCGGCACCCTGAGCGGACAAAAAGTGGCGGGTAATGCCGATGTCAGCCTTCGCGATCAGAATCTGACGATCCGCTCCCTACAAATCAATGCGGGTGACACGCGGCTGGAAGCGAGCGGCGCCCTGACCGAGCGCTGGGATCTCACCTGGAAGCTGAATGCCCCTCAACTGAAATCATTGGTTCCCTCTGTCAGTGGTTCTGTCGTGAGTAACGGCAAACTCAGCGGCTCCCGCACGCAACCGCTCATTGCGGCTAACTTTACGGTCAACAACTTAAAGCAGGGCGACACGCAAATTCAGCAGTTGCGCGGTGAAGCCAACATTGATGTCGGCAGCGCCAGCCGCTCGCAGTTGAAAGTGTCCGGCGAGAATCTGCGCCTGGGAGGCCAAAAATGGAAAAGCCTTCGGCTGGAGGGTTCCGGCACGGCCGCCGCCCATGAACTGAAAGCGGAGATGGTTGGCGATCCTGGCAGCTTTCTGCTGGCGCTGGCCGGCAGCCTGCAAACGCCGGACATGCTTTGGCAGGGTCGCATCATGCAACTAAGCGCCAAGGACACGGTGGCTGGCAACTGGAATCTGGAGAAACCCGCCACCGTTCGCGCTTCCGCCAAGGAAGCAAATCTCGACGCCGCCTGCCTGAGCAGTGCGCCCACGCGCTTGTGCCTGCAAGGCCAGTGGCGGCAAGCGGGCGACTTCAATGGCCGGGCGCAGCTTAGTAACCTCAACCCGGAACAGTTCAAACGCTTCTTCCCCAAAGATGTCGCGCTCACCACCAACATCAACGGTGAAGCCACCGCGAGCGGCAAAATTGGCGGCGCGCTGCAAGGCAAGCTCAATCTGACCATCGCTCCTGGCAACGTCAGCCTGCAAGCGCAAGGTCGGCCAGTCCAGATCGCATTCAACGGCGGCAATGTTCAACTCGACACCAACGGCCGAACCGCCACCGGCCAGGCCCGGCTGGATCTGGGACCCTTGGGCCAGATGCAAGCCAATCTGCAAGTCCAGGACCCGCTCGGCGCGGCCCGGCTGAACGGCAAGATCGACGCCAGCATCACCGATTTAAAAATCGTCTCTGCTTTCGCGCCGCAAGTAACTGAAATTTCAGGACAAGTCCGGGCGAATGTGGCCGTGGGCGGCACGGCGGCCAAGCCGACCCTGCGCGGCGACATCCGCCTAGAGAACGCCAACATGACCATTCAGGAGGCTGGACTGAAGCTGCGCAATATCCAGTTCGCGGCCACCAGCACTGGCCAAGGCGTTTTTCAGCTATCAGGCTCAGCGCAATCGGAGCCGGGCCAGCTACAGCTGGCGGGGCAGCTCGACCCGATGAAACCACAGCTTAATCTAACGGTTACGGGTGAAAACTTTCAGGCGCTCAAAAGCACTGACTTGCAAGTCCAAGTCAGTCCCGACCTGAAAATCGACTTTACACCGCAGCTCTTGCGCGTCGAAGGGACAGTCACCGTTCCCCATGCCTTCCTCAGGCCCGGTGGTCAGCGGGCAGGCATAGTCAATACCTCTGGCGATGCGGTGATCGTCAAAGATCGCGACGGTGAAGCGCCGCAAGCCAAAGGCGCGGGGATGGCGACGTATGCCGATGTGCGCGTGGTGCTCGGTAAAGATGTGTATCTGGAAACACCCGCGTTCAAAGGCAAACTGCAAGGGGATATCCGGGTGGTGGAAACACCGCAGTTGGCGCCTCGGGGCACGGGCAATGTCGAGGTTGTGGCTGGTAAGTATCGCATTTACGGGGAAGAAATAGAGATTCAACGCGGCCAATTGCTCTTTAGCAGTAGCCCGCTTGACAATCCAAGCCTGGAATTGCGGGTGGTGCGGCAAGAACGGGATATCATTTCCGGTAACGAAATCATGGCTGGCGCGCAAATTCGCGGCACGGTCAAAAAACCCAAACTGACTTTCTTCTCCACGCCAACGATGTCCGATCCCGATGTTCTCGCTTACTTGGTGTTAGGTCGTGCTCCCGGCGGCTCCGGCACCGAAACGGCGATGCTGTTCAAGGCCGCCAGCGCCCTCGGTTCAGGCCAAACCGGCGGCGCTAGCAAAGGTCTGAGCGACGCTTTTGGGCTGGATTCCGCCGAACTGGGCAGTACTAGCCAGGGCGGCACCTCCTTTATGCTCGGCAAGAATCTGACTCCAAGGCTTTATATCGGCTATGGCATCGGCTTGCTCAATGCGGTCAACACCTTCTTCCTCAAATATCGCTTCACCAAACATCTGATGATGGAGTCGGCCACGAATTCCATCGGCACCGGGGGCGATTTCATCTATACCATCGAGCGTTGAGATTGCAATTAGCCGTCAGGACGGCTCACCGCGCGGTGGTGCGCCTGGCGTGGCTACCGCGCTTAAGGGAGCAGGGTTATTCCAGGCGTTGAAACTCGTCCCTTTCCCCGTGGTTGCCCCTGACGCGATGTCCTGTCGCACCACTTCGACTAAACCATTCAAGCTACCGCCCTTCATGCCGATTTCACCGAGCACCGCATCAAGAATCGGCTGCTGAGCGCGATAGGCCAGCGCCGCCGCCACCGCCTGTTCGGCAAGATTACCGCCGCCGCCACTAGCTCCACTATCAGCGTTGGCGGCTGACCCTCCCGCTCCCCCGCGATTGAGGCCATCGACTTGCACGATCTTAATGCCGTCGATTTTTTCGAGGGGTTTGACCGACGCCTCGATGATGGCCGGCAACGCATCCAACAGCTTCATCTTGACCTGCATGGCGATTTGTTCGGCCGCCAAGGTATTGAGCGCCGCATTGCGCATTTCGATCCCCTTGGCATCCACCTGATACTGCACCTGTTGGGCTTCCGCTTTGATTTTCACGGCTTGGGCGTGGTTTTCGGCGGCATCCTTCTCCGCTTCAGCGGCAACACGGACACCGATGGCTTGTTGTTGAGCGTCCTGATCAGCCACCACCAGCGCCACTTGCTTTTCGCGCTCGGCCACCGCCACTTCGCGCGCCGTTTTCACCTGTTCCTCGGCGCGGGCCGCCAGCGCGCGGGCTTCATTCGCTTGCTTTTCGGCCTCGGACTGGGCCTTGGATTTTTCGGCGACGGAAATCAACCGCTCCTGATCCGCCAATGTCGTCTGCTTTTCCTGCTCGATCTTGGCGACTTGCAAATCCCGAGTCGCCTCGATCTGGCGCTGCTGGACCGCGCGATTCTTCTCGACTTCCGCCTCTTTCACCTGACGCTCGGCCTCAATCTTGGCCTGCTGGGCTTCGCGCTCCCGCTGGGCGTTGATGCTGGCCACTTCCGCTGTCTGTTGGGCTTGGCGAGTGGCGACTTCCTGTTGTTGCTGTAAGGTGGCAAAGGTTTGATCTTTTTCGATGGTCAACTTGAGTTGGGTCGCCTCGAAATTCTTTTTAGCAATCGCGACCGCCGTATCCTGCTCGATCTCGTTGCGTTCCTTGGCGCGCTGCTGAGTTTGTTGGGTCAGCTTGGTCAGACCTTCGGCGTCGAAAGCGTTCTGGGCGTCGAAATACTTGATCGGGGTTTGATCGAGCCGGGTCAGGCTGACCGATTCCAGTTCCAAGCCATTCTTGAGTAGATCCTCCGAGACTGCATTTTGCACTGCTTGAATGAAGTCGGCGCGCTTGTCGAGCAACTGGTGCATGCTCATCGACACCGCGGCCGCGCGCAGCGCATCGACGAATTTATCTTCCACCAGTTCTTTTAACGAATCGGGGTGCATGGTGCGCTGGCCCAAGGTCTGCGCCGCGTTGGCGACGCCCTCGACGCTGGGAATCACTCGCACGAAAAACGCCGCCACTGCATCCACCCGCAAGCGATCCAGGGTAATCAAACTGTCGGTCCCGGCGCGCGACACTTCCAACTTGAGCGTATTCATGTTGATGTTCACGCACTCATGAAAGACCGGCAACATGACCGCGCCGCCATCCATCACCACTTTCTGGCCGCCCAAGCCGGTGCGGACGAAGGCCAATTCTTTCGATGAACGGCGGTACAGCCGCGCGAACACCAAACCGATAGTAAACAGTCCGATGAGGATGATTGCGGCCAACAGGCCGATTTCCATCAAGTGATTCATGCTTTTTTCCATGGTGGTCAGAACAACCTATCAGAGGAGATCAGGACGGGGATTGGCGATGGCCACAAAACGCGACCCCGAAATTTGCTTGATCAATAACACCGACTCAGCGGGGCCGAACCGAATATCGGGGCCGTCCGGCTCGACGCGGACGTACAGGGTTTGGCCGTAATCGCTTTTGACTCGCGCCTCGGCGGGATAACCGGCCCGCGCGGTGCCGTTGACGATCACCGCAACGCGCCCCACTAAGCTGTCGAAGGAAACGGCGGAGGTTTCATCGCGCGGGATCAGGCGAGCAATCGCCGCGCCCGACAGGCGCACCACCGGCAACGCGCCGAGCAAGGCCGCGACGATGGACACGGGCGTCGGCGGATAGAAACCGAGTCCGCTGTAGACCGTGGCGTTGATGATATAACCGATCAGTGCGAACGCGGTGAGCAGCACCACCAATAACACCAGAATCGGTACTTTGCCGATATGGAGCCAACCCAGCCAGGAATCGGACAGGCCTTCAACCCCGTGGGCCGCATCGGGAATGAAATGGTCGATCCAGCCAGATAAACTCATGCCGACCAGCAGCGCCAAACCTTCAACCACGGCGATGGCGACCAGCAGCATCACCGCCATGGTAAAAGGCCAAGATTCTGGCGCTAGAAATAACTCCACTTGGCGTTCCTCCCGTTTGACTTAGGCTCCCCGTGCCGCTTTGAGCGCGGCCAGACGCTCGGCAATCCGGTTATTGCGATGCAAATCCGCCAACTCCTTGAGATTGCCGGCCTCCTGATTGAGACCGCCCGGCAGGCTCATCGCGCCCGTTTGCCGCGCCAGCACCCGGCCAAACGCCGATTCTGCGTCATCGACCCGCGTTTGCCGTTCCAACCCGCCTTGTAACGCCGTTGAAACTACTGGGTTGTTCAGGCTAGCTTGATAATCAATCAGCGTTTGATCCAGTTCGCGCTTCTTGGCGAGCAAGGCCACGATATAGCTTTCTAGTTCCTTGCCGCGTTCAGTTTGCTCGTCGAGATTCTTTTGCAGCACCGGCAACAAATCCTCAATGTCGGCCTGCCGTCCGATGGCGGACTTCGCCAGCTCGTCGCGCTGCTCGGCCAAGGCGGTATCGATTTGCTCGCTTAATGTCTCATGCTCGGTATTCAGCTTGGCCAGCTGTGATAAGACTAAATGCTTGGCGGCTTCCGCTTTGCCGAGATCGACTCTGACCTCCGCCGCCACCTGTTCGATCTCGCGGATCGCTTGCGCCATCGTCGCTTCCGGCAGCAGAGTCTCGGCTCGGTCAAACAAGGCGTGGGCGCTGCCCACCAGGATTCGGGAAACACGGGTTGCGAAGCTCTCAGCCATTAATGTGCTCCTCCCCTTTGCGGGCTGCAATAATTTGAACGATCTCGATCACATCCGGCAGGTAATGAGCAAGGATTTCACGGTCATAGGTTGCCGGGTTGGTGGTGACGGCGGCGCGTAACAGGGTGGTAAGCAGTCGAAAACCCTGCTGGGCGAGAATCGCCTCGACTTCCACCGCTTTCTCTTGATCCCCCTCCCCGCTCAGACGCGTCGATATCAAGGTCGCCATGAGCTGCGGCGACCATTCGGCCACCGCGCTCACCAAATCCGAATGCGCCTTCTGCTTGCGCTCGTAGGCGGCGATGGCATCAAGAAACGGCTGCGCTAGGCCCCGCATCCAAGCCGAACACATTTCAGGGCTAGCCATGCCGGCTTCCTGCCTGCGGATTCGCGCCAGCAACGCCCGCAGCTTCTCGCTAGGCGTTTTGGCGTCTGCCTCATTGATGGATAGCAACCACTGAAAATCTTCATCTGGAACCCGGATGGAGATAGTTTGCATTTGGGCCATAATTGCCTCTAATTCGCAACGAACGAGTGCATAAATTAATAAATGAATGCATTTGTATGCATTATATTAATATCGCCTGCTTAATGTCAAATTTAGCGGACGCACGGCCGAATGATTCACCGCTGCGAAACTGATTCTGCCGAGATCGAAGGGGAAGTAAAACAGAGAGGACCGGACAGCGCCGACTAATAAGCCGAGCTGAGAGCTTGAAGGTGATTTAGTAGCGATAGCAAGCGCTTGCTATCGCTCAAGTGTGGGTTATTGGAGGAAAAGCCTTGCGCTATCCACCGTAATAATCCGGTTCATTCCCGGCGATCCATTTAATATTGCAACCTATGCTAGGCTTTTGGTCGGCCGTAACAGGTTGGCCCGCCAGCACGGCCTCCACCGCCGCGCGCAAATCGGCGCCGGTCACCGGGATGGAATTGCCCGGCCGACTGCCATCAAACTGGCCGCGATAAACCAGCTTGCGGTTGGCATCGAACAGGAAAAAATCCGGGGTGCAGGCTGCCCGATACGCTTTGGCCACGGCTTGACTTTCGTCATAAAGATAAGGGAAAGAAAAACCGAGGGCTTTGGCATCCTCGGCGATCCGCGCCGGGCTATCATCGGGATAGTTGGCGGCGTCGTTGGCGCAAATCGCCACGCTCGCTAATCCCCTGCCGCCACAATCCGCCGTGCAGCGCGCCAGTTCGCTTCGAATATGTTTGACAAACGGGCAATGGTTGGAAATGAACATCACCAGCAAGGCTGGACTCCCTTGAAAATCAGCGAGGGCCACGGTTTTACCCGTCGCTGGCTCTGGTAGGTTAAAATTTGGAGCGGCCGTTCCCAAGGTCCGCATGGTAGAGGGAGTTTGCGCCATGATTTTTACCTCAAAAGGTTAGCGATCTTTCATAATAAGGCGGCTTGGAGCCGTCATTAAGCCCTGTGTTCCGTGGGAAATCACCGCCACCGCTCGGCGAACCAACCCGGCGGGCCACGGTCAATCCCGACAAGATGGATAAACTTTCAACGCCTCCGCTTGGATTTGAGCTGGTTTGAATTATCAATCGTCATCACTGGAGAAATTTCATGCATGTAAAACAGCCATTCTGGCTGGTCGCCATTCTTGGCTTGCTGTGGAATACCCTCACCTGGGCAGCGGAATATCCTGACTTCGTAACTTTGGTCGAAAAATACAGTCCAGCGGTCGTCAGCATTCAAACCAAATCCGATCCTAAAGAGCGGTCGAAGCGCGGCCATCCGGCCATTCCAGAGAACAGTCCGTTTTACGATTACTTCAAACGCTTCTTCGACGAGATGCCCGACATGCCCACCGAACAGCTGACTTCGGTCGGCTCCGGTTTCATTATTTCCGCGGACGGTTACGTTGTCACCAACGCGCACGTGGTCGAAGACATGGCGAGCATCGTCGTGGGTCTCTCGGACGGCGCCGAGTTGAGCGCGCAAGTCATTGGCAAGGACAAACGGAGCGACATTGCTTTATTAAAGATCAAAACCGATACGACGCTGCCCGCCGTTAAATTCGGTGACGCCCGCAAAACAAAAGTCGGCCAGTGGGTGCTGGCCATTGGCTCGCCATTCGGCTTCAAGCGTACCGCGACCCAAGGCATCATCAGCGCGTTGGGCCGCAATCTGCCCACCGACAACTACGTTCCTTTCATTCAAACCGACGCTGCCGTTAATCCCGGCAATTCGGGTGGGCCGCTGTTCAATCTGGACGGTGAAGTCATCGGCGTCAATTCACAAATTTACAGCCGTTCCGGCGGTTATCAAGGGGTATCCTTCGCCATTCCCATCGACGTGGCGATGGAGGTGGTCGATCAGCTGAAGGCTGGCGGCAAAGTCAGCCGCGGTTGGCTGGGCGTATTGATTCAGGAAATGACCCCGGAACTGGCCCAATCCTTCGGCCTCGACAAACCGCGCGGCGCCCTGGTCGGGCAAGTCTTGGCGGAGGGACCCGCGCAAGGCGCCGGCATCAAGGTCGGCGACATCATCATCGCGTTCAATGGCCAACCGGTACAACATTCCAGCGATCTGCCGCTGATGGTCGGCCGCACCCGGCCAGGGATCAGTATCCCATTGACGGTGATCCGCGAGGGTAAAGAGCTTTCCCTGAGCGTTCAAATCGCGCAATTGCCGGACGAAGCCAAGCTACAGCAAGCCGTGGTGGAATCACCGACCACCAATCGCCTGGGGCTGGCGGTGGCCGAATTGCCGCCTGACAAGCGCAAGCAAGGGACCACTGGCGTGCTGGTTAAGGATGTCGATGATGGGCCAGCGGCCAACGCGGGTATTCGGCCGGGGGACATCATCAATCGAATCAACAACATCGACGTGAATGACATGAAGCAGTTTGCTGATTTGATCGAGCAGTTACCAGCCGGTCGGCCGATACCGGTCTTAGTGCGCCGGGAAAATGGCGCTCTGTTTCTAGCGCTGACCATTCCCGCGGAAAACAAGAATTGATTCTTGGTTTTTAGTGGTGCGCATCGCGCCTCCTCGCAAGCAGGAGGCGCGGGTTTGCTTGAGCCCCTCCCGCTGTCAGCGGCGTTCCCCGACCCAACAACACCACCGCCAAGGGTAGCCCCGACATTAACCTGAAAGAAACGGCTTTTTTTTCGCCATAACCATCCAACGACCACTCAACTACCCCGCCACTTCCGGTTATCGGTATAATTTAAATTCCTTTCCTCCAATAGGGAAAGTCAATATCAACCGCCGGCGTTCCAACCGGGAACCACTAACCCTCATCACTACCTGTCGGCGTTCCCCCGCGGGGCCGCCCCACGATTAAAGAGGCTTTCCATGCTTGAAACCTACCGTCAACAAGCCGCTGAGCGTACTGCCCTTGGAATCCCGGCCCTGCCCCTTAGCCCACAGCAGACCGCCGATCTGGTGGAGCTGCTCAAAAATCCGCCCAAGGGCGAGGAAAGCTTCCTGCTGGATTTACTGACCCACCGAGTGCCGGCTGGGGTGGATCAGGCGGCGTATGTTAAAGCCGCCTTCCTTGCCGCCGTCGCCAAGGGCGAAGCCAAAACGCCGCTGATCTCCCGCGCGCGCGCCACCGAGCTGCTCGGCACCATGCTGGGCGGCTACAACATTCAGCCGCTGATCGATCTGCTGGATGACGCCGAATGCGCGCCCGCCGCCGCCAAAGCGCTGTCGCTTACGCTGCTGATGTTCGACTACAAGCATGGCGTCAAGGAAAAAGCCGATAAAGGCAACGCCCACGCTCAACAGGTCATGAAAGCCTGGGCCGAAGCCGAATGGTTCACCAGTCGTCCCAAACTGCCGGAGAAAGTGACGGTCACCGTATTCAAGGTGACCGGTGAAACCAACACCGATGACCTTTCTCCCGCGCCAGATGCCTGGAGTCGGCCCGATATTCCATTGCATGGGCTGGCGATGCTGAAAATGGAGCGCCCCGGCATTCAACCCGATGAATCCGGTAAAATCGGCCCGCTGAAGCTGATTGAATCGCTGAAAACCAAAGGCCATCCGGTCGCCTATGTCGGCGATGTGGTCGGCACCGGCTCTAGCCGCAAATCCGCCACCAACTCCGTATTGTGGTGGACCGGCGACGATATTCCCTACGTGCCCAACAAGCGTTATGGCGGCTACTGTCTGGGCGGCAAGATCGCCCCAATCTTCTTCAACACCATGGAAGACGCCGGCGCGCTGCCGATCACCGACTGCGACGTGACCCAGATGAACATGGGCGATGTCATCGACATTTATCCCCATGCCGGCAAGATTGAGAAGAATGGCGCGGTCATCTCCACCTTTGAATATAAATCCGATGTGCTGCTGGACGAAGTGCAAGCCGGCGGCCGCATCAATCTAATCATCGGTCGCGGCCTGACTGACTGGGCGCGCGAAGTGCAAGATCTCGGCCCCAGCCCGATTTTCCGCCGCCCGGCGCCCACGCAAGACTCCGGCAAGGGCTTCACGCTGGCGCAGAAAATGGTCGGCAGGGCCTGCGGTGTGGCCGGTATCCGCCCCGGCACCTATTGCGAACCGAAGATGACCACGGTCGGCTCCCAAGACACCACCGGCCCGATGACCCGTGACGAGTTGAAAGACCTGGCCTGTCTTGGTTTCTCCGCCGATCTGGTGATGCAGTCGTTCTGCCACACCGCCGCTTATCCGAAGCCGGTGGATGTGCAGACCCACCACACCCTGCCCGACTTCATTTCCAGCCGGGGCGGCGTGGCGTTGCGGCCCGGCGATGGCATCATTCATAGCTGGTTGAACCGGATGCTGTTGCCCGATACCGTCGGCACCGGCGGCGACTCACACACCCGCTTCCCCATCGGCATCAGCTTCCCGGCCGGTTCTGGTCTGGTGGCCTTTGCCGCCGCCACCGGCTCGATGCCGCTCGACATGCCAGAATCGGTGCTGGTGCGCTTCAAGGGTCAAATGCAACCGGGCATTACCCTGCGCGATCTGGTCAACGCCATCCCTTACGCCGCCCTCAAGGCCGGAACGCTGACCGTGGCGAAGGAAGGCAAGAAAAATGTGTTCAACGGTCGGATTGTGGAAATCGAAGGCTTGCCGGATTTGAAGGTCGAACAAGCCTTCGAGCTGTCCGACGCGTCCGCCGAACGCTCCGCCGCCGGCTGCACCGTGCGACTGAACAAGGAACCGATCATCGAATATCTGAACAGCAACATCACCTTGCTCAAATGGATGATTGCCAACGGCTATGAAGACGCCAAGACCCTGGAGCGGCGGATCAAGGGGATGGAAGCCTGGCTGAAAAATCCGGTGCTAATGGAGCCGGACGCCGACGCCGAGTATGCGGATATCATTGAGATCGACATGAGCCAGATCAAGGAACCGCTGCTGGCCTGCCCCAATGATCCTGACGATGTGAAAACCTTAGCCGATGTGGCCGAAACCAAGATCGATGAAGTGTTCATCGGCTCCTGCATGACCAACATCGGCCACTATCGCGCCGCCGGCAAGGTGCTGAACGGCAAGTCCGGCATCCCGACCCGGCTGTGGATTTCCCCGCCGACCAAGATGGACGCCCATCAGTTGAGCGAGGAAGGTTATTACGCCATCTATGGCACCGCCGGGGCGCGGATGGAAATGCCGGGCTGCTCGCTGTGCATGGGCAATCAAGCGCGCGTGGCCGACAACGCGACGGTGGTGTCCACCTCGACTCGCAACTTTCCCAACCGCCTGGGTAAGGGTGCCAACGTATACCTCAGTTCGGCGGAGCTGGCGGCGGTTTGCGCGCTGCTTGGCAAAATTCCGACCTTCGAGGAGTACATGAGCTACATGGGCGAAATCGGCTCCAAGGGCGCGGAAATTTACCGTTACCTGAACTTCGATCAGGTGCCGGAATATCGGGAAGTGGCCGATAAGGTGAAGCTGGCGGCCTAAGCGCTTTGCATGACAACCCCGGCCGCCTTGCCGGGGTTGGCCTGACTCAACAGGATCGCTCCACACGATCATGCATGGTTTTTCTCAAGAATCAGCCCAAGGCCATGGACGATTACGACCGGAAAGAATCTGGTAATAACGACAGTTTCGCCCCTCATTGCCTTTCCATTGATCTTGAAGTGGGTAAGGAAACTGAGCGGATTCATAAGTTCGCCGCCGTGCGCGGTGACAATGGGCAGGCATTCAAGTTTTCTTCTGGAAACCTGTTAGCTGAACTTGCCAAGCTGGATGACTTTGCCGAGGGTTGTTCCTTTCTGCTTGGCCATAACCTGATTGCCTTCGACGCCCACTATTTAGCGGCGGCCAAACCTGATCTACGTCTACTCAAGCTGCCGATGGTGGATACGCTCCGCCTCAATCCGCTGGCTTTTCCCCGTAATCCCTATCATCACCTGGTCAAGCACTACCAGGACGGCCAACTCAAACACGGCCAGCGCAACGATCCGGAGCTGGACGCCCGGCTGACCCTGGACGTGTTCCGGGATCAACATCGCGCTTTTCAAGGGTTGCAGCGTTCCAACCCGGATTTACTGCTGATCTGGCACTGGCTGACCACGCTGTCAGACCAGGCCACAGTTGGACTCAACGCTTTTTTCATGACCCTGCGGCACCGAATGAAACCTTCCGAGGCCGAGGCTCGGACGGCCATCGAACGATTTTTGCATGAACGGGGCTGCGCCACTCACGGACATACGATTCTGGCTGAGGCGAAACAGAAGGGATGGGCGCTGGCGTATGCCCTAACCTGGCTTTCGGTGGCGGGTGGCAACTCAGTGATGCCGCCCTGGGTTCGTCATCAGTTTCCAGAGGCAGGGATTTTGGTACGACGCCTGCGCGATACCGCCTGCCATAAGCCCGATTGCGCCTGGTGTCAGACGCGGCATAATGCTTTGAAGGAACTCAGGCGCTGGTTCAGCACTATCGGCCACTTCCGCCCTGAACCGACTGGCCCTGATGGCCAACCCTTGCAACAACTCATCGTCGAGGCCGCGCTACGCGGCGAACCGTTGCTCGGCATTCTGCCCACGGGCACTGGCAAATCCCTGTGTTATCAGATTCCAGCCTTGTCCCGTTACGATAAAACCGGTGCGCTGACCGTGGTGATCTCACCACTGGTCGCCCTCATGGTCGATCAGGTGGCGGGTCTGGAAGCACACGGCATCACCTGTTGCGCGACCCTAAACGGCCTACTGCCCCTACCGGAACGCGCCGATGTCCTGGATCGGGTTCGGTTGGGCGATGTGGGTATTCTAATCATCTCGCCGGAACAGCTGCGCAATCTTTCGGTCCGCAAGGCGCTGGCACAGCGTGAAATCGGCATCTGGGTGCTGGATGAAGCGCACTGTCTTTCCAAATGGGGCCACGACTTCCGCCCCGACTACCGTTATGTGGGCCGGTTCATCAAGGAGAAAGCCGACCAGGATGCGCCACCGCCCATTCTGTGCCTGACCGCCACCGCCAAACCGGAGGTGACAGCGGATATCGTCAGCTATTTTCGTGACAAACTCGCTATCAATCTAAAGGTTTTCGATGGCGGTGCCAGTCGAATCAATCTGGACTTTATCGTCGCAACCACCACAACCGCTGAAAAATTCAGCCACATCCAACACCTGCTGGCGACGGATCTGCCGCCGGATCAGCCAGGAGGGGCCATCATTTACTGCGCCACCCGCAAACATGCGCAGGAAGTCGCGCAGTTTCTGAATGATAAGGCACTAGAAACACGGTATTTTCATTCCATGCTGTCCCCGGAGACTAAGAAAACCGTACAAAAGGATTTCGTCAGTGGCGGCCTGCGGATTATCGCCGCCACCAGTGCTTTTGGCATGGGCATCGATAAAAAAGACGTTCGCTTGGTGGTTCACGCCGACATTCCCAATTCGCTGGAAAACTATTTACAGGAAGCTGGACGCGCCGGACGCGACCGTCAGCCCGCCCGCTGCGTGTTGCTCTACACGCCGGAAGATGTTGAACGACAGTTTGGCATGTCAGCCCGCTCGCGCCTGACCCAGCGTGAGATCCAGGCCATCCTCAAAGCCTTACGCAACTTGAACCGGAAAAAGCGGCTCGGAGGCGAAGTAGTCGTCACTGCGGGTGAAATCCTGGCGGAAGACGAGGACGAAACGGTGGGACGGGACTCCGCCACCGATGACACTCGGGTGCGGGTGGCGCTGGCGTGGCTGGAAGAGGCCGGCTTGCTCTCGCGCGAGGAAAATCGGACTCAGGTGTTTCCCTCCTCGCTTCGAGTAAATTCCCTGGAAGACGCCCAACGGCAACTCGACAAATATGCGGTGGTCGGGGAATACCGACATCAGTTGGAAACGCTGGTGGCGGCACTGATCGCCGCCGATGCTGACCAAGGCATCTCGACCGATGAATTGATGGGGCTGTCGGGACTGAGCGCGTCCAAACTTGGCGTCGCCTTACACAAATTGGAGCATCTGGGCATCGCTAGCAACGATACAGTCCTGACCGCCTTCGTGCACGCCGCAGTGGAACGCTCCTCCAAAAAACGCTTTGAAGACGCCGAAGCCCTTGAAAAAGCCTTACTTGATGAACTGCGAGAAGCCGCCCCCGATCTCGGAAAAGGCGAGGTCACGGTGTTGCATCTGCGGCACACCACCCAGCACCTCAAGGAGATTGGCTTAACCGACGTACTACCGGAAAAGCTCTGGCGTCTGGTCAAAAGCCTTGCGCGTGATGGCCGCGCGGAGGGCGGTGTGGGCAGCCTCCATGTCCGTCGCCTGGACGCGGAAACCGCGCAGATAACCTTGCAGCGGGACTGGTCGGCGTTGACCAAAACAGCGGAATTACGTCGAACGGCGGCACATCGGCTGCTGCATCACCTGCTTGATAGCTTGCCATCAGGGATGCGTGGGACAGATTTGCTGGCTGAAACCACGCTGGGCAAGCTGATGGGCGCGCTCGAAGGTGAGGTGCTTCTCAAAGCCGAAATGAAGGACCCACCCAAACTGTTGGAGCGCGCCCTACTCTGGCTGCACGAGCAGGATGTGATCCGTCTCAACAAGGGCCTGACTATTTTTCGTCCGGCGATGACCATTCGGCTGAGCCAAGAGAAACGCAACTTCCTGAAATCCGACTTCCTGACCTTGAAACAGCATTACGACGAGCAAATCGTACAAATTCACGTCATGGTCGAATATGTCCAGCGCGGTCTTATGGCCATGACTGAAGCGCTGCGCCTGACGGTGGATTACTTCCGATTGCAACGGGCGGAATTTCTAAGCCGCTGGCTGCCGGAACGGGAAAAAGAGCTGACCCGCCAAACCACACCGCAATCGTGGCGCGCCATCGTGGAAGCCCTTAATAATCCGGTGCAGCAACGTATCGTCACTGATGATCGGGAACAGGCTAACATATTGATACTGGCGGGTCCCGGTTCGGGCAAGACGCGTGTTCTGGTACATCGCATCGCCTATCTGGTCCGAGTGAGGCGAGAAAATCCGCGCGGTATTCTGGCCTTAGCCTATAACCGCCATGCGGCGGTCGAAATCCGGCGGCGTTTGGCGGAATTAATCAATGACAACGCTAAAGGCGTTATCGTCCTCACCTGCCACGCGCTCGCCATGCGGTTGGCCGGCGTCAGCTTCGTCGGGCGTGCTCATTTTATGGGTGATGAGGCTTTCAAAGCCGTATTACGACAAGCAGTGGCCTTGCTGAAGGGCGAGGGCCTACCGCCGGAGGAAGCGGACGAACAGCGGGAACGGCTACTCGCCGGGTTCCGATGGATTCTGGTCGACGAATATCAGGATATCGGCCCGGAACAATACGAACTGATCTCAGCGCTAGCCGGTCGCGCCCGTTCTGATGAAGATAGCCGGCTCAGTTTGTTCGCGGTGGGCGATGACGACCAGAATATCTATGCCTTTGACGGCGCATCGGTTGAATTTATTCGCCGCTTTGAAGCCGATTACGCGGCAAAACCGGTTTATCTGACCGAAAATTACCGCTCCACCGCGCATATCATCGCGGCCGCCAACTGCGTAATTGATCCCGCGCGCAGCCGGATGAAAGCCGCCCATCCAATCATCATCGACCGCTCCCGCGCCAAAACTCCGCCGGGTGGCGACTGGCAGCTGCTGGACCCCATCAGCCAGGCTCGGGTGCAGATTTTGCCCGCTGGTGATAATGACCAAACCCAGGCGGTGGCGGTGATAACCGAACTCCAGCGGCTGTCCAAGATCGCACCCGCTTGGGATTGGAGTCGCACAGCGATCATCGCGCGTTATTGGAACGCCCTCCATCCGGTGCGTGCGTATTGTGAGCACCAGGGTATTCCGGTGCAGATGGCTGACGATGAAGCCCCGCATTTCTGGCGACTGCGTGAAACCCAGATTTTGCTGGAATGGCTGTACTCCAGAGATAATCAAGAGTTAAAGGCCGATACCCTTCACCGCTGGCTCGATAGCCAGCCGAGCTGTGGCTGGTGGCTCGTTGTCCGGCAAGCGGTGGATGAGTACGCCTTAGAAAATGGTAATGCGGAGCTGCCGTACCGGCATTTTACGGAATGGCTGGCGGAATGGGGCCGAGAAATCCGCCGCCGCCAAACCGGTGTGCTGTTGCTGACCGCTCATCGAGCCAAGGGCTTGGAATTCGACCAAGTAGCCGTATTGGATGGCGGTTGGGATCATCCAGGCCGTAATGAAGACCGTGATGCGCCACGGCGGTTGTATTACGTCGCCATGACCCGCGCCAAAAAATTGTTAATTCTGGCTCACCGTAACGGTATAAATCCACTGTTGGATTCACTACCGGAAGGCCCCCCACTGTTGCGCCGCCAACCTACGCCACCACCGCCACCGCCACCGATACTGGCTCACTTTTATACACGGCCGACGCTTAAAGACATTGACATTGGATTTGCGGGTCGCCATGACCCAAACCATCCTATCCATCGGAAAATTGCGAGCCTCTCCACGGGAGACACGCTCGACTATCGACTAAGCGGAGATCGCTGGCTACTCACAACTGGCAAGGGCGACATTGTGGGGCGACTAGCGCAATCTTTTAAACCGCCCCATAAAATGCTGTGTATCGAAGCGCGAGTAGCTGCAATTCTCACGCGCTGGAAAAAAGATGACGAGTCCAACTATCGTGACTTCATACGCTGCGAGCGCTGGGAAGTCGTATTACCAGAATTGGTCTTTGCCCCTAAACCGTGAATAGGATAAAGGCGCGCTCACTGCGTGGCGCGCGACTGCGTGACAGGCACTGCGGCGGCGGGCGGTTCCACAAAAGCAATATCCACACTACCCCCGCCTAGCGTCAGTTCGACCCCATGCTGGGCGTTTTGCAAATACAGCATAACGCCCTTTTTATTGCGTAGCACTGTGTGGCCACCGCCCTGTCCTAGCGTAAATGCACCGTCAACGGCGTAATAACGGCCGGGAAAATCCGCCAAATCCCGCAAGCGATAGACTTGACCGAGCGCATTGACCTTAGTGACGCCTAAAGTGGCCACCTTGATAGCGGATATCGAGAACAAGTATTGCCGATCCCGCACAAGCAACTTGCCTTCGCCCTTATTAACCCCGACCAAGAAACCGTAGGAAGTACTGGTAAATTCCAGTCGGCCATCGGGTTTTCCATCCTGCGCGAAGGCTATTCCTGTTCCAGCGAGCAGAACCGCCATCAAAAGCATCCGCACCCGTTGCATCGGTTTTCTCCCGCCCTCAACTAAACAGTTGGAACCTGCCACTGGGGCCATTGGCGCAAGTTGAGCAAGATTTTTTCCAGCTGGCGGGTTAAATCCACCTCGGAACCGCCACCTTTACCGCTGCGCGAACAGCTATCCAACTGCCAAACGCCCACTTTTTCATCCAGATTGACTTCTTTCCACTTGGGATGGCCAGTCTGGCGCAGCTGGCCGATATTGGAACGAATCGCCTGGCCTAGCTTGGCCAATTGCCCACAGCGTTGCACGAAATAGGGACTCTGCTTTCCGGAAAAGTCGAAACTCATCAAAACCGCCTTGACCGCAATGGTGGGCACCTCACCAGACAACCAGTCATAATCGGCTTGACTGACTTTGGCGGGCTGATATTCCTTCAACATGCGCGGATCGTCCAGCGGTACAAAACGCACGTTGCTCAGCATCGCGGCAAACTCCGGCTTATTAATCAAATTACCCACTTTGGTGAACAGATTGACTGGCTTACCGGCGACATAAAACATAGCGTCGGCCTCGCCTTTAAGCACCGCGGTCACGCCTTGTAACGGCGCGATATTCAACATTTCAGCCGGCTTTACCCCGGTCAGTTGCAGCAGGTTGATGGCCGTCAGCCAAGTTCCGCTACCGGGTTCGCCCACCGCAACCCGTTTGCCTTGTAGATCATTGAACGTCTGAACCGACTTGTTCGCGAACAAATGGACTTCTTCGTTGTAGAAAGGAAAGATCAAGCGCAACCGGCCAGCCAACTGGCGCATTTCCGGGCTTTCGGAGCGGCTGAGAAATCCCAGCACATCCGACTGCACGATACCGAACGTAGCGTTCTCCTTGCTGTTGATGCGTTTGATGTTGTCGATGGAGCCTTGGGAATCCTTGACCACAATATCCAGGCTGACCGTTTTGGCGACGCCGGCGATATCGTTGCCGAATTGGATGTAAGTACCGGTCTTGGAGCCGGTAACCATGCCAATCTGCTTGGCGTCAACCTCTTCCGCCAAGGATGGCGTCAACCCAAAAAAGCTCCCCAGCAAGAACAGGCCAACGATCAGCCGACGATTCATAAGCATTCTCCTCTGCAAATCGGGAAATCACGCAATGACTTGTTGTGTTATCTATCCTACCCTTACTAAATCAGGGCGATTTGTTCGAACGCAATCTTTTCTCTAATTCCTGTTGGGTGGGATCGAATTGCGAGTTCAATTCCTCCTCCAGGCTATGATCGGAGCCCGGCCGAGATGGCCTGCCGGCTGGATTTGACGGCGCGGGCCTTTGCCCTTCGAGCGGTGAAGCCGGAGGAACCGGACGGGTCGGCGGCAAGGGAGTAGACGACGGCGCGGGCAATCGCTCTGGCGCAATGGGCTGGGAAGGAACCGGCCGTATAGGCATCGATGGCTTGGGCGCTGGAATTGGCTCCGAGGCTGGCTTTGGTTCCGGCGCCGGAATCGGCTCCGAGGCTGGCTTTGGTTCCGGCGCTGGAATCGGCTCCGGCGCGGGCTTCGGTACGGACTGAATGGGCGCAACCGGCGCGGCCGGTCTAGTCGGCGCAACCGGCTCATTGATACCAGGCGCGGCGGACTGATCATTGGCCTGTTGGCTGAACCACCACCAGCCCGCTGTAGCCAAGGCCACCAACACAACCGCCAATCCCAACCCCATCAACAGGCCTGACTTCCGCCGGCTCGGCGTGCCCGCCGGTTCGAACAAGGGAGGCTCAGACTGAAGCGGCGGCTGATCGGGCAGAGCCGATGGCCTGGAAATGGGTAGCCACGGCTCCGTTTCCGCCGCCGATTCGCCACTGGCCGCCTTGTGGTTTGCTCCAGCCGCTGGAGACGATGTTTTCAGAGGCGGTGGCTGGGTCTCTACTGCTTCTACCCCCGTTGCGGTAGCCGGCGGGGCCGATCCCTGTGACCGGCGCGAAGCCCATTGCTGGGTCTGATCGCCATCCTCCCGGCCGAGGCTTGTGTCAAGAGCGGGAATCGGCATCTCAGGAATGGCCAAATCCGGCTTCCCGACATCCGGCAACGGTGGCGGCTGCATCATCGGTTCGGCGGGTTCTGGCTGGGGGCGCGGCGCGGGCGCGGGATTGACTCGCGTACCGCTGACCACCTTGCGCTCACCGCTGGCGCTACCTTCCTCCAGTTCCAATTGCAAGGGCCAAACAAAGGTCACGGCAGCGGTTGCGGTCAAGCCTTGCCCGCGCACCGTCAGTTGATAGGGCATGTTTTCCAGTTGGAAAACCAGATCAGGATGAATGACGAATTTTAACAGCTCGCCGCTGAACCATGCTTCCTCCGGCTGCAACCAGCACTCCGCGCCCTGCCAGCCGTCCGAGCCGAGATGGTTGGCGCCAAAGCCATGGCGGCTTAGGGCAAATTCGAATGTTTCCAGGCCAGGCGGCAGTCCGCCGAGAGTGACGATGGCGTGTCCCAACGGACGGGCTGGGTCTTCCGACACGCGAACCGAAAGCGCGGCCATTCAGCATTCTCCAAAAATTGAGGATTTGCACCGTCCGCCTTTTTTGGCTCGGTCGCCACAAGGCGAGACTTCAGCCAGCGAACGCAAAACACGCGAAACCAAGAATCGGATGGATGATTGTAAGCGATGTCGGGGCGCGGCGACTGAATTTTGGCTCAGGCCGCTGGCCGTAACCTAGTCAACAATTCACCGAGTCGCCGGTTGGCCGCCAAATCGACTTCGCCGCCCTCGCGATTACGCGCGTTGCGCTCCACCAGATCCAGAAAAGCCCGAATCCAATCGGTGTAGTAATCCTGGTCGTAGGTCGATTGTTGCTCGCTCAGTGGCGGGCCGCCGCGCGGCACCGGCCGCGGTGGAAAAATCGGCCGGGGGCCACCCTCCAGCGGCAGCATCGGGCGCTGCTCCAGTTGCATGGCATCGTAGCCTAGATAATCAACGTACGTATTGAGCAAGTTGGCGGTTAGCCGAGCGGGCAGCGCCACGATCTGCTCGAACTTCATCCGAAATCCGGTCACTTGCCGCGCCAGCGCCTCAATGCGTTCTTCCAGTTTCAGGCGTTGCGCCCCGGCGATCACTTCCTTGACGAACTCGATCATGCGGGGTTCCGGCACCCGGTAATATTCACACAGCGATTTATTGCTGCTTAAATCTTGCAAATCCCGCATCCATTCCGCCACGGCCTCACGGGCGAACAGCGCCGCATCATCCTTGCGGGGTGGCTCGCTTGGCCCGCCGGCGGGCGCGCCTAGACCCAGCAACGCTTTCATTTGCCCGGTATTCACCGCCGCGCCGATGGCTGGCGCGCCAATCGCCTGTTTTTCGTCCGGCAAGCGGGTTTCGATGCGGTAATAAATTCCTTCCAGCTCGTCGCCATCGGCTTGCAGGGCGCGCAGCAATTCACCGAAGCGCTGCTCGCCAGCGCAGTCAATCAGATGGCCGGCCACCTGTTGGGCCGCCGCGCGCCGCTTTTCGAGTTCTTGTTCGGGATTGTCGCTGACGTAGTAATGACTCATGCGTTCGCGCATCTGCTCGTGCAAGCGGGTCACTTGGCCAGCCAGTTGCTGGTGTTTCAGTTCGGGATTACACAAGGGCCGCAAATGCTCAGCCAGGTAACTGATTCCACCATCGTTAAGCGCAAAACCCGCCTCCCACGCTTGCTCGGGATTTTCGAAATGGACGCTGGCGGCGACATCCTTTAGAAACGCTTCCTTAAAGAGGGCGATCCGTTTCCGTTCCCCCGGCCGAACCCCAATCTCGCGCCCCTCTTCATCGTAATCAAAAATATTCTTAGCCTTGAAATTGGGATTGCGCAGCCAAAAACTGTTGCGGAACGGGCCTTGGGTATCCCACCGTAGCGGCCAGTCGTGCTGCTTGCCGAAAAAATTAAGCAACGAGCTTTCCAACCGGGTGATCCAACGGCTTTCCGGCGAGCGTTCGCCAGCTTTTTCCTCGAACTCCATATCGAACTTGGTCAGCACCAAAAACAGCGCCGTCGGCTGCCGCGCGCGCTGCTCCGCAGTGGCGCCGTGAGTACTGGCAATCCATTCGTAGACCATATCCGGCAAGGTCTTGACCTCCTGATTGCTGGGACCGATGCACAGCAACATACTGGTCAATTCCTGTTCGGCGCAATAACGTTCGAACAGATACGCGACCTTACCGCGCAGGAATAAATTCCGCAAAGCGTCATCGGTCTCCAGAAAGGTCGATAAATCCTTGATCAATTCGCGGGAACGCGCTCCAGGAAAATCCAGCAAATCAGTGTGCTGGAAAAAATCCCACGGCTGTTCGCTGATTACGATTCGTAACTCGGCGATCAGCGCCGTGACCTCGTTGCGCGGCAAGGTCACGCGCGCCCCATCGGCGCTGGCCAGCGTCAGGGTTTGGCCACCACCGCTGCCCAGGCCTTTGAGCGTCTGCACGTCGATGATGCTCTGCTCGCGTGGCAGTAACGCCTCCAATCCAGCATAAGCGTCATTGGCAAAATTCAACCCTTGCAGTCCGTTATACAACCGGATGTAAAGCTGGCTGAAAGCCTCCACTCCACCCCAGATCACCCCGAACAATTTAGCCCGCTCCTGGATGGGCAAGTGGGGAGCCAGTTGCGCCGCTTGCTCCCAATAGCCATGCCGCAACAGACGAATTCGCTCCTGTCCTTTGAAATAGCGCTCGAAGTAAGCCTGCAAATCGAACACGTCATCGGCGGTGAGCGGATCGACCGGTTGTATTTGCGCGGCTGGAATGAGTTGATCCAGAAACTCACTCAATTGCGCCTGCGTCAATAATTCGTCTTCACTGTGATCGCAGTCGGCGTAATAGGTATTGCCAAGAATTTTGACCAGATCGGTTTGGGTCAACAAGCGCATCTGCACCGGCGCGGCGGCGGTAGCGCCGGCGGCCGGTTGCAAGGTAAAGCGGGTCACCAAACCAGTGGACTCCCGTCCGCCTTCCGGATTGATGTCGCGAATGAAGTCGATCTGCTGGCCGGCGAAATCAGCCAGCAAGGGCGCGACGCCTTTACGCGCCAGCGCCGAGATCAGATACGATTTACCGGACTGGCTGGGACCGAACACGCCAACGCACATGGGCCGCCGCACCGCTTGCTCCAAGCGGCGCGCCTGCGCCGAAAGACGGCGGAATTCCTTGATCAATCCCGCCTTTTCTTGGCGGACACGCTCGGTATTCTCATCCAACCAGCTCAGAAACTCGGAGCCGATCTGATCGAGATTCCGGCAAGTAGCGCTGAGAGTCGCATCAGTGGGGGTCATGTCAGATTCCGCTATTAAGAGGGCTTGCGCGATGACAGTGATGGTAACTTAGCCAGTCGCGCGGTCGGGATCAAGCTTCAACCAGCGCGCGATAAACTCCGCTTCGGGCAACGGCGGGCTGAAGTAAAAACCCTGACCGATCTGGCACCCTTCCCGCAGCAAAAAATTCACTTGCTCGGCGGTCTCAATCCCTTCGGCGACCACCTTCAAACCCAAGCTGCCCGCCAACGTGATAATGGTGCGGATGATCGTCTCGTTATTCGCATCGGACCCGATATCCATCACGAAGGATCGATCAATTTTAAGCGTCTGCAACGGCAAGCGCTTCAGATAGGCCAAGGAAGAATAGCCGGTGCCGAAATCGTCCACCGACAGCGATACACCGAACGTGCGGAGTTCTTGCACAAAACGGATCGCTTGCTCGCCTTTGGCAATGAATGATTCGGTGATTTCCATCTCCAGGCTGCCGGCCACCAATCCCGTTTCAGCGAGAATGTCAGCGACCAAATCAATCATATCCCCGCGCTCGATTTGCTTGACCGACAGATTGACGGCAATTCGAGGAATATCGCCGCCCGCGGCGCGCCAAGCTTTTAGCTTACTACAGACTTCGCGCAGCACCCATTCGCCTAAAGCGGAGATAAAGCCGATTTCCTCGGCCAGCGGCACGAACTTGATGGGCGGAATCAAGCCGAGCTCGGGATGGCGCCAGCGTACCAGGGCTTCAGCGCCCACCAAGGCGCCAGTGGCTAAATTGACTTGCGGTTGAAAATAAACCAACAGTTCCTGGTTGGGAATCGAACGCCGCAGCCCGGCTTCAAACCGCAGCCGTTCGATGCCGAAATCCGTCATTTCAGGGGAATAACACGCGTAATTATGCCGGCCGTTAGCCTTGGCGCGATACATCGCCGCATCGGCGTTCTTGAGCAGCTCGCAGCTGTCTAGCCCGTCGGTGGGATAGATGCTAATCCCGATGCTCGCTGAAACATGCACTTCATGCTCGCCCAACAAAATAGAACGGTTGAAGACATTCAACAGTTTCTGGGCTATTAGCGTCGCATCCCAGGCTTCGGCGATGTTTTCGATCAGCAGCGCGAATTCATCTCCGCCGAAGCGGGCCAAGGTGTCGCTAGCGCGAACCGAGCGCTGAAATTTTCGGGCTACAGTCTGCAACAGCTGATCGCCGACAGGATGGCCTAAAGTATCATTTACATCTTTAAACCGATCCAGATCGATAAAAATGACGGCCAACTGCCCGTGGTCACGCTGCGCCCGTTCAAGCGCATGACTCAGACGGTCATCGAATAAAACCCGATTTGGCAATCTGGTCAACGGATCGTGATGGGCGAGAAACGAGAGTTGCTGTTCGGCATGTTTTTGGGCCGAAATATCGGTAAATACACCCACGTAATGCGCTATTCGCTGTTCTTTATCACGCACCACGCTAATGGAGAGCAGCTCCGGATAGAGATCGCCGTTCTTGCGACGATTCCAAATTTCACCGCGCCATTTGTCCTCTCGCTGGATACCTTCCCACATGTGGCGATAAAACTCGGATGGCTGGCGGCCGGAATTAAGCAGGCTTGGGTCTTTCCCGATCACTTCCTCCGCCGTATAACCAGTGGTTTCGGTAAAGGCGGGATTAATGGCAACAATCCCCCGATTGGCATCGGTGATCATAATCCCTTCAGTGGTGCTTTCAAACACGCTGGCCGCCAATTGCAGTCGTTGTTGGTCGTGTTTCTGCGCGGTGAGATCGGCGCAGATCCAGACGCTCCCACCGTCGGGATTTTCAATATCTAATGCCTTACCGGTCAAATAACCCCAAAATGCGCTGCCATCCTTGCGCTTCAACCACACTTCGGTCACATAAGTTCCATCCTGGGCCAGAGCGCTATACGCTTGCTCGGCAATATCTGGATAGCGCTCTCCCGTCACATACAAAATTTCGGTTAACCGGCCAAGCAACTCGCCTTCATCGTAACCAAAAAGCTCTTCATAACGGCGGTTGCACTGCATGATCCTTCGGTGCTCGATCAAAACGATGCCGACCAAGGCGTTATCGAGCAACGCCGCTTGCTGGGCCAGCAAGGTTTTAAGCCGCGCTTCATCGGCCTTGCGTTGAGTGATATCGTGCGCGATCGACAGCACAGCGATGCCCTCGGTGAGTCTGATGCCGCTCGTCGTCACTTCGACCTCGACGGCCGATCCGTCGACCCGTAAAAAGCGTTGCTCCATCGAGGGTAACACCAGCAGCCCGTCGGCGTTCTCCACCATTTCAATCCGCGCTTTCACGGCCGCCCGAGAATCGGGATGGACTCGCATCAGCCACGTCTTGTTCAAAAGTTCCTCTTGGCGCTCGACGCCGAACAGCCGCGCGGTGGAACGGTTGGCCATGATGAGAACGTCGTGGCGGTGTACGAAAATCGCTTCTGGCGACAAATCCAATAAGACGCGGTAACGCTCCTCACTTTGAGCGAGCGCGGCAGTGACCTTCTTCCAATCTTCGATATCGCGCACCAATTCGTTGAAACTTCCGATCAAATCGCCAATCTCATCGCGGGTTACGATCGGCAAGGGTCGCAGCGAGCGTTGGTCCAGGGTCATCTCTCGGAGCGCCGAGGTCGTTTGCCGCAGCGGCCGTAGCCAATAGCCCACAACGGCCGCCGCCAACCAGGGAACGATCAGCGACAAAATGAGCGCCGCGCCCAACAGGGTACGTTGCAACGCCGCGATGGGAGCGAATGCGCTGCTTACCGGCAACGCGCTAGCCACAAACCAGCCGGTCGTTGGGATTCGTCGCCCCGAATATAATTTCTCAATGCCGGCCGAGTTGCCGGCGATCCCTGAGCCTTCGTACCCGGCCATGTACCGATCATGCATCGGATTGCTGCCTTGACTAGGGACCGGTTTTAAAATACGGGCGGGATCGGTGGACGCCACGAACACTTCGGCGCTGGGATCGAAGATGAAAACGTTGCCGGCCGCTGCTTCATAGGTTGCGATCAGCTGGCCGATGTAATTCTCGACATCCAGGTAGGTGACGCCGATCAATAGCCCCACCATTTGCTGCTGGGTGCTGTCGATGATCGGCGCGTTCAAAGCGACCAGCGGCCGTTTGGAAAGCTTCCCAATCCGCGGCGTGCCAACCACCGGAGCGCGCTGGTTCAACAGTGGAGTAAATTCGTCATATTGGGTGAAATTCAAGCCGATACGACCTGGGATGTGGGGTACCTCCGCGATACAAACACCCTGGGCATCGAGCACGAAAAACCCTCCGTTGAACAGAGGGCTGAGGGTCAGATTATCATGTAAAAATGCGTTGGCTTGCTCAGATTGATAGACCAAATGGCGCTCGCCGAAGACTTGAGCCAAATCTTCGAGCGCACGCAGCCGCAGCCGAATCTGTCGGTCGATACTGGCGGCGATCACCGAAACAGCCGAAAACTGCTGAGTGGAAACCAAACTCTCCAAATCGCGTTTCAGCGCAATATTGAAATACCAGACCAACCCCCAAATGACGGCAAGCAGCAAAGCGAGAACAAAGAACGAAAGTTTTACCGCTAGGCGAGAAACCCCACGGAACACAGCGATCAGCCCCCTCTTCCCACGGCGTTATCGGATCAGAACCGTTTACGCCTACAAAACGAAAATTTTACCGCCAGGCGAGAAATCCCACGGAACACGGCGATCGGCCTTCTCTTTCCGAAGCCTTATTCGATCAGAACCGTTTATGCCTACAAGAAGCCACTATCTTGCAAACCAGTATATAACATTGGTAATAACTATGACCCACAACAGAAGCTGGAACAACTGATTTCCACGCTGCCAAGCTTTGCGATCCACCACTTTTCCGAACAAGGGAATGCCATTAGCTTGCAGTGCAATCAGTTCGCTGTGGCGAGTGAATTGCCGACCATAAAGTTGAACCTCCATTCCCTCTGGCGGCAGCGAGCGGGTAAACCATTGACACTGAAAAGCCGCATAAATCGGGCCTGCCATCGGCGGGCGCAACTCGACCAACTGACCTCTTGCGGTCGAGGCAACGGGCGTCAACCGAACCTGCCGTGGGGCGTAATTCACCAGCAATTGATTTGCCGAATTGAGTTCCTTGGTGGCCGCTCGGTCAACATACCAAATCAACCCGCCCGCCAGCGCCACGCTAGGCAAGAGCACCAACCCCACCAGCCCCAATGTCAGGAGGCTGCCAAGGTCCTGGCTGGTCAACGCGCCCACCATCCCAAACAACAGCGCGCCCGCCATGAGCAAAAATAGCAGCAACCCCAGCAAGCGCACCCGCCGACGATAAACCGCCGCCCGCTTTTTTAGGGTCGGATGCAGGCCAGATAAACCCTCGGTTGTCACAGCGCACGCTCAACGGCGCGGCACATCGCCAGAGCGCGTTGAAATGGAGAAAATTCCAGTATCCAGCCAGTAGCCATACTCATCTCTAAGCGTCTGCAATTTCAGCAATACCACCCCGCTCGGCTGTTGGTTGCCGGCGGCGTCCGCGACGGCGATCACCTTGAAATCCAGATCGACATTTTCATCAGTGGAACGCTCCAGCGTCACTTTGAGCGGTAGCGCTTTAGCACTGGCATCGCGCGGATGGGCAAAGGTGACGCGATACAGGGGCGTCGCCGGCCAGCGTTCCACGCCCAGTTGACGGAAACCCAGAAACACTGGCGCATAAAAATCAAAGGTCGCTTCCGGCAGTCGGGTTTTACGATCCTCTAGCTCCAGATTGGCAAACAACACGTTTTCCTGTTTCAATCGCCCGGTCTGCTCCAGCACGCCGACGAAGCGGGCGGTGGATTTCATGCCCAGATCGCGGCTTCGCAGATTAAATTTATACAGTTGTCCTTCCGATAGCGCGCAGACCATCGCCCCCACCGCCGCCGTGGTCTTGGGATCGGTCAACCGGCCGCTGACTGAGCGAAACGGATACCAATCGCCCACCCGATAGGTATGCAAGCTGACGATCCGATCCGGCGGGGCCGGCAGCTTGGCCAGAATCGCCGCGCGAATGGCCGGCAAGCGGCAAGGTCGGCCGGAAATCAGCAAATAGTCGCAATCGTACAGATGCACCACTTCGCACAGATCACTCAACACTTGGCCGAGAATGCGACGCACCGTGGTATCCAAGGCCAGCATCGTGGCGGAAAAGCTGACCTCGGCCAGCTTAAAATTCTGACCGCCAGCCGCGGCTACCGCCGCCTCCAAAAACTGTACGACCTGTTCGTGCGGGCCGCCGCCGACTGGATAAACATCGGCGAGGCGTAAGGTCACTGCTTCATTGGCGGTGCTGAGGTCGGTATTTTCGTAGCGATGCAGCAATTCCAAGGCGAGCGGCAAAGCGACCTGATTGGCGAATTGCCGGCGCAAGGTGCGGTCGCGCTCGGCCTGATCGCCCCGGTTCGCGCCCAGCAATCGAGCCAACAACTCCTCGGGATTGGCGGCCCCGCTCTGGCGGATCGCCTCCACCAACACCGGCAACACGTTACGCTCGATCAGCCCGCACAGCACATCGTCGCCCGCGATGTTAAACCCTTCTCGGAATTCCTGAATCGGCCGTACCGCCGTACCGCCTTCCAGTTGGTAGGTGGTGACGATCAGATCCGTCGTACCGCCGCCGATGTCGATACTGGCCAGCCGCAAGGAGGGCACATCGCTGTAACCTTCCCGCACCCGGCCGAAAATTTTGAAAAACAGGGCGGCATCGCCTTGAAAATTATGCTTGATTTCGTTGTAAAGAAAAACGATCTGGGTGCCGGTGGCTTCATCCCATTGCAGGAATGGCTCCGGGGCTTGGCTCTCATCCAAACCCAACGCCCGCCAGGTCAGCCGAATCGCGGTATTGACCCGGCGCGAAAACAGTTTGCGCTCGGCGAGCGGCATCGCGGTGGGCATGGTCAGAATCACCCGGCGCAAGCGGCGCGGCGCTTCGGAATGGACGCGCTCATAGCGACGGGCCGGCGAGTTGGCCTGGACAAAAGCTTGGAGCAATACTTCGGCCACGAAGAAGCTCATCAGCGCGCTACGCGAGAACAGCGCCGTCACCGCCGGCGGCTCGCCGGGCGCCAGCTCCTCGCCGTCTTCGCGCAGATGGCCAATAAAAGGGCCGGTGGTCACCGGGCCGCTGTCGCCACCAAAGCCATCGGGGCCAGGATTGAAACGCCACGGGTGATAGCGCGGATCGGTATCCCACAGATACCGCTTGGGACCGGATAACCCGGTACTGCCCTCGGTGCCGTGACTGTAGTAGGACAGCGCCTGAGCCTCATAGCCTACCCGCGTCGCCGTTGGCCATAAAAAGGCGCTGCTGCGGCCACTGCGCCGCGACAGCTTTTCATCGCCGAAACCGCCGCGCACGAACTCGATCCGGCTTGGGAACGGTTCGTCGTCAATGCGTTCGGGGCGGGATAGATCGCGCAATTCCAAGCGATAGCTGTCATTCATATCGACTGGATTATCGCCGCTGGTTTCCATCAAGATGCCGCAAGTGCGGGAATTACCGATATCCAGCACCAGATCGACGTTGACCGGTTGATTGAGACGCGCGGTCGGGCCATTATCGACGAAGGTAAAGCGCAGGCGCGGCGCCGACATCGCCCGTTGCAGCAAGGTCAACACCGTGAGCCAAGCGCCCTGCGCGTCGGGACTGGCGCGCAGCTCCGCTTCATCCACCCGGCGCGGCGCGCGGCGGCGCAACTCAAAGGCATGCAAGCGTTGGTGCAACCATTCCCGCACCCATTCCTGCTCCAGAAACCAGCCTGTATCGACCTCGGCGTCGCTAAGCGCGAATTCCTCGCCAGATTGCATGTCCAGCGGACTGGGAGCCAAGTAGGGTCGCCCCTCGCGGGTCGGCAATAATTGCGTGTCGAACGCCAGCGTCACCCGATGGGTGTTGCCCTCGGCATCCGGCGCCGCCAACTCCACTAACCGCGCTCTCGCCCAGTTGGTCGGCCCCTTGTCGAACAGGTGGCGGCTGTCGGGCCGTGGCTCCCGTATCCGCAAAAACGGGATCGGAATCCAGGTTGCATCGAGCATGGCGGCCGCCTTGGCCGCATTCAGCGAATAAACCTGCTCCGGCTTGACCGCTTTACCCTCCTCCGTCACGAACTGGCCGCTGGCGTCGTCAGCGTACAGGCACGTCAGGATCGCGCGGCCCTCGGTGCTGTTTTGAGTCAGAAAAGCGCGCGAAACGCGCGCCTCGTTGAGATTCAAACCGAAATCTAGAAACTGAATGGCGGTGTTCGGAATGAGATTGATAACCGGAGCGTATTTTCTAAGTTTCGCCAGCATGGCCATGACCTTTGCAAGATGAGGCGGTCATTAAGGGGGTCAGACGCTGGCCGATCTGGTGTGATCAGCCGCAATCGCACTGTATGGCCTTAAGGAAATTGGAGCCTGAAAGCCAAGACCTCCCCCAGAAGATAGGCTAAATCTATTCAGTCTATCGAAAATTTTGGGGTGATGGATTTTAAAAACTCGGGCCGATCCAACCATCAATCGGGCAATTGGAGTGCTATGCGTAGCGCTTCCCGCGTCTGGTGATAGCAAACTTCCAGTTGTTGCAGTAGTTCGGGCGCATCGTTCAAGCGCTGTTCCCGACCACGTTGCTCCAACTCTTTGCACAGGCTCGCCAACAACACCGCGCCCAGATTGGCGCTGCTCGATTTCAGGGTGTGCGCTGCCTGCCGCAATGCTTCGCTGTCGCTACCGGCAACGGCATCGCGCAATTTCTGAACCCACATGATCGAATCTGTCAGATAGAGATTAATGATTTTATTTTGCAGGCTGGGCGCGCCTGGCTGCTGCAACAGGCGAATTTGGGCCAGCGCTTTTTGATCCAGCAGATCGATTGTTGAATTTAAAAAAACCGGGCGGGCCGGCTGCGGGGCAATGGGAGTTTTTCCGCTGGACACCACCGGGGCATTAGAGGGAGAAAATGGCGACGGCGATGGCGCGGATAACGGCGAGATTGGCATCGAGGAACCCGCGCCTGATTTCGAGAGGGAAACCGACTGAGGCAAAATGACATCAACCTTACGCAACCATCGCTCCAAGATAGCGATGAGTTGCGACTGCTCGAAGGGCTTACTCAGATAATCGTCCATCCCCGCGGCCAGGCACTGTTCCCGAAAGCCCTTCACCACGTTGGCGGTAAGGGCAATGATCGGCAAAGGTGGCCGATTCTCATTCCACTCCCAGTCACGAATGGCGATGGTGGCGGCAAAGCCGTCTAACACCGGCATCTGACAATCCATCAGCACCAAATCATATTTCGTCTTGGCCACCGCCTCGACCGCTTCTTGCCCATTGCCCGCCACTTCCACTTGGCAACCGAGCTTTTGGAGCAGGGCCAAGGCCATTTCCTGATTGATCAAATTGTCCTCAACCACCAAGACCCGCCCTGCAAACCGGTATTCAGACCGGGATTGATCTGGGAGGCGTAGGCTGACGAACTCTTCTTCCCGCACCAAGCGACACAGGGCGTTATAAAGTTCGGCTTGCCGAGCGGGTTTTTGCAGGGTGGCTTGAATGGCGGCGCCACCAATGAACGCGGGGTCGAGGCTCAACTCCCCAGAAGCCAGCAACAACAGCTTGATGCCGGCCAAGGTCGAGTCAGCGCGAATGCGGCGCGCCAGTTCGAGACCATCCATTCCCGGCATCCGGAAATCCAGGATCGCCACATCGAAACCATGCCCTTGCGATGCGCTAGCGCGTAACAGAGCCAGCGCGCTGGTTCCGTCGTCAGCGATCTCGCTCGGCATGCCCCAAAGCGCCACCTGATGATGCAGGATTTCCCGATTGGTCGCATTGTCATCAACGATCAAGGCGCGCTTCCCATGCAAAATCTCCTCTGGCGCCAGCCAAAGCGGTCGCATGTTCTCTGCCTGCTGGGGAAGTGGGATCTTAAACCAGAAGCGAGAACCGACATCCGACGTGCTGTCCAGGCCGATCTCTCCCCCCATCACCCGCACCAGCTGTTTGGCGATGGCCAAACCGAGCCCGGTGCCACCGTAACGGCGATTGGTTGAGGTATCGGCCTGGGTGAAAGAGTCGAAGATTTTGGCTTGGGCTTCTAGCGGTATACCGATCCCCGTATCCTGGACTTCGCAATACAAGCGCGATTGGGCATCCTCGACCACCACGCGCAATCGGATTACCACTTCGCCTCGTTCCGTAAACTTGATGGCATTGCCGACCAGATTAACCAGCAGTTGCCGGATTCGGCCTGGATCGCTTTGCACCATCACCGGCAATTCCAAGGGTAGATCGCTGATCAGATCCAAACCTTTCTCGTGCGCGCGGGCCGCCAGCAGCGCCGCTGTATCCTCGATCAATTCGCGCGGATCGAAAGAGACGACTTCTAATTCCAGCCGTCCGGCCTCTATTTTGGAAAAGTCCAAAATATCATTGATAATCGCCAGCAACGACCGGCCAGAGTTCAGAATCGTCTTGGCAAACCGCTGCTGTTGAGAGTTTAGGGACGTTCCCAGCAGTAATTCCGCCATCCCCAGCACGCCGTTCATGGGAGTGCGGATCTCGTGGCTCATCACCGCCAAGAATTCTGACTTGGCGCGACTGGCCGCTTCGGCGGCTTCTTTGGCCTCTCGCAAGGCGCTTTGCGCCATCAGTTGCCGTTCCCGATCTTGCAGGCGAACCGTCATCTCATCGAAAGCCGACGCGACTTGGCCGATCTCACTACGGGGATTCAAGCCCAGACGGTAACTCAAATCACCCTCGGCAATTCGCTGCACGCCCTTGCGCAATTGCCGCATCGGTTGTAGGAACTGCCGCTCCGGCAGCGAAGAAACCACGCGGCCGATCAGCAAGCCAATAATCAGAACGCCAACCAATAATCCCCACCACGCGGTCCGGCTGGCGGCGTAAGCTTCCGTTTGCGACACCTCGGCAACCATCACCCAAGGCGTCCCCGCCACGGGAACCGCCGTCCCCAATACTGGCGTGTTTTGTAAGTTTTGATACTCCCCCACCCAGACCTCACCGGTCTTGCCGACCAGCCCCAGCAATTCGGGACGAATATCGAACCTGGTATTGGCCAAGACCATCTGGAAATCCGAGTGACCGATAACACGCCCCTCTTGATCGAGTAGATAAGAAGCGCCCGATTTTCCAAAATGCAGGCTGGATAAAATATCTTGTAATACTTTCATCCGCAGGCGAGCGGCGATGACTCCACTCCGCGCCGCTGGGGCGGCAAGCACTAGATACGCTTCATCCTGAGCTGACATCTGTACGTCACCAACGTAGTGCTGCCCCTGCCTGGCTTTCAAGAACCAGTTTGATTGTGAGATTGTGAATCGATTGGCCAATACGGCCTTCGGTTTCGGCGCATGGGCCAAAACCTGGCCGGCGGCGTCTAGATACACGACTTCCAACAAATCAGAATTTTGTTGTAGCAGTTGTTCCAGCTCGCTCGAACGCTGGTCGATAAATTCGTCCCGCCCGAACAAATCCAGCAGCTGCAAAAACTGCTGTTCGCGCGTTAAAAATTCGCTGACGCCTTGAGCGGCCAGCCGCGCGGCCTCTTGCTGGCGGCCCTCCCAACCGGCTTGTTCGGTACGATGCACCAAATAAGCCACGGCGAGCACGCTGACCGTAAGTAGGGCGAGCAAGGCGACGCCAAACACCGCCAACAGGCGTCGCCGCAGGCTGCTTCCGGTGTGAGTTTGGGCGCGATTGCGGTTCACTCGTTGTGCCTATTTGCCAGCGCCAAGAAAGCGCGACCAAATATCCGAGTAGAGTTTTGCCCCCTTGGGACTCAATTGCAGGATAAGCTCGGCGTTTTTAAGGCATTCATTGGGTGGGAAGATGATCGGATCATTGGCCAGCGCCGACTCTATCCAAGGACGGGCCGCCTCATTGGCCGTGGCAAAGTGCAAAATATTAGAGACTTGCGCGCTGACTTCGGGACGGAGCATAAAATTGATATACGCTTCAGCAGTAGCCTTGCGCTCGCTACCGACGCCAATGACCAAGCTTTCAGCCCACAGAATAGCGCCTTCATCCGGCAGAATATAAACAATGTTCGGATCGGCCGCCCGTGCTAATAACGCATCAAATGACCATCCATAGGCCATGGTGGCCCGACCATCAATCAAGGGAGAAACGATGCTCGATTCGCTAGGAGGCCAGATAATAAGATTGGGCTTGAGCTTGAGTAAGAAATTCAGCGCAGCTTCCAATTCCATCGGTGATTCGGAATTAACCGAGTATCCCACTGCTTTGAGGGCGATGGAGATTACATGGCGCGACATCTCCCACAGAGCAGATTTACCCGCCATGCCAAAATCGGCCCACCGTTTGATCGGCGCGGCTATGGTGTCGGCCCGCACCAGCAACCCGGTGGTACCCCAGCGGAAGGGTATCGAGTATCTATTTTTTGGATCGTAGGAGGGATCTCGGAAATTAGCGGCGATATTCTTGAAATTAGGCACATTGCGATAGTCGATCTGTGTTAATAGGGCATCGGCTATCAGCGACTGGATAAGCTCATTACCCATAACGTAAACATCGCACTTTCTATTGCGAATCGCTTCGATAAAGGACTCCTGGGTGGCAAGACCCAGGTAATTGACTTTGACGCCATGCTCCTTTTCGAAGGCATCCATCACCGCGCGCACCTCGTATCCTACCCAGTCGCAATAATCGATTTCCTTTGCTAATCGATTCGAGGGTGCGGGAGAAGCAACGCGCTGATCGCAAGCCGCCAAAGCGAGCGAAGCAGAAAATGCCATCAGCAAGATGATAGCTTTCATTTTATTTTTCTTATCATCACATCTCTAGAAAATTAGTAAATTTTTACTGCGTTTCCCTCAGAACCGCCAAACCATTATTGATCGCCTGAATCTTCCGTTATGCGGGAAAGAGCAATGCGCCGACAATAGCATAAAGCAACGCCGGTAATAGATTGCCGATCTGAATACGACGGATTTCCAACAAATTGATTCCAATGCCCAGAATCAATAAACCGCCAGTAGCATTAATAGCATCCAACACCGCCGGCGCTGATAGAAAGGCCAATTGTCCCGCCAGCAACGTGATGCCGCCCTGTACCAGCAATACCGGTAGCGCCGAGCACATCACCCCAATACCTAATGATGAGGCCAACGCGACCGAAGCCACACCGTCTAACAAGGCCTTGATCAACAGCACGCTGGGATCGCCAACCGTCCCATCTTGGATTGAGCCGACAATAGTCATCGCTCCGGTCAGATATAATAAGGTGGCGGTGACAAACCCTTCGACGAAACGACTTGAATCCGAGCGCAATTTCCGCCGTAGTGTTTCCGCCAGCTGTTCCAAGCGCGCCTCAATGCGCAGCAATTCCCCGCTGATCCCACCCAGCAGCAAGCAACTGATCGCCAATAAAGCATGCTGGGCTTCCAGCGCCATCCGCAAACCAATCCCGACCACGGCCAACCCCAAGGCTTGCATCAGGATACTCTTGATTCTTTCCGGCAATCGCGACCCTGCTGCTAGCCCAATGGCGCTGCCGACTAAAACCGTACCGGTATTCACTAACGTTCCCAACATCGAAAAGCATCCCCGTCCAATATAAAACCCTGTGTCTCTTAGCGAGAAAGCTAAACTAAAAACACGGACGCCAGCCCCAGAAAAATAAAAAAACCCATGCCGTCGGTGATAAAGGTGAGCAATACGCTCGACCCCATCGCTGGATCGCGACCGAGTCGATGCAAGGTCAGCGGAATGGCGGCCCCCACCAGCGCCGCCAACAGCAGATTTAATAGCATGGCTACGGCCATCACACTCCCTAACGGCACGCTCCAATACAACAACCAAGCAAAAAACCCAACCGTCGCTCCCCATACTACCCCGTTCAATAAGCCAACTCCCAGCTCCTTGAGCACCAGATGCCAGGTATTCTCCGGTGTAATTTCGCCCAACGCCAGACCGCGCACCACCAAGGCGGTGGTCTGATTGCCCGAATTGCCACCGATGCCGGCCACAATTGGCATCAAGGTCGCCAACGCCACGATCTGAGCAATGGTCCCTTCAAACAGGCCGATCGCTCGTGAAGCGACAAAAGCCGTACCTAAGTTGATGGCGAGCCACAGCCAGCGGTTACGCGCGCTGTCCCAAATTGGCGCAAACAGGTCTTCATCTCTTGCCAAGCCCGCCATATTCAACGCGTCTTCTTCGGATTCCTCGCGAATGAAGTCGATAACAGCATCGACCGTCAGCCGGCCAATCAACTTACCCCGCTCATTAATTACCGGGGCCGACACCAAATCGTAACGTTCGAACGCCCGCGCCGCATCCTGGGCTAAATCGTAGACGTGGAACACGACCGGATCGGCCAACATCAATTCCGTGACCCGCCGGCTTGGATCGTTTAACAAGAGCGCCTGCAATGGCAACACGCCCTTGCATTGGTGTCGCGCATCGACCACGAACAGACAGTCGGTGTTGGGCGGTAGGTCCTCCCGACCCCGCAGCAGCAATAACACTTGCTCGATGCGCTGACTCTCTCGCACAGTCAGCACATCCTGGTTCATCAGGCGTCCCACCTGATCGTCGGAATACGCTAAAGTGGTCTGTAGCCAGTTGCGGTCGCGCGTCGGTAAAGTTTGCAATACCTCGGCCAATACCTCCTCGGGAATGGCCTCGGTCAGCTCCATCAAGTCGTCGGCATCCAAGTGACCGAGCACCCCAACCAGCACGGGTCGCTCCAGCGTCTCGATCAACGAATCCCGCACCGCATCGGACACTTCCAACAAGACCTCGCCACCGTTCTCATCCTGGATTTGCCGCCAAACCAGCAAACGATCATCCAACGGTAAGGCTTCGAGGATATAGGCGATGTCCGCCGGGTGAAGGCTGCGTAGCTTGAGTTGCAATTCAACCAGATGCTGGCGATGCACCAAGGATTCGATCAAATCGTGGCGCGGACTGGTCCGATCACGGTCCACCATGGCCTCAATCAGACGATGTTTTTCCAGCAGCTTGACGATATGCCGCAGCTGCTCTTCCAGTTTACGGTGAGCGTTGGCTCCATCCGTGCTCAGATCAGCCACAGGCCATTACCTGGCGCCGTAACGACGCACCACATAGGCGTCCACAATCTGCTGGAACTCGGTGGCGATATGCTCGCCTTTTAGGGTTACCGTTTTCTCGCCATCGACGTAAACCGGCGCCACCGGCACTTCACCGGTGCCGGGCAAACTGATACCGATATCAGCTTGCTTGCTCTCGCCGGGACCATTGACCACACAACCCATCACCGCGACGGTCAACGCTTCAACACCGGGATAACGGTTCCGCCAGATCGGCATTTGCTCTCGCAAGTAATGCTGGATCCGCTGCGCTAGCTGCTGAAAATAATCGCTGCTGGTGCGGCCGCAACCCGGACAGGCCACCACGGCTGGGGTGAAGGATCGCAAGCCCATCGCTTGCAAAATTTCTTGCGCCACCACGACCTCTTGGGTCCGGCTGCCACCGGGTTCTGGCGTCAGAGAGATACGGATGGTGTCGCCGATTCCTTCCTGCAACAAAACCGCCAGCGCGGCGGTGGAAGCGACAATTCCCTTGCTGCCCATCCCTGCTTCAGTCAGTCCTAGGTGCAGCGGATAATCGCAACGCACCGCTAACTTGCGGTAAACCGCAATCAAATCCTGTACTCCGCTCATTTTCACCGACAATAGGATACGGTCGTGCCCCAAACCAATCGCTTCGGCTCGCGTGGCGCTCTCCAGCGCCGAAAGAATCATCGCCTCGTACATAACTTCGGTCGCCGCTTTCGGCGTTGGCAAGCGAGCGTTTTCGTCCATCAGCCGGACCGCCAGTTCCTGATCGAGGCTGCCCCAATTCACACCAATTCGCGCCGGCTTATCATGGCGGCAGGCCAGTTCGACGATGGTGGCGAACTGCTCGTCCTTTTTTCTGCCACGCCCGACGTTTCCGGGATTGATGCGATATTTATCGAGAGCTTCGGCGCAAGCCGGATATTTCGTCAGCAAGCGGTGACCGTTGAAATGAAAATCACCGATCAGCGGGACTGCAATTCCTTGGGCCGCTAACCGCTCGCGAATTTGGGGGACGGCGGCGGCCGCTTCTTCATTATTGACCGTTATGCGAACCAGTTCCGAACCGACCCGAACCAAGTCGGTAATCTGAGCGACAGTCGCCGCCACATTGGCGGTATCTGTGTTGGTCATGGATTGCACGACGATGGGTGCATCACCCCCGATCGTGACAGAACCGATTCGAACCGCGAGACAGCGACGGCGCGGGATGAGGGCAGCAGCACGGGTCATAGTTTTACCTGAACAGTTCGAGCGGAAAATCTGGCAACCAAGCGTTCGTCCCCTCGCCCATTGATTGGAGACCAGCGTGGAGATCAAAAATAGGCTTCGATCAGCGCCTAGATAGAAATTAACTACATGACTTTATTTGAAAAAAGTCTCTCACGAAAGCATCGGTCCAGGCAAGCGGTTGGGCAAGCGCGCCAAGCTCATGAAAATCAACTTTTACCCCTGGCGCCTCTCCCAAAGGGAGTAGGGAGTTACCGGACACGTTCTCAGCGTAAAAAATCGCGGCTAACAGCACGGAAGCGATCGGTGCCGGCCTCATGCAACCACTCAAAGGCCACCATCTCCCGGCTGACGATGCGCACGCTGTCCGCCCGCATCCGCTCCAAGGCCAATTCAACATCGCGCGGTGAACGAGAGGATACGCCATCGGCCACCAGATAGATTTCCTTCCCGGTCATCCGCAAACCCAACGCGGTCTGCAACACGCAGACATGGGCCTCGGCACCGACCAGAATCACCTGGTTCCGAGCCAGCATATCGATTCGCCGCATGCATTCCAGCTCCGCGGCGCAAGAAAAATGGATTTTCTCCATGAAAGCATCTGCCGGCAGCAACGCTCGAACCGCCGGCACGGTAGGCCCCAAACCTTTGGGATATTGTTCGGAAGCCAGGATCGGGATACCCAAGCGTTGGGCGATCTGGATCAGCCAAGCGGCGGTGGCGACAACTTGGTCCGCCTGATAAATCGCTGGCATCAATCGCTCTTGAAAATCGACTACGAGCAGACAGGAGGTTTCGGCTCTCATCAACATCGGTCTATCTCCCGTTGGGGGTTACCAAGCTGCCCAGGTGGTCCGCATTAATCGGCAATCAAAGTTATACGCTCGTTGGGGTTGCTGCCCCGCACCATCCGAGTCCGCAACCCTTCCCAGGCCGGAGCCAGTAGATCGGCCGGCGCGCGAGTCTGCGGATCGTCCACCGCGAGGGTGAACAGGCTCATTCGTGGTTCCAGTTTCTGCTGGCTAACGCTACCCACCCAGATGGGTTGGCCTTCGTCCTTCAGCCGAAGATTGATATCCCAAAAACGCAACACCCAGCGGGTATTTGGTTCATTGATATAATAAACCATCGTCAAATCGTCTTCGCTGCCATCGTGAATCTGCGGCAACACCGGCAATTCACGCAATTCGACTTGTGGACTCAACCACAGCAAGATACTTCGCAAATTGGGGGGCGGCGCTGCTTCCCAACCCGTTTCCCGCAAGCGTTTCTTCAAATCTTCACGGGTCCCAGCCCATTGCAAGACGAAATCTTGCCGGCGATTGCCTCGAAAATCCATGCGCTGTTGCGGCAACTGACGCCAACCTTCTCGCAGCCAGTAATCGCGCGCTTGGGTTCGCATCACCGGGCGGGGTTGGTAACGTTCCAAATCGGCGCGATAGTGGAGGCTGACGTGAATTAAACCCGCTCCGAGCAAGCCGATTGCGCTATAAGCCAACAAGCCGCGCCAACGCACGGGCACCGCGGTGGCATGGCTGTTATAGGCCACCCCCAGCACCGTTACCCAGATCAGCCCCAAACACAAGCCCGCCAGCGTGTCGGTCAACCAATGCATGCCGAGATAAAGTCGGGCAAATGCAATGGGGACGATTAAAAACGCTGCTCCGAGATAGACCATCCAGCGGCGGGCTATTGGAACGCCGCGAGCGATGAGCACCCCTAGAAACCCAAATACCAACGTATTGAGGGTGGCATGGCTGGAAGGAAACGAATACCCCATCATTCCTTGCGCCGCCTCGGTCGGACTCGATACTGGCAACAACAGTTTGAACAACAGGTTCGTGGCCATGCCAAAACCCAACGCCGCCAACCAATGCCAGGCGGCCACCGGACGCTGCTGCCAAATCAACCAACAAAATACGACGAGACTGAGAGGTAGAATCACCCAGAAATCGCCCAGGGCGGCGGTGAATACCATCAAGGCATCGGCCCACGGCGTGCGCAGTTCCTGAAAAAAGTGATAAAGGCTTTGATCGAGTCCGCTGGGCAGATGTTTGCCGGCGGCGTTCAGGCTCAGACTGATCAAAACCACACTGCCTAACAACAGCATCGCTAGTGTCGCCAAGCCGCGCAGTTCACCCCGAGCGGGATCGAGCAACGAAGCGCTGATCGGCCCGATAAAGCGTCGGCCCTGACTCCAGGCATAGAAGCGCTGCACCCAATCGGTCGCGTGCGCCTGAAACAGCCGCACCAGATGTTTGACCAGCCAAGCGGTCAACCACAATACGACAGCGACAATCAAGATCAGCACCACCAGCCGCCCCGCCACCCGAGACGCGATCTCCAACGAGGCCCCGAAGGCCATACCCGGAATCAAGTAGGCCGGCGCCCAAAGAATAGCCGACACGACATTGGCGATCATGAAACTTCGCCACGACATATCCATCATCCCAGCCACGGTCGGAATCGTACCGCGCACAGGCCCGAAAAAGCGCCCGAATAGCACGCCCTTGCCGCCGTGTTTGCGGAAAAATTCCTCGCTGCGGGTAATCATTTCCGGATGCGTGGTGAATGGCCAGACCCGGCGAATACCCTGATGAAAGACCCGGCCGATCCAGAAACTGACGGCATCACCGACCACCGCGCCCAAGGCAGACCACCAGTAAGCCGACCAAAATTCCACATGGCCCAACCCGATTAAAGCCCCCAGACTAAACATTACTAAAGCACCAGGGATGATGACGCCGATAATGGTCAGTGATTCCGCCGCCGCGGAGAAGAAAATAAAAGCGCTCATCCAGCCTGGATGGGCAGTGACCCAGGCAAACAGGGCTGTTACAAATTCTGAATGCATAAAATGCGTTTTGTAGTTGCTCAGAGGAATTTATGAAATTGGACTCGCGCGCAAGGATTATGGTTGCCAAAAGTGGCTTATGCTACAGGAATTGTTATTTTTGCCATCTCGCCCAGAAGAGATCTGGTGCCGGAGACCAGCGTGGCCCATCTAGCCATTGCGGCTTCAAGAAATTCGTTTGAGTAGGCTGCCTAAGCGCGTTGGGTCGCGCGGGCTTTCACTGATGGATAAACCACGGCATGGCTATTCCCCTTGCTGAGGCTCGCTGATTAAGACACGAGCCGTCGCGCTGGTTACAGATGATCCTTATCATGCCGAGTGAACAACGAAACGCCATCCTGCGCTTCAAAAATCGCCGCCTTAGCGAAACCTTGCCAAGCGCTGAACCTCGGTGATTGCAGCGTCATAGTGTATCAAGCGTGTGATTTTCGATAATCCCGGCTCAGGGCATGCTCGTCTGAAAGCACCGCATTTGCGGTGACTATTCTCGAAATCTCGGCAGGAACCTGGAGCTGATGATGCACTTCCGCTGGCCTGCGTGAGGTGGCTATCACACTAGCTGGCGATGGCTGGCCTTGCGGAATTCCTCGCGCATATCCTTAAAAGTTCGCGCCACCGGAAACTGCGGAAATTCGTCGATGACGTTTTGTGGTGGACGAAACAGGATACCCGCTTCTGCCTCAGCCAGCATGGCGGTGTCATTGTAGGAATCCCCGGCGGCGATCACTCGGAAATTGAGACGGTGGAACGCCCGCACCGCCTCGCGCTTGGAATCAGGCTGGCGCAGGGTGTAACTTACAATGCGATCATCCACGACCTCCAAGCGGTGGCAAAATAAAGTCGGCCAGCCGAGCTGCCGCATTAACGGCATGGCAAATTCATAATAGGTATCGGACAGGATCACAACCTGAAACCGCTCGCGTAACCAGTCCAAAAATTCGCTTGCTCCCTCCAGCGGCCCCAGACCAGCAATCACCCGCTGGATATCGGACAGCTTCAATCCGTGCTGCGCAAGCAGCGTCAGTCGCCCTCGCATTAATTGATCATAATCAGGGATATCACGGGTAGTCAGCCGCAATTCCTCGATTCCGGTACGTTCGGCGACATTGATCCAGATTTCCGGAACCAGGACTCCTTCCAAGTCCAGGCAAGCAAGTTCCATGAGATTCCCCTGTACGAATACCGTCCAGCGGCGATGGCATGGACAGTCAATATGTTTAGGTTAAATGTTTAGGCTAAAAATTTACGCTATTTAACGCCAACTCGACTTCCATGCTTACTGGAATAGTACCCCAATCGTTTAGTGCTTCCTGCCCGTCACCAACCCATCGTTTCAGCATGGATAAGATATCTGAAAATTCGGATCGTCCAAAATATTACGTCGAGCCTGGCAAGCAGTGCGATGGCGGGCTTTCACCAGCGCAACCAATAACAATGTTCGACCTTGGATTTCATCCAAACAAATAATTAAAATCATTTGTATCTATATTTTTACTATAGTAAAATAAATATCCCATTCAATAGACGCCGCCTTAGCTCTTTCCAACGTTCCTCGCATAGTCTAAAGTTCCTATAACAGGCGAACGATAATTTTTTAAAGCCCGAGCCGCCTTAGGTATTACTTAGAAAAACTTATGGCAACCAATCCCAGTACCGTCGCTCCTCAACCAAGCATCCAATTGATCGGGCTGGCCAGGCAGCTGGTGCAAAATCACCTGCTTGACGAAACCACCGCGATCAAGGCACTCGAAGAATCCCGTAAGGAAAGCATTTCTTTCGTCGCCTACCTAGTAGAGAACAAACTGGCCCGCGACAAGGACATCGCGCGTACCGCCGCCCGCAGCTTCAACTTACCCCTGTTCGATCTGGATACTTTAGAATTCGATCAAACCACCATTCGCCTCGTCGATGAAAAACTGCTGCGCCGCCACTACGCCTTGCCGCTGCACAAGCGGGGCCGCCGCTTGTTTGTGGGGGTGAGCGATCCGACCAACCAGCGGGTGCTGGAAGACATCAAATTTCAGACGCGGCTCGATATTGAACCGATCATCGTCAGCCAAAGCCAGTTGGCAAAGGCGCTGGATACCGCCGTCGGCGCGCAAGCAACAACGATTTCCGACGCCGATATCGGGGATTTAGACTTCAGCGCCGAAACCGACGGTGGGAAAGTTGAGACGCTGTCCCAATCGGACGCCGACGATGCGCCGGTGGTTCGGTTTATCAATCAGGTCATCTTGCAAGCGATCAACCGCGGCGCTTCCGATATTCACTTCGAACCCTACGAGAAAATCTACCGAGTACGGTTCCGACAGGACGGCATCCTCGATGAAATCTACAAGCCGCCGGTCAGCATGGCGCCGCGGTTGGCGGCCCGCCTCAAGATCATGGCCCAGCTCGATATCGCCGAGCGTCGCGTACCCCAAGACGGACGCATCAAGCTCTATCTGACCAAGCAACGCTCCATCGATTTTCGCGTCAATACCTTACCGACACTGTGGGGGGAGAAGGTTGTGATGCGCCTGCTCGATCCCTCCAGCGCGCAAATGGGGATTGAAGCTTTAGGATATGAAGATCATCAGAAAGAATTATTCATGAAAGCGATCCACAAACCGCAAGGGATGGTCCTGGTTACTGGCCCTACGGGTAGTGGCAAAACCGTGTCGCTATATACTGGACTCAATATTCTCAATACGCCCGCTGTCAATATCTCCACTGCCGAAGATCCGGTCGAAATCAACCTCGCCGGCATCAACCAGGTCAATGTCAATCCCAAAGTTGGGATGACCTTCGCCAATGCCCTGCGCTCCTTCTTGCGCCAGGATCCCGATATAATCATGGTGGGCGAAATCCGCGATCTAGAAACCGCTGAAATCGCCATCAAAGCCGCTCAAACTGGCCACATGGTGCTCTCCACCCTGCATACCAACAGTGCGCCGCAGACCCTCAGCCGCTTGATGAACATGGGCGTTGCGCCTTACAACATCGCCTCTAGCGTAACCCTCATCATCGCGCAGCGGTTGGCCCGCCGGCTCTGCCAACACTGTAAAGAAGAAGTCAGCATCCCACCGGAAGAACTGATCAATCAGGGCTTTCGGGAGGATGAAGCAGGTGCGTTGACCATCTACAAAGCGGCTGGCTGCGACCAGTGCAACCATGGCTACAAGGGTCGGGTCGGCGTCTACGAGGTGATGCCGATCTCCGAGGAAATCGGCCGAATCATCATGGCGAACGGCAACGCACTGCACATCGCCGATCAAGCCCGCAAGGAAGGCATTAACGATTTGCGCCAATCAGGCTTGAACAAGGCTCGCCTGGGCCTCACCAGCCTGGAAGAAATCAATCGAGTAACAACGGATTAACAGTCGTGGCCAAACAACCCACTCTGGCGAAAGCCAATAAAAAAGAAGAGGAACCCACTTTTAAGTGGGAAGGGACCGACAAGCGAGGCGTCCGAGTCAAGGGCGAATTGCGGGGAAGCCATCAGAATCTCATCAAAGCGGAACTGCGCCGGCAGGGCATCGTACCGCTGCGAGTCCGTAAAAAACCTAAACCCCTCTTCACCTTTAGCGACAAAGTTAACTCCAAAGACATCATGTTATTCACACGCCAGCTCTGCACCATGCTGGCTTCTGGTATTGCCGTGGTGCAAGCCTTGGACATGGTTGGGAGCAGTAACAAGAAGACCAAAGTCAAGAATCTGATCATGAACATCAAGGCTGATGTGGAAAGCGGTACAGCCTTCTCAAAAGCGCTGGCCAAGCACCATTTATACTTCAATGACTTGTATTGCAGCCTGGTTCATGCTGGCGAAGAAGCCGGCGTGCTGGAGGTCCTGCTCGACAAGATCGCGACCTACCTGGAAAAATCCGAGGCGCTGAAAGCGAAAGTCAAAAAAGCGCTGACCTACCCGGCTATCGTGCTGGTCTTCGCCTTCGTGGTGACCGCAATCCTGCTCATTTTCGTGATTCCTACTTTTGAAGATCTGTTCAAGGGCTTCGGCGCCGAATTGCCAGCCCTCACCCGCTTCGTCATTGACCTTTCACAGGTTTTCCAAACCTACTGGTATCTCATTTTAGGGGGGCCAGTGGTTGCCATTGTCGTTTTCATCGAAGCCCGCAAGCGCTCGCGGGCCTTCGCTCAATGGCTGGATCGAATGGTGCTGCAACTACCGCTGATCGGTGATTTGGTCGCCACCTCGGCCAATGCCCGTTTCGCTCGTACGCTCTCTACGCTGTTCAGTGGCGGCGTGCCCTTGGTCGATGCCATGCAGAGCGTCGCTGGCGCCACCGGGAACTACGTCTATGAGAAAGCGGTCTTGGAAATGCGTGAGTCAGTCTCCATCGGCCAACAGTTGAATTTCGCGATGCGCCAAAGCACTTTGTTCCCGGATATGGTGGTTCAGATGGTCGCCATCGGTGAGGAAGCAGGCTCGCTGGGCGACATGCTGGCCAAGGTGGCGGATTTTTACGAAGCGGAAGTCGACCAAAAAGTAGACACCTTAACCACTATGATTGAACCGCTGTTGATGGCTTTCCTGGCCGTCGTTGTCGGCACCTTGGTGATCGCCATGTATCTGCCGATCTTCAAGCTAGCCTCCGCTGTTTGATGGCCAACCATGATGGCTTTATTTGAGTTGCTGGAAAGCTCCCACATCCTGTTTACCGTTCTAGTGATTCTTTTGGGCTTGCTGGTTGGCAGTTTTCTAAACGTGGTGATTTACCGCCTGCCATTGATAATGGAACAGGAGTGGCGATCCCAATGCGCGGAACTGTTCGGCCAATCGGACACAGCCGCCACCGCGGACAAACCCTCTCTCAGTCTGTGGGGACCCCGCTCACAATGTCCGCATTGTGGGCATTTGATCACAGCAATAGAAAATATCCCTTTGTTCAGCTATATACGGCAACGTGGCCGCTGCGCCCATTGCCAAGGCGCCATCAGCATCCAGTATCCGATCATCGAAGCGTTGAGCGGCTGTCTGGCAGGCATCGTCGCTTGGAAATTGGGTTTCGGCTGGCCGGCAGCGGCCGCCTTGCTCTTTACCTGGATTCTATTGGCTGCCAGCATCATTGATTTCCGGCATCAACTCTTGCCCGACGATCTGGTTTTACCTTTGCTGTGGCTCGGCCTGCTTGCCGCCTTATTTCGGTTGTTCGCTGACCTGCCTAGCGCGGTCATCGGCGCCATGGCCGGCTATCTGTCCTTATGGTCGGTTTATCAGGTTTTCCGCCTGCTGACTGGCAAGGAAGGGATGGGGCATGGCGATTTCAAATTACTGGCCGCGCTTGGCGCTTGGGCCGGCTGGCAATATTTAGTCACCATCGTGATTCTTTCATCGGTGGTGGGAGCGATTTTCGGTTTGGCGCTGATCCTGTTCCGCGGCCGCGACCGACAAATTCCGATGCCGTTCGGACCCTTCCTTGCCACCGCTGGCTGGATCGCGTTGCTGTGGGGTGAAGCAATTAACGGTGCTTACCTGCAATGGCTAGGACTTTAGTCATGTTGATAATCGGATTGACGGGGGGTATCGGCAGCGGTAAAACAGAAGTCAGTAACCGATTCGCCGGTCTTGGCGTACCCATTATCGATACCGATCAGCTGGCCCGCGAGCTGGTCGAACCCGGCCAGCCCGCGTTGTCAGACATAGCGGCGGTGTTTGGTCCGGATTGTTTGGATGAGCGAGGTCGGCTGCGGCGCGACGCCTTGCGCGAGCGAGTTTTTATCAATCCAGATGGCCGTCGTCGGCTTGAAGCGATCCTGCACCCCAGGATACAGTCCTTAATGCAAGCGCGGATAGCCGCTCTCTCCGCTCCCTACTGCTTGGTGGTCATTCCATTGCTGTTGGAAACTGGAATGAGCGATCTGGTGGACCGCATCCTGGTAGTGGACGTATCTGAAATGGATCAAATCCGGCGAGTTATGGTCCGCGATGGCGTTACGGAAGAACAGGTTCGTCGAATTCTGGCGGCGCAAATCTCCCGTACCCAGCGACTCGCGCGGGCAGATGACATTTTGGAAAATACCGGGAACATCGACTTACTGATAAGCCAGGTCGCCGCGCTACATCAACACTATCTGGCGCTCGCTTCAGCCAAGGCCGCTTGAGAGTCTGGCTCCGATGGCTTTGCCATTAACGCGCCTGCATGGGCGGCTTAAATGTTTTCGCATTCGGCCCCTTGACGATTGCCTTGCTCGCGAGGTATTCCGTGTCCCAAACCGTTTGCTACGAACAACCGCTTAACGAACGCGTGCGGGTTTTGCTGCGACTAGAATTCCTGTTTCAGCAAGTCCATCATGGCATGGTGGGCTGTTCCGCCTGGAATAGCCGTATGGCGCTACAAGGGCTGTTTGATATTTTAGCCCTGACCGGCCGCAATGAGTTTAAGGGTGACTTGCTTAAGGAACTAGACCGTCATGCCGCCACGCTAAGCCGCTTGCGGCAAACGCCAGGCGTCGATTTGGTAATGCTGGACAATGTGCTCTTCAAAATCGGCCAGGCCATCGACCGGATTCACCGGCTGGACAACTTGGCGCAAGAAGCGATCCGGCAAACCGACTTTCTGAGCACTGCCCACAAACGGAGCCAAGTGCCTGGCGGATCTTGTCAATTTGATGTCCCGGCGCTCTATCATTGGCTGCAAGCGGACTATCCAGTTCGCGCCCACCATTTTCAGGGCTGGTTAGCGCCGTTTGGGCCCATGCAGGAAGCTGTCTCCCTGATTCTCGAGCTGATCCGCGAAAGCGCCGCGCCGCGCCCAGAAATCGCTGTTCATGGCTTTTTTCAACGTGGGCTCGATAGCGGGGGTTCCCATCAGCTGATCCGGGTACTGCTGCCAGCCAAATGGGCTTGTTTTCCAGAAATTAGCGGTGGCAAACACCGCTTCACCATTCATTTCCTAGAACAACCCGATCCCAACTGGCGGGCTGTGCGCAGTACGGCTGATATTCCATTTGATCTGGCGTGCTGCGCCATCTGATCTTCCGCGCGCAAGCGGTTAATAATCGAAATATCAGCGGCGGGAAAACTAAAGTTCATTAGATCCGCTGGCAGTACCCAAACCAGCGGCTGTCCTTCTTGGCCGCTTGGTTCGCCACGGTATGACGTTACCCGCCACACATCGAGCAGGACGGCTTTGTCGGGATAGCGATGGCGAATTTTTAGTAAGGGTTCGGCGGTCAGCAGATCAATACCCAGTTCTTCGTGCAACTCTCGGCGAAGCGCGGCCTTGGTGGTTTCACCCGCTTCCAACTTGCCACCGGGAAATTCCCACAACCCACCCTGATGGGTATGATCGGCTCGGCGGGTGATCAACACCGCCCCCGCGGGATCGACCATAACGCCTACCGCCACCCGGACCACCCGCGCGGGAGTCGCCTCGCTCACGTTCGATACTCGGCGTTAATACGCACGTAATCGAAAGACAAATCGGTAGTCCAAATCCGCGCCGCCGACTCACCACGACCGAGATCGACCCGAATACTGATATCGGTCTGTTGCATCACCCGCTGTCCCTGCGCTTCGGTATAGCCCGGCGCCCGGCCACCATGGATAACAAGGCAAACATCGTCGAGATAGATCGCCACCCCCGCAAAGTCCAAATCCGCCAATCCAGAGCGTCCCACTGCCGCCAGAATTCGGCCCCAGTTGGGATCTGATGCAAAAAAAGCGGTTTTGACCAGCGGCGAATGCGCTATCGTGTAGGCCACTTGACGGCATTCAGCCGAATTTCGACCCCCTTCGACTTGCACGGTGATAAACTTGGTCGCCCCTTCCCCATCACGAATGATCGCCCGCGCCAAATCGATACAGACTTCACGCACCATGGCGGCGAAACGTTGATATTCAGCACCGGTGGCAGCTACGGTTGCGCCTGATTGGCCAGTGGCTAACAACAGGCACGCATCGTTGGTGGAGGTATCGCCATCCACCGTGATGGCGTTGAACGACTCAGCAACGGCATCGACCAGCACGGACTGTAAGACGTTTGCCTCGATCACGGCGTCGGTCGCCACAAACGCTAGCATGGTCGCCATATCCGGTCTGATCATCCCCGCACCCTTGGCAATCCCGGTGACAGTGACCTGTCGCCCGCCGATAAGGCAGCGCCGCGACGCCCACTTTGGTTGGGTGTCAGTGGTCATGATGCCGCGAGCGGCATCTCTCCATCCGTTTGGCTGCAACGCCGCCAAGGCGGCGGACAACCCTGATGTCAGCCGCGCCAGCGGCAAGGGCTCACCGATCACCCCAGTCGAAAATGGCAACACCTCTTCAGAACGGCATCCGGCCTGCTCCGCCAGAGCCTGACAACTGGCTCGCGCGTCCGCCAATCCCTGTTGGCCGGTGCCAGCGTTCGCGTTGCCCGTATTGATCAGCAGATAACGCGGCTGGGCAGCCGCCAGATGGTTTCGGGCCACCACCACGGGGGCGGCGCAAAAGGCATTTTGGGTGAATACGGCGGCCGCCAAGGCGCCAGGCGCGGCTTCGATCACCACCAAATCGCGACGATCAGGATATTTGATGCCGGCGCAAGCGACGCCGAGCCGTATACCCGCAACAACAAACGGTTCCATCAGAGCGTCCATCAAAATCTCCCGCCACGTCCACCAATAAGGTCAACAGCGAAAAAAGCCACGCTTAAAGCAATCAGATCAATTGGCCGTGGCAGTGCTTGTATTTCTTACCCGAACCACAGGGACAGGGTTCGTTACGACCGATTTTACGGCCCTCACGCACAAACGGCGTGTGCGATTCAGCCTGATTGTCCGTCTCCATATCGAAGCCTTCCTCGCCTTCTGGCTCGGCGCTAGCCAGAGCCGATGCTTCGGCGTGCTCGAAATGCATGGCGGAAGGCGTCGGTTGCCGGGGGGCGGGAATAGGCTCCGGCTCGGTTTGAAACTCAGCCCGCACCAGAAAGCTGACAGCTTCCTGGTGGATCCGCTGCACCAGCGCCTGAAACATTTCGAAGGCTTCGCGTTTGTATTCCTGCTTGGGATTCTTTTGGGCGTAACCGCGTAGATGTATGCCCTGGCGCAAATAATCCATTGCGGCCAAATGTTCGCGCCAGTGGGTATCGAGCACTTGCAGCAGGATGGCTTTCTCGAACTGCCGCATCCACGGAGCGCCGACCTGCGCTTCCTTTGCGGCGTAACTTTGCTCCAGTTCAGTGTCAATCCGTTCGCGCAAAGGCTCCTCGTGCAAGTTGCTGTCCGCTTCCAACCACGTTTGGACCGGCAGTGGCAAGCCAAACTCCTTTTCCAAAGCCTCTTGTAGCCCAGGCACATCCCATTGCTCTTCCAAACTTTGAGGGGGAATGAAGCGGTCAATCACCTGCTTGAGCACCGAGCCGCGCATCTCTTTGAGCGCGACCGAGACTTCCTCGGCTTCCATCAATTCGTTGCGCCAAGCGTACATCACCTTACGCTGATCGTTGGCGACGTCATCAAATTCCAGTAGGTTTTTACGGATATCGAAGTTATGCGCCTCAACCTTGCGCTGGGCATTCTCAATGGCCTTAGTAACCCACGGATGCTCGATGGCTTCATTTTTCTCCATGCCCAGCTTTTGCATCAAACCGGCTACCCGATCAGACGCAAAAATTCGTAACAGATTATCTTCCAGCGACAGATAGAAACGGCTAGAACCGGGATCGCCTTGTCGGCCGGAACGGCCGCGCAACTGGTTGTCGATGCGGCGTGATTCATGACGCTCGGTGCCGATCACATGCAAGCCGCCCGCGGCGACCACCCGCTCGTGGCGTAACTGCCAATCGCGTTTCGCGTCCTCCACCGCGGCTGGCGTAGCCGCCGGGTCCATCGCTTTCAATTCCGCTTGCAGGTTGCCACCCAAAACGATGTCAGTACCGCGCCCAGCCATGTTGGTGGCAATGGTCACCGTGCCCGGTTGACCGGCCTGGGCGATGATGTCGGCTTCGCGTTCGTGTTGTTTGGCGTTCAAGACCTGATGAGCAATCTTCTCCTTGCTCAGCAAGTTAGAAATCAATTCAGACACCTCGATCGAGGTGGTGCCGACCAGCGTTGGCTGGCCGCGCTGACGACAGTCGCGGATGTCGGTCAACACCGCCTCGAATTTCTCCTGCTGGGTCAGAAAGACCAGATCACCCATATCCTTGCGGATCATCGGTACATGCGTGGGGACCACGATCACTTCCAACCCGTAAATTTGCTGAAACTCAAAGGCTTCGGTATCGGCGGTGCCCGTCATGCCCGCCAGTTTTTGATACAAGCGGAAATAGTTTTGAAAAGTGATGGAGGCCAGGGTCTGATTTTCGGCCTGGATCGGCACGCCTTCCTTCGCCTCGATCGCCTGGTGCAGCCCATCCGACCACCGCCGGCCCGGCATGGTGCGGCCAGTAAACTCATCGACAATGATGACTTCGCCTTCGCGCACGATGTATTCCACATCCTTATGAAACAAGGCGTGTGCTCGCAAGCAAGCATTCAGATGGTGAAATACGCCCAGATTAGCGGCATCGTACAGACTTTCATTCCCATGCAGTAATCCCATTTCGACCAGCAGTTCCTCGACTCGCTGATGGCCGTCCTCGGTTAAATACACCTGCTTGGTCTTTTCATCGACCGAGTAATCGCCCGGCCCTTCTTCAACTTTCTGTCGGGTCAGCCGGGGAATGATCTCGTTGACTCGCCGATATAATTCGGAGCTTTCTTCAGCCGGTCCGGAAATGATCAACGGCGTCCGGGCTTCGTCGATCAAGATCGAATCGACTTCATCCACCAGCGCGTAATGCAGCGGTCGTTGCACTTTCTGCTCCAGACCGAACGCCATGTTGTCGCGCAGATAGTCGAAACCATATTCGTTATTGGTGCCGTACGTAATATCGGCGCCGTAAGCCGCGCGTTTCTCTTCGGAGTCCATCCCCGCGATGACGACGCCGACGCTCAGGCCCAAAAACGCGTAGATTTGTCCCATCCACTCCGAGTCGCGCCGGGCCAGATAATCGTTGACCGTCACCACATGCACCCCTTTGCCGGTCAATGCGTTCAGATAGACCGGCAGGGTCGCCACTAAGGTCTTGCCCTCGCCGGTGCGCATCTCAGCGATCTTACCCTCGTGCAGCACCATGCCACCGATCAACTGCACGTCGAAATGCCGCATTTCCAGGGTGCGCTTGCTGGCCTCCCGCACGACGGCGAAGGCTTCGGGCAACAGCGCATCCAACTTCTCACCCTGTGCCAGCCGATTCTTGAACTCTTCGGTCTTGGCGCGCAGTCCCGCGTCGCTCAAGGCGGCAATAGCCGGTTCTAGCGTATTGATCCGTTCCACCACTTTACGCATGGGGCGGATCACACGATCATTACGGCTGCCAAAAATGCTTTTCAAAATGTTCATCTAACGGGAGCCTTTCGCTTCGTCGCTAAAAAATAAAATAAGCGGAATCATACCCTAGCAGCAGGATTTTTGCCTGCCGTAACCAGACAAACAGCGCCGGCTGGAAAAAAGAGCGGCGGCTTTCCAGTTTGATCCGGAAAGCCGCCGCAATAATAGAGAGGTCTGGCAGGGATGGAAAACCTACGATCTTAGCGGGTGGCCTGGGCCGGTTGCAGATAAGAGATAGGAACTTGCCGTTCGTCGCTGAAAGTCACCTCTTCCCAAGCACTCTTATCAGCCAATAAGGCTCGCAACAAGCGGTTGTTGAGCGCATGCCCGGACTTATAACCGGTAAAGGCGCCAATCAGGCTTCGGCCGAGCAAATACAAGTCGCCGATCGCATCCAGAATCTTATGTTTGACGAACTCGTCTTCGTAACGCAAGCCGTCTTCGTTGAGAATCCGATAATCATCCAGCACGATGGCGTTATCAAGCGTGCCACCCAAGGCCAGCCGCCGCTCCCGTAAATACTCCAGGTCCCGCATGAATCCAAAGGTACGCGCCCGACTGACTTCCTTAACAAAGGAAGTAGTCGAAAAATCGACCACCGCGCGCTGGTTGCGACCCTTGAACAGCGGATGATCAAAAGCGATCGTAAACTCAACCTTGAAACCATCAAAGGTGTCGAAACGCGCCCACTTGTCGTCTTCTTCCACTAATACGGGCCGCCTGATCCGGATGAAACGCTTGGCGGCATTCTGTTCCTGGATACCGGCCGACTGAATGAGAAACACGAAAGGTCCGGCGCTGCCGTCCATGATCGGAACTTCAGCGGCGCTCACATCCACGTACGCGTTATCGATGCCCAAACCGGCGAACGCTGATAGCAAATGCTCGACAGTGGAGATTCTCGCTTTCTCCTTGAGCAGGGAAGTGGACAATTGAGTATCGCCCACATTTTGGGGGCAGGCCTTGATCTCGACCGGAACGGGTAAATCGACCCGCCGGAACACGATGCCGACATCGGGCGCTGCCGGCCGCAACGTCAAATAGACCTTATCGCCGGTATGCAAGCCGACGCCGGTCGCCCGAATGGCATTTTTCAAGGTTCGCTGCCTAATCATGTTAGGTCTCCAATACGTCGATTAAACTGGAGCGGGGCGCTTCGGATGGGTACCAGAACAGGCCAACTATCCTTATGAAAAACCGACCAGCCCTGCGACTAGTCGGTCTCCATTGCGCCGTTACGCATTGCAATCAAGTTACCACAAGTCGTAGCTATCATGCAACTTTTGTTTCTCTTTCGCAACTCCTAGTGTTGCTTAGTTGCGAAAATTCCGATTTTAATCGCCGTTGACCGAACTCCACCTGAATGGCGGCAATTTCCGTGAAGCTCAATCTTATGGATATCGCATCGCAATTTTCAATCGGCTTGGCGGCGCAAGAAGGCCGGAATGTCCAAATATTCCAGCTCGTCTAACCGCTCGCGCTCATTCAGGCCATCGCCGACCGCTTTCTGGCGCATGCTGGGACGATCATGGCGAAAATGGCCGTCTCCCCCTTCACTCTGGCGTTGCACCAGCTTGATGGGTGGCGCGGTTGGCGTCTCTCTTTCTTTCGAGCCGCCTTGTCGGGCTGGAACCCCTTGGCCGATGCCGGTCGCCACGATCGTGACCCGAATTTCGTTGTGCATTTCGGGGTCGATGGCGGTGCCGACGACCACAGTGGCGTCGTCCGAAGCCAGTTCCTTGATGGTGTTGCCCACTTCCTCAAATTCACCGATGGTCAAATCCATGCCGGAGGTGATATTGACCAGCAAGCCCTTGGCGCCGGCCAAGTTGACGTTCTCCAACAGCGGGCTTGCGATAGCCGCCTCGGCCGCCTCGCGGGCGCGGCCATCTCCCACCGCCCGGCCGGTACCCATCATCGCCATCCCCATCTCGGCCATGACGGTGCGCACATCAGCAAAATCGACGTTGATCAAGCCCGGATTGGTGATCAACTCGGCGATACCCTGCACCGCGCCCAACAACACATCGTTGGCCGTTCTAAAGGCATCAAGCAGACTGGCGCTTTTACCCAGCACCGTTAATAGCTTTTCATTAGGAATCGTGATGAGCGAATCGACGGTCTCACTCAGTTCGCGGATGCCGCGCGTCGCCGCTTCCATCCGTTTTTTACCTTCAAACGGGAACGGCTTGGTGACTACCGCAACTGTCAGAATGCCCAAATCGCGCGCCAGTTGCGCCACAACCGGGGCGGCGCCGGTTCCGGTGCCGCCGCCCATGCCAGCGGTGATGAATACCATGTCAGCGCCTTGCAAGACTTCCTTGATGCGCTCGCTATCTTCTTGCGCCGCCTGCCGCCCCACATCCGGATTGGCTCCAGCGCCCAATCCCTTGGTAATGTTGGCGCCCATTTGCAAGGTGACAGGCACCGTGCAGGTCTTCAGCGCTTGGGCATCGGTGTTGGCGCAAATGAAATCCACCCCCTCAACGCTGGCGCTCAACATATGCTGTACGGCGTTACTGCCGCCGCCGCCCACTCCGATGACTTTGATCACCGCGTTCTCGGTCTTGGCGTCCATCAACTCAAACATAACGGCACTCTCCTCACTCGATGGTTTATAAACCTGACTCGCTCCAACCCGAGCTTCAGTCATGATGCTAAAAATTCCCCTGGAACCAACTCTTCATGCGAGTCCACAGCCCTCTGCGGCCCGCTCGCGATATCGGACTCGATCCAACCACTGGGCGGCTTTCGTTACCAAACAACAATAATCCCGCGGCGGTGGCGTAAACCGGATTGCGCACCACGTCTTGCAATCCCGCCACATCGTGGGGATAACCTAATCGCACCGGCATGTGAAGAATCTCCTCGGCCAACTCCACAATCCCATCCATCTTGGAACTGCCGCCGGTCAATACCACGCCGGCCGCAATCAGGCTCTCGAAACCGCTGCGCTGGAGTTCCGCTTGGGCGAACTCGAACAGCTCTTCGTAGCGCGGCTCCACCACCTCAGCCAGGGCGTGGCGCGACAGCGTGCGCGCCGCCCGGTCACCGACGCTGGTCACATCGATCCGCTCGTCTTGTCGCGCCAGTTGCTTGAGGCAGCACGCGTGCTTGAGCTTAATCTCCTCGGCCGACTGTGTGGGGGTGCGAAAAGCGACCGCAATGTCGTTCGTCACCTGATCGCCGGCAATGGGAATCACGGCGGTATGACTGATCGCGCCATGCGTGAAAATCGCCAAGTCGGTGGTGCCCCCACCGATATCCATCAGGCAAACGCCCAGATCTTTTTCATCCTGGGTCAGCACCGCCCGGCTGGACGCCAGTTGCTGCAAGATGATGTCGTCTACTTCCAGTCCGCAGCGCTGTACGCATTTCACAATGTTCTGGGCCGCGTTGACCGCGCCGGTGACGATGTGCACCTTTGCTTCCAATCGCACGCCGGACATCCCCACCGGGTCCTGGATGCCTTCTTGATTATCGACAATGAACTCCTGCGGCAGGATATGCAGGATTTTTTGGTCGGCCGGAATGGCGACCACCCGCGCCGCTTCCATCACCCGGTCTACGTCTTCCGGCGTCACTTCCTGATGCTTGATCGCGGTGACGCCATGCGAGTTGAGCCCTCGAATATGACTACCGGAAATACCGGTATAGACCGAATGGATCCGGCAGCCCGCCATTTGCTCGGCGGCCTCAATGACTCTTTGAATCGATTGCACGGTCGATTCGATGTTGACGACGACGCCCTTCTTCAAACCCCGTGAAGGATGGGAACCGATACCGATCACCTCGATCATGCCGTCGGGACTGACCTCACCGACCATGGCCACTACTTTCGAAGTGCCGATATCGAGTCCGACAATCAAGTTTTTCTCTTCTTTTCTTGACATCACCCTTCCCTTTCCCTTGTCATCTAGCCGGCCGCTGGGGCGGGTCGCTCCGCTTTCCACCGCACGGCGAACCCATTGACATAGCGCATGTCGACCACCGCGATTTGATCGATCCGGGCCGCCAGCACTTGCGGGTAGACTTGCGCCAGCCGCCGCAACCGCTGTTCGAACTGTTCGCGCCCCATATAAACTTCCAAGCCGTTCTCAAAAGTCAGCCACCAAGCCCGGCGATCATCCTGCGCCAGCCGCACCAGCTTCAAGCCGAATGGATCGAGCAAGGCTCGCGCTTCCTGGTAATTCTTGATCAGCGTTTTCTCATGGCCATCGGGGCCGGCCAACCGTGGCCAGGGGCCGGGCTGCCGCAGCACGCCAGGTTGGAACCGCACGCCGTTGACATCAACCATCTCCCGCTCGCCCCAGTACCCAAAGGCGGTCCGTTCGCGCAGCTTGATTTCCACCGTATCGGGCCACCAGCGCCGCACCGAAACGTCTTCGATCCAGGGGTTGGCCGCTAGCGCCGCGTTCAAATCATCAAGATTGGCGACGAAAAAATTCTGTCCCAAATAACGGCCCGCCACGGCATGAAAATCCGCCTCGATCAAGTTGCGCAATTCCCCTTCGATGTGCACCTGACGCAGTGGAAATGCGCCGGGTTCGCGTAATTTCTCGTTCCCCACCCGCACGCCATACCCAACCGCCGCCAGCACCAGCACGACGCCCAACCAACGCAGCGGCGGGCCCCAGGTGGCTTTCCATTGCCCCCAGTTATCGACCGGCTCGTGGCGGAGGGTGGTCGCTCCCCGGCGGCGCTTCTTGGCAAATCGCATGGCGATCAGATCAACCCGGCCGAGTGAGGCTGGTTTCCAGCACCCGCCAGACCAGCGCTTCGAAATTCAAGCCAACGGCCCGCGCCGCCATGGGCACCAAGCTATGATCGGTCATACCGGGGACGGTATTCACCTCCAGCAACCAAGGCTGATCCTGCCCATCGACGAGCAAATCCACCCGGCCCCAGCCATAGCCATCGACCGCGGCATAGGCCTGTCGCACCAGCTCGCGCAATTCCGATTCCCGCGCCTGCGACAGGCCGCAGGGACAGAGATATCGGGTATCGTTGGCGTGGTATTTCGCTTCATAGTCATAGAAATCCCGCGGCGTTTCCAACCGGATCAACGGCAAGGCTTGATCCTGTAGCACAGCGCCGGTGTATTCCTGACCCTGAATCCACGGCTCGACCAACACCGGTGAATTACAGGCGGTGGCTCGTTGCCACGCGCTTTGGAATTGGGCGGGATCATCGACCCGGCTGACCCCGATGCTAGAGCCTTCGCAAGCGGGCTTCACCGCTAAGGGCAAACCCAATTCAGTCGCCGCCGCCGCCAAGCCGGCCGCATTTTCGATCAAACGGTAGGGCGGCGTCGGCAATCCCACACCCAGCCAGATTTGCTTGGTGCGCCGCTTGTCCATCCCCAGCGAAGACGCTAAAACGCCGCTGCCGGTATAAGGCAATCCGAGTATTTCCAAGGCGCCTTGAATCACGCCATCCTCACCGCCACGCCCGTGCAAGACGATAAAAACCCGATCGAACTGGCCAGCCGCCAACACGCTCAAAATCTGACGATCAGCATCGATCCCGTGCGCGTCTACCTTTTGCGCTTGCAAGGCCGACAGCACCGCCGCGCCACTTCGCAACGAAACATCCCGCTCGGCCGACCAACCGCCCATCAACACCGCCACCTTGCCGAAAGCCTCTGGGTCGGTCACTACCTTTTGCCATGTTTGCCGCATCCGCCCTCCTACGCTGCTACCTGAAAACTCGCTCCAACCGACCCTAGTCAGCGTGCGCTGGGTAAGCCGTCGCGGCCTAGTTGCCCCGCCATCGCCCCGATATCGCCCGCGCCCATCAGCAACAGTAAGTCCCCGTCACGCAATAAATCCGGCAATACCGCGGGCAGGTCGGTGGTGTGCTCGACAAAAATCGGCTCCACCTTGCCACGGGTTCGAATCGCCCGGCTGAGGCTGCGCCCATCGGCCCCAGGGATCGGTTTTTCACCGGCCGCATACACATCCAACAAGATCAAGGTATCCACTTCGGATAGCACCAACGCGAAGTCGTCGAACAGGTCGCGAGTCCGGCTGAAGCGATGCGGCTGGAAGGCCAATACCAGGCGCCGCTGCGGCCAGGCACCGCGCAAGGCGGCGAGTACCGCCTGAATTTCACGAGGGTGATGGCCGTAATCGTCCATTACGGTGGCGCGGCCGCCATCGGGCAGCACTAATTCGCCGTGCTGCTGGAAGCGTCGACCAATACCTTGAAAATTCTGCAAGGCGCGGCGGATCGCCGTCTCCGCCACCCCTAACTCGTGCGCGATGGCCAAAGCCGCCAAGGCGTTCAACACGCTGTGTCGGCCCGGCAGATTCAAAGTGATCGGCAACGGTGATCTCAGATTGGGCAAATGGGCTAGAAACCGGGTTTGCAGACCGTCCGCCACGATCTCGGTCGCCCGCGCGTCACAATCTTCGGTGGTGCCATAGGTGAGCACGGGCCGGCTCATACGGGGCAAAATTGCTCTCACCTGCGGATCGTCGATACACAAGACCGCCAGCCCATAAAACGGCAAATGGTGCAGGAATTCGATAAAGGTCTCGCGCAAGCGCTCGAAATCGCCGCCGTAGGTCGATAAATGGTCGGCGTCAATGTTAGTCACCACCGCCAGCATCGGTTGCAGGAACAGGAACGACGCATCACTCTCATCGGCTTCCGCCACCAGATAGCGGCCCCCGCCCAGTCGGGCGTTGGCGCCAGCGCTGTTCAAACGGCCGCCAATGACAAAGGTCGGATCCAAACCGCCCTCGGCCAGCAGACTGGTAATCAAGCTGGTCGTGGTGGTCTTGCCGTGAGTGCCGGCGACCGCGATGCCGTAACGAAACCGCATCAGCTCGGCCAGCATCTCGGCGCGCGGCACGACGGGAATACGCACCGCCCGAGCCGCCGCCACTTCAGGGTTGTCGTCGGCAACCGCGCTGGAAATCACCACCACATCGCAGCCGGCGACATGCCCGGCCAGGTGCCCTTGGCGAATGGTCGCTCCCAGCTGGGCCAGGCGGCCAGTCACCGAGCTGGTTTTCAAATCCGAGCCGGAGACGGTATAACCCAAATTGAGCAATACCTCCGCGATTCCGCTCATCCCCGCCCCGCCGATACCGACGAAATGAATGTGGCGAATGCGACGCATATCGCGCCAAGCTTCGGGAATCGCCGCCAAGTTGGGTTTACTCATATCCTCGTCTCTCATGACATCCATCGTGACATCCCATCGGTCAAGAGCGCGCCTGTTCCAGGCACGCCATCGCCACCTGTTCGGCGGCTTCCAATTTAGCCAGCCGTCGCGCCGCTTCGGCCATGGCCAACAACCGGGCGCGGTCGCCAAGCAACTCGCGCAACAACCCCGCCAGACTTTCAGCGGTCAGGCCCGCCTGCTGGCGCAGCAACGCCGCGCCGCCACGCTCCAAAAATCCGGCATTAGCCGTTTGATGGTCGTCCACCGCGAACGGAAACGGCACCAGGATCGAGCCAACGCCCGCCGCCGCCAACTCCGCAATCGTCAGCGCGCCCGCCCGGCACAACACCAGATCGGCCCAACCATAAGCTTCCGCCATGTCTTCGATAAACGGCGTCAACCGCACCGACACACCGGCATTCCGGTACGCGGTTTCCGCCGCTTCGCGCAACTGTCCGCCCGCCTGATGCCAGACCTCCGGGCGCTCGCTCTCCTGGAGTAAGGCCAAAGCCCGCGGCACCAGTTGATTCAACGCCAAGGCCCCCTGGCTACCGCCGACGACCAATAACCGCAACGGACCGGAATGGCTGGCAAATCGCTCGGCTGGCGGCGGCAATAGGCCAATCCGTTGCCGCACGGGATTACCGACCGTCAGGGCGCGCCGCGCCGCTGGAAAGGTGGCGGGAAACGCCTCCAACACCCGACTGGCGATTCGGGCTAGCCAACTGTTGGTCAGTCCGGCAATGGCGTTTTGCTCATGCACGACTAGCGGAATGCCCAGCGAACGCGCCGCCACGCCACCGGGACCACTGGTAAAGCCACCCATGCCCAGCACCACCCGCGGACGCAATCGCCGCAAAATTGTCCTCGCCTGCCACACTGCCCGTCCCAGCATCGGCGGCATTGCCAACAGGCGGCGGACACCCTTGCCCCGCAAGCCAGCAACGCCGATCCATTCCATCGGAATGCCCGCCTTCGGCACCAGCGTTGCTTCCAAGCCGCGCGGGGTGCCCATCCAAACAACGGGCACTCCGCGATCACGCAGCCGCTCGGCCACCGCCAGCGCTGGAAACACATGGCCGCCGGTGCCGCCAGCCATGATTAACACCGGCCGTGCTTCACTCATTCGCCATGCACTCCACCCGCGCGGGTCTCGACATCAATCCGCAGCAACAGCGCCAAAGCGACGCACATCACCACGACGCTGCTGCCGCCGTAACTCATCAAGGGCAGGGTCAATCCCTTGGTCGGCAAAGCGCCCATGTTCACGCCCATGTTGAATAACGCCTGAATGCCGAACCAAAGCCCGATGCCATACGCCAGATAAGCCGAAAAATTCATGTTCAGGCGTTCGGCGCGCCGCCCGATCTTGAAGGCTCGCCACACCAGCGTCATGAACAGCGTGATGACGAGCAGGATACCGACCAGTCCTAACTCCTCCGCCAGCACGGCGAACAGGAAATCAGTGTGCGCTTCCGGTAGATAGAACAACTTTTGTACGCTCTCCCCCAGTCCAACCCCAAACAACTCGCCACGCCCGATCGCGATCAACGATTGCGCTAACTGGTACCCTTTTCCAAAAGGATCTTTCCAAGGCTCCAAAAAGCTCAATACTCGGTCCTGCCGATAAGGCGAGGATAAAATGAGCATCGCCATGACGGCCAGCGTGCCCACCTGCAACGCGCCAAACTGCCAGAGGTTGACACCCGCTAGGAATACCATTCCCAAAGCGGCCGCCATCAGCACCACGACGCTACCGAAATCCGGCTCCAGCAGCAGTAAGACGGCCAGAACCGCCAGCACGCCGATAGGTCGGGCCAGCGCCATGGCCGAGGTATGAAAATCCGCCATTCGCAATTCCCCGCCATGGCGCTTAAGGTAGCCAGCCACATAAATCAGGGCGAACAATTTGGCGATTTCCGAAACCTGGATATTGATCGGACCCGCTCCGATCCAGCGAATGCTGCCGTTAACCTCCTTGCCGATACCGGGGATCAACACCAGGATCAGCAGGCCAACCGCCGCCAATATCAATAAAGGCCCAGCCCGCCGCCAGCGCGCTATCGGAATCTGAAAGACGATACCCGCCGCCAACAAGCCGATCAGCACAAACACCCCTTGCCGGATCAGGAAAAAAAACGGCTGATTGTGGCCCATCCTGGGATCCGCTCCAAGCGGTATCGAAGCGGAAGCCACCATCAACAATCCTAGCGCCAACAACAACAAAGCGGGAATCAAGATCCAATGATCGGGCAACGGCAGCGCCGTACGGCGCGCACCCGCGCTCGGCAATTGGCTCCGGTTGGCATGGGCAACAGCGGCGGCGTTCAGCATTCAGACAAACTCCGCACGGCAGCGGCAAAGACGGCGCCACGTTCCTCGTAATTGCTGAACATGTCGAAGCTGGCGCAGGCTGGAGACAACAGCACGTTATCTCCCGGCCGGGCCCAGTCGGCAGCCCGCGTCACAGCCTGTTCCATATCAGCGGCGGATTGGATTGGCACGCTGTCGGCTAACGCGGCGGCGATCAGCGGCGCATCGCGCCCGATCAGCACCACTCCGCGCGCCTTTTCCGCCAGCGCCGCGCGCAGCGGCGAAAAATCCTGACTTTTGCCATCGCCGCCAGCAATCAAGATCACTGGGCCGGGCAGACCACGCACCGCCGCCACCGTCGCGCCGACATTGGTGCCTTTGGAATCGTCGAACCAGCGGACACCGCCGCGTTCCCGCACCAGTGTGGTGCGATGCGCCAAACCGGTAAATTCCCGTAACGCCGCCAGCATCGCTTTCCGCTTCAGGCCGAGCGCATTGCCCATCGCCAACGCCGCCAGCGCGTTGGCGAGATTGTGATCGCCGCTGATCTTCAATTCCGACGCGGCGATCCAAGGTTCCTGACCACGGGCTAACCAGGTTTCGCCGCCCACTCGACGCAGGCCAAATTCGTTCTCGGCCGGCTCGTTCAGGCAAAAACGCCGCACGTCCCGCCCCGGCTCGACCATCGCCATCACGACGGGATCGTCGGCGTTGACAACCATCACCCCATCGCCTCGAAAGACTCGCCGCTTGGCGGTCACGTAGTCATCCAGCGCTTGGTAGCGGTCCATGTGATCGGGACTGATGTTGAGCACCGTCGCCACGCGCGCATTCAAGCTCTGCGTGGTTTCCAGTTGAAAGCTGGACAATTCCAGCACATACCCTTCAAGCGGCTTCGCGGTCTGTGCATTCCGCTCCCAAGCCAGCCACAAATCCAGCGCGGGATCGCCCAGATTACCGCCGACCGCCGCCCGCCATTCCGCTCGCCGCGCCATGTTGCCCAACAAGGTAGTGACCGTGCTCTTGCCGTTCGAGCCGGTGATAGCGGCTATCGGCAAGCGGGTCAGCCGCGCCAACAGCTCAATATCGCCCCAGACGGGCACGCCGCGCGCCATCGCCTCGGCCACGACCGGCGTTGTGATCGCGACCCCAGGGCTAACCAGCAGCCGCGCCGCTGCCGCGAACACGGCCGAATCGAACCCCCCTAGATAACAGGGCATTGTGGGAAACTCGGCGCGTAACGCCGCCAACCCTGGCGGTTCGCGACGGCTGTCGGTCACGGCGACGGCCGCGCCCAGCGCCGCCAACGCCCGCGCCGCGGACAAGCCGCTTTTGCCCAGCCCGACGACCAGCGTGATTCCCTCCAATTGCAGCATCGGTCGGCGTCTCACTTAACGCAGCTTTAAAGTTGCCAAACCCACCAGCACCAGAATGATGGTGATGATCCAAAAGCGGACGATCACCCGCGGTTCGGGCCAACCCTTCAGTTCGAAATGGTGATGCAGGGGCGCCATCCGGAAGATCCGTCGCCCGGTGAGCCTGAACGAAGCCACTTGCAAGATCACCGAAACGGTCTCCATCACGAACACCCCCCCCATCACAAACAACACCAATTCTTGCCGCACCGCCACCGCTATCGTTCCCAGCGCCGCGCCCAGCGCCAGCGCGCCGACATCCCCCATAAACACCTGGGCCGGATAAGCGTTAAACCAGAGAAACCCCAAACCCGCGCCCACCATTGCCCCACAAAAAACGCCGACCTCGCCGACGCCCGGCACATGGGGGATACCCAGATAATCCGCAAAAATGCGGTTGCCGGCGGCGTAACAGAACACCGCCATCGCGCCCGCGACCATGACCGTCGGCACGATCGCCAGACCATCCAGACCATCGGTAAGATTGACCGCGTTGCTGGAACCGACGATGACAAAGTAGGCCAACGGTACGAACAGCCAGCCAAGATTCAACATGACGTTCTTGAAAAATGGCACGATCAGTTGGGTTTCGGCCGGAGTCTGGGCCGTAAAAAACAATACCAGCGCCGCCGCCAATCCCACAGCGGATTGCCAAGAGTATTTGGCCCGCGCCGACAGCCCTTTCGAATTGCGCAAGATCAACTTCTTGTAGTCATCCCGCCAGCCGACCGCTCCAAATGCCAGCGTGACCAGGAGCACGATCCAGATGTAGCGATTGTGCAAATCTCCCCACAGCAGGGTAGCGGTAGCGATGGCGACCAAAATCAAGGCGCCTCCCATCGTGGGAGTTCCGGCTTTCGAAAAATGGCTTTTGGGGCCATCTTCCCGGATCTGCTGACCGATTTGATACCGGCTCAGCCAGCGGATCATAGCCGGCCCGACGATCAGAGAAATGAGAAGCGCCGTGAGAACGCCGAGAATCGCGCGGAAAGTCAAATACTGAAAAACGTTGAAACCGCTATAGACATTCTCGGTTAACCATTCGGCCAACAGTGTGAGCATCAGTGATGCCCCTCTGGCTCGACAGTCCCTTCAGCGGGACCGACCAAAGCCGTCACCACCCGTTCCATCCGCATCCCCCGCGACCCCTTGATCAGCACTAGAGGCTGCTCGCCGCCGTGCTTGAAATCATCCGTCAACGCGCCAATCAGGGCAGCCAGGTTGGTAAAATGCCGACCGCCTTCGCCAAACGCGGCAACCGCCGCCGCGCTGTGTTCGCCCAATCCATACAAGCGCTCGAATCCCGCCGCCTTCGCCTCCTGGCCAGAGCGGGCGTGTAATTCATCCGCTGCTGGCCCGAGCTCCCACATGTCGCCCAGCGCCAGCCATTTACGGCCAAGCTGCGGACCGACCGCATCCAGGGCGGCCGCCAGCGAGGCGGGATTGGCGTTGTACGCATCGTGGATCACCGTTCCGCCGTACAGGCCGCGCAGTCGTTGCATCCGGCCACCGACGCCAGGCAAACTTTCAAGTCCTCGGCGGATTTCGTCCAGCGTGGCGCCCACCGCCGTGGCCGCCGCCGCCGCCGCCAGGGCATTCCGAATATTGTGCCGCCCCGGCAACGGCAACCGGATTTCGATCGCCTCACCGTCGACGGAAATCCGAATCAAGTGGGTCGCCGCATCCAGAAGCTGGCCGGTCACGACAGCCGGGTGATCCAGGCCAAAATCCATAATGCGGCGCTTTGGGTTCAAGCCAGCCCAATACTCCGCATAAGGATCGTCGCGGTTGATGATGGCTATCCCATCAGGATTCAATCCCTGAAAAATTTCGCCCTTGCCGCGCGCGACCCCAGCCACATCACCGAATCCTTCCAAATGGCAGGGGCCAGCGTTATTGATAACCGCCACCCCGGGTCGGGCTAATCCGGCCAGATAGGCAATTTCACAAGGATGGTTGGCTCCCATCTCGATCACGGCGTAGTCATGCTCTTTCCGCAGCCGCAACAACGTCAGCGGCACGCCGATGTCGTTATTCAAATTGCCCTCGGTGGCTAGCGTCGGTCCCCGCCGCCGCAAAATGGCGGCAATCATTTCCTTCAGGGTGGTCTTGCCATTACTGCCAGTCAGGGCGATCAAAGGCCCCGTGAAGCGCTCGCGCCAACTAGCCCCCAATTGACCCAGCGCCAGCAAGGTATCGGTCACTCGCAACTGTGGCAGCGGATCGACGACCCGCCGGCTGACCAGCGCCGCGCATGCCCCTCGCTCGCGCGAGGCGGCAACGAAATTGTGTCCATCGAAGCTTGGCCCGACCAGCGCTACGAATAAAGCGCCCTCTAACAACCGTCGGCTGTCGGTACTGACCTCAGTAAAATGAGCGTTTTCACCGATAACCTCGCCCCGCAGCAATCGCGCGGCTTCCTGCAAACCCATGGGCAAAAAGGCGTCATTCATTCACGCGGCCTCATCCTGACACTCCGTGGATAACCATTGGCGAACGACAGCATGGTCGCTGAACGGTTGCCGTTCGGCGCCGAAAATCTGATAATCTTCATGGCCTTTACCAGCGACCAGCACGATGTCCCCCGCCGTTGCATCGGCCAGCGCCCGCACAATGGCGGTCCGCCGGTCACGGATCACCGTCGCGGCCGCCGGTTGTTGCATCCCGGCCAGAACATCGCGGACAATTTGATTGGGATCTTCGGTGCGGGGATTGTCATCGGTCACGATCACCCGATCGGCCCATTGTTCGGCTATCGCGCCCATCAGCGGCCGTTTGCCGGAATCGCGGTCGCCGCCGCAGCCGAACACGCAGCACAACTGGCTGCCGCCGTGTTCGCGCAGGGCAATGAGCACCTGCTCCAAAGCATGGGGGGTGTGCGCGTAGTCAATCACCGCCAACGGCTGCCCGGCGCCGCCACCTAATCGCTCCATCCGGCCCGGCACTGTCGCCGTTCGCACGACCCGCGCCAGCGCCTCATCAAACGGCAGCCCCAAAACAAGCAATGTCCCTACCGCCGCCAATAGATTGCTGACGTTAAACCGCCCCATTAATTCAACGTGTAACTCACCCTCGCCCCACGGCGAACGAACCCCTAAGCGCATCCCCGAGGAACTGAGCTCCAAACGCTCTCCCCAGACAAATCGGGTCAGCCATTCGGGCCGCTGACCCAGCCCGTAACCCATGACGACGCCTTGACCGCATAAGTCGTCACTAAGGCTACGACCGAACGCGTCATCCAGATTCAATACCGCCCAGCCGGGTCGATGTTCCAAAAACAGTCGGCGCTTGGCGGCCATGTAGGATTCCAAATCGCCGTGATAATCGAGATGATCGCGGGTGAGGTTGGTGAGCACCGCCACCGCAAACTCGACCCCATTGACCCGGCCTTGCTCTAGGGCGTGCGAGGATACCTCCATCGCGGCAAAGCGTCCCCGATCAGCCACTATCCCAGCAAGCCACCGCTGCACCGTCAGCGGATCTGGCGTGGTATGTAGCGACGGCTCAGTGTGGCCATAAATACCCCCGCCCAAGGTGCCGAGAATGCCGCATGGACCACTGCTCGCATCATCAAGCGCCTGAGCCATGAAGTGTGCGCACGAGGTCTTGCCATCGGTGCCGGTAATGCCCACCACTCGCAACTGACGCGAGGGTTCACCATAAAACCGGCCGATGATTGCCCCCAGTTTTTGCCGTAATCCGGGCACGGCGATCAACGGCATCCTGTTCGGATTATTCGCTAAGGCAAGACTGTCATAAGGCGGTTCCCAAACCACGGCGGCGGCGCCAGCCCCAAGGACGGGCTCCAAAAAGTCCAAACCGTGCCGGTTACCGCCCCGGACCGCGAAAAACACCTCACCCGATTGAATCTTGCGGCTGTCCGTGGCCAAGCCGGCGACCGGACAGGCCGCCCAGTCCGCCGACACCGGCGCGTAATCCACCAGCAGTTCGCCCAAGGTCATCATCGGTACCCCCAAAGTCACGGCGCGGCTCCAAGCAACGGCGCGGAAGTGGTTCCAGCGATTTTCATGGAAGGCATGTCGTCTGGCGTGATGTTTAAAATTCGCAACACGCGACCCATGGTCTTGCCGAACACGGGCGCCGCGACCGCCCCGCCATAGTAAGCGCCACTCTTTGGTTCATCGATGATGATGACCATCGCCAGACGCGGGTTGCTGGCTGGAACCATGCCAGCAAATAGAGAAAAATAACGGTTGCTGGCATAACGACCGTTGACGATTTTATGGACGGTGCCGGTCTTGCCAGCGACCCGATAACCGGGCACCGACGCCTTAATCCCGGTGCCGGATTTGGTCACGGCTTCTTCTAGCATCGCCCGCACCTGCCGCGCCGCGCGGCTTGACAGCACTCGCCGTTCTTCCGACGGATCAAGCGGTTGATCGCGCTTGATAAGCGTGAGCGGCCGCCGGATTCCCTCCGCCGCCAGCACGGTGTAAGCCTGAGCCAGCTGCGCCATATTGACCGAGAACCCGTAGCCAAAAGAGTGATTGGCGTGGCCGATGGCGCTCCATCGGCTGAAGTGATGCAAAACGCCGGACTGCTCGCCGAGCAATCCGATGCCAGTTGGCGACCCTAAGCCGATGTTCTTGTACAACTGCCATAACCGCTCGGCTGGCATCGATAGCGCAATTTTGCTGGTGCCGACGTTGCTTGACTTGCTGATGACGCGGGTTACGTCGATGGTTTTATAGTTATGGACGTCACGGACGGTGAAGCGGCCCACCTTGAGGGTGCCCGGCGCGGTATTGACCAGCGTGGAGGGCGCCCATTTACCGCTTTCCAGCGCCAGGGCGACGGTAAAGGGCTTCATGGTCGAACCGGGTTCGTAAACGTCGGTGACCGCCCGGTTACGGAGCAATTCCCCGCGCAGCTCGGCACGATTGTTCGGATTGCCCGCCGGCTGATCCACCATGGCCAGAATCTCGCCAGTCTGGACATCGGCGATCACCGCCGAACCGGCGCTGGCCCTGTTCTCCAGCACCGCCGTTTTGAGAGCGCGGTAAGCCAGATATTGCAAGCGTCGGTCGATGCTGAGCACCAGCGTCTTTCCGGGCTGCGGGGCCTTGATGTTCTCAACATCTTCAACCACTTGTCCCCGGCGATCCTGAATGACCCGCTTGCTGCCGGGAATACCGCGAAGCTGCGAATCAAAAGCCTTTTCGAGACCTTCCTGTCCGGCATCATCGATGTCGCTAAATCCCAGTAAATGCGAAGTCACTTCGGCGTCGGGATAGTAGCGCCGGTATTCGCGCTTGGCGTAAATACCGGGGATAGGGTCGTTGCGGTGCAGGATCTGCTGGGCGGCGCTCGGCATCATGTGTCGGCGCAGATACACGAATTGACGGCCTTCTGACTCTGTCAGTTTTTTTTCTAATTCACTGACCGGCAATCCAAGCAGGCGCGCTAAGTCCGGCCAGCGATCACGCTGTTGCGCCAAGGTTTCGGGATGCCCCCAAATCGAATCGACTGGCGAACTGACAGCCAGCGGTTCGCCGTTGCGATCCAAGATCATCCCACGGTGCGCGGGGACTTCGACGACTCGCACAAAGCGTTCGTTGCCCTGCCCTTGCAAAAAATCGTTGTGCACTAACTGTAGATAAGCGGCGCGGGCCACCATTCCACCCGCCGCTGCAAACACCAAGCCCAATACCAAACCCTGGCGGGTTACCACAGGGAATAAAGGCCGCATCTGACGCGCGAACTTTCCGACATGGCCAGACGCCATGTATTTTCCGCAATCGAGCAACGGCTTCCACAGCTGACCCGCAAACGTTGCCGCCCGACCAGGAACCCCATACTTCCCGGATTTAGGGAACCATGCTCGCATCTTGCGTAAAAATGCTGCCAAGGTCATCTTTCTATTGGGTGGCTTATTCATGCGGCAGGATATAAAGTACTTCATCAGGATCAGGCGTCAACATATTGAGACGTCTGCGCGCTATTTCTTCGACTGCAAAATCGGTCACCAAGGTACTTTGTTCGAGTTGTAGCGATTCCCATTCAACGTCAAGGTTATCCTTTTCCGCTTGCAACTTTTGCAACTGAAAAAAAAGCTGGCGGTTGATATGTCGGGTGTAGACCACACCAACGCCCGATGCCAACACAGCGCCAGCCAACACCACGATGATTAATAGCTGGCTTTTCATCAGACCCGCTCCGCCACACGCAACAAGGCGCTACGAGCACGAGGATTGTGGGCGATCTCTAAATTGGCCGGCCGCGCCAGCGAGCCAACCGGTCGTAGAGTTACCCCCTGTGGTCCGCCAGCCACGGGCAAATCCAAAGGCAGCTCCCGCCCTCGCGCCTGTTTCCGCATAAATTGCTTGACGATCCGATCCTCCAATGAATGGAAGCTAATCACGGCGAGTCGTCCTCCTGGCGCTAAAACCTGTACGGTCTGCGGCAATACCACACTTAACTCGTACAATTCCTCGTTAATTGCGATTCGAATCGCTTGAAACACTCGTGTGGCTGGATGTTTGCCCGCTTCGCGGGTCGGGACCGCGCTTGCAATAATCGCGGCAAGTCGGCCCGTAGTTCCAATCGGGGCTTGCCGGCGGGCGGCAATAATGGCCCGAACAATCCGCCGATGAAATCGCTCCTCGCCAAACTCCACCAGAACCCGTTCCAATTCCGCTTCGTCAACTCGATTGATCCAGTGAGCCGCGCTGGCGCCACTGGTCGGGTCCATTCGCATGTCGAGCGCTCCATCATGACTAAAGCTGAAGCCGCGCGCGGGATCATCCAGCTGTGGGGAAGACACCCCTAGATCAAGCAAAACACCATTTAGCCGGCCCGATAACCCCCGTTCAGCCACACTGTCCGCCAACTTGCTGAACCGACTCCAAACGAACTGGAATCGCCCATCGTCCGCAAATTTTGCTTTCGCCCATTCCGCGGCGTTCGGATCTCGATCCAGCGCCAGCAACGAACCCGTTGGCCCCAGCTTCGCTAGTATGGCCGCCGCGTGCCCACCCCGACCGAATGTGGCATCCACATAATGGCCATCTGGACGAATGGCCAGCGCGGCCAAGGCTTCCTCTACTAAAACCGGACGATGTGGCGACGATGAAGCCGAGTCGTTCAAAATGCCAATGCATCCAAATCCGGCGTGGATTCACCATCACCTTCACTGGCTATTTCGGCTTCGCACCACGCCTGCCAAGCCAGCTCGTTCCAAATTTCAAACTTGTTACCCTGCCCTAACAGGACAATTTGCTTTTCCAGATGGGCGAAGTCTCGCAACAACCCTGGCACCAAAATACGCCCAGCCGCATCCAACCGGCACTCTTCCGCATGTCCCATCATCAACCGTTTTATGGCGCGAGCACGTTTGTTGAGGCTGGAGAGCCGGATTAATTCACGCTCGATCTGTTCCCATATGTCCAGGGGATACAGCAGGAGGCATCCATCGCGATCAATCGTTATCACGACTTGACCGTCAACCGTATCCAATAAACGCTGGCGATAGACGGCTGGCATCGATAGCCGACCCTTGTTATCCAGTGCTATACGATGAATGCCTCGAAACACTAATCGCTTCCCTCGACACGCTCAGCTGGTCTCATATCCCACTTTCTCCCACTTTCCGCCACTAACTATAGGGAGGCCAGATAGCTGCTGTCAAGGAAAGCCATCAAAATGAAATTTTCATAAAATGTTGTTCAATAACATTTAATTAACAAATACGAAAAAAAATGTGGTCGGCTTGGACAACTCCAATTCGTAACACCATGCGGCGTGAGTAGCTGAAAAAATCGGGAGAAGTTGGAATGGGGAGAACGAACTCAATCGCGCGCGATACAACCGAGCAAGGCGGGATAAGAAGGGAACCGGCCTATAAGCCGGGTTCTGTCGAGGACGGTCATTCCTCTGCGACGCCTGTCGCCAGACGCCTGTAGCGACCTACCCGGAAGCCGCGCGGACCACGCGATAACGCTCCCCTATTTGGTCTTGCTCCGAGCGGGGTTTACCCTGCCGCATCTGTTGCCAGATACGCGGTGCGCTCTTACCGCACCTTTTCACCCTTACCGGTTCTCACGAACTTAGGCGGTGTATTTTCTGTGGCACTTTCCGTCGGCTCACGCCGCCCAGGCGTTACCTGGCGCTCTGTCCTATGGAGCCCGGACTTTCCTCCATATCGCATAGCGATACAGCGACCGTCCAGCCGGTTCCGAAGCATAGTTTCCATATCAACTCCACCCTTGGCAAGCAAAAATCAATCTTCCTCAGTTGTACCGCGCGCTCCCAGCGCCAACGCGAGATCGTACAATGGTTTTTTGCGCAAGCCAGTCAACTTGGCGGCAACAACCACCGCTCGACTGATTGGAAGCTCCGAAAGCAGCATAGAGAGCAGGTGTCGATTCTCCGGAGTATCCGCTTCAATAGCGGTTGAGGCGCCGTGCACCAAGAGCACGAACTCACCCTTTTTTCGATTGAGATCACTTTCCAGCCATGCCGTCAATTCAGCCAAAGTCGCGCCATGCACCTCTTCAAACCGTTTGGTCAACTCACGGGCGATCACCGCCAAACGCTTCTGGCCGATCTCCGCGGCCATATCAGCCAAAGTGTCCGCAATCCGGTGGCTAGACTCGAAAAAGATCAGGGTGCGCTCCTCGCTGGCCAGCGCTCGCAACCGTTCTCGACGAGCCACGCTTTTGGCTGATAGAAATCCTTCGAACACGAAACGGTCAGTCGGCAGGCCGGCGACCGACAAAGCAGCCAGCAGACTACTCGGCCCCGGTATCGGAATCACCGGCAATTTCCGGTGACGCAGCTCACGCACCAACGGAAAACCCGGATCGCTGATCAGCGGCGTGCCGGCATCGGATACCAGTGCGATGCTTCTGCCTTCCCCCAGCAATGTAACAACCTGTTCCAATCGATTGCGCTCGTTGTGTTCGTGTAGCGATAACAGCGGCTTATCGATCTCAAAATGCCGTAAAAGCTGCCCGGTATGACGGGTATCTTCGGCGGCGATGTAGTCCACTTCTCGCAGGATTCGCAATGCGCGCAGGGTGATATCCTCCAAGTTCCCAATTGGCGTTGCGATCACATACAGCGCGCCGGATTCGACGGTCATGCGCTAACCCTCTACAATGTCCGAGTTTTTAGAAATTCCGATCCAGCTTGTCACTGTTGGAGACCGTTGTTGATCAGCCGCGTTGCGCAGGGAACCGCCGCCGAGGATTTCGCGCTGCACTATTTGGAAGCGCGCGGGTTGACCTTGGTAGCGCGTAATTTCCGCTGTCGAGCCGGCGAGCTGGATCTCATTCTGCGCGACGGCGAGCAACTGGTCTTCGTGGAAGTGCGCAGCCGCCGGTCTAGCCAGTTTGGCACGCCCGCCGAATCGGTCACCCACAGCAAGCAACAACGACTGCTACGCGCGGCGGCCTTCTACCTGCAACGCCAGCGCCTTGATTTGCCCTGCCGCTTCGATGTGGTCGCCATCCTGCAACCGGGAGACGCGCCACAAGTCGAATGGATTCAGGATGCCTTCCAGCTTACGTGAATTTGTGGTGTTTCGCCGCAGTAACCGAGTATTGATGCAATGACCGTTGATAAAACCGCCCAATTACAAGACCTTTTGGCCCGCCGCATCCTGATTTTGGATGGCGCGATGGGCACCATGATTCAAAGTTATCGCCTGACTGAAAACGATTTTCGCGGCGAGCGGTTCCACGACTGGCCAAGCGATCTCAAGGGCAACAACGATCTATTAGTACTGACCCAACCGGCGATCATCCGCGAGATTCACGCCGCCTATCTGGACGCGGGCGCGGACATCATCGAGACCAACACCTTCAATTCCACCTCGGTCTCAATGCACGACTACGGGATGGAAAGCCTGGTGTCGGAGCTGAATCGGGAAGCGGCGAAACTGGCGCGCGAAGTGGCCGACCGCTACAGCACGCCAGCGCGTCCGCGTTTTGTGGCCGGGATTCTCGGCCCCACCAACCGCACCGCCAGCCTGTCGCCCGACGTAAACAATCCCGGCTTTCGCAATGTTCGTTTCGACGCATTGGTCACCGCTTACACCGAAGCGGCGCAAGGACTGATCGACGGCGGCGCGGATATTCTATTGGTGGAAACGATCTTCGATACCCTCAACGCCAAGGCGGCGTTGTTCGCCATTCAGCAGCTCTTCGATCAGGGCGATTTCCGTTTGCCAGTGATGATTTCCGGCACCATCACCGACAAATCTGGCCGCACTCTGTCTGGCCAAACTACCGAAGCCTTCTGGAACTCGCTATCCCCGATCCACCCGCTTTCCTTTGGCCTCAACTGCGCGCTGGGAGCAACCCAACTCCGACCCTACATTGCCGAACTGGCCCGGATCGCGGATACCTGTGTTTCCGTCCATCCCAATGCGGGCCTACCCAACGCTTTCGGCGACTACGATGAAACGCCGGAAATGATGGCCGCGACCATCCGCGAGTTCGCGGAAAGCGGTTTTATGAATATCGTCGGCGGCTGCTGTGGCACCACGCCCGCGCACATTCGCGCCATTGTCGAGGCGATCAAGGATTTTCCGCCGCGCCCGATTCCCGCCATCGAACCGCGCTGTCGGTTGAGCGGATTGGAGCCGCTAAACATCGGCCCGGATTCGCTGTTCGTCAATGTGGGCGAGCGCACTAACGTCACTGGCTCAGCGGTCTTCAAACGGCTGATTACCAAGGGCGATTACACCGCCGCGCTCGATGTCGCCCGCCAACAGGTCGAAAACGGCGCGCAAATCATCGACATCAACATGGACGAAGGGATGCTGGATTCCAAGGAAGCGATGGTCACGTTTCTCAATTTGATCGCCGCCGAGCCGGACATCAGTCGGGCGCCGGTGATGCTCGATTCATCCAAATGGGAGATCCTGGAAGCCGGTTTGAAATGTATTCAGGGCAAGCCGGTAGTGAATTCCATCAGCATGAAGGAAGGCGAGGCAGCGTTTATTCGGCAGGCAAAACTGATTCGTCGTTACGGTGCGGCGGCCATCGTGATGGCTTTCGACGAGCAGGGTCAGGCTGATACTGAGGAACGCAAGTTCGCTATCTGCCAGCGCGCTTATCGGATTTTGACCGAGCAGGTCGGCTTCCCGGCACAGGACATCATTTTCGATCCCAATATCTTCGCGGTCGCCACCGGCATCGCCGAACACAACAACTACGCGGTAGATTTCATTAAGGCCACCCGCCGGATTAAGGCGGAATTGCCGTATGCGCTGGTATCGGGCGGCGTTTCTAACGTGTCGTTCTCGTTCCGGGGCAATAACCCGGTCCGCGAGGCGATTCATTCGGTGTTCCTTTACCACGCCATTCAGGCGGGCATGAGTATGGGCATCGTCAACGCCGGCCAACTGGCGATTTACGAGGACATCCCGGCGGAACTTCGTGAGCGGGTCGAGGATGTGATTCTCAATCGCCGCTCGGACGCCACCGAACGGCTATTGGAAATCGCCGACCAGTACAAGGACGATGGCGGCGCGACGGGCCCCAAGCGCGAGGAGCAGGATTGGCGCTCTTGGCCGGTGACCAAGCGGCTGGAGCACGCGCTGGTCAAGGGCATCGACGAGTTCGTTGAGATCGACACCGAGCAAGCCCGCCAGGAGGCGAAACGACCACTGCACGTCATCGAAGGGCCGCTGATGGACGGCATGAACGTGGTTGGCGACCTGTTCGGCGCGGGTAAGATGTTCCTGCCGCAGGTGGTCAAATCGGCGCGGGTGATGAAAAAAGCGGTCGCCTATTTGATCCCGTTTATCGAAGCCGAACAGGGTGAAGGCGAACGGCGCTCTAATGGTCGGATCGTGATGGCAACGGTCAAGGGCGACGTGCACGACATCGGTAAGAATATCGTCGGCGTGGTGCTCCAGTGCAATAACTTTGAGGTGATCGACCTGGGAGTGATGGTACCCGCTCAGAAAATTCTCGACACCGCCCGCGAACAGAATGCCGACATGATCGGCCTGTCCGGACTGATCACGCCGTCGCTGGATGAAATGGTCAACGTCGCCAAGGAGATGAAGCGGCAGGATTTCTCCATTCCACTGCTGATCGGCGGCGCGACCACATCCGGGGTGCACACCGCGGTCAAGATCGACCCGCAATATCCCGGCCCGGTACTCTACGTCAAGGACGCTTCACGGGCGGTTGGTGTGGCTCAGAATCTGGTCAGCATTGATGTCAAAGCCGATTACGTGGCGCGCACCAAGGCCGACCACGCCCAGAAACGCGAACAACACGCCAAACGCCGCAGTCGGGAACCCTTGTTGACCTTCGCCAAAGTCGCCGCTAACCGACCGCAACTGGATTGGACCCACTATGTCCCTCCCCGTCCGACCTTTCTCGGCGTGCGCGCTTTCGACGATTATTCCCTGGCCGATCTGGTGGAGCGGATCGACTGGACGCCATTCTTTCAGGCGTGGGAGTTGCGCGGGCGTTATCCCGCCATTCTCGACGACCTAGACCAGGGTGCGCAAGCTCGGCAATTGTTTGATCAGGCGCAAGGGATGCTGGACAAAATCATCAGCGAACGCTGGCTAAAGGCGCGGGCGGTCATCGGCTTTTTCCCCGCTAACCGCAACAGCGCCGGCGATATCACGCTGTATGCGGACGATAGCCGACAACAGCTTCTTCTGACATTACACCATCTGCGCCAGCAGACGCCGAAACCGGAAGGCAAGCCGCATTACTGCCTGGCGGACTGGATCGCTCCACGGGAATCCGGGCTCGCTGACTATCTGGGCGCATTCGCGGTCACCGCTGGCATCGGCATCGACGAACGGGTCGCGGCCTTTCAGCAAGCGCATGACGATTACAGCGCCATCCTGTTAAAAGTGCTGGCCGACCGCTTGGCGGAAGCCTTTGCTGAGCGTCTGCACGAACGAGTGCGCAAGGAATTCTGGGGTTACTCCGCGGACGAGACGCTGGATAACGAAGCGATGATCGACGAACGTTATCGCGGCATCCGGCCCGCGCCCGGCTATCCGGCTTGTCCCGATCACACTGAGAAAGGCTTGCTCTGGCAACTGCTGGATGTGGAAACCAAAGCCGGGATCCACTTGACCGAGCATTTCGCCATGACGCCGACAGCGGCGGTCAGCGGCTGGTATTTTAGTCACCCCGAAGCGCGCTACTTCGGCGTGGGACGAATTGATCGGGATCAGACGGCCGATTATGCCCGGCGCAAGGGCTGGACAGTCGCGGAAGCCGAACGATGGCTCGCGCCGAATTTGGGCTATGAACCGGAGGAGTGAGTGAATAGAGGCCACGGATGGCCGGAACTGCAAAGATTCAGGCAGCGAACAAGCTTTCGAGATGGATCCATTCCGCTACCGGATCGGCGCTGATGCCGGCGATTTTCTGTTCCAAATCAGCCCACATCGCTTCGTGGACCAGCTCATAGCTGTGACCCCAGAATAAGAACACGCCGTCGCTCGCCTTGGCCTGTTCGTAGCGACTCCAGAACGCCGGATCGTTGAACCGGCAACTGACGCTCAATTCAAGCGGATCGGCCGATAGCAACAGATTGTCGCTCTCGACCACCGTGCGGGCATACCCATGACCCGCCGCGCGAACAGCTTCCTTAACGGCAGGATTAAAAGTCCCAAAGGGGTAACAAAAACCCCGCGCCGGCTGCTGAAACCAATCCTGTAATAGCCGACGGCTATCCCCGACTTCTCGCGCCAAATCCACCGGCGACAGGTCGGTCAAGTTGGGATGGGTCAGCGAATGGTTGGCAATTTCAAAGCCCGCGTAAACCGCGGCCAGCTCATCGCGCCCCAGTCGCCAGACCTCCTTTTCACCATAGCGCCAACTGAATGTACGTTGCGGTTGATGCAGGCCAGGGTTCAGATTAAAGGTTGCGGTGGCGCGATACCGCAACAACAGTTCCACTAATTTGACATCATCAACTATACCGTCATCCCAACTTTGAGTGACTTTCATCCCTCACACCAAGTGCTCAACCAGCCTGCCAGACTGGCTGACGCTTCAAAATCAAGCGGCTTCGCTACCACTCGCCGTTACGGACCCGGCGCACCAGTACATTCAATTCATCATCGGGCACATCGCTCAAACCACGAATGATTTCAGCGAATAAGATCGGCCGTTTCATCACAATCTCACGAATGTCAGTGGACACCTTGCCCGCCAGGGCCAGCAACAAATCCGCATCTTCGCCTAAATCAGCTGATAATCGTCTAATAGTGTCTTCTGACGGCGGAGACACGTCGCCCCGCTCGATCTTACTGAGATAAGCTGGTTCTACTCCGATCCGTTGAGCGGTCTGGCGAACCGAATAACGACGATTGACTTCACGACGTTGTTCGCGCAGCTGCCGCACATAGTTACCAAAATCCATTGCGCTACCTCTATATAATTTATTAAACCAAAAATCGAATACTGTGTATGCTAACAAACAATATGAAACATCATGCTTATTCTGTGCCAACTTTTGGCATTAAGTACTTTTATCAACCCGACTCACAAAGCCAATGAGGCAATATTATACAATAATATAGTGATTGTAACTTGACAAGAGCAATAAACCTAAATCATAAGCATCAATTGTTGAAATCATCCACTTTTCCTGAAATTATTCAGAATAATTGCACTGGCAAAGCCCGGCCAGGCTAAAACGGGCTAAAATATGTATTGTGGAAACTCTGTCATGATTACGTTGCTTACCTGAATTTAAGCTGAATCGGATGTTCGTACCCGGACAACAGGGGGATAACACAAAGAAAATAACAGCTCAGCGATCAGACATGCGGGCCAAACTGACCGCCAAGCGCGTTCGAACGATTTGATCAAACCAGGATTCAGGCTTCCCGCCGCCGCAAATCGAGGGTATAAGGGAAATTGGGATTGGCTTGTTCCGGGACCACTGTCATGAGTCCCGGTGTATGGCCATACGGCCAGAACCGGGCGAAGCGCCGGGCTTCGGCTTCGTTGGCATTGACTGGGAAGGTATCGGGGTTCCGCCCGCCAGGATGCATGACATGATAGGTGCAACCTCCAATGGAGCGCTGATTCCAGCGATCAAGCAAATCGAACACCAACGGAGTATGAATCGGAATGGTCGGGTGTAACGCCGACGGCGGCTGCCAAGCGCGGTAGCGGACTCCGGCGACGAATTCACCTGGCGCGCCTGTCGCGCGCAGCGGCACCGGCCGGCCGTTGCAGGTCACCACATGCCGTTCTCCGACCATCCCGTTCACTTTGACCTGGAGCCGTTCCACCGAAGAATCGACATAGCGGGCAGTCCCTCCTAGCGCCTGTTCTTCGCCGAGTACATGCCACGGTTCCAACGCTTGCCGCAGCTCCAGTTCAATGCCTTGCTGGACAATACGACCGTAATGAGGGAAACGGAACTCGAAAAACGGCAGGAACCAATCCTTCTCAAACGCTAAGCCCGCGTGATTGAGTTCGATGATGACATCCTCAAAATCCTTCCACACATAGTGCGGCAGCATAAACTGGTCGTGGAGGCGAGAGCCCCAACGTACCATCTTCTGGTTCGGATACGGCCGCTCCCAAAACCGCGCCACCAAGCCCCGCACCAACAGCATCTGCATCAAGCTCATACGCGCGTGTGGCGGCATTTCAAACGCTCGCATCTCCACCAATCCCAACCGGCCAGCGGCGCTATCTGGCGAGTACAGCTTGTCGATACAGAATTCGGTACGATGGGTGTTGCCGGTCAAATCCACCAGCAAATTGCGCAGCAGCCGATCCACCAGCCAAGGTTGCGACGCTTCACCGACCGGCATCTCGTTGAAGGCAAGCTCGAGTTCATACAGGCTGTCGTTCCGCGCTTCATCCACTCGCGGCGCCTGACTGGTCGGTCCAATAAAGAGGCCGGAGAACAAATAAGACAGACTGGGATGATGCTGCCAGTAGCTCAACAAGCTGCGCAGCAATTCGGGCCGGCGCAGGAACGGGCTATCGGTCGGGTTCGCCCCTCCCAACGTGACATGATTGCCGCCGCCGGTGCCAGTATGACGGCCATCGAGCATAAACTTTTCAGTCGCTAACCGGGACTGCCTAGCATCTTCGTACAATCCCTCAATGATTTGCTTTAATTCCTCCCAGTTACCGGCGGGATGAATGTTGACCTCGATAACGCCTGGATCAGGCGTGACCGCGAATTTGCGCAAACGCTCATCCGGCGGGGGCGCGTATCCCTCCACCAATACGGGCATCTTGAGGTGAGCCGCCGTTTGTTCGACACAAGCCAGCAAATCCAGATAATGCTCCAACTCCCCCACTGGCGGCATGAACACGTACAGGTGTCCCTCGCGCGGCTCCACACACAACGCGGTATGGATAACCGGTGTTTCCGCATCATCCGCCGGCTGTTCTTGGCCCTTCTGATCCGATGGGTCGTCAGGCGAAAAAACCACGCCTGCTTTGCTATCGGCCGCCAGCGATGATTGCCTATCACTATTGCGCTTCTCCTCACCTTGGAGAAAATTGTCATAGCGATTCATCGCGGCTCCATGCGCGTCGCCCAAGGCGGCGCGACACTCGAATAGCGATTGCGGGCACGGGATCTCCCGCGCCGTTTCCTTAACCCAAGGCAACGCCGCCAACGGCAACCGATACCCCATCGGTGAATCACCTGGAACCAGGTATAGGTGCTCTCGGCGCAAAGTCCACTGCCCGCTGAGCCAATGGCCACCATCGACAGTTTGCCCCCAGCGCAGCGGCAACACATAGCCGGTCACTTCATTCAAACCCCGCTCCAGCAGCAGCGCCAAGCGCCGCCGTTCCTCAGCATCCTTCAGATCAAACTTGAGCGGATCGACATTGGCCGGGAGGGTGTGTTCCTTCCACAGGTAGTAGTAAACATCCTCATAGCTTGGAATGACATACTGCGCGCTCAGACCCAATCGTTGGGTTAATTCCATTGCGAATGCTTGCGCCTGTTCGGTGCCAAATCCTTGTATGGCTTCATCATCGGCCAACCAACGCGAATCGCGCCACAGCGCTACGCCGTCGCTACGCCAGAAGCAGGATAGCGCCCACCGCGGCAAGGACTCGCCTGGATACCATTTACCTTGGCTATAATGCAGAAATCCATGCGGCGCAAAACGGTCGCGCAATTTTTTCAGCAGCTGGCCCGATAGCTTGCGCTTGGTCGGACCCATTGCTTCCACGGTCCATTCCGCGCCGTCCATGTCGTCGATAGAGACAAAGGTCGGTTCGCCGCCCATGGTCAAGCGCACATCGCCGCTTGCCAAGCATCGATCCACCGTTTGGCCGAGCTGTTCGATCCGCTCCCACTGCTGGTCGCTGTAGGGTTTGGTAACCCGCGGATCTTCATGGATACGCTCGACCTTCATTGCAAAATCGAACTGTGTTTTGCAATCATCGGTGTAACCGGTCACTGGCGCGGCGCTGGATGGCGTTGGCGTACAAGCCAGGGGGATATGGCCCTCGCCAGCGAATAGCCCCGAAGTCGGGTCTAAACCCAGCCAGCCCGCACCGGGCACAAACACTTCGGCCCAGGCGTGCAGATCGGTAAAGTCAGCGGTGGGGCCCGAGGGGCCATCCAGCGCTTTGACATCGGCGGTCAATTGGATCAGATAGCCGGACACGAAGCGAGCCGCCAACCCCAGATGGCGGAGGATCTGCACCAGCAGCCAGGCGGAGTCACGACAGGAACCGCTGCGTTTTTCCAGCGTTTCTTCACTGCTCTGCACACCCGGCTCCATCCGGACGATATAACCAATGTCCCGATTCAACTGCTGGTTGAGATGCACCAGAAAATCCACGATCCGCAGCGGCTCGCGGTCGACGCTGGCTAACCACTTCTGCAACAATGGTCCACGTTCCTGGATTTCAAGATAGGGCATCAGCTCCTGGCGCAGGGTCGCTTCATAGCCAAAACCGTAGCGCTCCGCATATTCCTCAACAAAAAAATCAAAGGGATTAATGACCGTCATTTCGGCCACCAGATCAACCGCGATCGATAATTCTCGAATCTTTTCGGGAAATACCAAGCGCGCTTGGAAGTTGCCGAAAGGATCCTGCATCCAATTGATAAAGTGTGCGGCCGGCTCGATTTTCAGGGAATAGGCTTGAATGGGCGTCAGGGCGTGCGGGGCCGGCCGCAACCGGATCACATGAGGCGATACGCCAACGGGTCGATCAAATCGATAAGAAGTGTGGTGGTGGAGTGCAACACGTATAGCCATAGCCAATCCTTTAAGTCGGCGACAAGGGGGCGCATTATGCGCGTCTGAACGGGTTTGACAAATGCAAGCACCATTCCGGGCGGCACGAATCCATTTTTCCGGCAATTCACAGCGCTAACTTACGGCTCCAGCGCACTTCTTTCGTGCATTCTTTCGCCTATTGCACCATCCTAGCGCTCAAGACAGCGCGCTTTGGGTCGGCTCCGGTGTGGGCATACGCAGCCCTAGCCCCCGCTCGCGCCTCAACCAATCACAGCGGCCGCATAACTGAAAAGCTTTAATACAGCAAATAATTCAGACAAACTCAAACAATTCGATTGCATTGGCTCTACCCTATTCGGCTGAGTGGATAATAGAAATATTTCCTTGGCTTGGATTTTGCTGAACCCAACCATAACGCTTATCGAGAGCTGCCCATGCAAAGGATGATTGATGACAATTGAGTGGCAACATTACGCCGCGGCGGGCTTCTACGACGAATTGATAGACAGTGCGACTGGGCCGCGTCGCGCCGCGCGAACGCTTTGCGAATACCTCGCTTCCCTCAGCGACGAGGAATTGCGCGAACGCAAGACCGCCGCTGAGCTGGCCATTTTGGTGATGGGAATCACCTTCACTGTGTATACCGAAGGCGGCAGCATCGACCGCGCTTGGCCGTTCGACATCGTGCCGCGCATCATTTCCAAACACGAATGGGATCACGCTGAAGCGGGCCTGAAACAGCGGGTTCAAGCGCTTAATCTGTTTATTGACGATCTCTACCACGAACAGAAAATTATTAAGGATAGGGTTTTTCCCGCTGAGGTATTGGCCAAATCAGTGAATTTCCGGCCGCAATGCGTGGGGGTCAACCCTCGGCACGGCATCTGGGCGCATATTTGCGGCTCGGATCTGGTGCGTGATAAAGACGGCACCCTCTATGTGTTGGAAGATAATCTCCGGGTCCCCTCCGGGGTGTCTTATATGTTGGAAAACCGGGTTGTCACCAAGCGGGTATTTCCAGAGCTCTTCGCCTACCAGCGCATTCAGCCGGTGGATGATTACAGTTTGCGGCTCTATGACATGCTGGTTTCGTTGTCGCCCCGGCCCGGCGATTACCCAAACGTCGTGGTGCTGACGCCGGGCATCTACAACTCGGCCTATTTCGAACATTCCTATCTGGCCCAGCAAATGGGGGTGGAATTGGTCGAAGGCAGCGATCTCGAAGTCGGTGACGACGATTGCGTCTACATGCGCACCATCAGCGGCCTGGAACGGGTGGATGTCATCTACCGGCGCATTGACGATCTCTTTTTGGACTCGGAGGTCTTTCGGCCTGACTCGGCTTTGGGGGTTCCTGGGCTGATGCGGGCTTGGCGCAAAGGCAATGTGGCGCTGGCCAACGCTCCCGGCGCGGGCGTGGCCGATGACAAGGTGGTCTACGCCTTTGTGCCAGAAATCATCAAATATTATCTGGACCAAGATCCGCTCATTCCCAACGTGCCATCCTGGCTTTGCATGCGGGAACTGGATCTTAAGCACACGCTGGCGAACTTGGATAAACTGGTGGTCAAGCCAGCCAACGAATCAGGCGGTTACGGCATGTTGGTCGGACCACACGCCAGCGCCGCCGACCGGAAACGCTTTGCCGAACTGATCAAGAAAGATCCCCGCAACTACATCGCTCAACCCACGCTGGCGCTATCGACCTCGCCGACCCTGTGCGAAGATCGCATGGAACCCCGCCATATCGATTTACGACCGTTCATTCTGTCCGGCCCGACCACTTATGTCACCACCGGCGGTCTGACCCGCGTGGCGCTGCGCAAGGGCTCCCTGGTGGTGAATTCTTCGCAAGGGGGTGGTAGCAAGGACACCTGGATCGTCGATACCGAGAGCTTCTAACCATGCTGTCACGCGTTGCTCAGAACATTTACTGGATGGCCCGTTACATCGAACGGGCCGAAGACACGGCTCGCCTCATCAACGTCAATACCAATCTGCTGCTGGATCTGCCCCGCAACATCACCTTTGGCTGGTTGCCACTGATTTTCATCATCGGCGCCGAGCATGAGTATTTTGAAAAGGACCCCAATCGTCTCGCTGACGAAAACACGGTCGTCAAATTTCTTATCGGCGATAAGAACCCCAGCTCGATTATCACCAGTCTGGCCTGCGCCCGCGAAAACCTGCGCACCACCCGCGACGTGGTGCCCCAAGAGGCATGGGAACAGATCAACAGTTTGTACATCTATGCCCGCGACCATGTTCCTAGCCGGCGTGGACGCTACGAATTCCTGCGCCGGGTTATCCAGGGCGCCCAACAGATCAATGGCATGTTAGCTGGCGCCATGACGCATAGCGCGGCCTATGATTTTGTGCGAGTAGGCCGGTTCCTAGAACGCGCCGACATGACCACCCGCATTCTGGATGTGCGCTCCGCCAATCTGCTGCCTCGCGCCGGCGAGCCGACAACGCTCAAGCAAGAACAAACCCAGGGAAAAACCAAAAGCAGCCAGACGCAAATCGCGGCGCCAGCGCAAGAGGAACAGAATCCGTTTGAGAGCATTCAGTGGATGAGCGTACTGAAATCCTTGAGCGCTTATCAGATGTACCGCCAGCAGGTGCGATTAAGGGTGGGCGGACCAGACGTATTGAAATTTCTGTTGCAGGATCAATCTTTTCCGCGAGCGGTATCATTCTGTCTGAAAGAGCTGGAAACCTGCTTGAAGGACTTGCCCGGAAATACGGCCTCGCTGAGGGCTATCGCCGCCCTCAAGCAGCGGCTGAATACCGCCGCCATCCCGGAGCTGGCGCGCGAAGGCTTGCACGAGTTCATTGACGAACTCCAGATCGGCCTGGGCGAACTGCACGATCAAATCGCGGCGAGTTACTTCACCCACTAACATCGACCGAATCAGCGTATCGCCGAACGCCATGAAACCCTCGCGGCGTTCGCGATCAGCCTGGGCGTCGAGGGTTTTTCCAGCACGCCAGACAGTGTAGGATCGCTTTAGCCGGCTCGCGGCCAGGCCCAACATCACGCTGGCCCGTCACCGCGGTATCAGGCCATCATCCCCAGAAAAACTTGGCTCCACATGGCGCTGAAGAGCCATTATAGCTCATCCCATGAACGTTCTTATCATCTACGCCCATCCTAACCCACGTAGCTTTAACCGGGCGATTCTGGATACCGTGGAAACCACCTTGCGCGAGCGGGGCCACGCTATTCGCATTCACGACCTGTATCAGATGCAGTGCCGGGCGGTGCTGGACGGGGAGGATCTACTCCGAAACTGGCGCGGCGACTTGCCAGCGGACACGCGTCGCGAGCAGGACGCCATTCTTTGGGCGCGCAAGCTCGTGTTCATCTACCCCATCTGGTGGTTTGGCCCACCGGCAATTTTGAAAGGCTGGATCGACCGCGTTTTTACTTGTAAATTTGCTTTCGATTTTGGCCCGTCGGGCATGACCGGTTTGCTTACTCATGAAAAAGCGATGGTTATTAATACGTTGGGCGGCGATGAAGCCACCTATCAGGCGCAGCACTGGCACGAATTGCTGGTCCGGCCGATGACCGAAGGCGTTCTTGGGGCTTGCGGCATCCATGAGGTGAGCTATCGGGCCTTCTACCAAGTACCGACTGTCACCCCCGCCGAACGGCAAGCGATGTTAGCGGAAGTCCGCACCTTGGCCGCGACCTTCTAAACATCGTTATTTCGGCCTTCCAATCACCGCGCTTGGCTTGGCATAATGCACCATCCGAAGTTCTTCCATCTGGATGTTCCATCGGAGCCCGTTCACTTCATCGCCGCTCATCCGGCAAGGGAGCACAATAAGAATGCGCGTCCTGCTGACCACCAACGAATATCCCCCCTACGTCTACGGCGGCGCAGGTGTTCATGTCGAATATCTGTCACGCGAACTGGCCAAGCTCACCCCGGTCGAAGTGCGCAGCTTCCACGATCAAACTGTCGATGAAGGCCAACTGCGCGTGCGCGGCATCAAGATGGACACCACCCATTTCGCCGGCTGCCCGCAATCCTTCGTCTCGCCGCTCAAGGCGTTAAGTACTTGCCTGGCTTTCGTCGGCCAAGGCGTCCACGACCTGGAAGGCAACGCCGAGATCATCCACTGTCACACCTGGTACGCCCACTTCAGCGGGATTCTCGCCAAGATTCTCTACAACATCCCGCTCGTGATTACCGTTCACTCGCTAGAACCGTTGCGCCCGTGGAAACGCGAGCAACTCGGCCGCGGCTACGATCTATCCTGCTGGATCGAGAAAACCGCGCTGGAGACGGCCGACGCGATCATCGCCGTGTCGCGCAGCACCCGCGATGATATTCTGCGGTTGTTCAATGTTGAACCAACCAAGGTAGTGGTCATTCCCAACGGCATCGACACCGACGAATACAGGCCGACTCATGACCCCGACGCGATCACCCAGCTCGGCATTGATCCGAATCGTCCCTACGTGTTGTTCGTCGGCCGCATGACACGCCAGAAAGGCTTGTATTATCTGTTGCAAGCGATCCCGCATCTGAATCCCAAGCTGCAAGTGGTGCTGTGCGCGGGCGACGCCGATACCCTGGCCATGCAGCGCGAGATGGAAGAAATGGTGCAGGAGCTGCAAAGCCATCGCGACGGTATCGTCTGGATTCCCAAGATGGTGTCGCGCCAAACCACTATTATCCTCTACTCGCACGCTTCCATTTTCTGCTGCCCTTCGATTTACGAACCGTTCGGCATCATCAATCTGGAAGCCATGGCCTGCGGCACGCCAGTAGTCGGCAGCGCGGTGGGTGGCATTAACGAAGTGGTGGTGGATGGCGAAACCGGTCTTTTGGTCGATCCGCAACTCTCACCGGAACCGCCGCACGATCCCAGTTCCCCGGCCAAATTCGAGCACGGTCTGGCCAATGCGATCAATCGCTTGGCCGACGATCCGGCACTGCTTGAAAGAATGAGCCAGGCCGGCCGTGAACGCGTTGAGCGCCATTACAGTTGGCGTAGCATCGCCCAGCAGACCTACGATCTTTATCGCCGGTTACGGTCACAGCGCAACTGAATACTTTCGTTCCGAATCACTTCCCGGGGCTGTCACAGGCCCCTTTTTGTTGTTGCAACGCTTTCACATTGACAAAATTGCTCAGCTGTAAGCACATCATGTTAATGAGTCAGCTTTATCATCGTTTAACTCTCATCTGCCTGCGGTTACGTGGTTCAAATTACATACAACATTATCCGTGGAGGAGAAGAAATCATGCCTTCCTCAATTCCTGTCATTGAAAATTCCCTCACTACCCCAAGAGTACGAAAAATCGAGTATGACCGGCCTTGGGAATGGCTGGCGGCGGGTTGGCGGGATCTATGGCGCGCTCCGGCGGTCAGTATCCCCTATGGACTGTTATTCGTGATCATGGGCTATGCCTTGGTGTATCTCGCCACGACCCGCTTTCAGTTTATCTTGATCCTTACCAGCTCATTCATGCTGGCCGGCCCCTTTCTTGCGATGGGGTTGTATGAAGTCAGCCGCTACTTGGAAGTCGGAAAAACTCCGACACTGGGCGCGGCCCTGACCGCATGGCGACATAATCCGCTACCGATCTTGCTGTTTGGCTTGCTGGTCGGCTTGCTAATCATCGTCTGGGTGCGTCTATCCGCTTTATTATTCGCCGTTATTCTAGGGGGGCATAATATAGTGGTCGAAACCTCGACCGCCGAACTGTTCTTTTCCGGCGCCGGCTTGACGTTTTTACTGATTTTCACTTTGGTTGGCGGGATCATCGCCTGGATTGTATTCACGGTCAGCGTGGTTTCCATCCCAATGATGCTGGATCACAAGATTGATTTTATTATGGCGGTGTTGACCAGTTTCACCGCCGTTCGAGTTAACTTGGGCCCAATGATTTTGTGGGCCGCCCTGATCGTGATTTTTACTGGAATTGGTTTAATCACCTTTTACCTGGGTTTGGCCATCGCTATCCCACTGATCGGCCACGCGTCCTGGCACGCTTATCGGGATCTGGTCGAGGATAGTCATCTCGAACCGCAACCCTTTTGAGTCTACCCTCCGCCCCATCTGTTCACATTTTCTTGGCCAAACGGCGCAGCCGCCCCAGATAGGCCCGCTCATCGGGTGCTACGCTGGCGCGCTGCGCTTCCCACAAGGTTTCGCCCAGACATTCCATCATCAGATGTTCGGCGGCGTGACTATCGCCAACCCGTTGACAAATCTTTTGATAGAGCTGGCGAATTCCGGTTGGGCGGTCGCTCCCCAGCTGCTCGTGGATCGCGATATGCATTCCCATGTGCAAAAAGGGATTGGTCTGTCCCATCGCCGGTGGGTAGTCGCGGCTCAGGATCGCTTCGGCCTGGCCCAGCATCGACTGATACTCAGGATGCTCGCGGATGACGCTGGCAATGATCCGATCCAATGCCTCTAACGGCTGGCCAGCGTTAGCTTTTTCCCAAACGGTGCCATAGTAGCGGCGCAAGCTGTCGCGATCGTTACCGAACATCAGTTTCCCTCACGCTTAGCTGGATAGTCGCACAGATCGTGGATGGGGCAATCGGCGCAACGTGGATTGCGGGCCGTACAACGATACCGGCCGTGCAGAATCAACCAGTGATGGGCGTCTTGCTTGAATTGATCCGGCGTGGCGGCCAGCAGCGCCTCCTCAACATCCCGTACCGTTTTGCCCGGCGCCAGCCCAGTGCGGTTGGCGACGCGAAAGATATGCGTATCGACCGCAATGGTGGGTTCGCCAAAAGCCGTGTTGAGGATAACGTTGGCGGTTTTGCGGCCGACGCCTGGCAAAGCCTCCAATGAGGCCCGGTCGCGCGGTACGTCGCCGTTATGCCGTTGCAGCAATAAGGTGCAGGTATTGATAATATTGATGGCCTTGGTGTTATACAGACCGATGCTCTTAATGTAATGTTTCAGGCTGACTTGGCCCAGCGCCAACAAGGCTTTTGGCGTGTTGGCGGCCTGGAACAACCGTTCGGTGGCTTCGTTGACCTTTTTATCGGTCGATTGCGCCGATAGCATAACCGCAATTAACAGTTCGAATGGACTGCGATAGCGCAGCTCGGTCGTTGGGTGTGGTCTGAGGGTTTGCAGCCGAGAAAAAAGCTGGCGAATTGTTTCCGAATCCATAGGCACGGACAGAATCGTGAGAAGTATTTTCAGTTTAGCCTGAATCCACGCCCCGCGGCGCTCAGGTTGCCGCCAGAGTCGCAACAATCGCCACCGCGGAAGATTTCCTTACTTTGATGAATGGAGATCGGCGTTATCATCAGTTAAAGTTATCCGTATGAAAATTTGGGCTTCAAGCGCCTTGCCACCTCACCAGAGGCGTTTTGATCAAATACACCAAATCGCCAAAGAGACGGAATAAAACCCATGGAAAACAATTTAGAGAACGAAATTCGTAATCTTGCCTACGACATGTGGCGCTCGGCCGAATACGAATTCGGCCACGCACTCGATTTCTGGGCGATGGCGGAGCAGATGATCGTCGAAATGACGGCCGATTCAGCCCGTCGGGCCACGACCGCCGCCGCCACGGCGATGGAGACCGCGACCGCTTGGCCCTCGGCCCTGCGCGCCCTTTACCTATACCGCGTTCGCGAGCTGGCTCACAGCATGTGGACGACCAGCACCGAGCAACGCGACCGTTCGATGGATTACTGGCTGGCGGCTGAAAAACACTTGCGTCTGTTAACGGAATCGGCGGCGCGCACCGCTGGCGCCAGATTGGGCAAAGGCGACGGGCTGGTGGATGCCTTCGAGACCTTCTCGCCGGTCAATTACTTAGAGCAGATCCGCAAGGTGGCCTACCAGCTTTGGGAATCGGCCGGCCGCCAATACGGCTCCGCGCTCGATTTCTGGCTGGCGGCCGAGCAAAAGGTACTGGACTCGCTCACCGCAAACCAGCCGCCGACGATCCTAGAGAAAGCCAAACAACCGGAGCACCCGAAACATGCGCTCAAACGGCGACCGCCGCGCCGCCCCGCCACTGAGAAATGAGGCCACCACCTAGAATCAGGCTCCCGCCTCTCGCAACGCCACCGCCGGCTTGACTTCAAGCCGGCGCCTGGCGCGAGCATCAAGCACATTCTTGAGGGCGATCAAGCACCCCAAGCCGATGAACGCGCCTGGCGGTAAAATGGCTAACAGGAAGCCGCGATAATCATCAATCAGATGCAGGGTCAAGCGCTTGCCGCCCTCGCCGAACAGCAACTCAGCCTGGGCGAACAGCGTCCCCTGCCCCAGAATTTCGCGCAGCGCGCCCAGTAACACCAAGGCCAAGGTGAAGCCCAGCCCGGTGGCGATACCATCCACCGCTGATTTGGCGACGCCATGCTTAAAAGCAAATGCCTCGGCGCGGCCGATCACGCAGCAATTGGTGACGATCAGCGGAATAAAAATACCCAGCACGGTATAAAGCGCCGGCAGGAACGCGTGCATCGCCAGCTCCACGGCGGTCACCACGCAGGCGATCACCATGACAAACACCGGGATTCGCACCTCTGGCCGCACCAGATTGCGGATCAATGAAATAGCGACATTCGACAGCAGTAACACCAGCATGGTGGCCAAGCCCAAGCCCAAGGCGTTCACCACCGAGTTCGAGGTCGCCAACAACGGGCACAATCCCAACAGCGCCACCAACCCGGTGTTTTGGGTCCACACCCCATTTTTCAGGATTTGCCGATAGTGGTTTTCGCTCATGATTGTCGCTCCTTTGCCGTCACATCTGGCGCAAACAACAGTTCGCGGTGGGTCTGAACATACTCTAAGAACTTGCGGGTCGCCTTGACCACCGCGCGCGGGGTGATGGTCGCTCCGGTAAATTGATCGAACGCGCCGCCATCCTTCTTGACCTTCCAGCCCTCCAGCCGCGGATTGTGTAGCGATTTATCGGCAAATCCCAGAATCCAAGGCGAGCGTTTTTCATCAATACCATCGCCCAGCCCCGGCGTTTCCTTGTGCGCCAGCACCCTCACGCCAGCCAGGGTTCCATCCGCATAAACCCCGATCAACAGCTGAATCGGCCCGCTGTAGCCGTCTGGCGCGGTCGGCGTGGCGAACAGCGCCACCGGCTGGCCGCTCTTGCGGGCGCGATAAACCGTGACTGACTGGTCGGTCCCCAACCATTCCGGCGCAACCACTTCGATGGCGTCATCGACCACCACGTTGTCGTAACGCTCGGCTGGCACCAACTGATTCAAACTGACTTCCAAGGCCTTGCGTTGAGCCTCGGCGATAATATCCTTGGTGCCGGTATAGGTCACGGCGACCAGAGCGCTGCCCACCACGGCGAAACCGAACAAGATCAGGCCGGCGAGCCCCATGCTCTTGGCGAAGGTTTTCATCCTCGCCGCGCTCCGAACACCTTTGGCTGGGTATATAAATCGATGGTCGGCGCGGCGATATTCATTAATAACACTGCAAAGGCCACCCCGTCGGGATAGCCGCCAAAGCTGCGGATGATGTAGGTCAGAACGCCGACGCCAGCTCCATAGAGCAACCGCCCGCGCGGGGTGGTGCTCGCTGTGACTGGATCGGTGGCAATGAAGAAGGCGCCGAAAATCGCGGCCCCGCTCCAAAGATGAAACCACGGCGGCGCATAGCGCTGCGGGTCGATCAGATAGAAAATTGTCGAAATCACCGCCAGGCCGCTCAATAGCCCAGCGGGAATCTGCCAAGCAGCGACACGGGTGTAGATCAGCCATAACCCACCGGCTAGAAAGCCTGAAGCCGCCCACTCCCAACCGCTACCCGCGACAATGCCGAACACTGGACTGTTTCGGATATCGGCCACTGCCAATCCCAGCCCCAGCTGGGTGCGTAACGCGTCCAGCGGCGTGGCTCCGGTCAGCGCGTCGGCCGCCAGGCGATCAGGCAAAAGGCCGTTGAAAATCGCTTGCAGCGTCTCGATCAGCGACAGGGCGTGGGCTTGGCCAATACCCTGAGGAATCAACCAGCTACTCATTTCACGCGGAAAAGAAATCAGCAGCACGACATAGCCGATCATCGCCGGATTAAATGGGTTGTAACCCAAGCCGCCGTACAAATGCTTGGCGACGACAATCGCTGACAGCACCCCAATCACAGTCATCCACCACGGCGCTAGCGGCGGTAACGCCACCGCCAATAACCAAGCCGTCACCACAGCGCTGTAATCCGCCAAATGGGTCGCTATCGGCTTGTTGCGGACCGCCAGCATGGCGGCTTCAGCCATTAAGGCCACCACCGTCGCGACGGCAAGATTGACCAGCACGCCCCAGCCGAAAAACCAGATCAACGCGGTGGCGCCCGGAACCATCGCATACAGCACCCGGCGCATGACTTGCCCGACACTTGTCTCACCCAGTACGTGGGGAGAAGTCAGCGTTTTAAAGTGCATGGGGACTCAATCGCTCCGCTGGCCAGTTTCAGTCGCTGGTTCGGGCGCGGGCGGAGCCGCCTTGGCGCTATGGGCCGCGACGGCTTCGTTAGGCGGGTTTTCCACCGCCACCGCGCGTGACGCGGGCGCTTTTTGCCGCAGCTTGGCATCTCGCTCCTGCTTCTCGCGTTCCAGCCGTTCCAACCGCGCTTGGTGCCGCTGCCGGGCGAGTTCAGCTTTTTGTTTTTCTTTCTCCTGAGCCCAAATCTCATTCTTGGCGTAGCGGTAATACTGCACCAGCGGGAGGTGACTCGGACAAACATAGCTGCAACAACCACACTCGATACAGCTGAACAGGTGGTAATCTTGCGCTTTGTCGAATTCTTTGGCGCGCGCGTGCCAGTACAATTGTTGCGGTAACAAATTCGCCGGACAGGCATCGACGCAGGCTCCACAACGGATGCAAGGCATCACGGGCCGCAGGGGAGCCAGCTCGGCGGCGCTGGCGGCGAGAAGGCAGTTAGTGGCTTTGGTGACCGGCACTCCATCATCGTGGACGGCGAAACCCATCATCGGCCCACCCATGATTAACCGCTCGACCCCATCCCGATAACCGCCGCTTTGGGCGATCAGTTCGGAGAACGGCGTACCCAGCAACACTTCAAGGTTTTGTGGTTGGTTCACATGACCGGTGATGGTGACGGTGCGAGAAATGACCGGCTCGCCAAACTCGATTGCGCGGTAGATGGTGTAAGCAGTGCCAACATTGAAGCATTGCACCCCGACATCAACGGGCAAACCATCGACTGGGGTTTCCTTCGCCGTCAACAGCTTGACCAGCTGTTTGACGCTACCGCTCGGATAACGGGTCGGCACCGGCCGCACCGCGAAGCCCGTTCCGGCGCAAGCGGCCACCATCGCGGCGATCGCTTCCGGCTTGTCGTCCTCAATGCCGATTAGCACTTCGCGCGGCTCCAACAGATGCGCGATGACATGCAATCCGGCGATGATCTCCGCCGCCCGTTCTCGCATGATCCGGTCATCGCAGGTGATCCACGGTTCGCACTCGGCGCCATTTAGAATCAAGGTTTCCAACGCCTCGGCATGGCCGCTTGGATTGAGCTTGACGGCGCTGGGAAACGCGGCGCCTCCTAGACCGACCACGCCGGCGCTGCGCAACCGGTTGCGCACTTCACTGGGATGCAAGCGGCGATAGTCGACTGCTTGCCGCTCCACCCAGCGTTCCTCACCGTCGCTTTCAATAACCACACACCAATCTGGCAACCCGGAAGGATGCGGTACCGGCTGTTGCTCGACCGCAATCACTTTGCCCGAGGTCGGGGCGTGAATGGCAGCGCTGATGTAACCATCGGGCTGGCCAATCATCTGTCCTTTCAGCACCCGCTCGCCAGCCCGCGCCAACGGCTTGGCGATGGCTCCGATATGTTGCCGCAATGGGACTGTCAGGCGGTGCGGCAGCGCGCTCCACCGGATTGGTTGCTGGTTCGATTCGGTTTTGTGGCGAACCGTTTTCAAGCCGCCGTGAAACGGAAACAGTCCGCTCATGCCGCCGCCTGTTCGACCGACCCCCTGGCCCCGGTGTCGGCAAGGGGATAAGTCCATTTCCAATTCGCGATGGTCTGGGCGATTGGCGTCATATAGATGCAATCGACCGGACAGGGCGCGATGCATAACTCGCAGCCGGTGCATTCCTTGGCAATGACCGTATGCATGTGTTTGGCGGCGCCCAGGATTGCGTCTACCGGGCAAGCCTGGATGCACAAGGTGCAACCGATGCAATTTCGTTCGTCAATCACCGCCACCATTTTCGGCTTTTCGGCGCCATTTTCGGGATTGAGCGGCTTGGGATCACGGCCCAGCAATTCGGCCAAGGCAACGATGCCCGTTTCGCCGCCCGGCGGACATTGGTTGATATCCGCTTCACCGGCGGCGATAGCTTCAGCATAGGGACGGCAACCGGCGAAACCGCACTGACCGCATTGGGTTTGCGGCAAAATGGCGTCAATTTTCTCAACGACAGGATCACCTTCCACCCGGAACCGTACCGCGGCAAAACCCAACAGGAGACCTGAAGCGCCAGCCAATACTCCCAAGGCAATCACAGCGACCCACATGACATCAGCCTCGCACCAGCCCCGCGAACCCCATGAACGCCAAGGACATCAAACCGGCGGTGATCATGGTGATCGCTGGACCCCGAAAGTGAACCGGCACGTCGGCCACCACGATCCGCTCGCGCATGGCGGCGAACAACACCATCACCAGCGAAAATCCGATTGCCGCGCCAAACCCGTACAGCGCCGATGCGATGAAATCGTGCCGCGCCTGCACGTTCAGCAGCGCCGCGGCTAACACCGCGCAGTTGGTCGTGATTAGCGGCAGATAAATGCCGAGCGCCTGATACAACACCGGGCTGGTTTTATGCACCACCATCTCGGTGAACTGCACCACCACGGCGATGACCAAAATGAAAGCGATGGTGCGCAGGTACTCCAATCCCAGCGGAATCAACAAGTAATGATCGGTCAGATAAGCGCAGATGGATGAGAGGGTCAATACGAAAGTGGTCGCCAACCCCATTCCCATCGCCGTCTCCAACTTACGGGAAACCCCCATAAACGGACACAGGCCCAGAAATTTCACCAGCACGTAGTTGTTGACTAGAATCGTGCTGAGCAGGATCAGCGCATATTCGTTTATCACCGCCAATACTCCCAAGCAGCAGGGTTCATAACGAAGGGCAAGATCACAATGGACACAGGCTCAGCCACGGGGCGGGGGTAGAAATTCTGGCCCCAGAAATGGATCAGGGGCGCACAAACCAGCAGAAAACCAGCCATCAGCGAGCGGTTAATGTAGCAGATTCGCCTGGAGCTTTGCCAGACGGCTTGGCCGCAAGCATATAATTTAAGGTTCTATTTGGCCAAAGCATATATTTTTTCGTCCGGCAAGCCCTTCAGAGCCATCCGTCCAGAACCCACCGTCTCAGCCGCTGGATTTTGCATCCAGCAGGAGAAATTCCATCAGCGCTTTTTGCGAATGCAGCCGATTTTCGGCTTGATCCCAGACGCGGCTTTGCGGTCCGTCAATGACTTCGGCGCTGACTTCCTCGCCGCGATGCGCTGGCAGACAATGCAGGAAAATCGCATCGGGCCGGGCCTGCGCCATCATCGCGGCCGTGACTTGATAGGGCGTGAAATCTCGCACTCGCCTCGCCTCCTCTGCCTCCCGACCCATACTGGCCCAGACATCGGTCGTCACGACGTCGGCATTTCTCGCGGCGGCCATGGGATCGCGCAGCAAAACCACATGATCGGCGGCTCGCTTCAGTAAGTCGGCATCCGGCTCGTAGCCGGGCGGGACCGCAATTCGCAATTGAAAATCGAACTGGCAAGCGGCTTCCAAATAACTATTGCACATATTATTGCCATCGCCGATCCAGGCCACGATCCGCTTGCGGATATCACCACAATGTTCGATAAAGGTCTGCAAGTCAGCCAGCAGTTGGCAAGGATGGTTGTAATCAGTCAGCCCATTGATGACTGGCACCTTGGAATACTCGGCAAAACGCTTCACATTGCCATGCTCGAAGGTGCGGATCATCACAATATCGACCATGCTGGAGAGCACGCGGGCCGTATCCTCAATCGGCTCACCCCGTCCCAGTTGGGTATCGCGGGGCGATAAAAAAATTGCGCTACCGCCCAACTGGACCATCCCAGCATCAAACGAAATCCTGGTGCGCGTCGAGGCTTTATCGAAGATCATGCCCAGCACTTTCTGGGGAAAGGGCGTGTAGTGCTCGCCTTTGCGGTGCAGTGCTTTTAACTCGGCGGCACGATGCAACAGCTGCTGCAATTCCGCCGGCGTCAAATCTAGCAAACTGAGGAAATGGCGTGTTTTCATTTTGGATTCGCTGAAAATGCCCGGATTGTGGATAATCCGTTGGTGGTCCGCCTCACCGGTTTGGGAAAGGGCGCAACCGCGCCTAAGCAACCGCTCACAAACCGTGCTTTAAAACAAAACGGCAGCGATAGTGCTGCCGTGATTGAAAAAACTGTAGACTAGCTCTCTTCACGGATTTAGACAAATGGATTTTTTATTCGTCCGTATTATTCCTATCCAAGCTGGATTCTGATGGAAATCAATTACTGTCCACAATGCGGCAAGTCTCTGCGCTCGGCTGAGATTGGCGGGAGAACCCGACGCTGTTGCAGCGACGCCGGCTGTTCTTATGTGTTCTGGAACAATCCTATTCCGGTGGTCGCCGCCATTGTTGAAGTGGATGGCACCATCATTCTGGCCCGCGGTAAGGAGTGGCCAGAAAAAATGTATGGTCTGATTACCGGTTTTCTGGAGCAGGATGAAACACCGGACGACGCCGTGCGACGCGAAGTGCGGGAAGAGCTCGGCTTGGAGGCCACAGCCGCCCATTTCCTTGGCAATTATACGTTTTTTGAGATGAATCAGTTGCTTCTAGCCTATCACGTCACCGCTTGGGGCGATATCATCCTCGGCGATGAACTGGCGGACATCAAGCGGGTACCGGTCGAACGCCTAAAGCCGTGGACCATCGGCACCGGCCCCGCCGTGCGCGACTGGTTAGCCCTGCGGCGGCATCAAGGTGATCCTTACTCGTAATCGGAGATTCACCATTCGCTCGCATCCCAGCCTGTTGTATTTCTAAGACGGGACCAGAAAGGATTGAATGAAGCCGTAAGCGACTCCTACGGTATCTCCTTTTCCATTCTCAATTCTGGGCAATGGTTTTTAGCAATTCGGCATACTTTGCAGCGTCGGTCGTCTGCAACAGACGTTGCACGGTTTGCGTTAATTCACCCACATGGCAGTCCTGCACAGCCCGCTTGATCTCTAGCACACCGGTCGGATGCATACTGAACTGGGTCAGCCCCAGCCCCAACAGTAATCGGGTATAACGGGGATCGCCAGCCATTTCTCCGCACAGGCTTACTGGAATACCAGCTCGCTGGCCAGCTCGGATGGTATTTCGCACCAACATTAACACGGCCGGATGCAACGGGTCGTAAAGGTAGTTAATCTCATCGTCCACCCGATCAATGGCCAAAGTGTATTGAATCAAGTCATTTGTGCCAATTGACAGAAAATCCATGTAACGGGCAAACTGGCTGGCGCATACGGCCGCCGCCGGCACTTCGATCATGCCGCCAATCGGTATTTTCTCGTCGAACGCCAAGCCGCGACCCCTTAATTCCTGTTTGGTTTCCGCTACCAGACGCATGACCTGGAAAACTTCCTGGATGGCGGACAGCATCGGAATCATCATCCGCACCGGTCCATGGGCCGAAGCCCGCAGGATAGCGCGCAACTGCGGCCGGAACATCGTCAGGTCTTTAAGGCACATCCGAATCGCGCGCAACCCCAGCGCCGGATTGGTGCAAACCGGCCCCCCTCGGCCACCATCCACTTGTTTGTCGGCACCGAGATCGGCGGTGCGAATCGTGACGGGACTACCATCCAATACCTTGAGAACATGCAGATAAGAGGCGAGATGTTCTTCCTCATCCGGCACGTCGCGGCGGTTCATGAACAAAAATTCAGTTCGGTAGAGACCGACGCCATCGGCGGTGACTTCCCGCACCGCCGCCGCGTCTTCAGGCAACTCGATATTGGCTTGCAACGCCACCGTCACGCCATCGCGGGTGACCGCTGGCTTGCCTTTGAGCTTATTGAGTTCGCGCTGTTGTCGGCGTTCCTCATTCTGCTTGTGGCGGTAGTAACGCAGGATTCGCTCATCCAGTTCGACCAAGATGACGCCCAGGCGACCATCGACGATCACGGGCTCGTTGTTGCCCAGATAGTTGCGTGCGTTACGCGCGCCCACCACGGCGGGAATACCCAGGCTGCGGGCTAAGATCGCGGTGTGGGACAAAGGGCCGCCATATTCCGTGACGAAGGCCAACACACCCTGATGCTGCATTAGAATGGTATCAGCCGGCGTCAGGTCGTCGGCAACGATGATCCGCCCCTCCAAGCGGTTGGAACTCAGTTCCGAATAACCAGCATCATTGAGATAGGACGGATCTTCGCTGGTCAAGATGCGTTGCACCCGTCGCGCGACATGCTCGACATCATCTTTACGGGTACGCAAATAAGGATCGTCCATTTCCTCAAAGACCCGCACCAGCGAGTCCTGCTGGATTTTCAAGGCCCATTCCGCATTACACTTGAGCGAGCGAATCAGATTGATCGGGGCTTCGGTAAAGGAGACATCACCCAACATCAGCAGGTGTGTGTCGATAAAAGCAGTCGCATCGCTGGTGGCGGAGAGGGGTACGCGGGTCCGAATGTCCTGCAATTGCTTGCGGGCAAGATCGAGACTATTGAGAAATCGCTGTACCTCATCCTCGACAATGGCGTCGGGAATCGTGTATTCCGTGATTTCCGGTTGGTTGCGTTGCAGTAGATAAGTCCTACCGATCGCATAGCCGCGCGAAACTCCGATTCCCTGCAGCGATAACGGCATGGAGCAACCCTCTCATTCACCCTCGTCAAAACGGCGTAGAATCAGATTTTCCAAATGCTCGAGCGCCTGTTCGGCCTCGGGTCCGCTGGCTTGCAATTCCAGCTGCGTCCCACAACCGGCCGCCAGCATCATGACGCCCATGATACTCTTGCCGTTGACTTCGCGATTACCGCGCAACAGCCGAATTTCGGCGTCAAACCCCGCCGCCAAGGTCACAAACTTGGCGGCGGCCCGGGCATGCAAGCCGAGTTTGTTGATAATGACGATTTCCCGTTTCAGCACTCCAAATACTCCACTATTCCCGGCTGCGGTAGCAACGCGTTCGCTGCTTACTTCGTTAATTTGAGTTCTCGATGACGGACCATGACAAAGTCCCGAATTTCACCAAACTGGCGGGCCAAAGCCTCGGCGATGAAAACCGAGCGGTGCTGGCCGCCGGTACAACCAATCGCCACCGTCAAATAGCTGCGTTCGCTGGCTTCGAACTGTCCCAACCAAGCCTCCAAAAAGCGGCGTAGATCGCCGATCATCACCATCACCTCTGGATGAGCTTCCAGAAACTCAATCACCGGCTGGTCCAAGCCAGTCAAGGGCCGTAACTGCGACTCCCAATGCGGATTGGGCAAACACCGGACATCGAAGACAAAATCCGCATCGGAAGGGACGCCATTCTTGAAGCCGAAGGATTCAAACAATAGCGACATCACCTCGCGCGGCGTGTCGTGTAGCCGGGTACGCAGCAATTCGCGCAACTGATAGATGTTGGTATCGCTGGTGTCGATAATCAAATCAGCGCAGGCGACGATCGGTTCCAGCAGGCTTCGTTCCTGGCGGATGACCTCTTGCAACGGAATGTTGCCCAGATCCAAGGGATGTCGGCGGCGGGTTTCGTTATAACGTTTGAGCAGAATTTCATCGTCGGCTTGCAGAAAAAGCACTTCCACGCTGAGATTGCTACTGGCGCGCAATTCGGTCAAGGTGGCAGGAAATTGGTATAACTCGTCAATAAAATTGCGCGCATCAACCCCCACCGCAATGGCTGGCGGCAGAATATCGCTGGAAGCGAGGATTTCTTGCGCCAATGGCAAAATCAGCTTGAACGGCAGATTATCGACGCAGTAATAGTCCAAATCTTCCAGCGTTTGCAAGGCGATGGTTTTGCCGGAACCGGATAGGCCGCTGACGATGATTATTCGCATGGGACCGACTCCGCCATCGCTTTCTGCATGCGTGCCATCAGGTCTTCCTCGGCCCGATAGCCGTTTAGCCGCAAAATGTGATCGCGCACCGCGCATTCCACCAGTACCGCCAGATTGCGGCCGGGGGCAATGGGCAGCGTGATGGTGGGTACGCTGACGCCCAAAATAATCCGATTGTCCCGTATTCCTCGCAAGCGGGACTCCGCTGGAGATTGCATCTCCTCCAGTTTGACCAAATCGATTATCAACCGTATCCGTTTGTTGCGCTTGATCGCGCTATCGCCAAACATCCGTCGGATATTGAGAATACCCAGACCGCGCACTTCCAATAAATCGTGCAAGGTAACGGGACAGGTGCCCTCCAAGACGTTGGGGGCCACCCGCGTGAGGTTGGGCGTATCATCCGCCACCAGGCGGTGCCCGCGGCTGATCAATTCCAAGGCCAGCTCGCTCTTACCGATCCCGCTGCCCCCACTGATCAGCACGCCCATGCCGAAGACTTCCAGCAACTCGCCATGCACGACGGTTGAGGCCTCCAGACTGTGCCGGTAGTGGTTGAGATGTTCCAACACGACATCCGGGGTGGCTGGCGTGTACCAAAGCGGAGTCCCCACCCCATCGGCCAGCGCCCGCAACGCCTCGGCCTGTCCCGGTTCGTTGCAAACCAGGATTGCTCCAGCGGCAGGCTCTAGCAGCTTGCGAATCAGCGCTTCCCGCGCCAAGGGGTCGAGTTGATTGAGAAAAGCGCTTTCTTCCGCGCCAAGAATTTGTAAGCGGGGCGGTTGAACCCAATTCAGCCGGCCAAAAAATGGCACCCCCGCCTCGGCCGACAACCACAAGACGCGATCCACTCCCGCCATACCGCCGATCCACCGCACCTGGAACGGACCCTTCAATCCCTGAAAGACAGCCTGGGCGCGCACGGATTGGCTCATGGCAAATCAATCACCGCGGGTTTCCAATTCGCAAGCAGTTCAAATAGCGCTCGATCAGACTCGCTCTCCCGCAAGTGCTGGCAAAAAGCCTTATTGCTAAACATCTCCGCCAGATGAGCGAGAATTTTCAGATGCTCGTCCGTATAGTGATCCGGCACCAGCAGACCGAAAATCAAATCCACGGGCTGCCGGTCAATGGCGTCGAAATCCACACCCTTTTTGAGCTTGAGAAAGGCGCCCACCGCTCGTTGGCTTTGGCTGAACCGGCCGTGCGGCAAGGCTACACCATGCCCCAATCCCGTGCTTCCTAGCCGCTCCCGTCCGATCAAACTATCGAAGATCGGTCGAGCTGTCAAACCGGCCTCTCCCTTCGCCAACAGCTCGCTCAAGGCCTCCATGACCCGCTTTTTGCTGGCTACCTCACCATCGCAGACGATCCGTTCTTGGGTAATCAGCTCGGTAATATCCATCGCCACACCCGCTAGGCTCAAGGTTGGGAAGGATAACTGCGAGCTTTCTCGCCACGATGCTTGTCCGTCAATTTTTCTTTATGCTTTTTAATTTGACGGTCGATCTTGTCGATCAGGGCATCGAGCGCCGCGTACATGTCCTCATCCACCGCATCGGCGTAAATCTCGTTACCCGCCACATGGATGGTCGCTTCCGCTTTGTGGTTCAACTTTTCGACGCTGAGAATGATCTGAGCGCTGGTGACATTGTCAAAATGCCGCTCGATCCGCTCCAACTTGTCGTGAACGTAATCATGAAGCGCCTGAGTTATTTCGACATGGTGTCCGCTCAATTTGATCTGCATGGCATGGACTCCTGGCTGGCAAGTCTTCTTTGTTGGGAGATTAGGATACCGGTCCTTGCGCCGATTCGCCGCAAAAGATCAAACATGGCAACCTCGAACCACAGCGGCTGTGCAACCAACCGTACCCTAAGCCTCTATCAAGCGCCCCAAAGGGCGGATTTCCCCGCCGGTTCAGACGAGGCGTTTACGATCCGATGAAGAAGGAATGGACATGGCTTCCCGATATTTTGCCACTGTCCGCCGCGCCACTTGAATACCTTCCTTGTCCAGCAGCTCGGCGATCCGGCTATCGCTAAGCGGTTTTTCGGGCTTCTCCGTTTGGATCAATTTGCGGATCATGGCCCGGATGGCGGTTGACGAACACTCGCCGCCATCGCTGGTGCCGACATGACTGGAAAAGAAATACTTCAATTCATAGATCCCGCGCGGCGTATACATGAACTTCTGGGTAGTCACCCGCGAGATGGTGGATTCATGCATGCTCAATTCCTCGGCCACATCCCGCAAAATCATCGGCTTCATGAACTCATCACCCTGTTCCAGAAATTCTCGCTGCCGCTCGACAATGCAAGTAGCGACCTTAAGCAGGGTTTCGTTGCGGTTTTGCAGGCTTTTCAGAAACCAGCGCGCTTCCTGCAAGTGGTTCTTTAAATAAGCGCTATCCCCGTTTTGACTCGCTCGGCGCGTCAGCGCCGCATAGTGGGAGTTGATACGTAGTTTGGGTATATTTTCGGGATTGAGTTCGACCCGCCAGAAACTGCGATTGCGGTAAACCAGAACATCCGGCACCACGTATTGCGGCGCGGCGTTAGACAGCCGCTCGCCTGGATGCGGATCCAGCGATTGAATCAGGCTGACGATACCTTGCAAAGCTTCACGCGATACCTTGAGCCGGCGCATCAAGCCGTTGAAATCGCGATCCGCCAGCAATTCCAGGTGCAGCTCGACCAGCCGGCGGGCCTCAGCCAACCACGGCGTGTCCTCCGGCAAGGCCTCCAATTGCAACAGCAGGCATTCCGCCGGCCCGCGCGCGCCCACCCCCTGGGGATCGAAATGCTGGATGGTTTTCAGCACCGTCTCGGCTTCCGCCAAGCTCATGGCGAATTCATCTTGCAATCCGTGACAGAGATCTTCCAAGGGCAATGTCAGATAACCAGATTCATCGATCGCATCGATGATGGCGGCGGCAATCGCTTGCTCCTTGTCGCTGAAGGGAGTCAGGCGCATCTGCCAGCATAGATAGTCACGCAAGGATTCTCCGGCGCCGGAATAGCGCTCATAAGGATCCCACTCTTCTTCTTCGCCGCGCGAATAGCTGGTCGATCCGTCGGCCGAATCATAGATATCATCCCAGGCGCTATCCACTGGAAGGTCGTTCGGCAAGGTATCGGTTGAGCCATCAATCTCGGTCTCGGCGCTGGAATCGGCGGCGGTCTGGGCCGCTCGAATATCCGGCTGAATTGGCAGATCTGGCAGGTCGTCGGCTCGCTCCAGCATCAGATTGGAATCGAGGATCGCCTGCACTTCGGTCTGGAGATCCAGGCTAGACAATTGCAACAAGCGTATTGCTTGCTGCAACTGGGGAGTCATCGTCAGTTGCTGGGTCTGACGTAAGGTTTGTTGAAATGACGGTCTCATGAATTATTCAGTTTAACAGCAAACAGGCGAATGCAATGTATCATTAATACTAGCTGGTTTTAGGAAACAGTGGAGAAAATCTCGAGCCATCGCACCGCCCCACCACCGCGGCATCACAGTTGAAAAGACTCGCCCAGATAAACTTGGCGAACGTGCTGGTTAGCGAGAATCAGTGCCGGATCGCCTTCGGCAATTACTCGTCCCTCATTGAGTATGTACGCCCGATCGCAAATACCCAAGGTTTCCCGGACATTGTGATCGGTGATGAGAACGCCGATGTTGCGTTCGCACAGATGTTTGATGATACGTTGAATATCCAGTACCGACAAAGGGTCAACGCCGGCAAACGGCTCATCCAGCAAAATGAACGCCGGCTCCGCCGCCAAGGCCCGCGCGATTTCAACCCGGCGACGCTCGCCACCGGACAAGCTGACGCCGATATTGTCACGCAGGTGGCCCACATGCAGTTCGTGCAACAAATCCTCGGCGACCGATTGCCGTTCGGCGCGGGGAAGAGTTCGGCGAGTTTCCAGGATGGCCAGCACGTTATCCAACACCGTCAAGCGCCGGAATACCGAGGGTTCTTGCGGTAAGTAACCGAGGCCGAGCCGCGCCCGAGCATGCATCGGCAGATGGGTAAGATCGCGGTCATCGAGCAACACTCGCCCCGCATCGCAATGAATCAAGCCAACCATCATATAAAAACTGGTGGTCTTACCGGCGCCGTTAGGCCCCAGTAGCCCGACCACTTCGCCGCTGGCCACTTCCAGCGAGGCGGCGTCCACCACCAGCCGCTTGCGGTAGCGTTTGACGATCTCCTTGGCGATCAAGCGGGCCATGTTCAGGGTTTCTTGGGAGTTGATCCCGCGTTTTGGGCTTTGGGCTGGATGGTGAACTGGATGCGGCCGTTCTCGCCCGCTCCCTTGGCTCGGATCACATCGTCTTTCAAATCGTACTCCAGCCGATCACCGTTAAATACATCTTGGCCCTGCATTACTCGAACCGCGCCCGTCATAATCACCCTGCCGCTGGCCACATCGTATTCGATCCGTTTGCTGGTGCCCTGAATCTCCGGCTTATCGGCGGCCGACTTGTAGCGCAGGCCGGCCGGATTGCCGGTGGCGTCCATTCGCTGGAAACTGCTGTCCTTGACATAGATCGTAGCGGTATCGGCGGTCAGGCGCATTGAGCCTTGGCTGATGGTCACGTTGCCTTCATAAACGCTGATGCCGGTCTTTTGGTCGAGTTGGCCGCGGCCGGCTTCCAGGTGGATGGGTTGGTTGCGGTCTTCTGGCAGAGCGACAGCCAAAGACGCCGCCAGCGCGGATGCCACGGCCACCGCGAGCCTAGCGCTTCGACGGTTCATAATAACCTCTCACTTCGGAAAGCAGTTCCAATTGTTCCCGATCCAGATAGGCGCGCACGCCGACGGCTCGGAGTTCGCCGCCGGGCGTTATCGCCCGCGCCGGCGCGGCGGTTTCGGCGTAGCGGTCGGCGGGACGGACCAACACATCGCGGGTGGTGACCTCGACGGGCGGCTTGCCGCTATCCGCCGTGCGAAGCATCACCACATCGCCTTCCAGCCGTATCGTTTTCTGGTCGGCGGCGACCCAACCTTGGGTGGCCCGTAATTGCCATTCACGAGTTTGGCCGTCCGGCTGGTACCAATCCAACACCGGCTGTTCGATTTGAGTGCCTAACTGGCTTGGTAATTGTCGCAACAAGGGCGCTTCGACCACATATTCCCGCAGCCCCGCCATACTCATCCGCACGGCGCGAAACTGTTCTACGATCAAGACTGGAGCTTGGCTCTCGGCGGGAGCTGGAGTCTGCATCGAGGATTCGACCCAGCGCAGCAAGCCATAACTCAAGCCGGTCAACAACAACAAACCCGCCAGATAGAACCATCCTTGTACCTGTTCGGGCAGCCGCATCACCATTAAAGGTAACGTCTCCGCAGCGAGTCCAACTGGCCGCGCGCTTCGAGCAATAGCTCACAGACATCGCGAGCCGCGCCTCGGCCGCCCCGACTCGGTGTTTGCCAGTGGGCGTGGCGGAGCACGAACGGATCGGCGTCGCGCACGGCGATGGCTAAACCCACCTGGGTCATCACGGGCAAATCAATCAGATCATCACCGACATAAGCGATTTGTTCGACGGCCAGATTCAACCGTGTCCGCAGTTGCTCAAACACGGTTCGCTTGTCTTGAACTCCCAGATAGGCATGGCGGATACCAAGATCGTTCATTCGTCGTTCCACCGAGGCGGCGCGACGGCCAGAAATAATGGCGATTTCGACCCCCGCTTCCAGCAACATTTTAATGCCGTGGCCGTCGCGGATATGGAATGCCTTGAATTCATTGCCATCGTTGCCAAAATAGAGCCGGCCGTCGGTCAGCACGCCATCCACGTCGAAAATGACCAATTCAATTCCCGCCGCCTTAGTTAACAGATCCTGCATCCCCTTGTCTCTCACTCCTTGGAATTTAGATTACGCCAGCACGCAACAAATCATGCATGTTGAGAACACCAACCAACTTTCCGGCAGAGTTTAGCACCGGCAGCGCGTTGATTTTGTACTGCTGCATCATCCGCAACGCCTCAGCCGCTAGCGTGCCGGAGGCGATGGTTTTACACTGGCGGGTCATCACTTCAGCGACGCGAGCGGAATGAACGTCCACTTGTCGATCCAAGACGCGGCGCAGATCGCCGTCGGTAAAAACGCCCAACACCTGGTGCGCTGGATCGATTACGACGGTGGTCCCCAAGCCTTTACGGCTCATCTCCAGCAAGGCGTCTTTCAGCAAATCCTTCGGGGCGCTGCACGGCATTTGTTCGCCGACATGCATCACATCATCGATCAGCAGCAGCAGGCGACGGCCCAGCCGCCCGCCGGGATGGGAACGGGCGAAGTCTTCGGCCGTGAACCCTCGGGCTTCCAACAACGCGACCGCCAAGGCATCGCCCATCGCCAAAGTCGCCGTGGTGCTGGAAGTCGGGGCCAAGCCCAGCGGGCAGGCTTCCTGTGGGACGCTGACATCGATATGGACATCAGCCGCGTGCGCCAAAGTCGAACCAGGATTACCCGTCAGGGCAATCAAGGGCGCGCCCAAGCGTTTCATTAGCGGCAACAGGGTGAGCAGTTCATCGGTTTCGCCGGAATTGGATAGGGCAAGCACCACGTCCCGCGCGGTGATCATGCCCATATCGCCGTGGCTGGCTTCAGCCGGATGGACAAAAAAGGCGGGGGTGCCGGTGCTGGCGAGAGTAGCGGCGATTTTACCACCGATATGGCCGGGCTTGCCGATGCCAATGACGACAATCCGGCCTTGACAATCGAGCATCAGGCGACAGGCTTGAACAAAGCGGTCGTCAATTCGAGCGGAAAGCTGGCTAACCGCTTCGGCCTCAATCGCCAAAACCCGGTTGGCAAGCTCTTTTAGTTGTTCATCGTGGAGCGTCAACATGGTAGCTGAGATTGTACCAGCTACGCCTGCCGACCGCAGGTATCAAGCATTGTTGGCTCAGCCAAGACCTCGTTCTACAACGCCGCTATCTTTCTGTGTCGCGCCATGGCTGCGCTATCAATTGGAACGCGATAGGGATTGGGTTCGCGCTTGCTTTCAGCAGAGGCCAAAAGCAGCGCCAGCCTCGGTGCATGGCCGCAAGGAGGCTGACGCTGCAAACAAGCGATGGAATCTTATGAGAACTTAAAGCTGCGCGGCGCTAAAGGTGTCGCACTGCCGTACATCCCCGGTCGTAATACCCTGTTTGAACCACCGAACCCGTTGGGCAGAACTGCCGTGGGTGAAGGAATCGGGCGCAACATAACCTTTGGAGCGCATTTGAAGGCGGTCATCGCCGATGGCGGTCGCCGCATTTAAACCTTCTTCGATATCACCCGATTCCAGAATCTGGCGAGCTTTCTGGGCATGATTGGCCCAAACCCCGGCAAAACAGTCCGCCTGCAATTCCAGTCGCACCGATACACTGTTGGCTTGGGCTTCGCTAGCGCGAGCGCGCAAAGCCTCCACCTTACTGGTGATGCCCATCAGGTTTTGGACATGATGACCAATCTCGTGTGAGATCACATAAGCTTGGGCAAAATCGCCGGGTGCCTTAAACCGCCGTTGGAGTTCGTCAAAAAATTGCAGATCAATATAGACTTTTTGATCGGCTGGACAATAAAACGGGCCAACGGCGGACTGGGCAAAACCGCACGCCGATTGCACCGCGCCGGTAAACAATACCAGTTTCGGCTCCTGATACGTGGCGCCCATCTGCCGGAACAAGGCATTCCACGTATCTTCAGTATCGGCCAGAACGACAGAGACAAATTGGCGCGCTTCGTCCTGAGCCGCGGATACGGGAACGGCTTGCCCGGACGGCGCGCGGCTCGGCGGTCCGCTTTCAAGCAACGCGCTGGGATCGACGCCAAAAAACATGGCGATTAGCACGATCACGACTGTACCAATGCCTCCGCCCGCGACGACGGGTGCCGCCCGAAAGCCCCGCCGATCTTCAACATTGTCACTCTCTCTTCTGTTTCTCCACCGCATGGAAGCCTCTCTTATTTTTACAATACCGCCATCGGAACTTCCCTGATTGCAACCTCGAATTCCTCTCGCTGCCTGCCTTGCAAATCATACATGACATAAACGAAGAAGGGCGGCAAAAGCCGCCCTTGGCATTCTCTTACCGGCGGCATCACTTTGACGCCGCCGGTAAGAATGGCAACAACTTAGGGCTGATAGTTCCCCTCCAGCAATTTGGCGTGCGCCGCCGCCAGCCGGGCGATCGGCACGCGCGGCGAGGAGCAGGACACGTAGGTCAGATTGGCATAGTGGCAGAACCGCATTGAGCGCGGATGACCGCCCTGCTCGCCGCAGATACCGACCTTAAGGGCATTGCGGGTCTTGCGGCCGTTAGTGACCGCAAATGACATTAACTGTCCGACGCCGGCCGTGTCCAGCGCCTCGAACGGGTTGTCCTTGAGGATGCCCGCTGAATTGTAGAACGGCAGGAACTTATTCTCGGCATCCTCGCGAGAGAACGAGAAGGTCGCCTGCGTCAAGTCATTGGTGCCGAAGGAGAAGAATTCGGCCACTCCGGCGATCTCTTCGGCGCGCAGACAGGCTCGCACCACTTCCATCATGGTGCCAAACTCAAAATGCACCTTGACGGCGTACTTGGCCTCGACCTCGGGCAGCACCTCATCCACCAGCGCTTTCACCCGCTTGAGTTCTTCCACGGTGCAGACCTGCGGCACCATGATTTCGGGATGGACGTTGACCTTCTCCTGAATGCACTCGGCCGCCGCTTCCAGGATGGCGCGAATCTGCATTTTGTAGATTTCGGGGTAGGTCAAGCCGAGACGGACACCGCGATGGCCCAGCATCGGGTTGATTTCGTGCAGGGCGCGCGCCTTCTGCAAGATCTCTTCCTTCTTGGCCAGCACGTCGGCGACCAGATGACTGTCGTTCAGGATGCCCAGCTGCTCGACGGCCTTGGGATTGGCCTGCGCCAGAATCTGGCTGATCGCCTCCAAGCCCTGCGCGGTCTGTCGCAGATGACGCAGGTGCTCAATATCGTCAATCAGCGTCTGCTCGGAGGGCAGGAACTCGTGAATCGGCGGATCAAGCAGGCGCACCGTGACGGGGCGTGGGGCCATGGCCCGGAAAATTTCCTTGAAATCACTGCGCTGCATCGGCAACAGCTTGGCCAACGCCGCTTCGCGGTCTTCGGTGGTCTCGGCCAGGATCATCTCCAGCACGGTCGGCAAGCGTTCCTTGGCGTTAAACATCCGCTCGGTGCGGCACAGGCCAATGCCCATCGCCCCGTAGTTGGACGCGCGCTGCGCGGCATCTGGAGTATCCGCATTCGCCATCACCTTGAGGGTGGCGATTTCATCGGCCCAGCCCAACAGCGTCCGCAATTCCGGGGTGAATTCCGGTTCAACCGTCGGTACATCGCCAAAGTACACCGCGCCGGTGCCGCCATCGATGGTCAACACATCGCCTTCGTGCAGCACTTTGTCGCCGATGATGGCCTGGCGCTGATGGACGTTAACCTGAATGGCTTCCGCGCCCACCACGCAGGGTTTGCCCATGCCGCGCGCCACCACCGCCGCGTGCGAGGTCTTGCCGCCGCGACTGGTCAGAATACCCACTGCGGCGAAGAAGCCGTGAATGTCCTCCGGCTTGGTTTCCTCGCGCATCAGGATGATATTTTCGCCAGCGCCGCGACCACGTTTGACGGCGGTGTCGGCGTCGAACACGATCTTGCCCGATGAGGCGCCGGGCGATGCGCCCATGCCCACCGCGGCCGGCGCGGCTTTATGCTTGGGGTCGAGCTGCGGGAACATCATCTGTTCCAGCGATTCCGGGTCGATCCGCAACAAGGCTTTTTCGCGGGTGATCAGGCCCTCATTCGCCATTTCCACCGAACTGCGCACCATACCCTGGGCGTTCATCTTGCCGTTGCGAGTTTGCAGGCAGTACAGCACACCCTTCTCAATGGTGTACTCGTAGTCCTGCACCTCGTGATAATGGCCTTCCAGCTTGTTGCGCAATTCCACCAGTTGCCGGTACAAATCCGGCATTTCGTCCTTCATCGCCGCGACCGGCTTCGGGGTGCGGATGCCGGCCACCACGTCTTCGCCCTGGGCGTTGACCAGGTATTCACCGTACATGACGTTTTCGCCGGTGCCGGGATCGCGGGTAAAACCGACGCCGGTGGAGCAATCATTGCCCATGTTGCCAAACACCATGGTCACGATATTGACGGCAGTGCCGCTGGCCTGCTCGGGAGTGATCTTGAATTCGCGGCGGTAATCCACAGCGCGCTGGCCCATCCAGGAGCCGAACACCGCTTTGACCGCCAGTTCTAGTTGCTCATAAGGGTCTTGTGGGAAGGGTCGCCCGGTTTGCTCCTGAACCACTTGCAGGAACAACCGCCCGATATCGCGGAGGTCTTCAGCGCTCAGGCCCAGATCGATCTTGACGCCAGCGCGGCGCTTGATCGCTTCAAAGTGTTCGTCAAAGAAATGATCATCCACGTTCAGCGCGATTTTGCCAAATAACTGGATGAAGCGGCGATAAGCGTCATAACCAAAGCGTTCGTTGCCGGTCAGCTTGATCAAGCCCGCCAGCGTGTTCTCGTTCAGACCGAGATTCAGAATGGTGTCCATCATGCCCGGCATCGACATGGCGGAACCGGAGCGCACCGACACCAGCAAAGGATTGGCCGCGCCGCCGAACTGCTTGCCGGTTTCCAGTTCCAGCCAAGCCATGTTCTCGCGCACGCTACTCATCAGCCCCTCGGGCAGACGGTTATCGGCGATGTAATCCAGACAGGCTTCGGTGGTGATCACGAAACCAGGCGGCACCCGCAAACCGATTTGGGTCATTTCACAGAGGTTGGCACCCTTACCGCCCAGCAACATTTTGTTCTTGCCGTCGCCTTCGGTGTATTTATAAATGTACTTTTTCGCCATGATCCTACCTTTATGATGATTGAGATGGATATCGGAAACCTTCCGATGCCGTCATAGCATAGACCATTCAGCACCGCCATGATCGGCTTCGGCGTTCTAGCCAAGTCTGGGAACTGGATATGATTGCGGGAACGAAGGGGATTCCGGAAAAATACCCGCGCCGGCCAACACGCCGGTCGGCATCGCCATAAAAAGATAGCCCCTAGAAACGGTAATTGCCAAGCTCCATCGGATATAATGATCGGCGGTTGGTTTGACGCGTCGGCGGCTTCACCGGAGACTGTGTGGCTCTATTAGCGCAATCCGCTTCTGATTCCCAACGCATTCCCTTCTTGATTGCGACGGTATTCTTCGGTTTTCCAGCAGTCCAAATCCTTAACTTACTCCAGTATTTCCATATGCAGGCCAAAGATATAGAACAGTTGATCGAACAGCATCTGCCCAACGCCAGCGTCATGGTTCACGGCGATGACGGCGTTCATTTCGAAGCCGTGGTCATCAGCGAAGATTTCGCCGGCAAATCGCTGCTGCAACAGCACCGCTTGGTCTATGCGGCTCTGGGTGGACGGATGGAGCGCGAGGAAATCCACGCGCTTTCTCTCAAGACCTACACGCCGGAAGCCTGGCGCCAGCAACAATCCTGATTGGTATAAAGCATCTAAATGAGCAAATTGATCATCAACGGGGGCGTTCCCCTACAGGGCGAATTGCGGGCTTCCGGCGCCAAAAATGCGGTACTGCCGATTTTGGCGGCTACCCTGCTAGCCGACGCCCCCATGACCATCCGCAACGTGCCGCATTTGCAAGATGTCACTACCACCATGGAATTGTTGGGCCGCATGGGCGTGGATCTGGTGGTGGACGAGCGGATGAATATCCAGGTGGACCCACGCACCATCCACACCTTCCAGGCTCCTTACGAGTTGGTCAAGACCATGCGTGCCTCGATTCTGGTGCTCGGTCCGCTGGTGGCCCGTTTCGGCCAGGCCGAGGTTTCATTGCCCGGCGGTTGCGCCATCGGCTCGCGGCCAGTGAACTTGCACATCAAGGGGTTGGAAGCGATGGGAGCTGATATCAAGGTCGAGAACGGTTATATCCGCGCCCGCGCCAACCGACTTAAAGGCGCGCATATCGCGCTGGATTTGGTAACGGTGACCGGCACCGAAAACCTGCTGATGGCCGCCGCGCTGGCGCGCGGCACCACCATCATCGAGAACGCCGCTCGCGAACCGGAAGTCGTCGATTTAGCGGATTGTCTTAATGCAATGGGTGCGCAAATCACCGGCGCTGGCACCGATACGCTGGTCATCGAAGGCGTTGAACGGCTCGACGGCGCTAATTATCAAGTTCTGCCCGATCGCATTGAAACCGGCACCTATCTACTGGCGGGCGCGATCACCGGCGGTCGGGTCAAGGTCAAAGACACTCGCCCGGACACGTTGGAAGCTGTATTGCTTAAGATGGAGGAAGCCGGCATCCAGGTGAACACCGGGCCAGACTGGATCGAAGTCGACATGGCCGGCAAGCGTCCCAAAGCCGTGCGCATTCGCACCGCGCCCTATCCCGCCTTTCCCACCGACATGCAGGCCCAGTTCGTCGCGCTCAACGCCGTTGCTGAGGGCGTTGGCATGATTACCGAAACCGTGTTCGAAAATCGCTTTATGCACGTTCAAGAACTCCATCGCATGGGCGCTCAAATCGAATTAGAAGGCAACACCGCCATCAGCATCGGTGTCCCTCGCTTGACTGGCGCGCCGGTGATGGCCACCGACCTGCGCGCCTCGGCTAGTTTGATTTTGGCGGCGTTGGTCGCGGACGGCGACACGGTGCTGGATCGGATTTATCACATCGACCGCGGCTATGACTGCATTGAGGAAAAGCTGTCGCATCTGGGCGCACGCATCCGTCGGACGCCGGGTTAAAAGCTCCATGACCGCGCCGTTGACCATCGCCCTATCCAAGGGTCGGATTTTCAAGGAGACGCTACCCTTACTGGCCGCGGCCGGTATTGTGCCGGCCGATGATCCCGAAACCAGCCGCAAGCTGATTTTGGACACCGATCAGACCGATGTGAAGCTAGTCATCATCCGCGCCACCGATGTGCCCACTTACGTTCAATACGGCGCGGCGGATCTGGGTATCGCCGGTAAGGATGTGTTATTGGAACACGGCGGCGAAGGGTTATACGAACCGCTCGATTTGCGGATTGCACGCTGCCGCTTGATGGTGGCGGGCCGCCCCGAACACCCTCCTCGCTTGCGCCGACCCCGGATTGCGACCAAGTTCGCCAACACCACCCGCCGCTATTTCGCCGACCAGGGCCGCCAAGTCGAAGTCATCAAGCTCTACGGTTCAATGGAGCTAGCGCCGCTAGTGGGGCTAGCCGATTACATCGTCGATGTGGTCGATACTGGCAATACCTTGAAGGCCAACGGGCTGGCGCCGCTGGAGCACATCGCCGACATCAGCTCGCGCTTGATCGTCAATAAAGCGGCCATGAAGATGAAACACACCCGAATCAAGGCGATCATGGCGCGCATGGCGGCGGCGGTGGGCGACTGACATCCTTAAGCGCCATCACCTTTACCTTCCAGAGAAGACGTTCCGCCTTAGAGAACCCAATCCATGCTGGATATTCAACGCCTGACGACCGCCCATCTTGATTTCTGGCCACGCTTGGAAGCTTTAACGGCGTGGGAAGGCGTCGCCGATGAAACCGTGACCGCCACGGTGCGAGAAATTCTCGCTCAAGTACGCGCGCGGGGCGATGACGCCCTGCTGGAATACACTCACCGTTTTGACCGCCAGAAAGTGGAGCAAGCCTCTGATCTGGAAATTGCCGCGACCAGGCGACAACAAGCTTTAGAGGCTATTCCCACCGACCAGCGAACGGCCTTGGAACTCGCCGCCGCTCGCATCCGTGCCTACGCCGAGCGCCAACAGCAAGAATCATGGACCTTTACGGAAGCGGACGGCACCGTCTTGGGCCAGCAAGTGACGCCGCTGGATCGGGTCGGGCTGTACGTGCCCGGCGGGAAAGCCGCTTATCCGTCCTCGGTGCTGATGAACGCCATTCCCGCTAAAGTCGCGGGCGTGCCAGAAATTATTATGGTGGCGCCAACCCCAGAGGGCGTGCTCAACGAGCTGGTGTTGGCCGCCGCCGCCGTGGCGGGGGTAGACCGAGTATTTGCCATCGGTGGGGCGCAAGCGGTGGCGGCGCTGGCCTACGGCACCGCGACCGTGCCACGCGTGGACAAGATTGTCGGACCGGGTAACGCCTACGTCGCCGCCGCCAAACGGCAAGTTTTCGGCGTGGTGGGCATCGACATGATTGCCGGGCCGTCGGAAATTTTAGTCGTCTGCGACGGGCTGACCGAGCCTGACTGGATCGCGATGGATTTATTCTCGCAAGCCGAGCACGACGAAGACGCCCAACCGATTTTGATTAGCCCGGATGCGGTATTTCTGGATCGGGTCGCGGCCAGCATCAAGCGGCGGCTGCCGGAAATGGAACGACGCGACATCATCACAGCCTCGCTGAATCGACGGGCCGCGCTGATTCAGACGCGCGATCTGTCCGAAGCGGCGCAAATCGTCAACTTCATCGCGCCCGAACATCTGGAGCTGTCGGTGGAACGGCCCGAAGCGTTGTTGCCGTTGATCCGCCATGCCGGAGCGATTTTCATGGGTCGCCATACCCCAGAGGCGTTGGGTGATTACTGTGCTGGCCCTAACCACGTCTTGCCAACCTCGCGCACCGCCCGGTTTTCCTCACCGCTTGGCGTTTACGATTTTCAGAAACGCTCCAGCTTGATCCACTGTTCGCCGGCGGGAGCCACCGCCTTGGGCCGGATCGCCTCAATCCTAGCCCGTGGCGAAGGCTTGACCGCTCATGCACGTTCGGCGGAATTGCGGTTGCAACATCGAGAAAATGGCTCTTAAAGCACACATACTCAGTGGCAAAGCGGGGATGAACCCTAATAGCAGTGACGGAACCATTGCAGGATGATTTATGAATAACCTTTACTGGAGTCCAGTCGTTCATCGGCTGACGCCTTATGTGCCGGGCGAGCAACCCAAGCTCACCAATCTGGTGAAGCTCAATACCAACGAAAATCCCTACGGCCCATCACCTCAGGTATTAGCTGCAATTGAGGCCGAACTGTCCAGCGCCCTCCGGCTATACCCCGATCCGACCGCTGAAAAGCTCAAGCAAGCCATCGCCACCTACTACGGGATCACACCCACGCAAGTCTTTGTCGGCAATGGCTCCGATGAAGTGCTCGCTTTCACTTTTCAGGCATTGCTCCAACATCCCGCGCCGCTGCTGTTCCCCGATATCACTTACAGCTTCTATCCTGTCTATTGCCGGCTGTATGGGATCGATTATGAAACCGTGCCGCTGGCTGAGGATTTCACGCTACGGATCACTGATTATCAGCGTCCCAACGGTGGCGTCATTTTCGCCAATCCAAATGCCCCGACCGGCTGTTTCCTGCCCCTGACAGCTATTGAAGATTTGCTGATTCACAACCGCGATTCGGTGGTGATCATCGACGAAGCTTACATCGATTTCGGTGGTGACTCGGCGATTTCGCTGGTTGATCGCTATCCCAACCTGCTGGTTACCCAGACTCTTTCCAAATCTCGCTCATTGGCTGGCTTGCGGGTCGGATTGGCAATCGGCCATCCCGGTTTGATCGAAGCCCTGGAACGGGTGAAAAACAGTTTCAATTCTTATCCGCTCGACCGTCTGGCTATTGCTGGCGCGGTGGCGGCTTTCGCCGACCACGAGCACTTCGAGCGTAATCGGCAAGCCGTGATCGCCAGCCGAGAAACCGTGAGTGCGACGCTGCGGAAACTGGGTTTCGAGGTATTACCTTCGACCGCCAATTTCCTGTTCGCCCGCCATCCCGCCCAGGATGCGGCGGAACTCGCGGCCGCCTTGCGACAACGCAGCATCATCGTTCGTCATTTCCGCCAGCCGCGCATTCACCAGTTCCTGCGGATCACCGTCGGCAATCCCGAACAAAATGCCGCCTTGCTGGAGGCGCTTGGTAAGATAGTGGAATCACGTTAATGGTTCGATTGAGGGAACTCACCGCCTATACCGACGGCTTGCTGTCAGCTGAAGCCTTCAACGACTATTGCCCCAACGGCTTACAAGTTGAGGGTAGAGCTGAAGTTCACACCGTTATCGGTGGGGTAACCGCCTGTCAAAGGCTACTGGATGCAGCGGTCGAACGCCAAGCGGACGCCGTCTTGGTACATCATGGCTATTTTTGGAAGGGTGAAGACCCTCGTCTCATCGGCATGAAGCAGAGACGGCTCGCCACCCTGCTCCGCCATAACATCAGCCTGATCGCTTACCACTTGCCGCTGGATGCCCACCCAGAACTGGGCAATAACGCTCAATTAGCCCGAGTGCTCGACCTGATGGTGTCCGGAACGGTTGGCGGCAACCACCGTACACCGGGACTGGTCATGCTGGGAGAGCTGCCCGATCCGCTAGCAGGGGACGCTTTTGCCGCTCAGCTGGCGCACCGCCTCGGTCGAGAACCGCTCTATATACCCGGCGGCCACGCCCCCATTCGCCGGCTAGCCTGGTGTACTGGCGGGGCGCAGTCTTTTATAGAAACCGCTCTAAACGCCGGCGTGGATGCTTTCCTGACCGGCGAAGCCTCGGAACAAACCGTCCATTTCGCCCGCGAGAATGGCTTGCATTTTTTCGCCGCTGGTCATCACGCGACCGAACGCTATGGCGTACCCGCCTTAGGCGATCATTTAGGCAAGCAATTTGGCCTAAATTTTGTGTTCGTTGACATAGATAATCCGGTTTGAACCTGGCTCATCCCTAATAAATCCAGGACTTACGCAAGGATTGTTTCGAGTGGTGGATTTTTAAGTTGCTGACTGGGGCAGCCGTCCAACAGAGAGCGTTTTAGTTGATTGATGGCGCGTTTAGTTTGGTGTTCCGTTGGGAATCATTCTTATCTAACAACGTGTCATCAAACAGCCCATATCCTTCCGCTACTGGGACAGTATTCCCTCGAACATTGCCCCAGATCAACCCCGGCGTGATCTGCTTCCCACGCAGCTCCCGCTTGATGGGGTTATAGCTGAGCAGTTCACACTGATCAGCAAAATGCGTCAACGTGTAGTCAATCTGACTGACTGGCAAGTATTGGCAACAGGCAAGGTGCGCCATATTTTCTTTCATGCCAGATAATTTACCTACATTTCAAAAATTTGCGGAATCCTTACGCTCACTTTTACGTAAGTCCCGAGCATTTCAATTATCACATCCATCCATATTAAGAACTTTGCTTAAGTCCTCTACCCGCCAAAAATATTACATTTAACCTAGACTAATAACCATAAATCGGTTAATGTTAAGTATCAACTAACAATCTCCCTGTTTTACATCATAAATGTTACATTTGTAACAATAAAACTAGGCGCCATCGGCGCGTTAGAACTAAACCACCTTGTTGGAACTGGAGAATAAATTGATGACCTCACAGATTTTGAGATTTACCAAACCAGGTCGCCGCAAGACTAAATGGCTTGGCTTGAGCGTCGATAATCTTGTCTTTGCGCTCGTGCTGAGTTTGGGCTTGGTTCCGTTCTGGAGCTGGGCCGAGGAGCCAGGCGTTACTGACAAAACCATCCGTGTCGGCTCTACAATGCCGTTGGAAGGGGATTACGAGGCTTATGGCCAATCCGGCAAGCAGGGGATAGCGGCGGCTTTCGCGGGGCAACTCGTACAGAAACGCACGATCCAATTTGATCCTTTCAACGATTTTTATAACCCAGAAAAAGCGGTTGAAGGGGCCAACCAGCTGATCAAAAAAGGTATTTTTGTAATGATGTTCAGCCTTAGCACGGCGGCTACCGTCAAAGTGCTACCCATTCTAGCCGAGCATAAAGTACCGGCGTTCGGTTTCTTCATTGGGACAGCCTTTACCGGGCCAGGCGACGTGCTTAACTTTCGCGTAAGCAATGCCAAGGAGGTGGAGACCGTGATCGATACTGGCCTAGCGGCGGGTCTCAAACCGACCGACGTGTGCGCCTATGTCCAGAACGATGGTTTTGGAATGAATGGCGTCAAAGGCTTACGCGCCGCGCTGGTTAAAAATCCCAACACTGACACTATCGTCGCCAAGCTCGACCAGATTCTGAATATGAGCGGGGAATCCCCAAAACGGAATAATATCGGCCCAGTGGGTGTTTACACGCGCGACACCCTGAACGCGAATGAGGGGTATCAGTCGCTGAAGAAGTGGGAAGCCACCACGGGAAACCCTTGCCGCCTTATCATAGTGTCGGCGCTATTCGATCAAGCGGCTAACTTCATAGGCTATGGTCATTATAAACAAGAGCCTTGGATTTATAGCTCAGTTTCAGTTACTGCTGGCGACCGTCTGGCGATGCTGCTCAAAGAAAAAGGCGTTACGGAGAAGGTGATCGCCACCCAAGTCGTGCCCCCGCTCGATTCATCGCTACCGATTGTGGTGGAAGCGCGTAAGGCTTTGGGAAATAATTTGAATTTTATTTCCCTTGAAGCCTTCATTGTTGGCCGGTTATTTGTGGCGATCCTGCAAGCCATTGACGGACCGATAACCCGTGAAAATTTCCTCAAAGCCGCGCGGCGTCAACCCTACGATATTGGCGGCGTGAAGGCCGATTTCACCACCGATAATCAAGGGTCCGATTACGTGGGCTTGACGCTGCTACGGGCTGGCCATTTCTTGCCTGTCACCGCGGAAGACTCGGAATTGCTGCGGCTGTTCAAATAGCGCGGATCCGTCGAAAGAGACAGGTGGTACCATACCCCTCCTTAATAGCCGGGCGAGCCAATCTCGTCCGGCTGTCCTGATTGCAGCCTTTTAAAGCTCGCGCTTTACGCGTCAACACATAGACCCTAATCCCCTTCGTGAGGTATAGTTTTACCTTGCCGTGAGAACTCAAAGGGATTGTGTTGATGGACTTCACGCGCTGCTTGGCGCGCCCCGTTGCAAACTGTCGGGTTTCGACTGAATCCAACTCCCGGCGTCGCTCCAGCGAACGAGAAAACCGTGCATACTCATGAATAATCATCTTTAAACGTTAACTATAAATCCACAATAGGAGACTGCGTATGAGTACGGTAGATGACGTCGATCTCGGCAGGCGCCGCTTTCTGACCGCCACAGCGACAGTGGTCGGTGGCGTCGGCGTCGCGTTCGTCGCCGTCCCATTTTTAAAATCCTGGTCGCCCAGCGAACGTGCCCAGGCTGCGGGGGCGCCGGTCGAAGCGGATATCAGCAAACTGGAAGAAGGCGCATTGATGACCGTCGAATGGCGCGGCAAACCAGTATGGCTGCTAAAACGTAGCCAAAAAATGCTCGACGACCTTGCCAGCTTAAAGAACAACTTGCTTGATCCCAACTCGGAAATGGCCAGCCAGCAACCCAAGTACGCGCAAAACGCCACGCGTTCGATCAAGCCAGAGGTGCTGGTGATGGTCGGCATCTGTACCCATCTGGGTTGCTCACCGACCTTCCGGCCTGAAATTGCACCGGCTGATTTAGGACCGAACTGGAAGGGCGGCTTTTTCTGCCCTTGTCATGGCTCGCTCTTCGATTTAGCCGGTCGCGTCTATAAGGGGGTTCCCGCCCCGTCGAACATGGAGGTGCCCGCTTATCGGTACCTCAGCGATACTCGCGTATTGATCGGCGTTAATCCGGAGACTGCATAATGGCAAACACACAAGGCACAACCGGTGTGCTCGGTTGGATCGATGAGCGGTTTCCCTTAACCAAGATGATCCGCGAGCATCTGACTGAATATTACGCGCCGAAGAATTTCAATTTCTGGTATTTCTTCGGGTCGCTGGCGCTACTGGTGCTCGTCAATCAAATCCTGACCGGCATCTGGTTGACGATGAGCTACAAACCTTCAGCGGCCGATGCTTTCGCTTCGGTCGAATACATCATGCGCGATGTGGACTGGGGCTGGCTGATCCGCTACATGCATTCCACCGGGGCCTCCGCCTTCTTTTTAATGGTCTACCTGCACATGTACCGCGCGCTGATTTATGGCTCCTATAAAAAGCCGCGGGAATTGATCTGGATCTTCGGAGTCGTGATCTTCCTGTGCTTGATGGCGGAAGCGTTTATGGGTTACCTGCTGCCCTGGGGTCAAATGTCCTACTGGGGTGCGCAGGTGATCATCAACCTGTTCAGCGCGATTCCGATTGTCGGCCCCGATCTGTCGGTGTGGATTCGCGGCGATTATGTGATATCCGACGCGACCCTGAACCGTTTCTTCTCCTTGCACGTCATTGCTTTACCGCTGGTTTTGCTTGGACTGGTGGTCGCCCACATCCTCGCCCTCCACGAAGTGGGCTCTAACAATCCCGACGGAGTGGAAATCAAAAAGCTGAAAGACGAAAAAGGCATTCCGCTGGATGGCATCCCCTTCCATCCCTACTACACCGTCAAGGATTTGGTCGGCGTGATGGTGTTCTTCCTCTTCTTCGCGGTGGTGATTTTCTTCATGCCCGAAATGGGCGGTTATTTCCTCGAACATCCCAATTTCGATCCAGCCGATTCGTTGAAGACACCGCCGCATATCGCGCCGGTATGGTACTTCACGCCGTTCTACGCCATGCTGCGCGCCGTCCCCTCCTTCGCGGGCACTCAAGTCTGGGGCGTACTGGTGATGGGCGCCGCCATTGTTATCCTGTTCTTTTTGCCGTGGCTGGATCGCAGTCCGGTAAAATCGATCCGCTATCGCGGTTTCTCGTTCAAACTGATTCTGGCCGCTTTCGTGGTGTCGTTTCTGGTTCTGGGCTATCTGGGTGCGCTGCCAACGACCCCAGCCCGCACTTCCTTGGCGCAGATTTGTACCATCATCTACTTCGCCTTCTTCTTCCTGCTACCGTTCTTGCCGGCTTTTGAAAAAACCAAGCCCGTTCCGGAAAGGGTGACCTGGAAATGAAAAAAATAATCCTCGCGCTTACATTGCTGGCATTACCTGGCTTGGGCCTTGCTGCTGGTGGAGAAGGCTATCCCCTGCAGGTTGCGCCGATCGATCTCCACAACAAGGCTTCATTGCAAAAAGGCGCCAAGTTGTTCGTCAACTATTGCATGGGCTGTCATTCATTAGAGCACCAGCGCTACAATCGCTTGGCGCGCGATATCGGCCTGACTGACGATCAAGTCAAAGAGCACCTCATTTTCACCGGTGCCAAGGTCGGCGAGCTCATGAAAAACTCAATGCCCAAGGCTGACGCCAAGCAGTGGTTCGGCGTCCCTCCCCCCGACCTGACTTTAATTGCGCGGTCGCGGGGCGTGGATTATCTTTACACCTATCTCCAAACCTTTTATCTGGACCCCACCCGGCCGTTTGGCGTGAACAATGCGGCGTTTCCCAATGCTGGCATGCCGCATGTGCTATGGGAATTACAGGGCTGGCAAAAACCGGTTTACGAGGTTCATAAAGGCAAAGGGAAAGATAGCCCCGACACCAAAGTACTGACTGGATTCGAACTCGTTCAACCGGGCAGTATGAGTCCACCGGAATACAAGGAAGCGATGGCCGATTTAGTGAACTTCCTCGCTTACGTGGCTGAACCGATCCAACTGGAACGTCAGCGGATCGGAATCTGGGTGGTCTTGTTCCTTTTCTTGGCCAGCGTAGTGTTTTATCTTCTCAAGAAGGAATACTGGAAGGATATCCATTGACGCCATGGTTTTCATTGGAGGGCGATCAATCATCGCCTCTCCGATGAAACCAGCGGTGATCAACCCTCTCTAGCTTCCGTGCAAACTCGCCTGTTATGACTTCGACTCGTCCCTATCTGATCCGCGCGCTATACGAATGGATCGAAGATAATGGTCTGACCCCGCATCTCCTGGTCAACGCGGAATCGCCGGGGGTAGAGGTCCCCAAGCAACATGTCCATGAAGGACGGATCGTGCTCAATATCAACGCGGCGGCTGTGCGCGACCTGCGTCTGGGGAACGACTGGATCGAATTCAATGCCCGCTTTGGCGGGGTCGCCCGCACCGTACGCATCCCGCTAAGCGCCGTCTTGGCGATTTACGCCCGTGAGAACGGCCAAGGGATGGCTTTTAGCGAGGAACAAGGTGACGAGGAACCACCGCCTCCATCCAGTTCGCCGCAACCGGACAAGCCCGCTAGCCGTTCCGAACGCCGGCCAACCTTGAAAATCGTCAAATAGCGTTTCAGTTGATATATTCGAACAGGGTTACAACCTGCTTGACCCCACTCACTTGGCTGGCGGTATTAGCGGCGGCATCCGCTTCGTTTTTCCGTACCAGACCCATCAAGTAAACCACACCCCCTTCAGTCACTACCTTAACCCGGGTCGGATCGAAATCCTGAATCCGGATTTTGAACAAAATCGCTTTAACGCGAGTCGTCAATAAACTGTCATTACTTTGCGCCGAAAAAGAAGTCTTGGACGAACCAACCGCTAATTCGTTATAAACCTCTTTGACCGGCGTTATACCGCGAGCGATCATTTCCGCCTGTTGTCGCGTCGCCTCCGACGCCGTTATCCCCGTCAGCAGCACCGCCGCGTTATAACTGGTGACGCCGATCCGATTGCCGGGTGGTAGTTGCCGATTAAGTGCGTTATGAATCTTCACTTCGATCGACTGGTCGTCCACCAGGGTTCCGGTGGTCCTACGGTCGTGCGCCGCTACCCCGACCCCCACCGCCGCGCCCCCCAACAAGAGCGGAGCGCAACCGCTGATCAACAGCATTGCTAGCAACACGCCCATCACTTTCAATTGCCATGATTTCATGATTGCTCCTTTCCAAATAACAGCCGATCCACTAGATCGCAGAGACAGTGAATAATCAAAATATGGGTTTCTTGAATCCGGGCCGTCGCGGTTCCTCTCGCACGAATTTCGATATCCGCTCCGCTCAGTTGCTGAGCTATGCGGCCGCCGTCGCGGCCGGTCAGCGCGATTGTGGAGATCTCTCATTGCTTGGCAACGTCGATCGCCGCAATGACATTGGCAGAATCACCGCTAGTCGAAAGCGCCGGCAGAACATCGCCAGGCCACCCCAGCGCCCGCAACCGCGGGGCAAACGCCTGCTCGAAGGCATAATCGTTGGCGATGGAAGTCAGCGCTGAACTGTCGGTCGTGAGGGCGATCGCCGCTAAGCCAGGACGTTCGATTTCAAAACGGTTGGTTAATTCAGCCGCTAAATGTTGCGCGCGAGCCGCCGATCCACCCTTACCGCAAATCAGAATCTTATGGCCACGACGCAACTGCTCGGCCAAATGTTCGGCTCCTTTGACAATCTGGGCACCGGACTCGATTAGCGTACGCTGCTTGGCTTCGACGCTAGCGGCGAAATGCCGCTCGATTCGGTTGAGCAACTCTATGACATCCATCCAGTGCACCAGGGTAACAGACAACGATTAAGCGCTTCGGAAAGCGGGCAATGACCGCTTCCTTCACGCTGGCTAAAGGGATGGGATATTATCAATAAAACAATCTAAACAGAGAATGACTAACCATGGAAATCCGACGGCTCTCCTTGGCGGCCGGCGCTAAGGCAGCAACCGGCCTCGCCGTTATCATTGACGTTTTCCGCTCTTTTTCGAGTGAACCCCTGCTCATCCACCTGGGAACCGCGCGCCTTCTGCTCGAAAACGATGTGGAACGCTGTTTCGCGCGGCGGGGCGACGCCTTGTTGGTAGGCTCGCGCAACGAACAGCCCGTTCCAGGCTTCGATATGACCAATTCTCCTTACCGTATTCTACAAGCCGGGGAACAATTCTTTCGCGGCCGAACCGTCATTCATCGTTCCACCTCTGGCGTGGGCGGCGTTCCGGCGGCGCTAGCGCAAGCCGACGAGGTGTTATTGGCCTCCTTCATCAATGCGCGGGCGACGGCCGCCTATATTCGCCAGCGCAATCCAGCAACGGTCAGTCTGGTCGCGATGGGCAGTCGCGCCACTATCGAAGCGCCCGAAGACGAGCGCTGCGCCGATTATTTGGAAAACCTTTTGACGGGAAAACCGTACGATCATATAGCCGCACTCGTCGAGATTTTGGCGCACCATAACGCCCGCAAATATCTCGATGCGGATAACCCCCATTTGCCCAAGGAGGACATCATTTTATGCCTGCAACGAGACCTGGTGGATTTTGCGCTACGCGCCGAACGGCGTGATGAGATGATTGAAGCCATACCCATTCCAACCACGTAACGGAACGAAAACCGTCTAGACATATCGCAAATCAGTAAAGCGACTGCGTTGAACGGATAGGCGAGGTATCTGCTTAGTAAGCACGCGGTTTGCGCTGTTCACTTACTAAGAGGGCGATGACGGGTGGTCGGCAGCGCGAGGTTTTAGATGGGCATTGATGTATTGCTCATCGGTTTGGCCGTACAAAATACGGGCTTTAGTATCGTTCGCGTTGCCGGTAAGGATCACTGGGCAGCGTGAAATTCTTTCCATCGAAAGGGGCGGCATTCGGGTCTTCCGCGATACGGACACAGAGTTTGCCTATCCGATCCATCCGCCATTCAAGGCCAGCGCGGCTTAATCGGTCCATTCTGGCCGTTCTTCCCTTCTTTCTCTATCTGCCCAGACGGCCCAGCGCCAACGCTTACATTTCACCAGCTTCAGCACATCTCCAACATCCAGGTCCCGAGGTGGAGAGCAAATAGTCGAACCAAGCCAATAAGCCTCATGAGAGCGGCATAATAGAAATAATTGATACAAATTGCCGGTTGGGCGACATAAACTGGAAATAGGCGGCTGGCATGCTTCAGGTGTGTTTATCTTGTCGGTCTTTCGCCACGGCAACCGCTTGGCGGCTTTGGACTCGGCGGAAAGTTGCGGTTACACACTGGAGCCATCGTTGTGATCAATGCCATACGCGTTGAAATGCTGCCTGGGCACAGCACAGGCAATGCCTACTTTTTGACCGGATCGACCACTGCTCATGAGGGCACCGTTGATACGGACCTCAATCCGGGCATCTACAAGCTGACCACCAATAAAACCTTGAAGAAATGGATCATCACCGGGGTCAATGGCGGGATTCGGTTCTATGTTGAGCTCGATGGCGCCGATCCCTGGGCGCTCAACTATGCCGCCGGCTTGCGCTTGGAGGTCATCAGCAAGGGACAAATCCTTAATCCCAACGAAGAGTTGCTCGATGGCATCGGCCCGGACGCCTACCGCAACGATCCCAAGTACATCGACCGCGTCACCGCTGGCCATTACGATGTCGCAACCGGCAAATTCACTGTCGATCACGAGGACGGCAGTGTGATCGAACTAGACTACGCCGCTATCCTCAAGCACCTCCAGCCGCCACATGCGGGCGGCGCCACGATGTATGTCTATTACCGGAACCTTCAGAATTACAAAATCTATCCGCGGCTTTTTGATAAGAACACCGCGCCCAATATCGCCAGCATGGTGCTGGAAACCGAGCAGGCGCGGCCAAGCGCCGAGGGGCTGGCGCGACTTGGACGCATTTTGTTGGAACTGGTCAAGTTACGAGCCAGCGCGTCGGCCGTAGGTCATGTGGGTGGGCAGATTCCCGCGCCTGCTCGAGCCGCGGAATCGACGTGGAAGGTGGTCCCTAAGACGTCGGCCAGTTTGACGCGCAAGATGATCCCGGGCATGACCGGCGGAAATACGCCCTCGGCTAACCTGCGCCTTCCCTCCGGCGATCTGCTGAAATCGGGGGTGCAACATGTCGAGGGCAAAGTCGTTTATCGGGTCGATGAGATGATTGCCGTAAGCGCGGAAGCCATCACCGTCAAGGCCGCGCACCGCAGTTTGATCGTCGCGGCCGCCCAAGAGGCTAGGCGTATGGGCCAAGCGACGTTCAAAATGCTCGGCATTCAAGCCAATCACAACGCCCGACGACACTTCGACAAACTGGCGCGGGAAATTGGCGTGCCTAATTCCGGCAAACAGTTCCCAAGCAACGTGCCCATGGCTTATCCCAACTATGAAGTCACGCTCAGCGTCGATAAGGTGCTAGCCACGAACGTCCCTTGACACCGGGTGCGAATTGTACCGGCCCAAAAAATCGCCATCATCCGCGGCAGGTGGAGACTGTGGGTAGCGAAGGCGCGAGGTATCCGTTCAGTAGAGGGGTAAAACGCATGACAGGTTATCCGGCAGACCTATCTGGGCTTGGCATCGCCAGCCGCTGCTTGAAATCGACGCTGTATTGTCAGCCGGCCCAGGGCGTCTATCTTGATCGCCCCGGCCCATTACCGCTCCATCCGTCATAACGGCTACCCTTTCGCTGTACGGATACCCCGCGTATCCGCTTGCCGCAATTTCTCCGCTGCTTTCTAAAGTGTCCAGGCGGATTAAATCGCTCGCTTGCCAACCACATCGGGTCAACATGAAAACAACAATTGGGAAATTGGGCTCAAGAAGCGTTTTCACCAGCTGTTAAGCCTCTGGTCAGCTTGCTTCTCTTAGTATTTCGAAGATAAGGCTCTTTAGCCTAGCAACAAGCTTAGCGTTCGTATCATCGGTCGAATGATGGTCGCCAGCGCCAGAGGAGCACGCCCAATGAAACTGTCCCTACTCTCGGCAGTGTTAATCGCTGCCCTCATCCCTTTGTCTGAAGCACTCGCCTGGGAGCGCGGTAACAATGGAGGTCCCGACTACTACCCTAGAGGGCGGAGCCTACCTTCCGGGAATGGTGGAGGCAGTCACAACGGCCGCCACTGGGACGGCGGTCACAGCGGTCATTGGGGCAGTCCACCGGGCTATTGGCGCTCCCGGCCGGGCTATTGGCGCTACCCGCCCGGTTACTGGCGCGGTGGCTGGGGTTATTGGGGCCGGCCGCGCGGTTACTATTGGGGTGGCGGCTGCTGGGATTGCGGGGCCGGCGCTGCCGTGGTCGGCTTGACCTTTGGTACTATCCTGGGGTCCACCATCGCCAATTACTCAGAACCACCGCCATCCAGCGCCGAGCCTTCAGAACCGCCATCGCCAGATCAGTGCAAATCGATTGTTGTAAAGGGCATCACTTACTACAACTGCGAACCTGATCGTCGCGACGATTACCCTGACCGTTATGATAATGGCGTTTACCAAGACCGCGCCGATAATCGCGAGCTTGACGGCAGCGCGTTTGATAAGCGCCCATTTGATGATACCGAGATGGACCGCAGCCAATCCGATAACCAAGCGGCCGGTTGGGAAGCGAAATAAGGGCTTGACTCTAGCTCTGGCGCTCTGGATTCTGTTTGGCGATCACCCGGAGCCCATCAAATAGGAGGTTCGGTTCTAAGCGGAACGCTCCTAGCAGATACGGGGACACAGCCTCGGCTCCGCCCCCGGTGAGAAATCGTATTCCCGATCCGCCCGCCGCCATCATCCGCTCGGTGATGCCATCGATGGCGGCGGCGACCGCATAGAGCGTTCCACCCCAGACACAATCGCGGGTGCTTTGACCGAACAAGCGCGGTTCTCCCTGTTCCGGCGGAATCTGCCGGGTCTCCCGATATAAGGCTTGGCGCATCAACTGGATGCCCGGGACGATCACGCCTCCCAGATGCCGGCCATCAGCAGCCAAGGCGTCAATTGTGAGCGCCGTGCCGCAATCCGCCACATAGCAAGCTTGTTGGGTCAAGGATCGCGCCGCGATCAGCGCCACCCAGCGATCCGCCCCCAATCGCTCCGGTTCCGCATAGGCATTTTGGATACCGCAAGCCGCCGCTGTCGAAACGACAAACTCAACCTTAATACCCCAAGCCCGCTCGATCCATTCGCTTAAGGCGCTCCGCGCTTCGAGGCCGGCGACGCTGACGATCAGCACCCGATCCGGCCGGGGCAGGCCCTGCCATTGGGCGCAGGCCAACTCAACTGATTCAGCCCGATCAGCGCGGAGCCAAGCGCTCGGCCGAGACTCCCCACCGTCATAAGTCACCCATTTGACTCGGCTGTTACCAATGTCCGCCAGCAAAATCATTCCGCTACTCTCAGACTGACTTCACCGCCACAATAAGGGGTGACTCGACCATTCGGCGTCTCCAGCAGCAAGGCACCGGTTCCGTCCACGCCGCGCGCGATACCCGCGAAAGAGACATTGGGCAAATGCACCTGTACCGGCCTGCCGGCCACTCGATCAAAACGCGCCCATTCCGCCACAAACCCAATAAATCCCTGTTGCTGAAATTGGCGGAAAGCCGCAATCAATTCATTAATCAACAAAGCAGCCAACCGATTGCGCGCGACGGGGGCGCTCCTCAAAATTTCCTGTAAATCGACCCATGGCTGATCGATTAGCGCCGCGTCCCGCGGCGGTAGCGCTACGTTCAACCCGACGCCAGCTACGACATAAACCTGATTTGCCGCACCACCGGATTCCAGCAAAATACCGCCCAATTTACGCTCGCGCCACCAAATGTCATTCGGCCACTTCAGCCCCACCTCCGACACACCGACGCCCGCTAAGGCCCGGGCGACGGCAATACCCGTGACTAGACTCAAGCCGCTGAGCGCTTCCGGCGACGCATCGAACCGCCAGAGCAAGGACAAGGCCAAACTAGCCCCAAACGGCGTCACCCAGTGACGCCCCCGCCGACCTCGGCCAGCGGTCTGTTGCTCGGCCAGACAGACCGCGCCGCTCGCCTGACCCCGATTCGCGCCCCTGACCAAATAGGTATTGGTGGAATCCAGGGTCGGAAACACTTCTAAGCCACTTAATTCGGCGCGCGCGGCCTCGGACAGATCCGCCAGGATGCGCGCCCGATCCAATCGCTCCAAGGCTTCGCTCATTTAAGCGATTTCATCCTAAAAAAAACACAACCGTCTTTTCCTGGTTCGGAGAAGACGGTCATGGCGGAAAAGGCTAATTTTTTTGAGCTCGCGGCAGAATGAAGAGTCCACCCAAACGGAAAAATCAGTGAAAGTTTTAGAACAAACTTCCCCAAGGGACGGCTGAAAAAAAACTCAGGTAGGAGGCGACCACCAAAACAATAATGATGACGATGGGGAAATTTTGAAAGCTAAACATCTTTATTCTCCTTGTGATTTATAATGGAATACTAAATCTTTAGTCTTATCCATTCAAGGATTTATCATCATCTTGCCGCTGTTTTGGCCGAGGAAGGCGCGGATCGTCATCGTCCATCAAAATCCGGTGAGCCGGCCCTTCCAAATCGTCGAACTGGCCAGTTCGCACCGCCCAGAGAAAGGCCCACAACGCGACGCCGGCAACCCCCAACGCCATTGGAATCAGCAGGAACAGAATCCGCACGGAACCACCTCCACTCAGGTTTGACGGAGCCGCAACGCGTTCACCACCACCACCAACGAACTGAACGACATGCCGAGCGCCGACATCCAAGGCGTCAGCCAACCGCCGGCGGCCAACGGTAGCGCAACCAGATTGTAGCCGATTGCCCAAGCAAAATTCTCGCGCATAATGGCTAAGGTTTTTCGGGCCCTATCAATCCCGCTCGCCAGATAATCCAGCCGTTCCGACAGTAGAATCATGTCCGCCGTTGCGTGAGCCAATTGGGTACCGCTTCCCATTGCCAGCGACACCTGCGCCGCCGCCAGCACTGGTGCATCGTTGACCCCATCACCGACCATCGCGACCACGCTGCCCTGGCTTTGCAATTGACGAAGCCGCGCCAATTTATCTTGGGGCGACATCCCGCCGATGGCCTGGGAGATCGCTAATTCGCGGGCGATATGCGCCACCGTCGCCACGCGATCACCGCTAAGCAGTTCCACTGTCAAGCCGCGCTGTTGCAAAGCCGCCACGGCCTCCGCCGCGCCGGGGCGTAAACTATCAGACAACTGGAACCACGCCAATACACCTGAATCGTCCGCCAACGCGACCCAAGTACTGGTTGAATCGACGTCAGCGGCGGGAGGTAATAGCACCGCGCCCGCAGCGGTTACGAATTCAGCCCGGCCCACCCGATAGCAACGGCCTTCAATCCAACCTTCAATACCGCTGCCGGGGATATTGCGCACTTCAGTCGCGCTTAGCGGCAGGAGTCCGACGGCTTCGACCAGAGCGCGACCCACCGGATGTTCGGAACCACGCTCCAGCGCCGCCGCCAATTCCAGGCAACGCCGGGTTTCCAAATTGCCGGTCGGCTCGACCGCCACCACTCGCAGCCGCCCATAAGTCAGCGTTCCTGTTTTGTCGAAAATGAGATGGGTAGCGCGCGCCAAGGTCTCCAAGGCGTGGCCGCGCGTGGCCAACAACCCCAGTCGGGTCAGCGCCCCGGTCGCTGCCACGATCGCGGTTGGAGTGGCTAAAGACAGCGCGCAAGGACACGTCACGACCAATACCGCCAGGGTGATGCGAAAGGCCGTATCAAAATCACTCTGTATCCACCAAGCGGCCATCACCACCGCCGCCACAACCAACAGGGCCGCGACGAACCAACCGGCGATCCGATCAGCCAACAAAGCAAGACGCGGCTTTTCACTTTGCGCGCGATCAAGCAGGCGGACGATGGCCGACAGCACCGTATCAGATCCCACTTTCTCGATCTGCATCACTAACGGGCTTTCCACATTGACCGCGCCGCCGACCAGCGCCTCGCCGGCAACCCGCGGTAGCGGGAGACTTTCGCCGGTCAATAGCGATTCGTCCACGCTACTGCGCCCTTCCAAGACCCAGCCATCAGCCGGGATGGTTTCTCCCGGCCGTACCAGCACTCGGTCGCCGGGCGTCAGCTCCGTCAGGGGAATCAGCTGTTCCTCGCCGCTGGCATCCAGTCGGGTCGCCGTTGCCGGCAGCATTCGCACCAAAGCCTCAGAAATTTGTCCTGCCCGATGGCGCGCGGTCATTTCCAAAAAACGCCCGGCCAACAGAAAAAACACAAACATCGTGATCGAATCGTAATAGACCTCGCCGCCGCCCTGCCACGTATACCAAACGCTGGCGGTAAATGCGGTAACGATGGCTAAAGCGACCGGTACATCCATTCCCAATCGCCGGCGGCGCAAATCCCGCCAGGCGCTTTGATAGAACGGTTGGGCCGAGTAGAGCACCACCGGCACAGCCAGAATCAGGGAAATCCAGCGCAGGAATACGCGAATCCATTGTTCCATCCCCTGATAATCGCCCGCATACAAACCAACCGCTAGCATCATCACTTGCATCGAACCGAGACCCGCCACCGCCAAGCGACGCAAGGCAACGGTGCGCTCGCGTTGTTGCAAAGCTTCCTGACGGCGGGGATCGAAGGGATGGGCGATATAACCGATGGCCGAGATCGCCGTCAGAATGTTGCTGAGCTGGATCTGGCGCTGGTCCCAACGCACGCTAGCGCGATGGGTGGAATAATTGACCCGAAAAGCCAACACACCGGGCAAGCGGCCGACATGGTGCTCGTTCAGCCAAACGCAAGCCGCGCACACAATACCTTCCATCATCAGCGCGGCTTCACGAATATGCTCGCTCTCGCTATGCACGAAACTCTTTTGCAAATCCGGTCGGTCGTAGAGTTCCAAGCCACGCAAGGATTCTGGGATCAGATCTTCAGCACGGCGCGAGGGAGCGGTGCGATGCTGATAAAAATCACTCAATCCGGCGGCGAGAATAGCTTCCGCCACGGCCTGACAACCGTGACAACACATCGACCGGCGTTGCCCCTCGATTGTCACGGCATAATTAAAACCCGTTGGAATGGCTAAGCCACAGTGAAAACAGGTGTTTTCAGTCGCGGCGGAGCGATCCTCGGTCAGGGCTTCGATGGGAACGGACATGAGTCTCGGCGCAACACCGTCGTGAAAAAGTACTGTACGACCGGATTCTAACGATCCAACACCTGTGTGACCGCCCGAATTTCGTGTAAATCCTCTCCCTTGCGAATATGGAGCACCAGATTCCAGTTACCTGCCAAGGGTAATGTCACAGTGGTCTCATAGACCCCAGAACCGGTTTCAGTCAAACTAAAAGCGACATCCCGCCGGTTATTGGAGGGCCGTAGGAATTGGCCGGACATATCCGCTCCGCTAACCGGCTCGCCCTCCCGAGTTTTCACGGCCACTCGAAATACCGTGGGCTCATTCGGTAGCGGATCGGCCAACCAACCCTTCTGGATTTGCCAACCCCGTTGCTGTTGCCGCTCTACCTGCTGGAGATACGCATTGTAAAGCGCTTCCTTCTGATGGAAATCGTGCGAAATCACTCCTGGGAACACCGAAGTGACTTTCTGAGCTCTGTCGGTGGCCGGCATCAACCATTCCCAAAGTGATGGACTCAGACCTCGTTCGGCGATAGCCACAAACAACGCGCCCGACACCGCCACGAAGATGAAAAAACCGATGATCGCGGCGGGTCCCCAATGCAGTCCCTTACCTTCGTTGCGGACCTCCAACAGCATTCCGCAGGCCAGCGAAACCAACAGATAAATTCCCAGATGGATCGCAAAGACATCACCGCCAGGCCAGCGGATGATGCTATAAGGCACATAGAGTCCGACGGTTACCAGAGCGACCACAGCGGCGGCTTGTTTGGCGCTGGTGTGCATCAAGCGCGCTAGCGCCAGATTGGCCAGTACAATAATCCCCACCCCAACGGCGAGACTCAGCAACAGATCGGTCACTGACCGTTTTCCGGCATGGAGAACGGCACCTCTCGGCGAATAGGCTCCGAGGTGGCGCCTTCCAGCAATGTGATCACAAAAGTAATTGTACGGACGTGCTCGCTCACGCCCGTCGGATCAGCGGCAACCTGCACCCGCGCCGGTACTTTGACGCGCTCTTGCGGTTCCAGTGTGATCTGTTCCATCCCATCCATGTCCAAGATAGCGCTGGAGGAACCCTCGATGCCGATGCGGAGAGTGATCGGCGCGGTCAGTTTATTATTGAGCTTGATCTCGTAAACATTACGAATGCTGCCGTCCGTCAGTTGCGAATACAGCGGCTGGCGAACTTGCTCAATCGTGGCCGTGTAGGAGGTCCGGGTCAAAATGCTCCACGTCAAAATCATGATCGCCGCCATCAGAATCACGCCATAGCCGATGGTTTTCGGCTTGAGCAGCCGAGTTTGCCTGCCATTCAGCGCATTTTCCGACGTGTAACGGATCAAGCCGCGCGGCCATTTCAAATTGTCCATAATCGTGTCGCACGCATCGATGCATAGCGCGCAAGAAATGCATTGATATTGGAGGCCGTTACGGATATCGATGCCCACCGGACACACTTGGACGCAGTAGCCGCAATCGATGCAGTCACCCACCCCCGCCACTTGCCGTTCCTCGCGGCTTTTCAACCCTTTGCCGAGTTTGGTGCGACCTTGCGCGCTTTCGCCGCGCTGTTTGTCATAGGAAACAATTAGGGTGTCATGATCGAACATGGCGCTTTGAAAGCGCGCGTAGGGACACATGTAGGTACAAACTTGCTCGCGCGCCAAGCCCGCCATCACAAAGGTGGTCGCTGTCAGAAAAAACGTTGTGAAATAGGCCGGATAGGGCGCTCGTCCGAGTATGAAGTCCGTGACCAAGGTCGGCGCATCGACCCAATACATGGTAAAGGTCAAGCCAGTCCAGAACGCAATCAACAACCACAAGCCATAGGTGCCGCCTTTTTTGACGATTTTCTCCCGATTCCACGGTCCCCTATCGAGCCGCATCCGCGCGGGCCGCTCGCCTTGCATCCACTGCTCGACCATCATGAACAGATCGGTCCACAAGGTCTGAAAACAAAAATAACCACACCAAACGCGGCCGGCCAGCCCAGTGACAAAAAAGAGCAGGATCGCGAAGATGATCAAGGCTCCGGCCAGCCAGAAGATGTCCTGAACTTGGATCGTCAAACCAAAAATATAGAAGTGGCGGCCGGGCAGATCATAGAGTATGGCTTGATCGGGGGCGTTGGGTCGATCCCAACGCAGCCAGGGCAGCAGATAATAAATGACGTAAGCTAAAATTAACGCCCCCGTCTTGAGATTTCGAAAGCGCCCCTTGACCGAGCGTGGATAAATTTGAATGCGTTTCTGATAAAGCTGGGCAGTCTCTTCGGACATGGTCCACTCGATTTACTGTACGGGATGAACAGGCGGGGATAACACCAACCGCCGTTCTAATTTTTAGTAGGCCCTAGGCGGCAAACAGCAATCCAACAGGCAACTCCGCCTGTTTTGGGTATTATGAGGCAACATTAGGGTTTAATGGCCACAAATGCCTCACCCCCCAATCGGGGGGTGAGCGTGTTGGAACAAGCCAGTCAAGTAATTTACCAGTACGCCGCAAGAAAGCTACTTGGCGCCGCCTAGTTGGCGGACGTAAACCGCCAGCAATTTGACATCCGTCGGCGACAAACGATCTTTCCAGGCTGGCATGATCCGGGTGTTGTTCACCCCGGTTGTGATCAAATTCTTAAGGGCTGTTTTCTTATCCTGTGGAGTCTTCAGCGCTGGCAAATCGACCACGGTCCAGATCCGATCAGTCAGATTGGCGGCGCCCTGCGATTGTACTCCCTTGGCGTCGGCACCGTGGCAGTAGTAACAACCACCGACTTGGCCGTGAAAAATTTCCTTACCGCGCTCGGACGCCTCACCCGGTCTGGCTTCGCCCGATAAAGTCAGTACATATTCGGCGACATCATCCATTTGCTCAGGTTTTAGCACTGTTCCAAAAGCAGGCATGAACCCATTGCGACCTTCGACCAAGGTTTGGTGGATCTGGTTCATACCGCCGCCCCAAAGCCAATCGTCGTCGGTCAAGTTCGGGTACATGCCGGCAACCCCTTGACCGCCGCGACCATGACAAGCCGCGCAATTATCGCCAAACAAGCCCTTGCCGACCGAACGGACAAATTCCATCATCTTACGGTCCTTCAGGATCTGATCGTAATCGGCGGTCCGCACCTTGGCCATCATCTCCTTGCGCTGCGTGTTATTGGCCGCGTCGCTCAGATCTTCCAGCAGCAGCGAGCGCGTATTCCAACGATACTCTTGCTCTTTTTCCTTCCCGGTCGCTTTATCCGAAATGGTGTAGCTGACACTGCCAAAACCCTTGAGCCACGTCTGGCCAACCGGCCAAGAGGGATAAATGAACCAATAAAGGACCGAGAACACCGCGGTGCCATAAAAACACCACAGCCACCAGCGCGGGAGCGGGTTATTGTATTCCTGTAAATCGCCGTCCCAAGCGTGACCGGTGGTCTGAACCGCACCGGCTGATTGTTTTTCATTCATGTTTTCATTCATTATCGATCACCTTGCGGGAGTGGGATCGTTGTTCGGATCGCAAGTGGTCAGACGGCGGTTCATCATCAAATGGAATGTATTTATAGGACTCCAGCCGCTTGGCTCGCTTTTTCCCAGTAAACACATAAATCACGATGCCGCAGAAAGCCCCGAAAAATAGCACCAGCGCTAAAGGCTTGGAATTCTCCATGTGGGTGAACCACAGCAACCAATCAAGCATGGAAGCAAACCCCAACGCGCCCCCTACTGGAAGCGCGGCTCGAAATTAACGGAACTGGGCGAAATAACCCTCGTCGTACTTGGTGAAATCCACCATGGTGCCTAGCACCTGCAAGTACGCCACCAGCGCTTCCATCTCGGTAATACGCTCAGGCAAACCGTCAAAGTTTTTCTCCCGGGCCTGCTTCAACAAGCTGTTTTGCGCTTGATTGATATCCAGTTGATCGGCGATCTCCTTGCCGTACTTCTTAAGGTTCGCATCGTATTCGATTTGCGTCAGAGAATACGGAACCCCCGTAACCCTAAGCGCCCGCATCCGAGTATCCGCGTCCGCGTAGTCCAGATCATTTTCCAACAGCCACGGATAGCGTGGCATGATGGACTGTGGCACGACCGATTGCGGATTTTTCAGGTGTTGCACTTGCCACTGATTGGAGTATTTACCTCCCACTCGCGCCAGATCCGGACCGGTGCGTTTGGAACCCCACTGGAAAGGATGATCGTATTGTGACTCCGCCGCCAATGAATAGTGGCCATAACGCAACCATTCATCGCGGAACGGTCGAATCTGCTGGGAATGGCACAGATAGCAGCCTTCCCGAACGTAGATATCGCGGCCGCGGCTTTCCAACGGCGTATAAGGACGCACGCCGTCCACTTTTTCAATCGTCTCGTTGATATAAAACAGCGGGACGATTTCCACCAGACCGCCGATGCTGATCACGACCATGATCAGCAGCAGCATGAGGGCGGAATTGGTTTCGATATGTTCGTGTCGCATGGTGTTCGATCTCCGCAAAACCGCCTATGTTCAAGCCTTGGCCAGTTTGGCCGCCAACTTGGCCTCCAAAGCCGCCTGCTCGCGGCGCGATGTTCTTGCGGTCATCACCATGTTATAAGCCATGACCAACGCGCCGGCGACAAAGAAAGCCCCACCCAACGCCCGCCAGACATACGGCGTGTGCATAAACTCAACGGTTTCGATGAAGGTGTAGGCCAGATTGCCGTAATCATCGAAGCTGCGCAGCATCAAACCCTGACCGATGCCGGCGACCCACATCGACGTGATATACAGCACGATGCCGATGGTGGCGAGCCAGAAGTGAACGTAAATCAGCGTTTGACTGTACAGCTTGGTTTGGTATAAGCGCGGCATCAGATGATAGAAGGAGCCAAAACTCACCAGCGCGACCCAACCCAGCGCACCGGAGTGAACGTGGCCGATGGTCCAGTCGGTGTAGTGCGACAACGCATTGACGCTCTTCAGCGACATCAGCGGCCCTTCGAAAGTGGACATGCCATAGAACGACAGGGAGGTGATCAGAAAGAGCATGATCGGATCGGAACGCAGTTTGTCCCATGCGCCAGAAAGCGTCATGATGCCGTTGATCATGCCGCCCCAGGAAGGCATTAACAACAAGATCGAGAAGGTCGCCGCCAAGGTCGAGACCCAATCGGGCAGCGAGGTCCAGTGCAAATGATGGCCGCCGGCCCACATATAAAGAAAGATCAAGGCCCAAAAGTGGATAATGGACAACCGGTAGGAATACACCGGCCGACCGGCCTGCTTGGGCACGAAATAATACATCATGCCGAGAAAGGCGGCGGTCAGGAAAAAGCCCACCGCGTTATGGCCGTACCACCACTGGGTCATGGCGTCTTGGACGCCAGCGAACAAACTGTAAGATTTCAACAAGCCAGTCGGCACGGCCAAATTATTGAAGATGTGCAACAAGGCGACCGCTAACAGGAAGGACATGAAGAACCAGTTGGCCACATAGATGTGCGGCTGGCTGCGACGGCGCACGGTCTCGACATACACCACGATATAGCAGACCCAAACCAGCGTGATGGCGATATCTAACGGCCATTCGAATTCAGCATATTCCCGACCCTGGGAAAATCCGGCCATATAAGTAATCACGCCCAGCGCCACACCGCCAGTCCACCCCCAAAAGGTGAATTCGGCCAGCCAAGGGAATGCCAGCCGCGCCTGACAGGTGCGTTGCACGATGTAATACGCTGTGGCGAACAGCGCGCTGCCGCCAAAGCCGAAGATGACGAGGCTGGTATGAACGGGACGCAAACGCCCAAAGGTCAGAGCAGGAATATCAAAATTCAGGAACGGCCACGCCAATTCACACGCGATATACACTCCGACGGTCATGCCAAGTACGCCATAGACCATGGCTACGATCATAAATCTTCGGACGATATCGAAATTGTACTGATCGGCCGGCAACACTGCGCTTTGGGCCATATCCAAGCCTCCTTAGCAAACCAAAAAAGGGTTAGGAGTTTTATTATTTGTTTTCCAACAGTTACGGCGAGACTGGAAAACGCGCCCCGGCAAGCCTGGACGATGGGTTATTCTACTAATATTCAGCGGGTTTTCTCAATCAGCATTAGCTAATATTATAAAAAATGTGGCACTCTTAGAAAGCCATTCATAAAATATTTATAAAATAAAAACTTAGAGAATTTCGAGCAGGCGCGAAGCGTAATGGTCGAGCATCAGGGCCGCGAATAATCCGAATAAATAAACTATCGAAAACCCAAAAGTCGGCAAGGCGAGTCGATCATTTCCCGTGGCATACAATCGTATGGCATAATTCAAAAATCGTAACCCAAAAGCGACGGCTCCGACCAGATAAATCCAGCTGCTCATACCCGTCAAAAAAGGGAGCATTGTTACAAGAAACAATAAGATGGTGTAGAGCAGAATATGCAAGCGGGTAAAAGCTACGCCATGAGTGACCGGTAACATCGGGATATCGGCATTGGCGTAATCATGACGGCGATGAATGGCTAGCGCCCAAAAATGGGGCGGCGTCCAGACGTAAATGATCAAAAACAGCAGCAGCGCACCCGAATCTACTTGGCTGGTTACCGCCGTCCAGCCGAGCAGTGGCGGCGCCGCGCCGGCCGCCCCACCGATAACGATATTTTGCGGGGTGGCGCGTTTGAGAAACAAGGTATAAATCACGGCATAGCCAATCAGCGAAGCAAAGGTTAGCACCGCCGTGAGCGGGTTAGTGAAAACCAGCAGCAATCCGAACCCGCACAAGCCGATGATCGAGGCAAAGCTAAGTACCTGCCAACCTTCCAGATGACCGCTGGGCAGAGGCCGATTACGAGTGCGGGCCATGACCGCATCGGCTTTGCGGTCGACCAGATGATTGATCGCGGCGGCTGAACCCGCCATCAGAGCAATGCCTAGCGAACCGAACAACAGAATATCCCAAGGCACCATATCCGGCGTGGCGAGCAACATGCCCACCATGGCGGTAAACGTGATCAAGGCCACCACGCGGGGTTTGGTCAACTCCAGATAGTCCCGACCGTGGCGTCGAAAGTTGGTGCGCAGTGTCTGGAAAGTGGCGCTCATCATGCGTCGGTTACCGGTCGCAGACAGTGATTGAGCGCTACCATCGCCAGCAACAACAAGGCGGCGGCGCCATTGTGAGCGACAGCCACCGGTAGCGGCAAATACAGCAGCACATTGGCAATCCCCAAAGCCACCTGCGCGACGAGCAAAACGGCCACGACCACGCCGACCAATCGGACCGCGCGGCTCTCCCCGGCCGTCACCAGCCACCAGGCCAACCAACCGAGATACAGCAATACCGCCAAAGCGCCGAGCCGATGCACCATGTGAATTGTCATGCGGGCCTCATTGCCCAGCACGCCTCCCTCATAGGAGACACCCAGACCCCGCCACAGGGTAAACGCCTCACCGAAATCGGTCGGCGGCCACCAATGACCCTGACAGGTCGGAAAATCCGGGCAAGCCAAAGCCGCGTAATTAGCACTGGTCCAGCCTCCCAAGGCGATCTGGATCACCAACAGCACCAATCCTAGCAGGGCGAAACCACCCATTGCCCGATTATTCACCGACGCCGAATCTTGACCATGGCGGCCTTGGCGCAACACTAACCAAGCCAACAGGCTTAAAGTCGCCAAACCTCCCAGCAGATGCCCCATGACGACAACCGGCTTCAACTGCCAGGTCACCGTCCACATCCCTAACAGCGCCTGAAAGAGCACCAGCGCCAATAGGCAAAGCGGCAAAATCACCGGCTGCCCGACGGAAGCGCGATTGCGCCACGCCAGCACGGCCAAGGCTAAAACCAGCAACCCCAAGATTCCCGCAAAATAGCGGTGAATCATTTCTTTCCACGCTTTGGCCGGTTCCACCGGGCGTTCGGGATAAGCCTCATTAGCCCGAACGATTTGATGCGCTTCCTCCGGGACATCCAATTGACCATAGCAGCCCGGCCAGTCCGGACAACCGAGGCCCGCATGGGACAACCGGACATAAGCCCCTAAAACCACCACCACAAAGGTCAGCGCCAGCGCCGTCCAGGCCAAACGATTAAACCAGGTATTGCGCGCTTCAATCATCCAATTTTCGACCATTTCAGCAGCCGCTGGAGATCTTTAAGCAACCCACGCGGCTCGATATCAACCGGATAACGCATCAACAGATTGCCGAGCGGATCCAACAAGTACAGCCATTCACCCTCTGGCCCTGGCTGAGCAAACGCGGCCGTCAAATTGTTCCGGTTAACGGCATCGGCTATGCCGACAGTCATGGCCGGATGTTCGGTGGCCAGCCACTGACGGAATGTGCTCGCCGGCATCCCATCCAGCACCAGCAGGGTCTTGACGCGATCCATGTCTTTGCCCAAAGCCAGGCGAACTTGCCGTATGTCATACAAGCCGGCGCGGCAGCGCGCCTCGCACACCGTTGCCGAGCCGATGTAAGCCAGCACCCACTGCCCGCGTAACTTCGTCGCCGTATTGAAATGGCCACCATCCATTCCAGCAAGCTGCAAATCCACCGGCCGGGCTGGATTGAGCAATTCTCCATGTTGGACCGAACCGTCAGGGCGCCAATGGCCGATCAATAACCAAGCCGCCGCCAGCGGTAGCAAAAAGCAGGCAATAATGGCCAAAAGCGCCACCCGCTGTCGTAAAAGCGGGGAAATGGAAGGAGCGCTAAACAAAATTGAATGAAGGCTCATCGCGTTAAAATGATTGAGAGCGAGGCAATCGATCCGTATTGACGGCCAAGTACAGGATGATTAACGCCACTGCCAAACTGAACCATTGCACGGCGTAACCTTGATGGCGCTCCGGCCCGATCCCCCCAAAGCGGGGTTGCCAATCGCGCCAATACCCCGCGGCCGACCCTGGTTCCAATAGAATCACCGCCGGTTGGAGGGGGTAATTTAACAGCTTGGCCAACAATTGGTAATCCACATAAGGGATGACACGCGGCCATTGTAGATTTTCCCCAGTCGCTTCACCCCACCATAAGCCTGGATTAGCCGGTTGCGACAGCCAACCGGTAACCGTGACCGCTGCGCTATCCACCGAAACATCCGGCAACATCTGTCGCGAAGCGCCTAACGCCAGCCAGCCTCGATTGACGAGTATCGCTTCACCCCCCTCCAGCTGTAAAGAGGTCAAAACATGATAACCCGGCTGACCATCACGTACTTGATTATCTAGCAAGAACTGATGCGAAGCATCATAACGACCGGACGCGATGACCCGCCGATAGCGATTGGCGGAATCAGAAGGGTCTATGTCGAAGAGCGGGACCGAGGGCTGCTGAAACCGCTCAACAAAGGCGGCTTGCAATTCTGCTTTTTGTCGCGACCGGTCTAATTGCCAGAAAGCCAGCGCCAGCAGAAACGGCAGCAGCAGTAAAGTGGTGACACTAGAAACCCGTCCGGGCTGAAAAACCCATTCACCCAACCGGACGCGCACTGTGCTTCTCGCCAAAAACCCGTTTCATCGCGCTGATCCGAATTGGATTATACTGGGCATGATCTTCTCCACTCACCGGAACTCGTTGATGTTTAAGCTCGTCATTATCGCCATGCTGCTCATGATTGTCGCAAGCCTAGGCTCCGGCCTCTTTTTCTTAATCAACGACCGCGATCAACATCGGCGCACGGTCAAAGCGCTGACGTTACGGATCAGTCTTTCGGTGGGGTTATTCCTGCTATTGATGCTGGCTTACGCCATGGGTCTAATCAAGCCGCACGGTTTATAGCAGGAACAAACCACCTTACATCCAATAAACGAAAATAAACAACCCTAACCATACCACATCCACAAAGTGCCAATACCACGCTGCCGCCTCAAAGGCAAAATGCCGCTCCGGCGTGAAATGGCCAGCCATGCTCCGAAATAAAATTACAGTCAGGATGATGGCGCCGATGGTGACATGCAAGCCGTGAAAACCAGTCAGCATGAAAAAGGTAGAGCCGTAAATGCCGCTACCCAAGGTCAGGTTCAGATCCTTATAAGCCTCGTGATATTCAACAGCTTGCAGAAATAAGAACAAGAAGCCCAAGGCGACCGTCGCCGCAAGCCACTTTACCAGTTTCGGCCGATTGCCCTCGATTAATCCCCAGTGCGCCAAGGTGATGGTCACACCGCTGCTGAGCAGGATCAGCGTGTTGATGGCCGGTAAGCCCCAGGCATGCATCGGCGCGAAGAAACCGCCGATGTCGGCGGGGCCATTGGTGGGCCAATCGGCTTCATACTTGGGCCAGAGTATGCCGTGCGTCAGCGTCGCATGCTCTGCTTCACCGCCCAGCCAAGGCACCGACAAGCTACGGGCATAGAATAACGCTCCGAAAAATGCCGCGAAGAACATGACCTCGGAAAAAATAAACCAGGCCATTCCCCACCGGAACGAGCGATCCATCTGGTCGCTGTAAAGCCTTTTTTCGCTTTCGCGGATCACCGTGCCGAACCAGCCGAACATGGTGAACAGCAGCAGGGTAAGCCCTACCAGCAATATCGCTTTAGTGCCCCCATTGAGCAGCGTGGCTCCGCCGTACATCAGTGTAAACAGGCTGATGGAAGCGACAATCGGCCAGTGGCTGTGATGCGGTATATAGTACTGCTCCGGATAGTGGCCTGGCGCATGTTCCGCGTGCGTCATGAAGATCCCCTCGATGGTATTGGTCTGGAAGGTGACGGGTAGAGCCGTCTCAGCTTTCGCTAGCTGCCCGCGTTGTCGATCCTGAAGAAAGTATAGGACAGCGTTACGGTACGGATGTCGGTCGGTAAATTTGGATCGATCCGAAACGTCACCGGCATTTCCTTACCTTCTCCGGCTTGAAAGAGTTGGTGGTTAAAACAGAAACATTCGATCTTTTGAAAATGCGAAGCGGCCAACCCTGGTGTAACGCTAGGGATGGCTTGTCCGGTCATGGGCTGGTTAGCTAGATTCTTGGCCAAAAAATGTGTCTGGTAGAACCGGCCGGGGTGCACCTGCATGCGGGCGACTTGTGGCGCAAAATCCCACGGCGCTCCCAGATTCAAGCTGGCAACGAATTCCACGGTCACCGTGCGCGATTCGTCGACCTTGACCGGCTCCACCACTGCCACCCGACCACCCGTCTTGCCGTTAAGGCCGGTGATCTGGCATAGCACATCGTAGAATGGCACCATGGCAAAGCCAAAGCCGAACATGCCCAGCGTAAGCAACAACAGGCGTCGCACCAGCCGGCGATTGGCGATAGTCGTCGTTTCAACAGCCTTTATTTCATCAGTTTCCATCATCAGCGCCACGCCATCATCAGAATAAAACCAAAGTAAATCATCGCCGCCAGCACTGCCAGTGCGATCACCGTGCGTCGCGCCCGAGTGGTGCGATACGCTGGCGTCGCACTGGCAACGCTCGTTCTCCCTGCAACCACGCCCACTGATTCCCTGACCCTCATTTGACTTCAGGAGCGACCGTAAAGGTGTGGTATGGCGGGGGTGAGCTTAAAGTCCATTCCAAGCCATGCGCGCCTTCCCAAACCTGATCGGTCGCCTTGACGCCACCGCGAATGGTCTTGATGACGTTGTACGCAAACAGCAGTTGCGAGAAGCCAAAGATGAAGGCGCCGATGGTCGAGAGCATGTTGAACTCGGTAAATTGCAAGGCATAGTCGGGGATACGGCGCGGCATCCCGGCCAAGCCCAAAAAGTGCTGTGGGAAAAACAGTACGTTGACGCCGATCGTCGAAAGCCAGAAATGCCACTGGCCCAATTTTTCATCGTACATATGGCCGGTCCACTTCGGCAGCCAATAGTAAGCGGCGGCCATGATCGAAAACACCGCGCCCGGCACCAACACATAGTGGAAGTGCGCCACCACGAAATAGGTGTCCTGATACTGAAAATCAGCCGGCGCCATCGCCAGCATCAACCCAGAGAAACCGCCGATGGTGAACAGAATCACGAAGGCGATGGCGAACAGCATCGGCGTTTCGAAGGTCATCGCGCCGCGCCACATGGTTGAGATCCAGTTGAAGACCTTCACGCCGGTTGGCACCGCGATCAACATGGTCGCATACATGAAAAACAGCTCGCCGGCCAGCGGCATCCCCACGGTAAACATGTGATGCGCCCAAACGATGAACGACAGAAACGCGATGGAGGCGGTGGCGTAGACCATTGAGGCATACCCGAACAAGGGCTTGCGGGCGAAGGTGGGAATGATCATGGAAATCACTCCAAACGCTGGCAAGATCATGATGTACACCTCAGGATGCCCGAAGAACCAGAAAATGTGCTGGAACATCACCGGGTCACCGCCGCCGCCGGCGTTAAAGAAAGAGGTGTCGAAGAATTTATCGGTCAACAGCATGGTCACCGCGCCGGCCAGCACCGGCATTACCGCGATCAACAGATAAGCGGTGATCAGCCACGTCCATACGAACAGTGGCATTTTCATCAACGTCATGCCGGGAGCGCGCAGATTGAGGATCGTGGCGATGATGTTGATCGCTCCCATGATCGACGAGGCGCCCATCATGTGGATGGCCAAAATCACGAACGGAAAGGCTTGGCCGGTCTGCAACACCAGCGGCGGATAGAGAGTCCACCCGCCCGCCGGCCCGCCGCCCGGCATGAACAGCGTGGACAACAGCAGAGTGAAGGCGAACGGCATGATCCAAAACGACCAATTGTTCATCCGAGGCAACGCCATGTCCGGCCCACCGATCATCATCGGAATCAACCAGTTGGCCAAGCCGACGAACGCGGGCATCACCGCGCCGAAAATCATCACCAGCGCGTGCATGGTGGTCAGTTCGTTGAACAATTGGGGATTGACGACCTGAAGGCCCGGTTGGAACAACTCGGCGCGAATGAACAACGCCATGGTGCCGCCGACGAAGAACATCAGCAGCGAAAACAACAGATATAAGGTACCGATGTCCTTGTGATTGGTGGTGAAAATCCAGCGAGTCAAACCGCGCGGCGGCCCATGATCGTGATCGTGATCGTGATCGTGATCGTGGGCATGGTCGTTAGCAGGCGATGCCGTGCTCATAGGGTTTTACCTCCAGCGGCGATTTGAGGGTTTGAACCGTTTGTCACAGTTTGTGGCGTTGGCTGATTCTTGGATTTCATCTGGGCAAGCCACTCTTTAAATTCAGCTTCGGGTACGGCCTTGACCACGATCGGCATGTAACCATGGTCTTTGCCGCATAATTCAGCGCATTGGCCCCGATAAATCCCAGGTTGCTCGATCAAGGTCCAGCTTTCGTTGATAAAACCGGGAATGGCGTCCTTTTTCCAACCCAGCTCCGGCACCCACCACGAATGGATGACATCGGCGGCGGTTGTCAGAATGCGCACTTTCTTGCCAACGGGCACCACCAGCGGATTATCCACTTCCAGCAAATAATGTTCGCCCTTGGTCGCGACATTGCGAATTTGTGCTGATGGCGTAGACAGTACGCTAAAGAATTTGATCTCTTGGTCGAGATAATCGTATTGCCAGCGCCACTGATAGCCGGTGACTTTAACGGTCAGTTCAGCGTCGCGCGCATCATACATTTTGACCAGCGTCTTGGTGGCGGGAACCGCCATGCCGATCAAAATCAGCATCGGAATCACAGTCCAAACGATCTCGACGAAAGTACTTTCGTGAAATTGGGCCGGCACTACGCCGAGCGATTTGCGGTGATGGAAAATCGACCAGAACATGACGCCGAACACGACCACGCCAATCGCCACGCAAATCCAGAAGATCAGCATGTGCAGATCGTAGACTTCCCGGCTCACCGAAGTCACGCCTCGGGGCATGTTCAACCCCAATTCGGCCTGCGCTCCCGTGCTCCACGCCCATACGAACGCACTCGCCAAAATGGTGCCGCTGCATTTTGCAAATCGACTAATTCCCATACCCCTCCTCTCCCGATGGTTGATCGCGCCTTAATGGCCAAGACGCCACACAATAAAAAACGCTCAATTCATTTGGCCCGGTTCAGATTGGTAACCGGTCTACTGCTTTAGGAGTCTCCGCGAAGACAACGAGTCAAATCCTGCGCGAGTTTTTTTCGTTCTTCTTCCACCAAAAATCGGCCCACTTCCACCGTCCGTCCGTGGGCGCGAATCAGCAGCCGGCTCGGATACCACTGACGGGGACACGCTTTCAGGACGACTTGCGCCCAAGCCCGCGTTAAGGTCCAGCATTGTTGGGGACCGCGCCGACCTCTTTCGATTCGGATACTATCCGCGGCGACACAGATCACCTCGCACTCATGGCAACGGCACGTCACGCGATATAGCCCGATGCCCACCACCAACAGCTCCAGGCCGGCGAACGGCAACACCGGCCAAAACCCCATGGCGACCAAGGGGGCCACTCCAAGCAGCGTTACCCCGCACAGCCCACTGAAGAATAATAAATTCTGTCGCCATGACAGTGAGCGATTGGGGCGCAACACATAACAATGCTGGCACTCTTCCACGCCATACTCTAGTGCGACCATGACCTGAAAGCCCCCATTGTTTGCCGTGCTTAATTAACAAGTAGCGGGATACGCTAAACTTGTCAATACGCTCTTATAAAACTCAGGGTTTATTTAGCGGATTGGCCGCTAAAACCGGTACGTTCAAATAGGCCGAACTAGCGGTCGGGCCGATCCATTCGGCGTAACCGGGCCAAGGGAAAAACGGCCGTATCCTTGCCGCCCAGCGGGGGCATTTCTCGCATCGGCCCCCAAGCATGCCCGTAAATTACTTCGCAACTCACGGGCAGCAGGCCGTCGGCCCGACGGAATTGCTCATAGTGGCCGCGCATCGCCTGCCAGCGAGCCTTGCCGGCCAGACCACGCGGTCGACCAGCGGTGATGTTCGCCGCCCCCAAGCTCTTTAAATCACGCATCAATTGATCGAGCTTGGAGTAAGTGAGCGTTAGCCGTTCGACATCCATGACCGGTTCGGCCAAGCGCGCCCGGATTAAGGCATCGCCAATATCGTGCATGTCGAAGAACGCGTTGACATGATTATAGTAATCGGCAACTCGCCAGCTTTGACGCAATTCGAGTAACGTATCCGGCCCCAAAGTGCTGAACAGCAACGCGCCGCCCGGTTTGAGCACTCGCCGGAATTCGGCGAATACCAGCTCCAAATCAGTGCACCACTGTAAAGCCAGATTGGAAAAAATCAGATCGCAGCTGGCATTGGCCAGCGGTAGCGCCTCCGGTTCAGCTACCGCACCGTGTAGGGTGCGCAACCAAGGCGCGCGTTTGCGGGCGCTAGCCACCATCGCTGGCGCTAGCTCCAAGCCTATAATCCGCGCCTGACGATATTTTTTGATTAATAGCGCTGTAACTGCGCCAGTCCCGCACCCAAGATCGACCACTACCGCCGGTTTGAGCTTGAGCAGATCTAAACGCTCTAGCAGACGATTACCGATTTCGCGCTGTACCACCGCTGCGTGATCGTAATAAGGAGCGGCTCGTTCGAATGCGTGTCGCAATAATCTTCGATCCAATGCAAAAGCTAAATTCTCTGCCTCACGCATCGAGAAAGGCTCGCAGTTCGGCAATGAAATCCGGCAAGTGAGAAAAAAAAGGCGCGTGTCCCGCCCGTTCGAATACTCGTAATCGAGTTTTAGGCCACTGGGCGACCACGGCCTCGCCCGCCTCGACCGGCACCAGTTGGTCGCGCTGTCCCATTAGCAACAAAATCGGGCAGACAATACGAAACCATTCGGGGCGCAAGTCAGTGTTCTCCAGAATTGCCAGGCCATCCTCCAACGCCGACACCGCCGGTTCACCGTGCTGGAACAACATCGCTCGTAGTTGGTGCAGTTGGGTCGTCGCCTGCTCGCTGCCGTACACCTCCAACGCGATAAAGCGCTTGAGCACGGCGCGGTAATCCTGACGCAGTTCTTCGCCGAAGCGGCGCAAAACCGGCAAGGCGACAGCCTGTGGCCAGTCGGGCCGCTGCACGAAACAGGGGGTGCTATTGGTCAAAATCAGTCGACTGACCCGCTCCGGCGCGATCATGGCGAGACGTTGCGCGACCAACCCCCCCAAGGACCAGCCGACCCAGGCAGCCGGCGCTGGCGTTACCGCCGCCACCATCTTACAAAGCTCATCCAAAGTATATCGGGTTTCGAGCAACCGGCTGAAGCCGTGGCCCGGCAGATCCACCACCGTGATCCGAAAATGGTCGAACAACTCCTCGGCGACATCCTCCCACACGCCGGAGTGCATCCCCCAGCCATGCACCAGCACGATGTCCGGCCCCGCTCCCAGCGTGTGGGTATAGACTGATCGACCATCACTCTGGCCTGATGGCGGCCAGCAAGGCTTGGCGTTAGGACGTATGGACATGACGGCGAATGCCGGCTTTGGAACTGTCAGGCGATCACTGTATCCGTTAGCGGATGGCCTTCCTCATCGAGCGGGATATCAATCCATTGATCCTGATGGATACGCCGCAAGTCCATAATCGACCATGGCACCAAGATCAGCAGCGCCATCCCCCAGGCAATCAGATACCAGAGCCAACCGTTACCGGGAATGAAGGTGCCAATCACGATAAAAAACCCGGTAACAGCATAAAATCGAGTGGCGGCCTGTTGGGTGTAATAGCCGACTTTGGGATTGGGATGATGGCGGTTCATGGCGTACACCAGCATCGAAGCGCCAAACCAAAAAATCAGTAAGGGGAACGGCAGGAGGATGGCAATGATATTGCCATAATGCATTAAGGAGGCTGACCGCTTGGCCGAAGAACCCCGCGCAATCTTGCCAATAACCGTATCTTCGCTCGACTCCAGGACATGTAGGACGGAACCTGTACTTGACATGATAATTCTCGTTTTTCAAATAAAAAGTGAAATGATCTTATTGTAAGCACATGTTCTCCAAGGCCCAACAGCTTGTCAACTGGATAAAAATCACAGGAATGACTGGCGTGAACACGTTCCAGAAAGCGCTGTTGCCGCCTCTTTGCTTGTTATGTGGAGCCGCCGGAACAGACCATCGCGACCTATGCGCTGGCTGTGCCGGCGATCTACCGCTCAATAGCCCGGCCTGTCGATGTTGCGCGCTTCCTCTCCTAGCCGAACAGGGCCCAATTTGCGGCCATTGTTTGTCGCGCCCGCCGAGCTTCGATCACGCCTTCGCGCCTTTCCTTTATAAATCGCCGGTGGATTATTTGATTGTTGGCTTGAAATTCAACCATCGGCTGAGCCATGCCCGCTTGCTCGGCGAACTGCTGGCGGAGGCGCTTGTCGCGCGCCGTGAAGCGCCGCCCGATTGCATCGTACCAGTGCCCTTGCATCCGCGACGCTTGCGAGAGCGCGGATTCAATCAGGCGCTCGAATTGTGCCGCGCTCCGGCCCGCCGTTTTCAGATTCCTCTATTGGGGGAAGGTTTGAAACGCATACGTCACACTACTCCTCAAACCAAATTGAATGCCCAGCAACGCCGGACCAATCTAGTGAAGGCTTTCATCCTTTCCGACCCCTTGAAAGGAAAGCGGGTGGCACTGGTCGATGACGTGATCACAACCGCGAGCACTGTCACCGAATGCGCTCGCGTTTTGCGCGCTGGAGGCGCGGCGGAGATTGAAATCTGGGCCATCGCGCGCGCCGTCGACTGTGCTATTTGAGGGTTCAGCATCTAACTGGGTCGTCAAAAACCGTTACCGGCAGGTGATAAATTTCCTTACAATGCCGCGCCACTTCGTTCTAAGGCAGTTTCGGGGTTATGACAAAGACACTTCCGGCCTTTGACCAAGCTATCCGTTCACATGATGATCTTCTCAGGCGCCGTCATTTGGATATCTGGGTGGGGGCTGAACCCACCTTCACGGATCGACGCTCCGAGGCCCCAGAATGGTTGTACAACGCCCTCGGCCCTACTAAAGAAACTCGCGCTTGCCAAATGTTGGCTGAATACGGCGTGCAAAATCCCGGCGGCGCGGTGCTGCGTACCTTGGGTCGGCAATATCCCAAGGAAGACCGACCGCGCTGGAGCTTGGGATTGTACCAACGTCGGGATGGGTGTCCGGTCTGGCGGGGACCCGCCGAACCGCTGGTGAATGCTTCGGTCGAAGCCATGGCGACCTTATCCCAGGTCGACGAATTCTGGTCGCAGGTAGCTCAGCGACTGAATGCACTCGGTTGGCCGGCTCTGCAATTTGCGATCGAGACGCCGCCAAGCTTGCGCATCGTGTTTCGCCGGGATAATTTGCCTCTGTCAGCCAACCCAGAGCGGGAGCCGCGCCTAGCCCGCTCAAGCTTGCACCGACAACCGATCTCGCCGCAGGGCGCGCGGGACGAGCTGGCCGAACAAGGCGCCTATTTGCTGGCCATCGACTGGCCTTGCGGGCAAGCATCAGAGGAAGCAAGCGCAACCTGTATCGAATTACCGGCTTGCGACGAGGTGGCGTTTTTTCTTACGCTGCTGGCTGTAATCGGCGAAGCGGCGCGGGCTGCCGACTTGCCAGCCTTGATTCTAACCGGCTTTCCCCCGCCGGTGGATGCCTCCATAGCGTGGACGACCTTGACACCTGATCCCGCGGTGATTGAGGCCAACTTGGCTCCCACGCCGGATCTCAGTACTTTTTTACATCAGAACAGGCGCTGTTTTGCCGCCGCTACCACCGTGGGGCTGGCCCCCTATCGGCTCCACTATAACGGTCAGATCACTGACTCTGGCGGCGGAGGCCAAATCACGCTGGGCGGTCCAAGTCCGGAGCATAGCCCTTTTCTCAGTTATCCCCATTTATTGCCGGCGCTCGTTGGTTACTTCAATCGCCATCCTTCCCTGTCGTATTACTTCGCTGGCGATTCGGTGGGCAACTCCAGTCAAGCTCCCCGACCGGACGAACGCGCCAGCGACATTTTTGAGGAACTGACGTTGACGCTGGCTTTACTTAAACGCCAGTCCAATCCGACCCCACAATTACTGTGGCAAAGCCTGTCGCCGTTCCTGGCCGACCCGGCGGGCAACACCCATCGCACCGAACTTAACATCGAAAAATTGTGGAACCCCAACCGACCCGGCGGGCAACAAGGGTTGGTGGAATTTCGCGCTTTTCGGATGCCAGCCACCCCGGAGCGGCTGGCCAGTCTGGCGGCTTTGTTACGCGCCATCGTGGCCATGCTCATCCAGACGCCCAACTCTCCGGAACCAACCTACTGGGGCCAAGAACTGCATGATCGTTTCGCCCTGCCCTACTATCTGCGCGGCGATCTTTGGGAAATCCTCGATGAGTTAGCCAGCGTGGGCTTGGGGCTGGGCCAGCCACTGATTGACCAATTGCTGGAAGAAAGCTATTTCTGGTTGGGTACCACTAGCTGCGGCCCTTGCCGCCTAACGGTTCGCCGCGCTCTGGAATTTTGGCCGCTGCTCGGCGATGCCTCCTCGCAGGAGCACGGCCATTCTCGATTAGTGGACGCCAGCACCGCCCGCGTGGAAATCCGCTTGCAACCCTGCTCAGCCGCTGCCGCGCAATCCCTGGCAAACTGGCAAATGTCGGTCAACGGCTACCGACTGCCCTTGCGACGGGAAGAAGAACTGGATGGCGAAAGCTGGCTCTATGGCGTACGTTATCGCCGCTTCAAGCCCTGGAATGGCTTGCATCCCACTTTAGAACCGCAGGGGCCGCTCCAACTCATGCTCTCGAACTTGGATCAACCCCATGCTTTACAGCTGACGCTGTACGAATGGCAACCCCAAGGCGGGAGTTACGATGGCTTGCCACGGGACATGGAGGACGCCGCCGCGCGACGCGGCCAACGGTTTGTGGTCGACTACCGCGACCCTACCCGCCTGCCGCCCACACTGGAACCACCGCCCGAGGCATTGACGCCCTATTGCCTCGATTTGCGCTGGCTGTAACCCACGTATTCGCCCTGATTCCCTGTAGGTCCCTGAGCAGCCTGTTCTATCCCGCTGCCAACAAGCGCATAATTCGCTCACCACTGGCCACAATAAATCCTGAAGGGGGCACCCAATCATGACCGTTGAAACCATCGCCACCCAACCGTTTCAAGACCAGAAACCGGGAACTTCCGGACTGCGCAAAAAAGTGAAGGTATTCCAGCGGCCAAGCTATCTCGAAAACTTCGTACAAGCGATTTTTGATACTCAACGCGAGGGCGAAAAGTCTCCGCTGATCGTCGGCGGCGATGGTCGTTATTACAACCGGCAAGCGATCCAGATTATTCTGCGCATCGCCGCCGCCAACGGGTGCACGCAAGTCATCCTGGGCAAGGGCGGCATTTTCTCTACCCCGGCGGTCTCTCATTTGATCCGTAAAAATGACGCCAGAGGCGGCATCATTCTATCGGCCAGCCACAATCCTGGCGGCCCTGACGAAGATTTCGGCATCAAGTTCAATACGCCGAACGGCGGCCCCGCTCCGGAGAAAGTGACCGAGGCCATTTACGGCGCTACGCTCCATATGAATCGCTATCACACGCTGGATACTCCCGATGTCGATCTGGATAAACTGGGCACGACGGCGGTCGGCGATATGCGGGTGGATATCATCGATCCGGTCAATGATTACGCCGACATGATGGAGCAGCTATTCGATTTCGACCAAATCCGCGCCCTATTCAAATCCGGTTTTCGGATGCGATTCGACGCCATGCACGCCGTGACGGGCCCCTACGCCACCGAAATCCTAGAAAACCGGCTCGGCGCTCCCGCCGGCACCGTGGTTAACGGCGTACCGCTGGAAGATTTCGGCCATGGCCATCCCGACCCCAACCTCGTCTACGCCAAGGAGCTGGCCGATTACCTGTTTGGGCCGGACGCGCCGGATTTCGGCGCGGCCTCGGACGGCGATGGCGACCGCAATATGGTGTTGGGACGCCATTTCTTTGTCACCCCCAGTGACAGCCTCGCCGTAATTCTCGCCAACGCCAAACTTGCGCCTGGCTATCGTAGCCGGATCACGGGGGTCGCTCGCTCAATGCCCACCAGCCAAGCGGCGGATCGCGTCGCCGCCAAGTTGGGGCTAAATTGCTATGAAACGCCGACCGGCTGGAAATTCTTTGGCAATTTGCTAGATGCTGGCCGCATCACCCTGTGCGGTGAAGAAAGTTTTGGCACCGGCTCCGATCATGTGCGCGAGAAAGACGGTCTGTGGGCGGTGGTGTTCTGGCTCAACATTCTCGCCGCTTCCCGTAAATCGGTGGCGGACATCGTGCGTGAGCATTGGCGCACTTACGGGCGAAATTACTACACCCGGCACGATTACGAAGCAGTTGACAGCAAGGCCGCCGACGGGCTGGTCAATGCGCTACGCGCTCAATCCCCCACGTTGCCGGGACAAAAATTGGGATCGTATACGGTCGATTACGCCGATGATTTTCGCTATGTCGATCCTATCGACGACAGTGTGAGCGAAAAGCAAGGCATTCGCATCGGCTTCAAGGACGGCTCTCGCATCGTTTATCGTCTGTCTGGAACCGGCACCGAAGGGGCGACATTACGAGTGTATATCGAAGCTTACGAACCCGATTCGGCCAAGCACGATTTGGACACTCAGCAGGCGCTAGCGGAACTGATCAGTATCGCCAACAGTCTGGCCGGCATCCGCGAACGTACCGGCCGCGAAGCGCCCACAGTCATTACCTGAGTCCTTTATCCATCTGATTTTCCGCTGTAAACCAGTCTCTCTCAGTTTGCTGAGAGAGACTGTTGCACCAAAGCCCGCGATCTTTGGGCGATCTCCCGCCTCCCTTCCGCGATCTCACCAGAAAATATCCTCAAGCGCGTAAATCGCGTGTTGTCGACGTTAGTTTCGCTTTCTGCTGATTCCCGCCTATTTTACCCTCAATTTTTCTATGCTTATAGGATCGTGATCCGGTCGACCTTTCTTTAATGCCAAGGAGAAAGACCATGGAACAGACCTCAACTCCCTGGATTTATCGCTACTGGGGCAAAACCGATGGCGATGAATACCATCTCTTGATCTACCACACACTGGATGTGGCGGCGGTCGGCGCAGTCTGGTGGGATGCAAGTCCCGCAATCCGCCGGGCTTTCATGAAAGCCTTCCATTGCGACGAATCCCAGACAAGACAACTTCGCGCCTGGGTTCTGTTTTTTCTGGCGGTGCACGATTTGGGCAAGCTGGATATGCGATTTCAGCTCAAAGCCCCGGTCATTTTCCAGCGGCTGTGGCCTCAACTCGATTTGGCTCGTGGGGGCAATTTGAAACGTGAAGCCCTTGATTTCCCTCATGGGGTACACGGCTTTGACTGGGCATTTGATGAATGTCTTGATTGGTTCGGCGCGATTGAAAACGCCGACGATCTCGCGGATCGCTGGATTTCCTGGCTGGCGGCGGTCACCGGCCACCACGGGGATATTTCCAGTAAAAGTGCCGATTTTCATCCTCCGAAAAATAAATCCGCCGCCCAACATGATCGCCAGGCGCGCGAGCAGTTTGTGTTCTCACTTGCCGCCTTGTTTTTGCATCCGGAAGATCTCTCTTTAGCATCGCCCGTACCCATGTGTGATGCCGCCGCGCAGCATCTGCTGGCGGGCTTTTGCTCGGTGTGCGACTGGATTGGTTCAAACACCGAGGCCATGCCCTACGTCACCGCTGATCCAACGAGAGTGCTTGCTGATTATGTCGCCGAGCGGGTGAATAAACTCAGCCGCGAGCGATGGTTGCAGCGCTTCGGCATTGTCAGTTCGACTCAGCCCTACCTAGGATTGACCGCTTTACTGCAATCGGGGGAAGCACCGCGCGGCATCCAAACACTTGTTGCTGATTGGCCTGTTGCATCCAGCTTGACCCTGATTGAAGCACCCACCGGCAGCGGCAAAACCGAAGCGGCACTGGCTTACGCCTGGCGTTTGTTGGCGAGTGGAGCGGTGGATTCGGTGATTTTCGCGCTACCCACTCAGGCGACGGCGAACGCCATGCTTAAACGGGTGGAAGAAAAATTCGCCGCGCACGCTTTTTCCGGCGAGGTCGCCAATCTGGTGCTGGCCCACGGTAAAAGTCGGTTTCATTCTGATTTTCAAGCGATTCTCGCCAGAGGGCGGCGGCCCAGTGCCCAAGGCAAACAAGAAGCCACGCAGCAATGCGCGGAGTGGCTGGCGCAAAGCCGCAAGCGGGTGTTTCTTGGTCAAATCGGGATTTGCACCGTCGATCAAGTCTTGCTGTCCGTGCTACCGGTACGCCATCAGTTTGTGCGGGGTTTCGGGATCAACAAATCGGTGTTGATCGTCGATGAAGTCCATGCCTATGACCGCTACATGCACGGTTTGCTGAAAGAGGTGCTGGTCCGACAGAAAGCGACCGGCGGAAGTGCGATTCTGTTGTCCGCCACCTTACCCTCTGAGTTGCGCAACCGATTGCTGGGCGCTTGGGCGGCCAGTGGCCCTAAAGAAGCACCCTATCCGGCGGTCTGGTGCGCGACGGATGGGCCGGTGATACCAGCCACGGTCGCTGACCAAGAGGGTTTTTTCAAACGCCGCATCGTCATGGAATTGCTGAAATTACCGGGCGTTTTTCCCGATGAGGCGTTACTGGCTCGTCTGATCGCCGCCGCTGAAACCGGCGCTCTGGTGGGTGTGGTGGTGAATTTGGTGGATGACGCCCAGCGGCTGGCGCGGTGTCTGCGCGACTTGACCACTCTGCCCGTTGATCTGTTCCACGCTCGCTACCGTTTCGCTGACCGGCAAGCCAAGGAAAACGCGGTTCTTCAGCATTATGGCCGCGAGGCGACGCGGGAAAGCGGGCGGATTTTGGTGGCGACGCAAGTGGTCGAGCAAAGCCTGGATTTGGATTTTGACTGGCTGATCACGCAAATCTGTCCGGTGGATTTGCTGTTTCAACGGCTGGGGCGGCTGCATCGTCATGAGCGCGCTAAGCGTCCAGCGGGATTTGAAACCGCGCGTTGCACGGTACTCTCGATCGAAGGCGAGGATTACGGCGCGCATAAAGTCATTTACGGCAATATCCGCGTCCTGTGGCGCACGGAACGCTTATTGGCTCAGGTAGCAACGCTTGAATTCCCAGCCGCGTATCGGGCCTGGATCGAACCTGTTTATCAGGAGGACGATTGGGACGACGAACCCGAAGCCATCAGCCTCGATTATGACCAATTCCGTATCGAAGGAAATGCCACCGAGACGGATGCCCAGCAGATGATCTCAATGCCGCGAAAACCCTATGGGGATGATGATGCGAGCATCGCTGTTCACACCCGTGACGGTGAAATGAGTTTGACGGTGCTGCCGGTTATGGCGGATGGGCGTTTGCTGGATGGTTCCAGCCTTGATGCGATAAGCGATGGCCAGCGGGCTGAAGCCTCGAATTTAAACACAATCCCTGTTCCACATACCTGGAGAAAACTCACACTCTCAAACTGTCCGACGGATGATGAAGGTCGCTACCGTCTGGCGTTCATAGCAGATGGCGCTGACAGGTGGGTCAGCCACCTAGACAAGACTATTTTTTACTATAGCGAGGAGTTTGGGCTGGAGCGAAAGAGTAACAACACAATATCAGCATGACCTTAAATATTAAAATATCCTTTATTTTCATATTTTTATATTGAAGGACGGTTTTACATTAACCATATAGGGAGAATTAGCATGAATTTACTGTATTCGGCTTGGATTCCGGTACGTGCTGACAACGGTGTTGGGCCGTTCCGGTTGTTGAGCTACGAAGAATTGCTTTGTGGTGAAGAGCACTGGGCAATCAGCCTGCCGCGCGACGATTTAGAACTGGCTTGCATCCAACTGTTAATGTGCATAACGCAGATTGTTTTCCTGCCAACGGATGACGCCGCGCTCCGCGCGTTCATCACCAAACCACTTAATCCAGAACAATTCGCTGATCGCATTGCGCCCTTTGGGGAGTGGTTCGACCTCGACCACCCTACCCAACCGTTCATGCAGACACGCGGCGTGGAGGCCAAAGAGGACACGCCGATTCAGAAATTGCTAATCGGCTTACCCGAAGGCAACAACCACGCCTTTTTTAACGAAGTGGGCGAAGTCAAACGGCTAGGACCAACAGTCGCCGCCATCGCCCTGTTCAATCAAGCCATGAACTGTCCTGGTTTTGGACGAGATTTCAAATGTGGCTTGCGTGGTAGCGCGCCGGTAACGACGCTTGTTGCCGGGCGCGATCTCCGCGAAACCGTCTGGCGAAATGTGCTGACCTTGCCACGGGTACGGGAGCGGTTTCCGAATTATCAGCCCGGAGCGGCTGACGATGTGCCAACCTGGATTCGACCGATTCGTGATAAGGAAATCATCCATGTTTCTCTGGATATCAAATTAGCGCGTGGGCTGTTTTGGCAACCGGCCCATGTGGAGTTAATAAAAGCCGCAGTGGAAGCATCTTGTGACGTTTTAGGTGGTGCTGCAGGCGCGGTTTATTCCGGGTTTCGTAAGGAAAGATTTAGTTTCACAGTAGAAGGTATATGGCCCCACCCGCACGGCATACAAATTGAGAGCCTTAAAAAAGGAGTCATCGAGAAAAAATTCGTTTCTTTCACCACAACCGCTCCTGCTTGGACACTGTTATCTGAATTTATCGTACCACGCGATCTGAACAATAAAGATATTAAAGAAGGCTGTGTTCCCGCCGGGCCAGTGATTCAAGCGGGTGAACTTCTTATTCGACGGCGAGAGAAACTTCATCTAATCGTTGGAGGCTATCGCAATAAACAAGCGTCTGTATTGGAACGCCGCCATGAGTTGATCAGTCTAGCAAGTAGTTGGCAGGACAACCAAGGTCAGATCGTTCGGTTGGTTAACCTTGGTAAGATAGCGAAGAAGATTTTACGCGGACAACTCTGGTTTGCCGCGCAAGGTGATAAAGAGAGAGGCATGAAAGGAATTGGCGTATCCATTCATGAACCAGGCGAAAAAATTTATTACGCTCGGACGGAGAATCTTTTTTATGAGCTTCTCGACAAGGAAGATGACCGAGTTGAAGAGCAGCTTGCTCGTGAGCTTAGTGCGATTTGCAAGGCAATTTTTGAAGAATTAACGAATCCTTACACCCATAAGCCGGAATTGATTCCCATTATTGCCAGGACCCGGCGTAAATTGGCACGGGATCTTAAAGAAATGAGGGAGAAAACCTAATCATGAATTCCCCTAAACATTCTGAACCCATTGATTATACGAGTTTACTGGAGCGGTTTAATCAGATGCCACCCGGTCAAAAAGCGGAACTGCGACGTGCGGCGCAGCCAGGTGACCTCACCATGAAGCCCGCTCTCTATCGACTGCTACGCGGCATTAAACCAAACCCGCAATATCTGCGAGTCGCTTTTCTACTACCCTGGGCCAAGCACCGGCCCAATGCCATGCATTTTAGCGCACAGTGCGCCAAAGCTAAGATCAACGAAATTCGAATGTTTCAAATCGCCCGCAGTGATGATCCCATGGATATGGTCCAACTACGGCGAATCGCCATGCAAATTGAGCCTCACGTTGATTGGACTCAGTTTGGCGATATGCTGCGGTACTGGCCCGATACCAAGCATGAATTCATAGAAAGCTATTATCTGGCGCAATACTCTAAAAAGGAACCTGGCAATGAAAACGAATAAAAACTTCATCAACTTTCATATCCTCATGTCGCACAGCCCGTCTTGCCTCAATCGCGACGATATGAACATGCAGAAAACCGCTACTTTTGGCGGTAAGACACGGGTGCGGATTTCCAGCCAATCACTAAAGCGAGCTATTCGTAAAAGTGCTTATTATCAGGCGAATTTTGGCCAATCTTCGATACGAACTCGCGAACTTGAAGCATTGACTTCGCAATTCGTCGATCAATTGCGCCATGAGTTTGATCCAGAACTCATTGCTAAAACAATGGAGTTATTCGTTAAAGATGTCGAGGAAAACAAAATTAATGAGGGTGAGGATCAAGTAGACAATCCCGGTGTCAGCGATAAAAAGAAATTAGCCGTAGCACCATGGGCATTAGCAGAAATTCGCGCTCTATGCAACATCATCAAAGATATCGCCCTCACTGATGAAGAGCTAAAAAAAGCCAAGGAAAAAGCAGCCAAACAGAAAGGAAAAAACAAAAAAACCGAACAAGAATGGATCGATGAGGCGCTGGCTGATAAAAGGATAAAAGCAGTTCGCGTCAACACCGCGCAAATTCGTCAAGTAATGGATTCGGCGTTAGACATCGCGCTTTCCGGGCGGATGGCGACTTCCGGCTTGATGACCAGCATCGACGGCGCATTGGCCGTGGCGCATGTGCTGACCACTCATGCCGTCGAACCACAAGATATTGATTGGTTCACCGCCGTCGATGATCTGGTGGTGGATTCGGGTGAGGTCGGCGCGGGCCATCTGGATACACAGCAATTTTCCGCCGGGGTGTTTTATCGCTACGCCAGCCTGAATTTGAAGCAGTTACAGGTGAATCTGGGTTTGATTCCCACCATGGCCAGCGCCGAAACGCCGGAATCCCGGCAGCGGGCATTGGAGATCGCCAAGCATGTTTGCCATCTGCTCAGCACCGTCGTTCCCAGCGCCAAACAGCAATCCTTCGCCGCCCACAATCCGGCTGATTTCGCGCTGGTGAGCTTTAGCGATATGCCGATTTCACTGGTCAACGCTTTTGAAAAGCCGATCAAACCAGCGCGCGAGGGGGGCTATCTTGAGCCTTCGATTCGAGCGCTGGCGTCATACTGGGGTACGCTCAACACCTTCTACAGCTTGGAAGAAAATGCGGTTGTGGCCGTTGCCTCGCCATCGTTTGACAGCCCTCCGGGCTTGAAGCGACTGGCTACGCTGCCAGCGGTCGAAGCCTGGATTGGCGGAGACGGTCAAGGTTAAGGAGGTTGCTATGCCGCGCTTTCTCATCCTCCGGCTTGACGGGCCGATGCAGGCGTGGGGAACCCACACCTACGAAGATTTCCGGCCCGCCAACCATTTTCCAACCCGCAGTGGCTTACTGGGCTTGATCGGCGCTTGCCTGGGCCTGGATCGGCAGGACCGACCGGCCTTGGAACGGCTGGCTCAGAGCGTGGAATTCACCGTTCGGGTGGATCGCCAAGTCAGCCGACCTCAACAGGAAAAGCCGCAACGCAAAGACCCGCTTAAATTGCGCGACTTTCATACCGTCTGTGACGCCCGCAAGGTGGATGGCTCGAAGAGTGAATACCCGGTCGTCTCATACCGAGAATATCTCCACGACGCCGCGTTTACGGTGGCGGTGATGGAAAAACCCAATGCGGCTTATCCGTTGGAGCGTCTCATTCAAGCGCTGCGGCAGCCGCTTTATACGCCGGTTCTCGGCCGGCGCTCCTGTCCGCTGGCCCGGCCGCTGTTGGAAAACCGCGAAGCCATTGAGGCGGAAAATGCCAAGTTCGCTCTCGACCGGATACCGCCAGGCCACGGGTTGATGTACGCCGAAGGGGAGATGTTGGCCAACGGAAAGCCTCTACCCTTGCGCGACGTTCCTCTCTATGGCCGTTACCGTCAATTCGGTACGCGCCGCGTCTACGTTCATGCATCGAAACAGGAGGTTTAGATGTTTATCAGTCGCGTGGAAATCCCTTGGTCCGCCGTACAAAACCCTTATGAGATCCACCGCTATCTTTGGCGATTATTTCCGGGTGAAGCGCCAGAATCGCGCCACGGCAGAACCGAACAACGGGCCGGTTTTTTATTCCGCACCGAGGCTTATAAAACTGGCCGCCCCGCTCAGTTTTTAGTGCAATCCCGCCAGCGCCCTACTTCTGTTTCTTCAATCCAAACGCTGGGTTGTCGCGAGTTCGACCCGCAACCACAGGTCGCGCAGCGGCTGGCGTTTTTGCTGACCGCCAATCCAATCAAGACCATTGTCGATACGCAGGCAGAAGCCAAACCTGACAAGCGCCCCAATAAGCAGAATCAGTTTAAGTGCCGGGTGCCGTTGGTTCATGAGGAACAACAGCGCGAATGGTTGATCCGTCAGCTTGCTGCCGCCGCGACCGTGGAAAGCGTAACGGTACTGCCGCATCCTCCGCTGTATTTCCGCAAGGGCGGGTACGGCGGCAAGATCGTCACCGCTACCTTTGAGGGCGTGTTGCAAATTAAAGCGCCGGATAATCTGCTTCGAGCGTTGGAAAACGGGATTGGGCCGGCGAAAAGCTTTGGCTGCGGTCTGCTGCTGGTGCGGCGGATTTGAGCGATGCCGATAACCTGGATGCATGAAAATGACTAACCTGCTGCCCCCGCTCAAACCGATTCCCATGAAAGATCGGGTGTCGATGGTGTTCATTGAATACGGTGAAATCGACGTATTGGATGGGGCTTTTGTGGTCGTGGACGTGAAAGGCGTGCGCACCCATATCCCAATTGGCAGCGTGGCTTGTTTGATGTTGCAGCCGGGAACGCGGGTTTCTCATGCGGCGGCGGCATTGGCGGCGCGCGTGGGAACATTGTTGGTGTGGGTCGGCGAGGCGGGCGTCCGCTTGTATGCCTCCGGGCAGCCAGGCGGGGCGCGCTCTGATCGTTTGTTGTATCAGGCGAAGCTGGCGCTGGATGAGACCGCTCGTTTGAAGGTTGTGCGCAAAATGTATGCTATCCGCTTTGGCGAGGAGCCGCCAACCCGGCGCAGCGTCGATCAGTTACGTGGTATTGAAGGCGCGCGAGTACGCAAAACGTATCAGCTCCTTGCCCAGCGCTTTCGGGTCACATGGGATGGACGGAATTACGATCCTTATGACTGGGATGCTGGTAATCTGGTGAATCGCTGCTTGAGTGCGGCGACTGCCTGCCTGTATGGGATCACGGAAGCGGCGGTGCTGGCGGCGGGCTACGCGCCAGCGGTGGGTTTTATCCATACCGGCAAACCGTTATCGTTTGTCTATGATATTGCTGATCTTTTTAAATTTGACACTGTTGTACCGATTGGATTTCAAGTTGCGGCGAGACCTCAACGAGAGCCGGAACGGGAAGTCCGTTTGAAATGCCGAGATAGTTTTCGGCAAACGAAATTGCTGGAGCGAATCATTCCGGCGATTGAAGACGTTTTAGCAGCTGGTGAGCTGCCGGTGCCAGCCGCGCCGCCTGAGTCTGTGCCACCGGCGATTCCTAACCCAGAGAATATCGGCGATGTTGGTCATCGTGCTTGAGAATGCTCCGCCACGTTTGCGCGGGCGCTTGGCGTTGTGGTTGCTGGAAGTCCGCGCTGGGGTGTATCTGGGCGATGTCACTCGGCGAGTTCGGGAGATGATCTGGAAAAATATTGAGGTGGGACTTGAAGATGGCAATGCAGTGATGGCTTGGAGCACGAATACGGAATCGGGGTTTGATTTCGTGACGTTGGGTAAAAATCGCCGTATTCCGGTGGAATTCGATGGATTGAAATTGGTGTCGTTTTTGCCAGTGGCATCTTTAGAAAATAATGTTATTAATCAATAGGATATTCTTTTTAAGAAATCAGATTCCCGCCCTGCGGTTCGAGCAGGAATCCGGTAGATTTTTTAAGCTTCTTTTTTCTTTGAGAAAACAGAGGATTAGAAGAAGTCCGTTCCCCATATGCGTGGGGATGAACCGGTAGACGGCAATCCCTATCAGCCGCTGCCGGACCGTTCCCCATATGCGTGGGGATGAACCGACACTGGCCCCGGACGGAGCCGTAGCCCAGATCCGTTCCCCATATGCGTGGGGATGAACCGGGCATGGAAATCTCCGAAAACGGGGGTTGATCCCGTTCCCCATATGCGTGGGGATGAACCGCTGGCTCATTAGGTCACGGCGCCCACGACCACCCGTTCCCCATATGCGTGGGGATGAACCGCCACCCCCTGTTTCTCGCCGCGCTCCGTGCTCCCGTTCCCCATATGCGTGGGGATGAACCGACAACCCCCTCTCCTAAATCGACAGCGGCGCGCCGTTCCCCATATGCGTGGGGATGAACCGCCATCAACCAGACAGGCGCTCAGCAGAGCGACCCGTTCCCCATATGCGTGGGGATGAACCGCCGAAAAGCTGATCGTTGCGGGCCTGACGCCCCCGTTCCCCATATGCGTGGGGATGAACCGAGATTTCAGCGATCACCCGTGGGCTTAAACGGCCGTTCCCCATATGCGTGGGGATGAACCGGAACCTAAGCAGCCGCTGTAAATGCCGACATGCCGTTCCCCATATGCGTGGGGATGAACCGGTAGCGCGTGCCGGTGACGGATATTTCTTTGTCCGTTCCCCATATGCGTGGGGATGAACCGCCGTCCAGGAGGCCGTAGGAGCCACGCTAGATCCGTTCCCCATATGCGTGGGGATGAACCGGTGCGGTCAATCCATTGCCATTCGTCGTCCAACCGTTCCCCATATGCGTGGGGATGAACCGCTACGTAGTTTTGGATTTAGATTAAGAATATACCGTTCCCCATATGCGTGGGGATGAACCGTTTCCCGCTTCCTGTTCGTAAGCGAGTTCTGACCGTTCCCCATATGCGTGGGGATGAACCGGCAACGTTCTATGGCGGTGGCATCAGAGATTGCCGTTCCCCATATGCGTGGGGATGAACCGTCACCGGCTATTGTGGGGGGTGGGTCTTCGGACCGTTCCCCATATGCGTGGGGATGAACCGTATTTGCGCCGGAACAAATAGATCGTGCGCGGCCGTTCCCCATATGCGTGGGGATGAACCGCGCTGCGCGTACTGGGGCTGCGGTGTCTGTGACCGTTCCCCATATGCGTGGGGATGAACCGGGGCCGTCCCCGTCATGGCGCGGCGCAACCCGCCGTTCCCCATATGCGTGGGGATGAACCGGGAATCGGGACGCCTCACGGCGTGCCAAAACACCGTTCCCCATATGCGTGGGGATGAACCGGGTAGGAGAGCGGGTGCTGTCGTGGGGAGAAGTCCGTTCCCCATATGCGTGGGGATGAACCGGCCCGCAATTCGGCCTCATGCTGCGCTCTGAGCCGTTCCCCATATGCGTGGGGATGAACCGCAGTATAAAAACGGGATGTTGCTCAAGCTGGCCCGTTCCCCATATGCGTGGGGATGAACCGTTAGCAATCAGCGCCTCGCCAACCCGCTTCTGCCGTTCCCCATATGCGTGGGGATGAACCGGTATTGAGGAGATAGAGCGGGATTTCGCCGCGCCGTTCCCCATATGCGTGGGGATGAACCGTATTTGCGCCGGAACAAATATATCGTGCGCGGCCGTTCCCCATATGCGTGGGGATGAACCGGCGCGCGGGCGGTATGCCCCGCCAAAATCTCCCCGTTCCCCATATGCGTGGGGATGAACCAGCATGGCACGGTGGCGATTGGCATGGTGTTACTCCGTTCCCCATATGCGTGGGGATGAACCGCCTTGGCGGTCGAACGGCGCAAAGCAGCGGCACCGTTCCCCATATGCGTGGGGATGAACCGGCGGCGATGAAATCGGCGGGCGAGCGCAACGGCCGTTCCCCATATGCGTGGGGATGAACCGCATGAGTGCACGGCCGTTATCGGACCCGGTGCCCCGTTCCCCATATGCGTGGGGATGAACCGCCAGAATAGGCGGGTGACTAATTGATCGTTCACCGTTCCCCATATGCGTGGGGATGAACCTCCTGATATCTGCGCAAGCATTTTGGCATTTAACCGTTCCCCATATGCGTGGGGATGAACCGCACTCGACTTGCCCTTGGTCTTTCAGGCTTCGCCGTTCCCCATATGCGTGGGGATGAACCGGAACTGCACCAGTATAACCCTGACCAGTAACACCGTTCCCCATATGCGTGGGGATGAACCGCTGGTTGGTGCAAGCGGGGACGCCGATACAAGCCGTTCCCCATATGCGTGGGGATGAACCGCAGTCGGAACGGCCTTTAGCGCGACCGCGTTACCGTTCCCCATATGCGTGGGGATGAACCGCCATATACCGATCATGTCAACAAAACCAGCAACCGTTCCCCATATGCGTGGGGATGAACCGGCCACATTGCCGCAATAATAGTACATATAACCCCGTTCCCCATATGCGTGGGGATGAACCGACCGGATATTTAGCAATATACCAGATTGAACACCGTTCCCCATATGCGTGGGGATGAACCGGCGGTTGCGCTCGTAAAGCGGAACAAAATCCGCCGTTCCCCATATGCGTGGGGATGAACCGCCCACATCGCCGATGGCGCGCGCCAGCTTGTGCCGTTCCCCATATGCGTGGGGATGAACCGGCTTTTTAATGCGTCCCCAAGCGTGCATGGGGCCGTTCCCCATATGCGTGGGGATGAACCGGCTATTACGCCACCTGGTGTAAAGGCTGGGAACCGTTCCCCATATGCGTGGGGATGAACCGCAGACACCATTGATGAACTCTCCAACGAACACCCGTTCCCCATATGCGTGGGGATGAACCGCCTGGATTTGACGGGGTTTGCTGGCCCTTACGCCGTTCCCCATATGCGTGGGGATGAACCGCACGGCCTGTCTTCGATACTCGTCCTCCGCTCCCGTTCCCCATATGCGTGGGGATGAACCGTCCGCAGCTTTGAGGAGTCGTTTCACACACTGCCGTTCCCCATATGCGTGGGGATGAACCGCGGCAATTGCAGGAGAAAGGCTACGATGGCGCCCGTTCCCCATATGCGTGGGGATGAACCGCATGTGGGCGGTCATCACCGGGTACATTTAATACCGTTCCCCATATGCGTGGGGATGAACCGTATTCTTTACGAGAAGTTCAGTATGCTTAATTCCGTTCCCCATATGCGTGGGGATGAACCGCCGGCGCTGCCCCATGCCGTGCGGATTGCGGGCCGTTCCCCATATGCGTGGGGATGAACCGTCGGGGAGCGGGAACCGATCCAAGTACCCGATCCGTTCCCCATATGCGTGGGGATGAACCGTCCGCTATCCGAGGCCAGATTCTCACCGCCCACCGTTCCCCATATGCGTGGGGATGAACCGCGCTGCCCGTGCCTTTTTAGCCCCTATCTATCCCGTTCCCCATATGCGTGGGGATGAACCGCATTCTTTACTTTATTTACAATAAAAAACCCCCCGTTCCCCATATGCGTGGGGATGAACCGTAAAGATACTGATGCGCCTATTTTATTTTGCGCCGTTCCCCATATGCGTGGGGATGAACCGTGGAAAGAGCTGGATGTTTCGATTGATGAGCCCCGTTCCCCATATGCGTGGGGATGAACCGGTAGCGGGCGAGGCGATCAGTACGGCACTGAGCCGTTCCCCATATGCGTGGGGATGAACCGATCGTTAGCGCCCCCCGGCTGCCGCTTCGGGTCCGTTCCCCATATGCGTGGGGATGAACCGACTCGTAACGGCGATTTTGCCGAAGCTGACCTCCGTTCCCCATATGCGTGGGGATGAACCGTAGCCTGGTAACCGATCCGCCCGCTTGGTCAGCCGTTCCCCATATGCGTGGGGATGAACCGGTGCTAAACCCGCTGGGTGATTGGGTTCCCTGCCGTTCCCCATATGCGTGGGGATGAACCGTCGGTGTTAGGACTGCACTTTGCCGCTATTTCCCGTTCCCCATATGCGTGGGGATGAACCGGAAAACACGCTGATCGTGACCAACGCCGGCACCCGTTCCCCATATGCGTGGGGATGAACCGACGCTGATGCATGACCTGGCCGGGATCGGCGCCCGTTCCCCATATGCGTGGGGATGAACCGGATTTGTTTTGCAGCCGCCAGCGTGATGATCTCCGTTCCCCATATGCGTGGGGATGAACCGAATCCAGGATGGACCGCAAAGCCACCAACAATCCGTTCCCCATATGCGTGGGGATGAACCGAAATACTCTTCAGTCTTCTCCAAAATATCGCCCACCGTTTTCACATCTTCTCCCAGAAAGCGCGTCGTTCGTACTGAAAGGGGCATATCGCCTATAGGCATCGAAAGGTCTACGCATCGGGTTTTGGTAGAATCTTCTTCCTCCGCATGTTTCCAGCCATGGACGAAGGCGCTACGGTAGTGATGCCCGCACTTGGCAATCACTTCATCCACCTCGCCATGCGCCCGCAGGACACTTTCGACGTAGCGCCAGTGAGCAGCGGCCAGTTGTTCCGGGGTCGGCATCTTGAATTTTCCGGTGAGTTGGAGTATCTAATAGAAGTTCCCGCGGCAAAATCCCGACGCGGTTGCCGCCAGTACCAAGCCTGGTAACTCGTTCCTGATCGAGTTAGCGTTTCGTTCGCTGAGTACGGGCCAGCGACGCAGGGACCATCGGCGCATCAGGCGACGCCGAGCTTTTTCCACTCTGCTTCTGGCACTTCTTTCTTGACTTCGCGGGCGTCGGTCTGGTGCAAGCTGACCAGATAGACCTCATCCCGCGCTTTTGTGGTTTTGACAACCGCCATCCAGAGCGATCCGTTCTTTCGCCAGCAAATGACTTTCTGATCGCCCTTAGGCGTAACGACCGGGGCGCTATCCAACATCCCTTGCAGGGTTTCGTACCAGCCGGCGGCGTGATTCTGCCCGGCGCGACTCTCCATCTGCTTGACCATCGTATCGGCGGATACAAAAAGCACTTTCCGGTCTGTGTTGAGCAACGTTTGTATTTGGGGCGTCACCATCGTCATGACGAGCTTTTCGTCAGGAATCCGCCCCGCTTCTCGAAAGGCCCTGATCAACTTCTCGCCTTTCAACCCGGACCGTTCCCCATATGCGTGGGGATGAACCGGTTGCAATGGGATAAAGAAGGAATTAAGACTTCCGTTCCCCATATGCGTGGGGATGAACCGTCGCTAGCTGGGTGGGATCGGTATAAAAGTTGCCGTTCCCCATATGCGTGGGGATGAACCGCCCTTAATCAGCGAATAGCTCAGCCCTGGCGCCCGTTCCCCATATGCGTGGGGATGAACCGATTTCGAGGCCCCATGATCCCTGATCATGCCGCCGTTCCCCATATGCGTGGGGATGAACCGCGTTTCCAACAGGTATCCCCCCTACTTTATGGCCGTTCCCCATATGCGTGGGGATGAACCGCGATCTGTACCGACCCTGCCGCTGCTTTACCCCCGTTCCCCATATGCGTGGGGATGAACCGCGTCAAGATAAGCGCCGCGGCGTTACCACGAGGCATTAATTAATCCCACCGCCTATCGAACGGTCGTTGAGCTTGGCCCTTGCGTCCTAACAAGTCGCCTCACGATTACCGAACCGTTCAGCTAGAGCAGCGTTTCCACCGCAGCGACTTACTCCACCATCGCAACTATCTGGGAGTCCCATAGGTCTCCAACACAGGTCGATCCGCTGTATATTCTGGAAAATGAATGAGGGGAAATCCCTCATTTTCAGATCCACAAGAGCACTGTAAGATGAGTATGGAAATCACCACAAATGGAGCACTAGATGACAACGCAACCCCATGAAGATAGACGGCCTGTTCCCGATCAAGCAGAAGAGAATGCATTCTTCCCGTCGCTCTATTCTCTCAGTCAGTTTACGTCGTCCAAGTCCGATCTTGATGGAGCCGACTATCCCAATGCTTATACCGGTGGGCGTTGGAAGATATTGATGATTGCAACCGATGAACGCTATCTGTTGATGCAGAATGGGACAATGTTTTCCACTGGCAATCATCCCGTCGAAACGCTTCTTCCCATGTATCACATGGACAAAGCTGGATTTGCGTTCGACATCGCCACACTGTCGGGCAATCCCGTCAAGCTGGAACTCTGGGCGCTACCTAAAGACGATGAGGCGGTGCAAAGCATCTATGCCAAATATCTCGACAAGCTGAAGCAACCATTGAAACTGTCGGACGTGATCAAGGATCGCCTTGGAGCAGACTCTGACTATATTGCCGTTTTCATCCCTGGCGGACACGGTGCTCTAGTTGGCATCCCGCACAGCCTCGATGTCAAAGCTGTGCTGAAATGGGCTATCCAGCAAGACAAGCATATTATTTCGTTATGCCACGGGCCTGCGGGATTGCTGGCGGCAACGGTTGATGAAGCGAACGAGGACTTCCTCTTCAAGGGCTACAAAATCTGTGTTTTCCCAGATTCCATTGACAAAAAGACGCCTGATATTGGCTATATGCCTGGACCCATGCCCTGGTTTATCGGCGAGAGATTGCGCGAGGCTGGGATCGAGATTCTCAACACTGACATCACGGGTCAGACGCATCAGGATCGGAAACTAATCACTGGCGACAGCCCCTTCGCATCGAACAACGTTGGGAAAGCGGCGGCTAAGGCCCTGCTTGATGAAGTTAAAAAAACCTAACGAATGCGTGCTGGACGGATGCGCTGTTGTCCGTCCGGCGCGACATCAGCGGCCATTTGCCGCCGCGATCCTGAGTGAAGCCGGGGCATGAATGACCTCTACCAAACGGTTTTCGTCATTGAGCGCAGCGACGATGTAGCGGCAGCACTGCGTGCCGTTAGGGAAGCCATCGCCTCGCTGGGTTATGATCGTTTCATTCTTGCCTCGCTTTCCCCCGTGCGTGACGAGTTTGTCGAGCGCGTCTACTGGGTGGAAGGGGATTGGTTCGACGATGGCAGCTTGGTTGATCCGGATACCTATATGCGCCACTGCCCGATAACCCGCCATGTTTTAGCGACTGATGAGCCTTTCTTCTGGAGCAAAACCCGCTCTTCGAAAGGCGAACGCTATGAGGTGGTTCGCCGCCCAAAGGGCACCGGCATACACGGCCTGCAAATCCCGATCTTTGGCCGAACAGGTCTTAAGGGAGCGGTAAGCTTCGGCGGGGAAAAAATCGACTCCTCGGCTCGCGCCCGTTTTATCCTTGAGGCGATTGGCGCTGTTGCATTTCGCACGGCTCAACGACTCCTTGAGGGACCAGGAACGAGCGCAACGATGCGTCTTTCACCCCGTGAGCGCGAAGTTTTGCGTTGGATCGCCGCCGGCCGCCGTCAGGCCGACATCGCCGTAACCCTGCGGCTATCCGAGCGCACCGTAGAGAATCATCTGCGACGCGCGCGACACCGATTGGGTGTTGCAACCACGGCCCAAGCTGTTCGCGCAGCGATTCAAAGCGGCGAGCTTGGCGATTGAGTCAACATCGCCGCGCCATTGAGGTGTTGGGAGCAATGTGTACCGCCCCAAAAAAGACTGCCACGCCTTAAGCGAGTATTGTGGTCAGTCCGTCTGCTAAAACAGCGTCAGGCATCCCTTAGCGCTTGAGCTGATAAATGAATGCTTGGACGACTTGGCCACAATCAAGTTCTATCTGTGCAAGGACACGTTCATACTGGTCACCTTCGAACTCATCGAGTCGTTTCCACTCATTTGTCAATGCCTCTGATGTAAGTAAAAAGCCCTCCACACGGCCCGCGGCGGCGTCCAAGACGATACCGGGATAGCCTTGTTCGGCGCCCCAGCCTTCTTGATAACAAGCGCCCACGCACGGCCCCCTTCTCCCATGTGCCTGAAACACCACCCAGGATGTGCTGGTTCGGCTTACCTGGTGCAAGAGTTCCATAGACAAAGAGTCTCTCGTGCATGTTGACTACCTTGTGGCGCCTGAAAACAACGCTCAGAGACGCGCTACTTGCGGCGCATCCCCGCAGCGCCGGGTTGGACGTCATTATCTAACTCCTTGTGTGACAAAACCCAGTTGGCATAGCGCTGTACATGAGGTTTTCCGCTATCCAAGGCGTGCTTTGCGGCGGCGAAAACGCCCCGAACGTCTAGATGAAGGGCAAGCCTCAACTGGTCTCGAAACTGTTCGGAGAACCGCCCCGTAGAAAGTCGGCGGAAGATGCAATCCATCAGGCGCTTCTTCTGATCCTGATCAAGCTGGACATGCTTTAGCCTACGACACATCATTGCGCGCCCCCGGCCATGCCAGAGGCCAACAGTCTCGGCGCATACAAACCTCACGCACGTCTCGACCGCGTTCGGTTCTGCTGCAAGAAGAGCGTCCGCCAAGGTCCGCGCCTGAACCTTCGACATCGACTCAAATTCCCCTAACTGCACCAGTTTCGCCCTCATGACGCCCAACGCCTGGATTAAGCCCACCTGCGAAGCGACATCGGCTGCACCGAGCGTGACTTGTTTGAGCGGGTCACCGCCGTCGAGGAGCAATATGCCGCCTTTGACGAGAGCCTTTCGCAGCCGAGCGAGGGCGACGTGCCCCTCAGCCGGGTAACGTCCGTCCAACACACCGACGCGTACCGCAAAAGCCAGATCATAGCGGCGCTCCCCCTTGGCAAGCACAAGATTCTCAACCGCCACGCAGCGGAACTCAAGCCTCCCCGACAAGATCTCGGCGGTTGAGCACGCCCTAGCGCATGCCACCAACCTGCGGACTCGACTGTAAAGTTGGCCCTCGGGTCTGGTGCGCAATAGGTCTGGCCACCTCTGCAAGATCGAGCGCCTCATCAAGACTCTCTGCCTGGAAGAGGACCAGTCTTTCCTCCATTCGGTCGGTTGCGCCACTATCCGTGAAGTACCAGCGGCATAGGCCTCTTACGGCATACCAGTCTTTCATGCCATTTCCATGTGCCGGCTAACGAGAGTTGTTAACCGGGCGACGACGGCGCGCGCCAAGCCGCGCGCGACTTTCGACCGCGCCAACGTTGACTGCCCGTGCTCGGCCACCTCATGCACTGCAAACATGTTCTTGGCCAGACCGATTCCAACATACATAATAGCCATGAATTCCCCCTCCCGAATTCGTTGGCGAGATTCGCAACCCCATCTTGGCATGCAGTTCCGCTCGCCGCACGGCAATCGGCTCGGGACGGGGAAGCCCCTTTCATTTGTGAGGCAACGCCTGTGGCGCCAATGGTTCGCACCTGTCTTCTCGCCCTGCTTGGCCTTCCGGCTTCGGCTAGCTTGCTGGCGGCGGAGGCCTCATTTCCAAATGCCGCCGAATGGCTGGCGCCAAACATTTCGGCAGTCACGTCATGCTCCGAGCCGATGGGCGCTCGTCACTATCGGACTGTCATATTTAATCAAGGGTTTGAGCATGTATCCTCAGAGGTGTACCTCCAGTGGCTCGAATGGAACCAGGAGGGTCCGCGCCTGCTGAAGAGCGTGCTTGTGACGGAGTTGAGTTCCGGGCTGTGGTCAGTCGGCGAGCCGGCGGTCACCTCACGCGAGAATTGCTCAATGGTGCTCGCGGCCACCCACACTTATAGTCTGGAGCCTGCTCGTTTCATTCTCCGGCCAAGCGGTCCGGGCAAATATTCGCTGAGGAGGGTCAGCAAAAAGTAAGCACAGTGAGTGAACGCGCCTAACCCCTCCGTCAATCAGAGCGTAGGGGTAAGCGTTCGGCCTGACCATCTGAACGTCTCCTTTAAGCCTGTCAACACGGTCAAACCGGACGGTTACACAGTTTCAGGAAACCCAGCATCCGTCATGAAGCTCAGGGCATGAGTCTGTTGCGCTTGATTCAGGCCATCGAACTTGAGGAAGGCTGAAAAAAGCTCAGGCTCAATAAATTTAGTGTGGACAGGTGATTCCGCTCGTGCCCCGTACCAGAACCGTGGCATCACAAGCGAATGTTCCGAAAGTTGACGTTTGCAGATCGGCGCGGCTGCCAAAGGTCAATTGAAGGTCCTTGAGGGTATTGCCGGTGACGGTCGAATTGACCAGCGTGATACCAGCGCCATCGTCCGCGACGAACCCATTCGCACCGTTTCCAGTGCTGATCACATTCGCCTGATTCGAAATTTTCACAGACGATGCATTTCTGACTCTGATCCCGTTTCCCCTGTTATTGTGGCAATTGACCGTGCTGAATCCGGCGACACCGGAAAACTGGGGAATGTTGAAGACAGTCATTTCCGAACCCTGCTGCACTTGAAGGCCGTCACCGTTATTGAAGCTGTCCAGCGTGGAGCCGGCGTCGAGGTCGAGTCCAGCTTTGGAGTTCAAGGAAACCCCATTCACCGGATTGCCGGACGCTTTGATCGCGCCGCCGAACGAAACCATGTGAGCGCCCGACACGATGGTTAAGCCGGTGGCTTGGTTGTTGGTCAGGTTAAGCACCGTCGAAGGATCGTTGATAAAGGCATTTGCGCCAGCGGCAACTTGCATGCCGAGCGCGTTATCGCTCAAAGTGGCATCGGCCCGCGAGAAGGTGAGCGCACTGCCATTCACGTTGACTCCAAAAACCCGGTTACCGGATGCGGTAAAAGATCCGGTGATGGTGGTCGCCGATCCCGTTTCCACAGTAAGGCCATGCAATCCATTGTGGCTGGTCGTCACTCCCGAAAACACCGCGCTCGATGCGGTCTGAAGCGAAATACCGGACACTTGATTGTCGTGTACGTTCGCATCCGTCAGGGAAAAATGGGCGCCATTGATTCCAACAACGCCATTGGCGCCGTTTCGCACCTCGATATTCGCCAGCGACACGCCATGCGCGCCCGCAACCGTTACTGCATCCTGGCCACCGCCGTCGATAATTGCGGTACCTACGCCAATCAGGCGCAACCCATCAGCTTGGATCACGATGGGTCCAGCACAGACGCCAGTAAATGAGATGGAGGTGTCATCGGAATCCGCCACCGCACTCGCCAGTGACTTCTTACCGCAATCGAGAGGCGGTTTGTCGGCGAACGCCACACCCGTCAAGAAATACAATGAAAAAGCCAATACACTGACGTTTCTCATCTCGATCTCCTTAATCTCGTTAATTAACGCGGTTTCGAATCCTGTTTCATGGTGGGCGAAAAAATCGGAAACCACTCCCTTGAAGGCTTACTTCCTCGCAAACCGTCTAGACGGCCTTGGCCGGACTCTTACATCCGTTTCCCATCTCTGTGGGGGTGAGCGGAATCAGCTTTAATGAAGATTGCTATCTTCGATGAAAAAGGACCGCTTGCGTGGTCCCCTTTCATCCCTAAAATCAAGACGCGGCAATCAGATGTAATCCCCCTTATAGCTTTCCAGCGTCTTGATATAGTTGGCCCGCTCAAATGCAGTTGGATCAGCCACGTTGCGCTGGCTCATCGAACCTTTCATCTGCGCCACCGACACGTAGCGATGCATCTCCATCCAGGCCGCCAAACCATCACGCAGGGTGGTCAGGTAATCAACGCCGTTCTTGAGTAGCGCTGAAGTAGTCATCACTACATCAGCGCCCGCCATCAGGTACTTCACCACTTCCACCGGAGTATGCACGCCGCGGGTTGCACCCAGCGAAGCATGCAGCCGCCCATAAAGCACCGCCAACCAGAGCAACGGCAACCGGATTTCGTCCGGCGTACTCAGATGCAAGTTCGGCGCAACTTCCAACTTGTCCAGATCAAAATCGGGCTGATAGAAACGGTTGAACAACACCAGCGCGTCCGCGCCCGCGTCGTCCAGCGCCTTAGCCATCGAACCAATGGCGCTGAAAAACGGATTCAATTTCACCGCGACCGGCACCGACACCGCCGCTTTCACCGCTTTGACGATTTCAATGTAGCGCGCTTCGACCTCGCGGCCGCTGGTGGTCAGATCAGCGGGGATGTAATAAATGTTGAGCTCAATGCCTTTGGCGCCCGCCTGCTGCATCAGCTGCGCGTATTCAATCCAGCCGGTATTGGTGATACCGTTCAAACTACCGAAAACCGGAATATCCACCGCCTCTGAAGCGCTGCGCAGCAACTCCAAATAGCTGTCCGGGCCGACCGTATAGTCGTCCACTTCCGGGAAATAGCTCAACGATTCAGCAAAGCTTTCGGTACCCGCCGTCATCAAATATTCCAGCGCGGCGCTCTCATGTTGCAACTGTTCCTCGAACAGCGAAAACATGACGACAGCCGATGCGCCCGCATCTTCCAGGCGCTTGATGTTGGCTACGCTCCCAACCAGCGGCGAGGCCGATGCCACGATGGGATGCTTAAGTTCCATCCCCATGTAAGTGGTTCGTAAATCCATGATGGTTCCTTCTGCGTGCAAGATGTCGATGGATCGTCATCCGTCCCCCTCCCCCTTGCGGGAGCAAACCGATTCCGGCGTCCCCTCTCCCATTGCCGGGAGAGGGTTCAGAGGATCAGGCGATAACGGGCCTCTTATTGTTTGAACTTCGGCTGGAAGGTCGCGCCGCTACGGGCCGCCATCTCCTCATACACCGACCAACGCTGGTTGATCGCTTGCTGGCCCAATTCCATCAGATGCTCCGCTTCCTTCGGATTAGTATGGGCCAACACCTTATAGCGCACCTCGTTGTAGGCGTACTGCTTGAGCGGAATCTTGGGCCGCGCCGAATCGAGCACGAACGGATTTTCGCCTGATTCCCGCACCCCTGGGTTATAGCGCACCAACGGCCAATGGCCGCTTTCCACCGCCAGATGCTGTTGGTCAAGGCCCTTCTGCATATTGATGCCGTGGGCGATACAGTGGCTATAGGCCAGGATGAGCGACGGTCCCCGATAGGCTTCGGCTTCACGGAACGCCAGCAGCGCCTGTTGGGGATTGGCTCCCAACGCAATCCGCGCCACATAAACATTGCCGTAGGAAATCGCTTGCAGCGCAAGATCCTTCTTGCCGATGGTCTTGCCGGCCGCCGCGAACTTGGCAACCGCGCCCAGCGGTGTGGATTTCGACATTTGGCCGCCCGTATTGGAGTAAACCTCGGTATCCATCACCAGAATGTTTACGTCGCGACCGCTGGCGAGCACATGATCGACGCCAGATGAACCGATATCGTAAGCCCAACCGTCGCCGCCGACGATCCAAATACTGCGCCGCACCAGTTGATCGATGATAGCCAGCAAATGCGCGGCGCGCGGGTCGGCAATTTCCTTCAACCGCTGCTTGAGCTCCGCCACCCGTCCACGCTGGCGACGGATGTCGATCTCGGTGAGTTGCTCGGCTTCGAGCACATCACCCACCAGCTCTCGATCAAGCTGAGAACCCAGCGCCTGCAACAGCTCGCGGGCGTAGACCAAATGCTTGTCGGCGGTCAGCCGGAACCCTAAGCCAAATTCGGCGTTGTCCTCAAACAGCGAGTTCGACCAGGCCGGACCGCGCCCTTCGCTGTTGATCGACCACGGCGTCGTCGGCTGATTGCCGCCGTAGATCGAGGAGCAACCGGTCGCGTTGGCGACCAGCAGCCGGTCGCCGAATAGCTGCGACAACAATTTCACATAGGGCGTTTCACCGCAACCGGAGCACGCGCCGGAGAACTCGAACAGCGGCGGCAGGAACTGCACGCCGCGCACGGTCGAAAAATCGACCCGACCGCGATCCACTTCCGGCAAGGTCTCAAAGAAACCGATATTGGCGCGCTCGTTGTCCAGCACCGGCTCCTTGAGCGCCATGTTGATGGCCTTATGGCCGACTTTCTCCTTGCTCTTGGCCGGACACACCTCCACGCACAGCGAACAGCCAGTGCAATCCTCCAAATACACTTGCAGCGTGTAGCGGATGTCCGGGAAGCCACGGGCGTCGATGGGGGCCGTCTTGAAGGCTTCGGGAGCGCTCTCCAAGCTGTTTTGGTGATAAAACTTGGAGCGAATCACGCCATGCGGGCAGACCATGCTGCAATTGCCGCACTGGATACAAATTTCTGGTTCCCAGATCGGAACGAAATTCGAGATATTGCGCTTTTCCCACTTGGTGGTGGCGCTCGGATAGGTGCCATCCACCGGCAAGGCGCTGACGGGCAGCTCGTCGCCACGTCCGGCCATCATCATCGCCGTCACGTTGCGCACGAAATCGGGCGCGTTGGCCGGCACCACCGGCGGTAGCGCGCGGGCGCCAGTGGCCCGCGCCGGCACCGGAATCTGCTTCAGATTGACTAAGGTGTTATCCACCGCCTCGAAATTCTTGCGGACCACCTCCTCGCCTTTACGCGCATAGGATTTCTTGATCGAGTATTTGATTTTTTCGATCGCTTTATCGCGCGGTAAGACTTTCGAAATGGCGAAGAAGCAGGTCTGCATGATGGTGTTGATTCGGCTGCCCATGCCATTGTCGCGGGCCACCTTTTCGGCATTAATGCCGTAGACTTCCAACTTCTTGGCGATAACTTCTTCCTGTACTGGCCTCGGAATCCGGTCCCAGGCTTCTTCCGGCTCATGCGGACTGGTATTCAGCAGAACGATAGCGCCCGGCGCGGCCCGCGTCAGCACATCGCCGCGATCCAGGAAGTTGAATTGGTGCACACCGATGAAATTGGCCGATTGCACCAGATAAGGCGCTTGGATCGGATCGGGACCGAACCGCAGATGCGAAACGGTCTGCGAGCCGGATTTCTTGGAGTCGTAGACGAAATAACCCTGCGCGTAAAACTCTGGATCGTCGCCGATGATCTTGATGGAATTCTTGTTGGCGCCGACCGTGCCGTCCGCGCCCAAGCCAAAGAACATCGCCCGCACCACCTTGTCGGACTCGATCACAAAATGCGGGTCGACGTCCAGGCTGGTGTGCATCACGTCATCCACGATGCCAACCGTGAAGTGATTCTTGGGCTTGGCCTTGGCCAACTCGTCGAACACCGCCTTGCACATGGCCGGGGTGAATTCCTTGGACGACAAGCCGTAACGGCCGCCGATCACGCGCGGTAGCGACTGCGTTCGCAACGTTCCCGCAACCTGGGCTTCAACTAGGGTATTGACCACTTCCAGATACATCGGCTCACCGGTCGCGCCTGGCTCCTTGGTGCGTTCCAGCACGGCAATGGCTTTAGCGCTGGCTGGCAACGCCGCCAGAAAATGCGATGCGGACAGGGGCGAATACAGGCGCACTTGCAACACGCCCACTTTCTCGCCGCGCGCGTTCAGATAATCGGCGGTTTCGAGGGCGGTTTCCGCGCCGGACCCCATCAGAATCACCACGCGCTCCGCGTTGGGATCGCCGAAATAGTCAAACAAATTATAGCGCCGACCGGTGACGCCAGCGAACTTATCCATCGCGGCCTGGACGATTTCTGGCACCTTGGCGTAGAACGGGTTGACCGTTTCGCGGGCCTGGAAATAGGTATCGGGATTTTGCGCGGTGCCGCGAATGAACGGCCGATCCGGATTCAGCCCCCGATTACGGTGCGCCAACACCAGATCGTCACGGATCATCGCCCGCATCTCGTCATCGGTCAGCAGCGTCAGCTTATTGACCTCGTGCGAGGTGCGGAAACCGTCGAAGAAGTGAATGAAGGGCACCCGCGCTTCCAAGGTCGCCGCCTGAGCGATCAGCGCCATGTCGTGGGCTTCTTGCACAGAGGCTGACACCAACATGCAAAAGCCGGTCGGACGCACCGACATCACGTCCTGATGGTCGCCGAAAATCGACAGGCCCTGCGTCGCCAAGGCGCGAGCGGCGACATGGAACACCGCCGAGGTCAATTCACCGGCGATCTTGTACATGTTGGGGATCATCAGCAGGAGGCCCTGCGACGCGGTGAAGGTCGTCGTTAGCGCGCCGGTTTGCAACGCACCATGCGCCGCGCCCGCCGCGCCGCCCTCATGCTGCATCTCCATTACGAGAGGGATGGTGCCCCAGAGATTCTTGACGCCCTCGGAGGCCCATTGATCGGCTAGTTCGGCCATGGTCGAGGACGGCGTGATCGGGTAGATGGTACAAACTTCGTTGACGCGATAGGCGACGTAGGCCGCGGCCTCGTTACCGTCGATGGTGGTGATTTTCCGTTCGGTCATTGCGCTTCTCTTTTCTTGGCCCGCGCCAAAACTGGGCGGGCGGTGATTCGGAAAACGGGATTCGCGCCCCCGCGCTGGTCAGCAGCGCCAGGGCATTCACTTTCAATGGATGGCGCGTCAGCTCGTCGGCTCAGACGCCTCCGCCGATGGTTCAGGAATCATGTCGATGGCGTGACAAGGACACTGTTCGAAACATACCGCACAGCCGGTGCAAAGATCGTAGTTGTAGCGATAGCGTTTCCCTGGCCCCAGCTTGATGATCGCGTCTTCCGGGCAAGCGCCGTAGCAGCCGTCGCACTCATAGCAATTGCCGCAAGACAGGCAGCGCCGGGCTTCGTACAACGCTTCTTTTTGACTCAGGCCGCCGACCACTTCCTCAAAGCTGCTGACGCGCTGCTTTATCTCCAAATGCCCTTGCGGACGCTGAGCGGCGTCAGTGTAATACCAGACGTGCAGCTTCTCGAAGGTGGCGAGATCGTGCTTGGGCGGTTTGACAAAGGTACTCCCGCGCAACCAAGCGTCGATGTGGCGGGCGGCTTTCTTGCCGTGGCCAACCCCGATAGTAACGGTGCGATCGGACGGCACCATATCGCCACCAGCGAACAGCCCCGGATAGCCGGTCATCATGGCCTCGTCCACCATCACCACGCCGTCGTCCTTGAACTCGACGCCCGGCACCTTGCGCATGAAACTGGTGTCCACATCCTGACCGAGCGCCATGATCAGCGCATCGGCTTCCAGCGTCTCGAACTGGCCGGTGGGTTGTGGCCGACCCTTGGCGTCAACCTCCATAATCTCGACCGTGAACTTGTTTTCTTCAATGTTCTTGATGGTGCGCAGCCAGTGGATCTTCACATCTTCTTCGAGCGCCTCGGTCGCCTCAAAGTCGTGCGCGGGCATGTGGGCGCGATCACGGCGATAAATGATCAGCGGCTCGTAACCCAGGCGCTTGGCGACGCGGGCGGCGTCCATCGCGGTGTTGCCGCCGCCGTAGATCGCGACCTTGCGACCCAGCCTGGGCGCGTTGCCGGTTTCCACGTCTTTAAGGAAGCTGATGGCGTCGAGCATCTTGCCGGCGTCGCGGGAGGGGATCTCGGTGCGCTTGCTGATGTGCGCCCCGACGGCAATGAATAGCGCATCGAACTTGCCGGCTTCTTTCTCGGCCATCAGATCGTCAACCCGGTGGTTGAGCACGATCTTGACGCCCATGTTCTCGATCCGCTTGATCTCCGCATCCAACACGTCGCGCGGCAACCGATAAGAGGGAATGCCGAAATGCATCATGCCGCCGGCCATCGGCCCCGCTTCATGGATTTCGACGGTGTGGCCCATGCGAGCCAAATGGTAGGCGGCGGACAAGCCGCTGGGACCGGCGCCGACCACAAGAACGCGCTTGCCGCTGGGGGGCGCGGTGACGGTAAACTGCCAGTTCTCCTGCAAAGCCAAATCGCCCAGAAAGCGTTCGACGGCATGAATGCTGACCGAGGAATCGAGCTTGCCACGGTTGCAGGCGGTTTCGCAGGGATGGTAGCAAACCCGGCCGTGGATGCCGGGCATCGGGTTGTTTTCAGTGAGGCTCTGCCAGGCTTCCTTGAAGCGACCGGCTTGGGCGTGCGTCAGCCAAGCCTGGATGTTTTCACCGGCCGGACAGGCGTTGTTACAAGTGGGCAGCAGATCCACATAAAGCGGCCGCTGGATGCGCTGCGGGCCGACGTTGCGCTTCTCGTGCGTCAGATCCAGCGGGCGCGTCATATTGATAGGCTTGTCAGTCATCATGCTTCTCTTCTTGTATCGTCTATTAGTGAAGAAACCTTCCGCCCTGGAGACGGGAACGAGCCGGTGAAAACTCATGATTACGGCTGTAGCTGTCCCACTCTCCACGATCATGCGGGGCGACGGCCCTTTACAGGGGCAATGTTATACGATGCACACAGCCTGAGAACGACCCCTTTATCGCGATCCGACCCTCTATCGGCCGTGCTTGCTCAGTTAAAGTTAGAACATTTTGGCGGTAAGTGAAGAAAAAGACTTGAAGGATTGAGCTATAACCACCAATCTTTGGCATGGGTACTAATTAGGCATTTTCATGCCCTCTACAGAGAAAAGACCGCGGGCAGTCGAAACTCCCCTAATGATTGGAAGGAAATCATCCCAATGAAAGCCGTCATTCTCTCAAAACTTGGTGGTCCCGAGCAGTTGCGCCTAAACGATGTCCCCACCCCCGAACCTCAACCAGGTCAAGTTCGCGTCAAGCTCCGGGCCTCCTCACTCAACCGACGCGATGTCTGGATTACATTCGGCCAATACCCAGGTATCCGTTTACCCTGTTTCATGGGTTCGGACGGCGCGGGCGTCATCGACCAATTAGGCGCGGAGGTATCACCGGACCTGCTCGGTCGGGAAGTCGTCATCTATCCCGCCTACGACTGGGGCGCCAATACGCGTTTCCCCAACCCCGCCTTTCGCGTATTAGGCATGCCAGACCCCGGCACCTTCGCCGAGTTTATTTGCGTTCCCGCTGATAGCACCTTTCCCAAACCCGATTTTCTGAGCTGGGAACAGGCCGCGGCGCTGCCGCTTGCCGGCTTGACGGCCTGGCGGGCGCTGATGACGCAAGGTGAGGCGCGCGCGGGAGAAACGGTGCTGGTAACTGGCATTGGCGGCGGTGTGGCGACTTTCGCCTTGAAATGGGCGGTGGCGCTGGGCGCGCGAGTTTTCGTCACGACCGGAAACGCGGCCAAACTGGAGCAGGCCCGCCAGCTCGGCGCGGTTGGCGGCATCGATTATCACCTTGAAAACTGGCCCAAACAACTGACTGAACTGACCGGGGGTATCGATGTGATCGTCGATGGCACCGGCGGCCCTAACTTTACGGATTGTTTCTTAACGCTCAAGCGCGGGGGACGGCTAGTCGTTTACGGTTCGACCGCCGGCAATCCAACAACTGGGCTGGATTTGGTTCGCCTGTTTTTCCGGCAAGCGCGAATTATCGGTTCCACGATGGGCACGCCAGCCGAATTTGCGGAGATGCTGCGTTTTGTGGTCGAACATCGAATCGAGCCTGTCATTGATCAGGTTTTTGAACTTGATGAGGTGGTAGCCGCCCACCAGCGCCTGTTGTCTGCCCAGCAATTGGGGAAAATCGTCTTGCGGCACGGTTAATAAAGCATCTATCATCGCGTGGTGGGCATTTGATTATTAAATCAATAAGATACAGCTTATCAATACAATCCATCACCAAGTGATGGTTCGGGTTTTTTTCTGAAACATCGCGGCAAAAATGGGTTTGACGCAATGCAGCAATACCGGTATACTGCACCGCAACATTTGATGGTGAATGTGGTTTTTAAAGCTTCCTTTGGTGGTTATTTACCGGAGCGACAATAGCTCCGGTTTTTTTATTGCAGTGCAAAAAAACTTGACGCAACGCAACAATATTGCGTAATCTATAGCCGACATCGAAAGATGTCGTTCTTCTCCACACCTTCCTTTGGTGGTTATTTGCCGGAACATATTACGTTCCGGCTTTTTTTTGGGCTTCTTTCATTCGGCCGCCATGACGCCACTGCAAACCCGCTGGCTTTCCGTTATCGGCAAGCCACTCATTTTCATCGCCTGTTTGCTCCCGATAGCCTGGTTGTGCTGGCTAGCCTGGCAGGATCAACTGGGAGCCAATCCAGTTGAAACGCTCAGCCACCGCACTGGCGACTGGAGCTTGCGTTTTCTGCTACTGACTTTAACGGTGACGCCGTTGCGACGGCTGACCGGCTGGAACTGGCTGTTAAAATTTCGGCGGATGTTGGGCTTGTTTGCCTTTTTCCACGTTTGCCTCCACTTCAGCGTGTATTTGATTTTCGATCAGTTTTTCGATTTGGCTTCGATTATCGAAGATGTCGCCAAACGGCCCTATATCACACTCGGTTTCACCGGCTGGCTGCTATTGCTCCCGCTGGCGGCCACGTCCACCAGCCGAATGATGAAACGCTTGGGCCGTCATTGGCAGCAATTGCATCGGCTGGTTTACCTCATCGCCGCGCTCGGCGTGCTTCACTATCTATGGCTGGTCAAAACCGATATCCGCGAACCGCTGCTATACGCTGGGCTATTGAGCGGGTTGCTGGGCTACCGGTTGTGGTGGTGGCGCGCTCACTCGACTACGGTCAAGCGTTCCACTCGCTGAAAACCGCGTGGCAGCGGTTTGCCCCGCCGACCGCGCTCGCCCGCATAATTTTCCAGATCGGCGGGCTTGATCTTCAAATCCCGTTTACCGGCGGTGAGCACCAAGCTTTTAGCCGGCGGGATGAGAGCTAGCGCCACCAATTTTTCCTCGCTACTCAGGTCGAGAATCTTGTTGCCTTTACCCTTGGACAATCGGGGAAGATCGTTTGCCGGAAACACCAGCAAGCGCCCGCCGCTACCCACCGCCGCCAAGCGGTCGGTCTCGCCATTGCCGACCGGCAGCGGCGATAAAATCCGCGCGCCGTTCGGCACGGTCAGCACCACTTTGCCCGCCTTGTTACGGCTGAGCAGATCGTCGAAGGCGCAGATGAAACCGTAACCAGCATCAGTTACCAGCAGATAAAGGTCTTCGGGATTGGCCAGCAACACACTGACAAAGCGCGCGCCATCCGGTGGACTGAGTTTTCCAGTCAAGGGTTCACCGTAGCCGCGCGCCGAGGCTAACCCCATCACTGGCAGGGTGTAAGTGCGGCCGGTGGTATCGAAAAAGACCGCCGACTGATTGCTACGGCCTTGTGCTTGGTCGAGGAAACCGTCGCCCGCTTTATAGCTTAACGCCGTCGCGTCGATTTCACGTCCCTTGGCCGCTCGCACCCAGCCTTTTTGCGACAGCACCACCACCATCGGTTCGCTGGGCGTCAGGCTGGTTTCATCCAGGGCTTGCGCCGCCCGCCGCTCCACCAGCGGGCAGCGGCGCGGGTCGGCGTAGCGCTTGGCGTCGTCTTGAATTTCTTTTCGTATTAGCATCTTCAAGCGCTTTTCTGAACTGAGCAAGCCTTGCAACTGCTCTTGTTCCTTGCGCAGCTGATCCTGTTCGCCGCGCAGTTTCATTTCCTCTAGCCGAGCGAGGTGACGCAGCTTGGTTTCCAGAATCGCTTCGGCCTGGGCGTCGGACAATTGAAAGCGCGCCATCAGGACCGGTTTGGGTTTATCCTCGGTACGCAGGATGCGGATCACCTCATCCAGATTGAGATAGGCGATCAGCAGGCCGTCGAGGATATGCAGGCGCTGTTCGACCTGATCGAGCCGGTACTGCAAGCGCCGGCGCACGGTGGCGATGCGGTAGCGCAGCCATTCTTCGAGGATTTGCTTGAGATTCTTGACCTGCGGTCGGCCGTCCAGGCCGATCATGTTGAGATTGACGCGGCAACTTTTTTCCAGGTCGGTGGTGGCAAATAGATGATCCATCAGCAAATCGACATCGACCCGATTGGAGCGCAGCGCCAGCACCAGGCGAGTGGGGTTTTCATGGTCGGATTCGTCCCGCAAATCCTCGACCATTGGCAATTTTTTGTCGCGCATTTGCGCGGCGATCTGTTCCATGATCCGTGCGCCCGACACTTGATGCGGCAAGGCGGTAATGACGACCGCCTCGCCGTTTTCCCGCTCGAAACGGGCGCGCAGCCGCACCGCGCCGTTGCCGGTTTGATAGAGTTTGCGCAGTTCCTCGCGCGGGGTAATAATTTCCGCCCCGCCGGGAAAATCGGGCGCGGGAACCAGTTCGCCCAGCGCCTCCAGTTCGGTTTCGGGTTGATCCAGCAGCCGAATGCAGGCCGCCGCGACTTCGCCCAGATTGTGCGGCGGGATGTCGGTGGCCATGCCGACCGCGATGCCGGTCGCGCCGTTGAGCAATACATGCGGCAAGCGCGCGGGCAGCAACACCGGTTCATCCAATGTGCCGTCGAAATTCGGCGTCCAGTCCACCGTGCCTTGGCCAAGTTCGGCCAACAGGATTTGCGCGAACGCCGACAGCCGTGCTTCGGTGTAGCGCATGGCGGCGAAGGATTTGGGATCGTCCGGCGAACCCCAGTTGCCCTGCCCGTCCACTAGCGGATAGCGGTAGGAGAACGGCTGCGCCATCAACACCATCGCTTCATAGCACGCTGAATCACCGTGCGGGTGGTATTTGCCGAGCACGTCGCCGACGGTGCGGGCGGATTTTTTGTGCTTGGAGTTAGCCGACAAGCCAAGCTCGGACATGGCGTAGACGATGCGCCGCTGCACCGGCTTCAGTCCGTCGCCGATATGCGGCAAAGCCCGGTCGAGGATGACGTACATGGAATAATCCAGGTACGCTTTTTCGGTGAAAATTTTGAGCGGGACGCGCTCCGCGCCGTCAGCGGTAAAGGTCAGTTCGGTCATTCAGAAACAAGGCTCAGCGGTTGGGAAAGAGTTCGGCCAGATCGATTGCGGCATCGGGATAGAGAATAGGCGCAATTTGGCCGGTGCGGCGACAATCTCGCTGCTCGTATACGCTGTTAAGGGGTTGGCGGTAGATTTCGAATTGCCGGTTTTGAATATCCAGCAGCCACACTTCCGGGATTGGGCGAGAGAGAAACCGGCTACTTGCCTGATAAGCCATCGCCATCACGCTGCGAACCATCGTCTGCGGCAGGCTCTGGCCATCACCGATGCGAACGCATCTTCGGCGCGATGATCCACCATCATCGACTGACAACTTGAAATTGGGCATCTCGCTAAGTTCACTTTGACGAATAATGAGGGTGAACATTGCGTTTATTCCTAATGAGCACAATGATCCTTAAGGCGCGATTCATAGATTATTGATAAAAGTATAGCCTCGACCGCATCACTGACTCCAATCTAAGAAAGCTGACTTATGTCACCGAAAACCTTGAACGTTGGCTTGGCGCAACAAGCCTGTACCAGCGACCGCGACGCCAATCTGGCCGCCAGCCTCAACAGCATCCGCGAACTGGCCGACCACGGCGCACAATTGATTGTGTTGCCGGAACTGCACGCGCATCCTTATTTCTGCCAAATCGAAGACCCGGTGTCGTTTAATTTGGCCGAAGCGATCCCCGGCCCGACGACTCATGCGATCAGCGCGATCGCGCGGGAATTGGGCGTGGTCGTGGTCGCCTCCGTGTTCGAACGCCGCGCGCCGGGGCTATATCACAACACTGCGGTAGTCATCGAACGTGACGGCGATGTCATCGGCACTTATCGCAAAATGCACATTCCCGACGATCCCGGCTATTACGAAAAATACTACTTCACCCCCGGCGATTTAGGCTTCACCCCCATTGACACCTCGGTCGGGCGGCTCGGCGTGCTGGTGTGCTGGGATCAATGGTTTCCCGAAGCGGCACGACTGATGGCGCTGGCCGGAGCGGAACTGCTCTTGTATCCCACCGCCATCGGCTGGAACCCCGACGAGGTGGAAGAGGAACGGCAGCGGCAGTGGGAAGCCTGGATCATCATTCAGCGGGCGCACGCCATCGCCAACGGCATTCCAGCGGTCGTCTGCAATCGCGTCGGCTTCGAACCCGATCCATCCGGCCAAACGCCCGGCATCTCCTTCTGGGGCACCAGTTTTATCGTCGGTCCACAAGGCGAATGGCTAGCCACCGCCTCCGCTGAAGAACCAGCCACACTGACGGCCGAACTGGATTTGAGCCATTCCGAATCGGTGCGACGGGCTTGGCCTTACCTGCGCGACCGGCGCATCGACGCCTACGGCGGCTTGCTGAAACGCTATCTGGATCGGTGAGAGACGACGCCATGCCGACGCCCGCCGACCGACTCCGCGCCCTGCTCGCCCGACCGGGCTTGCTACTGATGCCGGGCTGTCACGATGCTCTGTCCGCCAAGCTGGCGGAACAAGCCGGCTTCCCCACCGCTTTCATGAGCGGCTTTGCCGTCTCCGCCGTTCGGCTGGGCTTGCCCGACACGGGGTTGATTTCCTACGGCGAGCTGATCGACCAGGGCCGGAACATCTGTAGCGCGGTGAGTATTCCGCTGTTCGGCGATGGCGATACCGGCTTTGGCAACCCGCTCAACGTGCGGCGCACCGTTGAAGGCTACGCCCGCGCCGGCTTCGGTTGCATCATGATCGAAGACCAGCTCATGCCCAAACGCTGCGGCCACACGCGCGGCAAAGCGGTGGTCGGCCGGGAGGAAGCGCTGTTGCGGGTGCAAGCGGCAGTGGACGCGCGCAACGAAGGGACCGATATTCTGATCATGGGACGAACTGACGCCCGCGCCACCGACGGCTTGGACGAAGCCATTGTCCGCTGTCAGGCGTTCGTGGAAATCGGCGCGGATATCACCTTCCTGGAAGCCCCATTGAGCGAAGCGGAAATGCAGCGTTACGGCGCGGAAGTTCCTGGTTACAAGATGGTCAATCTGATCGAGTCCGGCAAAACGCCGCTATTGCCATTGCCGCGGCTAGAAGCCATCGGCTACAAGATCGCCGTCTATCCACTGACTTTGTTGAATGTGTCAATCAAGGCAATGCAAGCAGCGCTGGAACGCATCCGGCGCGGAGAGGCAGTCGAGGTGCTGGACTTCACCGACTTACAAGCCGTAGCCGGTTTTCCAGATTATTACGCCGGCGAGGCGCGTTACAGCGCGGTGCGAAAGGATTGATGAGCGGTCAACGCCTCCCGCCAGATTTCTCGCTCCGCTTGCAGCCAATGTTCCCGCGCGTCCTGATCCGACTGACGCTGGCTTAGCTCGAAGGCGCGTTGGCGGATACGGTCTCCGTGCCGGACCGTCAAATCCTGGCGGCAACCGTGGTACGCCTCCCAGGTCGGATAGACTTCTGGCCGAGCGCGCAGCATGAGCTTCATCGCATCCTCCACGCTCGCGCCTTCGACCAAGGTCAGATACGTCAACACCACGAGCGGGGAGCGATTGATACCAGCCGTGCAATGCACATAGACCCGATGCCTGTCAGTCAGTAGCTCATCCAAGGTCCGCACCGCCGCTGGCAGGCCGCGCCGCTGATCTTCCGGATCGAAATCCCGCATTGGACAGCGCGCCATCCTTAGCCCAAGCTGGCGGCCATGCTCAACGTGACGCTGGTAGTCGATCTCCAGCTTTTCCAGACATTCATCATGCTGCACCGACAGCATCGCGCTCATTTGCACTTCCGCGCGCAGCCGGTCAATATCGCCTACATGGCGCGGGCAACTGCCCACCACCAAATCGTGACGGATCACATTCCAGTTCAGTCGCCAGTTCCACATCGTCAGCGAGCTTCCAACCGTTGTTTATCGTCCCGCTCTGGCGCCGTCACACCGAATCGAGCCGGAATCAACGCATAGAACACCCGGATTTTTTCGGACTGCATTAAATCGAGCAACTGCCGCGCTTCAGCATCCGTCACGATGAACTCCACTTCCACCGTCACACTGCCCGCCAGCTCGAAAAAATGATCCTCGTGCAACTGATGGTGACGGCCAAAACCGCCGAGCGCCCGGAAAGCGGAACCGCCCCGAAGGGCCATCCGGTTACCCTGTTCGAGCAACCACTCCCATAACAGTATGCCGTGATGCCGTTTGTTTTCGCGGACGTAGAATCTTAAAAATGAACCTTCCATCGCTGACTCTCCAGTTGATGGTGTATCGCCATCAGCGATCAAACCGCGCCGCTTTTTAAGAGCGAACCAAAAACCACCGAACGGTCAGAATGCCCAAAGCGGTCAGCGCCAGCGAGCCGAACAAATGCAGGCCCGCCGCCGCCGCCGCCCAACCGAATTGGCCGCGTGTCAATAAAGAGACTACCTCGGCTGAAAAAGTGGAAAAGGTGGTCAAACCACCCATGAACCCGGTGACGACCAGCAGGCGGATTTCGGGCGGCAGACTGGTATTGATGGAAAAAAACGCCACCGCCACTCCCACCAGATAACCGCCCAACAAATTGGCCGCTAGCGTCCCCAGCGGCACTGTCGGAAAAAGCGGATTGAATAAGAGGCCCAGCCACCAGCGCAGGCAAGCGCCCAAACCAGCGCCGCCGAACACGGCAAAAAAGGAATAGATGCCCATCCCATCTCCACTACCCAGCGATTCGACTGTTGCAGAATAGCCGGTAACGGCGGAAATCACCTCCTGTTCGGTGGGGCAAACGTCAAACTTTAGCCTTTAAACTCCTCGTAGGCGCGCAACGCATCGGCGGCGTACATCAACGATGGCCCGCCCCCCATGTAAACGGCGACCGCCAGCGTTTCATTAAGCTGCTCGCGGGTCACTCCCAAGCGCACCAAGGTTTTGGTATGAAAGCCGATGCAACCATCGCAACGGGTAGCGACCCCGATAGCCAGCGCGATCAATTCCTTTTGCAATTCCGACAGCACGCCCGGCGCCATTGCCGCTTTTGCCATCGCCCCGAAACCGGCCATGGTTCCATCCGCCTCCTTGCGGAATGGGACCAGAGCCTGATTGATATCCTGGGTTATTTGCTTGAAGGATTTGCTGGCCATTGCGTTCTATCGGGTTGAGCTTTGATCGGTCGAACCCACATTACAGGTATTCATACCCAGCAAGGTATAAGCCGGGCAAAACCGGAATATCCCGGTTAGCAGCGGCACGATGCCAATCCAACCCCACACGCCAATCACGCCGGTGAGGGCCAAGAGGATCAAGATCGCGCCGACGGCGATCCGAATGATTCGATCTGGATTTCCAACATTGATCTGCATGACGACACCTCTCAACGAATTGCTACGATTACACCAGAAAAACAACATTACTCAGGCAAACAAATCTCGCGACGCCAGACCGCGACCAGCGTTCGCGCCGCCAAGGCCCCAATCACCAGGCTCAGCAGCAATAACAGCCCGTATCCCAGCGCGGTAAAAATCGCATCCGGCAGATAGGTGCTCATGACCAGCGTGGCGAGCGTCAGAGCAGCCAAGGGAAAGGAATAAGCCCAGGCCGAAATAAAAAACGGCAACCGGAGAAACCGCAGGGCGTTGCTGGCCAACAATATCCCCAAAAACAAGGCGGTGTAATAAAGAATACGAGCGAAAGCATCGATCCCGCCAATCAAGTGCGTATAGGCGATGAAACCAACCGAGGGCGGAGCCAATAAAATAAACAAGGTCGGCGTCAACCGCGCTGGCAGTGGTTCATGAAAAATCAGCCGATACAACACAATAGTCATCAGCACAATCCAAAACACCACGCCAATGCTGAAGAAGAACCAGGACAGTTCCAGTGATGCGGCTAATCGGACGCCCGCCACTGGCACGATAATATTGCCGACCACCGGAATGAACCATGCCGGATTGATATGTTGGATGGCGTAATGCGTGTGGTGAATCCAACTGCCGAAAATAGCCACGGTCAAGCACAGATGTAAGGTCATACCCACGACCCACAACCAAAATGCCGCCACTGGCGCGGCGTCCGCATAACACACTGCGAGTAATAGCAAGGAAATGGAAATGGTCGGAATGAAGTTGACCCGAACAGGATGCCGCATTTCCATTTTGACCGCGCGCGGGTAACGGAGTGCTTTCAAACTGTAAAAAACAATTAACAGTATAAACAACGCGCTCGCCACTCCGCGCAGTCCCTCCCCCACTATGACCGGCATCCCTAAAACGGCGTGGGCTTTCATCCAGGCCAGCGCTAAACCCGCCGTGCCCATGACCGTGGAAAAAATAGCGACCGGCAAATGTTCCAACCGCTGTGACTGCACTACGTCTGACGATGCGCCGTTTGGAGCGCCAGACACGGGAGATGGAGAATTCATAACATAAGTCTTTGATAGAAATTTGGAATTTGATTCGCTACGCTGGCTGGCGGCTGGTGGTTGGTCCAAAAAAATTTCCGCTTCCATTTATTATATTATAATACTCTAATATTTAATTAGAAGCCTCATGGGCTGATTTGCTAGGCTTATTTTCTAACTGATCCGCCTCAATTACTTCCCGGCTTTCCGGCGTTCGCCGCTCTTGGGTCGGTTGCGACGCCCCTCAGCTGGTTGGTAAGGATTATCGCCCCCCCGGAATTCAACGCGGATCGGCGTGCCCCACAAGTTTAGCCGTTTGCGATAAATGCCGGCCAGATAGCGTCGATAAGAGTCCGGGACATGGCCAACCCGGTTGCCGTGAATCACGATCAAGGGCGGGTTCTGTCCCCCTTGGTGGGCGTAGCGCAGTTTAATGCTACGACCTTGTACTAAAGGCGGCTGATGGGCGGCCACGGCATTTTCCAGGATACGGGTCAGTTCCGGCGTGGACAGCTTGCGGGTGGCGGCGGTGTAGGCTTCACGAACCGAAGCCAATAACTCACCCACTCCAGTGCCATGGAGCGCGGAAATAAAATGGATTTTGGCGAAATCGAGAAAACCCAGCCGACGGTCGAGGTCGTTTTTCACTTGGGCGCGGGTATCAGGGTCGAGATGATCCCACTTGTTGACCGCTAACGCCAACGCCCGACCGCTATCAAGCACCAAGCCCAATAGACTGGCGTCTTGATCGCTGATGCCTTGACGGGCGTCGAGCACCAGCACTGCCACATGCGCTTGGTCAATCGCTTGTAGCGCTTTAATAACACTGAATTTTTCCACCACCTCGCTCACCCGCGAACGGCGGCGCATGCCAGCGGTATCGATCAGAACATAACGCTGGCCATCGCGCTCAAATGGCGCGGCCACGCTGTCGCGCGTGGTGCCGGGCATATCGCTGGCCAGCATCCGTTCTTCGCCGAGCAAGCGATTGACCAAGGTGGATTTGCCGACGTTGGGCCGGCCAACCACCGCCAGTTTGATCACGTCTTCCGCTTGTTTGGAAGGATCCCGCTCGCCTTCTTCCTGTTCATCCAAGATCGACAGGGCGGCGAAAACTTCTTCCATCAAGGTTTCGACGCCCTGATTATGGGCGGCGGCAATGACATGGAGATGATCCAGTCCGAGCGCATGAAAATCGGCGCTGAGTAGCTCTGGCTCACGATGCTCTGCTTTATTGATAACCAGATGGATCGGTTTGCCGGCGCGGCGCAATTGCTGGGCAATGTCTTCGTCAGCCACAGTCAACCCGGCGCGACCGTCCACCAGTAGCAGCACGGCATCCGCTTCCTCAATGGCCCGCCACGCCTGCCGCGCGACCAATCCACTCAAACCTTCGTCCTCGCCCGTCAAACCACCGGTATCGACTACCACGTAAGGACCAGGGCCACGCCGGCCGATGCCGTACTGGCGGTCGCGAGTTAACCCTGGCATATCGGCCACCAGCGCGTCGCGGGTGCGCGTCAGAGAATTGAACAAGGTCGATTTACCGACATTGGGTCGGCCAACGAGGGCAATGACAGGAAGCATGGTGATAATAGTCAATCCAAGGAAAGGGGTGCATTATGCCTGAAAGCTGACCGAGCGCGACACAAGCTGGCCAGCCGCTCGCCTTTCGATCTAAGCGACTACAGCGCGGGATTAACAATGACGGTAGGATTCGCCCTAGGAAAATATGCGCCTCTTCATAAAAGCCACGCTATAAAGACTCCGACCTAGATGCGCCGACCACTGTTATGAGCTTTGTCATCATGTCTCTAACTAAACCAGAAAGAATGAGGGTTTGATTTACTGAATTATTGTCGATATCATTGGATAAAAGCGTTAAGATTCATAGCCATTCAATGTGTTCCCTATTAGAAATAGTCATTTATGATTTAGCGTTCTGGCTTACACACAAAAATAACCCACATCTATTTTATCTAATAGAACCCAGTCAACACCAGGATATCATTAGGCACACTCGCTATCTAACCCTACCAAAACATGCAATATCACCTAAAGCCAATCAAAAAAACTGACAAAGAGTAACACAACATGGCCAAATCGACTATATCATACTGGAACCCACTGAGTCCTGAGAATTTATGCCATTGGACATCCATTAATGGATTAGAAGGTATCGCAGAAGAACTGACCCTGAGTATTGATCCAGAGTCTGGTGAATATACTCGGCTAACCCGCTTCCTTCCTGGTGCTGATACATCCGCTTTTGGCGGAAAGACCCATCTCTACCCAGAAGAGGTTTTGATTGTCAGCGGCCGCCTTTATGATCAAGCATTTGATTTATGGCTAGAAACTGGCTATTATGCCAGTCGTCCACCGGGAGAATTGCACGGACCTTTTAAGACGGATGTAGGCTGTATTGTCTTGGAAGTGTCATTTCCAAATCGCATCTCAGATCATGAGATTCGCTAGCATAAAAAAACCATGGAACTATTATTTAATGATCTATAAATAAAATATATTATTACCAGTTTTAGCTGATATTATTTCTCCCAGTAGAAGAATACACCTCTCTGCCATATCTACAGCTCGGACTGCATCGCGTGCCATTTGAACTCTGGCTTTCCTTTGTCGTGGCTTCCGCAATTTTACTGGCGATACCCGGCCCGACCATTCTTACCGTCATCAGCTATTCGGTAGCCCACGGCCAGCGGGCGAATATGCCGTTGGTCGCGGGCGTTGCGTTTGGTGATTGCACCGCGCTCACCATATCTTTATTAGGTCTGGGCACGCTGCTAGCGACTTCCACGATCTGGTTTACTGTGATTAAAGTAGCCGGTGGCTTATATTTGCTCTATCTTGGGATCAAATTATTCACGGCAAAGGTTTCATTGGTTGAAGCTGCCTCATTGATCGTACCCAGCTCACGGTGGCGTCTATTTTTGAACACCTATGTAGTGACGGCGCTCAACCCAAAGGGAATTTTGTTTTTCGTCGCCTTTCTACCACAATTTATTGACCAGCGAGCCGATCCCACCTTTCAGCTGTGGATTCTTGCTGCCACTTTTGTCGTAATGGCTATTATTAATTCGAGTCTTTACTCGATTTTTGCGGCCGCCGCGCATCATTTATTGACCTCATCGCAGGCTCAACGCAGCTTTAACGTGGTCGGCGGCTTGCTGCTCTTGGCGGCCGGTGTGTGGACGTTACTTGCTCGCCGAGCGACATAAAATTATAAGATATTGTATTTAAAATAAAATTTACCACATCAAGCGCGGAAGCCACCGGGAACTCATTCTTCTTGTTGGTCATGCTTCAATAAAGGATTTTCCTTCGCGCCATCTGCAAAGCAACCAAATTTCTGGTAGTCTTCCGTTTTTCAGCGGCTGTCCTCATCTCCTCGCCTTCGTTCCATGACTCCAATTCCCCGTACTCGTGTCAAGATTTGTGGCATCACCCATCCCCAAGATGGCGTGATAGCCGCCAATTTGGGCGCGGACGCTATCGGACTGGTGTTTCATCCATCCAGCCCCCGCTATGTCGACACAGAAACAGCGCGACGGATCATTGCGGTGTTACCACCGTTCATCTCGACCGTGGGATTGTTCAGGAACGAGGAACCAGCAGCCATACGATCCGTCTTAGCGGCGATCCCCTTGGCCATGGTGCAATTCCATGGCGACGAAGACCCCGACTATTGCGCGGCTTTTGGCGTGCCTTATCTTAAAGCGGTGCCGATGGGCGCTGGCGCTGATATGGCGGACTACGAACGGCAATTCGCCACGGCATCGGGTCTTTTGCTCGATAGCCATGGCGACAATAAAATGGGTGGAACCGGCCAAGGCTTCGACTGGACAAAGATTCCGACTGAGCGCCACAAACCACTGATCCTGGCGGGTGGCCTACATCCCGGCAACGTCGCCGAGGCCATCCGGCAAGTGCGCCCCTACGCCGTGGACGTCAGCAGCGGGGTGGAATCAGCCAAGGGCATTAAGGATGCCGAACTCATGCGGAAATTTCTGCGAGGTGTACGACTGTGAAAGCCATGCGTAATAAAGTGGATTACAGCCAGTTCCCCGACTCTACCGGCCATTTCGGTCGTTATGGCGGCCGCTTCGTCGCCGAAACGCTGATGGAAGCGCTGCACGAATTGAACACTGCGTGGCGAACCTATCGCAACGATCCTGAATTCCTCGCGGAACTGGACGCCGACCTCGCCCGATATGTCGGTCGCCCCAGCCCGCTCTATTACGCCGAGCGCTGGAGCCGACAACTCGGCGGTGCGCAAATCTATCTCAAGCGCGAAGACCTCAACCATACCGGCGCGCACAAGATCAACAATACCGTCGGCCAAGGTTTGCTGGCGGCGCGGATGGGAAAAACCCGGCTCATCGCTGAAACCGGCGCCGGTCAGCACGGGGTGGCTTCGGCTACCGTCGCCGCCCGTCTCGGCATGGAGTGCGTCGTCTATATGGGGACAGACGATATCAAACGCCAAGCCCTTAACGTATACCGCATGCGGCTGCTCGGAGCGACGGTCCAACCGGTCAATTCCGGCTCGCGCACCCTGAAGGATGCGCTCAACGAGGCATTGCGCGACTGGGTGACCAACATCGACGATACGTTTTACATGATTGGCACGGTGGCCGGCCCACATCCTTACCCCTTGATGGTACGCGAATTTCAGGCCGTAATCGGCCGTGAGACGCGCGAGCAGATGCTGGCCGATTGCGGTGGCCTGCCGGATGCGCTGGTCGCCTGTGTGGGCGGCGGCTCCAACGCTATTGGCTTGTTCCATCCCTTTCTGGATGATAGCGATGTCGCCATTTACGGCGTCGAAGCCGCTGGCGACGGCATTGAAACCGGTCGGCACGCCGCCACGCTCTGCGCCGGACAACCCGGCGTATTGCACGGTAATCGCACCTATCTGCTCAACGACGAGCATGGTCAAATCATTGAAACCCATTCGGTTTCCGCCGGCCTCGACTATCCTGGCGTTGGGCCGGAACATGCTTGGCTCAAAGATATCGGTCGGGCCAACTACGTTGCCGTTACCGACGAGGAGGCCTTACAGGGTTTCCACGCCTTAACCCGCACCGAAGGCATTATCCCGGCCCTTGAAACCAGCCACGCCCTGGCTTACACCGCTAAGCTCGCCCCGACCTTACGCCCCGATCAACGGATCGTAGTCAATCTGTCGGGACGCGGCGACAAGGATATTTACACTGTCGCCGCACTGGAAGGCATCCAACTTTAAAAGAGTTTTACCGCATGAATCGCATTACCCGCTGTTTTAAAGCTTTGCATCTCACCGGTCGTAGGGCGCTGATTCCTTATATTACCGCCGGCGATCCACGCCCGGAACTGACGGTGCCGATGATGCACGCGCTGGTGAAAGCCGGGGCTGACATCATCGAACTCGGCGTCCCATTTTCCGACCCGATGGCTGATGGTCCGGTGATCCAGAAAGCGTGCGAGCGGGCGCTGGCTCACGGCATGTCACTGCGCGGTGTGCTGGAACTAGTGCGAGAATTCCGCCGCGCCGATAGTGAAACACCCGTGGTGTTGATGGGTTATCTCAATCCCATCGAACGCATGGGCCACGACGCCTTCGTCGCCAATAGCCGCGATGCGGGTGTGGACGGGGTGCTAACCGTGGATTTACCGCCGGAAGAGGCGACCGAGCTGGCCATTGCGCTCGATTCCGCTGGTATCGCCCCGATTTTCCTGCTGGCTCCCACCAGCTCCGAGGAACGCATCCAGTGGATCGCGCAAATGGCGCGCGGCTACCTCTATTATGTCTCCTTAAAAGGAGTGACCGGCTCGGCGGCGCTCAACGTCAGTGAAGTTGCGACCAAGCTGGCAACCATTCGCGCCCACAGCGATCTGCCATTAGGCGTCGGTTTCGGTATCAAGGACCCGCCGACCGCCGCCGCGATCGCCGAAGTGGCCGATGCGGTGGTGGTCGGCAGCGCGCTAGTCGCCAAAATGGGCGAACTGGCCGATGATCCTGAACGGATGCGCCGAGAAGTTACGGCCCTTCTCACCGCCATGCGCCAGGCCATGGATCAAACCCAAACACCGGTCGCCCTCGCCGGTTGAATATTTCCTCGACCACCCGATTTCACTGTCGTCCACCGTTTGACCGTTACCGACGACACCCTCAAGGTTAGAATTTTTCATGAGCTGGTACGAAAAACTGGTTCCTTCGCGGATTCGCACCGATGGCCGCAACAAGCACCAGATTCCCGAAGGACTGTGGAGCAAGTGCGAGGAATGCGGGGCGGTGCTGTACGGCGCCGAGCTGGAACGAAATCTTCAGGTGTGCCCCAAGTGTAGCCATCATATGTACCTGGGGGCCCGTAAGCGCCTGCTCGGCTTTCTTGACGAAGACGGCCCCACCGAAATCGGCGACGATATCGAGCCGACCGATTTTCTGAAATTTAAAGACAGCAAGAAATACAAAGACCGGCTGGTGCAAAACCAAAAAACCTGCAACGAAAAAGACGCGTTGATCGCCATGCGGGGACAGCTCAAAGGAATGCCGGTGATCGCGGTTGCATTCGAATTTGAATTCATGGGAGGCTCGATGGGTTCGGTGGTCGGCGAGCGCTTCGCCCGCGCCGCTCAAATGGCCCTGCACGAGCATATTCCTTTCATTTGTTTTACCGCCAGCGGGGGGGCGCGGATGCAGGAAGCGCTGGTGTCGCTGATGCAAATGGCCAAGACCAGCGCCGTGCTGACCCGGCTGGCCGAACATGGCGTACCTTATCTTGCGGTGTTGACCAACCCCACCACCGGCGGTGTTTCCGCCAGCCTGGCGATGCTGGGCGATATCAACATTGCCGAACCGAAAGCGCTGATCGGCTTCGCCGGCCCCCGGGTCATCGAACAAACCGTGCGAGAAAAATTGCCGGAAGGCTTCCAGCGCAGCGAGTTTCTGCTGGAACACGGCGCGATCGACATGATCGTGGACCGGCGCGAGCTGCGAGACCGGCTGGCGGCTCTCCTCACCATGCTGACCGGCCGGGATGCGCCCGTGGGCGTGGAATAAAACGCAGACCATTTCCCATGCGAGCGCCCAATTAATGTCCCTCAATTTGCCTGATCACACGCGCTTCCCCTGATGCGCGGCATGACTTTCAATGCGGAGATAGAACGGCGAGTGATGCGCTTCAACACCCTCGACAACTGGCTGTCCTGGCAGGAAACCCTGCATCCCCGCGCCGTTGAACTGGGGCTGGCGCGAGTGCGGGCGGTGCTGCGCCAATTGCAACCTGAGTCGCCGTCGTATCTGGTCATCACGGTGGGCGGCACCAACGGCAAAGGTTCCTGTGTGGCGTTACTGGAAGCCATTCTGCGCGCTGCCGGCTATCGCGTCGGAGCCTATTCCTCTCCGCACCTGTTACGTTACAACGAGCGGATTCGGATCGACGGACGCGAAGCCGATGATCTAGCGATCTGTCAAGCCTTCGCGCGAATCGACGACGCCCGTAACGACTGCTCGCTGACTTATTTCGAATTCGGCACACTAGCGGCGCTGGAGCTCTTTCACAAGGCCGAGGTGGACATCGCGATATTGGAAGTAGGGCTTGGCGGCCGCCTCGATGCGGTCAACATCCTTGATGCCGATGCCGCCCTGGTGGTCAGCGTCGCTATCGATCATGTCGACTGGTTGGGACCAGACCGCGAGAGCATCGCCTACGAAAAGGCCGGTATTTATCGTCCTGGTCGACCGGCGATCTGTGCCGACCCTGATCCGCCAGCTCGGTTGCTGAATTACGCAGCGCGCTTGGGCGCGGATCTTCGACTGGTTGGGCGTGATTATCAATTCACGCGCACGGGTGAAACTTGGCGCTGGTGGGATCGCCAAGTCCAATTCGATGACTTGCCGCCTCCCGCACTCACCGGCGACCATCAGCTCGGCAATGCCGCCGCCGTTCTCGCCACGCTAGTTAGCCTGCAAGGCCGTATTCCAGTCCGCCCCGACGCCATTCGGATTGGTCTGGCAGCTGTGCGGCTAGCCGGACGATTCCAGGTGTTTTCGGGATCGGTTGAGTGGATTCTTGACGTTGCGCATAATCCGCATGCGGCAAAGAGGCTGGCTAGCCACTTGCGGGAGCGGGCTTGTGACAGGCAAACTCTCGCGGTTGTTGGGCTACTGGCCGACAAGGATGCCAACGGTATAATCCAGGCGATGACGGATGTGGTGGATCACTGGTATCCGACGACGCTCGGAGGGCTGCGCGGTCGAACCGGCGCCGAGCTGGCTGCTCTGCTGCAACCCCTCAATGATCGGGTTACTATTAGTGATGAGGTGCTTGCCGCCTGCCGATCCGCTCAAGCCGCCGCCAATCCCGGCGATCGTATCGTTGTTTTCGGATCGTTTCACACCGTTGCACCCGCTCTGGCCGCCCAACCGTGGAATTCTCCAATTGACCCCTTCATGCTTGAGGGAGGATTGACTCATGGGTAATCGATTAGCCCAACGCCTGATCGGTGCGGCCGTACTCGCTGCGCTGGTAATCATCCTCGTACCAGAAATGCTGGATCCGAGAGATAGGCCGCCGGCCACCCCCGCAACGCCACCACTCCCCATTGAGCAACCGCCATCAAAACCGGCCCAGCCGGCTGTCACTTTTTCTCAACCTCAGCGGCCACCGACGCCCGCCACGGCGCCACCCTTGCCAGCCAAGGTTGAGGAGCCGAGCCCGGCGGTCGGCGCAACCGAGCCTCCAAGCGCCATCCCAACCCCTTCGACTACTCCAGTCGCCAGCGCGCCGCCTGCTCCCGAAGCGGCTGACGCCCCATCCGAACCAGCAACCGCCAGCACCCCCGCGGCTCGCCTTGACCAACCCGCTACTGACAACACCGCTCGGGTAGAGGCGGCACGGCGCAAAGCAGATCAGGAGGCCACCGCCAAAGCCAGGGCCAAGGCCCAAGCCGAACGCAGCGCCGCTACCAAAGCACAAGCCGAAGCCGAGCGCATCGCCGCCGCCAAAGCACAAGCTGAAGCCGAGCGCATCGCCGCCGCCAAAGCACAAGCCGAAGCCGCCCGACAAAGCGCGCAAGCTGAAGCGGCGCGATCTAGGGCCAAAGCTGAAGCCGAGCGCAGCGCCGCCGCCAAGGCTGAAGCCGAACGCATCGAATCGACACGCGACACCACGCGCGATATTGCCAAACCTACTCGTTCCATGCCAACTGAATCGCGGGCAGCCCGTGCCGAAGCCACTCGCGCCGCGGAATCGGCGCGACGCCAAGCCGCCCGCGCCGAAGCGGCGGAAAAATCCGCCCGCGCCGAAGCGGCTCAAAAAACAGCCCGCGCCGAAGCTGCCCGCGCCGAAGCCACTCGCGCCGAATCCGCAAGGCGCGAGGCGCAAGCCGAAGCAGCATCAGTCCGTGAACCCAGCAAGGCATCAGCGGAGCCAAGGTCAAACCGTCAGGTTGACAATACTCGCAATACCAGCCCTGCGGGCCAAAGAGCCAAGGGCCCTGCTCCCAGAGCGGCTACTCCAACCAGTAATTTACCTAAAATTCAGTTACTTGCAAAATCGGAAATTCCGACGGTCGTACCTCGATCATCCGCGCCCGCGCAGAATTCCAAACCACAGGCGAGCGCATCTGGTGGCGGCAGTGTGGCGGGTAGTTACGTCCTCCAGGAAAATGCCAGTGCCTTGCGGGATTATTATCGTGGTCAAAACATTCGCGTGGCGGTCGAGCGTGTGATGATTAACGGTCGCCAAATGTATCAAGTACGAATTTGGCGCTGAGCGTGATTGATATCAAGACATCGTTCTGGCGATAAGCCAATTTTGTTAAGATGATTTTTTGATCGACAGCGGCCATGTGTTCTGATGCGCAAACCATTCGAAACAGGATAAAGTGACCCATGAATTGGGTGGATTACCTCATCACCATCATTATCGCCCTTTCCATGTTGATCGGTCTGTGGCGAGGATTGCTGCGCGAGATCGTCTCGCTGGCGGCCTGGATCGCCGCCTTTGCCATTGCCTTCCTGTTTGCCGAAGCTGGGGCTGCTTTCCTAACACCTTATATCGATATCCCTTCATTGCGGGTTGCCGCCGCCTTTGCGGCCTTGTTTCTGACCACCCTGCTGCTGGGCGGATTGATCGGTATTCTCGCGTCCCATTTAGTTGATTACACAGAGCTTAATGGCATTGATCGGGTGTTGGGCATGGGGTTTGGGCTATTGCGCGGAGCGGTCGTCATCACGCTGCTGGTTTTGATGGCCGGTGTGACGCCTTTGCCCAAGGACGCCTGGTGGCAACAAGCTCGACTGCTTGGCCACTTTCAGGAAAGCGCGCTCTGGCTGCGAGGCTTCCTGCCACCAGAACTGGCCCAGAACATTCGATTCAACTGAAGTTTGTTTACCCCGACGGCGACGAGCCGTCCATCGCGGAGGGTAATGGCAGATGTGCGGAATCATCGGTATTGCCGGGCGCGCCCCGGTCAATCAGAGCCTGTTCGACGGACTGACGGTCTTACAACACCGGGGGCAAGATGCGGCGGGCATCGTGACCTGCGACGATGGCCGCCTGTTTCTGCGCAAGGATAATGGTCTGGTCAGGGATGTGATCCGCACCCGGCACATGCTCAACTTGCATGGCAACATCGGCATCGGCCATGTCCGCTATCCGACCGCCGGCAGTTCAGCTTCCGCCGAAGCACAGCCGTTCTACGTCAACTCGCCCTTTGGCATCACGCTAGCCCACAATGGCAACTTGACCAACTCAGCCGAACTCAAAGATGAGTTGTTCCGCTCCGACCTGCGCCACATTAACACGACGTCCGATTCGGAAATTCTGCTCAATGTCTTCGCCCACGAGCTGCAACAGCGCAGCAAGTTGTCGGTGGACGCCGAAGACATCTTTGCGGCGGTGGCGGCGGTCCATCGGCGGGTTCGCGGTGCCTACGCCGCCGTCGTGCTGATTGTCGGCTTTGGCCTGGTCGCCTTTCGCGATCCAAACGGTATCCGGCCGCTGGTCTTCGGTCGCCGTGAAACCGAGGCTGGCATGGAATATATGGTCGCGTCTGAAAGCGTGGCCTTGGATGTGTTGGATTTCCGGCGTGTCCGCGATGTAGCGCCGGGCGAAGTCGTCTTGTTCGATCTTGACGGCCGAATTCAATCCCGCCAATGCGCCGACCATCCCAATTATTCACCTTGTATTTTTGAGTTTGTCTACCTCGCCCGGCCGGATTCGATCATCGACCAAGTTTCGGTACACAAGGCTCGCTTACGCATGGGTGAATATCTGGCGGAGAAAATTTTGCGAGTCTGGCCGGAACAAGACATTGATGTTGTCATTCCGATTCCCGATACCAGCCGCACCGCCGCCTTGCAAATGGCTTCGATTCTGGGCTTGAAATACCGGGAAGGTTTCATTAAAAACCGCTATATCGCCCGTACCTTTATCATGCCGGGTCAAAAAACCCGCAAGAAATCGGTGCGCCAAAAACTGAATCCAATCGACTTGGAATTTCGCGGTAAAAATGTGTTACTGGTTGATGACTCCATCGTGCGGGGCACCACCTCCGAACAAATTATTCAAATGGCTCGCGAAGCCGGCGCGCGGCGGGTTTATTTCGCCTCGGCGGCGCCGCCGGTGCGCTATCCCAATGTCTATGGCATCGATATGCCAGCCGCCCGCGAATTGATCGCCCACGGCCGTTCCGAAGAGGAAATAGCAAGGGCTATTGGAGCCGATTATCTGATTTTTCAGGATTTGCCGGATCTGGAAGAAGCGGTGCGACGCGGTAATCCCCGCTTGCAGCGTTTCGATTCATCCTGTTTCACGGGCGAATATGTAACCGGCGACATTGATCGGGATTATCTGGAATGCTTGGCCCGCGAGCGCGCCGACACCGCCAAAATCCAACACGCGCCACGCGCCAGCGCCATCATCGATTTGCACAACAACGCCTGAAACCCAGTTGGTTTTTGACAGGGATGTTGCAACCTTTTAAGCTTGTGGATAGCGCCGATTTGAGTTCTCAGCTTGCGGGCGCTTAACAAATCTTGCTAAAGCGGGTGAAACCTGCCCTGGGTATTTCCTATTGAGTGGGTTTTTTTATGCCCGCGTGCTGGCGACGCTGCAGGCGCTGCCACGACCTTTCCACCCAGCGCGGAGATCCTCTGTCCATGACTACCCTTGATGACGCCGCCGACCTTGGTTTCGCTAGTCTGGCGGTGCGCGCCGGCCAAGTTCGTACCCAGGAGGGCGAACACGCCGAGCCGATTTTTCTCACCTCCAGCTTTGTATTCGCCAACGCCGCCGAAGCGGCCGCCCGCTTTAGCAGCGGCACCGGTAACATCTATTCTCGCTTCACCAATCCGACCGTGCGGGTTTTTCAGGAGCGGCTGGCGGCGCTTGAAGGGGGCGAAGCGTGTATTGCCACCAGCTCCGGCATGGCGGCGATTCTGGCGACTTGCATGACCTTGCTCAAAAGCGGCGACCATATCATTTCGGCTAACGCGGTTTTTGGCACCACCGTTTCCTTGCTCAACCAATATCTCAGCAAGTTCGGCGTCGCCACCACTTACGTGCGCCTGAGCGATCCGAGCGCGTGGGAAGCCGCCATACAGCCCAACACCCGGTTGTTTTACCTGGAGACGCCTTCTAATCCCTTGATGGAACTGGCCGATATTCGCGCCTTGGCCGATCTCGCCCACGCTCACAACTGCCTGCTGGTGGTGGATAACTGCTTCTGTACCCCCGCGCTACAATTGCCTTTCAAACTCGGCGCGGATTTAGTCATTCATTCTGGCACCAAATATCTGGACGGTCAGGGCCGCTGCGTTGGCGGCGCGGTGGTTGGCGACCGGCAGCGGGTTGGCACTGATATTTTCGGTTTTCTCCGCACCGCTGGCCCGACCTTAAGCCCATTCAACGCCTGGGTGTTTCTCAAGGGTCTGGAAACACTGAAGTTGCGGATGCGCGCTCATAGCGACGCCGCCTTGCAACTGGCGCGCTGGCTGGAAACCCAGCCGACGGTGGCGCGGGTTTATTATCCCGGCCTGCCGTCGCACCCGCAACACGAGCTGGCGAAACGGCAACAAAGCGATTTCGGCGGCATCGTCTCTTTCGACCTGCATGACGGGAGAGAAGCGGCGTGGCGTTTGATCGACGCCACGCGCTTGATTTCCATTACCGCCAATCTGGGCGATGCCAAGAGCACCATCACCCATCCAGCCACCACCACGCATGGCCGCCTCACGCCCCAGGAACGCGAAGCCGCTGGGATCGGCGAAGGACTGGTGCGGATTTCGGCGGGGCTGGAGGATGTAGCCGATCTCCAGGCCGATCTGGAGCGCGGCTTTCGCCAGTTAGGCTAAGCGATGATCAAGGCCATTACCTTCGATCTGGATGATACGCTGTGGGATATTTGGCCGGTGGTCGAGCGCGCCGAGCAGTTGTTGCACAACTGGCTGGGGGCGCGTTATCCGCGTATCCCGGAGCGATTTACGCCGCTAGCACTGCGGCAACTGGGCGACGAAATTGCGCTGCTTTACCCAGAGATCGCCCATGATCGCACCCGCTTGCGCAAGGAAGCGCTGCAATTAGCGGCGGCACGTAGCGGTTATGCGAAATTCGATGTGGAAGCCGCTTTTACCGTGTTTTACGTCGCGCGCAATGCCGTGGAAATATTTGGAGAAGTACGGCCCGTGCTGGAGCGATTGGCTCAACGTTATACGCTGGCCTCGTTATCCAATGGTAACGCCGACATCCGCCTGGTCGGTCTGGACGATGTGTTCAGTTTTTCGATCAACGCTATTGAGGCAGGCGCGGCCAAACCCGAATCACCCATGTTCGCATTAGCTTGCCAGCGATTGGGAGCGCGACCCGAACAGATTGTTCACGTCGGCGATGATCCCGTGCACGATGTGCGGGGCGCGGCGGATGCGGGGTTTCGGACGGTATGGTTGAACCGCGCCGGCCGGGATTGGCCCGGCGGTCGGCGGGCGGATGCGGAAATCGGCGACTTGGCGGAACTGGAGGCGATCCTGGCGGTTTGGGAAGGCTTTTTCACCTGAACCGCCCGCAGCCTTTCACCAGGCAATCGGCTGGCCGTCACGGAAAAACCCGCCGCTCGGCCCGTCGTCCGGCAGAGTGGCGGCCCAGACGATGCCCGAAGCGCCCTGCTCCACCGTCCGCTCGGCGCTGGGACCGCCCATGTCGGTCCGCACCCAACCGGGACAGACCGAGTTGACCAGGATATTGAAGCCGCGCGTTTCCGCCGCCAAGATGCGGGTCAGGGCGTTCAGCGCGGTCTTGGATATCCGGTAGGCCGGCGACTTGCCCTCCATGTCGCTCAATTGGCCCATGCCGCTGGAGACGTTGACGATTCGGCCGTAGTGCTGCTGCTTCATCAGGGGTACCAGCTCCTGCGCCAGCAACAACGGACCGTACAGGTTGGTTTTCAAGGTCGCCGACAAGGTTTCCAGACTGGCGTTGAACACGCTGGCGCCCCCCGCTTCTTCGGTGCCGTGCCCGTCGAGAGAAACCCCGGCGTTGTTGACCAGGATATCGACGCGACCGCACCGGCTGTGGATGTAAGCGCCCAGCTCGGCCACGCTGCTTTCCGTGGTGACATCCAGCGGCTGAAACAAGATATCTAATCCCTCGGCCAGTAATTTCTCCATGGCCGCCTCGCCTCGGCTGGGATTGCGGCAGGTCATGATCACGCGAATATCACACTTGGCCAATTGGCGGGCCGTTTCCAATCCCAAACCGCGATTGGCACCCGTAACCACCGCGATGGGCTTCGTGCTCTTGCCATTCAACATCGTTTTTGCCTCTCTGGTTATCGCTGTGGCAATTGGATTACCTCGGTGGTTACCATCTTGCGTCGTACGTGGCTAATTTGACACAAACTGTTGAAAATAATAACAGAGTATCCGATTAGCGACAAAGCATAAATTCATTTCTCACTTCAGGTAATATCAGCGCCCTTCGCTCAGCTCATCAAAAAACACAGAACCCATGAATCGTCTTTACATCATCGGCGCTGGCCCCGGCGGATTGGAACATCTCAGTCCCGCTGCTCATGCGGCCTTGGAATTGTGTACTGAATTGGCTGGCCACGGCCTCTATTTGAATCTGCTCGGCCCCTTGGCCGAGGGTAAAATCCGCCATAAAACGCCGATGGGCGAGGAATTGGCCCGTGCCACGCTGGCGCTTGATCTGGCCGCCAGCGGCAAAACCACCGCCTTGATTTCCAGCGGTGATGCCGGCATTTACGGCATGGCGACCGTGGTGTTCGAGCTGCTGGCGCGCAAACCCAAACCGGAATGGGCCAACGTCCAAATTGAGGTTATTCCCGGTATCTCCGCGATGCAAGCGGCGGCGGCGCGGGTTGGCGCGCCGCTGGCGCATGACTTTTGCGTGATTTCGCTTTCCGACCTGCTGACGCCATGGGAATTGATCGCCAAGCGCATCGACTTGGCCGGCCAAGGGGATTTCGCGGTGGCGTTCTATAACGCCGTATCCAACAAACGCTCCTGGCAATTGCTGGAAGCCCGGCATATTTTGTTGCGCCACCGCCAGCCGGAAACGCCGGTGATCGTTGCCTTCAACGTCACCCGCAAGGGCGAGCAACTGACGATTACCACCTTGGGCGAACTCGACCCGGAACCGCTCAATATGTTGTCGCTGGTGATGGTCGGCAATAGCGAAACCCGGCGGGTGGGTCAGTGGGTCTATACCCCACGCGGCTATCACACGAAGCTAGAGTTGGCCGAGAACGCTCAATAAAGCCATGCTTCCCGGCGGATATCCTCAAACGTCGCCCGCTCTTGCGACCATTCGGCGGCAAGCTCGCTGAGATCGACTCCCTCGTCTAGCGCTAAGCGTAGCTGGCCATCGCCCGCCAGTAAGTCGATGGCGGGGATGTCAGTCACAAATTCGTAGGGTTTTGCGCGCCAGATGAGCGCCTCTGGGGCAATGCTTTTGACGCTCTGCAGGAAGGCCACGCCAACCGCATAGGAATCGAATTGGCGGCGATCAGTGATATGAAGTTGTATGCCGCCGCAAGTACCGCCGGCGTGTTTCTGAAACTTGGGCCGAAAATACAGCGGACGGAACCGGCAACCGGGCAGGTCGCGCCGTGCCAGATCGGCGGCAAGCGCTTCAGGATCGACGCCCGGCGCGCCGGCGACCTCGAAGGGCCGACAGGTTCCCCGGCCCTCTGATAGTTCAGTGGCTTCCACCAGACACATACCAGGATAGACCAGGGCTGTATCAATGGTAGGCATATTGGGCGAGGGATACACCCACGGCAAGCCCGTTTCCTCAAAATACATATCCCGCCGCCAACCCCGAATTGGCACGATATCCAGTACACATTGGACACCGCGCTGCTGCTGGACGTAACGGGCAATCTCGCCGGGCGTCAGGCCGTGGCGATTGGGCAAAGGATGCAGACCGACGAAGGATTCAAAGCCCGGCTTGATCAAATTGCCTTCGGTAGTCAGCCCATTGATGGGATTGGGGCGGTCGCACACCAGCACCCGTACCCCGGCTTTTCCCGCCGCTTCCATGCACAGCGCCATTGTCCAAACAAAGGTATAATAACGCGCCCCGACATCCTGCAAGTCGATCACCAGCGCATCCAGACCAGCCAGCTGCTCCTGACGCGGCGTCAAGCTATCGACGCTCGCGCCGTACAGGCTATGGACGGGAACCCGAAGCCGGGGATCAAGCGACACGTCAGCAACCCCTTCCATATCCTGCGCTTCCCCTCGCGCGCCGTGCTCCGGCCCAAAGACGGCGACGATGCGCGCGCCAGCCGCTTGCAACAGATCGAGCGCGTGGCGCAATTCAGCATCGACGCTGGCGGGATGACAGACCACTCCGATCCGGGCACCCCGAATCTTTCCAGGCGCTTCGCTAATGAGGGTTTCAAGACCAGTTTGAACGCGGGACATCGGAAAACTCGACCCTTATCATGATTGTCGGGAGCCGTGATTCTAGCCCCAAAAGATCGAAGGCGCCTTGCAGCTTCGCCAACAGGATAAAAGAAAGGGCCTACGCCGCTGCTGAAAAATCGCAGCGCGCAGGCCGCCAATCGCCTTCGCATGGCTGTTGTTTGTTAGCGGCGCGCCGACGCTTGAGGTTTCGCAAACACGGTTCTTGGATAGCTGCTATCAAACCTGGGCCTAGGCAGCCAGAATAAAACAATGACTGGCGTCATTTTACTCTGTTTGATTGCAAAGGCCTGGGATATGCTGTGTGCCCGCCTAGCCAGAACCCTCGCCTATGCACCCACGACCGCTTCCCCGCCTCCGAAAATCGAACATCGCTCTAAGCCTATTGGCGGTCTTACTATTGCTTTTCGGCCTTACGCTAATGGAGGCGGCATGGCGTTATCATACCGTCGGTCACCCTGTTGACCGAGCGTTGGCGCGGGAATTGGGCCTCACCGATTTGAGCCTAGTCACCGAAGCCCGTTACACTCGCCACCCCAGCCAGACCGACCGGCATAGCCCTTTCCAGGATTATCCGGCGGCACTGGAACACTTTCCCACTGGCTCCCTCTTTCCACCGCCGCCGCACCTCACCCCAGCTCCTCTTTAAAGGACGCCATCGTCAGGTGGCGCCTTGATCGTGACGCACCAGGATGAGTTGCTCGGTAGCATAGCCTAATGATTTGGCCTGCTTTAATAAATCATCCAGCACGGTGGGTGGGGGCAGTTGTTTGCTCCGGGCGAGAATCCAGAGATAATCCCGATTGGGTCCGCTGATCATGGCGTAGGAATAATTGGCTTTATCCAAGGCGATAATGTGATAGCCGCCGTAGAAAGGCCCAAAAAAAGAGACCTTCAGCGAACCGGCCGTCGGTTCACCAGTAAAGTAAGCCCGGCCTTCGGCTTCCCGCCACTGCTTGGATTGCTCGTCATAACCACGATTGAGCACCTTGACGCCACCATCGTCGCGCAGGCTGTAGGTCGCCGTCACATTGCTTAGACCCCGTTCGAAACTGTGGTCGAGTCGGGCGATTTCATACCACTGGCCAAGATAGCGGTTCAACTCAAAACCATTGATCGGCACAATGCCGGACGGTGGATTAACCGCACAGCCAACCAGCAGTAAAATCAATAGAAAAACCGATTTTTTCATCGTCTCTCCTTATCCGCAGCGTTGCGGACTAAAACGGCAAGGTAGACCCCTGAACTTAGCCGTCCTAGCCCTCATCTCAAATCATACTTGGGTATTCCGTATCAGACAGCCAACAGGAAAAGCGTTCTTGGCTTGCGCGATCCCCGTGGTTGGTCGCCCTTGCAAGAATCCGGAGCCGCTGTAGCAATGCCAAACAAGGGGAGTTAGCATAATCCGATGCGAAAAAATAACCCTCCCTCGGAATCAAGCATTTTGCATTAAATTTTATTTTTAATATAAATTACAATAGCTTATATTTTTTATTGTCCAAGTCACACATTTTACACATCATGCCAGTCTTTATCGAGCAGCAGAAATACTTGATCGACTACACACTGGCGGCGCTGTTCCGGCGCAAAACGCGCAATCTTGGCCTGCTGCTGGTTTACACCCTATTGGTCTTTCTATTCGCCTCGGTGCTGTTGCTCAGTCAAGGTTTACGACGGGAAGCGGCGGTTTTACTGCAAGATGCCCCCGAAGTCATCGTTCAGCGGTTGGTTGCGGGACGGCATGATCTGCTGCCGGCGGCCTGGCTCGACACGTTGCGACAGATTCGAGGCGTTGGTGAGGCGCGAGGCCGACTGTGGGGTTATTACTACGACGCCGCGGTCAAAGCCAATTACACGGTGATGGCGGCCCCAGAACGTAAGCTGGCTGATGACCGGATTCTAATCGGCGCGGCGTTAGCCCGTGTCCGTCAGCTCGGTATCGGTGATGTCTTCAGTTTGCGCGCGGCCAGTGGTCCACCGGTGCTGTTCAAGGTTGCCGGGGTGCTGGAGTTTAGTTCGGAACTGCTAAGCGCGGATCTGCTGCTGTTGTCCGAAACCAGTTTCCGCACGTTGTTCCAGTTGCCACCGGCACTGTACACCGACGCCGTGCTGGCCGTTCGCAATCCCCGCGAAGCGGCCATGATCGCCCAAAAAACCGCGCTCGCCCTGCCGTCCAGTCGTCCGATCCTCAGATCCGAGATTCTACGAACTTACGACACAGTGTTTGACTGGCGCGAAGGCATCACGTTTCTATGCTTGGGCAGCTTGCTGCTGGCGTTCCTTATTCTGGCCTGGGATAAAGCGGCGGGCCTCAGCGCTGAGGAAAAACGCGAGATCGGCATCCTCAAAGCCATCGGTTGGGAGACCGGCGATATTTTGCGGATGAAGCTATGGGAAGGGTTGCTGCTGTCGCTAAGCGCTTTTCTGGCGGGCTACCTTTTGGCCTGGTGGCAACTCTTTCACGGAGGAGCCAAGCTGTTTAGCCCACTGTTGAAAGGCTGGGCGGTACTGTATCCCGATTTTCAATTGACTCCGACGGTGGATATAACGCAAATCCTGATCCTGTTGGCAGTGACGGTACTGCCTTATATCGTCGCCACGCTGATTCCCAGCTGGCGGGCGGCGATCGCTGACCCCGACGCGGCGATGCGGGGATGATAGAGCTCCAGTGGGTCAACAAGGTATTCAACCAGGACCAACCCAATGAATGCCGGGCACTGCGTGAAGTCAACCTGCGGCTCGAACGAGGCGGCATCACTGTGTTTAAAGGCCCTAGCGGCTCCGGTAAAACGACACTGCTCACGCTGATTGGCTGCCTGGCGCGTCCAACCAGCGGCCGGATCACCCTTGATGGGCGATTACTGTCCAACCTGCCGGAACGTTTTCTGACGCAGGCGCGGCGTCATACGTTCGGCTTCGTGTTTCAACAGTTCAATCTCATTCGAGGCTTGACTGTGTTAGACAACGTGCTGCTGCCCGCTTATCCGCTGGGCCGATCTTACCGTGACCTGCATCAGGCCGCTCAACAGGTATTGGAAAAATTCGGACTTCTGGCGAAAGCCACCAACAAAGTCGAATGGCTGTCTGGCGGCGAGGCGCAGCGCGTCGCGCTGGCTCGCGCGCTCATCAACGATCCGGCGATCGTGATTGCCGACGAACCAACCGCTAACCTCGACAGTACCTTGTCGCGCGAGGTGTTGGCATTACTTGGTGAACTGGCGACGCAAGGACGAACCGTGCTGATCAGCAGCCACGATCCACTGGTGTTCGAATCGGCTCGCGTTAATCGGCTTATCGAATTGCGCGATGGCCAAATCGTCGGAGATTCGTGTTTCAGTAAAGACGCATAAAGTGTTTTGATTCAACATAAGCCAATGTTATTAAGGAACTAAAAATAGCTTTATCCATGGTTTCTATTAAGAAAATTCTTTGCCACTCTCCATTCCTAAGCCTTTTACTTCTTGCGCTAGTGATAGGAGTGGCAAGTGGCGGCTACTGGTTAAACCAACGATTTCAGCAGCCTGAAACCTTTAATTCAGTCTAGCCACCTAATCCGCCCCTTACGACGACACTTCCAGTCGCCATAGCGCCATTGAGAGCCGCCAAGCCATCGCGCATACCGATCAGTTTGTGACGATCAGTGAATTTCTCGCTCGCAGAGAAGTGGTTGCCGCCGATTCTTGCCATGAAGTTAAACCCGGCGATAATCTTGGCTACGATCATTCGCCTAAAACCGGAATGAAGCGATGACAACGCATTTTTTTCAAGACCATTATTCCTTGTCAGGTTTCGTTCTGATACGCCTGCGCCCTGAGCACGCTAAAACAATCGCGGATAAACTCGCCGGCATCAATCCTTGGCTGGCGTTGAATTATTCCGCCGCGCGGCTAGAAAGCTATCTCCTAAGCGCTGATGCATCTTTATATCGCTATACGGTGATGGTTGACGGTGCTATCACTGGCATCGTGGCGGTGCGTTATCCGTGGTTAAAAGGCCCCTATCTGGAACTTATCGGCCTCTTCCCACACCGGCAAAAGCAAGGCTTCGGCACAGCGATTTTGGAGTGGTTTGAGCAGGAAACAAAACCTTGGGCGACTAATTTGTGGGTGTTAGTCTCTTCCTTTAACGAAGGGGCACACCGCTTTTATCTTCGCCATGGATTCAAGGAAATTGGGGCGATTGAAGCCTTGGTTTACCCGCAAGGCACCGAGATTTTACTGCGCAAGATGATTCAGCCGCCCGCTCGGCAATGAGCCTATCATGCTGATTACGCCTTCGATTATCGCCCTACAACTCACTGCTTTCAGCGTCACTGGGACAGTGTTGCTAGCGAGTGGGTTTGCCGGGCGAATCCTCCGCGGCTGGGATATCAACAGCGGCAGTGAACAGCAATTGCGACTCGAACGGCAAACCTACCTGATCTCGACTTTAGTCGGCTTCGCGCTGGGTGCGGAATTGCTGTCGTTGCTGCTGTTTATCCATACCGCCGAAAGCTTGTCCAGCCAGTTCGTTGGTGCGATGTGCGCCACTGGGGTTTTGAATGTCAACGCCTTCGGCTTCCCAACCTTGTGGTTGAAAATAGCGATATTCTTTCTGGCGACGCTGTGGCTGTTGTTGAATCGGGCGGACAATCAAGGCTACGATTATCCGCTGATACGGCGAAAATACGGCCTGCTGCTGGCAATCGCACCGCTGACCGCGTTGGAACTGGCGGCGCAAACCGCTTATTTTGCCAGTCTGAAACCTGATGTCATCACTTCCTGCTGTGGCTCGCTGTTTAGCGGCGACAACCGTGGCGTCGCCGCGGAACTGGCCGGCCTGCCCCCACAAGCAACACTCTGGCTGTTTTATGGCATGGCGGGAATGACGTTGATTTTAGGCCTGAGCTTTCGATCTCGGTTGGCGTTGGGACCGCTCTTCGCCGCCAGCAGTCTGATGAATTTCGGCGTCGCCATCGCCGCCATCGTTGCTTTTCTGTCACTATACGTCTATGAAAATCCGAATCACCACTGCCCCTTCTGCTTGCTGAAAGCCGGCTATGATTACGTCGGTTACGCCCTTTACTTACCGTTATTTGTCGGCGCGGCCAGCGGTTTGAGCGCGGGAGTGATCGCCGCGTTTGGCTCTATCGGCAGCTTGCAAGCCCTGATTCCCGCTCAGGTCCGCCGGCTCACCTGGCTGGCATTGGGAAGCTTCGCAGGATTCTATCTGCTAGCAACTTTACTGATTTTGCGGTCAAAGCTCGTACTGCTCGGATAGCATCGCTCGCGATTTTACTCCGCCAGTCCAACCCTCATCGTATTACATCACCGGAGTGTTGTCCCTGACCAATGCGCCTTTGTCCTGGCTGCTGATTCTCGGCGCGCTGTCCGCCTTCGCGCCGATGTCGATCGACATGTATCTTCCCAGCCTGCCGACCATTGCGGCTGATTTCGGCACCGCACCGAGCGCCGTGCAATTCACGTTAACCAGTTTCTTCATCGGCATGGCGTTAGGCCAAGTAATTCATGGCCCGCTCGCTGACCGCTATGGGCGCAAGCCGCCATTGTATGGCGGCTTGCTACTCTATATCGCGGCCTCGGTCGGTTGCGCGGTTGCACCGAATGTAGCGACGCTGACGGCGCTACGCTTCGCACAGGCGGTGGGTGGGTGCGCTGGCGTCGTGATCGCTCGGGCCATGGTGCGGGATTGTTTCGATGCGCGAACCTCGGCGCGGGTTTATTCCTTGTTGATGCTGGTCATGGGCCTCGCTCCGATTCTTGCGCCATTTTTAGGAAGCTTGATTCTTGCGTTCGCCGGCTGGCAGGCGATCTTCCTCGTTTTGGCCTTGTTCGGGCTGGCCTGCTTGCTGGCCGTTTGGCGCTATCTGCCGGAAACTCGTCCGAAAGAGACCGCTTCCAGGCCCGGCCTTGGCCCAATATTACGGGTTTACGCCCAGTTATTGCGGGATCGTGGTTTCCTTGGTTATGTTTTGAGCGGTGGTTTTGCGCAAGCAGGGATGTTCGCCTATATCACGGGTTCGCCGCACGTATTCATCGAACTTTATGGTGTGCCCGCGCCAGCCTACGGCTGGCTATTCGGACTGAATGCCTTAGGATTGATCGCCAGTTCACAAGTCAACCGTCGGTTGCTGTTGCGCCACACGGCTGAATCGATCCTACGGCGAGCGAACCGCACGACCGTGCTGTTGGGCTTGGTGCTGCTAACCGTCGCCGCCAGCGGTTGGGGCGGTTTGCCGGCATTGTCGATTCCGCTGTTCGGATACCTCGCTAGCCTGGGTTTCACCGCGCCCAATGCGCTGGCCTTGGCGCTGGCCCCGCAAGGTGCGCGGGCCGGCAGCGCCAGCGCATTGACCGGCGCCCTGCAATTTGGAGTGGCAACCCTGGCGAGCGCGGCGGTCGGACTGCTGGGGGCGGGTTCGGCTTTACCGATGACAGGCGTGATCGCCGGCTGCGGACTATTGGCCTACATCACGCATCGAACTTTGGTTGGCAATCAAAAAAATGAATAGACCCACAGCGGCGCTCCATCACGCCTTCCACCGAACGGATCGGAAATGATCGGCGGGAATTTCCCATAAACAGTTAAGCGATGTGAGAAACGATGAGTTACGGAACCCGATATTGCATTATTGCGCTGGCTTTGTTGGGAGCGGCGCCAGCGCTGGCGACCTCTTATAAGTGCATTGATGGCGACGGTCGCATTATTTATCAGGATACCCCCTGCCCGTCGAGCATGCGGGGCGGCGAGATGAGTCTGAACGTCAACCGGCCCTTCATTGGCAAGGCAAAACACTCCCCCGCCCCACCGGACATGCCCTTGCCCGCCATGGATGTAACCGATATACCGCCGATTATCGAGCCGCCGGATTCCATCAAAGCGCCCGCGACCTCTTTAGACACGACAGACTCGATGGATACAGCAATTTCCACAAAAGCAACGGATGGGACAGACACAGCCAAATTGACCGACACGGCGACAACAACCGAGGCGACAGCCACGACGGACACGGCCAAACCCACCGCTCCCCAGCGGGCTGTCTCCATGTCAGATCAGGCAAATCCACCTGCTCGCCACGAGCAAGATGATGGTGAGCGATGGTCTGTTCATGCGCGCGCCACCTCGCAATGAAGCCACGCCGTGCCGTTCAAGCCTCGGCGGAGAACGTGGGGAGATCGGCGGCCGATCGGCACCAGCAAGCTCTGGAATCCCAGAAAATGTTCCGGGTTGGCGTGACGCCAGGATCGTCGTCCAACGCGCCGGCTGGCACTACGAACAATTTCCCGTTGCGGGCGCGCCATGGCAACGAGGAGCCGCAAATATCGCAGAAACCATTACAGAAATATTCGGCCGTGGGCAGTTCATAACGCCGCACATGGTTTTCGCCCCGAATCCAGCCGAACTGATTTGCTTTCAGCAGTAGATTGGCCCCATGAGAGGAACCCGAACTTTTTCGGCAGCGGCCGCAGTGACAATATTGAAAAAACAAGAATGGCGCACGAATTTCGAAGCCTACCGCGCCGCACAAGCAGGAACCTTGGATGCTCGCTTCGCTCATTAACGCCCCCATTCTTTCAACGGCAGACCACCCGCTGGCCATTCAACCAACTAATCCCTCTCTCGCTTAAAGAAGCGAGAGAGGGCGACTGCAACTTGAGCCAACCTCACGTACGGCAATCGACCACTTTGAATTCCACCCGTCGATCCAGCGCATCTCTAAGATCATCGGTGCCGATTCCAATCAGATTCTCTTTCGATCCAGCGCCATTAGCGATGGTTCGAGTACGCAACGCCGATTCGTTCTGATCTAATTTAGCCTTAACCGATTCCGCCCGTCGCAGCGATAGCCGCTCGTTAACAGGTTCGGGGCCAGTACGGCTGGTATGGCCCACTACCTCTAGGCATCCCTTATTCTCCGCCGTGCGCTCGGCAATCTGTTGCAGCCAAATGGGATACTGCCCGGAAATTTGCCGGTCTGACAAAAAGTTGGTCGAACCCGGTTTAAATAAAAACTTGACGGAAAGCCGCTTGTTGGTCAGGCCGTAATCCACGATCCTGCCAAAAGACTGGGACGCATTGTCGCGCTGGCCTAGTTTCCAATTGCTCAAATAAAGGCCGTTGTAAACCCGCAGTTGCTGTCCCCCTGGAGACCGTAACGCGCTTTGATATAAGTCCAAGGCTTTTCGGTATCTTCGGTCGTTATAGGCGTTGATCGCTTCACTGATCAACGCCGCCGTCTGAATACGGTCCGCATACGCGGCATTGATCGGATCGCCGGCCTTGGTGCCCTGGCAGGTCTTGATGTAGCTCTCGGTGGCTTGATCCGGCGCCCAAGCGGGACTGTCCTTGAAATAGGCGGTGGGCGTGGTATCGACGCCTTCTGGCTTGGCGCGCGCCACCCCTTTGGAAACGATCTTTCCTGACTTCAGATCGGCCAGCGCCAAACAAACCCGGTAAGCTTCACGGACGCCTTCCGTCTTGCCGTCCTTGTTAATGGCGGTAAAGGTGCCAACCAATACGATGGGCGATTTCGAAACCGTTTCCGTGCTAAAGGGTTGTACTGCAAATTGTGGGTATTTGCTGTTCACCAACTCGACCAAACGCGCTTCCATCGAACGGGTGGCGAGCGATTGGTTTCCCGATACCCCATCGATTAACGGATCGATCACCAAAAGATGTTTTGCCGATCCGCCGGCGTCGGCTAGTTGCGCGCGGCTAAACAAGTCATTGGCCGCCTTGAGCACCGCCTCATCGAAAGGAACCGGCTGCGGCGGCGGGGTGGCGGCGGTCTGTTGTTGGTCGGCGGCCGGCATGGCGCACCCCCAGAGCGACGCCGCCAAGGTTAAGGCGCCCAGGCGCCCAAGCAATCGGATGTCGTTAGGTTGGAACATTGTTATCTGCACTCCTTCTGTTCAGTGGCTGACAAGGGTTCTCCGAGCTGTGCTTTAAGCAATGCTTCTCTGCAATTAACTTTCGGCCCTCTTTGACGGGGCTGGGCGACCACATCCGGCTTCGGCTGGGAGGGCTTAGACGATGGTGTGACCTCGGATTTCAAAACCGTGGCGGCAGGCGGCCTCACTCGCGAATCGGAGCGATCCGGCGTTCGCTTGACGGCGGACTCTTGCACTGAACGACGCTTCGTTTCCTCGCTTCGTTGGCGTTTGTCCTCCCCGACTGATCGCTTTTTGCTTTGTTCATCAATAGTCCGCCGCGCGTCGCGCGTTGCCTGCTCCCGCTTGGTCTGGAGGGCTTGTCTCAGATTAACCAAGCGCGGGTCAGTAGGTCTGATCTGTTCTAATTGCGCCAAATAGTCCTCGGCAAGCTGGAAATCGGCCTTATTGACGGCAGAATTAGCTAAATTTGCATACCGGTCAGCGATTTGCTCCAGTCTAGCGCGCACCTGCGCATTGTCAGGCGACAGCGCCGTGATGTGTTGGTAGCACGCCAACAGCTCGCTACCTTGTTTGCTGCTCAGGCGGTCGAGCGGAAACCGGACGGCGCAATCCCGCAGCAACTCATTAACACGCTGCTTGGTTGCGCTAGCCGTCCTGACCTGATCGCGCAACTTTAATAAATCGGGCTGTTGTGAGATCAAGCTTAGCCCTTCCTCGATCCGTTTCAAGCTTTCATCGAACTCTTCGCGCCGCAGCAACTCCTGTGCCTGGACCAGCAGTTGCGGGACAAGTTGCCGTTCCTTGATCCGGCTTTCGATGATCGCTCGCAAATTTAACAATTTCGGATGGTTGGCAACCTGCTGCAAACCCTGCTCGATCAAGGCCAAGCTACCCTCTAGCTCATCCGCCTGCCAGCGCGCATTCGCCTGTGCAAACAGTTGATCCGCCTGTTGTTGCCGGCTGTTAACCGCCGTTTGTAAAGTCGCCTGCAATTTCAAAAGCCCCTCATGATCGGGCGCGAGTCGCAATCCGTCCGCAACGCGCTGCGAACTCTGTTCGAATTGGCCCTCGCGATAATTCTGCCACGCTTGCTCCAAAAGACGGGCCGCTTCTTGCTGGCGTTCGACTCGCTCGCGTAGCGCGAGAAGCCGGCCATCATCGGGTGAGGCATTAAGACCCTGCTTGACCCATTCCAGGCTTTGCTTGAAATCGCCAGCCTCAAGATATTTGAGGGCGAGCTGCTCGTAATTGGTGGTCCCAGCAGGCCGATCCGATGTGGTGGGTGTCGGTTGGGCGTCGATCTGGGTGTCCATTAGCCAGCGCTGACGAGAAACAGTGAAATAAACGAGGCTACCCGTCACCAGGGCCAACAATGACAAGCCACCGATCAACAGCCCTTTTTTCGAATGGAAAGAGCCGCTCAGTGATTGGAGTATCTGCGTGGTCTCCGTCAACGCACGGAATGACGGGCGAGTGGCGGTGTGATCGAGCGCATCGATGAATTGCTCGGCATTCTCAAAGCGGTCTTTTGGATTCTTAGCCAGCAGTTTTTGCAGCACCGGTTGCAGCCGGCCGAACCCAACAGGCAATTGCGGAACCGGCTGGGTACAGTGCATCATGGCGATGCTGGTAATGTCGTCTGACCGAAACGGCGGCTGCTTGGCCAGCATTTCGTAGAATACGATCCCCAGACTATAAAGATCAGCCCGGCTATCCAGCTTCTTACCCATGATCTGTTCCGGACTCATATACACCGGACTACCGACGGTAAAGCCCGGAACCGTCAATTGGGTGTCATCGGAATCCACCACCTTGGCAATCCCAAAATCGCTGAGCACTGGCGTGCCATCCTGGCGGAATAAAACATTTTGTGGCTTGAGGTCGCGATGGATGACGCCTCGCTTGTGGGCGTAAGCCAGCGCGATCGAAACTGATCGAATCATCTCTACCGCGCGTTCCAGACTCAATCCCTGTTCGATTTGCTCCGCGAGCGTGCCACCGGGCAGAAACTCCATGGAAAAATAATTGTAGAGATCCCGCGACCCAAAATCGTAAATGGTGATGATCTGGGGATGTTGCAGTTGAGCAATGAGGCGTCCTTCTTTTGAGAATCGCTCGGCAAAGTTTTCTTCCTGAATCCGAGCTGACCGCATCACTTTCAGGGCCACCTGACGACCGAGCGATTCCTGAACGGCTAAGTAGACGGTCGCCATCCCGCCCTCGCCGATCTTCTTCACAATGGTATACCCTGGAATTTTCATCACCTGATCAGTCATTCATTGCCACGCCCCTGTCCATCAGCTGTAGCGCTTTGCGCATCAATTGCATGGTTTGACAGCGATCCAGCCTCTCTATCCCGCCGACCCAGTTCTCCAATCAACAACCAAAGCCAGGCTAATAATTGCAACGCCACAGCAAGCCCAAACGCCAGTTGATAGCCGCTCTCAGCATAACCGCCGCCCGCCGCCGGCCAGCGATTGATGATGGCGCCCATTCCCCATTGCGCGCCGAAAGCAAAAACAAAGACCAGAAGATTCAACACGGTATTGACCCGGCCCGCCAGCGCTGGCGAGAAAGCTTGCGATAAGATCGCGTAGCTTAATACGCCACTGGTGCCGAAAAACCCAAACAGGACCCATAACGGGAACAGCGGCCCTACTTTGAATAACAGGCTGGCCTGTATCAGAATGAACAGCAACATTCCCCCAGCGGCCACCACAATCGGGGGCACTCCGCACCGAGACAGGCGATAGGCCAATTGCCCCATGCCAAGAAATCCGCCGACCATCGCGGCCGCCACCCAGAACAAATAACCGGCGGCTACTGTCTTGCCCAGACCCGCTACATCGCGCAGCCACGGACCCGCCCATAAACCTTGAATCGCCAGAAATGAAGCTTGAGACAGCACACTGCTAGGGGCGATCCGATAAAAGACCGGGCTACGAAAAATATTGGCCACGCCGCGCCATTGCGATTGCCAGCTCTCCACCGTTTTTTCACCGCGACGCTCAGGCACGGCCACCCACAAGGCAACGGCAACGGCAAGGCTCAAAACCGCCAACCCGCCGAATAATCCTCGCCAATCCATCAGCCGCAAAGCCGCCTCGACCGGCGTGGTGGCCGCCAGCGCGCCCAAGCCGCCCGCCGCCAGCACCCAACCATTGGCAACCGGCAACCGCTCGACCGGAAACCACACGACGAAAGCCTTGAAGCTGGCCATCAGACAGGCCGATACCCCCAATCCGATCAATCCCCGACCGAACATCAACTCCGTCGAACTATCGCTTGCCGCAAACAAGACGGCTCCCGCCGCCGCGAACAGCAATAAAATCGCTTCTACCCGGCGCGGGCCAAAGCGATCCAATAAAACGCCTAACGGTAGTTGGAAAGCCGCGAAGCTTAAAAAATAAACGCTGGTCAATAACCCGAGATCGGTAGCATCCAGTCCTAGTTCGGCTGCAAGATACGGCGACAGCACCGCATTGATGGTGCGATAGAGATAAGATAGAAAATAACCGGCGGCGAACGGCAGAAAAATCCGCCAGACCAACGTCGTCGTCGGTAGGGCGACCGTACCACTCATCGGTTGGCCGCCGCCAACCGGTGGGTCAACCGATAGGCTTTTTCCAGTAGCCAAGTCAGGCCGCGATCACGCCAGCGCGACTCCTCCGCCAAGGCGTCGCGGGTATAGAGCAATTCCACCGCGTGAGTGCCGCCGTAGAGCGTGCGCACCTCTGCTTCGTCGACGGCAAACGGCGGCCCCGCCAATCGCGTCTGCTCGTATTCGAGCGTCACCAACAAGCTCCGTATTCCGGCGGGCAGAATCGCATCCAGTTTGGCGGCGTAGCGCTCGCGCATCGGCGGCGGTAGGGCAATCAGCGAGGCGCGGTCGTAGACGCCAGCAATATCGGCGAGATGGCGCCGTTCCAGGGCAAAAAAATCACCCAGCAGGATACGAATTTCATCCTGTTCCCAAACGTCAAAGGCACCTTTCCCCCAGCGGCGGGGTTGCAAATCGTTTTCTTGGAAAAAGGCTTCTACCGCTAGGCGGCTGATTTCCACTCCCGTAACGGGGTGGCCCTGAGCCGCCAGCCATAACAAATCCTTGCTTTTACCGCACAGTGGGACGAACACCCGTTGCCCGACCGGCAATTCCAGCCGATTCCAAAACTGCCGGAGATGAAAATTAATTTCCTGCTGATGAAAGCCAATCTCAGCCCGCTCCCACCGTTCATGCCAGAAACCCAGTTCCATGCCATCACCCTTCGCTCTGATCAAACAAGCGATCCCGCGGATCCCAAACTTTCCACCGCCAGCGCCAACCCACCGCCGCCAACGCGCCGCTCCAGCCAACGCCCACTGGCAGGCTCAACACGCTCCATTGCCGCCCCTCATCATCGCGCAGACAAACCCGCCCCTTTGGCGGCGTTGTTTCTTCGATACAGACTTCTAGCTTTTGTAGACCGCTCGCCAAGCCGCCGCCCAGCGCTTTGGCGATAGCCTCCTTACGGGTCCAACAGGCGAAAAACGCTTCTCGCTGCTGATCGAACGGGCCGTTTTTCAAGACGGCTACTTCCCGCGCCGTACAAACTCGGTCGCGGATCGCCGCCATTTGCAGGTTTCGATCATGACACTCCAAGTCCACGCCAACATCGTGACGGGCGAGCGCATAAAGCGCGCGATCGCCGCTGTGGGATAGGTTAAAATGCAAACCCAGGGTCCCCTCTATCCCAGCCAAGGTCGGCTTACCGTGCAAACCCCGGTCAAAACAGAATGCCGCCGCTGGGCGACTGAGACAGGCCTCCAGCAATTCCCGCAATAATCCCCGGCCGGCGATAAAGCGGTCTCTATGCTGAGGAAAGCGAAATCGCGCGGCTCGCTCCCGTTCCTCCACTGATAGCGTTTCGGTTAAACCAGCGAGCCGTTCAGGCGATTGCCGCAAACTCGCCCACCAAACCCACACCTCGTCAGGCCCTAAAAATTTGGCGGGGGCAATGGCTGATCGCCAAAGCCGCCCCTCAGGTATCGCTTGCATACCGAACATTCATTTCTCTAAAATATCAATCACTTGGAATGACATCACACCGGACGGTTGGTCCATCACGGCAGCGCCACAACCGAAATCACCTTGCGATTCACCCGGCGCTCTTTAACACTAGCCTTGTCAACCACCATTTCAGCATAGCTGGATGTTGGGAACCGTTTCCTCGTTTCGTAAGCCATCGACCATCACCATGAACCATCTTATTGAGATCAAGGTACGAGGTTACCACCTCGATTTATACCGCCATGTCAACAATGCCCGCTATCTGGAGTTTTTGGAGGAAGCCCGCTGGAGCTTTCTGGAAAGCAGCGGCAACCTCGACTACCTGCAAGAGAAGGATTACACCTTCGTGGTGGTCAACATTAACATCAATTACCGGCGAGCCGCCTGTATGGGCGAGGTATTAGCCATCGCCACCGCGATCAAAACGATTGGCAACCACAGTTGCGCCATGCACCAATCGATCACGCTCAAGGGGAGCGATATCGCTGTGGCCGATGCTGACGTTACCTTCGTTATCGTCGATACCCGCACCGAGAAATCGCTGCGCTTGGAGGGGGAACTGAGAGCCGCGCTGGAGCGAATGCTTTAGCGAAAGCGGGCTATCGCGCTTCCCAGCGCCAAGCATGCCCGATAAGGGTAGCCAGCTCGGCATGGCGAGGCTCCCACCCCAGCTCAGAGCGCGCCCGTCGCGAATCGGCCACCAGACGAGCCGGATCGCCGGGCCGGCGCTCGCCATACTCCACCGCAAACTCGCGACCAGTGACGGCGCGGGCCGTATCGATCACTTCCCGCACTGAAAACCCATTGCCATTGCCCAGATTGTAGGCCGCGCTCTCGCCATCCGCCCACAAGTGCCGTAGAGCCAGCCAGTGGGCTTCACACAAATCCGTTACATGAACATAATCGCGGATGCAGGTGCCGTCTGGGGTATCGTAGTCAGCCCCGAAGACCGTGATCCGCGGCTGACGGCCCGCGGCCGCCCGCAGCACCAGTGGAATCAAATGGGTTTCTGGTTCGTGGCGCTCGCCCAACTCTCCTGCGGGATCAGCCCCGGCGGCATTGAAATAACGCAGGCAGATCGCCTTCAGTCCATACGCCACCTCATAATCCCGCAGCATCTGTTCCACCATCCACTTGCCACGGCCGTAGGGATTGATCGGATTTTTCGGATGTTCCTCGTCGATGGGAACTCGAATCGGTTCACCAAAAATGGCGGCCGTCGATGAAAAAATAATAGGCTTGACCTGATGAGAGACCATCGTATCCAGCAGATGTTGGGTTTTAAAAACATTGTTACGGTAATACTTGGCTGGTTCCCGCACCGATTCGCCGACTTGAATGTGAGAAGCAAAATGCATCACGCCATCGAATCGTTCGCTTTGAAACAACGCTTCCAGCAAATCCGCGTCGCCCAGATCACCCAACACGAATCGTCCGGCGAGGACCGCGTCGCGATACCCGCCTGAGAGATTGTCCAGCACGGTGACTTCGCAACCGCGCTGAGACAATAGCTTGACCATATGCGAGCCAATATAACCCGCGCCACCCACCACTAGCACATGCATAAGGATATTCCCTGCTCTCCGCCATCGCCGCGCAAAGCGGCCTAAGCCATCATCATTTCCGCTACTCTGACCCAGCTAACCATCAGGCGCGCCGAAGCATCAAGGTATTTTAAAGCTAAGATAACATGAGGGGTCCGGGTTAACTTTGCATCAATAGCGCAAAATGTCCGGTTCAAATTGCGGTTCGGAAAGGCCCGGCGGCGGGACTGGCTAAACAGTAACCAAAAGCGCTCGCTTTCCGAATTAAAGAAAACTCGCTAGCCGTTTTGTTCGTTATACAGGCGTAAAAACCGTTCCATTAACTGCTCGATTTCAGCTTCCAGCGCACTTCGTTCCTGCTCGGCCTGACGGTCTCTCGCCGCCATTTTATCCTGCATGTCCCGCTGGGACTGCTGAGCCTGCTCCAACTGCTGAAGTAGATTACGTTTTTCCTGTCCCCAACTTCCCGGTGAAAACAGGCGAGCATCGCTCTCCGCCGTCTGTAGGGGCTGAGATTCGTCCGCCAACTGCTTCAGTTGCTCCTGTAAGGCTTGGCGCTCACGCTCCCAAGCCGCCTGCCGCTGATTCAGTTCCACCGTCGCTTCCTCTCGGAACTGCTCCATCATGTGCAAGCTGTCTGGCAGCAAATTTTGATTGGCGCGCGCCTTATAGAGAGTCAGGCTGTCTTCCAAGGTATTAATTTGAATCTGAAATTCCAGACGCTCTCGCTCCCAGGCTTCCTGTTGTTCCTCGAAGCGGGAATCCAAGGTCGCCTTATCCCGCTGCAACATCTGCAAATGACCTTCCATTTGCTTATTTTGTAATGACACGCTTTGGAGCTGCCGATCCCATTCCACCCGCTCTTGCGCGAACTGCTTTTGGAGAGATGTTTTTTCCTGTTCAGTTCGGCTAAGCGCATCTCGCAACCGTTCAACTTCTTGGAGATGGTTCTTTTGCTCTCGATCCGATCGGCCTTTTAGCTCTAAAAGTTGTTGCTCCAATCGAGAACGTTGCTCGCCAAATCCCGCCTGATCGTCCTCAAATTTTTTCTGCTGCGCCAGCATCGCCTGGCGTGTCTGGTAAGTTACCGACTGCTGGTTGGCCAGCGTATTTTGCAACTCGTTATTCTTGGCCTGCTCCTCACTAAATTCTCCACGAAGCTGGGTCAGCGCGCTCCGCAAAGATCGATAGGGCGCCAAAAAGACAATGGCGCCGCCCGCGACCAAACCGACGATAGCCCCAATGACCAGCGACAGGGTGTCAATCATAATTTCACCTGCTCATTCGGGTTCCATCCTGAGAGTTGATTCGTTTGCCGGATCATCCCATCTCCGTTGTAGGCGTTCGTTTTGATCATCGTAAAACATATACTAACAGCGCCGCGCCAACACCGATCACCGTCGCCCAGGTAGCGGCCGCGTAAATGCGACGTTGAAGCTCGCGTTCGGCGGTCATCCAATGCTGTTGCAACAGCTGTTCGACCATGGCCCGGTTCGCTTTGTCGGTGCTAGGGGTCGTCTCGGCGATGGCCCGCAACGCCGCTGTCTGAGAGGTTTGTAGCGCAACTTCACGGGTGGTTTCCTCTACCTTTTGGGTCGCTTCGCTAAACCTGGCGGTCAATTGGCGCACCAATCCCTCGGACAACTCGTGCATTTGATTCTGGCAAACTTCAGTCGCTATGTCCTTCGCTTGCCTTTCCACATCAGTCCGCGCTTCACGCTGAAACGCTTCAAACCGTTCCTTCAGCAAAGGCAATAGCTGGGCCTGAGTGGCGACTTCAACAGCGGCACTAATTTCGCGCCCATCCAGTGGAGGCCGCCAATCGCTCAACCGGGTATCGCAAATCTGCGCGGCGATCCGACCCATATGTTCTTCCTGGCCGGTTTTTAATTCGCGTCGTAATTTGGCGATCACATCGTTGAGCAAGGGTAAAACCTGCGATTCGATCGCGTCGTAGACCACCAACTCCGCTTTTTCGAGGGCAATTTTCTCAATCTGCCCGGACGACACCGCTTCACCCATTGAAGCCGCGGGCGCAAGATCCGACAGCGACGGAACGCTGGGGGTCTGAATGGCCATTTTGTCAAACTGCGTATTCATCTGGTTGAGGACATTGCCGAGCGCATCCGGCGTCGCCGGTTTAACCAACACCCCGATAGCGCCCGCCTGGTGCGCTTCTTCCTGGTACGCTGGCTCGTCCTTGGACGTGTACATGGTGATCGGAATGGCCGCGATGGCCGGTTCTTGCTTGATCCGCTTAACAGCCGCGATTCCATCCAGCCCCGGCATGGTGTGGTCCATGAAAATTCCATCGGGCCGCTGAGCGCGCAGATAATTCAGAGCGTCCTCGGCGGAATCCACGGTATCAACGGTCAACCCAAAACTTTGCAACATCTTGCGCAGCATCAGTCGGGCGGATTTGGAATCATCTACTATCAAGACGTGTCGAACTGGCATGTACCCTCCTGGTTTTCTTTTCAGATTAACAGTTTTTCAGCATGGAAAAAACAGCAGTCCCTTAAAGAACCCTTACTCGCGAGAATCGAAATTGAAACACCATCGCCATCAAAATCAACCTATTCATTTAGGACTCTAGGCACCATAGCACATTATCCATCCCCCCCACTTGCACAAATAGTTAACACCTGCCAAGCGAGGCCGTTAGTTTATTTGGCATGGATTAACCACAAGGCGCCGGGAAGCCCGTTGGGAGTCATAAAATTCTCACCCACGCCAGATCCTTTACCGCTGGAAAAAACCGCCTTATGTCCACCAATATTTCAGCCAAACCTGTCCGCTTCGCCATCACCGGCATGAGTTGCGCCGGTTGTGTCGCCGCCGTGGAAATGGCCCTGCGGGGCGTGCCCGGCGTGGTCGAGGCCAGCGTGAATTTCGTCGAACGGACCGCTCAAGTGACCGGAGCCTCGTCCATCCCCACCTTGGTCGCGGCCGTGCGCGCAGCGGGCTATGAAGCGGTCGAATTGCGCGACCCAACCGCCGAGGCCGAGCAGGATCAAGTTGAGCGCGCCCGTTACCAGCGGCTGCTCCGCAATGCGTTGATGGCTGGCGCTCTAGCCCTGCCGCTGATGCTGGCCGAAATGGCCGGCCAGTTGCCCGGATTGGCAACGCCGAACGGCCGGCTGTTCTGGATCGCCACTGGCTGGTTGACTTTGGCGGTCTTAGTCTACACCGGCGGCCACTTTTTTACCGGCGCTTGGCGCCAGTTCCGCCATCACAACGCCAACATGGATACGCTGATCGCGCTGGGCACCGGCTCGGCCTGGATTTATTCCATGCTGGTGGCGCTGTTCCCCGCCAGCGTGCCCAGCTTGGCCCGACACGCCTATTTCGAGGCGGCGGTTACCATTATCGCCTTAATTAATCTCGGCGCGGCCTTGGAAAGCCGGGCGCGGGGCAAAGCGTCCGCCGCCATTCAGCGCTTGCTCGGCATGCGTCCAAAAACCGCGCGCTTGATTGAGGGCGATCAGGAGCGGGATGTGCCGATTGAAACGCTTGGCATCCATGCGCGGATCCGGGTGCGGCCCGGCGAAAAAATCCCGGTTGATGGGATCGTCACCGATGGGCGATCGACAGTGAATGAATCGATGTTGACCGGCGAACCCCTGCCGGTGAGCAAACAGCCAGGCGACACAGTAACTGGCGGCACTCTCAACGAATCCGGCACCTTCGTCTTTCAGGCGAACCGCGTCGGCGAAGACACCGTTTTAGCGCACATTATCGCCAGCGTCCGCCAGGCTCAAAACAGCAAGCCGCCGCTCGGCCGGCTCGCGGATCGGATCGCCGCCGTCTTCGTACCCACGGTGCTCATCATCGCCGTGCTGACCGCGCTGGCGTGGTTCAACCTCGGCCCGGAGCCACGGATCGGCTTCATGTTGGTGACCACCTTAACCGTGCTGATTATTGCCTGCCCCTGCGCCCTGGGACTGGCCACGCCCATTTCCATCATGGTCGGAGTCGGCAAGGCTGCTGAATCCGGCATTTTGATTCGCAATGGCGAAGCCTTGCAGCAAGCCGGCAAGCTGAGCGCCGTGGTGCTCGACAAAACGGGTACCGTTACCGCCGGCCGGCCGACCGTGGTTCGCCTCATCACGGCATCCGGTTTTAAAGAGATCGATATTTTCCGGCTGGCCGCCGGCCTCGAAACCGGTTCCGAGCATCCGCTGGCCCAGGCGATTCTGGCCGCCGCCCAAGCCCGCGGCCTCGTCGTTCCCCAAGCGGAACGGTTTGAGGCAATTGCCGGCCAAGGCGCGAGCGGCGCCGTCGAGGGCCATTCCTTGTTAGTTGGCAACCGCCGGCTGCTGGAAACGAACCGCATCGACCTTGGCCCACTCGCCGCCGACGCGGAGCAGCTTGCCGCCGCTGGGCAGACGCCGGTCCTGGTGGCGGTAGATGGTCAAGCCGCCGCCGTCATCGCCGTCGCTGATCCGCTCAAGTCCGATTCTGTTGCGGCCATCCGCCGCCTGCGCGATCTTGGCTTACGGATCGTCCTGCTCACCGGGGATCATGCCGCCACCGCCCACGCCATCGCCGCCGAAGCAGGCATCGATACCGTCTTCGCCGAGGTGCCGCCAACAGGCAAGGCGGAGGTCATCGCCAAACTCCAAGCCCAGCACCTGTTGGTCGGAATGGCCGGCGACGGCATCAACGATGCGCCGGCGCTGGCCCAAGCCGAGGTCGGTTTCGCGATGGGCACCGGCACCGATGTGGCGATCGAAAGCGCTGGAATAACGCTGGTTGGCGGCTCCCTGCACGGTATCGCCGACGCTATCGCCATTTCCCGCGCCACGGTGCGCAACATCCACCAAAATTTATTCGGCGCTTTCCTTTACAATATCTTGGGCATTCCAGTCGCGGCTGGCCTGCTTTATCCGGTGACCGGGATATTGCTCGATCCCATGCTGGCCGGTGCGGCCATGGCGTTATCCTCATTCACGGTGGTCAGTAACGCCAACCGCTTGCGCGGTTTTCAACCGAGAGGCAACTCGAAATGATGACAATCCTCGTCAATCTGACCGGACTGGGCTTGATCGCCCTGATCATCTGGTGGTTCTGGATCGCTCGCTCATGAAACGATTTCCGCTGCCTCAAACCTCCTGGATGACCCGGCTGGGTCTGGTTTTAAGCTCAGTGCTGGTGGTGGTGGCCGGATTCGCCATCGCTTCAGTCGTGTTCGCGGCCTTACTGGTGGTCGGACTGGTCGTCGGCGGCTGGCTGTGGTGGCAGTATCGCAAGTTGATGCGCAAAATGTCCGCCGCCAAACCCGACTTCATCGAAGGCGAGTATGTGATTGAGTCCTTGCCACCCGCGCTAGAAGATGGACGGACTCTATCCGCTCGACCGGCGGATCAGCAAAATGCATCGACTCCGCCCCACACGCCCTAACGTCATGGCGCCCGCCAATCCTTCCGATGATGGCATCGACCGCCGCATTTATGCTGAACAGGTTCGACTGCTTTACGCGCAAGCACCTCTGGATACCTGCGCTAGCCTGCTGCTCACCTGCCTGCTGGCGCTGATTCTCTGGCCAACCATAGCTCGCCCGGCCCTGCTGACCTGGCTGATTTTGCTGGAAACCACCCTTCTGCTCCGCTTGGCGCTGATTCTAGCCTTTCAGCGCGCGCCGAACCCCGACCAGAGCGCTATCGAACGCTGGGCCGACCGCTACACCTGGGCTTGCACCGCCAGTGGCATTTGTTGGGGAGGCTGTGTCTTTCTATTGGTATTATCGCCGTCGCTGGTTTATCAGACCCTGATCGCCTTGTTTTTGGGGGGAGCCTTGATGGGAGGCGTCCTTACCATGACGCCGGTGCTGACCACCTGCGCTTTCTATTCCCTCCCCTTGGCTTTGCCACCCGTGCTGTGGCTGTTACTGCAAGAGGATCTGATCCGCACCGTGATGGGAATCACCGGCATTCTCTACCTGTTATTAGCGCTGGGCACCGCCCATCGCTATCACCAGAATCTGACGCGCTCCCTCAGACTGGCAATCGAAAACCTTGCTCTAGCTCACGCATCCGCTGTCGCCAAGGAGCAAACCGAGACCATCAACCGGCAACTCGCTGACCAGCAAGCGGCATTGCAAGACAGCGTGACGGGATTTCAGGAATTCTATCGAGTCGTTTCCATTCCGCGCCGCCATATCAATGAGCGGCTTCAAGCGCTATTGGTGATGGGTTGCCAGCGATTTGACACCGCCATCGGGCTCGTCACCTGCATTGAGGGGCAACGTTATGAAGTCATTCATGCGATTGCGCCCAGCGACGAAATCGTTCGAGGCGATGTCTTTAACTTGAGTGACACCTATTGCGACCACACCCTCAAGGCGCAATCGCCCTTAGGCTTCGAGCACGCCGCGGCCAGCCGTTGGCGCGAGCATCCCTGCTATTTGAAATTCAAGTTAGAAACTTATCTTGGCGCCCAGATTCAGGTTGGCGGCGAACCTTACGGAACCCTCTGTTTTTCCGATTATCGGCCGCGCGCCAAACTCTTTTCCACCGTCGATCAGGAGTTGATCCGCTTGATGGCTCGATGGGCGGGCGCGGTCATCGAACAGGATCGCATGGCGATGGCGGTGCAACGGCAACATACTTTGCTGGTGCATGCCTCGCGTCTGAATACTCTCGGTGAGATGGCTTCTGGCTTGGCGCATGAAATCAATCAACCGATTACGGCCATCACGCTCTATACCGAGACCTGTCTGGCCCGGCTGCAAAACGGCTCGTTTAATCCGGTGGAGATTAGGGAAACCCTGGAAAAAATCGCGGCCCAGAGCACCCGGACCAACGCCATTATCCAACACATCCGCCGCTTTGCCCGTCAGAGCAAACCCCAATACCTCACAGTTAGGATCAAGGATATGCTCGACGGTATCGACGATTTTCTGCGCTTGGAAATTCGCCGCCATCAAGTCCAGCTCTATCAGACCATCGCCCCGGATTTACCGGCGGTGCTGGCTGATCCAATCCAGTTCCAGCAGGTTATTCTCAATCTGATTCACAACGCCGTAGACGCCATGAGCGCCAGCACGGAACCGCGGACGATTACCCTTTTTGCCCATTCAGACCGCGAGATGGTTGAAATCGGCGTTAAGGACACCGGGCCTGGCATAGCGGCCGATGTGCTTAATCAGTTGTTGCATCCCTTCTTCACCACCAAACCGGACGGACTCGGCTTGGGTTTATCCATCAGCCAGTCGATCATTGAAGCGCACGGCGGCCGCTTGTGGGCGACGCCAAATCCAGGGCGGGGCATCACCTTTCACTTTACTTTACCTCTCGCCAACCGCGGCGACACCCCCGAATCCGCCAAGACCGATTTGTCTCTTGAAACCGCTGGAATCGGGTAATTTGCAACGATGAGTTCCAATAACCCCATACTCCCGAACCCAGCTCAATCCAGCCTTCCCGCCAGCTCGCCGCACGAACCGGGCCGATTTTCCGGCATTTCCTTGCCACAGCCGCGGAGCGCTCATCGCCATCCACTGCTCATCAGTTTGACTTACGTGCTCGGCGGCCTGTTCTGGCTCTGGGCGCTCAACCCGCGACTAACGGCCTGGCTCGATCCGAATCATGTTTCATCCTCTTTGTTCGCGGTTTGGTCAAGCACGCTGCTGATTGTCGCCAGCGGTGGCTTACTCTATGGCTTGCTTAAAAGCTACCATTCAATGGAGCACCGCGCCCGACAGGCACAGGACTTACGGCTAACCCACTTGATGGAGCAGATGGCGGACGCCGCCTTCATCAAAGACCGGCGCGGGTATTATCTTTATCTTAACGCCGCCGGCGCGCGTCAGATGGGGCGCACCGTGACCGAATGCCTCAATCGCGACGATTCAGCCTTGTTTCCCGCTGGGGTCGCCAGCACACTGATAGCAGATGATCGCCGAGTGATTGCCGATGGCACCTTGCTGGTTCGGGAATCCACCTTCGCGATTGAAGGCGATACGCACGTCTTGTCATTCACGAAATGGCCTTACCGCGACACGGATGACAATATCCTCGGTATTCTCGGCATCGTTCGTGATCTCACGCCAAAGCGATCCCTCGAACAGCGATCACCCCATGACTGCGCCAACCTGGAAACTTGCGTCCAGCAGCGCACCGCCCAACTGGTCGGCATCAATCAAGCGCTCGAGCGCCAAATCGCCGCGCGCATTCAGATGGAAATCGCCCTGCGCGAGAGCGAGGAACGCTTTCGCCAACTCGCCGAACACATCCGCGAAATTTTCTGGGTCTATGGCATGGCCGAGGAAAGGCTGATCTACATCAGCCCGGCTTATGAGGAAGTCTGGGGACACTCGATTGAAGCGTTGCACGAACGCCCCAGAGACTGGATCGAGGCGATTCATCCCGACGACCGACCCCGCGTTGAAGCGACTGTACAACTCGCCACGCAAACGACGGGCCGCGTCGATGAAGAATTTCGGATCGTGCGCCCCGATGGTGCTCTTCGCTGGATTTGGGCCCGCGGCTTTCCGGTTCGCGACGATGCGGGCTATGTCTATCGCATCGCTGGTTTGTCGGAAGATATCACCGCCCGCAAACTGGCGGAGGATCAGTTGCGGCGCCAGCAAGTCGAACTCACCCGCATGTCCCGCTTAAGTTTGGCGGTCGAGCTGGCCTCCAATCTGGCTCACGAACTCAACCAGCCGTTGGCCGCCATCGTCGCCTATACCCAAGCGTGCCTGACACTGCTGCGACAAACTCCTACCGATCCGCGCCTGCTAACCGGAACGCTCGAAGAAATTGCCAACCAGGGGCTGCGAGCTGGAGAAATTATCCGGCACTTGCGCGAATTAGTGTACCGACATCCCGCCGCCCAAGGTACGGTCGATCTCAATGCCCTGATTCACTCCGTCCTGCATTACGCCCAAGTGGAATTGCGCCAAGCGCGTATTTCGGTAAAACTGGCATTGGCCGATGCCCTACCGATGGTCTCTGCTGACGATATCCAAATTCAATTAGTGGTACTGTATTTGATTCGCAACGCAATCGAGGCCATGAACGAACCGGAGACTGGGCCGCGCGAACTGACTGTCTCCACAGCCCAGCTCGATCCCGCTAGTGCGCTGATGACGATCCGCGATACCGGACCGGGCTTCGACCCAGCACTGGAAGATCAATTGTTTCGTCCCTTCTTCACCACCAAACCCGGCGGCATGGGATTGGGACTATCGGTTAGCCGTTCAATCATTGAATCCCAGAACGGACAGCTCTGGGCGACGCCCAACCCCGACGGTGGGGCCTCTTTCCATTTTACGCTGCCGATTCAGGCCCATCCCTGAGCTTAATCTTTGCAAACGCCGTACGCCATGCCAGATACTTCGACTGTTTTTCTGATTGACGACGATCAAGCCGTGCGCGACGCCATCGGCTTGCTGCTGCAAACTAACGGTCTGACCGTGAAAACCTTCGCCAGTGCAACTGACTTCCTCAAAGCAGGCGTCGCCACGCGGCCCGGCTGTCTGGTGCTGGACGTGAGGATGCCGGGTCTGAGTGGTCTGGATTTACAGAAGCAGTTGCAGCTTGAAGGACATGGCATTCCGATCATTTTCATGACCGGACACGGAGACGTGCCGATGGCGATCCGCGCCATGAAAGCAGGCGCATTCGATTTCATCGAAAAACCCTTTCAAGGCCAAATTCTATTGGCCCAAGTTCAGAAAGCGCTCGCCTTCGATGACCAAGAACGCCGTCGGCAAGCCCAACGCGACGAGGCGACCGCACGCTTGGGGCTACTGTCGCCGCGCGAGCGGGAAGTCTTGGAACGGGTAGCCGAAGGCCAATACAACAAGGTCGTTGCCGCCGAACTCGGCATCAGTCTGTCAACCGTGGAAATCCATCGGAAGCGGGTCATGGAAAAATTACAGGCCCAATCCCTGTCGGATTTGCTCCGTTTGTTGGCCTTATCGAACGGTCTGCCATAAACGGAACCCCGTTCCCCTGGCGCAGGAGGATTTCCCGGAGCGCGCTCCATACCAGCTCGCAACACGCTCAGTACCCCCGGTGAACGCGGCAAATCCCTGCAATGCTGGCCTGCCAAGCCCATCGTTTCCCACATACTTTTTAACTTGAGGCCATTTCCGTTGTCACACATCCTCCGTCAAAACCGCTGAAGGCTACTACATTCATTCGCTTGCAAGACAACCCCACATCCGCCATATAGAACCCTAAAGCGCACGCGCTTATTCCCGAATCTAGATAACACCATGACCACCACGCCCAGCGCGCTACTGACCGATCTCTACCAATTGACGATGCTACAGACCTATTTTGCCGAAGGAATGCAAGAAACGGCGGTATTTGATCTGTTTGCGCGTCGGTTGCCGCCAACGCGGAATTTCCTGCTGGCGGCCGGACTCCATCAGGCGCTGGAGTATTTGGAAAATCTGCGCTTCACTGCCGAGGAGCTGGATTGGCTGATGGGTTGCGGCCGCTTCGATCCCAGTTTTGTGAATTTTCTAGCTGAATTCCGGTTCACCGGCGCCGTGCACGCGCTGCCTGAGGGAACCGTATTTTTCGCCAACGAACCAATCCTGCGAATCACCGCCCCCTTGCCGCAGGCGCAACTAGTGGAAAGCCGGTTGATCAACCTGATTCATTTTCAGACCCTGATTGCCTCCAAGGCCGCCCGTTGCGTATTGGCCGCGCCCGGCAAACTGCTGGTCGACTTCGGCATGCGGCGCGCCCATGGCGCCGAAGCGGCGCTGCTGGCCGCTCGCGCCGCTTATCTGGCTGGCTTTGGAGGTACCGCCACCGTGCTGGCTGGAATGCGGTTCGGCATTCCTCTGTTCGGCACCATGGCGCATTCGCTGATTCAGGCGCACGACCGCGAGGAAGACGCTTTCGAACATTTCGCCGCCGTTCAGCCTGACAACGTGGTGCTCCTGATCGATACTTACGATACCGAAGCCGCCGCTCGGAAACTGATTGCCCTGGCGCCCCGCCTCCAGGCGCGCGGCATCGCCATCAAAGGGGTGCGGATTGACAGCGGCGATCTGGCCGACCACGCCCGGCAGGTGCGGCGCATACTGGATGCTGGCGGCCTGCGGCAGGCGACAATTTTCGGCAGCGGTGACCTCGACGAATACCGGCTGCGAGAACTTCTTGCCAGCGGCACGCCCATCGACGGTTTTGGGGTCGGCACCCGGCTGGACGCTTCCACCGATGCCCCCATCTTGGAACTGGTCTACAAACTCCAGGAATATGCCGGCAAACCCCGGCGCAAACGCTCCGAGGGTAAGGCGACCTGGCCCGGCCGCAAACAGGTGTACCGCCAAACCACCGCCGATGGCGCGTTCACCGCCGACTGGCTGAGTCTGGAAACCCACCCGCAACCGGGCGAACCGCTGTTACAACCGGTCATGCGCAATGGCCGGCGGCTGTTAGCCCAAGAATCGCTCGACGCCATCCGCCGCCGGGCTGAAACGCAACTGGCCGCTTTGCCGCCCGCGTTACGCGACCACCAAACCCCAGCCAGCCACCCGGTGCATATCGCCCCCGAATTGCGGGAACTGGCCACCCAATTGGACTCTGAACGCCATTAACCGAAACAGCCACCGACTAGCCTGATCCAATCAATCACCAATAACCCCCTGACTTAGCCTCTCTCACCATCGAGAAAGTTCTTTTCAAATCGAATTTCCTACCGCCCAGGATTGCTTTCATGCCCGCTTCGCAAAACCATCCGCTGCTGTCATCCCAACCTTTCGCCAGCAAAGGCAAAATCATCACCGCCGATGAGGCGGTGCGCTTAATTCGGGATGGCGATACCGTCGCCACCGGCGGTTTTGTTGGTATCGGCTTCGCCGAACATCTGGCCATCGCGCTGGAAACCCATTTTCTCACAACCGGACGGCCGCGAAATTTGACGTTGGTCTACGCCGCCGGCCAGGGCGACGGCAAGGATCGCGGCCTCAATCATCTCGGTCACGAAAACTTGGTGCGGCGGATTATCGGCGGCCATTGGGGCCTGGTTCCCAAATTGGGTAAACTGAGCATCGATAACAAGATCGAAGCCTACAACTTGCCGCAAGGCGTCATTTCCCATCTGTTTCGCGATATCGCCGCTCACAAGCCAGGCACTTTGAGTCGGGTGGGATTGGGCACCTTCGTTGATCCTCGCTTCGGAGGTGGCAAGATGAACGCCATCACGACCAAGGATATCGTGGAGCTGATGTCCATTGATGGCAAGGAATATCTGTTTTATAAGGCTTTTCCGATTAATGTCGCCCTGATTCGCGGCACCAGCGCCGATCCCGACGGCAATATCACCATGGAAAAGGAAGCCTTGATCTTGGAAGTGCTGGCTATCGCCACCGCGGTTCACAACTCTGGTGGGGTGGTGATCGTTCAGGTCGAGCGGTTGGCCGAACGCGGCAGCCTGCATCCGCGCAAGGTCAAGATTCCCGCCGTGCTGGTGGATTGCATTGTAGTCGCCCCGCCCGAACATCACTGGCAAACCTTTGCCACCCCCTACAATCCGGCCTTTAGCGGTGAAATTCGGGTGCCGATGCAATCCATTCCTGCCATGCCGCTCAGCCAACGCAAGCTGATCGCCCGGCGCGCCGCCTTTGAAATTCTGCCCAACAGCGTGGTGAATTTGGGGATTGGGATGCCGGAAGGGATCGCCAACGTCGCCAATGAGGAACGGATCATCGACTTGATGACGCTGACCGCCGAACCGGGCGTGCTGGGCGGCATTCCCGCTGGCGGACTGAATTTTGGCGCGGCCACCAATACCCAGGCCGTGATCGACCAACCCGCGCAATTCGATTTTTATGACGGCGGCGGATTGGATATCGCCTTTCTCGGCATGGCGCAGGTGGATCGAGAAGGCAATGTCAACGTCAGCAAATTCGGCAATAAGCTGGTCGGCGCTGGTGGCTTCATCAACATCAGCCAAAACGCCAAACGCGTCGTGTTTGTCGGCACCTTCAGCAATGGCGGTGAAACTAGCATTGAAAACGAGCAATTACGAATCAGCCATCTCGGCAAAAGCCACAAATTTGTCGCCGAGGTCGAGCATCGCACCTTCAGTGGCTCGCACGCCGCCGCCAAGGGCCAATCGGTGCTTTACATCACCGAGCGCTGCGTGTTCCAACTCACGCGCGAGGGCATGGAATTAATCGAAATCGCTCCTGGGTTGGATTTACAGCGGGATATTCTGGCGCAAATGGATTTTCAGCCAATCATGAAAAAACCTCCGCGCTTGATGGCCGATTCTTTGTTCCGCGCCGAGCCGATGGGCTTGCGCCGGGCCTTGTTGCGTTTGCCGGTTGAGGAACGCTTTACCTATGACGCCGAGGAAGATTTGTTCTTCGTCAATCTGGAAGGCTATGAAATCAAGACCCTGGAGGACGCCGAGGCCATTCGCCAAAATGTCTCAAACCATCTTTCCCCGCTCGGCCGTAAGACGTACGCCGTGGTCAATTACGACAATTTCACCATCAACCCAGATTTAATCGACCCCTATACCGACATCATCAAGGATTTGATGGATCGCTTCTATTGGGGTGTAACCCGCTATACCACCAGCGCTTTTTTGCGGATGAAACTCGGTGACGCCCTGGAGCAGCGCGATGTGGCGCCCTACATCTTCGAAAGCCCTGGCGAGGCCCGCCGCCATTTGCGCGACGCGCAATCGGGCCTAACCGATGAAGAGTTGGAAATCGCCAGTTACGGCGGTACCGGTTAACACAAGCACAATAAGCCTACAAAAGCGCAAGTTATTTGCTTTGCTTAGCGCTTTCTGTACCTTCGGCGGTTAAATGGGTGTAAGCTATATTGCACTGCAACATAGCTTACTCATAAGGCAATGGCCATGACCACCGCGATTCTTGTCGTCCCTACCGAGCAACGGGTCGGGCTGACCACCGTCGCTCTTGGCTTGGTTCACGCGCTTGACCGGGAAGGCATCCCGGTCGGTTTCTGCAAACCCATCAGCCAGCCGCACGCCACCGACACCGGACCGGAACGCTCCACCCGGCTGGCGCGGATGGTCATCCGTCTCAGTTCTCCCGAACCGATTCCAGTCAGTGAAGCGGAAAACTGGCTGGGCCACGGTCGGGAAAACGTTCTGCTGGAGGAAGTGGTCGCCCGCTACGAACAAGCCGCCCAGCACGCTAGCGTGGTGATCGTCGAGGGCTTGGTGGATACCGAGGCCCAACCTTACGGTACCCGGCTCAACGCCAAAATAGCCCAAAGTCTGGATGCGAAAATTGTTATCGTCACCGCCCCCGGTCGGGACACGCCGCGCCAGGTTGCCGATACGGTGGAAGTCGTCGCCCGTGCTTACGGCGGCATCCGCCACGAACGGATGCTCGGCTGCGTAATCAATTTGCTGGACGCGCCGGTGGATCAGGCTGGCCATATCCGCTTCGACTTCAGCCGCACCGAAAACAGCTACCAACCCAACCATGAAGCTGAACTCCGCGCCGAATGCGCCCGCCATTGGCCAGCAACCTTCAAACTGCTGGGCTGCATTCCCTGGCAGCGCGAGTTGAGCGCCCCGCGGGTGTGCGACATGATGCATATGATCGACGCCCAGGTTCTCAACGAAGGGCACTTGAGCCGGCGAGTCACCCACATTGTGCTGGGGGCTACCACCCTGGCCAACAGCTGCCGGGAACTGCGCCCAGGCGCCATGATGATCATCCCTGGTGATCGTGACGACTTGCTGCTGGCGATCTGCATGGCCGCCATGGGCGGCATCCACGTCGCGGGCGTTCTGCTCACCGGCGGTTCAAAGCCCGACCCGCGCGTTTGGAAATTGTGCGGCCCGGCGCTCGATACGGGTCTACCGATCCTGAGCGTCGCCAACAGCATCCTGCAATCAGTACTGTATTTGCCGCACCTCAATCTGGAAATTCCACTCGATGATCGTGATCGAATGCAGCAGGCGGTGGAAGCGGTCGCCGCCCACGTCACTTTGGAATGGAAAGATCCGCTATTGAGCCGCATTGAGGAACGTCGGCTCAGTCCACCTGCTTTTCAGCATATCTTGGTGGAACGAGCGCGCAAGGCCAACAAACGGATCATCCTGCCGGAGGGTAACGAACCACGCAGCATTGAAGCGGCGATCACCTGCCACCAGCGGGGTATCGCTCGTTGCATCCTGATGGGCGACGCCGGGCGGATGCACCGATTGGCGGCCCGGCGCGGCCTGAGCATCCCACCGACCATTGAAATCATTGATCCGGCGCAAATTGACCAGCGATATATCGAGGCGATGGTGGAATTGCGCCAACACAAAGGCCTGACGCCGGGGCTGGCGGAAGAAGAATTACACGACTCGGTGGTCTTGGGCACCCTCATGCTGCAACTGGGCGAGGTCGACGGCTTGGTTTCCGGCGCCGTGCACACCACCGCCAACACCATCCGCCCGGCCCTGCAATTGATCAAGACCGCACCGGGCGCGCGGCTGGTCTCTTCCATCTTCTTTATGTGCTTGCCCGAGCAGGTGCTGGTGTACGGCGACTGCGCCATCAACATCAACCCGAACGCCGAGGATCTGGCCGACATCGCCATCCAGAGCGCGGAGTCGGCCAAGGCTTTCGGCATCACTCCACGGGTCGCGATGTTAAGTTACAGTACGGGGGCTTCCGGCAGCGGCAATGATGTCGAAAAAGTGAAGGCGGCGACTCGGATTGCCCGGCAACGGCGACCGGATCTGCTCATCGACGGACCGCTGCAATACGACGCGGCCACCATCAAGGATGTGGCGCAAAGCAAGGCGCCGGACAGTCAGGTGGCCGGGCGAGCGACGGTCTTCATCTTCCCTGATCTTAACACCGGCAACACCACCTACAAGGCGGTGCAACGCAGCGCCGATGTGATCAGCATCGGCCCCATGCTGCAAGGCTTGAACAAGCCGGTCAACGATCTGTCGCGCGGAGCGCTGGTGGAAGACATCGTGTTCACCATCGCGCTGACCGCGATTCAAGCGGAACAAGCTATCGAGCGCCCACGCGACCGGCGCTGATTAACCCTGCCGCTCGAATACTTCCACGCGCGCCGGCGGTAAATTGCCCCAGATAATCTTGCTGGACAGCCGCCGGAAGCGAGGCAGCAAGCGGGCGCCGGTACCGCGCAGATCGTAAGTATATTGAATCAACAAACCGCCCGTCTCAAGCAAGGTTTCAAACTGGTCGCTGATGGCGCGGGTGGTGGCGGGATGCAAGGATCGCAACGGCAGGCTGGAAACGATGCTGCTGATCTTCTTGGGTCGGTCTTGACCGAGCAGTTGACCGAGTTGGGCCGCATCCCCCTGAATGACGCGCAGTTGCGGAAAACGCTGGCGGAGATGATGGGTCAAATGGGGCGACCGCTCCACGACCACCAACTTCCAAAGCGGCAATCCATGTTTGAGCAACGCCGCGGTGACCGCGCCGGTTCCACCCCCTACTTCGATAACCAAGCCATCGCGATTCATCGGCACCCGCGAGGCCATGCAAGCGGCCAGCAACGGCGCGCTGGGGCACGCCGCTCCCATCGCTCTGGGATTGGCTAGGATTTCTCGGGCGAATAGAGCCAAGGAGGCGGCGCCCGGAGCTTGCAGGAGATCCTTCACAAAATGTTTCATACCCTACCTGAGGTTAAATCTTGTTAAATGAAAGCTTTCAGCGAGTCGAAAATTCCGAGGAATCGTAAGGTTCAAACGCGAGCCAGCGGCAGAGTCTAAAGCGGTATTGCGGAATTGCCAACTTTGAACAGACCTGATTCGCGAAATTAAGGTTGATTTCATTTCCTTCCCTTAAGGTGGCATCCCGTGACCGGTGATCTCAACAACCGGAACCACTGGATTGCGCCAATGGATCGGCACCGATCAGCGAACGTTCTCGTTCTAACCATTTGATCAGGATTTATTCAATGAATCAATGTACTGCATTTTTGACTGCCGCCCTGCTGGCCACTTCAACCTGTTTCGCCGCCACTGTCGCCACGGAAAGCGAGACGCCGCCCGCCGCTGTTCAGCCGCCTGCCACCGCCGCGCCGGCCAGCGCGGCAATAACCAAGGAGCAGGCGATTGACATGGCGCTGAAAGCGCATCCGGGCACAGTTACCAAAGCCTATGAAGACACCAAGAAAGGAAAAAAGACATGGGAAGTCAAAATAAAGGGCAATGATGGCAAGAAATGGGAGGTGTATTACGAAATCAAAACCGGCGAACTGGTCGCCGAGGAAAGCGAGTAATCACCGATTCCAGCCACGCTTCGCTTCCCCGGCCAGCACGGGGAAGCCACGGATTCTTCTACTTATGAAAACCGCTAATCTGACCGAAATCATGATCTGGGACCCCCTGATCCGCTGGTTTCACTGGCTACTGGTTGCTGCATTCTCCATCGCTTACTTCACGGAGGGCGAACCCTTCGAAGCCATTCAAGATCGTCTGGAGAGCGAATGGCCGCAGAACTTTCACGTCTGGGCCGGCTATACCATTGCTGGCCTACTGTTATTTCGCCTGATCTGGGGCTTTACCGGCCCGCGTTACGCTCGCTTCCGCGATTTCGTGCAGGGTCCGCGCGCCACGCTGGCTTATGTCAAGGAGGTATTGTTGCTGCGCGCCCCTCGCCATCTGGGGCATAATCCAGCGGGTGGGGCCATGATTGTGCTGTTGCTATCCAGCCTGAGCATTACGGTTATGGCGGGACTGTCTTTATATGGGGCGGACAAGGGATTGGGTCCACTCGCCAGCGCGCTGGCCAGCGCCAGCGATTCAACCATTCACACCTTTGAAGAGGTGCATGAATTTTTCGCCAATTTGACCCTGTTGCTCGTCGCCGGCCATTTGCTTGGCGTGATTTGGGAAAGCCTGCTGCATCGGGAGAACTTGGCCCGCGCCATGATCACCGGCCGCAAGCGAGCCTGAACCGCCCGACTGCGTGCCGCTCGATCAAAATTTTAGGATGTCGAACAAGAGAGTTCTTTCGCCAAACGTTCGCCATGCGCCACCGCCGAAAGCTGGCTCCGATCCTGTGGCTGCTTGCCGGACTGTCGCTCGCCGCGGCACCGGCCACGGCCGATTCCGACCATAATGAAATCCGCCGGTTACGCCAAGCCAAGCGAATTTTGGCGCTCGATACGATCATCGCCAACCACCGCCGAGATTATCCCGGCGGCAAACTGCTGGAAGCCGAACTCGAATTTGAGCGCGGTCACTATGTTTACGAGCTAATGATCTTGGAGGAGAACGGTGTGGTGCGCGAATTTGAATACGACGCCACCAGCGGCGAGCTATGGCGTCTCCACTCTGCAAAGGAACATGATTAGCGATGCGTTTGTTGCTGGTTGAAGACGATGCCCTGCAAAGCCACCATTTGCGGCTGGCGTTGATTCAAGCGGGATTCGCGGTGGATATCGTCGCCGATGGCGTGGAAGCCGAATTTATGGGCGGATCGGAGCCTTACGATGTCATCGTGCTGGATCTCGGATTACCTGGCCGTTCCGGTTTGGACGTATTGCGCCACTGGCGCGCCGCCGATAACGCCACGCCGGTGCTCATCCTCACCGCCCGCGACGCCTGGCATGAAAAAGTTGACGGCTTCAAAGCCGGCGCCGACGACTATCTGGGCAAACCCTTTCACGCCGCGGAATTGATCGCCCGGCTTCATGCGCTGCTGCGACGGAGCAACGCCCAACCGCACGGCCCGCTGCGCGTGGCGGGGATTGAGCTCAATGAAGAGACTCAACAAGCGCTGATCCCGGCGACCGGTGCACGGCTCGATTTGACCGGCACTGAATTTCGCTTGCTGCGCTACTTTATGCTGCATCCCGGCCGCGTGCTGTCGAAAACCCGGCTGGTCGAGCACGTTTATGATTTTGAAACCGAACGAGACAGCAATGTGTTGGAAGTTTATATCAATCGCTTGCGGCGCAAGCTCGGTCGAGACTCGATCGCCACCCGCCGCGGGCAAGGCTACATCTTCAGCGATGCGGAGCTGTCTTGACCTCGCTGCAAACCCGGCTGTCGGCTGGCTTGATTACCGTACTAGCGGTGCTTACCACGCTGGTCGTCGTGATTGGCGGTTATTCGCTGCGGCAAATGGCCGAGAATTTTGTGGCGGCCCGGCTCGAACATGATCTGGAATCGGTGCTGGTCGCCTTCAGTTTCGACGCCAACGGCCAGCCACGCCTGGCGACCGACCGGCTCAACGCCACGTTCCACCAACCCTATTCAGGCCATTATTACCAGATAGAAACCGCCGACCAGGAAATTTGTTCCCGTTCGCTCTGGGATGTCGATCTTGCGCTGCCGCCGCTGGCCGCCAACCACACCACCCGCGCTTTTATTACCGGCCCTCAAAATCAACATTTACTATTGGTCGGCCGTACTTTTCGCGTCAACAACCAACCGGTTCGCATTGTCGTGACCGAAGATTTCACGCCCTTGGCCACCGGGCTCAAACACTTGCTGTTGGAATTCAGTCTGATCGCCGTGCTCGCCTTCGGTGCTCTGCTGTTGCTGCAACGCTTGATTGTGCGCCGGGGCTTGGCGCCGTTGGAGCAAGTACGCCGCGAACTACCCCGGTTGGGATGCGGTGAAATTACCCACCTCTCGATCCATGCCCCCGATGAGGTGCGACCGCTGGTGGCTGAACTGAACCGCTTGCTTGAGCTGATGAACCAGCGGCAGCGGCGCACCCGGCAGTCGCTCGGCAATTTGGCTCATGCCCTGAAAACCCCATTAACGGTCTTGAGCCAACTAGCCAATCAACCCCCGGCCGCCAGCGACGGCAAGGCTTGGTGGCACGACTTGCGCACGCAGATCGAGCATATCCGTCGCTTGACCGAACGGGAGCTAAAACGGGCGCGCATCGTTGGCGGCGGCACGCCGGGCCAGCGCGTATTGCTCGCGCAGGAAGTGACCGATTTGGTTGAAACCTTGCGCCGCATCCACCGCGACTGTTCGCTGTGCTTTGAACTGCGCATCGCACCCAACAGCGTGTTTCCCGGCGATCGGGACGACTTGTTGGAATTACTTGGCAATCTGCTCGACAACGCCTGTCAATGGGCGAGGAAAGCCGTTCGCCTGACGGTTGGCGTCGACGCCAGCGTCATTCGGCTACAAGTCGAGGACGACGGGCCAGGTTGCCCACCCGATCAATTAGATCTGCTCCGACAGCGCGGCGCCCGCATCGACGAGTCCCGCGCCGGGCATGGCCTAGGCCTGGCGATCATCAGTGACATTGTCGCGCAGTACAAGGGCAGCTTACGGCTGGATCGTTCCGAAGCGCTGGGAGGTCTGCTCGCCGAAGTAGCCTTGCCGCTACCCGCCGGTAGCCGGCCCTGACTCAATAGGCTTCGAAGGTAAAGCGGGCCGATCCGATCAGCAACAGATCACCCGCTTCCAAGGCAAGCACTTCATTGGCCGCCAGATCATGGTAGCCAATCCGGACCGCGCCCGCTTCCGCTAGATTCTGAATCCAGTACATCCCATCTCTGTATAACAACTCGGCATGATGGGGTTTCACCCCTTCAGCCTCGATCCGCAAGCCCATTTCCGTGGAACTACCCAACGAAACCCATTTCGGAATGTAATAATGGACCACCTGTCGGCAGGCGGCGTCATCCCGCTCGAAACGAGCGTAGCGCAGGGAGCCTGGATTGCCGACCCCATTGAGCTGCGACACCCGATCCTGGACGCGCAGCAGGTTGAGATAGCGCTGGCGCAGAGTCTTGCGTAAATCCTCGGCTCCGGCTTGCTGGTCCCGCTGGCGCAGGATCTCGACCAAGTCCAGTAGATAGTTGCCAAATTTTTCCCGAGGCCGCTCGGGGTTCCAGCCGGTCGGGGCCGGCTCCCACTTGCGCTCCCAGGCCAGCGTCAGCTTCAACCGATACAGATCGCAAATTTCCAGAATATCTTCCGATTCCAGCGATTCCCAGCGGCCCCGTTCCAGTCTTCGGCCGTTACAGCCGGTGTAGGTGCGCCCCACATCACTGGCCGGCATCAGCGCCAACTGGTCGCTCAAGGCGCAAATCACGCAATGTAACCGGGAGATGCGGGTGTACTTTGGCACAAACCCCAAAGTGAAGTCGCCAAATCCGGTACCCGCGGTCGAACTATGACGCCCAAAGATAATGAATGGACGAGACACCAGTTCAATTCGCGCCGGCGCTTGGGACGGATCGGCCGCTAATAGCAAGGCGCGGGTCAGCGGCGTACCGCGACCAAGCGTTTGCGTGGTCGTGCTGAATAAACTGTTGGTGCGCCCCGCATCGGCTTCCAGCTCCAGCGGAAAAGTAGTGACTAAACCGCCGGCATCAGGTTCGATGGAATCACTAGTAGCGCCGCTGGCAGCGACTCCCGCGAGCAGCCATGCGCTGTTTGGCCGCGCGGCGGTCAACGAATCCGGCCAAAAGCGGTCGTTTCGGGCGGAACCAAGCGCCCCTTTCGCCTTTCCTCCACCCTCCTGGGGTAAAAATTCGAGCCGAATCTGCGATGCGCTGTTATAGGCGGTCCATTGTCCGCGATGATCGCAGAGATCCAGTTCCAGCCATATCAGCGTTTGGGACAGGCTTGAAAGCGGGCACTGATACTTCACGAACACCACCTGTGCGTCCCGCCCATCCAGCAAGCGCAACGGAGCAATCCGCCCATCGTTGGCAAACACCAAATCGGTACCGCGCACCCGCAATCGAATCTCTCGATACAGCCACCAGCTCGGGTTGATCAATAAAGCGCACAGTACGCCATCCTGCTCCGGCGACACTTTGATCGCCGTCGCCAATCCGACCAGAATGGGTTGTCTGGCCGCCATCAGCCGAGCGATTTGCTGCCTGAAATCTTGGGTTTGGGCCGGTTCACGATCTTGCGCCAACCGCAGATAACGATCTAGAAAATACTGCAAAGCCTCTTTTTCGCGTCGATCACGATGCGCCAGCTTGCCGACCAGCTGATCCAATAATTGCACAAATCCATCCAGCGGAGATTCAGGCAAAAACCGGGGTTTCGAATCTGGCTTGTTGGCCGGGGTTGGCGCGGCCACGGTCTCTGACAAGTCGGACGATAACCCTACTTCAGCCAGATATGCTTCGACCGACTTGGCTTGATCGGTCGCCAGCGGCTCTTTTGCCGCAATCTCGGCGGCAAGCGGTGGCCGCTCGGATCGAAAGGTCGTTTCATGGGCCAAAACCGCGGGTTCAGACCCCTTGGCCTGCATGGTCTCTTGGTCTTGATCGAAGGAAAAATCAAATTCAGAGAGATCCAAGTCAAAATTGATGTCGCTAGCCGATGCGGTTTCGAGCGCGGCGATGCTACCTTCCGGGTGTACATTGAAGTTCGGTTTGGATTTTTCGCCCAGAAAACAACTTTGGGCCGCTTCATCCACCAGGGTCGGGGTAATCTCGCGTTCGGACTGCAAACTGGCGAACAAGAGAACTGTGTCGCATAAAACGGCGATAGCCCGCGGCACCCCTTTACAATAAAACTCGATGCGTTCGATGGTGGCCGGTTCCAGCATCTGCTCTTCGTTCCACCCGGCAATCTTGAGCTGGTGATTGATGAACAGCCCGGTTTCAATCGGACTCAGGCAGTCGATCTGGCAGCGCACCCGAATGCTATCGCGCAGCTGATGAAACTCAGGCCGCTCTAATCGACTGCTGATTTCGGGTAAGCCCACCAACACGACCTGCAAGCGTTGGCTGGGCAGCACCGGCGTTTCGACAAATTCCTGGAAACGCAGCAAGACCTCATCCGACAAATGTTGCGCGTCATCCACCAGCAGCGCGATGGTCCGATTTCGCCGAGCCTGCGCGGCCAGGGTATCCAACAAGAGCTGTTTTTGCTGTTCGCCGTCCAAGCCATCGATCGGCAAATCCAGGCTCGCGCACAGATAGTTAAGGATGTCTGGGAAGTCGAGATCGGCTTTGATCAGCCGGACAAAACGAATATCGCTGGCCTCGGCCATGCAGCGGCTTAATACGATCGTTTTGCCGACGCCCGCTTCGCCGGTCAGCAGGATAAATCCGGATTTTTCTCGGATGCCGTCCAGAATATCGGCACAGGCCGCATCAAAGTTGACATTGCGGTAATAGTCTTTCAGATCTTTCGGTTTGAAGGGTTTCCTGCTTAAACCGAAGTAGGCGGTATACATGCGCTGCTCCTCGCCAGTGGTCGCCGTAGTCTGTCACTACGCTCCCGCTGCCGCTGCCACCTCATTTAACAATCCCCCGGTCTGGATCAACACGCCACGTTTGCAATCGGATCGCACAAATTTTAGTTACCGGTCACTCATCAGCGATCGTCGTTCTGATCCAAATCCACTCACGGGGGCTATTCTGTTTCGAAATCCCTACTTCCGTTTCCATAAACAGCCTTGGGTGCTACCGGATATTAACTTCTTTAATCATAAAATTCTGTAAATGCTCCTGCCAAGTAATCACGACGCTGTCACCGCCCTTAGGAAAATCCAGCAATTGATAGGTACCACTCGCACCTCGCAAATAATCCGTGTCCAAGGTCGTTACGGTAAAATTAGCCCGGCCCAGTTCAGCACCGTCCACCAGCGCCCGGACCGTATGCGACCCATCACCCAATCGATTCGTATTGAACAACAGACCCCAGCCGTTATTGGAACCGCCGCACACGGCAAGTGTATCGGGACGCTCGGTGCCATGGCCCGCCTGAAAAGACACCCCGTCGATTTCGATAGTGACCCGGTTAATCGGCGCGCCGGCTTGACAAGCCCAGCCTGAGAACAGGGTAATACCACTCAGATGCGAGGCCGGTTGGGGATTTTCGAGGAAGCCGCGTAAAGTAGCGTCCGCTTGCACAGAAGCCGCCCTTTGGTTCGGGTCAGCGGGCAAGCGTTGCAAGGCAGGCGCGGCCTGCCGATCCGCCGTGATCGGCATCGATGGCTGGCTGGTCGATGCGGAGCGGGCGGCGATCACAAAATTCTGCAGATGCGCTTGCCATTGCAGCTCGATAGTCTGGTTTGCGGCAGGAAAGTTCGGAATGACATAAGAGGCGGTGACATCACGCAGATAATCAACGCCCAAGGTCGCCACCGTGAAATTGGCGCGGCCGATTTCGTAACCGTCGGCCAGAACTCGCAGCGCATGAACCCCGGCTCCCAGCCGGCTCATATTGAACAATAATCCAAACCCATTATTGGTATCGCCACAGACGCTCTGGGTGTCCTCCCGCGTAGTGCCATAACTGGCCAGCATCGTTCGATTGCCATCAATCTCAATAAGAACTTGATTGATTTCGGGAGCGCCGCTATTTACGCCAGGAATGCAGACCCAGCCAGAGAGGATGGTAATACCACTCTGATTGGAGGCTGGCTGAGGATTTTCCAAAAAGCCTATTTTCGTATTTTCCACCCATTTTTTAATTCCATTGTCATAACCCACCTGAAATCGTCCATAGATGCCAAAGGCATCATTACAAAAACCAGCACCGGCGGTCAGCGTACCCACCAGATAACTATTCTCCTTGAATATTCCCGAGCCGCTGCTCCCTTGCTCGGTAAATCCTTGATTGATGAGCAATCTAAAGTAGGTTCCATTCGCGTTTGGAACACAGTCAATCTGATTGGTGGACGTTTGGCTGCAACTGAACAAACCTTGATTGGCGCCGAAACTGATTTTCTTCCAATCGCCTTGCGGGTGGTGAATCGCCGTATAGCGTTCGCCTTGCGCATCGCCATGCCAGCCGGCATAGACAGCCCCACTCGGCGGCTGCTCGTTCAGACGCAAGAGCGTCATGTCGTTATTGCCATGGGTCTCCAGTAAAGTAGCGCCGCCGGAGCGAGTCTGGGTGTTGGCGGACTGCGCGCCGGCATTACAGCCCGAGGATTCATAAAACCAAATGGTTTCCAGGGAAGAGGCTTCAGCGGCCGTGGTAATGCAGTGCCGCGCCGTCAGAAAAAAAGGGATGTTGGAGCCCGCCCTGTCTCCCAGCAAAGTTCCGGTACAAATGGCCGTCCCTTCGGTTGTGGTAAAAACTATCTTGGCGACTGAAGCAGAAATGTCATCGCCTTTATTACTGGTGGTGGAGTAACAATTAACATCCAAATTACAAGATGCGGCCGCATTCGGTAATAACCCACTGGACGTTTTCGGATTAAGGACTAAATGAGATACCGAATAAACTTCCAGATCGACCTTACTCAGATCCGCTTGCGCATCGACGCGCACTTCCAAGATCGCGCTATCTCCCTCTAAAGTCGGCGACCAATAAACATCGGGCCGATCACCGCCTTTGACGCCTGAATTTCGATTGCGCTCGATAGCTTGCAGCACATCGCTGGCGCCAACCCGATAGCCTCGCCCCGGATCAAGCTGGCCAGAAAAGAAACGCAATTCCGACCGTGGCGGCAGGCCGCCAATTCGAAGCCCCAGGCGCAAAGCCGCCGCGCCGGGTGAATGAAGCGCAATGCGGGTCACTCGCTCGCCATTTTGGAGCGTCTGCCATTGCCACGATGAGGAGGTCGCCATGGATCGTTGCAGAAAATCGGCAATCCGGCGATTGAATCCGATCTTTTGCGGCCCTCCCAAGGATTTTGACGCCATCTGCTTCGTTTCCAAACCCGCCGCCGGCAGATTCAGGCGGACTAGCGGGATATTCGCTTCTTCTGGGGCAGACTGGGTTTGAACGGATGGGGCGCGGGGAAGCAGCTCCTCCACGATTGTGCGCGGCTCGGCAGTCGGCTGGTAGCGCCTGGATTCCAAGGGGCGGATGGCGGGATTGCCTTGCACGTTTGACTGGGGCGCTTCGTCTGATCCAGAGGAGTCGCTGGCCCAGGCATTGCCTCCAAAAAGCATCAGTGTGATGATGACCAGGATCAATATACGGGTGGGAGTGATGGGTGATATTGCATTGATTCGTGATGCCATCGCTTCCCCTTCATGAGCTAAATTGATCCGTCATCCTACTACCATATCCAACACAACACGTATAACCATGTCCCATATTTTTATTGAGCGCTCCCATCAGCAAACCGCCGATGAAGCCCGCCGAGCGGTGGAATCCCTGGCCCAGGAGCTGACTGACCGCTTCGGGATCAGCTATCACTGGCAAGATGATTCGCTGTATTTTGAGCGCGCTGGCGTCAAGGGTCAGATCGAACTAGAACCAGGGATGGTTCGAATCGATGCCCGGCTGGGCTTTCTGCTGGCCGCCTTCAAATACCAGTTGGAGCAGGAAATTCACCGCGAGCTGGATCAGCTGTTTCAGTCCGCGCCCGATTCAGCCTGATCGTCCGCATCGGCCGCGGCTAGCGATAGCTGAGCCTGGGCGTCAGCGGCGTCAATGCAGGTCGCGCCGCAAAACCTTTCCGGCGCTCGACTTGGGCAAACTGTCCCGAAATTCGATATGCCGAGGCACTTGGTAAGCGCTCAGTCGTTGGCGGCAGTAGGCAATGATGGTTTCACCAGACAAATCAACATCGGGTTTACGCACGACGAACACCTTGATGGCTTCTCCCGTCTTATCATCCGCAATGCCGATACAGGCGACTTCCAATACCCCTTCGCAACCGAGCACAACTTCCTCGATCTCCTTGGGGAAAACATTGAAACCCGATACGACGAGCCTGTCTTCCTTACGGTCGATAATCCGGATGAAACCCTGTTGATCCATCGTCGCCACATCGCCAGTCAGCAACCAACCGTCGCGGATCGCACCAGCGGTCGCTTCGGGCAGCCGCCAGTAGCCCCGCATTACCTGCGGTCCGCGCACGCAGAGTTCGCCCCGCTCGCCCAGTGGCACTTGCTCGCCAGCGCCGTCGCGCAGTTCAATCTCGGTCGATGGGAGGGGTAAGCCGACGCTGCCGTTAAATTCGCTCAGATCGACTGGCCCCATGCAAACCATGGGCGATGCTTCGGTCAAGCCATAGCCTCCGATAATCGGTAGGCCTGTCACGGCCTGCCAGCGCTCAGCGACGGCCTGCCGCACTCGAAAACCGCCGATAGCCAGTCTGAAGCTGGAGAAATCAAGCTGTAAAAATTTTTTATTTTTAAGCAAGGCGGCGAACAAAGCATTAAAACCGGTGATGGCTGTAAATTTACGCTGGCGCATTTCGGATACGAACAGAGGAATATTGTGGGGATTGGTAATGAATACGTTCAGCCCGCCGTAATAAAGAACGCAGAGGCAGTTGAGGGTCAGGCAAAAAATATGATGCAGCGGCAGAGCGGTCATCATAACTTCTTCGCCCTCGCGCCATGCCGGCCCAATACAGGCGACGATCTGCTGGATGTTGGCGACCATGTTGCGATGGGCCAGCATCACGCCCCTGGCCACGCCTTCCGCGCTTTGTTTGTAGTGGATGAGAGCTAAATCTTCACCGGTGATGGCGATCGATTGTAATTGACGGCTGTTTCCGATATTCAGCACTTCATTAAAGCGAATGGTGTTGGACAGTGAATAATCAGGAACGAGCCTCTTAATATGCTTGCTGACCAGATTAACAACCTTGGCTTTCCAGTACGGCAGCAGATCGCCGATTTCCGTGATGATCGTTTTCTTGATGTCCGTTTCCTCAATCACCTTCGCCAGTACATAAGCAAAATTGGCAACAATCAGGATCGTCTTAGCTCCTGAATCCCGCAACCGATACTGTAATTCTTCGGGGGTCGCCATGGGATTGATGCTGACGGCGACCAGTCCAGCCCGCAGCACGCCAAATAAAGCCACCGGGTATTGCAACACGTTTGGCAGCATAATGGCCACGCGCTCGCCTTTGACCAGACCCAATTCCTGTTGCAGATAAACCGCGAAGGCCCGACTTTTTTGCTCTAATTCGTTATAACTTATACTGTGGCCCATGCTGGCGAAGGCGTTACGCCGGCCGAACTGGCAGCAGCTTCGCTCAAACACTTCAACCAACGAGCGGTACTGTTCGAGATTGATCGTCGTCGGCACGTTGGGCGGATAACGCTTCAACCACACATTTTCCAATGAAAAATCTCCGATAAACAGCCTTGAGCCAGCTTAGCTGGCTTTCTAGGCGATGGCAGTTTTTACAGATATGGCATAGATACTGTTCAATTTCCAAGTCATGGATTTTAATCGAACCCACTAAAATAATTGACTTGGAATTTTTCTGTTTGTTACCTGATCACACGGCGACTTAGCCGAGCAATAACGCTTTGATCCGCCAAGCTATCGCCATTGATCAAAAGGGGTTATACCGTCGCGAGAACGCCAAGGCGGCGCCAGGGCATTAGGACGACGCGCCAAGCGCTTCGCATTGCTAGCGTCGCCCCCTGATTTTTATCCCTATCCTCGCCGGAACATCACCAGATGGTCAATTTCTAGCCGGATACCGATGCGTTCCCCCAAGCGGTGGTTGTGATGGCTCGGCGCCAAGCACAACAATCGCGCCCCGCTGGGCAACTTCAGGGTATAGAGAAACTCCGCCCCGCGAAACGCGCGTTCCACTACTTCGGCGGCCAGCGGACTGGCGTCATCGTGGGTCACATCATCCGGCCGCACCAACACCTCGACTGGATCGCCCGGCTCGCAACCCGCCAGCGGTATGCCATCAATATCGCCCAGTTCGGTGCAGACCCGGCTTCCCTCTCCCATCTGGCCCGGCAAGAACACGCCTTGGCCAATGAAATCAGCGACAAAATGATCGGCGGGCCGATGATAAAGATTATAGGCGTTATCCCACTGCAACAGTCGACCCTGATCCAACACGCCGATCTGGTCAGCAAAAGCGAAGGCTTCGAACTGGTCGTGGCTGACCAGCAAGCCGCCGATGCCCTCCCGTAGCAGAATCGCGCGGATTTCGTGGGCCAAATCCTCGCGCAAAGCGACATCCAGGCTGGAAAATGGCTCATCCAGCAACAAGAGCCGCGGCCTTGGCGCAAGCGCGCGGGCCAAGGCCACCCGCTGTTGCTGGCCGCCGGAAATCTGGTGAGGATAACGCCGCGCGTATTCGTCCAATCCAACCAACCGCAACAGATCACGCACCCGCGCCCGCCGTTCATCCGCTTTCCAGCCCCGCAGCCCAAAGGCCACATTGTCGGCAACCGTCAAATGTGGAAACAGCGCCAAGTCTTGAAACATCATGCCGATTCGCCGCTGTTCGGGCGGCAGCGTCCAACCAGGTCGGCTCAGCTCGGTTCCTTCCAAACGGATCGAACCGCTTTGGATCGGTTCGAAGCCCGCGATGGCGCGCAACAGCGTGGTCTTGCCGCAGCCACTGGGGCCAAGTAGGCAACCGATCGCCGCGCTGTTCATTTTAAACGAGACATTCTCAACCACCCGCTTGGGCGGATAGGCAACGTCGATAGCAGCGAGATCAAGAAACGGCGTCATAACCTGGTCTCGAACGGCCGATGGCGCGGCTGAGCAGGATCACCGGTCCGATGCCAGCCAGCACCACCGCCAGTGCAAAACTGGCCGAATCCGCCAACCGCTCATCTGACGCCAGTTCGTAAGTCCGCACCGCCAGCGTGTTGAAGTTAAAAGGTCGAAGAATCAGCGTGGCCGGCAATTCCTTAAGCACATCGACAAACACTAAGAGCACAGCGGTCAATAAACTGCCGCGCAACATCGGAATATGCACGCGCCACAACACCGCGCGCGGCGTCGCTCCCAGCGCGCGAGCAGCGTCATCCATGCTTGGCCGGATGCGCGCCAACCCCGCTTCCACGCTATGTAAGGCCACCGGCAGAAACCGCGTACAGTAGGCGAACAACAGCGCCATCACCGTGCCGCTCAACAGCAAGCCGGTGGACAGTCCCAGCCATTGCCGCGCCCAGCCGTCCACACCGCGGTCGATGGCGGCCAGCGGCAACATCACTCCGATGGCAACTACCGTGCCGGGCACGGCGTAACCCAAGCCGGCGCCGCGCACCGCTGCCCGCGCCAACGGTCGCGGCCGCAAGCGCTGGCCATACCCCAGCAACAGCGCCAGCGCCAGAATCAACAACGCCGCGCCCAGCGCCAGCGATAAACTGTGGCTCAGCAAGTGCCAGAAGCGTCCGTCCATCATGCGCGGCGCGGTGCGGAACGCCCAGATCGCCAACTGTCCGGCGGGTAGTAGAAACCCGAACAGCAGAGGCAACAGGCAAGCCAGAGTCGCCAACCATCGCCAACGGCCCCGCAGCGCGAGGCGGGCGGGCCGAAACTGCCGGTTGCCGGTATGATGAAAGCGCGCCAGCCGGCGTGAAAATCGCTCGAACACCAGCAGCGCGAACACGAACAGCAACAACAGTCCCGCGAGTTGGGCGGCGGCTATGCTGTCGTTCATCCCGTACCAGACCCGAAAAATGCCGGTGGTAAACGTACTCACCCCAAAATACTGCACGGTGCCGTAATCCGCCAATGCCTCCATTTGCACCAGCGATACGCCGGCGATCAGCGCCGGCCGTGCCATTGGCAGCGAGACCGCATGAAACCGTCGCCAAGGCCCTGCCCCCAGGGAGCGACTGACTTCCAGCACCGCGACCGACTGTTCGAGAAAAGCCGCTCGCGCCAGCAGATAAACGTAAGGATAAAGCACCAACGCCAGCATCAGCACCGCGCCGGGCAATGAACGGATTTCAGGAAACCAATAATCCTGGCGACTCCAGTGAAAACTCTCCCGCAACGCGGTTTGCACCGGGCCGGCGAAATCCAGCAAGCCAGTGTAAGTGTAAGCAATGATGTAGGCCGGAATCGCCATCGGCAGCAAAAGCATCCATTCGAACAGCCGACGACCGGGAAATTCGTGGATGCTGGTCAACCAAGCGGCAGGCACACCGATCAACAAGGTACCCACGCCGACGCCCAGCATCAGTAACAGCGAATTGCGGACATAATCCGCCAGCACGGTATCGGCCAGATGCCGCCAGACCGCGCCGGCCGGTTGCAGCGCGGTTACAAACACGGTCAGCACCGGCAGCGCCAGTAACAAAGAGACCCCGACCACCAGTAACACCCAGCGGTCGAGGCCAACCCACTGCGCTCGCAACCACTGGAAAAATCCGTGCCCAGCGATAGGAGACGTGGCGAGCCGGGGCGCGGACGCCCCTGGTTCGAGGGAAACGGTCACATCGGCGGAATCTTATCGGTTCACTTCCATCCCGCCCGATCCATTAATTGCACGGCGGCGGCGTTCAGTTCGCCCAGTTTGGCGACGTTGAGGGTATCGGCCTTGAACTCGCCCCAGGCTTTGAGGGTGGCGCTGGGCGGCATCGCCGGATTGACGGGATATTCGTTGTTGGTTTCAGCGTACCAGCGCTGGGCGGCATCGCTGGCCATGAACTCCAGCAGCTTGACGGCGTTGTCGCGATTGCGGGCATGGGCGGTGACACCGGCTCCGCTGACGTTGACGTGCGCACCGCTTGTAGCGGCGTTAGGCCAGAATACGGCGACTTTGGCGGCGGCTTGCTTTTCCGCCTCATCGCTGGCGTTGACCATGCCGCCGAGGTAGTAGGTATTCGCCAGCGTCACATCGCACTCGCCGGCGGCGACGGCTTTAATCTGGTCGCGATCACCGCCTTTGGGAGATCGGGCGAAGTTGGCGACTAGTCCCTTAGCCCACTCTTCGGCCTTGGCTTCGCCGTCATGGCTGATCCGGCCAGCGACCAGCGATTGATTGTAGATGCTATCCGAGGAACGGACGCATACCTTGCCTTTCCATTTTGGATCGGCCAACGCTTCGTAGCTGGATAGATCAGCGGGCTTGACTCGTTCCTTGGCGTAGATAATCGGCCGGGCACGCACCGACAGCCCGTACCAGTAGCCGTCGGGATCGCGATAGGCGGCGGGAATCTTCGCGGCGAGCATCTCTGACTTGACGGCTTGCAACACGCCAGCCTTTTGCGCGGCGGCCAGACGGCCGGCGTCGGTGGTCAGCAACACGTCGGCTGGGGTATTCACGCCTTCGCTTTGCAGCCGCTGCAACAGGGTTTCTTCCTTGTCCGTCACCAGGTTGATGGCGATGCCGGTCTGCTTGCTGAAATCATCCAGCAACGGCTTGATCAGGTCTTCCTTGCGGGCCGAGTAAACATTGACCTCGCCAGCCGCCATGACAGGTACGGCCAACAGCCCGGACAGGAGGCAAACGAGCGATAAGAGAAAAGAACGGTTATATCGGGCAGGCATCGAACACTCCACGACTTTAAGATTCAGCTCAAATGATATTAATTCTCATTTAATCTGTAAAGCGGTGTTCCGAAAATAATTTAATTGAGTAAAACGCTCATCTATTCTATTGAATGAGGCAAATCCAGATTACCGAACAACATAATTTGACCAATAAATCTGTCTAGTCATGGTAGGTTAAAAATATCATCGAAGTCTCGGCTTTCAGCGAGAGATCAACGAGCGCGGCTTCGTCACGGTCAACCGATCAAACCGCATTTTTCCTAGGGTCAAACGCATCCCGCACTGCTTCACCGACGAACACCAGCAAGCTCAACATCAACGCCACCACCGCGAAACCAGCGATGCCCAGCCATGGCGCTTGCAGGTTGTCCTTACCCTGGCGCAGCAAATCGCCCAGGGAAGCCGAACCCGGCGGCAGGCCCAAACCGAGAAAATCCAACGCGGTCAGCGCGACGATGGAACCGGAGAGAATGAAGGGCATGAAAGTCAAGGTCGCCACCATGGCGTTGGGCAGCATGTGCTTGAACATGATCCGTCCGTCCGTCATGCCCAAGGCGCGGGCGGCCCGGACATAATCGAAATTGCGGGCGCGCAAAAATTCGGCCCGCACCACGCCGACCAAGGAAGTCCAACTAAACAGCATCAGTACTAGCAACAGCGTCCAGAAACCCGGCGTCACCACGCTGGACACGATGATCAAAATGAACAGTTGCGGCAACCCGCCCCAGATTTCCAGGAAGCGCTGGAAGAACAGATCAATTTTTCCGCCGAAATAGCCCTGCGCCGCGCCCGCCGCCACACCGATGACCGAGGAGGTCAAGGTCAGCAGCAGACCGAACAGCACCGAAATCCGCAACCCGTAGATCAAGCGCGCCAGTACGTCGCGGCCCTGATCGTCGGTGCCTAACCAGTTTTCGGCGGACGGCGGCGCGGGCGCGGGAACTGGCAGGTTATAATTCACCGTGTCGTGCCGAAAGCGGATCGGCGGCCACAGCATCCAGCCGTTTTCGTTGATCAAATTGGCCAGAAATGGATCACGGTAATTCGCTTCGCTGGGAAAGACGCCGCCAAAATCGGTTTCGGCATAATCCTTGAACACCGGGAAATACAATACGCCTTGGTGTTTCACCAACCACGGTCGGTCGTTGGCGATAAACTCCGCGCCCAGACTCAGGCCGAACAGCAGCAGAAGTAACCACAGCGACCACCAGCCGCGCCGGTTGGCGCGAAATTGGGCGAAACGGCGGCGGGTCAGCGGAGTGATATGGATACCCAAGCGTTCCAGCATCGCTCAGCCCTGCCGCGTGGCGAAGTCGATGCGCGGATCGACCCAGTGGTACGTTAAATCGTTGACTAAATTCAGCAGCAGGCCGATCAAACTGAACACGTAGAGCGTGCCGAACATCACTGGATAATCGCGCTTGATCACCGCCTCGAAGCCCAGCAGACCGAGGCCATCCAACGAAAAGATGACCTCGATCAGCAGTGAACCGGTGAACAGCATCCCAACCAGCGTCCCCGGAAATCCGGCGATCACCAGCAACATGGCGTTGCGGAACACATGCCCATACAACACCTGTCGTTCGTTCAAGCCCTTGGCGCGAGCGGTCATCACGTATTGCTTGTTGATTTCGTCCAGAAAGGAATTTTTGGTGAGCATGGTCAACGAGGCGAAGCCACCAATCACCATCGCCGTCACCGGTAAGGCCAGATGCCAGAAATAATCGACAATTCGCGCCGGCCAACTCAACTCCGCCCAGTTATCCGACACCAAGCCGCGCAACGGGAACCAATCCAGATAGCGCCCGCCAGCGAACACGATGACCAACAGGATGGCGAACAGAAAGGCGGGAATGGCATAACCGACGATCACCGCCGCGCTGCTTAACACGTCAAAACGCGAGCCGTCGCGCACCGCCTTGGCGATTCCCAGCGGAATCGAAATCAGATAAATCAACAGGGTGCTCCACACGCCGAGCGAGATGGAGACCGGCAATTTATCCAACACCAAATCCAATACGGGACGATCACGAAAATAACTGTTGCCAAGATCGAAGGTGAGGTAATCGCCGATCATTCGCCCAAATCGGATATAGGCGGGTTGGTCGAAGCCGAACTGGCGGTTGAGTTCAGCGACGAAGACGGGATCAAGTCCCTGCGCGCCACGATACGCGCCATTGCCACTAGCGTTTTGCTGTCCGGTCCGGCTTCGGCCCGCCTCCACCCCCTCGCCGCCGCCGACCCGTGACGTTGCCGAAACGGCGGTGCCCTTGAGTTGCGCCAACAATTGTTCCACCGGTCCACCCGGCGCGATCTGGACGATGGCGAAATTGATGGCGATGATGCCAAGCAGTGTCAGCGGAATCAGCGCCAGACGGCGCAGGATGTAGGTATACATAAATAAAACAGATAGCTATGAATTCTGGATTAGAGTAATTTTGCAAGATTATGATGAAGAATCCCGCCTTAAGGAATGACGGGTTTTAGAGTCTTATGCGTTCAGAGCTTTGGGGGAAATCAAGGCCAAGGGATAAGAAAAGGAGTTTACCCCCACCCCTTACATCCCCGATCGCCCTGGGGTCGGGGTAGCCCTCACCCTCGCGGCCAAGGAAGTCGCCGAAACCGACGACCAAAGACTCGAACGTGTGGAATTAACTAGCGGCGCGGCACGTTGACATCAGCGTCGGACAAACGCTTAACCTCTTAAGTGAGGGGCAACCGCAGGCCGGCGGGGATTAAGAAGCATAGCATCTCGACAATCCCCTCGGCTGCCAGGTCAGGCAGGACTTAGCACTTGTTAGCGGCTTTGAGTAGCGCATTGCACGGTGGGTTTCTAGGAGCGGGCGCTTTGTTAGCCGTTGGCTTGCGGAGTGTCTTATCGCTCGGCGCTGAGGATGCGATTTGACTGCAAATTGCGTCAGATACGGTGCGACCAGTAATGCCTACAGCACCAGTAACATAGCAGTTATACTGATCACCAGATTTAGTTTGAACCAGGTAGTCGGTTCGGACGCCACTATCCCGCCGATTGCTGATAGTGAAATCTTCCTTCTGGATACCAAGCGCAAAGGCAGTGCGCTCCTCAACGGAGTCTGAGGTAACAGCTACTGATGCACAACCCGAGACAGAAAGCGCAACGAGTAAACAAATCGCGATTTTCAAGGACAACCTCCGGATAGTAAGTTTAAGATTTTTGTGGCGCCAAAGCGGCTTCGCTTTTCTGGTCTATCTCGTATTGATCAAGTGCGTAGACAGATCGAAGACAGCAGGTATCTAGCCGATCGGCATTATTTGAAGGATATGCCCTATAACGCCAACGAACGGTCGGCTGACGTTGAAGAACGGAAGCCAAGGCAAGAAGTTAACATAAAACAACGCATGACGATTCCCTTTCGCCACAATGAAGGATAGCACAAAGCCATGGTGGCAGACTTAGTACCTAACATTTGGAGCTTGTCAGGAATTTTTTATTTGTGAGATATACCAAATCATTAAATAAAAGAATGATATACGACGCAGCAAACGCCGGTAACGCGAAGCACCGAAATGCTGGATAAACGGCGTTGGATCTATTAGGGTTATTGTGCTTAGCCAGATCAGTGCGCCTGATCATCAAATACTCAATCCTACCTTGACATGCCCAAAGCTGAGATTGAAACCCTCGCCTCAAAAGTCGTCTACCAAAACCGGTGGATGACTGTTCGAGAAGATCAAATCCGTCGTCAAAACGGCAGCCTGGGAATCTACGGCGTCGTCGAGAAATCCGACTTTGCCGTGATCGCCGCCGTTCAAGACAATTTTATGTATTTAGTCGAGCAATATCGCTATCCCGTGGGCGCTCGTTGCTGGGAGTTTCCGCAGGGCACTTGGGACCACGGCAACAACGACCCACTCGAATTGGCCAAAGCTGAACTGCGCGAGGAAACCGGCCTCACGGCGGGCCGCATCCACCATGTCGCCAAGCTGCACGAAGCCTACGGCTACTCCACACAAGCGTTCGATCTGTTTTTCGCCACCGATCTGCGCCAAGGCGAGCCGCAATTGGAGCCGGAGGAGCATGGGTTGATTGCAAAAGCCTTTCCGATCCACTCCGTGGAAGACATGATTTGCGCGGGCCAAATCACGGATGCCGTCACAGTGGCCAGCTTTGGCTTGCTCCGCCTGAAACGGTTGCTGTGAAAAAATGCGCCCCACTTCGAGAAAATAAATGCGAGTTATGAGGTGCGAAATTCCATGATCAGAAGATCGATCCTAGCGGCTATCGCCGTATTTGCGATGTGCGGCGCATCCTGGGCACAACAATCGCACAGTTACGATCAACAACCAACGATCACGGTCAGCGGGGAAGCAGTCGTGAACGTCAAACCGGACAAGATCGTGATCCGGTTCGGCATCGAAACCTGGGACCCCAATATTGCCAACGCCAAGGAAAAGAACAATGAAATACTCAGGAAAACCATCGGTATGGCGAAAGAACTGGGCGTCTTGGAAAAAGAGGTGCAAACCGATTACCTCTCCATAGAACCCCGCTGGAAAGATGAATACCGCAATGAAGGTTTTATTGGCTATTTTGTCAGAAACTCCATCGTCATCACCCTGAGTGATATCGCCAAAGTCGAGGCGCTGGTTACCAAAGCTTTACAGGGTGGGGTCAATTATATTCACGGCGTGGAATATGAAACGACCGACTTAAAGAAATACCGCGAGCAGGCGCGGGAACTCGCCCTGAAAGCGGCCAAGGAGAAAGCGGATAAAATGGCCGCCGTCCTGGGCCAATCCATCGGCGCGCCGCTTCGGATCACTGAAAGCCCTGGCAACTCATTTTGGTGGTACGGATCCAGTTGGGGCGGATGGGGCTATGGACGAAGCCAAGCCATGAATCAAAATGTGAGCCAAAACGCGCCGGACGGCTCGGGCGCAGCGGGTCAAACTATCGCGCTCGGCACACTCGGTATCCGCGCCAACGTGGAAGTGGTTTTTGAAATGAGAAGGTAAGCGCCGCGAAGCCAGCGGGATAACCCACTGAATCACCCTCAATCATCCATAAATTCAGCCCTTTTCAGAAGCGAAATCGAATGCAACGCTACAAAAACCTCAACGGAAATTCAGGCGTCAAGGCCTACGAAATCAACCAAGACTCCATCATCGTGGAATTTACGACCGGCAGCTGCTATTTGTACACCAACGAAAGCGCCGGCGCGCCCCATATCACCGCAATGCACCGCTTGGCCCAACTCGGCAAAGGACTCAATACCTACATCAATCAAAATACCCACATGGCCTACGCCAAAGACCTTCGACCAGATTAGCAATCGGCGGCCGTTGGAAGGGCGGAATCGAAAGGCGATTCAGTTCGCCTTGCTCGCCTCCGCGCCGCGCTGGCTCAGCGCCTTCTCCTTGGCCGGATCGATCCACCACGTTTCCAATTGCACCCCTTGCATCGGCACCGTCGCTGGATAGCCGAACTTATCCCAAAAGGCAATCCGATCATAGGGAATATGCCAGTGCGGAATCACCAGATAATTCCACTGCAACGCCCGATCCAGCGCCCGCACCCGCGCCACCAAACTGACGCGATCCGGCGCGGAAATAACTGAATCCACTAACCGATCCACCGCCGGGTTTTTCAAGCCGAGCACATTGCGGCTACCGGGTTGATCGGCCGCCGCGCTGCTCCAAAATTCGCGCTGCTCGTTGCCAGGCGATAGCGATTGCCCCCACACGTTGACGATCATATCGAAATCGAAGCTACGCTCCCGATTTTCATACTGCGCTGAATCGACCGAGCGCACGCTCATTTCGATGCCGAGCCGCTCCAGATTGCGGGCAAACGGCAAGGCGATCCGCTCCCAGGTCGGATCGGCGATCAGCAGTTCAAAGCGGAAAGGTTCGCCGGTTTTGGCGTTGACCAGCTTGCGGTCGCGGAAAATCCAACCAGCCTCCTGAAGCAGCTGTAGGGCTTTCTGGAAATTACCGCGCAGTTCGCCATCATCCCTAGCGGTGGGAGGTTCGTAAGCGGTCGTGAATACTTCCGATGGCAACGCTTTACGGAGCGGCTCTAAGAGGGTCAGCTCTTCCGGCGAGGGCAGACCCCGCGCCGCCAGTTCAGAGTTATCGAAATAACTGCGGGTGCGAGTGTATTGCGCGTAGAAAAGATTACGATTGCTCCACTCAAAATCGAAAGCGTAAGCTAATGCTTGGCGGACTTTAGGGTCTTGAAATAACGGACGGCGCAGATTGAAGGCAAAACCCTGCATCCCGGCCGGTCGCTGATGGGAAAAGGTTTCTTTTTTCAGCAAGCCTTTGGTTAGTCCTGGAAAGTCATAGCCAGTCGCCCATTGCTTGGCGATGTTTTCCACCCGTAAATCGTAAGCGCCAGCCTTTAACGCCTCTAGCGCCACCGTGCCATCACGATAATAGTCGTAGCGCAGCCGGTCGATATTGTTCAAACCGCGTTGGACTGGCAAATCCTTGCCCCAGTAGTTTTCATCCCGTTTGTAAATGATAAAGCGGCCTGATTCAAAGCGTTCGATCCGATAAGGACCACTGCCGACTGGCGTCTCCAGCGTCGTCGCGGCGAAATCCCGCTCCCGCCAATATTTTTTAGATAAAACCGGCAGTTGGCCAATAATGAGCGGCAATTCCCGGTTCTCTCCTGAAGAGAAAGTAAATTTTACCCGCCGCTCGTCTAGCTTTTCCAGCTTAGCGACATCGGCATAATACAAGCGATAAGATGGGCTACCTTTGGTCTTCAGGACCTCGAAAGAAAACAACACATCGTCGGCGGTGATCGGCGAACCATCATGGAATTTAGCCTGCGGTCGTAGCGTAAAGGTAACTGAGCCGCGATTTTCAGCCACATCCACGCTCTCGGCGATCAGACCATATTCGCTAAACGGCTCATCGGCGCTGCTCACCATGAGCGTTTCGAACAATTGGCCGATGCCAGCCGCCGCTTGACCTTTGATATTGAAGGGATTGAAGGTATCGAAGCTGCCAAGGGCGGCAAAGCGCGCCTCGCCGCCCTTAGGCGCATCGGGGTTGACGTATTCGAAATACTTGAAATCCGCCTCGTATTTGGGTTGGCCGTGCAAGGCGATGCCATGCGCCGGCGCTCCAACGGCAAGGTTGGCGACTAAGGCACAGGTTGAACCGACCAAACCCAAGATCAGTCCCCGATAAAAACGGTATTTTGCGCGCGTCATGCACTTTCCTTTACAGTTTACAGATTCAGTGACCTTTTTAAACGATACCCAAAACGCATAGGAGTTCATTATGGGCTTTCTCGCCGGTAAACGCGCCTTGATCCTCGGTGTCGCCAGCAACCGTTCCATCGCCTGGGGCATCGCCCAGGCCATGCATCGGGAAGGCGCCGAACTGGCTTTTACCTACCAAAACGACAAGCTAAAACCTCGCCTTGAGAAAATGAGCGCTGAACTGGGCAGTTCAATTGCCCTGCCCTGCGAAGTGGAACGGGATGCCGATATTGAAGCGTTGTTTGAGACGCTCAAGCAACGTTGGGATGGGTTGGACATTGTGGTGCACTCCATCGCGTACGCCCCGCGCGAAGCGCTGGAAGGTGATTATCTGGAAGGTATCAGCCGCGAGAATTTCCGGATCGCTCACGACATCAGCTCTTACAGCTTTGCGGCGCTGGCCAAGGCCGCCCGGCCCTTAATGAAAGGTCGCCAAGGCGCGCTAATCACCATGACTTATCTGGGCGGCGTCCGGGCCGTGCCGAATTACAACGTGATGGGACTGGCCAAGGCCAGTCTGGATGCCAATGTCCGCTATCTGGCGCAAACGCTAGGGCCGGAAGGCATCCGGGTTAACGCTATTTCCGCTGGCCCGATTCGCACCCTGGCCGCGTCCGGCATCAAGAACTTCCGCAAGATGCTGGATACCTTCGAGCACATCGCGCCGCTGCGCAAGTGCGTCACCATCGAGGAAGTTGGCAACACGGCCGCTTTTCTCTGTTCTGATCTGGCATCCGGTATCACCGGCGAAATCGTCTATGTCGATGGCGGCTTTAACACGGTCGCCTTGGGGGCGATGGAATAAGTTTTCCACCCTTTCCAAGCGGAAAGGGCGCTTCATTCCAATGCCTAGAGTCGGTCGTTATAGGTGACAACCTTGGTCTTGGCGCGCACGCTTTCCAGCAGACCGTCAAATTGACTAGAGCCGGTTTGCTGGGCCAACTGCTGGGCCAAACTCTTGCGCTCATCTTCTGAGAGGGCGTCTTTTTGGCCTGGCGCGACCTTGACTATTGCCAGCACCGCCTGATCGCCATTGCTCAATGCAACCGAACCCAAAGCCACCTTGCCGGCTTCCGGTTGCGGTAAGCGGAACGCCGCCGCCAGAACGGCTTGATCCACGGCCGGGGTGTTGCGATCCACCAAACCGGGATTGCTAAAGGTTCCACCAAACTCCTTGGCCAAGATTTGCAAGTTCACGCCCTGCGCGGCACGGCTCTTTAGCGTTTCCAGATCCTTGGCCAAGGCTTCACGCGCCTGGGTCTGCCGCAAGGTTTTGACGATCTCCTCGCGCGCTGCCTCAAAGGTGCGCGGCGTTGCCGCCTGATGCCCCTTGCTTCGAATCACCACGAGATGACCCGGCGCCAGTTCGATCGGCTCGCTGTTCAAACCACGTTTGAGCAATTCCTCGCTAAAAGCGCTATTGGTGACTTTGGGATTAGCTGTGATCCCCTCGCCGCCTTGACGACTGAACCAACCGCTTTCCTGGATCGGGACGTTCAGAGCCTTAGCGGCGGGTTCGAGACTATCGGGATGCTCGTAGGCTAGGTTAGCGAGATTTTGCGAGATCTCGTAAAACTGGTTCTCGGCTTTCTGTCGCCGCAGTTCTTGCGTCACGGCATCACGCACCTCTTCAAAGGGTTTCGCCTGGGCCGGCGTGATGCTATCAAGCCGGATCACATGAAATCCCGTCGGCATTCGGACCACTTCGCTGATATCGCCCGCTTGCTGCAAGGCAAACAGGGCGTTTTCCAGCGCCGGGTCGTCGAACATCCCTCTATTGATGGCGCCCAACCCACCACCCTCCAGTTGGCCCGCGGTATCCGTTTTGGCCTCCTGTACGATCTGATCGAAACTCTTGGCTCCAGAGCGGATATCGCTGGCGATTTGCTGCGCTTTAGCGCGGGTTTGCTCTATTTCAGCCTCGCTAGCGTTCGGTGGCAATTTCACCAAAATGTGTGAGGCCTGGCGCTCCTCAGGTCGGCCATATTTCGCGATTTGCTCCTCGTAGCTGGCTTTTAGCTCGTCTTCGGTGGCGGTGATTCCTTCAGCGATTTGTGATTGTTTCAATTCCACGAACTGCACTTGAGCCTGCTCGGGATTGACGAAGCGCTCCTTGTTCTTCTCAAAATAGTCCTGCACCGCGCGCTCATCAACCGTCGCCTGAGCGACATATTTTTCCAACGGCAAGACGAGGTAATTTAATTCCCGCTGTTGCTTGAGCAGCGCGATGAGTTGGTCAAGTTCGAGTGGGGTCACCAAGGTCGATCCGATGACGCCTTCCCGAAGCTGCTGCATCGCCAGCGATTCCCGTAAACCTTCCTCGAACGCTGCGAGGGTAAAACCCTGGTTACGCACCAGACGCTCATATAACTCCTTGGTGAAGCCGCCGCTTTCCTGGAAAACCGGCAATGCCAGGATTGCGTCATGCAACTGCTGGTCGCTAACTCGAAAGCCCTGTTGGCGGGCAAGCTGGGTTAGCACCCGTTCGCTTACCAGCTGCCGCAGGACATCTTGTTTCATGCGCGGCCCGTCCAGCAGCGATGGATCCAGGTTGCCGCCTAACATGCTTTGCATTTGCTGACGCTGCTGTTGGTAAGCGCGTTGAAATTCCTGCAACGTGATCTTGCTATTGCCCACCACCGCGGCATCCATTGGACCGCCGCCTTCAAAATAATAATTGACCCCCCACAAGGCGAAAGGAACAATCAATAGTCCAATGATGACGTAGGCGAACCAACTTTTGGCGTAATCGCGGATTTTCTGTAACACCATGATAGTTACCTGGTTTCAGATCGGATTATCGAAATTTTAGAGCCGGGGCCATCACCCGATCACCCACAAAAAAGGGTGTCTGAACGACACCCCTGAATAGTGGCGGAGCGGACGGGGCTCGAACCCGCGACCCCCGGCGTGACAGGCCGGTATTCTAACCAACTGAACTACCGCTCCCGATAGAACTGGGAAATTTGATTAACTACATCACACGAACTGGCGGAGCGGACGGGGCTCGAACCCGCGACCCCCGGCGTGACAGGCCGGTATTCTAACCAACTGAACTACCGCTCCAAAAACTTGATTGGTGGTGGGTGCTGAGGGGCTTGAACCCCCGACCCTCGCCTTGTAAGGGCGATGCTCTCCCAACTGAGCTAAGCACCCCCGGACGAATTGATCATTTTATTCCATCACGAAGCGTTTTTCCAGCCTTGAATATCGGGGTTTTACTGGCTTTGATTTCCATGGCTTCACGCGTTTTGGGATTATGGCCAGTCCGGGCCGGGCGATCCCGTATTGAAAAAGTTCCAAAACCAGTGAGCACTACATCTTCCCCTTTTTGTAGCGATTTACTGATCGCCTCCAACATGGCATCCAACGCCTTGCCGGATGCAACCTTGGACAGCTCCGTCACTTTAGCAATCTCGCCGATTAGCTCAGTCTTATTCATGAACCCCTTCCTATGTAATGGGTTTACGTTATTGGGTCCGGACGCCGCCCCACTACTGGGGGCACGTTGATCCCACCCTGGAATAAAGATAGCGGATTTTCTTATAACAGGGCCGTTAAAGCAGTGTCAACCAAGGCCAATGACCTTGTTTAATGCGGGCGAACGCTCTCCTGCGTACCGCCGGACTTAACCGCTGTGTCTGGAGGAACCGCGCTGGCCGCTGTTTCCGCTCCCTCCGGCAGCCTGGGAGTTGGCAACGTCTGCAACGCGATCTCCAACACCTGATCGATCCAGCGCACTGGCCGCACGTCAAGCTTGGCAAGAATATTTCCGGGAATCTCGGTCAAATCCTTGCGATTCTCCTCTGGAACCACCACGGTCGAAATGCTACCTCGATGCGCCGCCAGCAGTTTTTCCTTGAGTCCGCCAATCGGCAGCACTTCGCCTCGCAAGGTGATTTCGCCGGTCATGGCGACATTGGCCCGCACCGGAATGCGTGTCAGCGTCGATACCAGCGCGGTGCACATCCCGATACCCGCGCTGGGACCATCCTTGGGCGTGGCTCCTTCAGGTACATGAATGTGGATATCGGCGTTTTGATGGAAATCCGGCTTGATGCCGAGCATCTCCGCGCGACTGCGAACCACGGTCAACGCGGCCTGGATGGATTCCTGCATCACCTCGCCTAATTGGCCGGTGTGGATCAATTTGCCCTTGCCGGGCACCAAGGCGGCTTCAATGCGTAACAGTTCGCCACCCACTTCAGTCCAAGCCAGCCCGGCAACTTGCCCGATCTGATCCTGTTCTTCCGCCAAGCCATAACGGAAGCGGCGCACGCCGAGATAGTTGTCCAATATCGAGGGAGTCACCTCCGTTTTGCCATCCACTGGGTGCAGAGTGACCTCTTTGACCACTTTACGGCAAATCTTGGCGATCTCCCGTTCCAGGTTGCGCACCCCGGCTTCTCGGGTATAGAAACGAATCATGTCACGGATGGAATCCTCGCTGATCTCCAGTTCGCCTTTCTTCAGGCCGTTGTTGCTCATCTGTTTCGACACCAGATAACGGGTCGCGATATTGAGCTTTTCATCCTCGGTATAACCGGGAATCCGGATGACCTCCATCCGATCAAGCAGCGGCGGCGGGATATTGAGGGTGTTGGCGGTCGCCACGAACATCACATCCGACAGATCGAAATCGACCTCCAGGTAATGGTCGTTAAAGGTATTGTTCTGCTCGGGGTCGAGCACTTCCAACAGCGCCGAAGAGGGATCGCCCCGAAAATCCATTGACATCTTGTCAATTTCATCAAACAGGAACAGCGGGTTACGTACGCCCACCTTGGCCAGATTTTGAATGATCTTGCCGGGCAGCGATCCGATGTAGGTACGGCGGTGACCGCGAATCTCCGCTTCATCACGCACCCCACCCAAAGACATCCGCACAAATTTGCGGTTAGTGGCGCGGGCAATGGAACGACCCAACGAGGTTTTGCCAACGCCGGGTGGCCCAACCAGACACAGAATAGGCCCCTTGAGTTTGCGCGCGCGCTGCTGTACCGCAAGGTATTCGAGAATCCGTTCCTTGACCTTCTCCAGACCGTAGTGATCCGCTTCGAGAATTTCCTCGGCGGTCGTCAAATTCTGATGGATCTTGGTGCGCTTTTTCCAGGGGGCGTTGGCCAGCCAGTCGATGTAATTGCGCACGACCGTCGCTTCGGCCGACATTGGCGACATCATTTTCAGCTTATTGAGTTCGGCCTGCGCCTTGCTCTTGGCTTCCTTCGGCATGCCAGCCTTTTCAATGCGTTGCGTCAGCTCCTCAATTTCGTTGGGGGCGTCTTCCAAATCACCGAGCTCTTTTTGAATCGCTTTCATCTGCTCGTTCAGATAATACTCGCGCTGGCTCTTTTCCATTTGTTGCTTGACTCGACCGCGCACCCGCTTTTCAACCTGCAAGATATCGATCTCGCCCTCGATCAGCGCCAGCAAATGCTCCAGCCGTTGACGCAGGTTCTGGAGCTCCAAAACTTTCTGCTTTTCGCTCAACTTCAGCGTCATGTGGGCGGCGATCGTATCGGCGAGCCGGTTGGGATCGTCGATGCTGGAAACCGAAGTCAGCACTTCACCGGGAATCTTTTTGTTGAGCTTGACGTACTGCTCGAAAATATTCAGCAGGGAACGCATCAGCGCCTGGATTTCCTGCGAATCCTCCTCCTCCAGCAAGGGATCCAGCACCGATACTTCAGCCATAAAGCACGTCTGGGTTTCGGTAAAGCGATGGATGCGAACCCGTTGGCTGCCTTCCACGAGCACCTTCACCGTGCCGTCTGGCAAGCGCAGCAATTGCAACACGTTGGACAAGGTGCCAATCGCGTAAATATCACCGGTGTTGGGATCGTCCACCTCGGCGCCTTTTTGCGCGATCAGCACGATCCGTTTGTTGCTTTGCATCGCCAGATCGAGCGCGTGAATGGATTTTTCCCGGCCAACAAACAAGGGGATCACCATGTGCGGATAGACCACCACATCGCGCAGCGGTAACACCGGCATCAGCGTATGATTGGGCAAAGGGTCGAATTTGGCTTCGTTCTGCTTCATGGCAGGGTCTCAACGGTTAAACCGGACAGGGGCTGGCCACGCCGGTTTGGCAAATGAACGCAAACGACAAAATCCCTGACTGAAGGGAACAAGCGCCCAATGAAACGGCGCTTGAACTCCGGCATCAATCGCCTGATGCTGGATTGGGGTCAATCGTGCGCCACGGCACGGCGTTCGGTGTTTTCGTAGATAAAATAAGGCTTGGCGCGCCCTTCAACCACGGAATCATCGACCACGACCTTATGCACATTTTGCATGCTGGGCAGATCGTACATGGTGTCGAGCAGGATATGTTCGATAATGGTCCGCAGACCGCGCGCCCCGGTCTTACGCTCCATGGCTCGGCGCGCGATCGCCCGCAAGGCATCCTCCCGGAATTCCAACTCGCTGCCCTCCATTTCGAACAAGCGGTTGAACTGTTTGGCGATAGCGTTCTTGGGTTCGGTTAAAATCCGTACCAGCGCGTTTTCATCCAATTCAGTCAAGGTGGCGACCACCGGCAAGCGACCGACAAATTCAGGGATCAGCCCGTACTTGATCAAATCTTCCGGCTCGACATCCATCAACACCTCACCGACTGACTTGCCGTTATCCTTGCTCTTGACTTCCGCCGAGAAACCAATCCCACCCTTCTCGGAACGGCTGCGAATCACCTTATCCAAACCGGCGAAGGCGCCGCCGCAAATGAACAGAATGTTGGTGGTATCCACCTGAAGGAATTCCTGCTGGGGGTGCTTGCGGCCGCCCTGCGGCGGCACCGAGGCGACGGTTCCTTCAATCAGCTTCAGCAAGGCTTGCTGCACGCCCTCACCGGAAACATCGCGGGTGATGGAAGGATTGTCGGATTTGCGCGAAATCTTATCGATCTCGTCGATATAAACGATGCCAGTTTGCGCTTTTTCAACATCGTAATCGCATTTCTGGAGCAGCTTTTGAATGATGTTCTCGACATCCTCGCCAACGTAGCCAGCCTCGGTCAACGTGGTGGCGTCAGCGATGGTGAAGGGCACGTTGAGCAACCGCGCCAGCGTTTCCGCCAACAGCGTTTTGCCCGATCCGGTGGGACCGATCAATAAAATATTACTCTTGGCGACCTCGATCTCGACAGTTTTGGTGCGATTGCCATGCTGTAGATCCAAGCGCTTGAAATGGTTGTACACCGCCACCGCCAATACCTTCTTGGCGCGCTCCTGCCCAATGACGTATTCATCAAGCACCCGGTTGATATCCTGGGGTTTGGGTAGCTTGTTCGCGGTAGCGGGAGCAGTCTCTTCCATCTCCTCGCGGATAATGTCATTACAAAGCTCAACGCACTCATCACAGATGAATACGTTGGGCCCCGCGATCAGCTTGCGCACTTCATGCTGGCTTTTGCCACAAAAGGAGCAATACAACAGCTTGTCGTCGTCGCTCCTGTCGCTTCGGTCTCTGGTCATATACCTTCCTCATCATCGCGCGGTCGCTCGAATTACCGGAGGACCACTGGCCGTCGCTAGCGCTTTCCAAAAATCGGGTGAGGCGTCAATTCACCGGATCAGGCCGTTGGCATCCGCTGATTTAATACAGCATCAATCAGGCCATATTCGACCGCCTCGCCGCCTCCCATGAAATTATCACGGTCGGTATCGATCGCGATCTTCTCGACCGGCTGGCCAGTATGCCGAGCCAAAATACGGTTCAGGCGATCCCGCACCAGCAAGATTTCTCGGGCGTGGATGTCAATATCGCTGGCCTGCCCCTGAAATCCACCCAGGGGTTGGTGAATCATGATGCGGGAGTGCGGCAGGCAAAACCGCTTACCGGACGCGCCGCCCGCCAGCAGCAAGGCCCCCATGCTGGCCGCTTGACCGACGCACATGGTGCTGACATTCGGCTTGATGAATTGCATGGTGTCGTAAATCGCCAGGCCGGCGGTAACCGCCCCTCCCGGCGAGTTGATATAAAAATGGATGTCCTTATCCGGATTCTCCGCTTCTAAAAATAACAACTGGGCAACCACCAGGTTGGCGACGTAATCCTCGACCGGCCCCACCAGAAACACGACCCGTTCCTTGAGCAGGCGGGAATAAATGTCGTAGGCTCGTTCGCCACGCGCGGTCTGTTCGACCACGATCGGCACGAGGTTAAGCGCCCGGATGCTGCTGGAAGCGTCGTATTCATTCATTCGGATGACCTCTGTTCCACCGGCTCCGGCGGTTGTTTTTCAGGAGCCATAATCGCGGCGAAGGTGCTGGCCTTCTCGGTGACCCGCGCCCGCTCGAGCAACCAATCGACAATTTGATCTTCGAGCACCAGCGCCCGCACGTTATCGAGCGCCTGCGGCGTCTGCTCGTACCATCGCAATACTTCGGCCGGCTCCTGATAAGTCGATGCCATGGTTTCCAAATAATCGCGCACCCGCCGTTCGTCGGCTTTAATCTCCTGAGCGGCCGCCAGTCGGGAAATCAGCAACCCCAGGGCGACTCGCCGACGGGCTTCAGGCTCGAACAAGTGCGCTTTAAGCTGTTGGGTCTTTTCGTCTTTGCGGTCGAGGGGAAAGCGCAGCTGGCGCGCCAGCTGCTCGATCTCAACGCCAATCAATACCTTTGGCAGCGGAATTTGATTGGCGTCCAATAGCCCTTGCATGACCTGGCGCTTGACCGCCGCCTTGATGCCGTCGCGCAGTTCCCGTTCCATATTCTCGCGTAGCGATTGCCGCAAGCCGGCGATGCCGTCTTCCTTGACATCGAAACTTTCGGCGAAGGTTTCGTCCACTTCGGGCAGAACCGGTTCTTCCACCGTACGAATGTTAACTACAAAGCGCGCCGTCTTGCCCGCGATATCCCCCGCGTGATAATCGTCGGGGAAGCGAAGATCAAACTCCGTTTGCGCTCCCGCGCCAAGACCCACCAGCCGATCTTCAAAATCTTTGAGCATGGCGCCCTTGCCCAAAATCACGTTGACCTTTTCGCCCTTGCCGCCAGCGAAATTCTGGCCGTCGATAGCGCCATCAAAATCGATGCATACGCGATCGCCCGCCACGGCGGGACGGTCCACCGCATTCCAAACCGTCCGCTGTTGCCGCAGAGTCTCTATCATCCCATCGACATCCTGCTCGGTGACTTCAGCCACTGGCCGTTCGACTTGGATGCCCTCAAATCCGGTGGGATCGAACTCCGGCATGACTTCAAAAACCGCGGCGTATTCCAGGTCCTGGCCTTCTTCCAAGTGTTTCGGTTCGATTTTTGGCCCACCCAGCGGATTCAGCTTCTCTTGGGCCAAAGCTTCACGCAAGCTGTGTTCCATCAATTCAGTGACCGCCTCGTACCGCACTCGTTCACCGTACATCCGTTTAACCAATTTGAGCGGCGCCTTACCCGGCCGAAACCCATCCATCTTCACCTGGCGAGACAGAGAAAATAACCGATCCTGAATTTCCTTGGCGAGTCTGTCAGCGGGTACTTGCACGGTCACCCGGCGTTCCAGATCACTCAGCGCTTCTACTGAAACCTGCATTATCGATTAACCTCAAACCTGTTGATCGTTGTGAGTCGGCAAACCGCTCCCCGGTGGATCGCTCTATAATCCAGGGAACGAAGACTGGCTAAAAGTTCCTTGGATGCGCGGTATAAATGGTGCGAAAGGAGAGACTCGAACTCTCACGGGATACCCCACTGGAACCTAAATCCAGCGCGTCTACCAGTTCCGCCACTCTCGCAATCAAATTCGGGTTTGCCAGCAAAAATTCCAAGAAATCGGGTGCGGTAACCACCGCTGCTTGTTACAAGTATACAGGACAACACGCCTTTCCGAATAGAAACAAGCCACAACGGGGCCGCGGCTATTGAGCCAAGCACAAGCAGGGAGAGAAAAACATTCGGATAGTAGAGATGGTGGGCCGTGTAGGACTCGAACCTACAACCAATTGATTAAGAGTCAACTGCTCTACCAATTGAGCTAACGGCCCAAAAACGGTTGCGATAAAAACAAAACTAGTTTCAAAAATCAAGACATACTTTGGGGTGGACGATGGGATTCGAACCCACGACGACCGGATCCACAATCCGGGACTCTACCACTGAGCTACGTCCACCATTGAAATTGCCTCAATCGGCCGCGAGCTGGCGCGCCCGGCAGGATTCGAACCTGCTACCCTCAGCTTAGAAGGCTGATGCTCTGTCCGCATGAGCTACGGGCGCGGTATCGGCAAAACTGCCTTCGAAGCTTTGCCCATCGCCCGAACGATGGTCGGGGTAGAGGGATTTGAACCCCCGACACCCTGCTCCCAAAGCAGGTGCGCTACCAGGCTGCGCTATACCCCGTTATCCGCCAAAACCAGCAGTCGATGCTTCCATACAGAACTGGTGATTTTATTTTCGATTTTAATTAGCGTCAAGCGGGTTTTAATCGCGCCGCCAAGTCGTTCCGATAGCGGTATCTTCAAGCACGATCCCCGCATCCTGCAACAGGCCGCGCATTCGATCAGCTTCCGCCCAGTTTTTCGCTTTGCGGGCCGCGGTACGTTCGGCAATCAGCGACTCAATTTGTTCGGTGGTGTACGCCACGAGTCCTTCCAACTTACCCGTAGGCGTTTTTTGACTGGCTGACCCTTGTAGAAAGAGTTCTGGCGGGGTTTTCAGCAACCCAAGCAGGCCACCCAAACCGCGCAAGCTAACCCCCAGGCAGGCCGCCAACTTTTCATCTTCTCCTCGCAATCGATTGACTTCGCGGGCTAAATCAAACAGCACCGCCAATGCTTCGGGCGTATTGAAATCATCATCCATCGCCTGGGCAAACCGGATACGCCAGCTCTCTTCCATCGGCGCATCGACCATCGGCAAATCGCGCAACGCCGTGTACAGCCGAGTCAGCGAGGCTTTGGCGTGATCCAGATTTTCGTCTCCATAATTCAACGGTCCCCGATAGTGGCTAGACAGAATGAACAGCCGCACCACTTCCGGCTGATAGCGCTGCAATACCTCACGCACCGTGAAGAAATTACCCAGGGATTTGGACATCTTCTCCTGATTAATCTGAACGAAGCCGTTATGCATCCAGAAATTCACATGGCGATGGCCGCAGGCCGCCTCCGATTGCGCAATCTCGTTCTCATGATGGGGAAACTTCAAATCCATGCCGCCGCCATGAATATCAAAATACTCACCCAAACAACGGGCCGCCATGGCTGAACATTCGATATGCCAGCCTGGCCGTCCCATGCCCCACGGCGAATCCCACCCCGGCTCGCCGGCTTTAATCATCTTCCATAACACGAAGTCCAACGGATCATCCTTGGCTTCCTCCACCTCGATTCGAGCGCCGGCCCGCAAATCTTCCAACTTCTTGTTAGCCAGCCGTCCATAACCGCCGAAGCGGCTCACGTCATAATACACATCGCCGCTGGCGCCAACATAAGCGAAACCTTTGTCAATTAAGGTCTGGATCATGGTGATCATATCGGCCATCGCCGCCGTGGCGCGCGGTTCGTGCGTTGGGGGCAGGATGCCCAACTTGCCCAAATCGTTGTCCATCGCCTCGATAAAGCGCGCGGTCAGTTGCTGGAAATCTTCCTGGTTTTGCCGGGCGCGCTGGATAATTTTGTCGTCGATATCGGTGATGTTACGGACGTAAGTGACTTCAAAGCCGCTGGCGCGCAACCAGCGCACCACCACATCGAATACCACCATTACCCGCGCATGGCCGACGTGACAATAGTCGTAAACGGTCATGCCACAGACATACATTCGCACCTTACCCGGCTCGATGGGTTGAAACAGCTCCTTTTTGCGGCTCAGGCTATTGAAAATCTGTAGCATGGATGGGTCTCAAAACAACATGGGGTCAGAGAAGTGAATTCACGGCTTTGCACAGCCCGGCGATGCACACGCTTGCAGGCGGCGCCGCGCTGTCTCAGGCTGGATTAGCGCCAGAATACGCGCCAGTTCGGGACCGTGCGTTTCGCCGGTCAACGCCGATCGTAACGGCATAAACAAATTTTTGCCCTTGACGCCGGTGCGCTGTCGCAACTCATCGATCAAGGGTTGGTAGGCCGCGCCGTGTCGCTCATAGGCCGCCAGCGCGTGCTCGAAGAATTCTGGGCCGGCGGCCGCTACCACGGCTTGGCCGTCGGCGCTACCCACCCAGTCCATCCCAAATAACCGCTCCGCCCAAAACAAAGCGTTGGTCGGAAACCGAATGTTAGGCCGGATCGCGGCGACAAAATCCTCCTTCAGCGGGCCGGGCACTCGCTCCCACACACCGGCCCCCATCCAAGCCCATAGCTGTTCCGAGGGCGCGTACTGGATCGCTTCAGTCTGCCAATGCAGCAGTTGCGCCTCATCAAAGCGCGCCGGAGCGCGGCCCAGATGGTCCGGCGTGAACCCGGTGGCCAATCCGTTCCATTCCATCCATTTATCGCGCTCGTAAGCATGGCCGAGCCGCGCCAGATAATTCAGCAACGCTTCGGGCAAATAGCCGCCAGTCCGCAGCTCGCGCACGCTGAGGTCACCCAATCGTTTCGATAGCGGCCCGCCATCGGCGCCGACAATCAGCGCCAGATGGCCATAGCGGGGAGCCGGTAACTCCAGCGCCTCCAACAGCAGCAGCTGGCGCGGGGTATTGGTGAGATGATCTTCGCCGCGCAGTACATGCGTCACCTCCATCAGCGCATCGTCCGCCGCGTTGGCAAAGAAGAACTGCGCAGTGCCATCGGCTCGGCGGATGACAAAATCGCCGATATCGTCGCTGGCAAACCGCTGCGGCCCGCGCACCATATCCTCAAATTCGATCATCTGACCGACCGGAACCCGAAACCGCAATGTCGGTTGCAAACCACGATCCAAGCGGGCCTGGCGGTCGGCTTCACTCAGGCGGGCGCAAGTTCCGGTATAACGCGGCGGTCGACCGGCCGCCAACTGGGTCTTGCGGCTCAAAGCCAGTTCGGCCGGCGTGCAAAAACAGGGGTAAACTCGCTCACCGGCTTCCAGCCGTTGGTAGTACCGCGCATAGATCGTCGCCCGCTCTGATTGGAGGTAGGGCTGATGTGGGCCACCGATCTCGGGGCCTTCGCGCCAGTCCAATCCCAACCAGCGCAAATCTTCGAGCAAAGCCGCCACGTATTCAGGGCGACCGCGTTCCTGATCGGTATCTTCGATCCGCAGTAAAAATCGCCCTCCCCAGCGCTGGGCCAGCAGGGCATTGAATAAAGCCGTGCGCACATTCCCAAGATGCAACAACCCGGTCGGACTGGGCGCGAAGCGTGTTTTAACGTTTTGGATGGCCGTCATAAAAGTATGGTAACGGAAAGGACTCGTAGTCACCAAATCTAGCGGTGAGCGTAATCACTGGCTATCATCACTGCCGCGATCTTGATAATTCAGGTAACTATCCAATGCGAAAACTGTGTTTGTCACTCACCGCGACCGTTCTTAGCGTGGTCGGCGCGCTCGCCCAGGCTGGGCCTCAAGTCCGCCTGGACACCAGCCTCGGCGCCATCACTGTGGAACTGGCCCCGGATAAAGCGCCCAAGACGGTGGAAAATTTCCTCGGCTATACCCGTGAGGGCTTTTATAACAATACGATTTTCCATCGCGTCATCGATGGCTTCATGATTCAGGGCGGCGGTTTTTCGACTGACTTTCAGCAGAAGCCAACCCGCTCGCCGATTCCCAATGAAGCCGACAACGGACTCAAAAATTTACGCGGCACCATCGCCATGGCGCGGACCGCCGACCCACAGTCCGCCACCGCGCAATTTTTCATTAACGTGAAAGATAACTCCGCCCTGGATTATCGCTCGCCAACACTCCAAGGTTGGGGTTATACCGTGTTTGGCAAGGTGATTGAGGGCATGGATATCGTGGATAAAATCCGTAAGGTCGCAACTGGTAAAGGTGGTCCTGTCGGTCAGTTCTCCGACGTGCCGACAACTCAGGTCATCCTCAATTCCGCCACCATTGTGTCCGCTCCCGCCGCACCAGCGTCAAACGCCACCCCACAACCTCCGAAACAGTGAGTCACTCCATGGTCAAGCTACATACTTCGCTCGGTATCATCAGCATCGAACTGGATGCTGACAAGGCCCCGATCACGACCGCCAACTTTCTCCAATACGCACGGGACGGCTTCTACGACGGCACGGTGTTTCATCGCGTGATTCCCAATTTCATGATTCAGGGCGGCGGCTTTGAATCGGGCATGGCCCAGAAAGCAACCCGCGCGCCGATCCGCAACGAAGCCGACAACGGTTTGAAGAATACAGTTGGCGCCATCGCCATGGCGCGAACCCCCGATCCTCACTCCGCCAGCGCGCAATTTTTCATCAACGTCAAAGATAACGATTTCCTTGACCATCGCGGCCAAACCAGCCAAGGCTGGGGGTATTGCGTGTTCGGCAAGGTGACGGCGGGCATGGAGGTCGTCAACGCGATCGCCAAGGCTCCCACAACCTCCAAACACGGCCACCAGGACGTGCCGGTAGAGGATGTTATCATTAACAAAGTGGAAATCGTCGGCGACTAAGCGCCATGAGCACGCTGTTCATCTCCGATCTGCACCTTGATCCAGCGCGACCCGCCATAACCGCCCTGTTCCTACGTTTTCTGACGCTACAGGCTCGGCGAGCCGAGGCTTTTTACATCCTGGGCGATTTGTTCGAGGCGTGGATCGGCGATGACGACGATGCCGAACTGGGGCGCACGGTCGCCCTGGCGCTACGAACGCTGGTCGATGGCGGGGTTCCGGTCTCTTTTCTGCACGGCAACCGCGATTTCCTAATCGGCGAGCGCTTCGCCGCCGCCAGCGGCGTGCGGTTACTGCCGGAAACCCAAATAATCGACCTCTACGGCGAACCCGTTTTAGTCCTACACGGCGACACGCTTTGTACCGACGATATCGATTACCAGGCGTTCCGGACACAAGCACGCGATCCTAGCTGGCAAGCTCGCCTGCTGGGATTACCCCTGCCCCAACGGCGGGCGCTCGCCAGCCAACTGCGCGAAACCAGCCGCCAAGCCACCCAGCAAAAAGCCAGCGACATCACCGACGCCAATCTTGAAACTGTCGATCACACACTGCGCACGCACGGCGCGCGGCGCATGATCCACGGCCATACTCACCGACCCGCCATTCACGAGTGGATACTCGATGGTTTAGCGGCGCGCCGGGCGGTATTAGGCGACTGGTACGATGGAGGCAACCTGCTGTGTTGCGACGCAAGCGGCTGGCAGTTGCAATTTTTCGCCGCTCTCGACGGCTGAAGCAATGATTCTGCTGCCCCAACGCCCCATTGCTTCACTGGCACCCAATGAGCCAGGCACCTTCCCAGCGTTGATGGAGTTGTACGAAAGCAATTACATCAACATGCGCCGTCTGGTTCCAACCATGCCCAGAGCGCCGGTCAGTTTGATCTCCCAAATACCGGGGAGCTTGGATTTGCACTTTCGGTTGATCGAGCGTTTTCGCTACACCAGCGAACTGAATCTGACTTATCAATTCAAACAAAATGATAGCGCCTACGTGGAACCCGATCTTCGGATTCGGGTATATCATGATGCCCGGCTGGCGGAAGTGGTGGTCGCCCACCGGCGCCATTTCCCCATTTTTGACGCCGAATCCCTCGCTGTTCAGCGAATGGCCAGCGCGCAATTGTATTGGCGCTGGAAGATGAACCGTTTTCTATTCAAATGGCTAAATTATTGTCTGCGCCAAGGGCATCGCTTTGAGGAAACAGCCCATCAGGCCAATGGGCGCTCCTTTAACTTCTCTTAAAAAATTTAAGGAAATATTAGCGGGATTAGTTGACTAATATTGTCAGCTAATATAGCTTTTACATTTACACAATTAATTATCAGGAATTAACGGGCCGCGGATAAACCCTAAGCCCAGCAAGATACCCTCCGGGAGGTCGATTGATTGATCGGCTGGCTGTCAAGGGCTTGGCGCCGCACAAGCGATGAATCGCAACCCGTAGCCCGTTGTGCCTCGGCGCGACAATCCGATTAACATCACCAGCGGAATAGTGTATGAGACTCTCCACAAAAGGCCGTTACGCAGTAACTGCAATGATGCATTTAGCGATCCATGATCGCCATGGCCCGGTCACTCTGGCTGAGATTTCTCAATGTCAGGGTATTTCGCTGTCCTACCTGGAACAGCTGTTTGCCAAACTGCGCAAACGCAATTTAGTCGAAGGCGTCCGCGGGCCGGGCGGCGGTTATCGGCTGGCGCGGTTTCCGGACCAGATCACCGTCGCCGATATTATCAGTGCAGTCGACGAACGGCTGGACGCAACCCGCTGTTTCGGCCACGAGAATTGCCACGAAGGCCGTCGGTGCCTGACGCACGAACTTTGGACCGATCTCAGCCGGCAAATTTTCACCTTCCTGGAAGGCATTACCTTGGGTCAGTTTGTCGAGCGGCCAGCCGTCTGTGAAGTCGTGCATCGTCAGAATGCGGCCCGGCGACGCGAGCGCTCGGTCATCGAACAAACACCGATTTCCGTCGTTGCTTTTTAAGCTGTTTTTTGCGATGTGATCCGGTTGCCGATTTATCTGGACTATGCGGCCACCACACCCGTCGATCCAAGGGTAGCCCAGCGGCTGAGCCAACATCTGACTCAGGACGGCGTTTTTGGCAACCCTTCTTCCAGCACGCACGGCTTCGGCCAGACGGCGGCCCAAGCGGTTGCAACGGCGCGCGAGCAGGTTGCCGCTTTGCTCGCTGCCGATCCCAATGAGATTGTCTGGACCTCGGGAGCCACCGAAGCCAATAATCTGGCTCTCCTCGGCGTCATGCGCGCCAATGCTCGCAAAGGCCGGCATCTGGTCACGGCCAAGACGGAGCACAAAGCGGTGCTGGACGTCTGCCGACGGCTGGAACAGGAAGGTTGCGCGATCAGCTATCTGGAGCCCGGCGCGGATGGCCTGATCGCACCAGAACAAGTTGCGGCGGCGCTGCGCCCTGACACCGTGCTGGTATCGCTGATGCACGTCAACAACGAAACGGGCGTAGTGCAGGATGTGGCGGCCATCAGCGCCTTGGCCCACCAGCACGGAGTGCTGCTCCATGTCGATGCTGCTCAGAGCGTTGGAAAACTCCCCATCGACCTGCAACACTGGACTATTGACCTACTGAGCTTCAGCGCCCACAAGCTGTATGGCCCCAAGGGCAGCGGCGCGCTGTTTGTCCGGCGGCGTCCAAACCGGGTACGGCTGGAGCCCCTGTTTTACGGCGGAGGCCAGGAACGCGGTTTACGCGCTGGAACTCTCGCTGTTCACCAAATCGTAGCCACCGGCGAGGCCTGCCGGATCGCCAGCGTCGAAATGGCCAGCGAACAGGCGCGCCTCCAACAATTGCGTGATCAATTGTGGCGGGGCGTGGCCAAGCCAGGTCAGATCGCCTTGAACGGACATCACGCTCGGCATTGGCCCGGCATTCTCAACGTCAGTTTTGCCGGCCTCACGGCTGAGGCATTGATCGCCGCCATTCCAGAAATCGCGGTTGCCGCTGGCTCCGCTTGCACTTCCGCCACTGCCGAACCTTCGCACGTCCTGCGCGCCATGGGGTGCGATCTCCCACGCGCGCGTGGTGCGATCCGCTTCAGCCTGGGGCGCTTCACCACGACTGAAGAGATTGACTACACCATTCAATCCATCAACGTCGCTGTGCATCGTTTGCGGGAGCTGTCGCCGCTATGGGGACAAGAAAGTAGCGTACCCCTGAACGTCGATTGGTCGCCGCCGCTTTAAAACGGCACTCATCCGAGCCACTGTTCCCCGATTAAATCAAGGAATTGAGCGATGAATCTTCAGGAACGACACCTGTTGGTGGATCTAATTCGCAATCAACGTTGGGCCGCGCTCGCCACTCAAGGTCCGGATGGACCCGAGGCCTCCTGGGTTGCCTATGCAGCGGAAGCGGGCTTCAGTGGTTTTCTGCTCCATCTCAGCACGTTGGCAAGTCACACCCGCAATCTGTTGGCCCATCCGCGGGCGGGGTTGGCGATCAGCGCGCCGGAACAGGCAGAGATCGATCCCCAAACGCTCGCACGCGTCACAATCCAGGGAGACGTGGGGATCATTCCCAAAAACAGCGAATATTATCAGGATGCCGTTCGCCATTATCAGGCGCGATTACCAGGATCTTTACCGCGCTTCGAGTTTACCGATTTTCTGCTATTGCGGCTGACCCCGATCAAAGCCCGTTTCGTGGGAGGTTTCGCTCGCGCCTACACGTTGGACGCGGCTGCTTTGCGGGCGACCGCGCAAGCCATTGATTGATCAGCGCACCAGTTGATTAAGATCGAAGATCGGCAACAGGATGGCAAGGACGATGATCAACACCACGCCGCCCATCACCAGGATTAACATCGGCTCGAAAATACCCAACAAAGCCGCAATCAGCGTCTCGGTTTCACGCTCTTGTTGTATCGCCGCCCGCTCCAGCATGTTTTCCAAGCGGCCGCTGGCTTCACCGCTGGCGATCAGCTGCACCGTCATCGGTGGAAAATACCCGCTGGCGCTAATGGCCTTATTCAGACTCGCGCCTTCCTTGACCCGCGCGGTTGCTTGCTCGACCGCTTCCCGCATCGGCAGATTACTGAGTACTTGGGAGGAGATGCGCAACGCCTCCAACACCGGCACGCCGCTCGCCATCAAGATACTAAAGGTTCGGGCAAAACGGGCGGTATTAGCCCCGCGCACCAGCCGCGATACCAGCGGTAACTGAAGCAGACTCCGATGTACCCAGCGCTGAAAGCCAACCCGGCGCAAGGCCAATATCCAAGCCGTCACACCGCCACCCAGCACGATCAGGATGAACCAGCCGTTTTGACGCAGAAACTCGCTCAATGCGATCAGGCCACGCGTAAGCGCCGGCAGTTGCTGGTTGAGGGTGCTAAACACCTGCACCACCTGCGGCACCACATAAGTCAGCAAGCCGGTAACGACCAAGATGGCGACGCCGGTCAACATCAGGGGATAAAACAGGGCCAAGCCGACTTTCTGGCGCATCTGCTGGCGCGCTTCGGTGTAATCGGCCAGACGCTCGAACACCACTTCAAGATGACCTGATTGCTCGCCGGCCGCGACGGTGGCCCGATACAGTTCTGGAAATACTCGCGGAAAATCCGCCAGCGCGGCAGCCAGCGTGTGTCCCTCCAAAACCCGGGCGCGCACCGCCAGCATCAAACCTCCCAGCCGTGCCCGATCCGCCTGCCGCGCCACCGCGCCCAGCGCCTCCTCGACCGGTAGACCCGATCCGACCAAGGTCGCCATCTGCCGGGTGATCAGCGCCAAGTCGGTGGCGCTGATTCGCAATCCCCACATCTGCCGCCGGCCGCCCCGTTGCTGGCTGGCTACCTCCTCAACTTCAAGTGGGTTCAGACCGCGTTCGCGCAAGACCTGTCGGGCCAGACGAGGGGTATCCGCCTCGATCAAGCCCTTGCTCTGGCGACCTTTGGCATCAAGGGCCGCGTATTGGTACGCTGGCACTAATCCTCCCGCGTCACGCGCACCAACTCCGCCAGCGAGGTATCACCGGCCAAAACGCGGCGGCGGCCGTCGTCGCGGATGCTGGCGCTGGACTGGCGAGCGTAGCGATCGAGATCCAGCTCGCCCCTGCCCTCGTGAATCATGGTTTGCATCCGCTCATCGATCAGCACCAATTCAAAAATACCGGAACGGCCCCGATAACCGGAGTGGTTACATTGATCGCAACCAGTCGGTATGTAGATGGTCGGCGGTGCCGTCGGATTGACGCCCAGCACCTCACAATCGCTTGAGGTGGCGGGATGGGGGCGCTTGCAGCTGGGACAAAGCTGACGCACCAACCGTTGCGACAGCACCCCAATCAGGGAAGATGACAGTAAAAACGGTTCAACGCCCATATCGCGCAATCGCGCGATGGCGCCAACCGCGCTGTTTGTGTGCAGCGTCGAAAGCACGAGATGCCCTGTCAACGAAGCCTGCACCGCAATTTCGGCCGTTTCCAGATCGCGGATTTCGCCAACCATGACCACATCGGGGTCCTGGCGCAAAATCGCGCGCAGGCCGCGTGCAAAGGTCATCTCGACCTTGGTGTTGACCTGAGTCTGGCTGATCCCATCGAGATAGTATTCGATGGGGTCCTCCACGGTCATGATGTTGCGCTTACGGTCATTCAGCAGGGTCAAGCCGGCATAAAGCGTGGTGGTCTTGCCGGAACCGGTGGGACCAGTGACCAGTAGAATGCCGTGCGGGCGTTGGATCAGCCGGAGCAAGCGCGATTCGCTGTTGCGCTCCATCCCCAAATGCCGCAAATCCAGCCGGCCCTCCCGTTTGTCCAATAGCCGCATCACGACACGCTCGCCGTGGCCAGTCGGCAGGGTCGAAACCCGCACATCCACCGGTCGGCCGGCAACCCGCAAGGAAATGCGACCGTCCTGCGGCAGGCGCTTCTCCGCGATATCAAGATGGGCCATCACTTTCACGCGAGACACCAGCAACGGCCCTAAACCCCGCGGTGGCTGAAGCGCCTCTCGCAACACGCCATCCACGCGAAATCGCACCAGCAGCCGATTTTCAAATGATTCAATGTGAATGTCGGAGGCGTTTTCCTTGATCGCGCCGGTCAATAGCGCGTTGATCAGACGAATGATTGGCGCATCGTCGGCGCTTTCCAACAGATCCTCTGGCTCGGGCAGACTCAAGGAGACCTGATTTAGATCAATTTCCTCGCCCAAGTCCTCCATCATGCGGGCGGCGCCGTCACTGTCTCCTTCATAGCTATCCTGCAACATCCGCTCGAAATGCTCAGTCGGCACCATGCCCAGCCGCAGCGGGAAATTCAAAAAACGGCGCAGTTCGGTGAGGCTGCGCAGGCTGATTCCGGGCCGATAAGCCACGGTGACCTTGCCATCCTCCTCATCGACGATCAACACACCGTGGCGCTTGGCAAACGCGTAAGGCAGTTGGCGGAGCACATGCTGCCCGCTCTCATCTGGAGGGGAGGGGTTTGGCAAGGGTTCGGCGCTCATTTGTCGCCAAATCCCACCGCGCTTGACTGGGTAGCCTTCGGCCGTGGCTTAGAGGCCGGCGGGCTTGAGACCGAGGGTTTTTCTTCTGTTGCAATTACCGGCGCTGGCAGCGGTGGCGACACATCAAGCACGGTGCCATCTCTTTTCACGTCTGCTTCATATTTAAGCGCTGGGGATTGAATGTCTGGCAATAGAAAATCGTTTCCTTTTAGACGGGCGGCCAGTTGTTGCTCCCGAATATAGCTGTACTTATCGCTCGTATGAAGAGAGGTCTGAGCCGCGTCGCGCAAAATGACGGGGTGCAGAAAAACCATCAAGTTGCGTTTCAGCTTGGTGGTGTTGCGGTAGCGGAACAGGTTGCCCATTAGCGGAACGTCGCCCAATACCGGCACTTTCTGCGCACTTTCATTATGGTTATCGTCGATCAGCCCGCCCAGCACAAGGACCTGACCATTTTCGATCAGCACCGCGGTTTTGATCTCACGTTTATTCAAGGTGAGACCTTGGGTATTGGCATTGGCGGAAGGGGCCACGCTGGAGACTTTTTGGGTAATCTCCAATTTTACGGCGTTACCTTCGTTGATCTGGGGCTTCACTTTGAGGATGACGCCGACATCTTCCCGATTGATCGTCTGAAATGGATTACCGAAATCAGAACCATCGCTACTGCCATTATCGCTGTTACCGCCTGAGTTGGTATAAGAGCCGGTCACAATCGGTACGTTTTGGCCGACGATAATTTCCGCTTCCTGATTATCCAGCGTTACGATAGTCGGTGTGGACAACACATTGGTATCCGCGTCTTTCGCCAAAGCGCTGATCAATGCGCCGAAGTCGCCGCCGCCCAAGCCCAGTTGCAAGCCTCGGGGAGGATTGCTCAAATCTGGCAAGCTTAAACCTGAATTCAAAGCTCTATCTAAACTCTTAGCCAGTCCCAACACATTCGACAAACTGCTATTACCGGCATCGAAGTTGGTGAATCCGACGGCGCTATGGCCGGCCACGCCCCATTGCACCCCCAGTTCAGCGGTTTTCTCGGCGGAAATTTCGGCGATGACCGCTTCAACTAGCACTTGGGCGCGGCGCACGTCCAGTTGCGCAATAACCGTGCGCAAGGAGCGAATCAATTCGGGTGGGGCGGTGATAACCAAAGCGTTCGTTGCTTCATCGGCCTGAATATCAACCAAGCTGCCCCCGCTACTGCTGCTACTGACTGGAGCGCCGCCTGGCGGGCCGCCAGGGATTCCGCCGGGAGTGGGCGAATTACGGGAAGCGTCGTTGCTGAGATTCTTACTAACTCCTTGCAATACCGACACCAAGTCCTTGGCTTTAGCGTAGCGCAGATAGACCACCTGAGTATTGCCACCGCTGTCCACCGGCGTATCCAGATGGGAAATCAAGGTTCGCAATCGCAATCGCGATACTTTATCTCCGCTCAACAGAATGCTGTTGGTACGCTCGTCCGCCACCAAACGGCTTGGAGTGCCAGCGGCAACGGCCGGATCGTTTTTAGCTTTGCCTTGTTCCAGCGCCGTGAGCACGCGGACGACCTCAGTCGCCGAGGCATGGCGCAACGGCACGATTTCAACTTCCTCATTACTGGCCAGATCCACCCGCGCAATAATGCTCGCGACGCGCTCCACATTGGCGGCGGTATCGGAAACGATCAAGACATTGGTCGGTGTATAAGCCGCCAAATGGCCCTGCGGCGGAATGAGAGGCCGTAGGATCGGCACAATTTGAGCGGCGGCGACATTCTGGACCTGAATGATCCGGGTCACAATTTGGTCGGGTTCTATGCCTCGTTGCTGGTCGACAGTGGGAATATTCTCCTGTTTAGCGCCAGCGGCCGGGACTATCTTGATCACGTTGCCGCCGGGAACCGCCGCAAAACCGTGGACCCCCAATACCGCCAGAAACACTTCATAGAGTTCCTTCTCATCCATCGCCTTGGAGGAAATGATCGTTACCCGGCCCTTGACGCGAGGATCGACGATAAAATTCTTACCCGTAAGAACCGACATGCTTTCAACCAGCGCATTGATATCGGCGTCTTTGAGATTCAAGGTGACCGGCGCGGCATCAGCGGCAACCGTGCAAATGGAAGCTAACAGCAGTAAGCCCAACGCCTGAGGGCGGATGGTCTGCTTGCGAGAAGAAAGCTGTCTGTTCAGCCAGTTGTTCATCATTTTTGCCAGTAATCGTCGGGCGTCAGACCCATTGCGGCATGCAAATCGACTCATTTGGATGCCGTCCCGCCCAGAGAAAACGCCAAGGGAATTTCGGCGCCGTTTCGCAAAACCCGCACGTTGATTTGATCCGCGTCCATCACTTCCCGCAGCGCGGCAAAACCTTGAATCGGGTTATTCAGGCGACTGCCATTGACTTCGGTGATGACATCACCGCTGTTGAGGCCCAATTCCCGCATCAATTGCCGATCCCGCCCCGGCCGCAAGCGAAAACCGAGAAACTGCCCGTTTTGAATGTAGGGACTCGCGAAAGCGATGTCTTCCAACGCTCGAGGCCGGTCCTCCGCTCCACGCAATCGTGACGCCACCGTGGTCGCATCGACCATTGCCTGCTGTTGAGGGAGTGGGTCTATCGCCGACTGGGGTGGCATGGGGACCGGCATTTCCGGCTCCATCGGCACTGGCATTTCTGGTTCCGCCGGCATCGGCATCTCCGGCTCCGCCGGCATGGCGGCGGGCATCGCTCCCGAAGCGGGTTTCCTGCCGGCTTCTTCGAGTCTGGGGAGATTGATAACCTCCTGCTGGCCATCGCGGGATACGATCACGCTATTGCGTTGAATCTGCTCCAAGCGAGCGCCGCCGGGCAACGATTCACCAATGCGATAGCTGCGCTCCATGCTGGTGCCCTCGGCAATCAAGGCCAGCGCTTTATCCGCTCGTCGTTCGATAAGGAATATACCGACCAAGCGTAAATTGAGCGGGCTTACGGCTATGGGTGCTGGTTGCGCCTCTACCACCGGCGCCGCTTCCATCCGGCCAAAGAGATGCCAAGCCGTAATATTGGAAACATCGGTTGGCTGGGCGATTTTGGTTTCTCCGCCCCCCAATCCTTGGGCAGTTGCAGCCGTCGCGCTGATCGGCAAGGCCGACTGACCCCACAAGATGGTCGCCGTCAATCCCGCTAGCGCGCGCGCCAGCGCGATCACTAAAATCGCATTGGCGACGGTCGCCGCACCCCGCAGCCACCCTTCCGGTGAGGCGCTCGGCCAGGTGCGCTTCCGCGCCGCCAACAGTATCTTGTTAACCAGACTGGCCAACGTTTAGACTCAAAATAGGACCTTGGTTATGGCGCTATCGAGCATAGCAAAAATCCAGCGGGTCCGATCCTGATTTTTTGCCGCCCTTTCGATTCCAGCACTTCGAGTAACCCCTTTACAACAACGCAGACAAAAACTTCCCTTGAGCGGTCGATCGAAACTCATCTTCCGCTCTCAACACTGTCCGCTGGAAAAACGCTTAAAAGTAACTTGAAACAAGACCCCGAGTTCCGCGCCACATCCAACCATCGTACAAGATCAACAGCGGTGGAGACCTGCAAGAACAAGGAAGAATACTTGCAGGCCCCCAACGCTCAGGCATGGCCTCTAACGCGCGCTTTTGGTTGTACAACAGCGATGGTCGGCCCTGAAGCGGCCGGTTTGGCGCGCACTCCGATCACCCGACCGGATTGCGGAGGTCGTCGTAGCTGGATATGAGCGGCCATCAGCTCGCCCAAGCGATCCAGTACCTCCAACGGCATTGGCGCGCTATGCCGCTCGGCCAAATCAACGTGAATAACCATCAACTCGCTAGAGGCGGATAGGAACCGCTTCTCCGCATGATACAAGCGATGGAAGTAATGAATGCGTTTGCTATCGAAACCGAGCAACTGGGTCGTAACGCACAGCGGGTTCCCAGCCACCAGCTCCCGTTGGTAGTTGACGTGGGTTTCCACCACAAAAGCCGAGCAATTGTCGCGCCTTCGATAATCCAGCCCCATCCCTAGAAAATCCATGAAGGCATCGGTGGCGTGATCGAAAGCCAACACATAGTAAGCCACGTTCATGTGGCCGTTGTAATCGATCCACTCGGGTGGTACTACATCAGAGTACAAGGACAAAGGGGTTTCTAGCCGCATAGTCGTTATTAATCTTCAATGTCCGAGGAAAGGGCGGTACGCTACCCGCTTTTGGTGTGTTACGCAATGTTGCACATTGCTGCTACGCTCATTAGGATTTAGTGGAACTGTTCGGTGGGTGGCCCTCGAATTGACTTGGTGGATGCTCCCTCTTCCCAGCTGAAGGAGTGCTGAAATCAGCGTCCATGACTAACCTTCACAAGCGATCTAAATTCTCCGATCACAGTGTTTATTACGGATAGGAGCCAAGATGTCAATGAGTGGTCGAGTATTAATTGTAGCTGGTTCGGATTCTGGCGGCGGCGCAGGAATTCAAGGCGATTTAAAGACGGTCACGGCGCTCGGAGGGTACGCGGCGACCGCAATTACGGCGCTAACAGCGCAGAACACTCAGGGCGTCTTTGGGATCATTGGAGTAGAGCCGGCTTTCATCGCCCAGCAAATGCAACTGGTGTTAAAAGACATCGGTGCTGACTGCATTAAAACCGGTATGTTGCACAATGCCGCCGTCATCGAAACTGTCGTCGAGGTATTGGATCGGGCAGCGAACGGCATTCCGTTGGTTGTGGACCCCGTAATGTATGCTAAAGCTGGCGACTGCTTGCTTGATCCCGCCGCGATTGAAACACTCAACCGCCGATTGTTACCTCGCGCTACCATCATCACCCCAAACGTCCGCGAGGCGGAAATGTTGAGCGGCCTTATCATTCGCCACCCCGCCGATCTGGCGGCGGCCGCCCGACAGATGTTGGAGTTGGGGCCAGCGGCGATTCTGGCGAAAGGCGGTCATCTGATCGGTGATACCGTCACCGACTGGCTGGTCTGGCGTCAGGGTTCGAAAGCCTTCACCGCTCCCCGTTCCACCAGCCGCAACACCCATGGTACTGGCTGCGCCCTTGCATCGGCCATAGCAACCGGACTGGCTCAAGGAATGACGCTCAACGCGGCGGTCGAAAGAGCGTTGGCTTATGTTCGCGAAGCCATTCGCACCGCGCCCGGTTTCGGTAAGGGCTGTGGCCCTTTGAATCACGGCCATGCGATGTGCCCGCGGTAGGATCATGGAAAACGGCCAACCTATGATGGGCGCTAAACCTCATGCGTTGTAGAAATATGTTCTACAAACTCGTCCCATCTCTTTGAATCTCTTTTCAGAAATAACTGATCGGCAAATTCCGAGGCTGCCATAAGGTTTGCTTTCGCCAGCAAACTCGGCGATTCGCCTAATTCGAAAGACTCCCCACGCATGGCCAATAAAAAAGCTGGAGGAGCCGAGACGGAAGTAATCTGCTCATACACATGCAGCACGGCCGCGGGCGTCAGCGCATGGCTGGTATAGCTGGTATCTCGCGCTGCTTGAAGCCGGGTGAATTGATACGGCGGCGGACAGGAGATGCTGGCGTCTACGAATAACACCAGCGTCCGGTGTTCCAAATCCACCGCGTGTTCGATCTGTAACTGAAAATCGGTGAGCAATTCGATGTCGTCCCAATTGCCGCCCTGCTCTTTCCGAGCCGCTAATCGTTCCAGAAACAGCGGCCCCAGCGCGTCATCGCCCCGGCTGGGATTGCCGACGGCCAGAATCAGCAGCTCCGGTGTTTTCACCTAGTTTCCAGCAGCTAACGCGGATGCCTCGTTGCGGACTGTTCCATCCGTGTCTCGCACCAAACAATCCACCAACGTGCCGGACTCCTCCTCGACCAACTCAACATGCAGCGGCATCTGACCCAGGGCGTGCGTGGCGCAGGACAAACATGGATCATAAGCCCGCACCGCGACTTCAATCTGGTTCAGCAGCGGCTCGGTCAGTTCCTTGCCATCCAGATAGCGTTCCGCCACCTGGCGGATGGATTCATTCATCGCCTGATTGTTGTTGGTGGTGGAGACGATCAAGTTGGCCTTTTCGATCAGGCCGTCCTCGTTCATCCGGTAATGGTGGAACAGCGTGCCACGCGGCGCTTCGATCACTCCGATGCCTTCCCGGGGCGCCATTTCGCCCTTCGCCACCAGTTCATCACCAAAAATGTCCGGGTCAAGCAGCAACTCCTTGATCGCCTCAATGGCGTGCAATAACTCGATCATTCGCGCCCAGTGATAGGCCAGCGTCACATGAATCGGCTCGCCGTTGCCCAGCGCCATGAACTCCTTCCGTTCTTCCTCGGCCAGCGGCGTGGCGATGAAATCGCAGTTATCGATTCGCGCCAACGGTCCGACCCGATACCACCCCTTGTCTGGTCCCAATGAATTGATGAACGGGAATTTCATGTAGCTCCACGGCTTGACTTGCTCGCGCAGCACCTGGGCGTAGCGCCGGTAATCGAGATGGTCGAAGAGGAGGGCGCCCTGCTCGTTCTTGGCCCGCAAGCCGCCGTGATACAAATCCAGCGCCCCGTCGGCGCGAGTCAGGCTCAAATAATTAGTGCGGATGGTGGCGAAATGAATGAAATAGGCTGGATTGGCCTGATAGGCGATTTTCATCAGCTTGACAATGTTGCGCGCCCACTGCGCCATTAGATCGATATCGGTCAACAGATCATTGCGCTCCCGCAAGCTCAGCGATTTATTCACGCCGCCCGGAATCGCACCGGTGCCGTGCACCCGCTTGCCGGCGGTGCAGCGGATCACTTCCTGGCCGTACTTGCGCAGTTTCACCCCCTGCCGGGCAATGTCGGGATGATCCGCCATCACACCCACCACGTTGCGATGGGCCACCTTATCGTCGAAATCAAACAGAAAATCCGGCGAGGCCAGATGGAAGAAATGCACCGCGTGCGATTGCAGGGTCTGGCCGTAGTGCATCAGGCGGCGGATTTTCTCGGCGGTCGGCGGGATTTGCTCGATGCCCAATAGTTGATCGACCGCCTTGGCCGCCGCTAAATGATGGCTGACCGGACAAATCCCGCACAGCCGCTGCACCACCACCGGCAATTCCCAATACGGTCGGCCTTGGATGAATTTCTCAAAGCCGCGAAACTCAACGATGTGCAAGCGAGCTTGGCGGATACGATGGTCGCGATCCACCAGCAAGGTGACTTTGCCGTGGCCTTCGACCCGGCTTAACGGGTCGATGGCGACCCGGCACAGAGTGTCGGATTGGGCCGCCGTTTCCAAGGTGCTCATACGCGCCCTCGTCTAATCGTAATGAATCTGGGTATAAGGCAGCACGATGGGCTGCCCGGCCAATAATTGACTGACGAACGTCCAGATGGCATCCGCCGAGGGCGGGCAACCGGGCAGGAAGTAATCGATTTTGACCACCTCGTGAATCGGATGCACCTGATTCAACAGCAGCGGAATTTCTGGATCGTTGGGAATTTGCGCGTCCACCAGCCCGATGCCGCGCGTATAAGATTCTTCCAAGCAGTCCTTGAGTTCGTATTGATTGCGCATCGCCGGAATGCCGCCGCTGATCGCGCACGCGCCCATCGCAATCAGGATTTTGCAGCGCGCCCGAAATTCCAGCAGGGTATGGACGTTCTCGACGTTGGCGATGCCGCCCTCGACAATGCCAATGTCGCACTCGCCCAATTCCTTGATGTCAGTCAGCGGGCTACGGTCGAACTCCACCCGCTCGGTCAGATCGAACAGCCGCTCGTCCAAGTCAAGCAGCGACATGTGGCAACCAAAGCAGCCGCACAACGAACAGGTGGCGACTTTGAGTTTGGATTCAATCATGGCGGCGGCCTCCCTTGCTGACCGCCAGCGCGGCTACGTCGCCGACCACGTTGATCGGCTTGCGGTCGTACAGGCGCTGGCCGATGGGAATCTCGTAGCCGCTGTGCTTGCGCAGAATCGTCCCGGTCGGACAGACCTGGGCCGCCTTATCGGTGATGTTGAAATCGGTCGCGCCCAGCTTGCCGGACGGGGTATTGACCACTAGATGGGCCTTGATGCCCCGCCCCTGCACCGCAAACACGTTCTTGCCGTCCACGTCGCGACTGGCGCGCACGCACAGTTCGCACAGAATGCAGCGGTTGAAGTCGATCAGGGCGTCAGGGTGCGAGGCATCCACCGGACGGCGCGGGTAGAAATGGGTGTAATGCGGGGCCAGCATTCCGGCATAATAGGCGACGGCTTGCAACTGGCACGCCCCGCTCTTTTCGCAGGCCGGGCAGACGTGATTGCCCTCGACGAACAGCATTTGCAGGATGCCACGTCGTATTTCCCGCACTTCTTCGATTTCGCTCAGCACGGTTTGGCCCGCCGCCGCGGGCGTGGTGCAAGACGCCTGCATCCGGCCGTTGATCTTGACCAGACACACCCGGCAACTGCCGTGTGGGGTGAATTCGGGATTGAAACAGAGATGTGGAATATAAAAGCCCGCTGCCAGCGCCGCTGTCATGATGGTCTGGCCATCCTGAAACGGCACCCGCCGCCCGTCCAGCGTGAAACTCAATTCCTCGCTCATGGCATCGCCCCCACTAAGGCTTCTTCATCCAGATAGGCAGCCGGGTCGGTGCGGCCGGTCAGCCAGCGCGCCTGCTCCAGCGCCGCGTTCATATCGAAAGCCGGCTCGAACGCCGTGGAACGCAGCCGCCGCTCGTAGGCTTCCGGGAACTGATCCAGACTGTCCAACACTGGATTGGGCGCGGTCTGGCCCAGACCGCAATGCGAGCCGACCCGCATGATCTGGCCCAGCTTGCGCATTTCCTCCAGATCGGCGCGGGTGCCGTGGCCGGTATGCACTTTGTCCACCAGATCGCGCAGCAGTGAGGTGCCGACCCGGCAGGGGGTGCAGAAGCCGCAGCTTTCATGGACAAAGAAATGGGCGAAATTGCGGATGCCATCGAGAATATCGCGGCGGTGATCGAACACCATGAACGAGCCGCCGGTCGCCAAATCCTCGAAGCAGATGCGCCGGTCGAACAGCTTGGCCGAAATCATGTGTCCGGCCGGACCGGCCATCTGGATGCCTTGGGCGTCGCGCGCCCCGCAGTCCTCTAGCACCTGCCGCACGGTGACACCGAACGGGTATTCGTAGATACCGGGCCGCTCGCAATCGCCGCTCAGGCTCAACAGCTTGGTACCCTTGGATTCCGCCGTGCCGCGACTGGCGAACCACTCGCCGCCCTGCACCGCGATCTTGGCGGCGGACGCGAAGGTTTCGACGTTGTTGACTACAGTCGGCTTGTTCAAATAGCCGTGGGTAGTCGGAAAGGGTGGGCGGATGCGTGGTACGCCATGCTTGCCTTCCAACGACTCAATCAGCGCCGATTCCTCGCCGCAGACGTAAGCGCCCGCACCAATGTGAAGGTCGATGTCGAAACTGAAACTGGGATCGCCCAGAATCGCCTCACCCAGCAGGCCCGCTTCGCGGCGGCTTTGCAGGGTCGCTTTGAGCGCGTCCACCAGGTACCGGTATTCGCCGCGTAGATAGACAAAGCCCTGCCGCGCGCCGATCACCCGGCCGCAAACGGTCATGCCCTCGAACACTAGATCGGCGAAATCCTGCATCAGCACCCGATCCTTGAAGGTGCCAGGCTCGCCCTCGTCGGCGTTGCACACCACATATTTCACCTCGCCGGGCGCGGCGCGGCAGGATTGCCACTTGGCGGCGGACTTGAAACCCGCGCCGCCCTGACCGCGCAGGCCGGATTGCATCATTTCGTCCAGAATGGCCTCCGCGCCGCGCTTGAGCACCGCCCGCAAGGCCGAACCGTCGGCGAAATGCCGGCCCAGCAAAATATCGGCGCGACGGATGTTGCTGGTCACCTCGAAAAACTCGCGCGGCCATTGTTCCAATGGCGTTTTGGCGTTCACCAACTCAACGATGCGATCCAGGCGGGGCTTGGTGAGACGGGTCAGCGCGTAGCCGTTGACCAAGGCGGCCGGTCCCTGATCGCACATGCCGGTGCAGGACGTGGCGCCGACGCTGACCAGGCCATCGGCGCGGGTACCGTTGATCGCCACACCCAGCCGCTCGCAGAGATAGTGCAACAATTCGCGATTACCGAGCATCCGGTCGGTGATATTGTCGCTGAACAGGATGTCGTGGGAACCGCGCGGCTCAGTGTAGAGAAAGGAATAAAACTCGGCGACGTTGCGCACTTTATCTGGCGAGATGCCGAGTTCCTCGGCGACCGCGTTGATCGCCTCAGCGGACAACCAGGTCAGGCTATCCTGAACTTCACGCAGAATTTGCAACAGACGGGTCGCCGTCTTGTTGTGGCGCTGCACGATGTCGCGGATCGTTGGGACAAGCGCGCTGAATTCCTGCATGGACCACCCCCGCTTTTGATCCGCTATCCGCTGAGAAAAGGTACGGATGGCGCGTTTTTATCAGGTAGACCGTTAGATTAAGTTGACGTAAATCATACCCTAAACTGAAACAATAAACTTCAACTTTATAAGGATTAGCAGCATTTTCTGGGTTTATTCGTCATGAGTTTGGAACATAATCACTAAAAATATCTCCAATATCAAATAAGCCATTTGTTATCCTTCCGGCTGAAGCGTCAGTGGATTCCCGATGGAATCACCTCTGGCATTGCCAGGGAATAACAGGCAGAATTTGTTAATACTTATGTCGATTTTTGGAGATGAAACGCTCTCATGCCGAGCCAATCCTTAAAACCCGTTCACTGGCTGCTGCTGGGGGGAATGTTCGCCAGCACCGCGCAAGCCACCGTCTATCCCCTACCCTCTCCCGATACCGATGTCATCGGCGAATTGAAAGTGATTTATGCCAAAAAGGAAGATACTCTGATCGATATCGCCCGCGCCCATGGTTTGGGCTATGACGAGATGGTCCATGCTAATCCTGGCGTGGATCGCTGGTCGCCGGGTCAGGGAACGCCGATCGTGCTGCCGCTCCGCCACATCCTGCCCAACACGCCGCGCGAAGGGATCGTGCTTAATATTCCGGAAATGCGCGTCTATTACTATCCCGCTGGAGAGCAGGTAGTCCATACCTATCCGGTCAGTATCGGCCGAATGGACTGGAAAACTCCGCTGGGAACCACCAAGGTTATCGGTAAAGAGGTTGACCCCCCCTGGCGGCCACCGGCTTCCATCAAGGCCGAACACGCTAAAGAAGGCGATATCTTGCCGGACGTAGTGCCCGGTGGGCCGGGTAACCCGCTGGGCCGCCACGCCATGCGACTAGGCGTACCCGGCTACCTGATTCATGGCACCGACAAGCCTTACGGAATCGGTATGCAGGTCACACACGGTTGTGTGCGGATGTACCCGGAAGATATCGAGCATCTGTTTGGCATGGTGCCGATGGGCACCACCGTGCGCTTGATTGATCAACCGGTCAAGGTTGGCCGAAGCAATGGCGAGTTGTTGCTTGAAGCACACCAACCGCTTGAGGAGGACGAATCACCGATCAAGGTCACGCTGGCGCAAGTGCAAAAGGCTGTGATCGCCAAGACAGGCCCGGATATGCCGGGCGTCGATCAGATCGCCCTGCAAGCCGCGGTAGACCAGATCAGCGGAATGCCGGTGTCGATTTCAGGCACAGATGGCTCGACGCCAGCCGGATCGATAAGCGACAGCCAGCCACCGCCAGGCGCTGCTTACCCAACGGCTAGAGTACCACTCTCGCCTCCAAACACTGCGCCGACTCCCTACAGGCCTTCAACGCCACCGGCGACAGCCAGCTTGGCTCCAAGCGACCCAATCGTCAATCGGACGCCTCCCCCCGCGCCAACGGCGCCATCCAACTATCCATATAGTAGTAACAGACCAGCGCCAGCTTACCCGCTAGCCAACACCGCTCCCGGCTATCCAGTCACCAACCGGGCGCCAAATCCCTATCCAGCGCCCTACGCCAGCTCTTCAGCGCCGCCGGCCGCGTACCGTCCCGCTCCAGCTACGCCACCGTCTCGGTATGTGCCCTACGGCAGCGCTGGAGCCGATCAGGAAGAGCAGCCGCCATATCGTCCAGCAACAACGGCCACCTCACGGCCAGTAGATATCCCTGCTTATCGATCAGCACCCGCCGTGCCGCTTGATACCCCCGCTTATCGTTCGGCGCCGAGTTCGTTGCCGGTTGAAACGCCGGGTTACCGTCCGGCTCCTCTTCCGCCGCGCTATCCTCGCAATCCAGGCGCGGCTAATTATGAGGACGAAGCGCCCCCTTATCCCTCTACAACGACGACGCTGACCTCACCTTCCGCGCCATCAACTTATCGGCCCGTACCGTCAGGCAGTCCCGTCCCCTACCCTAGACCTGTTACGCCCATGGTTCCACCCGCGCCTCGCGGCACGCCCGCCGATCCGTTGGAACCCCCGCCGGTCAGTCGCTTATAAAGCAGCAATAAAAAACCCCCACGTACTAAAACGTGGGGGTTCTTGAAATCCCAAATATCGATATTACTTATACATCGACTTTTTGAATACGCGATTAAGCTTTTCTGAGTTGTCCTGGCAGCAAGCGTTCGCGGAGTTGGCGGCGTCTAACGCTTGGCGGGACATCGCCTTGGCTTCGCTGGCGTCATTCTGCGCTTTTTGGACATCGGAAGTGCTGGCGCAGCCAACGGTCAAGCCCGCAATCAACGCCAGCGTAGAAATCTTCGTCAGGGTCTTTAAAAACATGTTTAGCTCCTAAGTATCAATATAGCAAAGTTCAGGTGTCGTACAAGCATATTGTTGTCACGGCACAACCATAATTGTTCCAGCGCAACAAAAGTAATTATATAACGGAAATTTGAATCAGAGACAATTCAAATCGCTATATTTAACGAATTTCTACTCGCATCCCAACCTTGACCCACGGCCTGAGAGCGGCGATTTGCTGGTTATCCAACGCCACGCAGCCACTGGTCCAGTTGATGCCAGCCCGATGTATCCCCGGATCGCCCAAGCCCAAGCCATGGATGCCGATCTGCCCACCCAGCGGCGTATCCTGTGGGGGTACATAACCGTTTACCCAAGCCGCGCGAATACGATCGTAGGTCAAAGCATCGATCTTACGCTCTCTCAAGGCGCGCTCCGCATAGTCGAGATTGGGATAATCAAGGCCAATGAAGGTCTTGAAACGACTGCGGTCATTGATCCAGCCGACGCGAAATACCCCGAGTGGGGTTTTATTGTCGCCACGACGATACTTGATCCCCACGCCGCTGCTGCCAACGGCAATCTGCGGAAATGATTTGAGGGGTTGATTGCCTTGCATCAAAAGCAGCGTATCTTTTTTAGTATCCACTAACAACCACGGCTGCTGTAGTAATGAGGCATTCAGCGCCGCTGATGAATTTATTGTTGCGGTGTTATTCGAGGTACAGGCGCTGACCAGTGCTACCAAACCAAGGACGAAAACAAATCGTGCGCTGAATTTCTGCCTATTGATCATGAACTTTCTTATGCCTTCCACAATGATTCATTTCTTAACTCACCGCTTCGCGGTCTCTCCCCAGCCAGTCAGTAAGCCAGCCGGTGGAATCGAGCGAGCGAATGACCCAACCCTTCTGAGGCAGAATTTATAGATCAGCGCGCGGGGCGGCGCAAGAATCAAAGACGCAACTTTTCCATCCGGATAACGCTAAAGCTGCCATCGCACCAGTCATCGAATCTAGGACTTTGACCGAACCAGCCGCTTTTAATACCGTGACTCAAGCACCACCGGACTGAGCAAAGAGTTGCCGATGAAACAATTCTCTTTAGCTTTGCGGTGTATTTCGTCCACCGCGTCGGGAGTCGGAATCGCCTCGCCGCTAAAAACCACCTTGGGGCGCAGTGTCAGGCGGGTGATCATCATCTTGCCTTTTTCGTTCTTACCCAGTTCAGCCACTGGCTGATCATCATAGCTCTCCACCACCAGCTTCTTGAGGGCGGCGATGGTGAGAAAAGTCAGCATGTGGCAACTGGCCAACGCAACCAGCAAGGCTTCCTCAGGATTACTCTTTTTGGGGTCACCGGAAAATTCTGGCGCTGACGAGCCCTGCACGACTTGCCCCTCGGATAAACGCCAGACATGGCCGCGATCAAAGGTCTTATAGTCGAAATCAGGCGTTGTGCGCCGCCAAGCCAAACCGATCGAGTACGTTGACATACAAGGGCCTCCGAACGGGACAGGACCGTTGGTTTAACGAGTATTTTGCGTTAGCGCCTTTAGTGCGGCCGCGCCACAAGCATCGCCAGCCAATGCTTGTTCCAATTGAGCAATACGCCGTCGCAGCTGTGCGTTGATGTCTTCCTGACGGGCCAACAAGGCGCTCTCCGCGACGCTGGAGTAGGCCCCCGCAGGCGGTGCGCGCCCAGCACCGTTCGACGCTCCAAACAGCCAGCCGGCAGCAAGGCCACACAGTAAAATCAGCAATGCGGCCACACCCCAAACCCAAGCCCGCTGATAACGGGGGATGGCGGTCTCTTCAGCATAAATAGCAAATTGTGCATGTCGCTGTTCGCTCATGTGATTCACCTCAGCGTTGCACGGTGAAGGTGGTGACTGGCACCACGGTATTGGGACCGATCGTACCTTTGAACACCGACTCTTGACCGCCCCGACTCAAGCGCACTTGAAACGGCGTTTCCTGGGGACGCGCTTCATCCTTGCGAGGAATGTAGCGAATTGAGATCTCATAAACGCCTAGCCCCGCCTTACCCGCGGGCCAAAACGCATTTTCGACGGGACGATCACTCAAATTGCCACGCGCCGTATTGGCATCGACATCCAAGGTTCCACCGCACTCGGCGGGATTGCGGAAATCCAACTGCTTTCCAGAGGGGCAGCGTACGACTAGATCCAGATCGCCGCGGCTATTCCACAGCAAGGTTGCCGTGATTTCACCAGTGGTCGCGCCGGTCGCGGACATGCGGTTGGCGAATTCCCGACGCTCTTCTGGAGTCGGTTCAGCCTTGACCGGTGGTTCGGGCGCAGGTTGATGAGGCTGGGATGGTCCAGACTGTAGCGAAGCGCGTCCGGTCAGGACATCCTCCAGCGCCCGTTCTGGCGGCGCGCCATCTGGCGGCGCGGGCGAGGACGATGGCGTCGATAAACCACTGGCGGGATTTGACGAATCAACAATAGCGGCCGATGGCGGTTGCGTTCCAACAGTGAGCGCGGTTCGCGCCGGAACCGAAGAACTCGTCTCCGCCGTCTCAGTGGGCGCGCGGCTCGATTCATGGACTGGCGGCGTGGTGGTTGTTACAGCAGCCGTGCTTGGGCTTGAAACAGGCGCGGCGAATTCCCGCCCGCCATCCACGTTTGGCTTCGGGCGAGTCAGAGCCAGTTCTTCGCGGCCGACTGTTGGAGCCGGTAACACACCCGCCACTTCCGCCGTACCTGATCGAGGCCTAATCACACCCGCCTTTGCTTCATCCGGCAACTGGCATTGGCCCCGTTGACCAGCCAATTGCACCAGCAATTGTTCGAGCTGAACCCGCAAGGTGGTTTCCTCCTGCTGGGCCTGCCGTAGGCGACTATCACGATTTTCATTTGTCGACAGCGGGGCCAGATCAGCGTTGGGAGCTAATGTCCGTTGTCTTCCCAATCCCCAATAAGCCGCCAGCAGCACTAGCAACAAAGCGATAGCGACCACGCTCCAGAAATAGCCAGACCCCACCACCACGTAGCGTAATAACGATGCGGCCGAAGCTTTGGAAGCCACGGGTGATTCGGTCTGTTCGGAACGTGGAATGGATTCAGATTCCAGTGGTCGCTCCCGCTGATCTGGCGATGCTGAAACTGATGCCTTAGTGTCTACTGAAGGTGATCGAGACTCCGGTGAAGGAAGCTCCACCGCTGGTTCTGGCAACGGCGGCGGCAAAGATTGCGCTCGTTGGTCGGATTCGCCAGAGGATTCCACTGGCGGAACAGATTCCTCCGCGATGGCAGCACCCAATTCAGGTATGGCAACCGCTGGAATCACGACATCACGCGCTGATTGATCTGGCTCGCCCGGCGGCATCGAAGCTCGGACTGCACTGCCCGCCGCGCCCCAGAGCTGATCCAGCCCAAAACCCCAGCCGGTGATAACCGGTTTACCTTCAACAAGGAAGATTTCAGTGTCAGCGGAAGAAGCCAGCACGGCGCGCAGTATCGCGCCCAATTGAGCCCGCCGCGCATCGTCGGAAGCGGCGTAGCGCTCCGCCAGTACGCGGCCGCGACCGAGCTGCTCGTTGACTTGCGCCAGAATTGACTGCCGCTCTTCAGCCGGCAGATCGCCTAACGGGACTGGTTTTTGATCGGGTTCACCCTCAGCGTACCAATCGATGCGGTTCTTCGCGCGATCCACCACCGGTTCCGCCAGTAAATAACCGGCATCGGGGCCTAATTCACTGGTCAGCACCGCTTTTATTTGCGGATATAAGGCGTGTAAGGGCTGGCCAAAACCGCCGACCTCCCGCACGCCGTCCAATTCACCGTGACCTAAGCGTAAATTACTTTTCATGGAGCGCCTTAGCCTACCTCAAGCTCTTGCAGTGGAGTGTACCCAAAGTTTGCCAAAGCATTCAGGAAATCTCGTCGGTAAACCAATTGATGAAAGGACGGCCTATCTTGCTAAAACTAGCGAATCGCCGAAGTGCGTTTCGGAATGGGCAGATGAGAATGCTATAAATCAGGATAGCGTGAGTTGGCGGGAGGCTCCAGACTCGATGCGGGATTAAAGGGGCGTCCGATCACTCAACGCCGGACAATTCGTTGCAAGAATCGAGACCCACCTGATGGCGAGATCGTAACCGCCATGTCGCAGGTTTTGTCGGGACTGGTGGCATCGAAACCCGCTTAATGATAACCTTATGCTCCATGGTAAAGCCGGTTACAGAGCGGCCAGGTAGGGTCAAAATCCCGCGCGGACGAGGTTGAACCGGCTCGTTTTAATGACTTCTCAACCCCAACGCATTCCATAATAGAGGGGATTTAATCGATGGCAATTGCTCACGATGGTAAAAACCGCACCAACAACGCCAAACTTTTGCAATGGGTGGAGGAGATCGCCGCCCTGACCATGCCGGATCGCATCCATTGGTGCGATGGTTCCGAAGCAGAGAATCAAAAATTATGCGACGAAATGGTCGCTTCCGGCACCTTCACCAAACTGAACCCGGAAAAACGCCCCAACTCCTATCTGGCCCGCTCTCATCCGTCCGATGTGGCGCGCGTCGAAGACCGCACCTTCATCTGCTCGGCCAACAAGGAAGACGCCGGCCCGACTAACAATTGGGCACCGCCGGAAGAAATGCGCGCTCAGCTGAAAGAGCAGTTCAAAGGCTGTATGCGCGGCCGCACGATGTACGTCATTCCGTTTAGCATGGGACCCATCGGCAGCCCCATCGCCCAGATCGGTATCGAGATCACCGACTCGGCTTATGTGGTCGTTAACATGCGCATCATGACCCGCATGGGTCAGAAAGTGCTAGATACCCTGGGCGGCGATGGCTTTTTCATTCCCTGCGTCCATTCGGTTGGCGCGCCGCTCGAACCCGGCCAGAAAGATGTGCCGTGGCCGTGCGAGCCGGACATCGGCCGCAAGGCGATTGTCCATTATCCCGAAACCCGCGAAATCTGGTCCTATGGTTCCGGTTACGGCGGCAACGCCCTGCTTGGCAAGAAGTGTCTGGCGCTGCGCATCGCCTCGGCGATGGCCCGCGACGAAGGCTGGCTGGCCGAGCACATGCTGATTCTGGGTCTGGAATCGCCCAAGGGTGACAAGACCTACGTCGCGGCGGCTTTCCCCAGCGCCTGCGGCAAAACCAATCTGGCCATGATCGTACCGCCCAAGGGCTTCGGCAACTGGAAAGCACTGACCGTGGGCGATGACATTGCCTGGATCAAACCCCGTCCAGATGGCACCTTGCGCGCTATTAACCCTGAAGCCGGCTTCTTCGGCGTCGCGCCCGGCACCTCCTACGATTCCAACCCGATGGCGATGGAGTCGATCAAGGCCAACACCATCTTTACCAACGTGGTGCTGACCGACGACGGCGACGTGTGGTGGGAAGGCATGGGCGTCGAAGCCCCGAAGCATGGCATCGATTGGCAGGGTAACGACTGGACGCCGGATTCCGGCAAGCTGGGCGCCCATGCTAACTCACGCTTCACCGCCCCCGCCGGGCAGTGCCCGACTATCGACCCGGCGTGGGAAGACCCCGCTGGCGTGCCGATTTCGGCCTTTATCTTCGGCGGTCGTCTATCCAAGACCTTCCCGCTGGTCTACCAAGCCTACGACTGGAACCACGGCGTATTCATGGCCGCCACCATGGGTTCGGAAGCCACCGCCGCCGCCATTGGTGTCACCGGCATCCGCCGTGATCCGTTCGCCATGCTGCCGTTCTGCGGCTACAACATGGCGTCCTACTGGAACCACTGGGTCAACATGGGCAAGAAGTCTGGCCTGAAGCTGCCCAAGATCTTCCGCACCAACTGGTTCCGCAAGGATGCCAATGGCAAGTTCGTGTGGCCGGGCTACGGTCAGAACATGCGGGTGCTGGAGTGGATCGTCGAGCGGGTCGACGACAAGGTGGGTGCTTTGGAAAGCCCCTTCGGTTACATGCCGCGCTATGAAGATATGGATTTTGAAGGACTGGACTTCTCCAAGGAGCAATTTGCGACCATCACTAACATCAGCCGCGCCGAGGCGGCGGCCGAAGTCGAGGAAATCAAGGGTTTCTTCGATAAGTTTGGTCAAAAGCTGCCCCCGGAACTCGAGGCACAACGCCAGGAATTCGGCAAGCGCGTCGAGAAAGCGCCGGAAGTGTGGAAGGCGGTAGAATCCGCCTAAGTTCGGTGCTCAGCGCGGCCTTGGCGGGCCGCGCCAGCAATCAGAACGAACAGAAATGCCGACATATGTCGGCATTTCTGTTTTAAAGCCAGCAAATCATCATGGTTCTTTCCAAAAAAACGCTGTACTTTTTATGAATTGTGAGATCTTATCCTGAACTTACCTACTCCAAAGGAAGGCATAAGCAGTCAGTTTTTGGTCATTTTACCTCAAGCAAAACCAGTCAATGATCGTTTCATTTTTCGGATAGCAATAATTTAAGGAGCGAATGTATGGCAATCAGTTTGTTAGAAACCTTAAAAAGCCAATTGAGCGACGAGCTAATCGGTCTCCTCAGCCGTTTGACGGGAGAGCAGCCCACCCTAACCCAAGCGGCGGCTGAACGGGCAGGTGAGGCGACTCTGGCGGGTTTATTGCGCCAAGGCGCGACACCAGAGGGAGCAACCGCACTCGCCAAACTGCTCAATGACCGCAATTTTCATGGCAGTGCTTTGACCGATCTTCCAGCTAAATTACGTGACCCCACCTCGGCCACGGGTTTGATCGATCAAGGAAAGGCGTTGTTAACCTCGCTGTTTGGAGAACGGGTCGACGGTCTGATTCGCTGGATATCTAACAGCAGCGGCGTGGGGCAAGGTTCCGCCTTTTCCATGATGAGTCTGATCGCGCCGGTGGTACTGAATTTCATAAAACGTCAATTCGGCGGCAACGCGGACGCTGCTGGTCTGTCGAATTATCTCAGTGGTGAGCGGAGCGTACTTGAACGCAGCGCTCCCGCAGGATTATTGCCGGTGCTAGGTTGGCGGGATTGGGCGATGGCCCCCGCTAGCGCGACTGAAACCGCGCGGAGCGTCCGAACCACACCGGCGGCGGTAAGTGCAATATCCCCACCGGAAGAACGCAAGGATTCTTCCTGGTATTGGCTGGCTTTACCATTACTTCTACTGCTACTCGCCGGCCTGTTTTTGATGCGCGGCTGTAATCCCGCGGAAGGGCCAGTTAGCAGCGTGCCTGCCATCAAGGAACCGACCAGCGCCCCTACGCCAACAGCGCCTAAACCAGCAGTGGTGACCCCCGCGCCGGTGCCTAAACCAGCACCAGAAACCGCCCCCACGGAGCCGCGCCCGGTCGAACTAGTGCTCCGCGACAATACAAAGCTGATGGTATGGCCGGACAGTATCGAACGCCAACTAGTCGCCTTTATTGAGGATACCAAGAAGGTTCCTGACGAAAAAAATTGGTTTACCTTTGATCGACTGGATTTTGAAACCGGTAGCGCTACGCTCAAACCGACGTCTCAGGAACGTTTAAAACATGTTGCCGCAGTGCTTAAGGCTTATCCGTCAGTCCGCATCAAGATTGGTGGCTATACGGATAATACTGGCGATCCACAGAAGAATCTCCAGCTCTCCGATGATCGCGCCAAAGCCGCCAAGCAGATACTAGTGAATCTAGGCATCGACGGCGGTCGAGTGGAAGCGGAGGGTTATGGCCAGCAATATCCAGTGGCGGATAATGCCACGGAGGAGGGACGGCAAAAGAATCGCCGGGTGGATATTCGGGTCACCGCTAAATAAGTAACCCCATTGCTAGCAGCTGGGCCTCCGAATTTGTCGGAGGCCCATCAAAGCTCAGGCTACCGCTGTTCTTTCGATACAAACAAAATAGTATTGTCGAAATCGCTAGTACGGCTTGATCATAGCTACTCATCAAGGGACTGCTGTAAAAATCACTTCCATCACCCGCAACGCGAAACGCGCGGAAACCGTGGCGGGGCCGCCACCCATTTCGATCCCCACTGCCACCGCTTCCAGGCACCTCATCGTAGCTTGCCCCGGCTTTGGCGGCTTGTTCAATGCGCCACTGCATAGAGGACTTGCGGTTGATCTGCACCGATATCCCTATCGCGATCAATGCCTTGGTTTTTTTGGCAGCGCGGCGTCCGCGTAAGTCGCGTGCTCCATGGCTAGAAAAGCGTTGTAGACCCGAGACTTTTTCTCGACCAAAGCTTGATGCGCCCATTGCCGGGTTGGGGAAAATTCGGCCAGTTTCGTTTGATCCATCGCTTACTCCTTCGCCAGAAATTCCCGCAGCACCGTTATCACAGCTTCCGGTTTTTCTTCCGGCAGAAAATGGCCGCAATCCAATGCTTGGCCTTCCACCTGCTCGGCGTATTGCCGCCAAACGTCCAATACCTGATAGGTGCGCTGGACAAAGCCCTTCGCGCCCCACAGCACCAGCAGCGGACAACGAATTTTTTGCTCAAGGCTCGCTTCATCGTGTAGAAGATCGATGCTGGCCGCTGCCCGGTAATCATCGCAAGAGGCTCGGATGGTTTCTGGATTACTGAAACAACGAATGTAGTCAGCTACCGCTTCCGGCGCGAACTGGGCATTCGGGGCGCTCCAACGCTTTAGCTTTTCGGTGAGGTAATAGGCTGGATCGACTCCGATCATATGTTCCGGCAAGCCGTTGGGCTGGATCAGAAAAAACCAGTGATAGTAGCCGGTCGCAAAAGCCTGGTCGGTATGCTTGAACATGTGATAGGTCGGCACGATATCCATGATGCAGGCTTTCTTGACCCGATCCGGATAATCGAGCGCCAAGCGATGCGCGACTCTGGCCCCACGATCATGACCCACCACGCTAAATTCCCGATAACCGAAATAGTCCATCAGTTCGACCATATCCTGGGCCATCGCCCGCTTGGCATAAAACCGGTGATCGGGAGTGCTTTTAGGTTTGGAACTGTCGCCATAGCCGCGTAAATCCGGGCAAATGACCCGAAAGTCACTGGTCAAATGGGGCGCGACCTGATGCCACATGGTGTGGGTTTGCGGATAGCCGTGCAACAACAGCAGCGGCGGACCCGCGCCGCCATGTTCCATGAAAATAGCGGCGCCTTTGGTGGTAATCTGGATCTTGTTAAATTCCTTGCTAAGCATGGTTTGCCCGCCCACCCCGCTTGAGTTTGCTTTACCGCCTTAAGCCGTAATCTCAATCCGGTTGCCGTCCGGGTCGAGAACCACGCTTTCATAGTAGCCATCGCCGGTACGACGTGGCCCATCCAGGATTGGAAAACCATCATCCTTAAGCCGTTGGGTTAGGGTATCGACCTGCTGCTCAGAGCTGACGGAAATCGCCAGGTGTGTAAAGCCCATCCGCTGCGCGCCCGGTTCGATGACCACCGGCGAGAGCGTCGTTGTCTTCATGGCTTCAATTCGCGCGCCATCGGCGAAGCGGAGGAAACAGGATTCAAACCCTTTGGTAGGATTCACATAGCTCGCACCGGCAACCGCTCCAAAGTAGGCGCTATAGAATTGCTTGCACCGTTCCAGATCAGTCGTCCAAAGCGCAATGTGTCCGATACGCATGCTCAAGCCCCATATCCAACCGATAGGCGTTCAGAGACCATTATTTTTCAAATCAAATCAATCGAATAGCCGTCCGGGTCTTCGATAAAGGAAATGAGCATGATTACTCATTCATCGGCCCAGCCGCGCGCGCAATGATGGCGCCCTCCCGGACACGCCATCACGCGCAGACAGCGCGCCACCAAGGTTACGAGTCGGATGGACCGGGCTGCGGGTCAGGGCTTTTATCGAGTTTGCGCTGGTTTTTCTCCTGTTGCTTTTCTTCCTGCTTCTTTTTCTTAGCAAGGTCTCGCTGGCGTTTTTCGTACTGATAGTTAGGCTTGGCCAATAGTGCTCCTTCAGAAAAAGTAATGGACAATACAGTGATTTCGACCGGTTATTTTCTACCGATCAACTCGATGGGATAACCGTCCGGGTCTTCGATAAAGGAGATGATTGTGGCTCCCGCATTCATCGGCCCGGCCTCGCGCAAGATTTTACCGCCCCGATTTTTCACCTCTTCGGTGGCGCGATACACATCATCGACTTCCAAAGCGATATGGCCGTAAGCGGTGCCCATCTCGTAGCGATCCACGCCCCAATTGTAGGTCAGTTCGATGACGCTGTGCTCGGATTCCGCGCCGTAGCCCAGAAAGGCCAAGGTGAATTTGCCATCGGGATAATCCTTCTGACGGAGTAACTTCATCCCCAGGATTTCGGTATAAAACCGAATTGAGCGATCCAGATCGCCCGTTCTCAACATCGTGTGCAAAATGCGCATAGGCTTGCTCCTCGATCCGCGCCATGGAAAACCGGCGCGATCTGGCCGACCACGCCGGTTTTCAAGTGACTACCGTCGCCCTTTTAGCGCGGCGATCCGCATTCTCAAGGCGTTGAGCTTGATAAAGCCACCGGCATCCTTCTGATCGTAAGCACCTGCGTCATCCTCGAAGGTGGCGATGTTCATATCAAACAGGCTGTCATCAGATTTGCGGCCCGCGATTATAACATTGCCCTTATACAGCTTAACTCGCACCGTCCCGTTAACTGGAGCCTGCGAGGCGTCGATCAGGGTTTGCAGCATCTCGCGTTCGGGACTCCACCAGTAACCGTTATAGACCAGCGCGGCATAACGCGGCATCAAATCGTCCTTGAGGTGGGCGACTTCCCGATCCAGCGTCAGCGATTCCATCGCGCGGTGCGCTTTTAGCATGATGGTGCCGCCGGGGGTTTCGTAGCAGCCGCGCGATTTCATGCCGACATAGCGGTTTTCCACCAGATCAAGCCGGCCGATGCCATGTTCACCGCCCAACTGATTCAATTTCGTCAGCACGGCGGCAGGCGTCAGCGCTTCACCGTCAATCGACACGATATCGCCGTTGCGATAGCCCAGTTCGATATAACGCGGCTGATCGGGCGCGTGTTCCGGCGAAACCGACCAGCGCCACATCGGCTCTTCCGGCTCGTTCCACGGGTCTTCCAGCACGCCGCCTTCGTAGGAAATATGCAGCAGATTGGCGTCCATCGAATACGGCGATTTGGCGCCACGCTTCATCTCGACCGGGATGCCGTGCTGCTCGGCGTAGGCCAGCAGCTTCTCGCGCGACAGCAAATCCCATTCCCGCCATGGCGCGATAATTTTGATATCCGGCTTAAGGGCATAAGCGCCTAACTCGAATCGCACCTGATCGTTACCCTTGCCGGTTGCGCCATGCGACACCGCATCCGCCCCGGTCTGTACCGCAATCTCGATCTGTCGCTTGGCGATCAACGGTCGCGCGATGGATGTTCCCAGCAGGTATTCGCCCTCGTAAATGGCGTTGGCCCGAAACATGGGGAACACGAAATCGCGCACAAATTCTTCGCGCAGATCCTCGATAAAGATATTTTCCGGCTTGATGCCGGCCATCCGCGCCTTCTGCCGCGCGGGTTCCAGCTCCTCGCCCTGGCCCAGATCGGCGGTAAACGTCACGATCTCGCATTGATACACGTCCTGCAACCACTTCAGGATGACCGAGGTATCCAGCCCGCCCGAATAGGCCAGCACGACTTTTTTGACATCAGACATAACATTCCTCACAAGCGCGAAAAGCGGTTCATTCGTCAAAGACGGCCCGAATGGCCCTTCCAGCCCAAGCCGCCGCAAATCGTTAGCTTAAGGGTTTGCCCCAAAGCGTCAAGGCGCACGGATGCAATGAGGCCCGACAAATGAACCCTTCCTGCTGTCTACTGTTCAAGCACTGTCTGTAAAATGAGGGAAATCTAACTGACAGGATTTCGGTTCCCAAATATAACCTTAATTGGTAGGTTCAAATAATAGGAGCTAGCGCGCATGGCTTTTCTTCCTGAAGTGACCGGTTGTGAGAGCTGCAACGCATCAGTACGGCTCAAGTGGATGAAGGAAGAAATTCATCCAGGTGGTTTCTTCGGCATCGCCGCCTGCGAGAAATGTGGTTTTGTTCGGCTGACGGTCGCGGCGGAGAACGCCGAAGACTTGGAGCGGTGCCGGGCAATGGTCAGATTTGCCTTTGGCGCGGATAGCGTCGCGTTATACGCCGAAGAGCGCTAAATCCGCCGTTTAGCCACCAGTATAAACTGGCGTCCGTTTATCGAGCAGGATCAAACTAATCATGAGCGATTCCGCCATCCACATCGTCGCCCGCCTTATCGCCAAGCCGGACGCCATTGCCGAATTGCGAGCCGTACTCGAAACGCTGCTCGCGCCGACCCGCCAGGAAGCCGGTTGCCGTCGTTACTTCCTACTCCAAAATCAGCAAGAGCCAACCGATTTCACTTTTGTCGAAGAATGGGCCGATGAGGCCGCTATCGACAGCCATATGAAATCGCCCCATTTTCAGGCGGCTTTCGCGCGGGCGGAGAACCTACTGGCCGCAAAGCCAGCTATTCAACGTTATGGGCTGATCGGGTAATCTTGGCTGCCCGATTTTTCAAACCCCGTGACAGCGCATGGCCGCACAACCAGAGCATTCCACTGACGTGCTAATCCTCACCCGCCCCGACGACTGGCACCTACACGTTCGCGACGGCGCGGCGATGCGGGCAGTCGTCCCCCATAGCGCCCGCCAGTTCGCCCGCGCCATCATTATGCCCAACCTGCGCCCACCGGTAACGACCACTGAACAGGCGCTCGATTATCGCGCGCGAATTCTAGAAGCGCTGCCACCAGGGTCGGATTTTCAGCCGTTGATGACGCTGTATTTGACCGACAACACCGCGCCCTCCGAAGTCATCCGCGCCAAATCTTCCGGTCAAATCGTGGCCTGCAAACTCTACCCCGCTGGCGCGACCACCAATTCCGATTCTGGCGTGACCGATATCCGCAACATCTACCCCGTGCTGGAAGCGATGCAGGCGCAAGGCTTGTTGCTGCTGGTTCACGGCGAAGTCACCGACCCGGCGGTGGACATTTTCGACCGCGAGGCGGTGTTTATCGAACGGGTGTTAATCCCCATCGTCCGGGATTTTCCCGCCCTGAAGATCGTGCTGGAGCACATGACGACCCAAGACGCCGCCGATTACGTGCGGGACGCACCAGCCACGGTCGCCGCCACCATCACCGCCCATCACTTGCTTTACAATCGCAACGCCATTTTCCAAGGCGGCATCCGGCCCCATTACTACTGCCTGCCGATCCTCAAACGCGAGCGCCACCGCCAAGCGCTGATTCAAGCGGCGACCAGCGGCAATCCCAAATACTTCCTCGGCACCGACAGCGCCCCCCATCCCCGCCAAGGGAAGGAAGCGGCTTGCGGCTGCGCGGGCTGTTATACCGCCCACACCGCGCTGGAGTTATACGCCGAAGCATTCGATACGGCCGGAGCGTTGCATCGGTTGGAAGCTTTTGCTAGCTTCCACGGCCCCAATTTTTATGGTCTGCCACGCAATACCGGCGTCCTCACTTTGCACCGACAGTCGCATGCGGTTCCCGAACTGTTCGCCTTTGGCGAAGAAGACTTGATTCCGTTGCGAGCGGGCGAAACGCTGGGCTGGCGCGTCAGTTGAATCAGCAGTGTGAACTCATCACCTCAGCCTAACTCCAGCACATCGCCGTTGCCGAGGAACAGATCGGTCTGGGAGCCGTTGCGGGCGGTGCCGCGTTGTACCGGCAACCCCATCGCCAGCATCTTTTCGACGGCCGTGCGCCCGGTGCAGTGGTTGCACGCCAGTTTGTCGATACCGTAACCGCTCAGGCTAGTGATGATCCGGTCTCGCGCTTCGTCCCAATCATCCAGCGGCGCGATGTGCAGTCCACCGTACAGCGCATGAATCCGCTCACCGCCAACAAAGGTTTGCCGAGCATAGTCCAGCAGGTTGAGCACGCCGCCGTGGCCGCAGCCGGTCACCATCGCCATGCCATGATCCTGGAGATGGGCGTACAGCACGTTTTCACCGCCCACCTTTAGCAGCGTGCTCATGGGAAAACTCACCAGGGCTAACCCCTGAAACAACACCAGCGGCTGATCGGCGGGAACCGTAACCACTGCTCCAGTATGCCCCTGCTGGCGGATGAGCTCGAATCCAGCCGCGTGAAACCCTTCGGGAACGTAAATGGTGATTCCGGGACAGTGCTTGAGGGTCGAGCCAATTCCCCAGAAATGATCGAAATGCTCGTGGCTGATAATCAGCGTTTCGATCTCGCCGTCTCGTAGCATCCGGTCGATGCCTTCCTCGGCAAAACGCCGATCCATCCAGGCCGGATTCCAGCCGGTATCGAACAACAAGCGGCACAGGGTTCCATCGCTTTGCTCCGCTTCCAGCAATGCGGAAAAGCCAGCGGCGTTATCCGCGTGCAGCTCACCGAACGGCGGCCAAGGGATCGCATACTGATCGATCTCAGCCCCGCCCGCCTCGCGGATGTCGCCAAAGACGGTAGACGTATCGAACCAACCCGTTTCGGAGATACAGCAAATTTTTAACCGTTTCAAAAGGCCGATATCGAGTTTGTGCGCAATTGCCATGATAATGATCTCCTTGGGTGGTTATATAATTGGACTTACACAGATGCGCTAGGAATAGAGCGATCTGTAAGGCGTTACAATGAGAGGTTGTCACCTCCAGCAACAGCGGTAGCGAAGTAGCGCTCATGGCGCTATCAAATTCAAGCCGCTCGCTGCCTTACCTTCAACGGTTATAGCCCAATGGCGGGCGCTGCGCCGAGCCATTTTCAACAACACGCTCTTGTTTTGAGGAAGAATATGATCACAAGAATGGGCAAACTGTGGAGCGGATCGCGCTGGGGCTTAGCCTTGTTACTGGCGATACTGGCCAGCGGTGGAATTGCCGCCGCCGAACCGAGCTGGGAAGACATCGAAAAAACGGCGCGCGGCCAAACCGTGTACTGGAACGGCTGGGGTGGCGATGAAAAGACCAATGCTTATATCGCCTGGGTCGGCGAACAGGTGAAAAGCCGTTACGGCATTACCCTTCAGCATGTAAAGGTCGGCGATATCGCTGAAACAGTCTCGCGGATACTGGCCGAAAAATATGCGGGTCGCCATGAAAAAGGCACTGTGGACCTGCTCTGGATCAACGGCGAAAACTTCCATACGATGAAGGAAAATGGCTTGCTATTCGGGCCGTTCTCCGAAAAGCTGCCCAACTATCCCTTGGTCGATACCATCACTATCCCCAGCACCACCCTGGATTTCACAGAGCCGGTCGAAGGCATGGAAGTTCCCTGGGGCAAATCCCAGCTGGTTTTCATCTACGACACCGCACAACTGCAAAATCCGCCAAAGTCCATGACCGAACTGATGGCCTACGTCAAGGCGCATCCTGGCCGCTTCACTTACCCGGAACCGCCCGATGCTCTTGGCTCGACCTTTCTCAAGCAGGTCTTGATCGAGTTGACCGACCAGCGCGAAGCCTTGCAAACACCCGTTGCCGAAACCACCTTCGGCGCGGTGACCGCCTCGCTGTGGGGTTGGTTGGACGAAATTCGCCCACATCTCTGGCGGCAAGGCCAAACATTTCCGCAAAGCACGCCCGCGCTGCGCCAACTGTTGGCGGACGGTGAAATCGACATCGCTTTCAGCCTCAACCCCAGTGATGCTTCGGCGGAAATCGAAAAAGGGAATTTGCGCAATACGGTGCGCACTTACACGCTGTCCGGCGGCACTATCGCCAATACGCATTTCGTCGCCATCCCCTTTAATTCCAGCGCCAAGGCGGCGGCGCAGGTCGTCGCCAATTTCCTGCTTTCTCCCGAAGCCCAGGCCCGCAAATTGGACCCCACCATTTGGGGCGACCCGACGGTGTTGGGGCTTGAAAAATTGTCCCTCGCGGACCGCGAACAGTTTATCAAGCTGAAACGCGGCGTCGCCACGCTTAGCCCAGGTGAAATGGGCGCGCCGCTACCCGAACCGCATCCGAGTTGGGTGGAACGACTGGAAGCCGCTTGGCGGGCGCGTTACAGCCGCTAACGTGCGCCGCGAAACGGGGCGGCGCGCGGGTTGGCGCGCGATAGCCGTCGCCCGCGCGCCAACGCTGACGCTGTTCATATTGCTGGCTCCCATCGCCGCTGGTCTGATCGGAACGCTGTTGCCAGCGTTCGGCTGGTTGCCGGTGGTGGGCGCGACTGATTTTTCACTGGAGCCTTGGCGTAAGTTGTTGGCGGACCCCGGATTAGCACAATCGCTAACGCTGACGGTCTGGACGGGCTTCGCCACAACCGCTCTATCACTGCTCTTGACGCTAGGGCTACTGGCGACTTGTTATCAAACTCCCTGGCTGCGCCGGATTCAGCAAACGCTGGCGCCACTGCTCGCCGTTCCTCCCGCCGTGTTGGCGTTTGGTTTGGCATTCCTAATCGCGCCCAGTGGCTGGCTGGCGCGCTGGTTTTCCCCTTGGGCAACCGGCTGGGACCGACCGCCGGATTTAGCGGGTTTTGGACCCCAAGACCCGTGGGGCCTGAGTCTTATCTTCGCGCTGATGCTCAAAGAGACCCCTTACCTGTTATTCATGGGTCTGATGGGGCTTGCGCAGTTGCCTGTTGCCTCATGGTCAGCCATGAGTCGGTCGCTCGGCTATGGCTCTACGGCCACCTTCTTAAAAGTCATCCTGCCATCGCTCTATCCATTGCTGCGCTTACCTATCTTCGCCGCGCTGGCTTTCGCACTGACCACGGTCGATGTGGCGCTGATCATCGGCCCCAGTACGCCGCCGACCTTAGCGGTGCAAACCCTCCGCTGGTTCAACCACCCTGAATTGACATGGCGGCTACCCGCTTCAGCGGCAGCGATACTATTGATCTTGCTCACGTTGCTATCTCTAGCAAGTTGGGAAGCCAGTGTGCGGCTGCTGGGACGATTAACTCGGCCTTGGCTTACTGACGGCGGACGCGGGTCAAGCAGTAGCCTCCCTAGACAGCTCGCGCTGGGTAGCGGAGCCTTGGCCTTGAGCTTTGCGGGCTTGAGCATCTTGGCGATGTTGCCATGGTCATTTACTCACCGCTGGCTCTTTCCATTGGCTTGGCCAGACCAGTGGACGTTGGAAAATTGGACTGGCCAAGCCACCAACTTATGGGCCATGACTAGCGCCACCTTGAGCATTGGCGTGGCCGCGACAGGGTTAGCCGTGGTGCTGTCGGTCGCCTGCCTGGAGTATGAAGCGCACCGGCGGCGGGCCTTTTCCGGGCGCGGCTTGTGGCTGCTGTATCTTCCCTTATTAATGCCGCAAGTCGGATTTCTGTTCGGGATTCAGGTGCTCTTGGCCTGGAGTGGCCTGGACGGCGGCTGGCCGGCGTTGGTCTGGACGCATCTCTTATTCGTTCTGCCTTATGTGTTTCTATCGCTCGCCGATCCCTGGCGCACCTTCGATTCGCGTTACGAGCAGACCGCGCTGGCGCTGGGAGCTAGCCGCGCCCGCGCCTTCTGGCGGGTCAAATTGCCCATGCTGCGCGGGCCAGTGGCGGTGGCGGCGGCCGTGGGTTTTTCGGTGAGTGTCGCCCAATACCTGCCAACGCTGTTCGCTGGCGCGGGTCGCCACGCCACCATCACCACGGAAGCGGTGACGCTGGCGAGCGGAGCCAACCGGCGGCTCATTGGCGTGTTCGCGGTCATGCAAGCGGCGTTGCCACTGTTAGGTTTCGCGGCGGCGCTGTGGGTGATGCGGGGGTTGGAGCCCGTATCCGCCGGCGCTCGCTTGGCCGACAGAGTCAAACTGGTTATCTTGTGGTTACGGAGTAGGAAAAGCAGGATTCTAGGGCGAACAAAATGAGCTTGGCGCCTACTCGCCCTATCAAGGTTTTCATCAGCCACAGTCCTACCACGCATAAGGAGCGGGTTTTAAAGCTTTCGGATCTTTTACATGACGATGGTATCAATTGCACGATTCTACGATTGGATACGCGGGGAAATCGTCTGATCATGAAGACACGCTGAGCAGCAACGTGAAGCCGATGAAATCCGCGACAGAGCAAGCGCTCGTCCTAACCGATATCCACATCCGCCTACATAATCGGCCTTTGTTCACGCCGTTGAATTTGACCATTCATCCCGGCGAGGTGGTCACGTTAATGGGGCCGAGCGGCTGCGGCAAATCGACGCTGCTCAATTATATTTGCGGCACGCTGCCGTCCGCCTTTCAGGCGGAAGGTTCAGCGCGGCTCGGCGGGCGGGAGCTGATGGATTTACCAGTAGAGCGGCGGCGCGTTGGCATCTTATTTCAAGACGCCCTGCTGTTTCCGCACCTGACCGTGGCGGAAAATCTGGCGTTTGGTCTGCAAAGCGGCCATTCCCGCCAGACCCGCCGCTTTCGGGTCGAAACTGCTTTACTGGATGCGGGGCTGGAAGGATTGGGGGGGCGTGACCCGGCCACGCTGTCCGCCGGTGAGCGGGTTCGCGCCGCGCTGATGCGCACACTGCTGGCGGAACCGGCCGCGCTGCTGCTGGATGAGCCGTTTTCCAAGCTGGACACCGAGTTGCGGGCGCGGATGCGGACGTTTGTGTTCGAGCACGCCCGCCAACGGCGCTTGCCTACGTTGCTGGTGACGCATGATCCAGCTGACGCCACCGATGCCGGTGGACCTATTATCGAGCTGGATCAAAGGCCCACGGTCAATGCCGCGAACCCGGCGGCAACACTGGCAAATCCCGAAAATCCGGAAAACGATCCGCGTTCTGTTCCGAACGTCCCGCGCCGCCCATGATCTCCTCCGCCAGCTGGGCGAAATTGGCCGGCTCGTCGGACAGCATATTGTCGTACAGGGTTGGGTCCCAGCATTCGATGCGCTGCGCGTAAGCCAGCAAGATCATGGCCTCGCCAATCCCGGCATAATCCAACAGCCGGCGCGGCAGTAATAACCGCCCGCTGCCGTCCAGTTCCAATTCCGTCGCGCCTCGATGGAAATAGCGGATAAAATCGCGGTTCTTCTTAACATAGGGGTTCAAGCGGTTGATTTCCGCCGTCACCCGCTGCCACTCTGTAAAGGGATACAGCACCAGATGCTGCTCAAAACCACGGTTGATGACAAACCGGCCCTCGGCTTCAACCGGAAGCTGTTTTCTCAGCACAGCCGGCAGCGCGATTCGCATCTTTGAATCGAGCCTGCATTCAAATTCGCCGAGAAAGTTCGCCATGCGGCTAGCTTAGCACGTTGCAAGCTTGAGCAACCCGCAATCGGGCGGCCTCTCGAATTCAAAAACCGCCAATCGCTCAGGCAGGCGTCGCCATCACTTAGGAGAGCGCGCCAGAAAGAGGGTTGCGTCAAGACCAAAGCGGCGGTAAATATTTCTTCCCGAAAATTTTGGTATCGATTTCTTGCCGCGTTTCTTCAGGAATCTGTTTGTCCAATAAAACCCATCGGCACTGCATACATTCAATGCCGACCTTTTTCGTAACGGAAAAAAGGGGTATTCCATACAAGTGAAAATAGCGGAGAACACCAAAATTGCGCTGGGATAGATTGCCACAACTCGGACATGGCAGACTTTCACCCACGTCGCCTTTAATCAGTTTGCCTTGTGTACCATAGATGTTCATAACTGCTTCCCCAAGCTGACAATCAAAGATCTGAAATCGCAAGCAGATCATCATTCATGTGACTTTATATTTGCATTAATCATGCCATATTATCCTAAATAAAGCGATCAGTTACCATTCTTTTGGATAACTTATTGTAATCGTAGTTGTTATTCTCCAACGCTAACCTTGATTGAAGTAGCGCTGTAAAAACGTGTCAAAGGGAACAGTGTCCGCCGCTTCGATGTCTTGTTGCGCTCGCCAAGAACGTTCGGCGGCTTCGGTAAAAAACTGCGTTCTCTCGGTAGACAGCGGGGGCGCTTCGAAGTAGTGACGGTGTTGCTCCGATAACCGGCGGGCGCAGCCAAAGAAGTTCTCGCCGTTGGAGCGCATCTCAGCCAGCACTCGGGCCGACGGAGACCGATCAGGATCAGCCAGCGTCTCGCGCTGCTCAGTCAGGGCCCCCCCATAGGAACACCCTAGCTGACCGCTATCCAGCAATTCACAAATCGGTTGCAACAGGCCCAGTAGTTGGTCCGCCCATTGTCGCAAGGGCAAGGGTGGCTCGCAGCGGCGCCGCAAAACCAATGCGGGGTCGCGCCCGCCCAGCGCCACCGCCATTTGGTTGTCATCGTTGAAGCGTCGTTCCTCGGCGTCCAGCGGCGGCGACTCATGCAACAGACAAAGCAACAGGAAAGCTTCCAAAAAATGCAGTTGGGAAAGATTGACGCCCAACGGATCGAGCGGATTGATGTCGAGCGAACGCAGTTCAACGTATTGAACGCCGCGCCGCTGAAGCGCCAGAGAAGGTTTTTCGTTGCCTTGCGGCGGCTGCTTGGGCCGCATCGCGGTGTAATACTCATTTTCGATTTGCAAGATATTGGCGTTCAACTGCCGGTATTCACCATTGACCTTGACGCCAATTTTTTCGTAAGGCGGCCAAGGAATTACCGTGGCTTGGGCGAGGCTGGCGAGATATTCCGCCAGCGAGTTATAGCAAACGTTCACCCCGCTTTTTTTCTCGGTGCGATTGGTGTAACCAATATTGCTCATCCGTAGCGAAGTCGCGAAAGGCCCATAGCAGGTGTGATCGTCAAATTCGGCCAAGGTCGTGGACTGGCCATCGAGAAAGGATTTACAGACGGCGGGTGAAGCGCCAAACAGATACAAAATCAGCCAACCAAAGCGCTGAAAGTTGCGAATCAGCCCGAAATAGGATTCGGAGCGAAAATCTTGCGGTGTCCGACGATCGCCCTCCTGGTCTTGGAACGCGGCCCAAAACTCATCCGATAGCGAAAAATTGAAGTGAACGCCAGCGATTACTTGCATGATGCGCCCATAGCGCCACGCCAAGCCGCGCCGATAGACATGCTTCATAAACCCGAGATTGGATCGACCGTATTGGGCGATGGGGATGCTATCTTCTCCCGCCAGAATGCACGGCATACTGCCCGACCATAACAATTCGGCGCCGATATGCGGATAGACAAAGCGATGGCAGTCGTCTAGGAAGCGCAACGCTTGCTCAGCGCTCGCTAACGGTGGGGTGATAAACTCCAGCAGGGCTTCCGAATAATCCGTGGTGATGAACGGGTGGGTCAGCGCCGAACCCAACGCGACCGGATGGGGAATTTGTGAAATGTAGCCATTGGGAGCAACTCGTAGCGCTTCCCTTTCAAGGCCGAGCCGGCGGCCGTCGAGCAACGAACGCAAGTCGGTAGCGAACAGCCAAGTCAAACGCCGGTCGAAAATTGAAGACAAGGTAGTCGCCTCGTGGTGGGTGGGCGTTAGCCGGAGAAATCGGTGGGGCGATCACAAGCAACCCGCCTTGGCACGAAGGCGAGATTTAGCGTCTATTGTAAATGAAAATCACTCTAGGATATTTCTACGGAGAGCTTGTGATGAGTTATGGTTTGCTACCTGGCCGTTCAGCCACGGCTATTCCTCTGATTCCGATCATCGAAACCGAGTTAGAGTGCTGGCTGCAGCAGCAGGACGAACGTTGGCGCAACTGGTTGAGGGCCAGCGATTGCAAGATGAAACCGGGGAGTTTCAGCTTGCTACCTGGGGTGGATGGCCGCTTGCAAGCGGTGGCGATTTGCATAAAGAGGGCCGATGATCTCTGGGCCTTGGGAAGCCTGCCCGCCGCTCTGCCGGAAGGCGACTATTACCTCGACGCCCTCTTCGAAGCGCGGCAACTGGAGCGATTGGCGCTGGGGTGGGCGCTGGGGGCCTACCAATTTACCCGCTATAAGGCCGCCAAGCGTGCCGTGGCGCGGCTGGCTTTGGGGCTTTCCTGTAACGCCGAGCGCATTTACCGCCAAGCTGAAGCAGTCACTCTGGTTCGCGATCTGATCAACACGCCGGCCGAAGACATGATGCCGGAGCATCTAACCGAAGCGACCGAGGCGATCGGTTCGAAATTCGGCGCAAGCGTGACTCAAATCGTGGGTGATGATTTGCTGGCGCAGAACTATCCAGCCATCCATGCCGTCGGCCGGGCCAGCGCCCACCCCCCGCGCTTGCTGGATTTGCGCTGGGGCGATCCGCTGCATCCCAAGGTGACGCTGGTCGGTAAAGGCGTCTGTTTCGATAGCGGCGGGCTTGATTTGAAACCCTCCGGCGCGATGCGCTTGATGAAAAAGGATATGGGAGGCGCGGCAACGGCGTTGGGACTAGCAAGACTGCTCATGAGCACCGGCTTGCCGGTGCGATTGCGGGTATTGATCGCGGCGGCAGACAACGCGGTTTCCAGCAACGCTTTCCGCCCCGGCGATATCCTTCACTCTCGCTTGGGATTGACTATCGAGGTTCATAATACGGACGCTGAGGGGCGTTTGATTCTTTGCGATGCGCTCGCTGAGGCGGCCACCGAGCAGCCGGAAGCCCTATTCGATTTCGCCACCCTGACCGGCGCGGCGCGGGTTGCGCTCGGCACCGAAATGCCAGCCCTGTTCTGCAACGACGAGGCGCTGGCCGCTGGGTTGCTGGGGGCGGCGGAAAAAGAACAAGATCCAATCTGGCGACTGCCGTTATATCACGCGTACCGGGATCTGTTAGATAGCAAGATCGCCGACCTCGCCAACGCCAGCGAATCGTCCTATGCTGGAGCGATTTCCGCCGCCTTATTTTTAAAGGAATTCGTACCCGATGGCATCCCATGGGCGCACTTCGATCTGATGGCCTGGAACCTCGGGACGCAGCCCGGCCGACCGGAAGGCGGCGAGGCAATGGCCATGCGGGGGGTATTTGCTTGGCTGGAACAACGCTATGGGGGTGACAACTAAATAACCAAAGCAAGTGCGCCAGCGCCCTCCCTGGCGCGGAGATCTCTCCCTGGCAAACCGCGCTCAGGCCACTGGATGTCGCAGTTGCGGATTTTGCACCGGCGGCTTGACCGAGTAATCGTAGAATCCTTTGTTGGTCTTCCGGCCCAGATAACCCAGTTGCACCAGACGGGTCAGCGTGTGCGGTGGAGACACATGGGGTTGGTGCATGTCTTGATAGATATTCATGGTCATGGCTTCCACCACATCCAAGCCGATGTAATCGGCCAACTCAAACGGCCCCATCGGATGCGCGGCGCCGGATTTCATCGCGTGATCGATGTCGGCGATGGTGCCGGTTCCCATCTCCAGCAACCGAATGGCGCTCAGCATATAAGGAGTCAGCAGGCGGTTCACGATAAAACCAGTGGTATCCTGCACGATGACTGGATCTTTCTTCAGTTTCTTGCAGAACACATCAAGCGTTTTGATCGTCTCATCCGAGGTCTCAAATGCATGGATGATCTCGACCAGCTTCATCACCGGGGCCGGATTGAAGAAATGCAGACCGGCTACCCGATCACGTTGCTTGCAAACCGCCATCAGGGCCGTGACCGAGAGCGTGGACGTATTCGTCGTCAGCAGCGCTTCTGGAGAAACGATGCCCTCGAGACGTTGAAACAGCGCTTTCTTGGTGTCTAAATCCTCAATGATCGATTCGACGATCAGATCGCAGCCCGCGACATCCTCTTCTTTGGTTGTGAATTGTAATAGACCGAGCGTGGAATCCTTTTGTTCGGCGGTCATCTTGCCGCGTTCGACCATCTTGGCAAGGGACTTGTCCAAACCCGACCGAATCTTGTCGGTCGAACCTGGCGTCGCCTTGACGGCCACGGTGGCAATACCCGCCTGCGCGCACACCTGCGCCACACCCAGACCCATGGCGCCACAGCCCATAACACCGACTTTTTTGATTTCCATCGCTTATGCCTTATTGTGATAGTGTAATGACATATAGTTTTTTCCGGCGGCCGAAACACAAATCCGAATAAACCACCGATATTATAATGAATACCGAGGGCATCGGCTAAATTCATTAGCAGGATCGGCCCGGTTTGGCGCGCGGTCCGGTCAACGATGTTTCAGCTCTGGCGCTCGTTTACCGACGAAGGCGTCCATCCCTTCTTTCTGATCCTCGGTGGCAAATACCGCGTGGAAGGTCCGCCGTTCGAACAGCAGGCCTTCGGCCAGACTCGTTTCCAGCGCGCGATTGACGCATTCCTTCGTCATCATCACGGCGGGCAGCGACATTCCGGCGATCAATTCAGCGGTCTTGATCGCCTCTTCGATCAACTCCGCCACCGGCACGATCCGGCTGACCAATCCAGCGCGTTCAGCTTCCACCGCATCCATCATCCGTCCGGTCAAACATAGTTCCATTGCTTTGGATTTACCGACCAGACGGGTCAGACGTTGAGTGCCGCCCGCGCCGGGCAGAATACCCAGTTTGATTTCTGGCTGGCCGAACTTGGCGGTGTCGGCCGCGAGGATGAAATCGCACATCATCGCCAGCTCACACCCGCCGCCCAAGGCGTAGCCGGCCACCGCCGCAATCACTGGCTTGCGGCAACGACTGGCCCGCTCCCAGTTACGGGTGATGAAATTAGCCTTATAAGCGTCCATGTAGGAATAGTCCTTCATGCCTTTGATGTCCGCCCCAGCGGCAAAGACCTTTTCACCACCGGTGATCACGATAGCGCGAATGGCTTCATCGGCTTCTACCCCGTCCAGGGCGGCGGTCAATTCATCCATCAACTCGTTAGATAAGGCATTGAAGGCCTTGGGCCGGTTGAGGGTGATCACAGCGACCGGGCCACGGGTCTCGACGCGGATATTTTCATAATTCATGCGTTAATCCTCCCAAATTTCGCGGGGCCACTTCGGTTCCGACAGGATAGCGGCGGCGCGGCACACCAAAACGTCGGGTCACTCCTGATCAAAATTCGTTTTGAACCGAGGAATTTAGTCAGTGCGGACAGTATAAGCCAGAATGCAAGACTTCAGGCTCGGTTACCGCGCGCAAGAATCAGCAGGTGCGGAGCTTGGCGCCACCCAGCTTGGAAAGCGCCATTAGCGCATGAACGGGAAGGGGTTGAGAAACGCGCGACTCAGGACCAAGGCGGCTATCCGAGAGATCAGCTAGCGTTTCGATGGGAAATTGGCATTCTTGGCGGGGAGGATCAAGACATTACCCGGTGATCCGTCCGTTAACCCTATCTCCGGGATTTATTTCGTCACCGAAAACCGCGGCGCTGTCACCCGCTCTGGTTCAAAAGCGACCGAACCCACCGGCACAACGTGCCCACTCGATTCAGAGGCATCAGGGGCAGCACTGGAGGAAACCGGTTTTTGCGGAACTGGAATCCAATAAGACGCGACAGCTAACAGCATGGCTAAGCCTAGAATGACTATCTGCTTATGATGGAGTTGAATGCTCATCTGCGTGACTTCCTGTATAGATACTGAATAAATGGATTGCTACTATGCTATAAGTTATTCATATGCAAATCTCATACCCATTTATTTTATTTGCATTTGGTCTAAGCAAATCGCCGCCAGATCCAAAATCTACTCCCTAAACTATAAAATTAAGTCTTTGTTAAAAAGATATTTTTTAATTTCTCCCCTAGCAGCGATGCAGAATCAGATCCATCCCACACCTCACAACCAATTTAAGGACTGACCAGCAGTTTCAACAGTCCAAATAAAATTTGGACCGGTTCAATTTGGCCCTATAGTTCAAAATGAACCGCACGCTCATATATATTTTTTTGATCTTTTCTAGAAAAGTCACCATACTGGTTTGTTCTGTTATTTTGACCACTGACTATCGCCCTAACCTAAAGCCGCACGATGAAACGAGACCCCATCAGCCCCTACTTCGACATCAAAACCGATGCCGAAGGTCAAGAGTACATGGAAGTTTATTTGGAAGGCATCGCCCTATTACGGCTGGTCCTCAGCAACAAAGGCACAGCGTTTACTGAAGATGAACGAGTTGCCTTGGGATTGGATGGGTTGCTGCCCCCTCAAGTCAACACGCTGGTTCAGCAAGTCGAACGGGTTTACCGAGGCTTTTTGCGCGAACCCGACCCCATCGCCAAGTACCAATATCTACGCGCCTTACAAGAACGCGCCGAAACCCTATTTTATGCATTGCTAGAACGGCATCTTGAAGAAATGATGCCTATCATCTACACACCGACTGTCGGGCAGGCAGTGCAGCAATTTAGTCACCTTTATCAAAATCCACGCGGATTGTCGTTTTCTCCGCTCAATATCGACCGCGCGGCTGGCGTGGTCCGCAATTTTCCGTGGAATGACGTGCGGATGATCGTCGCCACTGACTCCTCAGCCATTCTCGGTATTGGCGATCAAGGTTACGGCGGCTTGGCTATTGCGATTGGCAAGCTGGCGATTTACACCATCGGCGGCGGCGTCAATCCCTTTCACACCATGCCGGTTAAACTGGATGTCGGCACCGACCGGCTCGAGCTTCTGAACGATGAATTCTACCTTGGCGTGCGACAGCGACGGCTGCGGGGGGACCGCTATCTGGCGTTCCTGGACAAGTTCGTTAAAGCCATTCACGAGCGCTGGCCGCGGGCGGTGATTCAATGGGAAGATTTATCCAAGGATGTAGCCTTTACAGTCCTGGAGCGCTACCGCAAACAGCTGCCTTCCTTCAACGATGATATTCAGGGTACGGGCGCGGTGGCGCTGGCGGGCCTGCTTTCGGCGAGCCGGCTCAAGGGCGAGGCGCTGCGCGATCAGCGTATTGTCATACTAGGCGCTGGCGCGGGCGGCATTGGCGTGGCTTGGGCCATCACGCAAGGACTTATTCGGGAAGGGCTGAGTCCAGAGGAAGCCCGCGACCGGGTTTGCGTGCTTGATTCTGGTGGGCTACTGGTGGCCGGACGCAACGTTGACGCTTACAAGCAACCTTTCGTGCAACCGCGCGAAAAAATCAACGGCTGGCAAATCGCCAACGATATTCCGACCCTGCTGGAAACCATCGAGCATACTAAAGCCACCGCGTTGTTGGGTCTAAGCGGTCAAGCGGGTTCCTTTAACCACCCGGTAGTGCAAGCGATGGCACGCCATTCGACCCGACCCGTCATTTTCCCGCTTTCCAATCCCACTTCGGCTTGCGAGGCGCTGCCGGAAGACATCCTCGATTGGAGCGAAGGCCGCGCGATTGTCGCTACTGGCAGCCCGTTTCCCGACGTAGAGCGAGATGGTCATCTCCATCACATTGGCCAGGGCAACAACGCATTCATTTTTCCCGGCTTGGGCTTCGGCACGATCTTGGCCGAGTGCCATGAGGTGACTGATACCATGGTATTGGAAGCGGCTTATGCGCTAGCCGAATACACCGCCGCCGCTCATTTGCGCACCGGCCGCATCTATCCGCCGATCCGCGAATTAAGGGAAGTCAGCATCCGAGTCGGCGCGCGGGTCGTTGAACAGGCGCTAAAAGAGGGCGTGGCGGGAAGAACCGAACTGGCCGGACGCGATCTCGATACTTATTTACGGTCGCGGTTTTGGAAACCCCGTTATCTCCCCATCGTGCGTGGAGATCATACCGCCATGATCGACCATCCCGGCTATAACAAGGTCGAATAAACGGCCCAGACCCCTGATGGCCGACCTGATTGAGGGTTAACCCAGGCCGGCTATCAGAAAATCTGCTAATCAGATCAGCATTGATCCTGCAATCACTCGACCGATACCCCAAAACCTGACTTTTCCAGTTGGCTGCGACTGATAATGGAAACGCTGCTTTCGTAGGTTCGTCGGGTCTGGCGCACCGCGCGAACATAAAGTTCCGCCCTGCTGGATGCGGCAGAGCGAACAACAAACCCCAGCGTTATGCCCGTTGATTGATAAACTCGCAACGCACCATCGAGCAAGGTATCCCGCGTCACCGTCCGACCGACATAGCCGTTCAGCACCCGTGATATTTCTGAGCGATCAACTCCGCTCAGCGAATTATCGATCTGTACGGCTCCAATACGCCACTCACCAGGCCGAGCAGTGGCTGGCGGCAACGATGGCGCAACAGAAGCGATTTTTTCCAATTCCACCGGCACGGTCAGATCACTATCCATAATTTGTATCGTTACCCGCTTGGATTCGTAACCACGAGCCCCCACTTCAATGGTGTATCGGCCGGGGGGTACAAACACGCCGGGACGGTAAGTATGCGAGGAGTTGACCAACCGGGCGGTAGCGCTTGAGGGTTCCGCGCGCACTGTGAGTCGGTATTGAGTGGGGCGCTCCGGCTCGGCTTCCTTCATCAAAACGACCGGCACGGTCTGATCGCCATCCGCTAGACGCACTGTCACTTGCTTGGTTTCATAGCCACCGCGTGAAACTTCCACCGTATAGCTGCCAGGCAGCAACAATACGCCTGGTTGATAGAGGGTACGAACTCCACGGAGTCGAATTCGAGCATCGGATGGATCGGCTCGAACCGTAAGCCGGTACTGGGCGGGCGGTTCCGGTTCAGGCTGTTTGGTCAACGTGATCGGCACGGTCTGATCGCCATCCGCCAGGCGCACTGTCACTTGCTTGGTTTCATAGCCACCGCGAGAGACTTCCACNGTATAGCTGCCGGGCGGGAGCGACACACCTGCTTTATAGGCGGTCTTGGTCCGCAGCAACCTCACCCGCGCATCAGCGGGGTCCGCCTGCACCGTCAGTCGATACAAGGTGGGCGGTTCCGGTTCCGGCTGCTTGACCAACACGACGGGTACTGTCTGGTCGTTCTCTGCAATTTGGACCGTCACCGATTTACTCTCGTAACCGGTTCGAGAAATTTCGATCGTATAATTCCCCGGCGGCAGGGCCACACCCGCTTTATAAACGGTCTTGGTCCGCAACAACCTCACTCGCGCATCCGACGGATCGGCCTGTATGGTCAAACGATAGGTTTTAGGTGGCGGCGGTTCAGGCTTCTTGGTCAGTTTTATTGGAATTGTCACATCACTATCGATAATGGATACCGCTACTTGCGCAGACTCGTAACCCGACTGACTAATTTCGACCGCATAGCTGCCCGGCAGCAACGACACACCCGGTTGGTAAGCCGCGCTCGCGTTTAACAACCGCACTTTAGCTTGTGGGGGATCGGCTTGAACCGTGAGGCGATACTGCCGAGGGAGTGGCGGCGACAATTTTTCCAAGGTTACCGGAACGTTGATCTCACTATCGACAATCCGTATTGGAAGTTTACGCGAGAGATAGCCTTCACGACTGAGTTCAACCTCATAATCTCCCGGCGGTAAGGCCACTCCAGGCTGATAAGGCGCCGAAGCGCCGAGCAACCGGATTTTGGCATCCACGGGGTCGGGACGCACTGTCAGACCGTAACGCGCCTTATCCAGCGCAACGTTCAACGCCACATCCCGGTCGTTAATCCGTACCGTTTCCTTGCGCGTGAGATAGCCGGGTTTCACAACCTCGATTTCATAATTGCCCGCGGGCAACCGCGTTCCCGGCTGATAAGGGGTCGGATAATTCAGCAAACGAACCTCAGCGTCAGTAGGGTCGGTTCGCACCGTCAAGGCATAGGTTTGTGGTGGGGCCGGCGGCGTCAGCACCATACCGGCCAGATCATTGATCTTGATCTGAATGGCATCAATATCTTTATCCTGCACCTGGCCGCTGGCCAGCAGGGAGGCGGTCTTGGTGTCAATCAACCGCGCGGTGACGGTAATCAGATCGCCCAGCTTGGACACCCCGCCCGTCACTACGGCATCCACCTCGTACAAGCGTCCCAGCTCGGCGGCGGTTTTAGGATCGAGCAAGCCGGTCGAACCCAATTCCTGAGCCTTGGCGATCTTAGACGCCGCCGATAGCGGCAACCGATCCTTGAGGGTAAATCGGCCGGAATTAGCGATAGCCGACATCATCAGATCGGCTATGATAGCGCCGGCCTGCTCGTCCAAGTCACCCCGAACGCTGAACTCGACCACCGTCGCGGTCATGCGCGCCGGAGCAGGCTCCGCAGCCGCAGAAATCCGCCCGGTCAGCACCCAGCACAACAGGGCGAGCGCGACTATCGATGCAAGCCGCTCGCGCATGCTCTGAGCCATGCCCCAGTCATTCAAGAAATGGCTGTTCATGGCTCCAGCACCAAGCGGAACCCCAAATCGAATTTTCGATATTCCGGCGCGGCTGGGAATCGATAGGCAAAGCGCACCAACCCGGGATAATCCGACCAGGAACCACCCCGAAGCACCCGCCGGCCGCCGGTCGGCGTCTCTCGGTCAGCACAACGGGTTTCACCACCGCTGTAAGCATTATCGTATTCGGAGCAAGTCCACTCCGCCACGTTACCCAACATGTCGTACAGACCAACGTTATTGACGAGGTACTTTCCGATTGGAGCCGCCACCACCTGCATGTCCTCACAAGGATAATTAGCCCAATTGAACGGTTTATTTTTACGGGCTGTCTCGTCGTAAATGTTGGCGTAACCGCAAGCCTGGTTTGGGTTGTCGCCCCAATCCCGCGTGTTTGTTTTACCGCCGCGGGCGGCATATTCCCATTCCGCCTCGGTGGGCAAGCGGAAGCGTAAAGCGCTTTGTCCCGACAGCCAGTCGGCATAAGCGGCCGCCTCCTGCCAACTGACTCGGACAGCTGGCTGATCTTCGCCATTCAGCGTATAAGATTGGTAGCCGCCGCTGTCATGTTTGCCATTGAAACGTCGATACTGCGCGTTCGTCACCTCATATTTTCCCATCCAAAATCCAGGCGGGCACACCTGATGGGGCGCTTCGTTTGCGCTGCGATCTTTCTCGGTTTCAAGACTGCCCATCGTGAAACACCCTGATGCGATCCAAACAAACTCCATGCCGGTTAAAGGCTCTTTATAGACCTGACCCGCTTGCGGGTTTGTGGGAAGCACGCTTGGGGCGGGCTTATCAGGAGTAACGACCGGGGGTTTATCGCCACCGGTATCACCGGAAGAATCAGGTCGCTGTATGGGGGGTAAAAACAGCTTGATGCCAGCCGCGACCGCCAGTAGTCCCAACAAAGCCATCCCCCAACGCCAGTCCAGCCGCGGGAATGCCTTCTTCGGCCAGGAGCGGTCGGATGGGATGACCTGTGGTATCGCTTCGACCTCAGCCAGGGATTCTTTCTTAGGCCAGCGGTTTAAATCTGATCGCAGTTGCGGCAGTTGCTCCTGTATTACGGTGTGCTCTTCATCTTCCAGCGCGGCCCGCATCTTCGCGATCGTCTGAAACCGTTTTTCGGGCCGAACAGCCATCGCTTGATCAATGAGCTGTAGCAAAACCGGGCTGTATTGACCCTGTACGGCTTCCTCAGCCGGCTCCAACGGATCGTCCAGGACCCGCGCCGGCGCTTCGAGCGGCTGTTTGCCGGTCACACATTGATAAAGCACCGCGCCCAACGCATAGACATCCGTCCAAGGACCATAACCCTTGCCTTCGACGAGATATTGCTCGATCGGTGAGTAGCCGACCGTAAACACACTGGTGATATTCTTGCTGCGGCGGCTTAGCGCCTGCCGGGCCGCTCCGAAGTCGATCAAAATCGTTCGGCCATCAGCGCGGCAGTAGAGGTTGGCCGGCTTTAAATCACGATGCAGGTATCCCAGCGAATGGACAGACTCCAAAGCCGGCAGCACGTCATCAAGCAATCGCCGAATCTGTTGCTCGGGCAGCGTTTTTTCTCGCTGAAGCACTCGGCTGAGCGGCTCGCCGTCCTCGTAATCCATGACGATGTAAGCGGTGCCGTTCGCTTCGAAAAAATCTTTTACCCGAACCACGCTGGGATGGTTAACTTGCGCCAGAATTCGAGCTTCGTTCAGAAACCGCTCCAATCCCCAAGTGTAACAGGCCTCCTCTCCGGCCTCCGAGGTCGGTAGCCCCCCTTGGGTATTGGCTAATACGTTAACGGCGTCACTATCCCGATAGGACCACTCTACTGGAAAGTATTCCTTGATCGCGGCGCGACTGCGCAAGGCTTCATGCACCGCCATGTAGGTGATGCCAAACCCCCCGGCGCCCAACACCGCCTCGACGCGATAATGATGCAAGCGATAACCGATGGGCAGAGTATTGGATTTCTTGGTCATGGCGTCCTGTGTCGGCGATGCTCAGGGTAGTTCTCGCACGACCCGAAACCCTAAAAAATAATCGCGGAAGTCAGGCTGGTTGCGGTGTCGATCCGCCGAGCGGACGTTGCGCGGCTCGTCGTTCCAAGAGCCACCACGCACGACGAACTGGCGGTCGCCCTCTGGTTCCTGGCAGACTTGGCTCGGCGCTTGGTAATCCGGTGCATAAAGCGAGCAGGTCCATTCCAAGACGTTACCCAGCACATCGTGTAGACCATAATCGTTATTTCGATAAGTCCCGGCTGGCGCGGTATAAATATTACCGTCGCGACATTGCATCACGGTCCAGCCCACAAATACTTTTTTACCATCGTAATCGGCCGCGTTGGCGTAGGGGCAGCCTTGGTTGGGGTCGTCTCCCCAGTAACGGCTGGACGCCGTTCCCGCGCGCGCCGCATACTCCCACTCAGTTTCTGTCGGCAGCCGGTAGCGCTGCCCGGTTTGTTGCGATAACCACTCGGTAAAGTTCTTGGCGTCTCGCCAACTGACATTGACCACCGGACGGCGGCCGCGGCCCCAACCCTGGTCCGGGGGCAGCGAGCGGCCGGTGGCGTTCGCAAACCGCTCGTATTCGAAAAACATCAGTTCGTATTTGCCGATGGCAAAAGATTTGGCAATACTGGCCGGATGCTGCTGTTCATCGTTATAGCGGCCTCTCTCGCCAGCGGGAGAACCCATCTCGAATCTGCCAGCTGGAATCACCACCAATTCTGGACCTTGCGATCCATCGCTCAGGCGATCTCGCATGATCGGATTTTTTGGACCCAAACGAGCTAGGGCGGCCTCAGCTTCCGCCCGGTAGCTACAAGTAGCCGCGCACCGTTCGAGATAGGCCCAGTAAGCCTTCCGGCTATTGGCGCGGCGGGCGGCCGCGAATGCATCAACATCGGCTTGCTTGGCTCTCTCCACCACTTCAGTTTGTTTCAGTACAGTCGCCAAAGCCACCAGCTCGGGCAACTCTGGCTGAAGGGACTCCGCCTTCTTCAACCCCCGCTGGGCTGCGCCGAGATCGCCTTTATTCACACTCGCTTGCGCGCGCGCCACCCAAATGAGAGCAACCCGGTGCCGGCCGGCCGCAATCAATGGATTACCTGGCGCCAGTTCCGCCAGTGCGCTCAAACGATTCAGCGCTTCGTCACCCCTTTCTTCACGGTTTTCCCGTTCGAACTCTCCCACCAAGGTTTCAAAATCCGCCTCGATCTTGCTGACTTTTTCCTCGGTCTGTAAATTTTGGATGGCGCGGCGGGCTTCCTGTTCGAACTCACAGCGCGGGCATCGTTGCAAATACAACTGATAAGACACCAGCGTATCAACCCGCTTAGCCGATTCAAACGCGCGCAGATCCGCTTCACGCTCCGCTTCCCGCACCAGCCCGCTCAAACTTCCTGCTGGCCGCTGTTCCGTCACTGTATTCGGGCTGAGGCTCGGTTCGGATCGGGTCTGGGCTGGCGGCGCTGGATTTGGCCCGACCTCCCCATCCTCGCGCTGGACCAGCCAATAAGCACCCAACCCAACCAGCAATAACACACCCGCCGCCGCCCAATGCCACCCCAAGGGGCCTTTGCCTCGCCTGGCTTGCGCTGCTGGCCGCTGCGCTTCCGCCAAATCAGCGATGAACCCACCTGCATCTATCGGGCACAATTCGCTCGGATACGCCAGTCCACGCCGCAAAATCCGCCAGGCTTCATCGGTCAAGCCCGGTGGGCGTGGTAAGGTGTTAGCAGCGGAGCCTCTTGCTTCATAGGCGCTCTGCCCTATTAACAGCTGGTAAACCAACAACGCCAAAGCAAACACGTCGCGGCGGAATCCGGCTTCGGTCAAAGCCCCATCGCCCAGCGTATCCGCACTTGCCCGCGCTATAGATTCACCTGAACCTAACAGGATGTTTCGCGGCTCGGAAATTTCGGTAGCCAGCCCAAATCCCAATAATTTGATGGTTCCCTGGCTGGTGAGAAAGACGCTATCCGAATCCAGGTGTTGGTGCGGAAAGCGGTGTTTCTGTCGGGCATAATCCAGCGCCGCCGCAACGGGCTCCAACCATTTCAGGACGACATCCCAAGACAGTCCCATTCCGCCTTGTTCTCGCAGCCGTTGCGCTAGGGTCGATCCCTGCTGCTGATCGACATACTCCATCTCGGCGAATGGCCAGCCGTCAGCCCCATAGCGCCAACCATAAACTCGAGCAATGTTGGGATGATCGAGTTTTACGGCTTGCTCAATGCGGGTTTTAGCCTTGATCAGATAGGTCCGCGACCCGAGCAGATCGGCGCGCTGCGAGCGTTCCTCGCGTCCTGCTTCGCGCACGAAGGTGTGCGCGGGCAAAAACAGTTTGATCGCTCGAAATTCATCGCCTATTCCCCTGGCGCGCTCGGTATCCGAAACGATGGCCAGCGCCAGCCATATCCGTTTCTTGCCATTGATCTCGTGCAACAGACGCAGGCGGCGCTCGGACGGCCCGATAACCATGCCGGGCTCCAAAATATCCAGACCCGCTTCTCCAACTACCGGCCCCGATTCAAGTTCAGTGGGAGCCTTGGCGGCGTTTGAAGCCACAAGCTCTTCCGCCTTTGCCGCTTCACGCAATAAATCTTCCCGACGGCGCATCCATTCCGCCTCGGTTAACCGCCCCGCCGCGTGCGCCCGCTCAAGTTCTTCAAGACGCAATTTGATATCCATACATCCTTGAAATTCCGAGTTAGCCCAAAAAATTTGTTTGAACAACAACCACGAATCACATTATCGTCTAGTCTAGCAGAAGGATGAAATGGCTTGGCACACTGTCGCGCCGCGGGGCAGCAGGAGGTTGGCTTATTCTTGCTGTCGTTACACTAAGATTGCCGCCACTCAATCAATGATGTCTAACCGATACAGTATTTTGTCAGATCGCCGTGAATAATGCGGACCCTACAGGGCAAGGATTGTCGAGCCTCAATGCCTCACTGGAAGTCGCCGTACGGTCTATACGCTCGCCGACTCATCGTGGACGCCGCGATAATCAGGACAATTATCTCGTGGTGGACGGGCAAGGACAGGGGCGTTTTCTACGCAACGAGCAGGAAATTCAAATCAAGTTGCCAGATTGGCCCGCCGGACATTGGCGGGTTGCCGTGCTCGACGGGATGGGAGGCCACAGCCACGGCCGCGAGGCAGCGGAAAGAACCGTCAACGGGTTGCTTGAAGTACCCGCGACCACCAACCTCAATCAACTGTCCAACACGCTGAACGCCCTGCACGACCGGCTCTACATCGAGTTCCAAGACGCGGGCCTGGAAACGGGCTGTACTTTGATTCTACTTGAAATTCCTCCTGACAACCCAGCCTTGTTATTTCACGTTGGCGATTCGCGAGCCTATACCATCGACGCGGAGCATGTGGACTGTTTGACGGTGGACCACGTTCCGGCCACGCATCTCGCCCTGTTGGGACTGGTGGATAACGCTCGCTGGTTTCAACAAGTACACGTCCATCCCAACTCTCAGATCAGCCAGGCATTCATTCTAGGCAGCACGCTCGGCGTGCCGAGTTTGCGCATCGACGCCATTGCCGCCGAGTTGTTCGAACTGCATGATGGTAACTTGCCACTGTTTTTGCGCGGCCTGGGCGATCGTCGCCCGCTGCCCCTGGAACCAGGCTGGATCTATCTACTGGCCAGCGACGGTCTCTGGCATCTTTCCAACCCTCAAGCATTTATCCGCCGCTGGCCGATATTGTTAAGCAAACCACAACACTCGCTGGAAGAACTGTTGGATCTGCTGATTGTCGAATTAGCTAATTTTATCCGTCAGCAGCAAAGTCAACCGGACGATAATTGTACGGTTATCCTCGTGCGCAAATCCGGCCCCGTTCCGCCATGAGGCAACCTATCTTTCACTTGAGGGAGAGCGAGCCGTTGAAGATCAAGCATATCCTGTTGCTAGTGGTTGCCGTGCTGACCATCGCCTTCATGCAACCCCTGGTATCGTTTCTGGGAGGATTAACGCTTTTGATCGGCGTTGGAGGATTGATATTTCGGGATTTGTCGCCAGCCAGTCAGGATGTCGTGGAACGTCGGTTGCTCGGCTGGCTGCACCGAACTCGCGCCACCAGCCCCTCTCATGCAAGCAATCAGCCGAGCGGCTTCCGCCGACAACTACCCGACCCAGCCCAGCCGAAGATACCGGCCGAATCACCGCGGCGCGCTCGAAGCAAATCTCCTATTGGCCAGCCGATTACTGCCGACCCCGCACCGATCACTGTGACGGAAACCGCCGTGATGAGAGAAACCCCACCGCCGCCAACTGCGTAATCGGACCGATTTCAGGCTAAAGCGCCGCTGCGCGCTACTTTCCGCAGGATCGCGTAAATCTCATCCTTCAGGTGCAGGCGTTTTTTCTTTAAGGTTTCAGTGTACATATCCGAGGGTGTTTCGAGCTCAAGCTCAATGCGTTCGACCTCATCATTGACCGTATGATATTCGTCATACAGCTGTGCAAACCTGGGGTCGGCGGATCTTAAATCGCTGATGCGGTCCTTATACTCTGGAAATTCGTGGAATAGATCGTGGCTTTCTCCCAACATCAGGTTGTCCTCCTATAGTTTTGCTAGTTTTGTGGACTGATGGTTATTTGATGACAGTTCAGTATAACAAGCATCCCGCGCACCGTCAGGACAGCCACCGCGGCTGAGTGCCGTAAACCGTTCGATCACGCACGTCAATAGCGGCCTAGCAATCTGTTTTTAGAGCGTGCTATGCTTTTCTGGCCAATGAAATCTTGTGGAGGATTACGGACATGAAACGTAAGTCGACCATTCTAGCCTTTTTAATGGCGCTCCCGATCCTGTTCTTAGGCAGCGGCTTAAGCGCTTGCAACACCGTCAAGGGCGCCGGTCAAGATGTAAAATCCGCCGGTAAAGCCATCGAAAACAAGGCGGAAGACGAAAAGAAATATTAATTGAGCTTCGTTACGCCGCCGTTTTCACCGGGGTGGCGCCAGCGTCATCGGCTGACGCGCCCCGGTTTGCTATTTCCTGTCAGCTTGATTCGCGATAAAACTGGATCAGACCCAAGGTCGAAGCGTCATGACCCGCTGCGGGTTGGGTGCCTTTTAGTTCCGGCAAGATAGCGTTCGCCAGCTGCTTGCCCAGTTCCACGCCCCACTGATCGAAGGAATTGATGTTCCAGATCACGCCTTGAACGAACACCTTGTGCTCGTAAAGCGCAATCAGCGAACCCAAGACGTGCGGCGTTAGTCGGCGATAGAACAAGCAGGTGCTGGGACGATTGCCGGGAAAAATCTTGTAAGGCAACAGCTTCTCTAGCGCCTCGCCGCTCAATCCCTGCTTTTCCAGTTCGGCGCGGGCCTGCGCCTCGGTCTTGCCGACCATGAGCGCCTCGGCTTGGGCCAGACAATTGGCCAGTAAAATCGGGTGATGGTCGCCGATGGGATTCGGGCTTTGCGCCGGAGCCAGAAAATCGGCCGGGACCAGGTGCGTTCCCTGATGTAAAAGCTGATAAAAAGCGTGCTGGCCATTGTTACCCAAGCCGCCCCAGATGATCGGCCCGGTCTTGACCGTAACCGCATGGCCCTCGCGGTCGATGGACTTGCCGTTACTCTCCATGTCCAGTTGTTGCAGATAATCCGGCAACGAGCGCAGATAATCATCGTACACCAGCATCACTTGACTGTCGGCCCCGAAAAAGTCGAGATACCAGACACCCAGCAAAGCCAGAATCACTGGCAAATTATCCGCCAGCGGCGCGGCGCGGAAATGCTCGTCCATCGCGTGAGCGCCTTCCAGCAACTCAATAAAATGATCCATGCCGAGATAAACGATGATCGGCAGGCCGATGGCCGACCACAACGAATAACGGCCGCCAACCCAGTCCCAGAAACCAAACATGTTAGCGGTGTCGATGCCGAACTTGCTCACCCCCTCGGCGTTGGTCGAGACCGCCACGAAATGCTTGGCCACCGCTGATTCATCACCCAATTCCTTGACGAGCCAGGCGCGGGCGGTATGCGCGTTGGTCATGGTCTCCTGGGTGGTAAACGTCTTGGAAGCGACGATGAACAACGTGCTTTCCGGGTCGCATTCGGCTAGAACATGGCTGATGTGCGCGCCGTCCACATTAGAGACGAAATGCATCCGCAAAGTGGGATCAGCGTAGGGTTGCAGCGCTTGACAAATCATCTTTGGCCCAAGATCGGAGCCGCCGATGCCAACATTGACCACATCACGGATGCGTTTGCCGGTGTGACCCCGCCATTTGCCGCGTCGGATCTGATCGGCGAATTTACGAGCGTGCTCCAGCACCTCGTTCACTTCCGGCATCACGTCCTGGCCCTTGACATAGATCGGCCGGTCGCTGCGATTGCGCAACGCGGCATGCAACACCGCGCGCTGTTCGGTATGGTTAATGATCTCGCCGTTGAACATCCGCTCGGCCCAAGCGGGCACGTTTGCCTGGCGAGCCAGCTCGATGAGCAGATCGAAGGTTTCCCCGGTGATGCGGTGCTTGGAAAAATCGACCAATAAATCGCCAAACCGTCTGGAGAACTGGGTGAAACGCTGGGGATCGGCGGCGAATAAATCGCGCAGGTGCTGGTCGGCGATAGCGGTATGATGATTTTTCAGTTGTTGCCAGACCGGCAGGTTGCTGGGAACGGACATGGACAGCTTCCTTATCAAGTTGTTGGAATACTGGCGAAACCGGATGAACGTTGGGTCTTATCTATTGGGCGTCGGCTGGCGCGTCGCGCCTGTGGCGTCAAGGTCCCGTGGCCCTGAGATTACTATAGTTTCCATCGAAGTAGCTGTCGAATTCCAAGCCATTTTTCACTGTTACAGCACCAGTGGCGCTTTAAATTTCTGCTTCCACGGCATTGGGTGGAACTCGCGCCGGATTCTTCGCAAGTGATTAAAAGCTTTAACCATGGCCGCCAGCGCTGCCCATCGGATTGACGAATCCTGAAATCAGATGATCACCGCCAAAACCGCGCAAGGTGCATAACCACGGGAAGTGGAACAGAAATTGATCCTGCTCCAAGCGACCTTCGAAACGATGGCAAACTAACGCAAATCGCGGGGCCGGTTCAGCCTGCTCGGCAGCTTGACGATGGTATTACACTGTGGGGGTCGCACTGCTGGCCCTATTATCCCAAACCATCCAATCAGCCGCCGATCTGTAATCTACCCTTCCGCTCACAAGACCTTTTCAAAACGCTCGGCGCGCCATGGCGAGGGCAGCTTCCGGCGATGAAAGGACCGCCGAGCGCGAGCCCAGAAGAGCCGACGAAGAAATCGCTCGCTTGATAGAGCGGCCTATGTATGATCATCGGCCGTGGGTATTTGGTGAGGAACCCGCACCCTAGCCATCTTGCGAATGCAGTATAGTCATACCCTTGGCCAGCCCGCTGATGGAGAGACCGCAATGAACCAACCTGACCTATCTCATCAAACGCCATTCGGCGTCGATTTTAGCGTCGCTGAATTCGCCGACAATCCGGAGCCGCGCTGTCCCTGTGTTTTGCTGCTGGACAATTCCTGGTCAATGAATGGGTCGCCAATCAATGAGCTCAATGAAGGATTGGCCACTTTCAAGGAAGAATTATTGGCCGACAGCCTTGCCGCCAAGCGGGTTGAAATCGCCCTGGTCAGCTTTGGACCGGTTCAAGTGGTCAACGAATTCCAAACCGCCGAACACTTTACGCCGCCGCACTTGAGCGCGCAGAAAGACACGCCGATGGGTCTGGCCATCATGAAAGGACTCGAGCTGCTCCACCAGCGCAAAGCTCTGTATCGAGAACACGGTATTCCTTTCTTCCGACCTTGGGTGTTTCTCATTACCGACGGCACGCCCACCGATGAGTGGAAATCCGCCGCCAACGAAATCCGCAAAGGCGAAGAGAGTCGGGCTTTCGCCTTTTTTGCCGTGGGGGTCGAGGGCGCTAATCTAGACATCCTGCAACAGATTTCAATCCGCCAACCATTGCGTCTGCGGGGGTTGCGGTTCCGCGAACTGTTTCAATGGCTGTCCAACTCAATGCGCTCGATTTCACGCTCGGTACCGGGCATGGATGTCCCGTTGAACAATCCCACCAGCCCCGACGGTTGGGCTTCGGTATGAGCGAGCTGTACGGCTGGCGCTATGTTCACGCCAGCACCATCGGCGTCGCCCATTTGGCCGAGGGGATCGAATGTCAGGATGCCTGTGCGGTGCAACAGCTATCCACGCCAGAACTGGGCACGATCCTGATCCTGGCGGCCGCCGATGGAGCCGGCAGCGCGGCGCGGTCTCGCACCGGCGCTCAATTGGCGTGCCAGACCTTTCTAGCCGAGTGCGCCTCGCGCCTGTTAGCCGATCATCCGCTGGACTGGACTGAAACCACCGCGAGGGATTTCTTTGAAAGCGTCCGATGTGCGTTGATCCAACAGGCCGCCGCCGAGAATTTACCGCTTCGGGAATTCGCCTGTACTTTATTAGGGGCGGTCGTTGTGGCGGATCATGCGCTCTTCTTACAGATCGGCGATGGGGTTATCGTGCTTGGGGCGGAGGATGAGTACCGCCCCGTTTTTTGGCCGCAAACTGGTCAATACGTGAACGAAACCCGTTTTGTGACCGATCCTGATGCGGCTACCTATCTGGCGCACACCGTCACGGTGGAACCTGTCGTTGAAATCGCGCTGTTGACCGATGGTTTGCAAATGCTGGCGCTGCATTATCACCACCGGCAGGCCCATGCCCCGTTCTTTCGACCCGTTTTCCAACAGCTGCGCACGCATTCGGAACCTGGCTGCCCCGCCTCTCTGATGTCTGCATTGGAGGAGTTTCTAGCGAGTCCAGCCGTCAATCAACGCACCCATGACGACAAAACCTTGGTTTTGGCCACCCGATTGCCGCCACTAGCCCCCACACACCCCGCCGACGAACCGGATGCCATGGCGTCAATGTCGACTCCGATGGAACCTAAAGCCATCGCCGCGCGCGAAACCGCCGCCGTGGATTCCTCCTCCCCAACACCTACAGCCCCCGCTGCCGACCTGACTCTCAGCGATGCCAACCCCTCCCCTGACGCCTCCGATGCCACATCCGCCGCACTCGTCCGAGAAAACAACGGTGACAAGGCTTTATAGCGGCGCCAGCCGTTGGGTCGAGTTAGGGAAATTATTGGGGCGCGGCGGCGAAGGCGCGGTGCATGAAATAAGCGGCCGTCCAGGTTTCGTCGCTAAAATCTACCATCAACCGCTCACTTCCGATAAAGCACTGAAGCTGGAAGGCATGGCCCGGCACGCGCATCCGGGTTTGCTGGAAATCGCCGCCTGGCCGGTCGATGTCCTGCGCGCCTCCTCGAATGGTCCGATTCAGGGCTTTGTCATGCCGCGAGTCAATGGCTATCATGAAATTCACAGCCTGTATGGTCCCTCCCATCGCAAGCGCACTTTTCCCCATGCCGACTGGTCGTTTCTGGTTCACGCCGCCCGCAATTTGGCGAGCGCATTTGAGGCAATTCATGCCCGCGGCCACGCGGTGGGCGATGTCAACCCGGGCAACGTGGTGGTTTCGGCGCAAGCACTCGTCAAAATGATCGATTGCGACTCGTTCCAAATCGATACCGGCGACCGAATTTTTCTTTGTGATGTCGGCGTACCACAATTTACCGCCCCAGAATTGCAGGACCGCCCCTTCCATGGCCTAAGGCGCACGCCCGATCATGATGCCTTTGGGTTGGCCTTGCTTTGTTTCCACCTGCTGTTCATGGGCCGCCACCCCTTTGCCGGTCGCTACCGAGGCAAGGGCGACATGCCCATCGAGCGCGCCATCAAGGAATATCGCTTCGCTTTCGGCTCGCGCGCCGCTGGTCGGCTGATGGAGCCTCCACCACATACCTTACCGCTCGACGCACTGCCCCAATCCGTCGCGACGCTATTCGAGCGCGCTTTCACTTCCTCGGCGCCCGCTCCGCAGCGGCCGAGCGCACGCGAGTGGCGCTTGGCGTTAGAACGGCTCAATCGCGAGCTGCGCTCCTGTAGCCGCGGTACGGCGCATAAATACCCAGCGCTCTCTGCGGATTGCCCGTGGTGCGCGTTGGAAAAAGCCAGCGGAGCGGTCTTTTTTGTGCCCCCGCAACGGCCGGCCACCACCGAATCGGCGGTCAACCACCGGGACTTTCAGCTCGATGCGATCTGGAAGCGAATTTTGGGCGTGGCGCCTCCCATCGCCGAAGCCATGCCACACCCAACGGCGCAGGCTCCGATCAGCCCAACGCCGCTGCCAGAAATCATAAAGCGCACGAGCCAGTTCAACTTCGGCAAAACGCTGGCCATTGGCGGCGCGGTGTTGCTCGCCGCCTTGGCGCGGCCCGCCCTGATCTGGTTATGGCTGTTGCTCGCTTTTGCCATCTGGCCGTTCACCCAGAACAGCAGCGTGCGGCGCGAGCGGCAGCGCCGCCGCTTGGCCTTGTTAGCCGCACAGCGGGAAATGATGGAGCTCCAGGCTACCTGGCAAGAGCGGGCCACTGACCAGCCTTTCATCCGGGAACTGCACCATTTGCACCTTCTCCGTGACTGTTACCGGAATCTGTCGGCCGAACTCCAGCGGGATTTGCAACGGCTGGACGCCAACCAGCGCCAGATGCAATTGCAAGCCTTTCTGGAAAATCACTTCATCGATACCGCTCAAATTCCGGGAATTCGGACCACCGACCGTATGGCGCTAGAGTCCTACGGCATTGAAACGGCCGCCGATGTAACAGCGGCGGCTCTGGAAACTGTTCCGGGCTTTGGGCAGCATCTTGGCCGCCAGCGGGTAGCCGCCTTGCTGGCTTGGCGTCAGACACTTGAACAACGTTTCCGACACGATCCCCGGCAGCGCGTCGATCCCGCCGCCATCGCCAATCTTCAGCAACACTATACCGAACAGCGGCTGGGCATTGAGCAGGAATTGCTGGCGGCTCCCGATAAACTCGCTAAAATTAAAGCAGAAATACTCAAACAGCGCGCTCAACTTAATATCGCCCTGATCCGCCAAGCGATGCAGGAAGCGCAAGCCCAAGCCGATCTGCGGTTATTCCGCCGCACGGGTCTGGTTGTTTTTTCCAGATGGCGCAATCGCGTTTAGGCGGTCTCGACACGCCGGAGGACTTTGATGGGAAGACGCAACGAACATACCCGAGAAGAACTGCGTGAAATCTCCCTGCAGGCTGCTGAACAGCTCGTCATTGCTCACGGTTTGATGGGATTGAGCGCTCGTAAAGTCGCTGCTGGCATCGGCTATACGGTGGGCAGTTTGTACATGGTTTTTCGCAACTTTGACGATCTGATCATTCAGATGAACGAGCGCACATTGGATGCGCTGTACGAGAAACTGGCGGCGGCGGTCACTAATCCACCGTCACCGACCGCCGCGATTGAAGCGCTGGCGCAGACTTATCTGGCGTTTGCGCTCTCCGAGACCAATCGATGGCTGGCGCTGTATGAACACCGTATGCCCGAAGGACAAGCCGCACCCGACTCTTTCGCCGAAAAAGTGGCTCGGATGTTCGAGTTGGTGCAGCAGCATTTGGCGTCATTGTGCCCGCACCGGTCATTCGAGGAAATCTCGCTGGCGGCTCGCGCGTTATGGAGCGGCATCCATGGCGTTTGCGTGCTCAGTCTCGACCGCAAATTAGAGAGTATCGGCGGCCGCACCATGCAACAGGTCGCCAATTCGCTACTCGATAATTATCTAGCCGGCTTTGTCGCCCAAGGTGTCTCTCGCTAATTTGGATGTCCTGACAACGAGTGGAAGATAACTGAACGCATGTCACCGAGGAGACTGCTATTTTGACGTAGTGCGCCTTAGGTAATCGCCTGCGAAATAACCCGCATTCCTGGTTGTCCCCGCCAATAACCATCGCAAGCGCCAAATGGCAAAGCGGCATTCAATTGCGCAGCTTCTTCAACAGGATCGACCTCCCCACCCAAGCAGGCGGCAAACACCGCAACCACTGTCTCCGTACCGTCAGGCTGAGGGCTAATCCGTAGTATATCTACTTTCAGCTCTCGTAATTCCGCCAGTTCCGCCAACAAATTGCAGGTCTGAGCGGATTGCGTCTGGATACCGTTAAGCGCCAGAAACGCTTGGCCTTCGCGGGTGCTGAGCGCTAATCCTTCGGGATAGTCGAGACAGCGATACTGGCAATCGTCCTTTGGCAGATTGTGATGGCGAGCGGTGAAGCAGCGAGCGGAATAAGCCAGCGGTAAGCGGCCGTAAACAAACACCTCGGTTTCCACGTTTGCCGGTCGTTTGGCCTGAATTGCGGCTAAGGTCTGCCGCGAGAGCTCCACCGGCATCATCCAACGTTTCGCACCCAGCCCGGCCAAGAACCGCAACGTCCGGTCGCTGTAGACATTGATCCCGGTTCCGAGCACGAACGGCACCTTTTGCTCTGATAATAACCGCACCGCGCTCATGTCGTTGGCTTCGACCGTAAACCGGCCGTTTTCACACAACCGGCGCAAGGTCTTAAGTTCCGATTCCGCTTCCAGCAAAGCCATGGTGGACAGCACCACTTCCTTGCCCGCCGCGCGCATTCGTTCGGCCAAATCCAGCCAATCGCTGGTATTCAGCGCATGGCGCTTGGAGCAAACCGTTTCACCCAAATAAATGATATCCACCGCGGTGGCGCTTATCCGCTCGTAAAAATCGAGCAGCTTTTCCTTGGGCCAATAATACAGCACCGGCCCCAAGGCGAGTTTTAGCTGATAGTCGATTCCGGCCATTACTGCCAAATCCGATGATAAGCGCCCAGTGTGGTCTGCTGGCCTTCCGAGACCTTCCCCAATTCTCGCAACCAGTCCGGTTGGGGCGTATAAGCCACTGGATTGCGGTGACTGGCATCAATCGCCGCCCGCCAGACCTTGGTAACCTGCGTCACATAGGCCGGGCTGCGCTGGCGGCCTTCAATCTTGATGGCGGCGATGCCCATGCGCTGCAATTCCGGCAGCAATTCCAAAGTATTCAGGCTAGTCGGCTCTTCAATGGCGTAATAGGTCTGATCGGCCACTTCAAACCGGCCCTTGCATAGAGTGGGATAACCGGCGGGTTCTCCCGGCGCATAGCGGTCAATCAACAAGCCGCCGAGCCGCGTTTCCAGTCCGCGCGGTGTTTCTTCCCAGCGTACAGCCTTGGCTGGCGAACAGACCCCGCACATATTGGGCGATTCGCCGGTGACATAGGATGACAGCAGGCAGCGGCCTTCCACCATGATGCACAATCCGCCAAAGCCGAAGACTTCGAGATCGACTGGACTGTTCTCTAAAACATGGCGGACTTGCGGCAACGACAGAACGCGCGGCAGCACGACTCGCTTAATACCGAAATGGTCGTGATAGAAGCGGATCGCTTCGTAATTGGTGGCGGAACCCTGCACCGACAAATGCAGCGGCAGCTGGGGATGGGTGCGCTGGGCGTAGTCCAACACGCTGATATCAGCGGCGATAATGGCGTCTACGCCCAACTCCGCCGCTTGGTCGACCGCCCGTTTCCACCGCTCCCAACCCGTCGGTTGCGGGAAGGTATTGAGAGCGACGAACACCCGCCGCTTCTTGGCGTGGGCATACTGAATCCCTTGGGCCGCCATTTTGGCGTCGAAATTCAAACCGGGGAAATGGCGCGCGTTGGTGTCGTCGCGAAACCCGATATAGACTGAATCGGCGCCATGATCGACAGCCGTTTTTAGCGACGGCAAATTGCCGGCCGGGCAGACCAGTTCCAGCCGTTTTGATGCACTGGCCACAGCGGAAGCGGTCATGGGCCTTATTCTCCCCGTTCGCGGGCAATCGCCCGATAGCCGATGTCGGCGCGGTAAAAAGCACCGTCCCAATGTACCCGCTTAGCCAAGCGGTAGGCGCGGCTTTGCGCTTCCGCCACCGTGCCGCCGAGCGCGGTCGCGCACAACACCCGCCCGCCATGCGTCACCACCTCGCCGCCTTGCGCCTGCGCCGTTCCGGCGTGAAACAGCTTAGCGTCAGCATCCGGTTCGTCGTCACGCGGCAACCCGCTGATCACATCGCCCTTGCGATACGCGCCGGGATAGCCCGCAGCGGCCATTACGACCCCCAACGCCGGCCGGGAATCCCAGTCCGCTTGGACTTGATCTAATCGACCGTCTAGCGCCGCCTCGCATAAGTCCACCAAATCCGAGCGCAAGCGCAGGATCAAGGGTTGCGTTTCAGGATCGCCCAACCGACAGTTGTATTCCAATACCTTGGGGCCATCGGCGGTGATCATCAAGCCGGCATAGAGGAAACCGACGTAACGGCAACCTTCCGCCGCCATGCCGCGCACGGTCGGTTCGATCACTTCCGCCATGACACGCGGGTGCAATTCCGGCGTCACCACCGGGGCGGGCGAATACGCACCCATGCCGCCGGTGTTGGGGCCCTGGTCGCCATCGTCGCGCGCCTTGTGATCCTGCGAGGACGCAAACGGCAGAATATGCGCGCCATCGGTCATCACAATGAAGCTGGCTTCCTCGCCATACAAGAACTCCTCGACCACGACTCGCCGGCCGGCCTCGCCAAAATCCGAGCCGCTCAACATGCCGCGCACGGCGGCGATGGCTTCTAGTTCACTCTGCGCTAGAATGACGCCTTTGCCGGCCGCTAATCCGTCCGCCTTGACCACCAGCGGTGCGCCCATTTCTCGGATAAAGGCTTCCGCCGCATCGGCGTTGGTAAAGCTTTGGTATCGGGCGGTCGGGATGCGATGGCGGGCCAAAAAATCCTTGGTGAAGGTCTTGGAGCCTTCCAGTTGCGCCGCCGCCTGGCTTGGCCCGAAACAGCGCAATCCCGCGTTGCCGAATAAATCAGTGATACCTAATACCAACGGAACTTCCGGCCCGATGATCGTGAGATCGACCTGATGGCCGCGCGCGAATTTGAGCAATTCCGGCAGATCGTCGGCGGTGATGCGGAGATTGGTGACTTTGGGTTCGCGGGCGGTTCCCGCGTTGCCCGGCGCGACATAGACATTGCGCACCCGACTGGATTGCGCCACCTTCCAGGCCAGCGCGTGTTCGCGGCCACCGCCGCCGACGATCAGGACATTCATAATGGTCTTTTGCCTTTCCTGAATGAAAACTCAGTGCCGGAAATGCCGCATTCCAGTAAATACCATGGCCATGCCGTGCTCGTTAGCGGCGGCGATGACCTCACTGTCGCGCATCGAGCCACCCGGTTGGATAACGGCGGTAATGCCGTATTCGGCGGCGAGATCAATCCCGTCGCGGAAGGGGAAGAAGGCATCCGAACCCATCGCCGCGCCTTGTAGCGACAGCTTTTCCTCGGCGGCTTTCATGGCGGCGATCCGCGCCGAAAACACCCGGCTCATCTGCCCGGCGCCGACGCCGAGAATCATGCCGTCTTTCCCGTAAACGATGGCGTTGGACTTGACAAACTTCACCACCCGCCAAACGAACAGCAGATCGACCAGTTCCTGCTCGCTGGGCTGGCGTTGGGTGACCACCTTCAAACCCGATTGCGTGACGTGACCCAAATCCCGATCCTGCACCAGCAAGCCGCCGGTGACCCGCTTGTAGTCCCAACCCGCCGCGCGGTCGGCTCCCCAATCGCCGCACGCTAGCACCCGCACATTCTGCTTGCTGGCGGTCGCGGCCAAGGCTTCCGGTGTCACTTGCGGCGCGATGATGACCTCGACGAATTGCCGATCCACGATGACCTTGGCCGTCGCGCCGTCCAACGGTCGATTGAAGGCAATGATACCGCCGAAGGCCGAGGTTGGGTCGGCTTTATAGGCCCGCTCATAGGCGTCCAGAATGTTGGAACTGATCGCCACGCCGCAGGGGTTGGCGTGTTTGACGATCACGCAAGCCGGGGCGCTGAAGCTCTTGACGCACTCCAGGGCGGCGTCGGTATCAGCGACGTTGTTGTAGGATAATTCCTTACCCTGGAGTTGCCTAGCGGTGGCGATGCAGGCTTCCGCCGGAGCCGGTTCGACGTAAAACGCCGCGCCCTGATGTGGATTTTCGCCATAACGCATCGCCTGCGCCTTGCGAAACTGCACGCTGTAAGTGCGCGGAAACGGATCGCGCTCACCCTCGGCCTGGATGGAGCCGAGATAGTTAGCGATGGCCCCGTCATAGCGGCCCGTATGCTCGAACACCTTCACCGCCAGATCGAAGCGGGTGGCGGCGCTGACCGCGCCGCTGTTGGCCTGCATCTCATCCAGTACCCGCTGGTAATCCCCCGCATCGGTAATCACCGTAACCGCCGCATGATTCTTGGCCGCTGCTCGCAGCATCGCCGGCCCGCCGATGTCGATATTTTCAATCGCGTCGGCCAGCGCGCAATTCGGTTTGGCAACCGTGGCTTCGAACGGATAAAGATTGACCACCAGCAAATCGATGGGCGGGATCTGATACTTGGCCATCGCTGCATCGTCCTCGCCGCGCCGACCGAGCAGGCCGCCATGAATTTTCGGATGCAGGGTTTTAAGCCGGCCGTCCATCATTTCCGGAAAACCCGTGTAATCAGCGACTTCGACGACGGGCAGGCCACTGCCGGCCAGCAGCTTGGCGGTGCCGCCGGTGGAGAGGATTTCCACGCCTCGTTCGGCCAGGGCGCGGGCGAAATCGACGATGCCAGTCTTATCGGAAACACTCATCAGCGCGCGGCGGATGGGAACAGCGGAAGGTGCATTCATGCGCAAGCTCGTTAGGTCAAATATAGAGAGGTTACAAGGGTAGCTCGTGGGCGGCGAATTAACGGCAATCAACCATCCGTTGGTATGGAACCGAAATACATATCGTAGAAGCGATCCTTATCCGGGTCATATTGCATCAGTTCTCCGTTCTCCAAATCGTAATACCAGCCATACAGCCGCAAGGAACCTGCTTCGACCCGTTGCCGGATAAACGGGAACGTCATCAGGTTGGTCAGCGAAACTCGCACGCCGGCCCGCTCGCAAGCTCGCTGTTTGAATTCGCGACTGGCGTCCGGCCAGCGTTGCAACACCTCATCACGAGCGGGCGCGGCGATCTGCACCCAGGGCGCGATATAGCCTTCTCCTTCATTATTCGCCCCGTAACCTTCCAGAAGCGCATTAATACCACCGCAGCGCGAGTGCCCAAGGACAATGATGTTATCAACTTCCAGATTGCAAACGGCATACTCCACGGCGGCGCTGGTGCCATGATAGCGGCCCCCCGTTTCGCACGGTGGAATCAAGTTGGCGACGTTGCGCACCACGAACATACTGCCTGGGGCGGCATCCATCAAAATGGTAGGATCCACTCTGGAATCAATGCACCCGACCAGCAGAGTATGCGGTTTTTGCCCCTTCATCGCCAGTTGGTTATAGATCTCCCTATTCGGCTCAAAATGCTTGACACGAAAACGCTGAAAGCCTTGCAACAACTCGTTGATGGTAGTCATAACCCACTACTCTATTGGTATAAATCCACGTTGCATTATACCCTCTCATCCACAAACTTCGCTGGAGAGATTTGATGCAGTGCGCCATCTATAAAAGTCGGAAAAAACAGGATACTTATCTCTACCTCGCCACCAAGGATGATTTCTCCCACGTTCCCGAAAGCCTGCTGAAACTCATCGGGGAACCGGTTCATGTGATGGATTTAGAGCTGTCGTCAGAGCGCAAACTGGCGCAAGAGGATACGGTGGAAGTCCTGCAAAATCTGCAGGAGCGCGGCTGGCATTTGCAGATGCCGCGCCAGGAAGAGTGGCCAAGCTTCAAGTCGCAACCCAAGCATTAAACCTTACGGAATTCATCGCATGTTCTCCGAGCGCATCGACCGCCTGACCAGTTCCCTGATTCGGGAATTGCTTGCCCTTACCCAAAAACCGGACATTATTTCCTTCGCCGGCGGCTTGCCCGCCCGCGAAGCGATGCCAGCACTGGATTTGAGCGATTTACCGCCGGATTTGAGCCAATACGGCACCACGGACGGCGAGCCGGAATTGCGCGCCGCCATCGCGGCGCAATTGATTGGCCTTGGCCTACGCTGCAAACCAGAACAAATTTTGGTAACCAGCGGTTCACAGCAGGGGATCGATCTGGCATCCAAGCTGTACATCGACCCCGGCACACCGGTCGCGGTCGAAGCGCCGAGCTATCTGGCGGCGCTCCAATCGTTTCGGCTCTTCGGCGCTCGTTTCGAGGAATTGCCGCTGGCGGCTAACGGCATCGACCCAGACCAGTTACGGCAAATCATCCAGCGCCACCGACCGGCTCTCGTTTATCTGATTCCCACCTTCCAAAATCCTGCCGGCGCCTGTTACGACGAAGCGACTCGTGCCGCCGTCGCCACCGTATTGCGCGAGACCGGTACGCCTTTGCTGGAAGATGAACCGTATCGCGACTTGGTCTACGAGCCGGTGGACCGAACCCCGCTGTGCGCTCGCTTCAGCGAAAAAGAGACCTGGATGTACATGGGCACCTTTTCCAAAACCGGCATCCCGGGCCTACGGGTCGGCTATATCGCCGCCTCGCAGAACGTCCACCCTTATCTGGTGCGGCTCAAGCAGTCCACCGATCTGCACACCAATCGCATCGGCCAATGGTGGTGCGCCCGTTTGTTGAATTCCGCCGAGTATCCCGCCCACTTGGAACGGCTGCGAAACTTCTATCGGGAGCGACGCGACGCCATGCAGGAGGCGCTAACCCGCCACTTCGGCGAACTGGCGGAATGGGTGACACCGCATGGCGGCTTGTTCTTCTGGGTACAATTAAAAGATGGGGGCGATACCCGCGCCCTACTCGTTCGCGCATTGGAACGCAAGGTTGCCTTCATGCCCGGCGAGGCGTTCTTTGCCAGCACTAACGCCCAGCATGGGGCTTTCATGCGCCTTAACTTCAGTCACGCCACGCCCGATCAATTGGAGCGCGGCATGGCGGTGCTGGCTGAGGTGATCCGGGAAGAGCGCGGGCGAGCCAAAGCGGAGAGCAGCGCTGAGGTTATAACGATTTAGGGCAACTGTTCGGCATCGTCGCGAGGTGAGCGCCACTGACGCCCACCTCGCGGAAACAGCCTAGCCATCAACCAATAACGGCGCGTCAACCGCCGTCACAAATGCTCCGGCCTGTGGCGAGGTTTGCGCAATACTTTAAATAGAATCGCAAATTTTTCTCGCCAGCTCAGGCGTTCGTCCGACAAGGCTTCCAGAAAATCCGACAATGCCTTGGATTTGGTGACGGCATAGATCACCAACAAAACGCTGGGACTAATGACTCCAAGCAGAATGAGCGCCTTGAGCCAAATCGGATTGTCGGCCTCATCGAAAATGTTCATGCCGAGGAAACCGGTGGCCACGGTCGCGATCAGCCCCAATGTGGTCACCACAGTCAATCGCACGACCGTATTGGCTTGGCGCCGTAACCCATCACTGTCCAAATAGGCGTTCATTTCCTTCACCGCCGCACTGACATCTTGATAAATCCGGTCGGTCTCTAAATGGTTGGTCAGCATTCGGAACAGATCGCGCGCTTGCGCTTGATTGGACACTTCATGGAACCAATAGCGATGGGTAAATCGAAGAAATGTTTCCATGATTCGGCGGATTTCGCGCTTGAAGGTCTTGACCGACTCCATATCCCGAATATCGAGCTGACTGATCGCGATCACTAGCCATTCCGAAAACAACATCAAAGTAGCCTTATGAAAATGGGCGATCAAATTAACGAGAAAATATTGGTGGCGAAACTGCCCAAGCAGTCCGGTATTCGGGTCGGCAAAAAAGCGTTGGCTCGCTTTGCCAACAATAACGAAGGAATGTCCACAACAAAGATAGCGACTGCTCAATTCCTCATTCGAAGGGTCCCAGAATTTGTCATAACAATAATCCCGCTCAAAATGTGCCAGCTCTGCTTCCGAATACGGCAGGGTGTCCGATGAACCCGCCTTGGTAATCAACGCCAATCGAGCGAAGTCGCCGCGCGTCAACGTCTGAGGCTCATTGAAGCTGAGATAAGCCAGTAACGGCATTCGATGGTATTCGATCTGACGATAACGGATCACGCCTTCTTGATCGGAATGATAGAGGGCCAGGGGCCGCAACAAAAATTCCCAGTGCGTGGCGATGGTCGGGGAGCGGTGCTGGCAGACAAATTGGAGATATTTTCGTCGATTTTCGTAGTCAGATACCGCGAGCACTTCACCCGCCCCGGAGAGCCATTCTACCCGATAGGGGCATTGGCCACCCTGGCCGTTCGCCTCCCAAAATCCCGGGTAAGTTCGCCCCACTTTAAAGAGCACATCTTCAGCCAACAATAACGGAATATCGTTGGCGAAGAACTCTATTGCCAAAATGACGATATCGAGATCATAAAAGAAATGCAGATCGGCGTGAGCGACTTGAAATAATAGTGGCGGCATTCCTTGATCGAGAATAACGCGCATCTGAGCAATATCGCGGCGGCGGAATACCCTAATGGGCGATTTGCCATAACCGGCATGGCCTTCGCGACCGGCCCCTTCACCGTACAAGAAGCGCTGTACATAAGGGAGGAAGGTAATGAATTCTTTATAGTGGCGCTCCTGAAAGTCGTCCGGATCGCCAAATTCGTCATCAACTTCCCGCCAAGGACACGCATCTCCGAGCACTTCCAGCAGTTCCCAATATTTCGAGATGTGCGGTTCTCGTACATGGGCGTGCATCAACTGCAAAGGCCACAACAGGATTTGTCGAAAATGACGAACAATGGGAGAAGGGCTTTGCGTGGCTTGGTTCACAACGATGAATGCTCGCTTGTTCCGTGGTGGAGTCAAGGTTCTTGGAAATTTTCTAGCTAACGCAAAATTGCAAAATTAATGTTATTTTTTTGCCTATTTTACCCCTCGAAAGCCCTGATTGCGATGGATAGAAGGGTCCGCTAACCATCCTATCCACCGATCGAATTTCTTAAGCCTCCACCACCGGAATCTTACCAATCTTGGCTTGCCATTCTTTTGGCCCGGTCTTGTGGACGCTGGACCCTTTGGCATCGACCGCGACTGTTACTGGCATATCCTTGACTTCAAACTCGTAAATCGCTTCCATCCCAAGATCCTCGAACGCCAGCACCTTGGCCGTCTTGATCGCCTTGGAGACCAAGTAAGCCGCGCCGCCAACCGCCATTAAATACACCGCTTGGTTATCCTTGATCGCGTCGATGGCGCTCGGGCCGCGCTCGGCCTTGCCGACCATCCCCAACAGACCGGTTTGTTCCAGCATCTGCCGGGTAAATTTATCCATTCGAGTCGCGGTGGTGGGGCCAGCCGGGCCAACCACTTCGTCGCGCACCGGATCAACTGGGCCGACGTAGTAAATGAAGCGATTGGTAAAATCGACCGGCAACTTCTCGCCACGATTCAACATATCGGTCATTCGCTTGTGAGCGGCGTCACGACCAGTCAGCAACTTGCCGTTGAGCAGCAGCACCTCGCCGGGTTTCCAGCTAGCCACTTCCTCTCGTGAGACGGTGGCCAGATCCACCCGTCGGGCATTCGTCGGCGCATAGGTCAGCTTCGGCCAGTCGTCCAAGCTTGGCGGCTCCAATTTGGCCGGGCCGCTGCCATCGAGATGAAAATGCACATGGCGGGTCGCCGCGCAGTTTGGCACCATCGCAATTGGCAAATTAGCGGCGTGCGTCGGGTAATCCAGCACCTTCACATCGAGCACCGTGGTCAAGCCGCCGAGACCTTGCGCGCCAATGCCTAGCGCATTTACCTTGTCATACAATTCGATCCGCAGCTCCTCGGCGCGACTGTTGGGTCCGCGCGCGATCAATTCCTGAATATCGACTGGCGCCATTAAGGATTCCTTGGCCAGCATGAAGGCTTTCTCTGGCGTACCGCCAATACCGACGCCGAGAATGCCGGGCGGACACCAACCAGCGCCCATCAGGGGTACAGTCTTCAATACCCAATCCACCAGATCATCAGAGGGGTTGAGCATGGCGAACTTGGATTTAGCTTCAGAACCGCCGCCCTTGGCAGCACAAATCACTTCGACATGGTGGCCGGGGACGATTTCGTAATGGACCACCGCCGGAGTGTTATCCTTGGAATTTTGGCGCTTGCCCGCCGGATCGCGCAGCACCGAGGCCCGTAGCTTGTTATCGGGATTCAGATAGGCGCGGCGCACGCCCTCGTCGACCATTTCCTGCACCGACAGCTTGGCGTCCCAATGGACGTCCATGCCGACCTTAAGGAATACCAACGCGATCCCGGTATCCTGACAGATCGGACGATGACCCTCGGCGCACATCCGTGAGTTGATCAGAATTTGGGCGATGGCGTCCTTGGCGGCTGGACTTTGTTCGCGCTCGTAGGCTTGCGCCAGCGCCTTGATGTAATCGACCGGATGGTAATAACTGATGTACTGGAAGGCGTCCGCAATGCTTTGAATGAAATCTTCTTGACGGATAGTGGTCATGGTATCTCCCACAGGCGAGGAATCAGGCGCGGTTTTGCGCCTGGAAAGGTAATGACGCCCACCATTTTACCGCATTCCCGCCGTTCAGGCGGTGCCCGCGCCAATCACGCTCAGATGATGAATTGCTACACTTTAAAGTGATCGGTCTGCGAGATCATGCTGGTCTATCTTAGTTTAAGACCGAACCCCAAGCCCAACTTCAAGGAACTGTTCCAACATGGCTGACGATTTCAACGAAAGCGCCTTGCGCTATCACCGGATGCTGCCCTACGGCAAGATCGAAGTCACCCCGACCAAACCGCTTGCCAGCCAGCGCGATCTGGCGCTGGCCTACTCCCCCGGCGTCGCCGCCGCTTGCGAAGTCATCGTCCAAGACCCACACGAAGTTTCCACCGTTACCGCTCGCGGCAACTTGGTTGCGGTCATCACCAACGGCACCGCCGTGCTTGGGTTGGGTGACATCGGCCCGCTGGCGGCCAAACCGGTCATGGAAGGCAAAGGGGTATTGTTTAAAAAGTTCGCCGGCGTCGATGTGTTCGATATCGAAATCAGCGAACGCGATCCCGACAAGCTGGTCGAGATCATTGCCAGTCTGGAACCAACCTTTGGCGGCATTAACCTGGAAGACATTAAAGCCCCGGAATGCTTTTACATCGAGCGCCAGTTGCGGGAGCGAATGAAGATTCCGGTATTTCATGACGACCAGCACGGCACCGCCATCATCACCGCCGCCGCCGTGCTCAACGCTCTGTCACTGGTCGGCAAAAATATTGCTGAGGTGCGGGTGGTCACTTCCGGTGCCGGCGCGGCCGGTATCGCTTGCCTGGATTTGCTCCTCGAACTAGGATTGCGCCGGGAAAACGTCATTGTCTGTGACAGCCGGGGCGTGATTTTTCAAGGGCGCGGCAACCTCGATCCAGAGAAAGCGGCTTATGCGGCGGATACCCCGGCGCGAACGCTGGCTGACGCCACAGTCGGCGCCGACATCTTTCTAGGGCTGTCCAAGGCGGGCGTCCTCACCGGCGAAATGGTCAAAACCATGGCCGACAAACCACTCATTCTGGCGCTGGCTAACCCGGTGCCCGAAATCATGCCTGAAATCGCCAAAGCCGCTCGCCCCGACTCGATTATTGCGACTGGCCGCTCTGATTACCCCAATCAGGTTAATAATGTTTTGTGTTTCCCATACATTTTCCGTGGAGCATTGGATGTGGGGGCGACCACGATCAACAAGGCGATGCAATTGGCTTGCGTGCGCGCCCTGGCGGAAATGGCCCGCCAACCGCACTCGCAAGAAGAAACCGCCGCCTATGGCGATCAACAAATTGGCTTCGGGCCAGAATACCTGATCCCAAAACCGTTCGAGCCGCGTCTGTTGCTTACGCTGCCGCTGGCGGTCGCCAAAGCGGCAATGGACAGCGGCGTGGCCACCCGGCCGATTGAAGATTTCGCGGCTTATCACACTTTATTGAGCCAACGGGTCTACCGTTCCGGCCAAATCATGCGCCCGGTGTTTGACCGCGCCAAGGCTGATCGCAAACGGATCATCTACGCCCAGGCCGAAGAAGAGCGGATGCTGTGGGCGATCCAGGGCGTGATCGACGACAATCTCGCCAAACCGATTCTGATCGGCCGGCGGCGACGGATCGAACAGCGGATTGCCGACTTGGGCTTGCGGATTCGCCCCGATCGCGACTTTGAGATCATCGACCCACAGAACAATCCCTATTATGAGGAATGCTGGCAGGAATACCATAAATTACGCGGTCGTTTCGGCGTCGATCCCAACAAGGCCCGCGTCCGGGTCAACACCCGCGCCACGGTTATCGGTGCGTTGCTGTTGCGGCTTGGCTATGCCGATACTTTACTGTGCGGGCTGATCGGCGGCTATCCCGATCACATCGAATATATTCTGGATATCATCGGCCTACGTGAAGGCGTCAAAACGCCGGCGGCCATGAACATGCTGATTACCTCGCACGGGCCGTTATTTTTTTGCGACACTGATATCAACGCCGACCCCACAGTGGAGGAAATCGCCGACATCACCCTGTTGGCGGCGGAGGAAGTGGGCCGTTTCGTGCCACCGAAAGTGGCGCTGGTATCGCACTCCAACTTTGGCTCGCACAAATCCAGGCAAGCCCGCAAGATGGCCGAAGCGTTGCAACTGATTCGTCAGCGAGCGCCGGATTTGGAGGTGGACGGTGAAATGCGTGGCGATGCCGCGTTGTCGGAAGAGCTCCGTAGCCGAGCCTTGTTACATTCGCCGCTGAAAGGCTCGGCCAATTTGCTGATCATGCCGAACGCGGATGCCGCCAACATCTCACATAATCTTTTAAAGGAGGTCACTAACGCCGTATCCGTAGGCCCGATCACCCTCGGTTTGGCCAAACCAGCCCATATCCTGACCCGTTCCGCTACCGCCCGCCGCATCATCAATATGACGGCCATCGCGGCGGTGGACGCTCAGGAATATGCGCTACGACGCCGGTATCGGATTTAGTTAAACAGAATGGCAAGGCCTCTCTCCCCGAAGAGAGAAGCCTCGATTGACCTGGGCTCAATAAGCCCAAACGGTTTCGCAGCGAGGTTAACGAGCCCCATCTCAAAGGATGCCATGGACCGCGCCGGCAAACCCGGCGCGGTCCATGGAGAGTCCGAGCACATCACAAATATCTTTAAGTATCAAAACCAAGCAACACCCTCTTGACCGCAAGCGCTCTCTTGATTTCACGCCTTTCCGGGCTATCAATGATTTCTTCTAATTCCCATCTCTTCAAACCATCTTCGTAAAAATTTTTCACACAAGACTTTATCAAGTGGTTTTGTGATGTAGCGATGTGAGGTCTTATGTGAAATCAGCGACTTGTAATAGGAGTTGGTGCTTATCAAGGAGGATGGGGTATTCTTCAGCATGAGAGCCTACACTTATATGAAGCGTCCATGGCGCTTTCGTGAAGATCATGATTTTAGTGGCCCGAAGATGGTAACCAGCATTTTGGGCTCTCTGGATGTCCAATTCCACAGGGAGATCTGGTACTACGATATTGGGAGGCTGTATGGCTGAGTTCAAGAATGATTGAGTTAAAAAATGGCCGCCTATTGCAGGCTCTGTTACGGCAACCAGTTGATCGAACGCCAGTTTGGCTGATGCGCCAAGCCGGTCGTTACCTACCCGAATACCGTGCCGCCCGCGCTCGCGCCGGTAGTTTTTTGGCTTTATGCCAGACGCCGGAACTGGCCTGTGAAGTGACTTTGCAGCCGCTAGCGCGATTTCCATTGGACGCCGCCATTCTATTTTCAGATATCTTGACCATTCCTGACGCCATGGGGCTGGGACTTTCGTTTAATGAAGGCGAAGGCCCCACCTTTGCGCGGCCGGTGCGTTCGGCGGCCGATATCGCCCGCTTGAGCGTACCCGACCCCGAAACCGAACTGCGCTACGTGATGGATTCAGTTCGCTTAATCCGTCGCGAGCTGGCCGGTCGAGTTCCCCTGATCGGCTTCGCTGGTAGCCCCTGGACGCTGGCGACCTATATGATCGAGGGTGGCTCTAGTAAGGACTTTGCCCGCGTCAAAGGCCTACTCTATGATCGGCCAGAATTGATGCACCAACTTTTAAAGATCACCGCGCAAGCAGTGATAGCTTATCTAAACGCTCAAATCGCGGCAGGCGCGCAGGCGGTAATGGTGTTCGATACCTGGGGCGGCATTCTCACGCCTCGCGCCTACCAAGAATTCTCACTTGACTACATGGCGCAAATCCTCGCTGGCTCGACCCGTACAATCAACGCTCAACGGGTACCGGTCATTCTGTTTACCAAGGGCGGTGGGGCCTGGCTGAAAACCATCGCAGAGACCGGCTGTGATGCGGTCGGCGTAGATTGGACGGTGCATTTGGGCGATGTGCGCCGCCAAGTAGGATCACGAGTCGCTTTGCAAGGTAATCTGGATCCCGTCATATTGGCTGCCTCTCCGCAGCGTATTCGCCAGCACGTCGCCCAGGTACTTGCTGATTTTGGTCCTGGCTCCGGCCATGTCTTTAATCTCGGTCATGGTATCCAACCTTGGACCGATCCCGAACACGTTCAGGTACTCGCCGAGGCCGTGCATGAATTGAGTGCGCCTTATCACCTTGGAACCTATGGCGGGAACGGTTCGGAATGACACCCATGGCCAATTTCAAGCCAGCCAACAACCGTGCCTTGTCTTCCGGCGTCGTGGTGGTCCATTGGAACCGAGACCATTATGATTATCTGTTACTCAAAGCTTACAATTATTGGGATTTCCCCAAAGGAATGGTGGAAGAGGATGAATCTCCCTTGCAAGCGGCGATCCGCGAGGTTGAAGAGGAAACCACACTAACGGGGCTACGGTTTCGCTGGGGTGACGTGTACCGGGAAACCCATCCCTATAATCAGGGCCGCAAGGTAGCCCGCTATTACCTGGCCGAATCCGCGACCACGACCGTTCAGTTGCTGGCCAATCCACAACTTGGCCGACCGGAACATAGCGAATACCGCTGGGTCGATCACGCTGGAGCCTGGAGCCTGTTAACGCCACGAGTCCGGGCGATCCTGGAATGGTCCGATAACGTGATGGCGCGGCTTGCTCGCCGACGTTAAGCAGGATTGTCAGGCTAATTTAGTCGAAAATTTTGCTTTCGGCGCTCATTGAAAGCTGCATTGTTGCAGCAATTACTCAGGAGGTTTCTCGATGCCTCAAACGTATCAAACGCTTCCATTTCATCATCTTGAAAGCGGTGCTGGTTACTTCCGTCCCACGCAACAGCTACCGGAAACAGTGGCTGAAGATGATCCAGCAGTCAATGTCATGACTGATCTAAGCCAAGTCACGGCCTACACTGTCGAGCTGCCCACGCCCTTGACTAAAGCACTGGAAACCATGATCAAGCGCGGCGTTCGGATGCTGCTGGTGCGCGATGCTGATGGTCATATCATAGGACTACTGACCAGTCGAGACATCGAAGGCGACAAACCCCATCGGATTCTGAGCAAGGCGGGTGGCGTCTGGGAGGATTTGCTGGTCGCCGACATTATGACTCTCCAACCCAAGCTGGAGGTGCTCCTGATGGAAGATGTCGCCAAGGCGCGGGTGGGCGATATCATTACCACGCTTCGCCAAGTCAATCGCCAGCACGCCATGGTGCTCGATAGCGATCCCAAGACCGGTAACCCGGCGGTTCGTGGAATTTTTTCCTTATCGCAAATCGGCTTACAGCTTGGCTTGGACATTGATCGGACACACCATCCAACAACCTATTCGGATCTGGAAAAAGCGAAGATTATTAATCCCTAATACCCGCGCTCTTGGCATCGAATCCTCTCTGGCGGACAGCATTCGCTGATCCGCCTCTTCTCACCGTTTTCCCTCCAGCGTATCCCGCAGTAACTGGGGATTAACGTCATCGGCAATAACGCCTTGCCCTAAATCACGTAACAAGATCAACCGCAATCGACCATCCTTGACTTTCTTGTCCACCGCCATTAGCCGCAGAAAGTCATCCGCCGTCATTTGTTGGGATAGATTTAATGGTAGCCTAGCGCGGGCCAGCACGGCTCGAACCCGCTCCACCTGCGCCTCATTCAACCAGCCCTGTCGCGCTGACAGATCGGCCGCCAAGCTTATCCCGGTCGCCACCGCCTCGCCGTGTAACCAGGTGCCATAACCCAGGCCAGTTTCGATGGCATGGCCGAAGGTATGACCGAGATTGAGTAGAGCGCGCTCGCCGGTTTCTCGTTCGTCGGCCGCTACGATTTCGGCTTTATTGCGACAGGAACATTGGATGGCTTCGGTCAAGGCAGCGGCATCCCGATCGAGTAACCGTTCGATATTCGCTTCCAACCATTCCAAAAATCGCAAATCTCGAATCAGACCATATTTGATCACTTCGGCCAAACCGGCGCTTAACTCTCGTTCCGGCAAAGTGGCTAAGGTATCGGTATCCGCCAACACGCAACTTGGTTGGTGGAAAACGCCGATCATATTTTTACCGAGGGCATGATTGACAGCGGTCTTGCCACCCACCGAGGAATCCACTTGGGCCAGCAGCGTGGTAGGGATCTGGATGAAATGAACACCACGCTGATAGCAAGCGGCCGCGAAACCCACCATATCGCCAATGACTCCGCCACCGAGAGCAACGAGCGTGCAATTCCGATCAAACCGATGACTTAGTAACGCTGTAAATATCTGGTCGAGCACCGCCAGGGTTTTATATTGTTCGCCATCAGGCAAAACAAGAGTTTCATGCATAAAGCCACCCAAGGCCGCACGAACGCGTTCCAGATAGAGCGGAGCGACTGTCTCATTGCTAACCACCAACACCTGCCGACCCGCAATATGCCCTCGCAGTAAATCCCCCTGATCCAGCAAAGCAGGGCCGATATAAATCGGATAGCGGCGGTCGCCAAGTTCGACGTAAAGCGTTTTCATAAAACTCAATTTCCCGCGGTGTTCAGGATTGATCGTAGTCGAGCCGGCGCAAAACCTCGCGCACGACGTGTTTGATCGGATGGCCTTCCGTGGTTATCACATGGTCAGCCACTTCGCGGTAGAGGGGATCACGCTGCTCCAACAATTGCGTCAGTCGTTGCCGGGGATCCGCTGTTTGGAGCAACGGCCGGTTGCTGTCGAAGCGGGTCCGCCGAAACTGCTCATCAGGTGAAGCACAAAGATAAATGACGATCCCGCGGCCGGCCAAACAGCGACGGTTGTCAGGATTGAGGATAACGCCACCGCCCGTGGCGAGAACGATATCCGGCCGTTGGGTGAGATCGGCAATGACCGCTTTCTCACGGGCTCTGAAACCGGTTTCGCTCTCCAGTTCAAAAATGAGCGGGATACTGGCCCCCGCGCGCTGCTCGATGACCTCGTCGCTATCGTAAAAATCCCGCCGCAGCACCTGCGCTAACCGGCGGCCGATAGTGGTCTTGCCTGCGCCCATTGGACCAATCAGAAAGATGGGAGGGATTACACGAGCCATTGACGAAAAATAAGCGGCTAAACCATCAAACGATGGGTGATTGATGACTTTATGGAAATCTTTCCTAATTGACTCTTTACCTTGTTTTACTAGATACAGAGCGGATTTTAAATCCAAAAAAATCGGCGGGTTTCCCCGCCGATTTCACGATGACAACCGCTCGCTACGGCGCGGCCGCTCCTTGTGGCAACACCGTGATGGTAAGGGTTTCAGCACGGATCTCCGGACCCACCGTAGTGATAATAAACTCTACTTTGGCATCTCCGGTGCCGCCAGTAGACACGGCGGTATAAAGATCGCTCACTGAGATATTTAAAGTAGCAATCCCGTCCACTCCCGTGACCAGGGGGTTCGGTGTAAAGCTGGCTGTCGGCTCATGTAAGGCATCACGGGCGTCGGCAACCGCCAGATCGGCCTGGGCTTTAGCCAAGGCATCCTGAGCCGCAATCAAAGCCGTCCGCCACGAGGCACAGCGGGTATCTTCTGGTGGATCATCTTCTCCCGGCTCCGTGGTGCTACAACCAGCAGGATTGCTAGCCGATATCGCGTTAAAAGTCGCTTGCGCCGTTGCCAGTGCATTCTTCGCCGCCACCGCCGCATCTTTATCGGGATCGGTGATCACGACCTGGACCGACAGCTTCTCACCCGGCAATGGACCGGGCGGGGTAGCGCCATCAAGCAGTTGGATCTGGATATTGCGATCAGTCAAGGCTCCGCCAACCGGTACTTGAATGTTCTGATCGCTGGCTGGTATCACCACCAAGGTGGCGCCGGTGGGAACTCCCAAATACCAACTGGTGCATTCGTCACCAAACAGCGTGCTGCCCAACCGTTCCTTGCCCATGACTGCTCCTACTCTGCCGTCGTTGGCTTCGGCCGTGAGCTTGAAACAACGGCCCAATTGCGTCCGTGGGTAGTTGATGGTGGTTGTAGCGATGCCATCCTCATCCGTAAACACGGTGATGCCATTTACGTTGTTAGCCACATTACCGGTATAGGGCGGACAACCCACCGTATAGGGTACGGTGAAACCGGTATCGTCTACCAGATTGAATGTGTTGAAAACCGCGAGTAGATTACGTTGGGCCTGGCCGTTAATTAACCAGCCGCCCTCTTGGCCAGCCCCGCCTTCCAGCACTAACTGGCAATTGGTATGCCCACCGAGCAGCGAACTACCTCCGGGAGGCGTGGTGAAGGTATTGCCGCCTTCCTGCGGATTACCATCTTTGGCAGCAATCGTGAAGGCGCCATGGCCCAAATCCGGATAACCGGTCAACGGTCCGTCCATGAGTCGGAAGGTAATAAACTCGCCCGGAGGCGGCGGATTACCAAACTCGTCCACAGCCAACACACTGATCGCACGGGTGTACACCGCTCCGGTCGCATCGATACTATCGCCATTGCCTAAAACCAGCGTGTTAGAGCGGGCGATAACCGCCCCCGGATAGGGGCCAGTAAAAGTCAGAGAAGCGATTTCACCGCTACCGATCGGAATGGTATCAATATCGCTTACCGAGTTGGCGATGCCATTGTCTATGTTGTTGTCAGCCCGATCCGCGATGGCGGTAATCGCGACCGTACCCGGCTTGTCGCCGCTATGAAGGGCGATTTCGGCCCGACCATTGATGGTTCGGGTATTGACGATATCGCCTTCTTCGGTGCCGCCCGCCGCATTAATCGCGGCCAGTTTTTCACCGCCGTTAGGCCGGCTGGGCAACAACTGCAACCGCAGATTGTTTCCGGCTGGATTCGGCACCGGCTGTCCCGCATCATCCAGCACCACTACCTGAAACCGTTTTACGTCCTCCCGACCTTGACCGGTAATGTACAGAGGCGAGGGGACAATCTCGAATCCTACCAACGCTGGCTGGCCCGTGCTGACGCCGGGACCAATGTTAATGGCCAGATCAGCAACCACAGTTTCACCCGTAGCCGGATCTTGGGCTGAGGCACGGAGCACTACCGTGCCTGGCGTATCACCTACATGAAAGTGTCCCGTCACCGTTCCGGTCGTATCTTCGAACACCAAGCGCCGGAATGCGAGCGGGGTGGTAGCAACCGGCGGGCAGGTTTGGGGTGGAGTTGCCAGACATTCCTCATGCTCGGGGTCGCCGTCCAAATAATATAACGCACCGCTGGCCAAACCCGATACGACATCGATCGCTATGTTGGGCGCTGCAAAGAGCCGGTCATTCTTCTTGACCTGCACGGTGATGGTATTGGTGAAAGGCCCTGAGGGGTCGGGGCCTCTACCCAACAGATTAGCTGGCAAAACCGTCTTATCAGCGGTAATACTGATTTTGAGCGTATCTGTCCCGCCAAAACCGCCACCCCCGCCACCCCCGCCGCAACCCGCCAGCATAAAACCGAGCAGCAACAAACCGAACCATCGGAATATCCCGCTAGTCATTGGAAACACGGAGTATTCTCCCTTTATATCAGTAAAATTCTATGGAAGCAGAAAAGTCAATTAGGGTTGGACGGCAACCGCACCGTTTTTGAGAATTTGCGGGGTCACAAAAATCAACAACTCGCGCTTAACCGTCGTGTTGCTGTTTCTTTGAAATAGGTAGCCCAGTAAGGGAACATCACCCAGCAGCGGCACCTTGTCTTGGCCTTTAGTTTTATTCTGCTCGAATACACCACCCAGCACGACTGTTTCGCCGTTGTTGACCAGCACCTGCGTTTCCACTTCACGCTTGTCAATGGACGGAATAAAGCCTCCCAAAGCCTGCTGTACATTGGCGCCGACATCATCCTTGGAAACCTTCAGATCCATCCGCACCCGGTCATCCGGGGTTATCTGGGGAGTGACCTCCAATTTCAGAAAAGCATCCTTGAATTCGGTGCTGACTTTACCGTCGTCATCAACCTGCGAGTATGGAATTTGTCGACCTTGCAGGATAGTCGCTTTTTTCAAATCAGCCGTCACAACTCGCGGATTGGAAAGAATCTCGCCCTTACCCTCGGTTTGCAGGGCCGATAGTTCGAGATCGACCAGATAATCGGCGCCCAAGATGGCGAGCGCCAGCCGCGCCGGACTACCGCCGCCGGGCGCGGCTGGCAAGGGAACGCCAATACGGTCGCCGAGAGCGGGAATGGTCACTGGGAACGGCTGCCCGGTTGTCCGTAAATTATTATTGGCGCTGCCGATGATCGTATCGGTACCCGTTATGCCACCCGTGATGGCGGCGACATTATTGCCAGCATTTCCAACCCCCGTCACCCCAAACCGCACCCCGATGTCGCGCGCGAAGTCATCGTTGGCAATCACTACCCGCGAGTCGATCATGACTTGCTTGGCGGGTTGATCCAATTTAGTGATGAGATCACGAATCTCAGCCAGCTTGTCAGGGACATCCTTGACGATGAGGGTGTTGGTTCGCTCATCTGCCACAACGTCACCCCGCGGTGAGAGAATGCTGGTTTCTGACGTCGTGGTGGCTTTACCATCAGGGCCGACGGCGGCAACACCTTTTCTCTTTAACAGTTCCGCTAAATCCTTGGCCTTGGCATAACTCACTTGCATGATTTCCGTACGCAAGGGTATCAGTTCATCTACACTTTTGCGCGACTCCAGATCGAGTTTTTCGCGGGCGGCAACTTCTTCCGTCGGCGCGATGAAAATTACATTGCCGTTTTGCCGCATGGTGAGTCCCTTGGTGCGCAGAATAATGTCTAGCGCCTGATCCCAAGGTACGTTTTGTAAGCGCAAGGTCAGATTACCCTTAACACTATCGCTGACCACAATGTTGAGGCCCGTGAAATCGGCCAGGATCTGCAAGATCGCCCGCACTTCAATATCCTGAAAATTCAAGGACAGCAGATCACCCTTGTATTTCTTTTTGGAAGGATCCAGCATCGCCTCTTTTTCTTCATCTTCTGGCGTTTTCTGTGGCGGACGGACCTCAATCACATAAAGATCGTTGGCCTGATAGGCCAGATATTCGAATGGAGGATTGGGCTGGATGCTCAAGCGCGCATTATTGCCACGATTAAGCGCTTCCACGAAAGTAACGGGAGTAGCAAAATCAGTCACATCCAGCCGCCGCTGCTGCCCGCGAGGCAGCGATGCGCTCTGGAAATCGGCAATGATTTGGTTGCCTTCCTGCCGAACATCCACCGGGATACTGGGGTTGGACAGTTTGACCGTAATCACGCCCTGGCCCGCTGGACCACGCCGAAAACTGAGGTCTCCGATGCTACGCGGGGTAATAATCGGAGCCGCTTCGGTCCGCCGCGGCGCCGCCGCGGCCGCAACCGATACGGCAGGCGTCGCGGCTGGAGTTCTGGCTACCGCGGTGCCCGCATTATCCAAAGTCAACAGCACCGAATCGCCTCGAACCTGAATGTTGAACGGCACCAATCGAGCTAGACTTAAGGAGGCGCGAGTTCGATCAGAGCCTTCCAATACGCTAATTCTGTCAGCCACCCCAACATTAATCGCCTGCTGGCGCGTACTGAGTCCGTTGCGGGTTTCCAAAAAATCCAGCACGATCCGCGCCGGTTCGTTAACGGTGAAACTACTCGGCGCCGCTTTCGGCGCTTCCGATAACTTGAACCGAACCTGCAAACGGTTGCCGGCCAACGGACTAATATCGACGGCCTGCAATACCGATTGACGTTCGGCGGTATCGGCGGCGATTGCTGGCTGATCCCAGCCACCCCCTAGAATCAATCCTAAAACCAGCACCAGCAACCACGGTAGCCGCCCACCGCCCGACCGCCGGTCATGCTGGCCTTCGCTCATGGACCTGCTTGTCATGACACTGCCCCCTTGTATCATTGGGTAAGCGACAGGAACGCATCCCGTTCCTGCCAGCGTCCGGGCCCATCCGGAACGATCTCCTTCAGATCAACCCGCTGTTCCGTAACATTGAGAATCTTGCCGTGGTTGGTACCCAAAAAATTATTTTTCTGAACGCGATGCACCACACCATCTGGAGCCAAAACCAAGGCCCACAGATCCCTACCCCCCCCCATCCGAAAAGTACCCATCATCTTAAGGGATCCGAGCGAATACTTCTCAAGCTCCTCACGCACTCGATTGGGATCGGGCCGAACGCCGGTGTAACTACCCCTAGCCATCGCCTCCTGCGTCATTTCCAACTCCTCCTCTTGAGCAAAAGGCGCTACCAGAAAAGGATCTTTAATGCCCTGCGCCGTATAGGAAAACGGCGTATAAGGCTTGATTTCAGGCGGCGGATCGGGTTTTCTAACCGGCGTCTCGCGTTTGGTTTGTTCCACAAATCGCTGTAAATCGGTCAGATCCTGCTGCGCGCATCCTGCCAGCGCCGCTGTCAGCGCCACAACCATTAAACTACTCGATACCGCAGTAGAATCCGGACGAAAACGCGCGTTCATTTTGTATCAGCCCCCTGCTTTTGCCCCTGCTGCTTAGCCCCAGCCCCCTGCTGTTGCTTCCCCCCAGCCCCAGCTGGCGCACTCCCCTCTTCCATATAGCGATAGGTCTGTAAAGTGGCCTGGATTGTCAATTGCCCCGGATTTTCCTTTTCAGGTTTTGCTCCGGTTTTTAGCGCTTTGGAAGCCGCGGTAGAAACAGGACTGGCAAGCGTCGCATTCTCGAGCGTTACAATGCGGGGCAATGCCGCCACACCGCTTACAAAGGCGCCGAACTGATGGTATGTTCCCTGGGCCTTGATCGTTATCGGCTTGGCCGCATAAAAATCTCGCGGTTGCTCGGCTTCCGGCTTGAACATCTCGAACTCCAAACCGTTTTTCTTACCGGTGTCAGAGATGTTCTCCAGTAATTCTGGCATCTCGGTGCCAGTCGGCAATTGCCGCAGCATCACCTGCAAATCCGCCTCCATTTGCTTGAGCTGCATCCGAAACGACTCAAGATTGGCGGTCACTCGCTGCTTTTCAATGAAATCTTGCCGCAGCTGTTGCTCTTCTAGGGTTACCCGGTCCAACTCGACCAGCTGGTCGCTGGTAAAAAAGTAGTATCCCGCTCCTAATACGGCGGCCATCACCAGAACCGCGAGCACTAGCTTGCCCGCCAGCGGCCAATCGCCGGCTTCGCGCAGATCGATATCGCTGAGGTTGATCTCGGATAGGTTCATCGATTACTTACCTCCCGCCTCTGGCTGATCGCCTCCCAACTTGAGCGGAACAACCAGATCGAATACCCGCGCTTGGACGCTGTTATTCACATTTCGGGTTTCGATCACCTGCAGCGCGGGTTCGCCAAACAGACTGGTGCCGCGAATATTGCGCATGAAATCAGAAATTACATTGTCGGAACGAGCGATACCCTTGAGCGCGACCTGATTCTCAACGGTCCTGAATTCAGCCAAATAGATATCCTGCGGAACCAACCGAACCAATTTATCCAGCATCTGCACCATACCAGGACGGCTGGTTTGCAATTTTTGTATGACGGTCAGGCGCTCCACCAGGCGGGTTTTGGTTTTTTGCAGCTCTTGCAACTCTTCAGCCGCTTTTTTGAGCCTGGCAATCTCACCCCGCAGGTAGTTGTTCCGTTCCTGCTGATATTCGATCCGATTGGCCATTTCGGTGTAGCCCAGAAATACGATTCCCAACGCAACCAAGCCCGCGGCGACCAGCATCGAGATCAACTCCCGCTGCCGTTGGACGCGGCGCACCTCTCGCCAAGGCAACAAATTGATGCGGGTCATGTCAGTCAAAGCTCCTTAGGGCCAGTCCCCCAGCAATCGCGAGCAGCGGCGCATCGCGCAATAAAGCATTGCTATTTACCTTGGCCGCGCTACCCATGTTCTTGAAGGGGCTAGCAACGACCGCGCTGATTCCCAGTACATCCGCGACCACCCGATCCAGCCCCACGATCGTAGCACCGCCACCAACCAGGACAATTGTATCCACATTATAGCGTCCTGAAGCATACTGGTCGGAAGAAAAAAAGAATTGCAGCCCGTGTCCTATTTGCTCGGCCAGCATTTGCTTGAAGGGCTCCAGAGTCACCGTGACAATATCGTCGGCTATCTGTCCGGTACGCTTCATTTGCTCGGCCTGTTCTCGCGAGACTCCGTGAGACTCGGCGATCCGAATGGTTAACTGATCGCAGCCAAACCCCTGCTCCCGCGTGAAAATGACCCGATCTTCTTGAAGAACGTATAAGTTAGTCATGGTCGCGCCAATGTCCACCAGGGCAGTGAGTCCCTCTCGCGGCGCCTTGGCCAAATTAATTGGCCCGCCGCTATCGCCGCTGGTTTTAGGGAGCGCATCCATGAACAAACGGAACATATTTTCCAGCGCATACACCTCGACATCGACAATCACTGGAACTAAACCCGCCTCCTTGAGGGCTGCTTCTCGCGTATACACATTCTCCTTGCGAGAAGCCACCAACATGACATCCTGCATGTCGTTGTTGGTCTGAGATCGGCCTTTCACTTCGAAATCCAGATAAACCTCCTCAATAGGATATGGAATATACTGTGATGCCTCGATCGGCATATTGATTTCGATGTCGCTTTCCTTGAATTCAGCCGGCATGGGTACGGCGCGGGTAATGACGCTTGATGTCGGTACAGCAACGGCGGCGCGGCGCAAGCGGGTCCCTGATTTTCGCCAGGCCCGTTTGATCACCTCACCCACTTCGCCGGGATCAGCAAGATTGCGATCATCCATCGCGCCCTCGTTCATGGGTTCGATGGCGAAGGCTTCGACCCGAAACCGCGACCCCGAACGACTCAGCTCGACCAACTTGACTGCTGATGGACTGATGTCGATGCCCAGAATGGGTTCATTACGCTTGAACAGAGCCAATTTTGCATCCTCAAACTTGATTCAGATCGGACGAATCAATCGCACCCAGTGAATATAGCAAACAACCAAGGGAAAGCGGGGAAGTTTCAAGGCATCTTTAATTCAAGGATAAAGTCCAGTTGATCGCCCTGGGCCTGATATCCTTTATCCTCACGCGGCGAACACAGCCCTAATGGCGCTCGCCACCCCCCTGCTAACCACCTGCCCGCACGCCGGAATTGCTTATGGTCCGCCGCTATCGCAACCACCATCGACTGAAAACTTTGCTAGCCCAGGAATGTGCCCGACTCATGGCGGAAGAGGGAATCAAGGATTTTCGAACCGCCAAGCGCAAGGCGGCCCTCCGCTTGGCGGTGACCGATAAAGCCGCCTTACCCGACAATGCCGAGATCGAACAGGCTCTGATCGATTATCAGCGACTATTCCATGCTAAGCGCCAAGCAACCCACTTGCGCGGCTTACGTGAAACCGCTTTGGAAGCAATGGGTTTCCTGGCAAGCTTTCGGCCCAAGCTGGTTGGCTCCGTATTAAGTGGAACCGCTGGCCCACATGCGGATGTTCAGCTGCACCTTTTCGCTGATACCCCCAAAGACGTATTGCTGTTTTTGATGGAGCACCGCATCCCTCTGGAAACCGCCGAGCGCCATCTTAAACTGAATAATGGCGATCAAGTCACTCTGCCGGTCTTTCGCTTTGGAGCCGGCGAGACTGGGATCGACCTCACAATATTTGGGCCGCTCGATGAGCGAGAAGCCCCGTGTAGTCCGGTCGATGGCCGGCCCCTGCGGAGGGCCGGCCGCGCCGAAATAGAGGCTCTATTAGCTACCGATCAAATTTTACCATCATCTCCCCAAGTGCAACCGGATCGGTAATTTCCGCCAACCAAATCCCCTTTTTGATGCCTCCGCATGCGAGCTGGGAGCCAAACTTTCCCGCTTAATGGCCCAGCGTAACCAAAATAATTGGTTACCTTGCTTGTTCGCTTTAAGTTTAAACCCGAATTCTAAATTAGTTTGGGTGCGTATCGATAAAGTGCTTCAGCACGAGCTTTAACTTTAGTGCTTTCTCAGGATGGCCATGCCGGCGCGCCTCCTCGATATCGTCCAAGATGATACTCTTGATTGCTGGAACACCCTCAGCCGTGTGAACCAGGTAACTACCCATCTCCAAAGCCGCCATTTCTGGCAGACGTTCGTGCTCGGCAATAGCCTCGATTTCTTCTTCGGTGAGATCGCTCGCTTCCACGCAATCTTCATAACTCAACATGGTGTGTCCTCCTCTATGTTATAAAAATTACAATCGCTTACCTAAGGAGACATGCCAATGGCCCCATCAGTCCCGGATGATGAATTTCACTACAAGGTTAAACCTGCTGGCCTATCCATACAAGAAAAATCCGCATTAAAAATGCGTTTATTCCTATTTTAAGTTCTAGAATGGTTCTAAGTTTTCAAATTCTTGGGAAAGGCGCGCCAGCGAATGAGTGATAGTGGTTTATCCTAATTTACGACAGCTTGCGCATTTGGTTATCTTAACAAAAATTAACAACATATTATTAGCCGACTGATGCAAGAAGGATATATTGAAGTGCGGAGCCAGTCCATATCCTATGTATGGTTAGGGATAAATTCCGTGGCGACTCGTTCTATGATCTTGGCTTGCGTCCATCCTACCCAGTTAGCCGCGAAGATGGCGGAGAGCCTTTAACCACCATAGACATCGAGGGTCGGATCGCCACCATCCAACCAAAGCGCGCCAGCGCGTGCCCTAACCAGCACACTCGATAACTCATAAAAAACTCTCTCAAATCTTCACGGCTAACTTCTCTAAGCACCACCATGGGGTACTCTGCTTGCTGTTCCGTGGCGAGGATGCCGCTCACCCTAGCAACAGCTTTTTCACTTTTTTAAAGTAGTCATCCGAAATCCGGTGCTGATCGAGCCATTTCATCCATGGAATCCCCCTACTCCTCGCGTTATCATCCGTAGCTGTAAATTCATCCGTGTGCCGCTACCACAAACTAGCTTATGACTGGCGACAACCCCGAATTGCCTGATGATCCACCCTCTCCTTGTATCGGTATCTGCGTCATCAACCCTCAAACTCAATTGTGTGACGGTTGCCTTCGCACTTTGGACGAAATCGCTTCTTGGTGGGATTACAACCCCGCCCAAAAACAAGCCGTACTTGGTAAATTAGAGAGCAGGTTGGCCCATTTGATGGATGGCGCTTCATTTTGACAGACTCTCGATCAATGCTAGGTACAAGTTTCTAGAGAACATGATGCCGCTCTCCGCGCCTGCCCCTCGTCAGTTACTCCACAGCCGTACGGTCCAATGCCGTGGCTATCAGCGTGAAGATGGCCTTTGGGATATCGAGGGGCGGATGGTCGACACCAAAACTTATACTTTTCCTAATGAAGATCGCGGGGGGGCTATCGAACCTGGCGAAGCTTTGCATGACTTGTGGATTCGCCTGACTGTGGACAACACGTTCTGTATCCGTGATGTCGAAGCTCAAACCGACAGTTCACCCTTCGCCCTTTGTCCGGCGATCACCGAGCGTTACCGGAAGCTGATCGGGGTGCGGATTGGTCCAGGGTGGTCACTCAAACTGAGAGAATTGTTTGCCGGAATCAACGGCTGCACCCATATGACCGAACTATTGGGGCCGGTTGCCACCACGATGTTTCAGACGCTTTATGGCAAGCACTATGACGAAGAAGATCGTAAAGCGCCAGATCACCGATCACCACCGCCCGTGCTTAACACCTGCCATGCCCTGCACACCGACGGGCCAGTCGTGCAGAAGCGTTGGCCACAAGCTTATACCGGTTCGGATCGGGAGTCAGCGCTGAAAACACGGCCGTTGCTGGACGACATTACCTGAATAAGCCCAAACGCAAGCTCGCAAAGCTTTAGATGCCCTCCGGTTTTGGTTGACGCGCCAATAAGCTTTCCACAGCCCGTCGGGGATTTAGGCCATAATGCAACACTTGATCGACGTGCTCGGTGATCGGCATATCCACTCGATATTGTTGCGCCAACCGCACAGCTTCCCTGACGGTAGCGGCGCCTTCCACCACTTGACCGATAGCCGCCAACGCCATTTCGGCCGATTCGCCCCGCCCGATCGCCAAACCGAACCGGCGGTTACGAGATTGATCATCAGTACAGGTCAGCACCAAATCTCCGATACCGGCGAGTCCCATCAACGTCTCGCGCTGCCCGCCCACGGCTAAACCCAACCGCGCCATCTCCGCCAAACCCCGCGTAATCAACGCTGCCCGCGCATTAGCTCCAAATCCCAGGCCATCAGCAATGCCAGCCGCTATAGCGAGCACATTCTTGATCGCTCCTCCCAACTCCACTCCAATCACATCGGCGCTGGTGTAAGCACGCAGATTAGAGCCGTGCAGCAAAGCGGCGACCCGGCCGGCATGCGGGGCATCTTCCGCCGCGACAGTGACGGCGGTGGGTAAACCAAGCGCCACTTCGCGGGCGAAACTGGGGCCGGAAATCACAGCTGTCGGCCATAGCGCGCCCAAGATCTCCGCTGTCACCTCATGCAGAAACCGACCGCCGCCATGTTCCAGCCCCTTCGTCGCCCAAGCGAAACCGGCGTGAGCTGGAAGATGCGGTCGTAATAGGACGAGCGTCGCCCCATAGGCATGACTGGGCACGGCCACTAAGGCCAGTTGCGCGCCAGCAAGCGCCTGGGCCAGATCAGCTTCCGCGGTTAGTGCCGATGGGAAGGGGATCCCTGGCAAATAACGGCGGTTTTCTCGATAGCGACGCAGTGGCGCAACCTCATCCGGATCATGGCCCCACAATCGTACGTTATGGCCGTTACGCGCCAGCAATAACCCCAGCGCGGTACCCCAGGAGCCTAAGCCCAAGACCGCGACCGTAGCCGGGGCGTTCATGCCTTAGTGTGTCGCTGGCGCGGCGCCTGCCGTCCCGGCCTGTTGCTGCTGCAATCGTTGCAGGTAAAGGCCATCAAAATTGATGGGGTTCAGCAAGAGCGGGGGAAATCCGCTCTTGCCGACCAAGGATGCTATTTCCTCGCGCGCGAAGGGGAACAGGACATTGGGACAGAACGCATGGAGCATATGCCCCATTTGCGAATCGTCGAAACCCCGAAGCGTGAATATTCCGGCCTGTTGCACTTCGGCCAAATACGCCGTGCGTTCGCCGAGCTTGGAGGTTACGGTCACGGTCAGCACGACCTCGAACAAATCCTGAGCTAAAGGCGTGGCGCCAGTTTCCAACCTTACTTCGCTTTGTGGCTGCCACTGCTGCTCGGTAAAAATCCCAGGCGAATTAGGGGTTTCCAGAGATACATCCTTGAGATAGATTTTCTGAATATCGAAATGTTGGGAAAGCTGTTGTTGCTCGCTCATGCAGATTGCCTTGGATGGATTGTTTTTAAAATCGGGCGCTGTAAAAATAGAAAAGCATCAAGCCGTTTATTTTACAGAGCAGGACGAGAAGATGCCCAACAATCGATCAGTGACGGGACATCGCTACGCTTGGATGCTGGGCGACCTGGCGGCGTGAGGCTACCGTGCAACACCCCTTGCCGATGAACGACATAGCACGAACGTCGTTGTAGGACCAGGCTGGAGCGTTTCACACGCTTCACAGACAAGAAGAAAATCCTATAACGCGCATCAAGCGCCTTGTAACAGAGGATCCAGCTCGCCGCGCCGTTCTATATCGTATAAATCATCACAGCCGCCAACATGCCTGCCGCCAATGAAAATCTGCGGCACCGTGTTACGACCGGTACGATCGTTAATTTCCTTCCATAAGGCTGGATTCTGGTTCACATCCAGCACTTTATAGGACACTCCCTTGCTATCGAGCAGCGCCCGCGCTCGCCGGCAATATGGACAAAATTTAGTGGCGTACAACAGGATCTCAGGCATGATTCGCCTCCGAGGGTCGCAATATTACTTTTTCCGGTTGGTCGGCAGATGGGCATCCAGCCAAGCCTGCAACCCCCCGCTCAAACTGTAAACATTGGCGATCCCACTCTTGTTCAGCAACGCACACGCTGATTGTGAGGTATTTCCACTACGACAATAAACAATGATCGGTTTATCGCCAGCCTTACGCAGCTCATCCATCCGCTCTCGTAATGAAGCCAGCGGGATATGACGGGCTTGGGGAATATGGCTTTCCTTGTACTCGCCGCCATCGCGAACATCCACGATCCAGGCATCCTGATCGTTGATCAAACGCAATACTTCGGGGGCACTGAGGGCTTTCACGCCACGGATCTTGCGCAGAACCTCGCTCCCCACCAGCATACCCAGGATGACGAACAACGCCAGAAACAACAGCCAGTTGATCTGGAAAAACTCAATAAAATCGGTCATGTGATTCCTTGGAAATTATTCTTGGACAGGGCAGCCGCCCGGAGCGCCCGCGCTCTTGACACCCAGCTTCCATAGGAGCATCTCCGCCGGGCAGAACCGGGTGAAGCCACTCTGAAACAGGTTCAACCCAACGAATGCGGTGAACCACAGCCAGTAGCTGCTATGGTAGAGCGGGCTGGCCGGCGCCCCCAGCAGCAAAGACAATAAAACAAAAGAACCGGCCATAATCCGGATTATTCTCTCGCTGTTCATAGCCATCACCGATTGTTGAGAAACAGATTGGAACCTCGCCAGCACGAACGATGATTCCGACAGACGAAAAGTGGGTAAGGGGTTCAGCTTCCGGCGCAGAAAACGTCTCGCATCATACCGATCAAGCGCAGCGTGCGGGCGTCGCCCACCCGATAATAAACCCGGTTGGCGTCCTTGCGGCAGTTCAAAATACCCTTGTCGCGGAGAATAGCCAAATGTTGGGAAATATTGCTCTGGGACGTACCGACGTATTCGACAATGTCCTGAACGCTGACTTCCTGATCGCCCAAGACACAGAGGATCTTGAGCCGCAATGGGTGCGACATGGCCTTGAGCGACCGAGAGGCGCGCTCGATATCCTCATCGCGGGTAATGAGAGAATTCAATGAAAGAATACCATCCATCTTGGTACCTGCCATAACCATGCTCGCACATGCATTGCACGCCATGGGAACAAAGCCTTATCTTAACGAGTGCATATTAGCGTAGTTTAATATAGTGATATTGAGAAGTCACGGACGCAAGTCGACTGGCGAAATCGGTTGGTGGGGCGTATTATTTCGGCAAATCATTTCGGCGGAATTTCCATAAGATTTAACTGTATCCGCGTACTGTTTACCCCTATGAGGTTCAAGCGCGCACTAAACCGCCGATCACTGCTTCCAGCTGGATAACAACAACTACCGCACTGAACTGAGGAGGCATTACTTCGATGTATAAAATCGTGCTCGTCCGCCACGGCGAAAGTCAGTGGAATCTGGAAAACCGCTTTACCGGTTGGGTCGATGTCGACCTCTCCGAAAAGGGCCGCGAAGAAGCGAAAAAAGGAGGCCAGGCGCTCAAGAAGGAAGGCTACATCTTTGATGTGGCATTTACCTCGGTCCTTAAGCGCGCCATTCATACGTTGTGGATCGTACTGGACGAATTGGATCTGGCCTGGATTCCCGTACAGCGCAGCTGGCGACTGAACGAGCGCCATTATGGCGCCTTGGCTGGTCTGAACAAATCGGAAACCGCGGCCAAACATGGCGAGGAACAGGTCAAGATCTGGCGGCGCAGCTTCGATATTCCGCCGCCGGCTCTCGATCCGAACGATCCCGGCCATCCCTCCAAAGATCCGCGCTACGCGGGTCTTGATGCTCGCGTGCTGCCCGGCACTGAGAGCCTGAAAACCACTATCGACCGGGTGTTGCCCTTCTGGCACGATACCGTCGTTCCCGCCATCCGTTCTGGCAAACGGGTATTGATCGCCGCGCACGGCAATAGTTTGCGGGCGCTGGTGAAGTATCTCGACAATATACCCGATGACGAAATCGTGGGTCTGAATATCCCAACCGCCGTCCCCTTGGTCTATGAACTGGATGCCGAACTACGGCCTATCAAGAATTACTATCTTGCCGATCCCGAGGAACTTAAGAAACTCATGGACGCTGTTGCCAATCAGGGCAAAGCTAAGTAAGCACCTCCCGCTCTCTCATCCCGCACCATCCCCGGACGCTGCTAGAACCGCTCAGCGCCCGGGCTTTTCCCGCATCCCAACCCGCTTCCCAGTGAATTTCTCAGGCGATCTTCGCAATTTCCGGGTCCAGTGGATTGTCTTATAGGGAAAATAGTTTAAGGTTCCTAGATTTCCCCCTGCCGTAACTGTCAAGATGCTTGGAGTAAAGATGAGTGCTGTAACCCGACGCGGTCTGGCGCTGGTAGCAAGTTTTCTAGCGGGTGCATTGCTGGCAAATGCGGAAGTTGTCTCGGCGGAGAAGGATGCCTTGTCAGAGGCCAAGCTACCGCTAGATGAGCTGCGCACCTTCACTGGCGTGTTCGATGCTGTCAAGCAGGACTATGTGGAACCGGTCAAGGACAAGGATTTGTTGGAAAACGCCATCCGCGGCATGTTGGGCAATCTCGATCCGCATTCCGCCTTTCTGGACGCGGAAGCGTTTCAGGATTTGCAGGTCGGCACCTCCGGTGAATTCGGCGGTCTGGGCATCGAAGTCGGCCAAGAGGATGGGTTTATCAAGGTCGTCACCCCCATTGACGATACCCCAGCCCAACGGGCCGGTATCCGTACCGGGGATTTGATCATCCGGCTCGACGACACCTCGGTCAAAGGCATGGCGCTGTCGGATGCGATCCAGCGGATGCGCGGCAAGCCGAACACATCGATCACACTGACCGTGATTCGAGAAGGGGTTCGGAAACCCTTAAAATTCAAGCTGGTCCGGGAAGTCATTCAGGTCAAGAGCGTCAGAAGCCGCCTATTGGAGCCGGGATTCGCTTATCTGCGCATTACACAATTTCAAGCCAAGACCGCTCAGAACCTGCAACAGGAACTACAAACCCTCGAACAGAAGAACCAGGCTCCGCTAAAAGGTCTCGTGCTGGATCTGCGCAACAATCCGGGCGGCGTGTTGAACGGCGCGGTGGATGTGGCCGATGATTTCCTGGAAGACGGGGTTATCGTCGAGACCAAAGGCCGCAGTAACGGCTCCGATCAAAGCTTTAAGGCGACTCCCGGCGATTTATTGAAAAAAGCGCCCATCGTCGTGTTAGTGAATGGCGGTTCAGCGTCGGCATCAGAAATTGTAGCCGGCGCCTTACAAGATCACCAACGAGCGCTCATCCTTGGCGAGCGCACCTTCGGTAAAGGTTCGGTGCAAACCATACTCCCGTTAGGCAACGGCACCGCCGTCAAGCTGACCACAGCGCGGTATTACACGCCAAAAGGCCGCTCCATCCAAGCCGCCGGCATCGAACCGGATATCAAACTCAAAGCGCTCAAGGTGGGCGCTGATAACAACAGCGATTTGGATTTTATCAAGGAATCCGACCTGACCGGTCACTTGCGCAATGATCGCACTGACAAACCTGAAAATACCCCTTCAGAAAACCCGCCCGATAATATCCCCCAAGGCACTGGCGTTGATGGCGAGCTGGCCCAAAATGATTATCAGCTTTATGAAGCGCTCAATCTGCTGAAAGGCATGACGCTGGTGCAAAATCGTAAAAGCGGCTGATCGGTCTTGCTCCAAGCTATCATCAACCCGCTTAAGAGGAGAACATTATGGCTACCGTCCTGGTTCCGCTAGCGCAAGGCTGCGAAGAATTGGAGGCTGTTACCATCATCGATCTTTTACGTCGCGCCAACGTCAGCGTTGTGGTCGCGGGCTTGGAAGAAGGCCCAGTGACCGCCTCGCGGGGGGTGGTGCTGCTTCCTGAGATCGCGCTGGATGCGGTGATGGATCGCGATTTCGATGCAGTGGTGCTGCCGGGCGGACTTGGCGGCGCGCAACGCTTGGAAGCTGACCAACGCATTACGGCCTTGCTGCGGCGGCAAACCGAACAAGGTCGCTACGTGGCCGCCATTTGCGCCGCGCCGCGAGTGCTGGCCAGCGCCGGTTTGTTGAACTATCGGGAAGCCACCGCCTATCCAGGCATTCTCGATGGCCTTAGCCATATTCGGTTAAGCAGCGCCGCCGTGGTGCGTGATGGCACCTTTATCACCTCGCGCGGGCCTGGCACGGCAATGGATTTTGCGCTGAGCTTGATCGAAATCCTGTGCGGGCAAAAAACTCGCGATGACGTCGAAGCTGCTTTACAGCGTTCCTGAAACACTCGCGCTTGCCAATCAAAATCTGGGACAGGTCATCCAAGGCATTAGGGGTCTGTCGGCCAGACCCCCGCCAGCAAGCCGACACCGATGCCGCCGAGCAGCCAAGTCAGCAACGGCACCTGCCACATATCCTTCGGATAGCCATCGAACCCCAAAATCAAGGCGGCGCTGACGATCAGCGCGGCGGCGACCACCGAATGGAAACTACGGCGGTTAGCCCGCCGTACCTCACGGCGGAGTTGCTCCATCTCCTGCTTGTGCAATTGCACGACCATCTCGCCGGAATTCGCTTTTTGGAGCAAGCCGTAGACCAGATTCGGCAAATCCGGCGTCTGATCGGCCCAACGGGGGATAAAGTGTCGGATTCGACGAAGCACCGCGCACGGTCCGATCCGGTCACGCATCCAGTCTTCCAGGAAGGGTTTGGCGGTTTTCCACAAATCCAAGTCGGGGTCAAGCTGGCGGCCCAGTCCCTCGATATTGAGCAACGTCTTTTGTAGTAGCACCAATTGCGGCTGTACTTCCATGTTAAAACGGCGAGCAGTTTGAAACAGCGCCAATAAAAATCCCCCAAAGGATATCTCTTTGAGGGGCCGATCAAAAATCGGTTCCGACACCGTGCGGATGGCCGACTCAAACTCATCGACTCGGGTCTCCGCCGGCACCCAGCCGGATTCGATGTGCAATTCCGCCACCCGCCGATAATCGCGGTGGAAAAAGGCCAGAAAGTTCTCGGCCAAATAGTGCTGGTCAGTGGGACTGAGCGTGCCGATGATGCCAAAATCCACGGCAATGTAACGCGGATCCGCGGGGTCTTCGGCATTGACGAAGATATTGCCAGGATGCATATCGGCGTGAAAGAAACTGTCGCGGAATACTTGGGTGAAAAACACCACGACTCCCCGCTCCGACAGCTTTTTGAGATCTACATCGCGGCGGCGCAATTCGGCGATATCGCCCACCGGAATGCCGTAAATCCGCTCCATAACCAGCACGTTGCGCCGGGTCTCCGCCCAGAACACTTCAGGCACATACAGGATCGGCGAATCTTGGAAATTGTGCCGCAACTGGCTGGCGTTGGCCGCTTCGCGTACTAAATCCAGTTCGTCGAAAATCGTTTTTTCATATTCCGCCACCACTTCGACCGGCCGTAGCCGCCGGCCTTCCTTCCAATAACGTTGCGCCAGATTGGCAACGATATACAGCAGTTCAACATCGCGGCGGATCACTTTCTGAACATCCGGCCGCAGCACCTTGACCACTACTTCGCGGCCGTTGTGCAACCGAGCGGCATGGACTTGGGCGATCGACGCCGAAGCCAGCGGTTGAAAACCAAAATCCTCGAATATGACCGCTAACGGCTGGCTGTAGGCCCTTTCGATGATCTCGCGCGCCTGTTCTCCGGGAAACGGCGGCACTTGATCTTGCAACTTGGCCAGTTCCAGGGCGATGTCGTCTGGCAACAGGTCGCGACGGGTCGATAACATCTGGCCAAATTTGACAAAAATCGGCCCTAAATCTTCCAGCGCCAAACGGATTCGAGCCCCGCGGGAGAGGTCGGATTGTTGGCGGGGTAGCCAATTCCAAGGCAGGACATGGCGCAGAAATCCGATGGGTCGAAACAGATGGGTGGCGAGAATGATGTCGTCCAAACCGTGGCGCACTAGAACGCGATTGATGTGCAACAGCCGAAAGAGCTGGGCGGGGCCAAACATGCAGTCAACGCCTTAAACAGAGATCAATTTAGGTTGAATCAGTTGCCAAGCCCCGCCGCAGGCGTTCGACTCGAACCGTTAACCGGTCAGCGTCCTCGCGCAGGGTATCCACGGCGCTCAGGAAATGTTCGACCGCATGGCGGGGAGGCAACGCCCGTAATTCTTGTTGGAGATATTCAGTCCCATCGCGCGACAACGTAGCAGCGGCGCGCCGGCTCCAACCGCGCAAACTTCGCCAACTGCTACCCACTTGATACGCGGCGGCGTCACCGATCAGCCGTGAAAGTTGCTCTTCCCAGTCGATATCCATTTGCGTCAGGATCGCTTGAAACTCTCGGCCGACATCGGCGTCGCCCTCAATGGTCAGACCGGCGTCGATGGCACGGTCACGACGCCATCCCCGCAGCAGCGCTGGCAAGGTGCCGCGAATGGATACTGATGGCTCGCCTTCATACCGTTCCACCACTCGAATCTCCCCGGCGCTGGGCAGTAGATAAACAGTCTGGCCAAAGCCCTCCAGCTCGACGACAATCACCTTGCCCTCCAATGCCGCCAAGCGTGGCGGAATTTCGGGATCAAGCCGCAAGTAATAATTGAACGCAGCCTGCAAACCAGTCATAAGGACAGCGGGCGTCACGCGAAAACCCCCTAACTAGCCGTACTGCTCGATTTTGCCTCCACAAAGACGATGGTCTCTGTGGAAATTAGAACTTGTAACCCCGATGCACGGTGACGATACCGCCAGTCAGATTGAAATACTGACAGCGCTCGAAACCGGCAATTTCCATCATCTCCAACAAGGCTTCCTGCGTTGGATGCATACGGATCGATTCGGCCAAATAACGATAGCTATCGGCATCCTTGGCAATCAGTTTCCCCAAAATCGGGAGCACCGAGAATGAATAAAGGTCATATACCGGTTTCAAACCCGGCAGGACCGGGTGGGAAAATTCCAGAATCACTACTCGCCCGCCCGGTTTGAGCGCGGCGCACATGGCGGCCAACGCCCGCTCCTTGTAGGTGACGTTGCGTAATCCGAAGGCAATGATAATGCAATCGAAGGTATTGTCAGGAAAAGGTAATCGCTCCGCGTCAGCCCGCGCGTAGCTGATATTGCCCACCGCGCCTTGATCGACCAACCGCCGCCGGCCTTCATTCAACATGCTGGCGTTGATATCGGACAAGACCACCAGCCCTCCCGGCCCTACCAGCGGCAGTAGTCGACTGCTCAGATCGCCGGTGCCCCCGGCCAGATCCAGCACCTTTTCTCCAGCCCGCACCCCGCTGAGGCTGATCGCAAACCGTTTCCACACCCTGTGTACGCCCAACGACATCAAATCATTCATTAGATCGTACTTGTCGGCCACCGAATCAAACACGCTGGCGACCTTATGGGCTTTTTCAGCAGCGGCGACCTTCTGGTAGCCAAAATGGGTGGTTTCAGGTTGCTCCATCGCTTTGCAAACTCCTCACGCCCACAGGCGGCGGTCAGGCGCGACGCTGGTAGCCAGCATCGGCCAAGCGGCGCAGGTAATCTTGCCAGTTATTCGCTTGATTCTTGCCCAGATCATACAGGACGTTCCAGGAATACAGGCCGGTAGCATGGCCGTCGTCGAAAACGAGTCGAACCGCATAGTGGCCAATGGGTTCGATGGCGCTGATATTCACCGTTTCTTTACCAGTCACCAGTGTCTCGGTGCCTGGCCCATGGCCCCGAACCTCGGCCGATGGCGAAAAGACGCGCAGGTACTCGCAGGGCAATTGAAAATGGGCGCCATCCTCAAAATTCACTTCGAGTAGCCGGGAGTTCTGGTGTAATTTGATTTCGGTCGGATGGATACTCATGGCTTGCCTTATAAAATATAACGGGTCAAATCTTCATCCTTGATCAATTCGCCCAAGTGGGCATCGACATAGGCGCGATCCACCACCACGGCTTGACCGGCGCGATCCGGCGCTTCAAAAGAAATGGATTCCAGCAATCGCTCCATCACCGTATGCAGCCGACGAGCTCCGATGTTTTCGGTACGCTCGTTGACATGGCAGGCGACCTCCGCGAGGCGTTGAACGCCATCAGGCGCAAACTCCAATTTCACGTCCTCGGTGCCCAACAAGGACGCATATTGCTCCGTCAAGGAGGCATCCGGCTCGGTCAAAATCCGCACAAAATCCTCCGTGCTCAGTGCGTTCAGTTCGACTCGGATCGGCAATCGACCCTGCAATTCGGGAATCAAGTCAGAGGGTTTGGCCAGATGAAAAGCGCCAGACGCAATGAACAGAATGTGGTCGCTGCGCACCATGCCATACTTGGTGGAAACGGTGCAGCCTTCCACTAACGGCAACAGGTCGCGTTGCACGCCTTCGCGCGATACGTCAGGGCCGCCGTACTCGCCGCGCTTGGCCACCTTGTCGATTTCATCAATGAAGACGATCCCGTTTTGCTCAACGGCCGTCAGCGCCTTCAGCTTGAGTTCTTCTTCATTAATCATCTTCCCCGCCTCTTCCTCCTGCAGCAGTTTCAACGCATCCTTGACTTTAAGCTTGCGGCTGCGAGTTCGGTTGCTGCTCAGATTCTGAAACAGACTCTGCAATTGATTGGTCATTTCCTCCATGCCGGGCGGGGCCATGATTTCGACCCCCACCGGCCGTACCGAGATTTCGATTTCGATCTCTCGATCGTCCAGATCGCCGTTTTGCAGTCGCTCTCTCATCTTCTGGCGCGTGGTGGAGTGATCCGATGGCGGCGGCTCGTTAGCGAAGCCGACGCTGCGCGGACGCGGCAACAACACATCCAGCACCCGGTCCAGGGCGGCGTCTTCAGCGCGATGACGCACTTTTTGCATCTCCTCCTCGCGCACCATTTTTACCGCACTGTCCATCAAGTCGCGAATAATGGATTCAACATCGCGACCGACATAGCCTACTTCGGTGAACTTGGTCGCTTCGACCTTGATGAAAGGCGCATTGGCCAACTTGGCCAAACGGCGGGCGATTTCCGTCTTGCCGACGCCGGTCGGGCCGATCATCAGAATATTCTTGGGCGTGATCTCGTTACTGAGGTCTGGGCTAACCCGCAGCCGTCGCCAACGGTTGCGCAAAGCGATCGCCACAGCGCGCTTGGCGGCCTCCTGGCCGATGATGTGCTTGTTCAGTTCTTGGGCGATTTCTCGGGGAGTCATATCCGACATAACGAGGCTACCATCTGAGGTCAAAGCGAAAACAGGACGGCGGATACGCCGATCTCCAATACCAGATCACGCACCCGCCAGTTCTTCAAAAGTCAGATTTTCGTTCGTGTATATGCAGATGCTGGCGGCAATTTTCAAGGCCTGCTCGACGATGGTTCGCGCATCAAGTTCAGTATGCTCCAACAACGCCCACGCCGCCGCTTGCGCGTAAGCTCCGCCAGAACCGATGGCGGCTAACTCACGTTCTGGCTCGATCACGTCGCCATTGCCAGACAAAATCAGCGTGGTGCCAAGATCAGCGACAATCAACAACGCTTCCAGCCGTCGCAACATTCGGTCGGTGCGCCAATCCTTGGCCATTTCCACCGCGGCGCGAGTGAGATTACCGCCATGTTTTTCCAGTTTGCCTTCAAAGCGCTCAAACAGGGTAAAGGCATCGGCGGTGCCCCCCGCAAAGCCAGCGATCACCTTGTTTTGGTACAAACGCCGCACCTTGCGGGCATTGCCCTTCATGACGGTATTACCCAAGGTGACTTGGCCGTCGCCGCCGATAGTGACTCGGCCGTGGCGGCGTACCGCCAAAACCGTGGTGCCATGCATTGCTTCCATCGAAACGCCTCGTACTTTTACGGAGAATTGTACACGAGAAAATCATTCGGATTTGCCGGGAGTCGCTCCTTGCCGCCGCCAGGCAAAAAGAAGCCCCGGTTACAAGGGGGAATGAAACCGGGGCGAATGTGATATCCGATCTTGCTGATCGGACATAGCCCGCTCAGGGAGGGAAGCGGACAGGCGTAAGGGCTTACGCTTACTGCTTAAGATAGGGACAACCACAAAAAGTTCAATGGGACTCAAGTCACCTTTTGGTTAAAAATATTGGCAAGCCGCCTTTTTGGTGGGAGTAATTTCTTGGACATTGGCTTTTCAAATCGACGCCCGATCACGCGGCAACGCGACTACCGAATGTAAGCATTGTGGGTAACTAGTCGATTAAAGCGAGAATCAAGTCCCTTTTAATACCATTAAGAAATTGTGTAAATTGGCCGTTACTCAGAAAACATTAAAACCGTTCCGCATATAAATCATGCTCGTCGGCATCCACAACCCGCACCTTGGCAAACTCACCCACCGGGAGGTTTGCCGCCTTTTGGATGTACACCACCCCATCGATTTCCGGCGCATCCGCGGTAGATCGCCCGATCACATCACCTTCCTCGTCAATACAATCCACCAGCACCGTCAAAATCCGGCCAATTTTCTCTTTCAAGCGTCTGGCGCTGATTGTCGCCTGTAGCGCCATCAAGCGCGCTTGCCGCTCCTGTTTGACCTCCTCCGGCACCGGATCGGGCAACTGGTTGGCGGGGGCTCCTTCCACGGGCGAGTAGCTAAAACAGCCGACACGATCTAGCTCCGCTTCCGCAAGGAACTCCAGCAATCGCGTGAAATCTTGTTCGGTCTCACCCGGAAAACCGACGATAAAGGTGCTGCGCAGGGTCAAATCCGGGCAAATTTCCCGCCAGCGGCGAATGCGCTCCAAAGCACTGCCGGCATTGGCTGGCCGCCTCATCGCTTTCAAAATTCGGGGGCTGGCGTGTTGCAGCGGCACGTCAAGATAGGGGAGCAGCTTGTTTTCCGCCATCAGCGGTATCAGCTCATCCACATGAGGATAAGGATACACATAATGCAAACGCACCCATGCCCCCAGCCCAGCTAGAGCCGCCGCCAGCGCGGTCAAGTGCGTTTTGAGGGGACGGCCATTCCAAAAACCGGTGCGATAGCGCACATCGACCCCATAAGCACTGGTATCCTGAGAAATAATCAGCAATTCCTTGACGCCAGATCGAACCAGAATTTCCGCCTCTTGCAGCACCTCGCCCACCGGTCGGCTGACCAAATCGCCGCGCAATTGCGGGATGACGCAGAAAGCGCACCGATGGTTGCAGCCCTCGGAAATTTTCAGATAGGCGTAATGGCGTGGCGTCAGTTTAATTCCTTGCGGTGGTAACAAATCCAAGAAAGGATCGTGCGGTCGCGGTAAATGGGTATGAACAGCCGCCAGCACATCCTCGCAGGCGTGCGGCCCGGTCACAGCCAGCACGCTAGGGTGTAAGTCCCGCACCACGCTGCCTTTCGCGCCCAGACAACCAGTCACGATGACCTTACCATTCTCGGCCAGCGCCTCGCCGATGGCCTCCAGCGATTCGGTGACTGCCGCATCGATAAATCCGCAGGTGTTGACCACCACCAAATCGGCGGCCTCGTAGGTCGGCACAACCCCATAACCCTCCGCGCGCAATCGGGTCAGAATTTGCTCGGAGTCGACCAAAGCTTTGGGACAGCCGAGACTGACAAAGCCGATTTTCGGTTCGTGATTCATCAAAATTTCCATGGGCGCTGGAACAGACAAGCCAAAATTCAGGCGGATGCCAAATTCATTCGGTACTGGCGGATCGAAACCCAATCTTGCAGGTTAGTCCCGAAACTCGATATATTATGCAGTTTACAGCCTATAAGGCATACATCCCCACGCGCCGGTAACCGCGCGTCCCGGACCTGGTTAATCGCATTATTGGGAAGGTTTGACCCACCATGAAGAAAGGCATTCATCCGGATTATCGCGAAGTGGTATTCCAGGATATTTCCACCGACTTTTCATTTCTCACTCGCTCTACCATCAGCACCAAAGAAAAAATCACTTGGACCGATGGTAAGGAATATCCCTTGGTGAAAGTAGAAGTCTCCAGCCACTCTCATCCTTTCTACACCGGCAAGCAAAAAATAGTGGATACCGCGGGCCGGGTGGATCGCTTCCGCCGTAAATATGGCCTGAACTAAATAGCCCAAAAGATCATTCTCAAGCAACCCTGTGCCACCCGTTGCCGGCGTAACGGGAACAGGGCTTCACGATTTTTCTGGACGCATTCGCCTAATTATCTGTTACCTATTAGATACTCCAGCCTGTTTGAGCAGCCATTGGGCATAACGGATTGGAATGGCGCCAGCCGCCGCACTGGGGCTGACTTTCTTTACCGTATTCTCCAGATCACTGGCTTGAGCTTCCGCGAGCGTAATAACGCCAGTAGAAATACCACTACCACTTGCGCCAGGCGGGCGTAAGAACCAGCCTTCATTCTCTCCGTCACCGCGAACCATGGCGATCCAACGATTTTAGATATAATGCACCTCAACGATTTCATAGCTCTTTAAGCCGCCTGGGGTCTGAACGTCGACGACATCACCAACCAGTTTGCCAATCAAGGCACGGGCTATCGGCGAATTGAAGGAAATTTTAGCTTCTTTAATATTCGCTTCATCCTCGCCCACAATTTGATAGCGCCTCTCCTCCTCGCTCTCTTCCTCGTTTAACAACACCGTACAGCCAAAGACGACTCGATCTGAAGACGGCAGCGTGGTCACATCGATAATTTGGGCATTCGCCAGCTTGTTTTCGATCTCGGCTATGCGCCCTTCAGTAAAACTTTGCTGTTCGCGGGCCGCGTGATACTCCGCGTTTTCCTTCAAATCGCCATGCGCGCGGGCCTCGGCGATGGCCGTGATAATTCGAGGCCGCGCCACGGTTTTCAATTCTTGCAGTTCCGCCCGTAATTTTGCGGCGCCAGCGACGGTCATCGGTACCCTTGTGCTCATGCGTGTAATTCCCGGTGCAGATCTTGAAGACAACTGACGTTTCCGTTATCAAGCTCACGCAGGGCCTGGCAGGTCGCCCGCGCCGCCGCGATGGTGGTGGTATAGCTGATTTTGTGCATCAAAGCCTCGCGACGGATCGAAAACGAATCGGCAATCGCCTGCTTGCCCTCGGTCGTGTTGATAATCAGATGAATTTGCTTGTTTTTGATAAGATCGACCACGTTTGGCCGGCCTTCACCCACTTTCTGGACGATCTGACAATCAAGACCGCCAGCACGCAAGGCCGCCGCGGTGCCGAGCGTGGCGATCAGGGCGAAACCAAGCCGCTTCAATTCATAAGCTAATTCCAGCACTTTTGTTTTATCCGCATCGCGCACACTGATAAAAACCTGCCCCTCACGCGGTAGTTGATCGCCGGCGGCAAGCTGCGCTTTGGCGAAAGCTTCGCCAAAAGTGCGCCCGACGCCCATCACTTCACCGGTGGATTTCATTTCAGGTCCGAGCAAAGGATCGACCCCTGGAAACTTGACAAAGGGGAACACCGCTTCTTTAACGGAATAGTAATTAGGAATGACTTCACCCGATATCTTTTGCTGGCTCAGACTCTGGCCGACCATGCAACGAGCGGCAATCTTCGCCAAGGGCCGACCGGTCGCCTTGGAAACATAGGGGACAGTGCGAGAAGCGCGCGGATTGACTTCCAACACATAAATATCATCGCCTTGAATGGCAAACTGTGCGTTCATCAAGCCAACGACGCCCAGCTCCAGCGCCATGGCGCGTACTTGGGCTCGCAAGCGCTCCTGAATCGCCGGGCTGAGCGAGTAAGGCGGCAGCGAACAGGCAGAATCGCCAGAATGCACTCCCGCCTCTTCAATATGTTCCATGATGCCGCCCAGGACTACCTCGCTGCCATCGCTGAGGGCATCGACATCCACCTCGACCGCATCGTTGAGGAAGCGATCCAGCAAAACCGGGGAATCGTTGGACACCCGCACCGCTTCGCGCATGTAGCGGCGCAAATCTTCTTCTTCATGCACGATCTCCATCGCCCGCCCCCCCAGCACGTAGGAAGGCCGCACCACCAGTGGATAACCAATTTCCCGCGCCAGACGGACCGCCTCTTCCGGCTCGCGGGCGGTGCGGTTGGGCGGTTGGCGCAAACCGAGCCGCTCGATCATCTGCTGAAAGCGTTCGCGGTCCTCAGCGCGGTCGATGGCGTCCGGGCTGGTGCCGATGATCGGCACGCCCTCAGCCTCCAAGGGTCGAGCCAGCTTTAAAGGAGTTTGACCGCCATACTGTACGATGACTCCTTGGGGCTGTTCCTTGCGGACGATCTCCAACACATCTTCCAGAGTCAGCGGCTCGAAATACAGCCGGTCGGAGGTATCGAAATCGGTGGAAACCGTCTCTGGATTACAATTGACCATGATGGTTTCATAACCATCCTCACGCAGGGCCAGCGCGGCATGGACACAGCAATAGTCGAATTCGATGCCTTGGCCAATGCGGTTGGGACCGCCGCCCAACACCATGATCTTGGCGCGGCTGCTCGGCTCGGCCTCGCATTCTTCCTCGTAAGTGGAATACAAATAAGCGGTGCTGGTCGCAAATTCAGCCGCGCAGGAATCCACCCGCTTGTAGACGGGGTGGATATCCAATTCCTCCCGTAAACAGCGGACATCGGCTTCGGGAATGCCGGTCAGCGTCGCTAACCGGCTGTCTGAAAAACCTTTGCGCTTGAGAAAATAAAGTCGTTGGCGGTCTCGTAACCCAGCTGGCCCCTGTCCGCGAATTTCACCAGCGATTTCCACCAACTCCTCGATCTGCACCAAAAACCAGGGGTCAATCCGAGTCAGCTCATACAGCATAGCGACCGAATAACCCTGCCGGAACGCCTCGGCGACAAACCACAGCCGCTGGGGGCCCGGTACGCCCAGTTCCTGCTTCAGGATCGTATGTGGATCGGCATGGCCAGGATCGAGGATCTCATTGAAACCGTCGGCGCCAATCTCCAGACCGCGCAACGCTTTTTGCACTGATTCCTGAAAGGTACGGCCGATCGCCATCACCTCGCCGACCGACTTCATCTGCGTCGTCAATCGAGGATCGGCCTGCGGAAATTTCTCGAAATTGAACCGCGGCACCTTGGTGACTACATAATCGATGCTCGGCTCGAACGAAGCCGGCGTGCGACCGCCCGTAATTTCATTCTTGAGTTCGTCGAGCGTGTAACCGACAGCGAGCTTGGCCGCCACCTTGGCGATGGGGAAACCCGTCGCCTTGGAGGCCAGCGCCGAAGAACGAGAAACCCGCGGATTCATTTCGATGATCACCATCCGTCCATCGTCTGGATTGATGGCGAATTGGACGTTGGAACCGCCCGTGTCTACGCCGATCTTGCGCAGCACCGCCAGGGAGGCGTTGCGCATGATCTGATATTCCTTGTCGGTAAGCGTTTGAGCTGGTGCGACAGTGATCGAATCTCCGGTATGCACGCCCATCGGATCAAGATTCTCAATCGAACAGACGATAATGCAGTTATCGGCCCGATCACGCACCACCTCCATCTCAAACTCTTTCCAGCCTAGTACCGATTCCTCCAGCAGGACCTCGCTCACCGGCGAAAGATCAAGACCGCGCTCCAGGATTTCCAGCAATTCCTGCCGATTGTAAGCGATGCCACCGCCGCTACCGCCCAAGGTGAAAGAAGGCCGGATGATGGTGGGATAGCCGATCTCACCATGTTGAGCCAAGGCTTCTTCCACGGTGTGGGCAACGACCGAACGCGGAGTTTCCAAATTGATGTCGCGCATCGCCTTGCGAAAGCGATCGCGGTCCTCGGCCATATCGATCGCATTGGGCGAAGCGCCGATCATCTCCACATCATACTGTTCCAAGACCCCGTGGCGGAACAGATCAAGCGCGCAGTTCAAGGCGGTCTGCCCGCCCATGGTGGGCAGCAACGCATCGGGGCGCTCGCGGGCAATGATGCGTGATACCGTCCGCCAATGGATCGGCTCAATGTACACCGCGTCGGCCATATTTGGGTCGGTCATGATGGTGGCCGGATTAGAATTGACCAGCACCACGCGGTACCCTTCTTCTCGCAGCGCCTTGCAGGCTTGCGCGCCCGAATAATCAAATTCACAAGCCTGACCGATCACGATGGGACCGGCGCCGATAATTAAAATAGTATGCAGATCCTGACGCTTGGACATGGCTTTACCTGGAAAAACCGCGAGTGAACGCGAGGCGAATAATGTTAAAACCGCGCGGCGGCGCGAGCCTCCATCGCCGCAATAAAGCGGTCGAACAACGGCGCCACATCGTGGGGACCGGGGCTAGCTTCAGGATGGCCCTGAAAACTGAAAGCCGGCTGGTCGCTCCGTGCGATTCCTTGCAGCGAACCATCGAACAACGAACGATGAGTCGGATGCAGATTGGCCGGCAAACTGGCTTCATCAACAGCGAAACCGTGGTTCTGACTGCTGATCATGACCTGCCCGCTCGCCAAATCCTGCACCGGGTGATTGCCGCCGTGATGGCCGAATTTCATCTTGACAGTTCGCGCCCCACTGGCCAACGCCAGCAACTGGTGCCCAAGGCAGATGCCAAAAATCGGGATACCGCTATCCAGCAGCTCGCGGATAGCCGCAACGGCATAATCACAAGGTTCGGGATCGCCGGGGCCATTAGACAAAAACACCCCGTCGGGATTAAGTTGCCGCACCTCATGGGCCACCATCCGGGCCGGCACCACGGTCAGCCGACAGCCGCGGTCAACTAGCATGCGGAGGATATTGCGCTTAACGCCATAGTCGTAAGCAACAACATGATACCGACTCTCGGCGGCCGCCCGAAAATCGTTGCCAGCCAATTGCCAAGTCCCTTCATTCCAAGAATAAGCGGCGGAAACGCTAACGACCTGCGCCAAATCCATCCCTTTCAAACCTGGAAATTCACGGGCCAGCTGTAAAGCCCGTTTAGAATCGAGCGAATCACCCGCCATCAGGCAACCGTTTAAAGCACCTTTCTCCCGCAGCAACCGCGTCAACCGCCGGGTATCAACCCCAGCGATGGCGACTATCCCGCGTTCACCCAGATAATGCTCCAATGATTGTTGGTTGCGCCAATTACTGGGAACGCGCGGGCAATCACGCACCACCAAGCCGCTGGCATGAATGGGGGTCGCTTCCTGGTCGCCCGAATTGGTGCCGACATTACCGATATGAGGATAGGTCAGCGTGATAATTTGCCGACAGTAGGAAGGGTCAGTCAGAATTTCCTGATAGCCGGTGATCGAGGTATTAAAAACGACTTCACCCTGGGCATGACCATCGGTGCCGATGGACTCACCCTGGAACAGACTACCGTCTTCCAGAGCCAGAAGCGCGGGTTTCCTCAAGAGAGCCTCCAAAACAGCCGCGCACAAGAAAGGAGCGGTGAAAAACCCGCTCCTTTGGCGAGGCGCGAAAAGGGTAACTAATTGTAGCTTGAGTCTAACAAATCGCGCCGCGCTGCTCTAGCTTATCGGCGTTGCTTTAACGGTCGAGCCTTTCAAGATTTCAACGCAGGCCAAGGACATCCTGCATGTCGAACAAACCGGGCTTGCGGCCACCCAACCACGCGGCGGCGCGCACCGCGCCCTTGGCGAAAGTCATCCGGCTGGAAGCGCGATGGGTGATTTCAATCCGCTCGCCCACATCCGCAAAAAGCGCGGTGTGTTCGCCAACGATATCGCCCGCGCGGAGCGTGGCAAAGCCGATAGTGGCGCGCTCACGCTCGCCAGTCACTCCTTTCCGGCCATAGACCGCACACTGCTCCAAATCCCGGCCAAGCGCTTTGGCGATGACGTTTCCCATGGCCAAAGCCGTGCCAGAAGGCGCATCGATCTTGTGGCGATGGTGCGCCTCAATGATTTCAATGTCGATATCGTCTCCCAACGCCCGCGCCGTGAGTTCCAACAATTTGAAGCACAGGTTCACGCCAACGCTCATGTTGGGTGCGAACACAATCGGAATTTGCTCGGCGGCGTTACTAATTTTCGCCTTCTGCTCAGTGGAAAGACCGGTAGTTCCAATCACCATCGACTTACCAGCCGCTCGGCAAACGGCCAGATGGGCCAATGTCGCCGCTGGTTGAGTAAAATCGACCAGCACCTCAAATTGATCGAGCAGTCGCTCCAACTCAGCGGCGATAGCGACATCCAGCCGGCCGCCACCAGCCACCTCACCAGCATCGGCCCCTACGAAAGGGCTGTCTGGACGCTCCAAGGCCGCGGTACAATGAACGCTTTCGGACTGGTGGCAAGCGTCGACTAACATGCGGCCCATCCGACCGGCGGCGCCGGCGATCGCGACACGAATCATGACGGGTACTCTCCCATGGAATCTACAGATGTTCCAACCATCGTCGCAAACAAATCGCAACAGGGATTACAAACGAACGGTGAGGCTTCAAACAAGAAAGGGCCACGCCGAGACGTAACCCTTTAAGAATTTGGAGCGGGTGATGGGAATCGAACCCACGCCATCAGCTTGGGAAGCTGAGGTTCTACCATTGAACTACACCCGCACTATGGTTTCCTTAAGAATTTATCCAACTTGGTCATCAGACTAGTAGAGCGGGTATCCTAGCGATAAAATAGATTTGAGGCAAGATTGGGAAAATTACTCGGGAATGCGAAAAGACTCTTGATTCGCGCCGCTCTCGACCGCCTGCTTAAGCCAACCTGGCTTTTTACCATGACCAGTCCAAGTTTGCTCGGGGTTGGAAGGGTTGCGATACTTCGCTTTACCGGTAGATTTACGTCGACGCCCGCTGTATTGCAAAATTTCCTCTGGTTGCATCCCCAGTTGGCTCGCTTTAGCCAGCCATTCATTGCGCGTTGCTTCGATCTCATCAACTTTTTTGTGCTCGATTTCCTCTTCAGCCCTCCTGATTAGCGTTTGAAGCTGCTCGATGGAAGAGGCTTTGATGACATCATCGATATTATTGCTCATAGTCTTCTTTTACCGTTGTCAGTGTTCGTTCTGAGAATTTGGGTGATTAAGATACAATTACCATTGTAAGACATTTATTTTTATATTCGCAATTGTTTCTATAATTTTTTGAATTTGATATGCCTATTGAATATTTTCGAAAGATGAAACGATATTAATTTTTGAATAGCGCTGCTGTTTGGATCAATCCGCCGATGCACCCGACTGACAATGCAAAAAACCCTTTTAAGAGGATATCTGTTTCTGATAGCCCCAAGACGGAAAACTATCCTCCGCACCGCATCAGAAGCTTTATCCGCCGTGAAAGCCGAATCACCGCTGGCCAGCAGCGGGCCCTCAACCAACTATGGGAGCGATTTGGAGTAGATATTGACTTTTTTGAATTCGATCCCGATCAATTATTTGGCCGCCGCGCGCCACTGATTCTTGAAATCGGGTTTGGCGATGGCGAATCTCTGATTAGCATGTGCGCCACCAACCCTGACATGGATTTCCTTGGTATAGAAATTTATCGTCCGGGCGTGGGCCACTTGCTACTTCGAGCGGCTGAGATGGCGCTGAGTAACCTACGGATCATTTGTTTAGATGCGGTAGAAGTACTGGAACGCTATCTCCCCGATGAATGCCTAAATGGCGTTCAGCTATTTTTCCCTGATCCGTGGCCCAAGCTTCGCCATCGGAAACGCCGCCTCATCCAACCAGCGTTCGTTTCGTTGGTGGTTAGAAAAATTAAAGCGGGCGGGCAACTCCATATCGCCACCGACTGCGAGAATTACGCTCATGCTATTTTGGCTATTCTTAAGGCAACAGCCGAATTAGAAAACACCACGGCTAATAACGAATTTAGTCAATATCCGCCCTATCGACCGTTAACGAAATTCGAGCAACGTGGCAAACATCTGGGACACTCTGTGTGGGAGCTACTGTTCATAAAGCGTCCTGAGATGCCTAAAAAAGGCACGCTTTTTTGAGCGCTCCTGGAAAAACATCGACCCTTCGTTAATCAAGCCAATTCTGGCTTTATTATTAAGGTCTTATATAATCAAATAACAAGCATTTCGTGTAATTGCTCGCGGACATTACCGCCATTCAACCCTTGTCAGCTATAATGTGCGTGCATCAGACACGCGCTTCGTCTATCCTCTGGGAACAGGCGGACTCGGAGGTAAGCCAGGGTTTGGGAAGATTCATCAATTGAACTCTGAAAGTAGCTAGTTTGTCATGGCCGAGAGCTAGCAATATAAAAGAAACCACATCCACTCCCATTGCATGGCGACCCTGCTCGACAGCCCTCGACAGTTCTAGCCAGATGGGTTATTAAGCCGATAAGCCAGCTAGCGGCTGCATCTTTGGGAAAACCCTGCATCAGTAGGCTATTATCATAAGATCCTGACCGTAGCTGTTCGGAGGGCTGGCGCAGGCAACCAGCGATCCCTGGGGTAAAGCGCCTTAAATTACCAGGATCACAGGAAGTCTTGTTTCGCTTTAAAGCGCTGGTTGGTTATCCGATTTTTACCCAGAGTACTAATAGCTACTCCATTCCCTTTGGGTGTAGCAAGCAAATCGCTACCACAGAACAAGGCTGGGCGGCAAAGCCCAAATTTCAGACGGCGATGGGGTTAAGTTGATGGTTTCATTTTATTTTTATAGTCTATCTCGCACCTGGCGGTTGTCCTCTTGGCTGTTGGGAACGCTGCTCTGGCTGATCGTGGGGTCCGCCTTGGCGCAAAGCTATTGGAGTCCATTTTCACAGCCCGAGATCGCCGCCCGCGCCGCGGTGCTGATGAACGCCACCACCGGTGAAGTTCTATTCGCCAAGGAAGCCGATCTACGCCTACCCCCAGCAAGCACCACCAAAGTGCTAACCGCGCTACTGGTTATGGAGCGCCTTAATCTAGACTCCCCAGTCTCAGTCAGCCCGCAAGCGGCCAGCGCGCCGCCAAGCCGCATCGGTTTGCGGGCGGGAGAGACCGTTTCGGCACACGATCTACTGTACGGCCTTTTGCTGAAGTCGGGTAACGACGCCGCCGAGGCCTTGGCTGAAGCGGCGGGTGGTTCGGTTTATGGTTTCTCTAACCTCATGAACGCCAGGATTTGGCAGATCGGGGCGCGCAATAGCCATTTTATGAATCCACATGGCCTACCTAACGAAGACCACTATTCAACCGCCCACGACATGGCGCTAATTTTCCGCCACGCGATGCAAAATCCGGTCTTTGCCGATGTTGTACGTACTCGCAACGCGGCCCTGCGGGTCGAATCAAGTCGTGGCGGTTGGTACGGCGATGGACGCCTTATCCCCGTGCACAATAGCAATCGCTTGTTGGACTCCTACGAAGGCATCCGTGGCGGCAAAACCGGCTTTACCTTGAAAGCCCGTCGTTGTTTTGTTGGAGAAGCGAGCCGCGGTGGCACCCGATTGATCGTTTCGATCATGAACAGCCCCAATAGCGGAACCTTGTGGCAGGATGCGCGCACCTTGCTCGACTATGGATTTTCCCGTTCTGGCTTGGCGCCGCCGCCGCCCATGCAACCCGAAATCCGACCTGACATCCTCCAACCGAGGCCGATCATGGTTCGACGTACTCCAGTCATGATCCCTACTTCGGAGCATTTGACTGCGATGTCGCCGCAAGCTGAAGACGAAGAGGAGGAATCGCCATCCGTGACTTATCGGAATTTGCCCCCCACTCCGGCGGCGGCAAACCGCATTACAGTTTCGCGGACGCCAGCATCCACCCCAAACTTGGCGCGGGCAACTCTACCACCGCCATCGGCAGCCGCCGAGGTTGATGATGACGATTTTGTGCCAGTTCGCACAGCGCGTAACCCTGTCACTCCGCCAACGTCTAATCGGATTGTCGTCAATCGCCGCGAACTGATCTCGACCCCCAGTTTCGAGCGGACGACCGCCAGTTCATCAACAGCCGCCGAGGTTGATGATGACGATTTTGTGCCAGTTCGCACAGCGCGTAACCCTGTCACTCCGCCAACGTCTAATCGGATTGTCGTCAATCGCCGCGAACCGATCTCGACCCCCAGTTTCGAGCGGACGACCGCCAGTTCATCGACAGCCGTGAATGTGGATGATGGAGATTTCGTGTCGCTTAAAACTGAACGTACTCCACCAACATCGTCAGCCCCCAGTCGGATCATCATTACGCGCCGCGAACCGGTCTCGACTCCCATAGAGCGGACACCCACCGATCAACCACTAGTGATGGATGAGAGTGAGGATCAAGGATCAAAACCGGCGGCGATCGTTCAGCGGCCCTCGGCAACTTCATCGGAACCAAGCCGTCCTCTTATTGTTAAACGTACCCCTGCTCCAACAGCCAGCATCCAAACGCCAAGCAATGCGGAGGAGGATCTGGAATTACCAGTCAGATCCCGGCGGGTCTCTTCGGCTAGAGTGGCTCTTGATCGCCCGAGCACTAGACCAACTCTTGACCGTCCGGCCACCAAGCCCGTGCTTGATCGCCCATCTGTCAAGTCCATCGTCGACCGTCCAGCCATCAAGCCCGTGCTTGATCGCCCAGCCATCACCCGACTCGCTTTGGCGGAAAAAGCGCCTAATCCCAGCTATGCCAAGCTGAATACCGCTGGGAAATCGTCTAACACAACGCTTGTCTCAGGCAAGTCAGCAAGCGCCGCGAAACCGGTGACAACTACGGCTAAAACTCCCATTCCCAAATCGATAGCCACCACCAAATCCATTGCAATACCCGAAAAAAGAATGGCCGATAGCCGCCTTCCCTCAAAAACGCGATCATCCAATAATGCCAACCTAGTAGATACACCTAAAGGCGCTAAGAACAATAAGCCGGAGAAATCCGTGGCGACAGCAGTAATCAAGCCTGACAAGCAAGCAGCCGGCAGAGTGATCGCTCGCGCCGATTCCGAGGCCCCCAAACCTCCACAAAAAAACCCTAAACGGCGAATCTGAACGACACGCTGCTTTTCCCTGGTTAATAAAAAAGGCGATTCCAACGAATCGCCTTTTTGTTGGTGAAATTGCTTTACGCCGCCTAGGCCCGCTCGGTCAAGTCACCAACATTACGGCGCGCGTCACCGACATACAGTTGGCGCGGTCGGCCAATTTTCTGATCCTTTTCGGTAATCATCTCGATCCAGTGACTGATCCAACCCGCCGCGCGCGCGATGGCGAACATCACCGTGAACATTTCGACTGGAATTTTCAGGGCGCTGTAAATGATTCCGGAATAAAAATCCACGTTCGGATACAGCTTGCGCTCGATAAAGTAAGGGTCGCTCAAAGCGATTTCCTCAAGGCGCATCGCTAAATCCAAGCGCGGATCGTGACCTAAACTCTCCAATACTTCATGGCAGATTTCCTTGATAATCCGGGCGCGGGGATCAAAATTCTTATAAACGCGGTGGCCGAATCCCATCAGTCGCACACCGCTATTCTTATCCTTAACTTTAGCGATAAAACCGTCGATGTTGGCGACACTGCCAATCTGATCCAACATCCTGATCACCGCCTCGTTCGCGCCACCGTGCGCTGGCCCCCATAAACACGCAATACCCGCCGCGATTGCGGCATAAGGATTGGTGCCGGAAGAACCGGCCAATCGCACGGTGGAGGTAGATGCATTCTGCTCGTGATCGGCATGCAAGGTAAACAAGACATCCAGCGCACGCTCAGCCACCGGATTTACTTCGTAGCGCTTACCGGGGAGGCTGAACATCATGTACAGCAAATTGCCGGTATAGCTGAGGTCGTCGCGGGGATAGACCGAAGGATCGCCGATGCTGTGCTTGTAGCAGGCGGCGGCGATAGTCGGCATCTTGGCGATCAGCCGACGGGCGGTAACCATGCGGTCTTCGTAATCTTGAATATCGAGCCGGTCGTGAAAAAACGCAGACAGGGAACTGACTACAGCCGTCATCATCGCCATCGGATGGGCATCGTAGTTGAAACCGTGAAAAAAGCGGCGGAGGTTTTCCCGAATACGGTTATGGCGGGTGATGCTGGTCTCAAAAACCTGTTTTTTTTCAGCGTTGGGCAAATCACCATATAACAGCAGGTAACAAACTTCCAGAAAATTGCATTTTTCGGCCAGTTGCTCAATTGGATAGCCGCGATACAGCAATTCTCCCTTGTCACCATCCAGGTAGGTAATGGCACTCTGACAACTGGCGGTGGACATAAAACCGGGATCATAGGTGAAATAGCCAAACTCCTTGGCCAACCTACCGATATCCACCACCGGATGGCCGTAAGTTGGCTCCATGACCGGCATCTGCGCCGCTTTCCCAGTCGCTTCATCCTTAAAGGTAATCATTGTCATTGTAATACCTCCGCAGTAGGTCGATGTATCAGAATAAGCAGATCTCCGCTGCCGGGATTCTTGAATATAAGTGGCATTACTGCTGCTATTCAGGCTCTTAATAGGCACTTTTCGTAAGGCTAATCATAGCCCAGCCAGTGCTGCTTTGCCGCAAATTTTTCTTCCGTAGCACATTGATTTTCGAACAGGAGCGCCGCTAGCTCCATCAGTTCCGACACCTGCTTAGAAATACCAAGCCAAACGTTGGCTCTCCGTTCAACAGGATTACAACCAAGTTATGAATGAGTCAGCCAGCCGTTGTTTGTCATAAAATCGCGTGATGTTGCTTTGCAGCATGAATTAGGCTATATTGCAGTGCAACAATTGAACTGCTAGTTCACCCATACTTCACTTTGTAAGGAGCACGTCATGGTCGTCCATTTATTCGATAAGGCCTTGGAACCCCCTCAGGTCCTAACGCAACCCTTGATTAAAGCGAACCAGTTGTTCGCCACCAATTTGGAACAGATGGTGGTATTCCAGATGAATACACTAAAATCCTATCTGGACATCAGCATCAACCAAATGAAAGCGGCGGCCGAAATTAACAGCATCGAAACCTTGCAGGATTTCTACAAGCGTCAGGCTGAAATCGGCCAAGCTCTGCAGCAAAAACTCATGACCGACGCCAAGGAAATGACCGAGATGGTCGTGCGTTTCAAAACGGAGATGGATCATCTTGCGCAAGCCACCTTGGAAGACGTGCTACCCAAAGCGGCATAGCTTCAAAGCCATAGCGAATCGCCGCCCCGCCATCACGGGGCGGTTGCGTTGTCAGACTGGCCGCTTGTGACTCTTTCCAGGCTAGCCGTCTCCGCGGTTTTTGCCGATCCCTCAGCGTCTCTGACGCTCGCCGCCGACTTGGCCACCGAACTGAGGCTCCCGCTGGTTGGCGATCCCCTCACTACTAATAGTTCTTGTTTCCTGTGTTTGACGGCTGAGCGCCTGGAATTAAGAGAGCACGGTTCCGCCTTAACGAAGCGTCTCTATGTAGACTTTGTGGCAGGCGCTATCGCTCATCGCCGGCGCTTTGGCGGTGGGCGCAAGCAGCCTTTAGCCAAGGCAATAGGCCTGAAAGGCGGCGCTTCACCGACTGTAGTGGACGCTACCGCTGGTCTGGGCCGTGACGCTTTTGTACTGGCTTGCCTGGGTTGTAGGGTAGATTTAGTGGAACGTTCCCCGATTATGGCCGCTCTGCTGCGCGACGGATTACGGCGCGCCGCGCGAGACCCGGAAATCGGAGCCATGGTCAGTGAACGGTTGCGTTTGGTAGTGGCCGATGGTCGTCCTTATCTGCAAAACCTCTCGGAAAGCGACCGTCCTGACGTGGTTTATTTGGACCCGATGTATCCCCATCGTCGAAAATCAGCGCTGGCGAAAAAGGAGATGCAGTTGCTGCGACAACTGGTGGGCGATGATGAAGATGCCTCAGAACTATTGCTAGCCGCACTCGCCTCCGCCAAGCAGCGGGTGGTGGTCAAACGGCCCCGCCTGGCTCCCGTGCTAGTAGGATCCGCGCCCGGATTTCAGATTACCGCGCCTAATACCCGGTTTGACATTTATCCCACCATGAGCCGACAACAGGCGCGATGACTTGCGGTACCCTTTTTTCAAGGGAGTGATGCCGGCGCGATTGCGGGTTGGATTGGAACCAGCCCGTTACCTGATTGCGGCAGAGTCTGCTTTTGCCGGCTGCGTCCGACCAGCTCAGCGGAGGGCGCTGGTAGCGCTGAAACGGCTGGAAAGGTCGCCGATACCAAAGGAGGTCGGCTCAAAGGCGCTGGTCGGGTTACCGGCGCTACCGGAGGATGGGCCAATTGCCCGTAATTACGGGTAATTTTCTCAACATAAGCTCGCGTTTCCGCATAAGGCGGAACTCCTCCATAACGCAGAACGGCTTTCTCGCCGGCATTGTAGCCAGCCAACGTCAAGCGAACATCCCCCTGAAAATAGGCCAGCAACCACCGCAAATAGGACATGCCGCCATGGAGGTTTTGCACCGGATCGTACGGGTTTTGGACCCCAAACCGAGCGGCGGTCTGAGGAATCAGCTGCATCAAACCTTGCGCGTTCTTAAAGGATCGGGCCTGTGTGTTAAAACCCGATTCCGCCTCGATGACAGCCAACACCAAAGAAGGTTGCAAACCGTACTTAGGCGCCAATTGCATCACCAGCGTTTCGACGCGCGCCCGTTCCGGGGAAGATGGAGTACGGCGCACGGGAGCAAGCCGTAACGGCGGCGGTTTTGGGGTTGGGTCTACCGGCTCGGCGCAGCTGGCGCGCCGAGCCTGATTTGGCGCCGCTAATCGCGCCAGCATCTGCCGTGATGGCGTATCTCCCTTGTTCGCCGCCAGCCGAAACCATGCCGCCGCCTGGGCGTCATCCCGTACCACGCCGCGACCATTCGCAAACATCCACCCCAATTGATACTGGGCTGGAACATGGCCGCGTCGCGCCGCCGCGCAGTAAAGTTGCATCGCCCGGCCATAATCCTGGGGCACCCCTTCGCCATGTTCGAAACGGGTCGCCCATTCAGTTTGTACGGCTGGTTTTTCCTTAATGAGCTTGTACCAACTCAGATCCGAGCTTGCGCCGTATACCGCAGATCCATAAACACCGATGATCGAAAACGCAAGGCAACACTGTAACTTTATCAAGTCATCGTCCTGTAGACGTGATTCATTGCTATTCTCATCCTAAGCGGTTTTTGTCTGAAAATCCATCCAGGTGGTTTGCTCGACTTTGGAACGCGGTTGGAGAACTTCGTTCCGTCCCATCGAAGCCAGCGTGATCTTTACAAAAAAATGACGGACCCGGCTGAGAATCCCCCGCGCTTCCTGTAGACTTTTTATCCTACCGTTAAAGACCCCGCACCTCATAATGCTGTTGCCCGAACCTAATCCCACAGGAGGCCATGATGGTCAGTTACACCACCGAGTCCATCCGTAACATCGCTCTCGTCGGGCATGGCGCGGCTGGAAAAACCACCCTGGTGGAATCCATTCTGTACCACGCCGGCAAGCTCCCCACGCCTGGCGCCATTGAAAAAGGGAATACGGTCTGCGATTTCGATCCGCAAGAAAAAGCGCACCAACATTCGTTGGACTCGGCTCTGGTCAATCTTGACTACAACGGCGCTCATATCAACCTGATCGATACGCCCGGTTTCCCAGATTTTCTCGGCCAAGCCATCGCCGCGCTGCCAGCCGTGGAAACCACCGCGGTTGTGATCAACGCCCAGACCGGCATCGAATCGGGCACTCAACGGATCATGGAGCGCGCCAGCGAACGCCAGCAGTGCCGAATGATCATCGTGAATAAGATCGATGCGGAAAATGTCGATCTGGCTGGCTTGCTGGGGCAGATTCAAGATAGCTTCGGCAAAGAATGCCTCCCGATCAACCTACCGGCTGGCGGCGGCACCCATGTCGTGGATTGCTTCTTCAATCCAGCGGGCGACAGCGATTTTTCCAATGTTGCCGCCGCGCACTCCGCGCTAATCGACCAAGTGGTCGAGGTTGATGAAGAGCTGATGGCGCTCTACTTGGAACAGGGTGAAGATCTTCATGCCGAGCAATTGCATGCGCCATTTGAGAAAGCGCTGCGGGAAGGTCACTTAATCCCGATCTGTTTCGTTTCAGCCCGTACCGGGGTCGGGATCAAAGAGCTGCTGGATATCTTCGTCAAGCTGCTACCCAACCCGTTAGAAGGGAATCCTGAGCCGTTTCTGCAAGGCACGGGAGATCAAGGTACCGAACTACGCGCTGTTCCCGATCCGAAACTGCACGCGGTGGCCCATGTCTTCAAGGTGCTAATCGACCCGTTCATCGGCAAGCTCGGTATCTTTCGCATTCACCAGGGCACAGTGACCAAGGACAGCCAGCTTTTCATCGGTGACAGCCGTAAACCGTTTAAGGTCAGTCATCTGTTTCATGTCCATGGCAAGGAGCACCCGGAAGTCAACGCCGCCATTCCAGGCGATATCTGCGCGGTCGCCAAAGTGGATGAAATTCACCGCGATGTGGTATTGCATGATTCGCACGACGAAGATCGGATCCATCTGCGGCCATCGCGTTTTCCCACACCGCTGTTTGGTCTGGCTATCCGCGCCGCGACCCGCGGCGACGAGCAGAAGCTATCCGACACCGTGCATAAGTTGCTGGAGGAAGACCCCTGCCTGAGTCTGGAGCACAACGCCCATACCAAGGAAACCGTCCTGCGGGGCTTAAGCGATCTGCACCTTCGCCTCACACTGGAAAAAATGCAGCAGCGCTACAACCTGCAAGTCGAAACCAAGCCGCCCAAAATCGCCTATAAGGAAACGGTCAGCCAAAACGCCGAAGGCCATCACCGGCATAAAAAACAAACTGGTGGCGCCGGCCAGTTTGGCGAGGTGTTCATGCGAATCGAACCGCTGCCCCGCGATGCCGGTTTCGAGTTTGTCAGCGCGGTGGTGGGCGGCACCATTCCCACTTCATTCCTGCCAGCCGTGGAAAAAGGCGTACGCGAAGCATTGCAGGAAGGCGCGATCGCCGGCTATCCGATGCAAGACGTCCGCGCCATCGCCTATGACGGCAAACATCATCCGGTCGATTCCAAGGAAATCGCCTTCATCACCGCTGGGCGAGAAGCCTTTCTCGATGCGGTCAGCAAGGCCAAGCCGATCATTTTGGAACCGATCGTCAACCTGGAAGTGCGCACTCCGGCCGACGCCGTGGGCGCGATTACCGGCGATCTATCGAGCCGTCGCGGCCGCATCGCCGGGACTGACGCTGGCCCGCGCGGCATGAGCATCATCAAAGCTCAAGTTCCGTTGGCGGAATTGGAAGGCTACGAGTCGCAACTGAAATCGATGACCGGCGGCCATGGCGCTTACAGCATCGAGCTCAGCCATTACGATCCGGTGCCGAGCGACATTCAGCAAAAGCTGCACGCCGCTCATAAGAAACCGCAAGAGAGCTAAGCGCTTCCACACAAGCCGGTTCTCGCCGGCTTGTGTTTTCTCCTAGAATTGGCAGGAAATGATAAAATTTTAATAATAATTTCAATTATTTACTTATTGCTCTCTTATGCTTATCCCATCGCACCTAACTTTGGCAACGCCGAACTCCCACTAGGCGGAGATGATGCCAGACCATTTTCATGGGCATTTTCCGTTCAATACCCTGCTGTCTGATACCCTTCGTCAGCGTCAGCTGAAACACGGACCCTCAGTAAAAAATTTCTAATATTATCCGGCTTGTAACGCTTCTACCGTTGAGTGCCCGATACGAATCACTCCTCCCTTTTGCTCTCGGCCGAACAGCAACCCCAACCGCCCGTCACTAATCCCGTTTAAGCCTCCTCAATTCCTTGCAAGAGCGACCGCAAAAATCAGTTTCAGCTTTTAACGGCATTATTTTCGCTGAACTGTTTCGAGTTGAAGCCTTCTTAACGCTGGCGGATATAAAGAGGATTCAAGAAATCTTATGACAGGATCGACGATACCTAAGCATTTTAATCTACTACGCTCCTTTTCTATCCTCAGCTTCCTGTCGATCATGGCGATCAACGTGATTGCAGCCACCTTGTTGTCGCGATTCCCGCGGGAAACCTTCTGCAAAGAGATGCGGTGGTTGCGGCGGAATTTGTCCAAAGCATCGTTCAGGATCAAAAGGCCAGCATTTACTTTTTGGAGGAAGATCCCAATAAACGCACCGGCCCGTTGACGGAATTTTTCACCCATATCGCCTTCATGCCGGATGTGGTGCGCGCCAATGTCTACTCACGCGAACGAATCATTCTGTGGTCAGATGAAGAGCATCTGATTGGCAAGCACTTTACCGATGATAATGAAGAGTTGGACCGGGCGTTGGGGGGCGAGCTGGCCCTGAAAATCGGGCGCGTCAAACATCTGGTCAAAACCAAGCACATTCTGTTTTCCCCAGAAGTCGATGAATTTGTGGAGAACCATATCCCGATTCGTGATCCGACCCATGGCGGCATCATCGGTGTGGTGGAAATCTATAAATTACCGCTATCCAAAAATCGGACTCCCTGGCTCTACGGGGCCGACCATTTACCCCACGCTCAAAAATGTCCGACTACCCGCAACGGGTATCGTGCCGCGCTATCTGGCGGGCGGTCCGGATCAGCCCTACTTTCTCTACATTCCGCCCCATCATCAGCGCGGCGCTCCAGTGTTCGTCACCATACACGGCATTTCTCGCAATGCCGAGGAGCACGCTCGCCGTTTCAAACGGCTGGCGAAGCAATACGGCGTGGTGCTCGTAGCCCCTTTATTTTCCAAGGAGCAGTTCCCGGATTACCAACAACTGGGACTATCCGGCAAAGGCAAACGACCGGATCAGGTATTACACGCCATGCTTAAGGAGGTTAGCGGCCTGACCGGCGCCGAGGTGCGCCAAGTTTATTTATTCGGGTATTCGGGCGGCGGCCAATTCGTTCATCGTTATGCGATGGCGTATCCGAAACAAGTGGCGGGCGCGGCCATTGGCGCGGCCGGTTGGTACACCTTCCCAGACCCTGACGCGCGCTTTCCTCGCGGTCTGAAAACCCGGTCCAAACAGTCTGGACTACGCTTCAAGCTCAAAACCATCCTGAAGGTTCCAATGGCGGCCTATGTCGGCGAACGGGATGTCCGGCGCGGCCCAGAGCGCCCCGAGATGAAACAATCCACCACGGTCGATAGCCAACAGGGCTTGATGCGCGTGGAACGCGGCCAGCGTTGGATCGAAGCGATGCGGGCAGCGGCGGCGAGCCATGGGCTGCCGACGCCTTATGCTTACGAGGTGCTGCCACACGCCAGCCACTCGTTCAAGGCCAGCATGAAGCGCGGCCACCTGGGACAGCGGGTATTTGAGTTCCTGATTGGACCGCCGCCCACCTGACCCTTGCTCAAGCTTAACGCCGGAATCCCGAAGTGATCGGATAACGCCGGTCGCGACCGAAAGCGCGTGGCGTGATCCGCACCCCGGGCGCGGCCTGACGGCGCTTGTATTCGTTGACGATCACCAATCGCGCTACCCGCTCCACCGTCGCCCGCTCAAACCCGGCCGCGATCAACTCCTCCACCGACCGGTCTTCTTCCACGTAGCCGTGGAGAATGGCATCCAAGACATCGTAGGGCGGCAAGCTGTCCTGATCAGTCTGATCCGGCCGCAGTTCCGCCGACGGCGGTCGGTCGAATACCCGTTGCGGGATCACGAGCGATTGGCGGTTGCGCCACGCCGCCAGCCGATACACCATCGTCTTCAGCACATCCTTAATGGGGGCGAAGCCGCCAGCCATGTCGCCGTACAGCGTGGAATAGCCGACCGCCGTTTCGCTCTTGTTGCCGGTGGTCAGCACCATCTTGCCGGTCTTGTTGGAAATGGCCATCAGCAACACGCCCCGACAGCGGGCCTGAATATTTTCTTCCGCAATTCCCGACGGCAAGCCAGCGAACACCGGCTGTAAAATCGCTAAAAAGGATTGAAAGGCCGGTTCGATGGGCAAACTATAATACTTGACGCCCAGCGCCTGGGCTTCCACCACGGCGTCGGTGTTGCTCATATCGGCGGTATAGCGCGAAGGCATCAGCACCGCTTCGACCCGTTCCGCCCCCAAGGCATCGACCGCGATGGCCAAGGTCAGGGCCGAATCGATGCCGCCCGATAAACCCAGCACCACGCCGGGAAAACCGTTCTTCTCGACATAATCGCGCACGCCGAGCACCAGCGCCTGGTAGATGCCCTGTTCCAAATCCGGCTCTTCGGCGATGGGTCCCTGAACGGGCGTCAAACCGGTTTCGGAGACCTTAAAATCCACTGGATAGAGCCCGTCCACGAAAAAAGGCGCTTGTTGGATCAGCGCGCCGTCAGGGCCGACCACGAGCGAACCGCCGTCGAACACCAACTCGTCCTGGCCGCCAAGCAGATTGACATAAACGATGGGAATGCGACTTTCACCTACTCGCTGGCGCAGCATCTTGAGCCGCTGATCGCCCTTACCGGCGTGATAGGGCGACGCATTCAGATTGACTAGCAACCGCGCCCCAGCCTTTGCGGCTTGCGCCACTGGACCGGCCTGCCATACATCTTCGCAAATGGTGACGCCGACCCGAACGCCCTTGATCGTCGCCAGACCCGGCTCCGTTCCGGCGACGAAGTAACGCTTTTCGTCGAATACACTGTAATTCGGCAACCACTGTTTGTAATAAGTCGCCTGTACCGCGCCATCGCCCAGAACGACAGCGGCATTACGCAATCCTTCCGGCGTCATCAGGGGACAGCCCACCACGGCGGTAATGCCTTGAAGCGCTTGACACAACCGTTTTAAGGCCGGTTCGACCTGACCAATAAAGCCGGGACGCAACAGCAAATCTTCGGGCGGATAGCCGGTGAGGGTCAGTTCGGGAAAGACGATCAAATCCCCCTGGAGGCGATCGCGGGCCTCGGCGGCGGCGGCGGTGATTTTTTCGGCGTTACCGGCGATATCGCCGACCAGGAAATTCCGTTGGGCCATCACAACCCGAAAAGCGGTAGCGAGAGCGGTCATGGCGTACTACGATCTCCTCGGCGACTGCCAGCCAAAAAATCAAAGCGAGACTTGAAGATAGCAAAAGGGGCGCTTCCGCGCCCCTGATTGGCTTCAAGCTTGGATAAAAATCCGATGATGACTTACGGGAAAAACTTCTTCATGGCAGCGCCGATATCCGCCGGAGAACGGACAATGGTCGCGCCCGCTGCTTCCAGCGCCGCGAATTTATCGGCCGCCGTGCCCTTGCCGCCCATGATAATCGCGCCCGCATGGCCCATCCGCTTGCCGGGTGGCGCGGTGACGCCGGCGATATAGGCCACCACCGGCTTCTTGACATTGGCCTTGATATAGTCGGCGGCTTCTTCCTCGGCACTGCCGCCGATTTCGCCGACCATCACGATACCTTCAGTCTGGGGGTCATCCTTGAACAGGGTGATCACATCGATGAAGCTCATGCCGTGGATTGGATCGCCGCCGATGCCGACACAGGTCGATTGCCCCAAGCCCGCCCGAGTCGTCTGATCAACCGCTTCATAAGTCAAGGTGCCGGAGCGAGACACGATGCCGATTTTGCCGGGCTTGTGGATATGGCCGGGCATGATGCCCATCTTGCAGCTGCCGGGGGTAATCACTCCTGGACAGTTGGGGCCGATCAAATACGTGTTTGGATAGTTATTCATCAGCACCGCTTTCACTTTCAGCATGTCCGTCACCGGAATGCCCTCGGTGATGCAGGCGATGACTTTGATGCCAGCCTCGGCCGCTTCCAAAATGGCGTCGCCGGCGAAAGCCGCCGGAACGTAAATCATGGTGGCGTTGGCGCCGGTGGCCTCGACTGCTTCGCGCACGGTATTGAACACCGGCTTATCCAGATGCTTGGTGCCGCCCTTGCCGGGGCTGATGCCGCCGACCAGATTGGTGCCGTAAGCGATGGATTGTTCGGAATGGAAGGTGCCCTGCGAGCCGGTGAAGCCCTGGCAGATAACCTTGGTGTCTTTATTGATCAGGATGCTCATGGTCGTCTCATTACTCTCTAGATCGTGGAAACCGAATGCGCCGTTTACTTGACGGCGGTCACCGCCTTCTTGGCGGCGTCGGTGAGATCGTCGGCGGCCATGATGTTCATGCCGGATTTGGCCAGCATCTCGCGGCCCGCCTCCACGTTGGTACCTTGCAGCCGCACCACCACGGGCAGGGTCAGACCCACTTCCTTGACGGCGGCGATGATGCCTTCGGCGATGGTGTCGCAACGGACGATGCCGCCGAAGATGTTGACCAGAATCGCCTTGACCTTGGACGAGGACAAAATCAGCTTGAAGGCGCGAGCCACGCGCTCGGCGGTCGCGCCGCCGCCCACATCCAGGAAGTTGGCCGGTTCGCCGCCCTGCAATTTAATAACGTCCATGGTCGCCATCGCCAGGCCCGCGCCATTGACCATGCAGCCGATGCTACCGTCTAGCGCGACGTAGTTGAGGCCGATTTCGTGGGCGATATGCTCACGCTCATCCTCTTGGGTCGGATCGCGCATCTCAGCGGTATCTTTGTGCCGATACAGAGCGTTGTCGTCCAAACTGACCTTGGCGTCCAGCGCCATCACCTGGCCGTCGGTGGTCACGATCAGCGGATTAATCTCGACCATGCTGCAATCTTTCTGGACGAACAGGTTGTAGACGCCGTTCAGCACCTTGACCAGTTGATCGACCTGCTTCTTTTCCATGCCCATCCGGAAACCGAGATCGCGGGCTTGGTACGGCTGAATGCCGGCGACCGGATCGACGGTAATGGTCAGAATCTTTTCGGGCGTTTTGGCGGCGACTTCTTCAATGTCCATGCCGCCTTCCGAAGAGCCGATCAGAATCACGCGCTTCTTGCTGCGATCCACCAGCGCGCTCAGATAATATTCCTTGGTGATGTCCACCCCGTCTTGAATTAGCAGGGCATGAACTTTGACGCCATCCGCGCCAGTTTGTTTAGTGACCAGGGTAGAGCCCAGCAGCTTGCCGGAGATGTCCTCGACATCTTGCAGGCTGCGCGCCAGCTTGACGCCGCCAGCCTTGCCGCGACCGCCCGCGTGAACCTGGGCCTTGACCACCCAGAGCGGACCACCGATTTGCTTGGCCGCCTCAACTGCTTCCTGCTGAGAGGTGACCTTAATGCCGCGGGGTATCGCCACGCCGAATTGCTGTAGGAGTTCTTTTGCTTGGTATTCGTGCAGGTTCATGCGGATTACATCCCCCTTTTTCAG